>Ga0180219_1000016_pt1 | contig 376752 bp, 352 predicted proteins | sample eDN3rd30CBELigMG_FD_151338 | JGI IMG/M metagenome (GOLD analysis project Ga0180219, IMG submission 151338) | Enriched Miracle-Growth compost microbial communities from Emeryville, California, USA - eDNA 3rd pass 30_C BE-Lig MG (version 2)... ... | reverse complement strand
TTATGTCATCAACGGGTCGAAGACCTTCATCACCAACGGCCAGAACGCCGACCTGATCCTCGTCTGCGTCAAGACCGACACCGAGGTACAGCCGGCGTGGAAGGGCGTGTCGATCGTCCTCGTCGAGGCCGACCGCGAAGGATTCCAGCGCGGCCGCAACCTCGACAAGATCGGGCAGGACGAGGCCGATACGTCGGAGCTTTTCTTCAACGACGTCCGCGTGCCGATCACCAACTGCCTCGGCGAAGAGGGGCAGGGCTTCATCTATCTGATGAGCGAACTGCCGCAGGAGAGGCTTTCGATCGCGGTCAGCGCGCAGGCCTCGGCGCAGCGCGCCTTCGACGACACGGTCGAATACACCCGCGAGCGCAAGGCGTTCGGCAAGCCGATCCTCGATTTCCAGAACAGCCGCTTCGTCCTCGCCGATCTGAAGGCGAAGCTGCAGGTCGGCTGGGCGCATCTCGACTGGGCGCTGGCGCGCCACATGAAGAAGGAACTCACCCCCGAAGAGGGCGCGGCGGCCAAGCTCTGGCATACCGACCTCCAGTGGGAGGTGATGGACAAATGCCTCCAGCTCTTCGGCGGCTCGGGTTATATGAACGAATATCCGATCGCCCGCGCCTGGCGCGCGGCGCGCGTGACGCGCATCTTCGGCGGCACGAACGAGATCATGAAGGAACTGATCGGGCGCAAGCTTTGACCTGATTACCCCCTCCCCTGAAGGGGAGGGGCTTTAGGAAGGAAAGGAACTCCCCAATGGCTACAGCCTATATCGTCGACGCCGTCCGCACCGCCGGAGGCCGTCGCGGCGGCCGGCTCGCCGGCACGCACCCCGTCGACCTCGGCGCCGCGGTCTTCGACGCGATCGCCGAGCGCAACGATTTCGACCACAAGGCGATCGACGACGTCATCACCGGCTGCGTGTCGCAGGGCGGCGAGCAGACGATGGACCTCGGCCGCAACGCGGTGCTCGCCTCGAAGCTGCCCGATTCAATCCCCGCGGTCACGATCGACCGCCAGTGCGGTTCGTCGCAGCAGGCGGTGCAGTTCGCGGCGCAGGCGGTGATGTCGGGGACGCAGGACATCGTGCTGGCGAGCGGGATCGAGAGCATGACGCGGGTGCCGATGGGCAGCGTCGCGACGCTGTTCATGAAGGAAGGGCTGGGCAATTACAAATCGCCGCGGCTCGAGGAGCATTTCCCCGGCATCATGTTCAGCCAGTTCATGGGCGCCGAGATGATCGTCAAGAAGCACGGCCTGACCAAGGCCGACCTCGACGCCTTCGCGCTCGAAAGCCACCGCCGCGCCATCGCGGCGACCGAAGGCGGCAAGTTCGAGCGCGAGATCGTGCCGGTCGCGATCGAGACGCCCGAAGGCAGCGCGATGCACAAGGTCGACGAGGGCATCCGCTTCGACGCGACGCTCGAAAGCATCGCGGGCGTCAAGCTGCTCCAGGAAGGCGGCACGATCACCGCCGCGACCTCCAGCCAGATCTGCGACGGCGCCTCGGCGGTGCTGGTCGTGTCGGAACAGGCGCTCAAGGATCATGGCCTGACCCCGCGCGCGCGCATCCATCACGTGTCGGTGACCGCGGGCGACCCGGTCATCATGCTCGAGGAACCGCTGTTCGCGACCGAACGCGCGCTGAAGAAGGCGGGCATGACGATCGGCGACATCGACGCCTATGAGGTCAACGAGGCGTTCGCGCCGGTGCCGATCGCGTGGCTCAAATATCTGGGCGCCGACCCCGCGCGGATCAACGTCCATGGCGGCGCGATCGCGCTCGGCCACCCGCTCGGCGCAAGCGGCGCCAAGCTGATGGCGACCCTGCTCGGCGTGCTCGACGCGACGGGCGGCAAATACGGCCTCCAGACGATGTGCGAAGGCGGCGGTCAGGCCAACGTCACGATCATCGAGCGGCTGTAGCCCTTTTCTCCCCTCCCGCTCGCGGGAGGGGTCGGGGGAGGGCCTGTTCGCTGGCCGTTCCCAACATACCCCACCCAAACCCTCCCCTGAAGGGGAGGGCTTTTCAGGAGAGACCCATGAAACTCGACTCCACCGTATCCGCCGTCGTCACCGGGGGCGCCTCGGGCCTCGGCGCCGCGACCGCCCGCGCGCTCGCCGCCAAGGGCGTCAAGGTCGCGATCTTCGACCTGCAGGAAGAGAAGGGCGTCGCCGTCGCGAACGAGATCGGCGGTGTCTTCTGCGAATGCAACGTCACCGATGACGCCTCGGTCGATGCCGCCTTCGCCAAGGCGCGCGAGGCGCATGGGCAGGAACGAATCCTGGTCAACTGCGCCGGCACCGGCAATGCGATCAAGACCGCCAGCCGGTCCAAGGAAGATGGCAGCATCAAGCATTTCCCGCTCGACGCCTTCAACTGGATCATCCAGATCAACCTCGTCGGCACCTTCCGCTGCATCGCCAGGTCGGCGGCGGGCATGCTGACGCTTGACCCGATGGCGGACGGCGAGCGCGGCGCGATCGTCAACACCGCGAGCGTCGCGGCCGAGGACGGACAGATCGGCCAGGCCGCCTATTCGGCGTCGAAGGGCGGCGTCGTCGGCATGACGCTCCCCGTCGCGCGCGACCTCGCGAGCGAGAACATCCGCGTCAACACCATCCTGCCCGGCATCTTCGATACCCCGCTGCTCGGCGCGGCGCCGCAGAACGTCCGCGATGCGCTCGCGGCCTCGGTGCTCAACCCGAAGCGGCTCGGCAATCCGGACGAATATGCCAATCTCGCGCTCTGCATGATCGAGAATGGCTATTTCAACGGCGAGGATGTGCGCCTCGACGGCGGCATCCGCATGGCGCCGCGCTGATCCGACTCCCGGCCGACCCGGCGCGGTCAGAGCGCAGGGTCGGCCTCGGGCACCGAACGGATCAGATCGCGGGCGAAGCCGATCAGGCCGATCTGACGGCGGCGCTTCAGCCGCTCGGCGCGCAGGATCGCCCGGACCTCGTCGAAACAGCCCTCGATATCGTCGTTGATCAGCACATAGTCATAGCCGTCCCAGTGGCTGATCTCGTTCGCCGCGCGCGCCATGCGTGCCGCGATCACCTCGTCGCTGTCGGTATTGCGCGCACGCAACCGGCGTTCGAGCTCGTCCATCGTCGGCGGCAGGATGAAGACGCGCACGACGTCGGGGCCCGCCTCCTGATAAAGCTGCTGCGCGCCCTGCCAGTCGATGTCGAACAGTACGTCCTTGCCCGCCGCGAGCAATTCCTCGACGCGGTCGCGCGGCGTGCCATAGCGATGGCCGAAGACATGCGCCCATTCGAGGAATTCGCCGTCGGCGGCCATTTTCTTGAACGTATCGACGTCGACGAAATGATAGTCGACCCCGTCGGTCTCGCCCGGCCGCATCGGCCGCGTCGTCGCCGAGATCGACAGCGCGATGTCGGGATCGGCGGCGAGCATCTTCCTGGAGATGGTGGTCTTGCCCGCGCCCGAGGGCGAGGAAAGGACGAACAACACGCCGCGGCGGTTCAGGTGGACGCTTTCAGCCATGGCGGCTAATTGCGCGAGGGACGGCGGCGGTCAAGCGGGAAGGGCGTGATGGTCCGGGGAATTTCGCGAAGAGGCTGGCTGGTCGCGGCGGGCCTGATGCTGCTTCTGACCGCGATCCTGCTCGCGATGGGGCGCCCGGCCATTTGCCCCTGCGGCACCGTCAGCCTGTGGCACGGCACCGTCCAGTCGAACCAGAACAGCCAGCAGATTTCGGACTGGTACAGCTTCAGCCACATCATCCACGGCTTCATCTTCTATGGCCTGTCGCGCTGGCTGATGCCGAAGCGGGCGTTGTGGGTCGCGCTGGCGGTTGCGATCGGAATCGAAGGCGCGTGGGAGATATTGGAAAATTCGCCGATTATCATCGACCGCTATCGCGAGGTCACCATGGCCTATGGTTACAGCGGCGACTCGGTGCTCAATTCGGTGAGCGACGCGGCCTTCATGGTGCTGGGATTCCTGACCGCGAGCCGGACGCGCTGGTGGCAGACCGTCGGCATCGCGATTGGGTTCGAATTGTTCACGCTCTGGGCGATCCGCGACAATCTGACGCTGAACGTGCTGATGCTGGTGGCGCCGGTCGAGGCGGTGAAGGACTGGCAGGGAGGCTGATCTTCTCGTCGCCCCAGCGAAAGCTGGGGCCGCTGTCCACCTTGCGCTACGCATATGGCGGCCCCGGCTTTCGCTGGGGCGACATTTGTCATCGGACCTCAGTGAACCGACGGCTGCCCGTTCGCTGTCAGCGGAATCGCCGGCGGCAGCGCGTCGCCGATGCTCGCTCCGTCGGTCGGGGGCGCATCGGTGCCGGCATAGGGATCGACCACGCCGGCGCGGGCGAGGTCCGGGTCCGCGGCATGCGCCGCTTCGGCTGTCTTGCGCGCCTCGGCGCGGTCGGCCCATTTCTTGGTGAGATAGGCGGCGGCCGCGGTCGCCGCGAGCACCGCATAGCGTTGCGGGAACAGGCGCCGTGCCGCGAACAGCGTCCCGGCGCCGATCACCGCACCCGCGACCGGATGATTGCCTTTGCCGCGCCCGATCGCGCTGCCCAGCACGCCGCCGATGATCCGACCCATCATCTTTCGTCTCCTTCTTCCTATCAATCCGCGGCGGGCGATTCGGGTTCCGGCCCGAGCATCTGTCGCGGATCGACGAGGCGATCGAAGGTCGCGGCGTCGACGACGCCGAGGTCGAGCGCGGCCTCGCGCAGCGTCGTGCCGCGTTCGTGCGCCTGCTTCGCGATCTTCGCTGCCTTGTCATAGCCGATCTCGGGCGCGAGCGCGGTGACCAGCATCAGCGAGCGGTCGACCAGTTCGGCGATGCGGCCCTCGTTCGCCTCGATCCCTTCGACGCAGCGCTCGGCGAAGCTCTCCATGCCGGTCGCGAGCAGGTCGATCGAGCGCAGCACATTGGCGCCGATCAGCGGCTTGAACACATTGAGCTCGAGATGCCCCTGCATCCCGCCGACGGTCACCGCCTGATGATTGCCGATCACCTGCGCCGCGACCATCGTCAGCATCTCGCACTGGGTCGGATTGACCTTGCCGGGCATGATCGAGCTGCCGGGCTCGTTCGCGGGCAGCGACAGCTCGCCGAGCCCGGCGCGCGGGCCGGAGCCCAGAAGGCGGATGTCGCTGGCGATCTTGGTCAGCGCGACCGCGAGCGTGTTCAGCGTCCCCGACAGGTGGACGAGCGGGTCATTCGACGCGAGCGCCTCGAACATATTCTCGGCGGGCAGGAACGGATGATCGCAGATTTCGCCGAGCGCCGCGCAGAACTCGCCGGAAAATCCCGCCGGCGAATTGAGTCCGGTGCCGACCGCGGTGCCGCCCTGCGCCAGCCGGTTGGTGCCGTGAACGATCGCCGGCTCGATCCGCCGGCCGGCGCGATAGAGCTGGTTGGCATAGCCCGAAAATTCCTGCCCCAGCGTCAGCGGGGTCGCATCCTGCAAATGGGTGCGGCCGATCTTGACGATGTCGGCCCATTCGGCCGCCTTGGCGTCGAGCGCGCCGCGCAGGCGGGCGAGCGCGGGGAACAGGCGCCGCGTCGTCGCGAGCGAGCAGGCGATGTGGAGCGCGGTCGGAAAGCTGTCGTTCGACGACTGGCCGCGGTTGACGTCGTCGTTCGGGTGCACCGGCGATTTTCCGCCGCGCTGGCCGGTCAATATCTCGTTGGCGCGGCCCGCGATCACCTCATTGACGTTCATGTTGCTCTGGGTGCCGCTGCCGGTCTGCCAGATGACGAGCGGGAACTGGTCGTCGAGCTTGCCCGCGGCGACCTCGGCCGCCGCCTGCTCGATCGCGTCGGCCTTGTCGGCGGCCAGGCCGTGCTTGCGGTTGACCCGCGCTGCCGCCTGCTTGACCAGCGCGAGCGCGTGGACGATCTCGATCGGCATCCGTTCGCGCGCGCCGAAGGGGAAATTCTCGATCGACCGCTGCGTCTGCGCGCCCCAATAGGCGCCCGCCGGCACGGCAATCTCGCCGATGCTGTCGCTTTCGATCCGCATTTCGCTCATCGCAGCAATATCCTCGTCACCAATACCGATCCGGCCCAGATCATCGCGATCAGCCCGAGCAACTGCCAATAGCCGGCTTCGCCCACCCGCCGCCGCAGCCACGCCGCGGCAAGCCAGGCGAGCACCAGCGCCGGGGTCAATATCAGCAGCGTGAAGCGCAGCACGCCTTCGGCGATCTGGCCGTGCCGGCGCGCCTCGAAGATCGCATAGCCCTCGACCCCCCACCAGAAGGCGGCGGTCAGCACCACCATCCCGGCGAGCGCCCAATATTGCCAGAAGCGGCTGGGAGGCCATGCGGGGCCGCCCATGCGCTATTTTCGCTTGCCGAAGTCCACGGTCACGACGTTGGAACCGTCTTCGGCCGTGACATCGAGGGCCGCGACGTCGGGGCGGTCGTTGTCGGCCTCGTCGTGCGGTTCGGGCGCCTCGCCGTCGTCGGCGACCTGGAACTGCAACCCGAAATCGACCGAAGGATCGACGAAGGCGGTGATCGCGGCATAGGGAATCGTCAGGATCGACGGCGTCTGGTTGAACGACAGGCCGACGCTGAAATGATCCTCTTCGACGGTCAGGTCCCAGAAGCGGTTCTGGAGGACGATCGTCATCTCGTCGGGATATTTGGCGATCAGATGGCCCGGAATCGCGACGCCGGGCGCCTGGGTCTTGAAGGTGATATAGAAATGATGCTCGCCGGGCAGGCTGTCGCTGCCCTCGACCTGCGACAGCACGCGGCCGACCACGGCGCGCAGCGCATCCTGCACGATTTCGTCATAGGGAATCAGGCTGTCGCGGACGTCTTCACTCATGGGCGAGGGGGATGGACGGCGCGCGCGCGGCGGTCAAGTGGGGAGAGTCGCCTTGCAACGCGAAAAATAGCCTCTATGGCGTGCGCCATGCGAACCGCCACCGTCCAGCGCACGACCAAGGAAACGGATATCGCGATCACCGTCGATCTCGACGGCAGCGGCGACTATTCGGTGTCCACCGGCATCGGTTTCCTCGACCATATGGTCGAGCAATTGTCGCGCCATTCGCTGATCGACATAGCGATGACGGTGAAGGGCGACCTCCACATCGACCAGCATCACACCGTCGAGGATTCGGCGCTCGCGCTCGGCGAGGCGGTCGCCAGAGCGCTCGGCGACAAGCGCGGTATCGCCCGCTATGGCGAGGCGCACGCACCGATGGACGAGACGCTGACCCGCTGCATCCTCGACATTTCGGGGCGGCCGCACTGCGTCTGGAAATCGGGCTTCTCGCAGCCGCGCCTCGGGGAGATGGACACCGAACTGTTCCCGCACTGGTTCCATAGTTTCGCGCAGACCGCGGGCATCACGCTGCACATCGAAACCCTCTATGGCGAGAACAACCACCATATCGCCGAGAGCATGTACAAGGCGCTGGCGCGCGCGCTGCGCCAGGCGGTCGAGATCGACCCGCGCAAGGGCGATGCGATTCCCTCGACCAAGGGGGTGCTCTGATGCCCGTCATCCCAGCGAAAGCTGGGATCGCTCACCGTGTGGCGGGACGCCAGCGACCCCAGCTTTCGCTGGGGTGACGGTATGACCATCGCCCTGATCGACTATGGCGCGGGCAATCTTCGCTCGGTGCACAATGCGCTCGTCGCGGCGGGCGCGGAGGATGTCGCCGTGACCGCCGATCCCGATGTCGTGGCGAAGGCCGACCGGATCGTGCTCCCGGGGGTCGGGGCCTTCGCGGCGTGCATGAACGGCCTCTCGGCCATTCCCGGTCTTGTCGACGCGATGGAGCGCCGCGTGCGCGGCGAAGGCGCACCCTTCCTCGGCATCTGCGTGGGGATGCAGTTGCTTGCCGATGCGGGCGAGGAGCATGGCCGGCACGCGGGGCTCGGCTGGGTCGGCGGCACGGTGCGCGCTTTCGATCCGGCGCCGGGCCTGCGCATCCCGCATATGGGGTGGAACGACGTCATCCCGGCGTTCGCGCATCCGGTGATCGCGCGCGGCGAAGCCTATTATCTCCACGGCTATCATTTCGCCGGGGCAGCGCATGTCGCGGCGACGAGCGAGCATGGCGGGCCGTTCATCGCGGCGGTCGCCCGCGACACGATCGTCGGTGTTCAGTTCCATCCCGAAAAAAGCCAGGCCTACGGCCTCGCGACCTTGGAAAGGTTCCTCCAGTGGCGGCCCTAATTCACGCCCTCCCCTTCAGGGGAGGGCAGCGAGACTTGGGAGCTTGCTCCCTGGTCGCAGCGGGTGGGGGCCATCGGCCTCGCGCCATGCTGATAGCCCCCACCCCAACCCCTCCCCTGAAGGGGAGGGGCTTTAGGAAAGCGCCATGACCCTGACGATCTTCCCCGCGATCGACCTCAAGGGCGGGCAGGTGGTGCGGCTCGCCGAGGGCGATATGGCGCGCGCGACCGTGTATGGCGACGATCCGGCGGCGCAGGCGCGGCTGTTCGCCGATGCAGGCGCGACGCACCTTCATGTCGTGGATCTCGACGGTGCCTTTGCCGGCGAAAGCGTCAACGGCGATGCGGTCGAACGCATCGTCGCCGCCTTTCCGGGCAAGGTGCAGGTCGGCGGCGGCATCCGTGACCGCGCCGGCGTCGACCGCTGGCTCGCGCTGGGCGTCGAGCGCGTCATCATCGGCACCGCGGCGCTCAAGGACCCCGAATTCGTCAAATCCGCCGCGCGCGACCTGCCGGGGCGGATCGTCGTCGGCGTCGATGCGAAGGGCGGCATGGTCGCGACCGAGGGTTGGGCCGACGTGTCCGACGTGCGCGTCGGGGATTTGGCGCGGCGCTTCGAGGATGCGGGCGTCGCGGCGCTGCTCTTCACCGACGTGGGACGCGACGGGCTGCTCAAGGGCTGCAATGTCGAAGCGACGGTGGCGCTGGCGCGCGCGGTCGACATTCCGGTGATCGCCTCGGGCGGGGTCGCGGGGATCGCGGATATCCACGCGCTGCGACCGCATGTCGCCGACGGCATCGAAGGCGTGATCACGGGGCGGGCGCTCTACGATGGCCGGCTCGATCTGGCGCAGGCGATCGCGGTCGCCGGTTCCCCTCCCGCTTGCGGAAGGGGTTAGGGGAGGGCATGTGACGATAGTGCGCTCCCGAAACAGACCCTCCCCCGGCCCCTCCCGCAAGCGGGAGGGGAGCCGATGACCGTCCGCGTCCGCGTCATCCCCTGCCTCGACGTCGCCAACGGGCGCGTCGTCAAGGGCGTCAATTTCGTCGACCTGCGCGATGCCGGCGATCCGGTCGAGGTGGCGCGCGCTTATGACGCTGCGGGCGCCGACGAGCTCTGCTTTCTCGACATTTCTGCGAGCCATGAAGGCCGCGGCACCCTGCTCGACATGGTCGCCCGCACCGCCGAGGTCTGCTTCATGCCGCTGACCGTCGGCGGCGGGGTGCGCAGCGCCGGGGATGCGCGCGCGCTGCTCCTCGCGGGCGCCGACAAGGTCGCGGTGAACAGCGCCGCCGTCGCGCGGCCCGAACTCGTCGCCGATATCGCCGACCGCTTCGGCAGCCAGTGCGCGGTCGGCAGCATCGACGCGCGGCGCGTCGGCGCCAAAGAAGATGGGGGCGGCCGCTGGGAAATCTTCACCCATGGCGGGCGCAAGCCGACGGGGATCGACGCGATCGAGCATGCCGTGCGGCTCGCCGCGCTCGGCGCCGGGGAACTGCTGGTGACCAGCATGGACCGCGACGGCACGAAGGACGGCTACGACCTCGCGCTCACCCGTGCGGTCGCCGACGCGGTAGGCGTGCCGGTGATCGCGAGCGGCGGGGTCGGCAACCTCGGCCATCTGGTCGCCGGCGTGATCGAGGGCGGCGCGAGCGCGGTGCTCGCCGCCAGCATCTTTCATTTCGGTGAGGCGACGATCGCGGAAGCCCACGCGCGGCTCGCCGCGGCGGGACTGCCGGTGCGCGCGCATTAATTTCGCGGCGGGCTAGTCATCGGGAAAAGCGGCTGCAATAGGCGGAGCATGACAAGCAAGCTCCGCATCGCCGACCGGACCAACGACCTCTTCCCCATTCTCGGCTTCGCCGCCGCGATGGCGAGCCTCGCCGTGCCGCTCCATCCCTTGTTGGTCGCGATCATTCTCGCCGGTTCGGTCGTCGCGGCGGTCCACCATGCCGAGGTCGTCGCGCACCGCGTCGGCGAACCGTTCGGCACGCTGATCCTGGCGCTCGCGGTGACGGTGATCGAGGTCGGGCTGATCCTGACGCTGATGCAGGCCGAGCCCGAGAAGGCGCAGACGCTGGCGCGCGATACGGTGTTCGCGGCGGTGATGGTGATCCTCAACCTGTTGATGGGGCTCTGCCTTTTGAGCGGGGCGATCCGCCACCACGAACAGCGCTTCCAGCGCACCGGGATCGGTGCGGCGCTCGCGACGCTGACCGTGCTGACCACGGTGACGCTGGTGCTGCCCAATTTCACTTCGAGCGTGCCCGGCCCCTTCTATTCCGCGACCCAGCTCGGCTTCGTCGCGGCGGTGTCGCTGATCCTCTATGCGACCTTCGCGCTGGTCCAGACCGTGCGGCACCGCGATTATTTCCTGCCCGAGGGCGAGGCGCAGGACGAACCCGACGCCCATGCCGAACCGCCGAGCGCGAAGCGGATGTGGCTCTCGCTCGGCTTGCTCGTCGCCTGCCTGTTCGGCGTCGTGCTGCTGGCGAAGGCGCTGTCGCCGACGATCGGTGCCGCGCTTGCCGAATGGGGCGCGCCGCCCGCGGTGCTCGGCGTGCTGATCGCGGCACTGATCCTCGCGCCCGAAGGACTCGCCGCGGTGCGCGCGGCGAAGTCCGACCGCCTGCAAACCAGCCTCAACCTCGCGCTGGGCTCGGCGCTCGCGACGATCGGGCTGACCATTCCCGCGGTCGCGATCCTGTCGATCGTCGCCGACATGCCGATCGGTCTCGGCCTCGACGCCAAGTCGGCGGTGCTGCTGTTCCTGTCGCTGATCGTCGCGTCGCAGACGCTGGCGAACGGCCGCACCACGGTGCTGCAGGGCGCGATCCACCTGATGTTGTTCGCGGTCTATCTGTTCACGACCTTCGTGCCCTGACCACTCTTCGTCATCCTGGCGAAAGCTGGGATCTGCCGGGGGGATGGTGCCGGCCGAGAGCGATCCCGGCTTCCGCCGGGACGACGTCAGCTCTTTCGCACGAACACCGTTCCCGCCGAATAGCCCGCGCCGAACGAACAGATCAGGCCGGTGTCGCCCGCAGTCATATCCTCATGGTGCAGATGAAAGGCGATGATCGACCCCGCGCTCGACGTATTGCCATAGGTGTCGAGCACGGTCGGGCTTTCGTCGGCGCTCGCTTCGTGGCCGAGCACGCGCTGCGCGATCAGCCGGTTCATGTTGGTATTCGCCTGGTGGAGCCACAGCCGGCGCATGTCGGCGCCTCGAAGGCCGAGCTTTTCCATCTCCTCGACGATCATCGCCGCGACCATCGGCACGACCTCCTTGAACACCTTGCGGCCTTCCTGGACGAAAAGCTTGTCGGTCTTGGGCCCCGACTGGTCGATGGCGCCGTGGGTGCGGTTGAGGAAGCCGAAATTGTTGCGGATATTGTTGGAAAAGACGGTCTTGAGCTTCGTTCCGAGGATGTCCCAATGACCCTCGGGCGCCAGCCCCTTGTCCTCGACCAGGATCGCGGTCGCGACATCGCCGAAGATGAAATGGCTGTCGCGGTCGCGCCAGTTGAGGTGCCCTGAGCAGATTTCGGGATTGACGACCAGCACGCTTTTCGCGTGGCCGGCGCGGATAGTGGCGGCAGCGGTCTGGATGCCGAAGGTCGCCGACGAGCAGGCTACGTTCATGTCGAAGGCGAAGCCGTCGATGCCGAGCGCGTCCTGGATCTCGACCGCCATCGCGGGATAGGGGCGCTGCATGTTCGACGCGGCGCACAGAACGGCATCGACGTCGCCCGCGTCGCGGCCGGCGCGCGCGAGCGCGTCCCGGGCCGCCGCGACGCCGATCTCGGCGAGGATCGACAGCTCGTCGTTGCTCCGTTCGGGCAGGCGCGGGGCCATATGCGCGGGATCGAGGATGCCCGCCTTGTCGACGACGAAGCGCGAGCCGATGCCGCTCGCCTTCTCGATGAACTCGACACTCGATTCGGACAGCCCGGCAACCTCGCCCCCCGCGATCGCCTCGGCATTCTCGCGGTTATGCAGCGCCACATATCGGTTGAAGCTGGCGACCAGCTCCTCGTTGGAGATGGCTTCGGCGGGGGTGAAGAGGCCGGTCGACGAAATGACCGGTTGCGGTGCGTGTGACATGGCGGTCCCTGCGAATGGTCTGTTCTGGTCGGTCCTGATTAGGCGCCCGCGCGGTGCCGCGCAACGGCTCCCCGCTTGCTGAACGGCGGCCGATATCATGGTTAACCTGCTGCTAACCCCTCGGGTGGCATGATGGCCGATGCAAGCCTCCGGGGGGACGGCTCCCCGGGCGCGATGCGGGAGCATGACCATGGCGACGCGTTCCGGACCGGCCGCAGGCGACCTGTCCATTGCCGAGATCAAGGAGTTCGCGGGCTTTGCCGCCGCGACCCAGCGCTATATCCGCCGCTCGCTCGACATCGGGCTCGAGCGCGACGATGCGATCGCGCGCTGGTCGCGCGACCGGGTCGAGGAAACCGCGATCCGGGTGCAGGCGAAGATCTATCGGCGGCTCGGCGACATCCGCGCCCATATTCCCGACGACAGCGGCCTCGACGCCCTCGAAGGCTTCATGGCGCCGCTGGTCGCGGTGTCGGCCTTCGACCTCGGGCAGGACAGGCTGCCGAGCTTCGCGGCCTATCGCTTCCTCTATGAACGGCTGCTCGGCGCTCATGCGCGGCCGTGGCTGCCAGGCGCCTTCTGCGCCGCGGCGTCGCTGCCGCACCTTCACCCCGACAAGCGCAAGATCCTGCTCCAGTCGATCAGCGAAGCAGCGGCGACCGCCCCCGGCTGGTCGGCGCGCGAGCCGAGCTTCTATCCCGAATGGGTCGAGAAGATCGACGAGACGCGCCCGGCGAATTAGGGCGCCGGCTTCACCTTCCCTTGTCGTTCCCGCGAAAGCGGGAATCCAGAGCGTGCGTCGGCTGGTCCCACGCTGGATTCCCGCTTTCGCGGGAATGACAAAGGTGGGGAGATGCCGACCATCGTCTACCGGACGACATCAGCCTGCCAGTACCTGCCACAGGCCGAAGGCGCTGGTGGCGGTCAGCACGACGCCGACGAGGACGAGCATCAGCTTGGGCGAAAAACGCTTCGCCATGAAGGCGCCGAGCGGCGCCGCAAGCACGCCGCCGATCAGCAGTCCGAGCGTCGCGCCCGCGATGTCGGCGAAGCCGAGGTGCCAGATGAAGGTCGCCGACACGGCGAGGGTCAGGAAGAATTCGACGCTGTTGACGGTGCCCACCACCTTGCGCGGCTCGGCGCCCTGGACCAGCAGGTTCGAGGTGACCACCGGCCCCCAGCCGCCGCCGCCCGCGGCGTCGAGGAAGCCGCCGATCAGGCCGAGGGGCGCGATGACCGTCGGCTTGCGGATCTTGGGCGGATAGAGCAGACCGCGGACGAGCAGCCAGAGGCCGATCGCGACCAGATAGGCGAGCACGAAGGGCTTGACCAGCTCGCCGTGCAGCGAACTCAGCACATAGGCGCCGGCGACGCCGCCGATCAGGCCGGGAACGAGCAGGCGGAAGAAGAGCGGCCATTCGATGTTGCGATGGATCAGGTGGCTGATCCCCGACACGCCGGTCGTGAACATCTCGACGACATGGATGCGCGCCGAGGCGGTTGCCGGGGGCACCCCCATCACCGCGACGAGCAGCGTGTTGCAGATGACCCCGAAGGCCATGCCGAGCGCGCCGTCGACGAGCTGTGCCGCGAAGCCGATCAGGATGAAGGGCAGCAGGGCGGTGGGGTCTAGCGCCGCAAGATCGAGCATGAAAGCATCCCAACTGGTCTAATAGACGACCCGCTGCCGCCTTTCCCGGCCGAGCGCGAGTCCATTTTTTCTGCTGGCGGCGAAGGGATTTATTTTCACGCCCGGATGAAAGCCAAGCAGATCAAGGGGTTGTTATGTCCTGGGGCAGATAGTCGCGGACATAGTCGATGAAAGCGCGCAGTTTCGGCATCACCTGCTTGCGGCTGGGATAATAGAGGAAGAGGCCAGAGGTGGTGGCGGCATGCTCGGTGAGCAGCAGTTCGAGCTCGCCCGCCTCGGCGAGCGCCTTGGCGGTCGGTTCGGCGATCATGCCCATGGCGACGCCGGTGCCGACGGCGACCATCATCGCGTGGAAATCGTTGACGATGACCGGACCGGTGACCGCGACCTCGAACTCGCGATTGCCGCGCGCGAAGGTCCACGGCATCATCGCGCCGGTGCCCAGGCGCAGCCGCACGCAGCGATGATCGCGCAGGTCCTCGGGCGTTTCGGGGCGTCCGTAGCGGGCGATATAGGCGGGCGCGGCGGCGACGACGAAGCGGAACGGGCCGGTCAGCCGCACCGCGATCACGTCGGCGTCGAGCGATTCGCCCATGCGGATTCCGGCATCGAACCCTCCGGCGCTGAGGTCGGAAAAGGCGTCGTCGGCGAAAATCTCGATCTCGATCTCGGGATAGGCCTCGCAGAAGCCGGCGAGGATCGGCTCGAACAGCGGCTGCACCGCACCGCGCATCAGGTTGATTCGCAGCCGCCCGGCGGGCCGGTTGCCGAGGTTGCGCGCCGCCTCATAGGCGTCGGCGAGCCCGGCGTAGGCGGGCGCCGCGCGCTCGAGGAACATCTCGCCCGCCTGGGTCAGCCCGACGCTGCGCGTCGTGCGCATGAACAGCGGCGCGCCGACGCGCGCTTCGAGCGCCTTGACCGTCTGGCTGATCGCGGAAGGGGATACGCCGAGGTCGGCGGCCGCGGCGGAAAAGCTCCGCCTTTCCGCGACGCGCAGGAAAGCCTCGATCCCGTCGAGGGCCCCATGGGGAATTGTTAAGTCCTGCTTCAAGGCACTTGCAGATTATAGAGGATTATCTATTGGCGCAATCGCGCCTAAAAAAGGTTGCACAACGAAACGAAAGGAACCTCTCCCATGGCCTATCAGCTCTCCTCCTTCCGCCGCTTCCCCTCCGCCTTCGCGATCGTCGCCGCTTCGGCGCTGGCCTTTACCGGCCTGATCGCCTCGACCTCGCCGGCCCAGGCGCAGCCGAAGGCGGGCGATTATCGCTGCGCCGGCCTCGCCGACCAGGCGCGCACCGCCGCCGACGCGATGCAGACCGAAAAGCAGTCGAGCGCCAGGCGCTTCGTCGCGACCGGCAACAAGCTGTGCGAGGCGGGCAACGAACGCGCCGCCGCCAAGCAGTATCGCGCCGCGCTGAAGATCGCCGGCGTCGCCGAAGTCGACACCGACAGCCAGATGGCCGCCCGCTGAGCCATTAGCCATCGGGCACCAATCTCCGGCCTGCCTCTCTCCCTCTCCCCGGCAGGCACCACAACTGGGGCGACGCCAACCCGGCGCCGCCCCATTTATTTTGGCGCGGCTTTTCCCGGCCGACGCCGCACCAGCCGTTTACAGACGCCGGTATCGAAAATATGACAGGGCCGTGAACCGAAGGCGCGGTGCCGGGACCAACCTCTTGTCGCAGCCGCATGACGATCAGATATCGGGGTGGCTGCATTGAACGATCTTTCCGATGCCCAGAAGGCGAGCGGCCGCGCCGGTTTCGACCGCGCCCCGGGCGGCGCGCGGTCGAGCCACGATTATGTCGCGCAGGCGCTGGGCAACGACATATTGTCCGGCGTCTATCCGGCCGGGGCCAAGCTGCCGCCCGAGGCCGAGATGCTGAAGCGCTTCGGCGTTTCGCGCACCGTGCTGCGCGAGGTGTTCAAGACGCTGACCGCCAAGGGCCTGATCATGGCCAAGACGCGCGTTGGCACCACCGTGCTCGACAGCTCGCACTGGAATTTCTTCGACGCCGACATCCTGTCGTGGAAAGTCAGCCAGGAATTCGACCTCGACTTCATCCGCTCGCTCGCCGAGGTCCGGCTCGCGGTCGAGGCGGCGGCGGCCGAGGGTGCGGCACGGCGCCGCAGCGAGGCGGATATCGCGGCGATGCGCGACGCGCTGGGCCGCATGGACGCTGCGACCGACGATGCCCGCGATTTTGCCGAGGCCGACCTCGATTTCCACGAAGCGGTCGGGCGGGCGTCGGGGAATGTGCTGATGCGCTCGCTGGCGGCGGTGATCGAAACCGCGCTCGTCGCCTCCTTCCGCATGAGTTCGCCGGTGAACGAGGCCGAAGCGCACCGCGCGAGCGTGCGCGGTCACGCCCGCATCGTCGACGCGATCGAGGCCGGCGACGGCGTGCGCGCGGCCGCGGCGATGCGAGAGATCATCGGCCACGGTCTCGGCCGCATCGAAGCGGCGGCGGGGCGGCGGGGCAAGGGGTAGCGGTCCATGTAACGCGCTGTTCGGATGTAGCCTCCCTCCCCCTGGATGGGGGAGGCAGCGAGACTTACGCGCTTTGCGCGTTAGTCGCAGCGGTGGGGGTGCGGTCTCGGCCTTGCGCGAGGCCGAGACCACACCCCCATCCAACTCCGCCTAAGCCGCTGCGCGGCCAAGGCTCCGTATCCTTCCCCATCGAGGGGGAAAGGTTGGGTCCGTCCTAAACCGCGAAGTCGTAGCGGCCCGATCCGACCTCGAAACGGATGCCCCCCGCATCGCGGACAAGGGCCCGGACGTCGGGATGATCGGCGAGCGGCCGGCCGCCCTCGCGCCAGTCGCGTATCGGCAGTTCGACCTCGGCGACGGTGCCGGCGGGGATGGAGAGAGTGAAGCGGGTCAGCCCGTCGGCGTCGCCCTCGGTCGCGGCGGCGATCGGGCCGAGCGGCGAATCGAAGCGGGCGGCGACGCGGCCGACCGCGGGCAGCCACAGGGGCCGCGCCGCGATGCGCCGAAAGCCGGGCGCGGCGGGCGCGATGCCGGCGAGGCGGCGGTAGAAGAAGCCGGCCACGGCGCCGAACGCATAATGATTATAGCTGTTCATCGCGAGGTCGCCGGTGTCGCCGTTCCACCGTTCCCACATCGTCGTCGCGCCCTCGGCAACCATATAGCCCCAGCTCGGATAGCCGGTCTGGAGCAGCAGCCCGGCCGCCTCGTCCAGCTTGCCGGCGTCGGCGAGGACGTCGAGCAGATAGGGGGTGCCGAGGAACCCCGTCGACAATGTCATCCCGCGCGCGCGGATATCGGCGGCGAGGATATCGGCGGCGGCGGCGCGTAGCGCCGGCGGTACCAGGCGCATGTGGAGCGAAAGGACCTGACTCGTCTGGCTGCCGTTGCCACAGACGCCGTCGGCGCCGACGAACTCGGTGGCGAAGGCGGCGCCGATCGCTTGCCGCAGTGCGCCATAGCGCGCGGCATCGGCGGCGCGGCCGGTCGCGTCGGCCATCGCCGCCATCAGTTCGGCCGACCACGCCCAGTAGGCGGTCGCGCACAGCGCGCGCGGCGTCGTCTCGTCGTCGGGCTTGACCGCATCGACCGACAGCCAGTCGCCGAGGTCGAGCCCGCGGTCGTGCCGCCAGATGGGATCGGGGTTGGCGCGCGCGACGAAGGCCATCCACGCCTCCATCGCGTCCCAATTCTCGTCGATGACGGCGGTGTCGCCATAGCGCTGCCACAGCATCCACGGCAGGATGATCCCCGCTTCGCTCCACCCCGCCGTCACCACGTCGGGGAAGGACAGAGGCTGCGGCACGACGATCGGATAGGCGCCGTCGGCGCGCTGCGCCGCGCGCGCTTCGCGCAGGAAGCGGCGGATGAAGGGATCGACCTCCATGTTGAACGCCGCCGCGTCGAGGAAGACCTGGATGTCGCCCATCCACCCCATGCGTTCGTCGCGCTGCGGACAGTCGGTTGGAACCGCGACGAAATTGCTTCGCTGGCTCCACAGCGCGTTGCGCCAGATCGTCTGGAGCAGCGGCGCGTCGGGGAAGTCCACGCGGCCGACCTCGCGGCAGGCGCTGTGGACCACGACCGCTTCGATATCGTCGGCGGTCGGCGTTCCCGGATAGCCGGTCACCTCGACATAGCGGAAGCCGTGATAGGTGAAGTGCGGCTCGAACGTCTCGACGCCGCCGGTGTCCGCGAGGGTGAAGCGATCAGTCGCGCGGGCGAGGCGCAAATTGGCGAGGTCGGCGGTGCCGTCGGGGGCGAGCAGTTCGGCGAATTTGGCGGTGATCGTCGTGCCGGCCGGGCCGCGGGCACGGATGCGCGCCCAGCCCGACAGATTCTGGCCGAAGTCGAAGACGAAACGGCCGGGCGACGGCTCGCTGACCGATCGCGCGCGGCGCATCCCCATGCGTTCGATGGCGGGCGAGGTCTGTGCGACGAGGCGTGCGGCGGGCGGGGCGCCGACGCGGGCGGGCGTCCAGTCCGACGCGTCGAAGCCGGCGCGGTCCCAGCCCGGCTGCTCGGCGCGCGCGTCCCAGGTTTCGCCATCGTAAAGCTCCGATTTCAGGATCGGCGAAGGCGCGATGGCCCAGTCCGGCCCGGTCGCCACCCATTCGCGGCTACCGTCGGCATAGTCGATCCGAAGCTGCGCGCGGAAGCGGCGCGGGGCGGGACCGAAGCCGTAGCGCTCGATCCGCCAGCCGAAAGGGCTGGCATACCAGCCGTCGCCGACGATCGCGCCGAGGGCGTTCTCGCCCTCGGCGATCAGCGCGGTGACGTCGTGGCATTGATAGAGGATATGGCTTTTCGCGACCGTGGTTTCGGGGGCGAGGACCGCGTCCGACACGCGCCGGCCGTTGATACGTGCCTCATAGGCGCCGAGCGCGGTCGCATAGAGGCGCGCGGCGGCGACCGGCTTCGCGGCAGTGAAGGTCGCCCGCAGCAACATCGCCGGCTCGCTCGGGCGCGGGTCGCCCTGCGCCCAGGCGGTGCTGGCGACGACCGGCGCCCAGCCGCTCGCGTCGAAGCCGGGGGCGGTCCAGCCCGGCGCCGGATCGGGCGCGACGCGAAAGGCGGCGGTGACGAGGCGCTCGATGCGCCCGTCGGCGCGGTGCAGCCGGACGAGCGCGGCGAAGGCGCCGCCATCGACCGGGAAGAAACCCTCGGTATCGGCCTCGACCAGCGCGCACAGGCTGTTGCGGCCGGGCGTCACTTCGCCCTCGAAGGCCGTGAGCGTGCCCCAGAAGGGCAGATGCGTGTCCCAGCCGAACGGCCGGTCGAGCGGCGACGGCGCGCCGTTCACCCACACGCCGCGCAGATGGTCCTTGCCCGAAACGAGCAGGTCGGCGCGGACGAGATCGTCGGGCGCGTCGAAATCGAGGCGGAAGGCGTGCGGACGCGGGTCGAGCGCGGTGTCGCTCCACATCCAGCGCACGTCCGCGGCGCGATCGGCGGCGGCGAGCGCATCCTCGGCCTCGACCCAGTCGCCACGCCAGTCCGCGGGCGCGAGCAGCCCCGTCTCGAACCATGCGGGGTCGGAGCGGGCGCCGCCGTCGACCTCGACGTCCCACCAGACGCGCTGCATCGCGGTGAGGGCGGGGCCGCCCCAGGCGATATCGAGCGAGGCGTCCGACGCGACCCGGCCGCTGTCCCACAGCAGATCGCCGGCCGCCAGCGCCTCGGGGCTGGCGGCGGCGCGGATGCGATAGTGCGTCTGGATGGCACCGCGCGCGTCGCATTCGATCCGCCACGACAGGCGCGGGCGCGCTTCTTCGGTGCCCAGCAGGCCGATCACATGCTCGGCGCGCAGATCGACGACGCGCATCACGCTCTTAAAGCTCCAGACCGAGCCGGTAGATGCGGTTGGCATTGCCGGCGAACAGCGCATGGCGCTCGCTGTCGGAGAAATCGGCGGTGATCGCGTCATAGGCGCCGAGATGCTGGTCGAAGCCGCCGAACAATTTGTCGGTCGGGAAATTGCTCGCGAACATCGCGCGGTCGCTGCCGAAGATCTCGATCGTCTCGAGCACATAGGGCCGCGCCTGTTCGATATCCCACGGGCGCCAGGTGAAACCCATGCCCGAAATCTTGACCGCGACATGGGGTAGCGCCGCGAGCGCCGCCATACCGCGCCGCCACAGCCCCCAGCCGTCGGGATCGCCGGGGATCGCCATGCCGGTGTGGTTCAGGATGACCGGCGTGTCGGGATGCTTCGCGAACAGCGCGGCGAGATGCGCGAACTGGCCGGCATAGGCCTGAAGGTCGAAGCTCAGCCCATGGTTGCGGAGCAGCGCAAAGCCCCGCGCCCAGGCGTCGCTCGTCGTCGCATCGGCGGCGGCATAGCTGCGCGCGGGGTCGGGGTGCCAGTTGACGATATGGCGGATGCCGCGGACATTCGCATGTTCCGCGTGGCGCGCGAGCAGGCTGTCGACATCGGGGCCGTCGAACGCGGCGAAGGCGACGATGCCGCTCGGCAGGCCGCGGTCGTCGGCCATGGCCTGCAGCCATTCACTCTCCTTCAGCGCGTCGTCCGGATGCGCGCCCGCATCGATATGGACGATCCCGCGCACGTCCCAGCCGCCCGCGTCGGCCAGATAGGCGTCCAGCGGATAGTCTACCGCGATCGGTTCGACGCTGCCGTTCGGATTGTCGGCGTCGAACGGCGGCGTCAGCCACGGATAGCGGATGTGCGCCAGGTCCCACAGATGGACGTGCGGGTCGACGAGGGGCGGGCGCGCGGCCATGTCAGTAGGTCGCCCGGCCGCCCGAGGTGTCGAACACCGCGCCGGTGGAGAAGCTCGCTTCCTCGCTGGCGAGGAAGCAGATCATCGCCGCATTCTCGTCCACGGTGCCGAAGCGCCCCATCGGGATTTTCGACAGCATGAAATCGATATGCGCCTGCGTCATCTGGTCGAAGATCGCGGTCCGCACCGCCGCCGGCGTGACCGCGTTGACGGTGATATTGTCCTTCGCCAGTTCCTTGCCCAGCGACTTGGTCAGGCCGATCACCCCCGCCTTCGACGTCGAATAGGCGGAGGCGTTGGGATTGCCTTCCTTGCCCGCGACCGAGGCGATGTTGACGATGCGGCCATAGCCGTTCGCCTTCATGTGCGGCACCGCCGCCTTGTTGCAGAAGAAGGTGCCGTCGAGGTTGATCGCCATCACCTGGCGCCAGGCGTCCGACGGATAATTTTCCAGCGTCTCGTTCGGGCCGGTGATCCCCGCCGAGACGACCAATATGTCGAGCCGGCCGAGCGTCGCGGTGACATCCGCCGCCGCCGCCGTCACCGCCGCCTCGTCCGACTGGTCGACGCATGCGGTGTGCGCCGCGAAGCCGCAATCGGCGAGCGCCGCCTCGGACACGTCCCAGACGCTGACCTTCGCACCTTCGGCGGCCATTCGCTCGGCGGCGGCGCGGCCGATGCCCGCGGCGCCGCCGGTCACGACGGCGACGCGGCCCGCGAAGCGCCCGCTCACGCCTGCCACGCGACGAAATCCTGGCGCTGCTGCCCCAGCCTGTCGATGCCGAGCTCGACGACGTCGCCGGCCTTCAGATACCAGGGTTCGGGCTTCTGCCCCAGGCCGACGCCGGGCGGGGTGCCGGTGGTGATGATGTCGCCGGGCTCCAGCGTCATGAACTGCGAAAGATAGGCAACGATCTGCGCGACGGTGAAGATCATCGTCTTCGTGTTCCCGTCCTGCACGCGCTTGCCGTTGACCGAGAGCCACATCGACAGGTCCTGCGGGTCGCCGACCTCGTCGGCGGTGACCAGCCACGGGCCGACCGGGCCAAAGGTCGGGAAGCCCTTGCCCTTGTCCCAGGTCATGCCGCGCTCCTGCTGCCAATGGCGTTCGGACACGTCGTTGACGACGCAATAGCCGGCGACGTGCCGCAGCGCGTCGGCTTCCGACACATAGGAGGCGCGGGTGCCGATGACGACGCCCAGCTCGACCTCCCAGTCGGTCTTCTGCGAATCCTTGGGGATGGTGACGGGATCGTTCGGGCCCTGGATGCAACTCACCCATTTGTTGAAGACGACCGGCTCGTCGGGGATCGGCAGGTTCGATTCGGCGGCGTGATCGGCATAGTTGAGGCCGATGGCGACGAAGTGGCGCGTGCCGGCGACGCAGGGGCCGTAGCGGACCTCGCCCTCGACGAGCGGCAGCGATGCCGGATCGATCGCGGCGAGTTTCGCCAGGCCTTCGGGGCCGACCGCGGCGGCGTCGATATCGGCGACATGGGCCGACAGGTCGCGGATGCGGCCCTCGGCGTCGACCAGACCGGGCTTTTCGGCGCCGGGGGCGCCATGGCGGCAGAGTTTCATGGGTCTTTCCTCAGTTCGAATAGGGACGGTGGAGGGGAATGTCGCGGTTGAGCTCGACGCCGAAACCCGGCCGGTCGAGTTCGCTCGCGCGGATGCGGCCGTTCACCGGCACCGGCTCGCCCAGCAGTTGCGGCGCGAACATCGGCACCACCTCGGTCGGGCCGGGGTGCATCATCAGGAATTCGGCGAACGGCGAGTTGTGGCGGGTGATCACGAAATGATAGCTGTATACCGAAGAGCCGTGGGGCACCATCAGCACGCCCTTGCTGTCGGCATAATTGGCGATCTTGATGAGTTCGGTGACGCCGCCGCACCAGCCGACGTCGGGCTGGATGATGTCGCAGCAGTCCATGTCCATCAACATGCGAAAGCCCCAGCGCGTCGCCTCATGCTCGCCGGTGGTGACCAGCAGCCCCTTGGGCGCGTGTTTCTTCAGCGCGGCATAGCCCCAATAATCGTCGGGGGAGAGCGCTTCCTCGATCCACTTCAGCCCGCACTCGTCCCAGGCGCGGTGGGCGAGGCGCGTCGCATAATCGAGGTCGAGGCTCATCCAGCAGTCGTACATCAGCCAGAAATCGTCGCCGCATTTCGCGCGCATGTCGGCGAGCAGCGCGATATTCCTGTCCAGCCCCTCCAGCCCTTCGGCGGGACCGTGGTGGAGCGGCAGCTTGCCGCCGATGAACCCCATCTCCTTCGCCAGATCGGGCCGCGCCCCGGTCGCATAGAATTGCAGCTCGTCGCGTACCGCGCCGCCCAGCATATGATAGACGGGCTCGCCGCGCAGCTTGCCGAGCAGGTCCCAGAGCGCGAGGTCGACGCCGGAAATCGCGTTCACGACCAGCCCCTTGCGCCCATAATATTGGGTCGAGAAATACATCTGGTCCCAGATCTTCTCATAATCGGTCGGGCTGCGGCCGATCAGGAAGCGCGCCAGATGCCTTTCGACGATGAAGCAGGCGGGCTCGCCGCCCGTCGTCACCGCGAAGCCGATCGTGCCGTCCTCGGCCTCGATCTCGACGACCAGCGTGCCGAGCACGTTGATGCCGAAGCTCTGCCGCGAGGCGCGATATTCGGGATAGCGCGCCATCGGGGTCGCGATATGGTCGTCGATCCAGTGGTCCGCGCCCTGGTCGTGATAGTCGGCGCCGCCGCCGCGCACGGTGAAGGCGCGGACGTGCCGGATTCTCGGCAGTCCGCGCGTCCTGCCGAGGTCGATCTGTTGCTGCTTGGTCAAGGCTGGCGTCCTGTCGTGCCGGGAGCGGGGAAGGCGGCGGCCGCATCGTCGAGGACGAGCGTCCAGTCGTTGCCGGGCGCGATCTCGCCCGGCGGGTCGAAGCGGCGGGTGCCGCGATTGGCGAACGTGCCGATCGGCGTCACCGCGCCGTCGCGCGGCGAATACCAGGCGGCGCGGACCTGCCGGCCGGAAATCGCTCCCAGCCGCAGCGTGAAGGGGCGCCCGGTATAGCTGTAGGCGAAGGCGTAGTTTTCCCCGCGGCTTGCGAGCACCCGGTCGTAGCGCGTGCCGTTGTCGACGATCAGCGAGGGGTCGGGCACGCGCCCCGCCATCGGGCGCGACAGGATCAGCGCCTTCAGGTGGCGCATCTGGTCCGCGCCCGCTGCGTTCGGTGCCGTCAGCGCCTGATGCCAAGGCAGGATCGGTTCGAAATTGGCGGTGTCGGCGCCGGGCAGATACATCTGCATGACGTGATTCTCGCCATAGGTGTGGCCGAAGGCGCCCGCCATCACCGCCCACCAGGCGTAGCGGCGGACGTCGGCGGCCTGCCAGCGCGGCGCGCCGGCCGGCTCGTGCAGCCCGTGCGGGATATTCTCGTAACTCGGCTCGCCGTCGATCACCGGCTTGGCGGGCTCGCGCGCCCAGGCATCGGCGACATAGCGCCAATTATCTTCGCCGATCGCGTTCGGCCCCTCCTGGTCATAGGACCGGTGCCCCGACTGGAACATGTTGAAATCGAGCCACGGCGCCTGATGCCATTGCCATGCCGACGAGGTGCGCCCGATCGGGTGGAAGGTCATCAGCTGCCGTGGCGCGATGGCCTTGATCGTCGTCCCCAGCGCGTCCCAGACCGCGGACCGCGTTTCGGAGCGGGTGTCGCCGCCGTTGAGCCAGACGATGTTCGGCCGCTTGCCGTAGCGCTCGGCCAGGAAGCGGCCATAGGCGGGGGCATTGGCTTCGGTGAGCTGGCGGTCGGTCGCAAGGTCGCCCCAGGCGGGCACCATCGCGACATAGATGCCGTGCGCCGCGGCGCGGTCGACCACCCAGTCGACATGATCCCAATAATCATATTCGCCCGGCCTGGCGGGGTCGTTGCCCGGCGTGGTGCGCGGGCGTCCGGGGTCGCCGTCGACCAGCGCCGGCGCGCCGGTGCGGCTCGTCATCTTCGGCGTGTGGAGCAGCATGACCTGAATGACGTTGAAACCCTGCCGCTCGCGCACGGTCAGATAGCGTTCGGTCTCGTCGCGGTCGAGGCGGCTGAGCAGCAGCCAGGCGGTGTCGCCAAGCCAGAACCACGGCTTGCCCCCGGCTTCCAGATGGCGCTGATCGGCCGAGACCGAAAGCGGCGGGGGCGCCGCGGGCGCGGCCAGCGCGGGTTGCGCCGTCGTCGCGGCCAGTGCCGCCAGGATCGTGCCGAACATGTCCTTCACATCGCCCCTCCGGACCCGCGGCCCACAAGCCTTCGTGCCGCGGAATCATCTGCGGCTGTTGGGTCGCGATTATAAATATAATAGTACTATTTGGTCAAGGTGGCGCGGGGGCGATTTCGCGCGCCCTATTGCAGGTTCACGAACATCCCGCCGTCGACGAGCAGCGCGGCGCCGGTGACATAGGCGGCCATGTCGGAGGCGAGGAAGACGATCGGGCCGATCAGGTCCTCGGGCTGGCCGAGGCGGCCGAGCGGGGTGCGCGATTCCATATAATGGCGCTTGTCCGCGTCGGCGAGGTCGTCCTTGTTGATCTCGGTCAGGATCGTGCCGGGCAGCACGCTGTTGCAGCGGATACCGTGACGGCCGAGCGCGATCGCGGCCGACTGCATCAGCGAATGCACTCCCGCCTTGGTCGGCGTATAATGGGTCTGGAACTCGCCGCCGACGAGCGCCGAGATCGACGAGACCGCGACGATCGCGCCGCCGTCCCCCTGCGCGACCATCTGCCGTGCCGCCGCCTGGCACATATAATAGGCGCCGTGCATGTTGACGCGCTGGGTGCGCTCGAACGTCTCGGCGGGCATGTCGAGAAAGGCGTGAAAGGGGCAGATGCCGGCGTTCGACACCATCACGTCGACGCGGCCGAAGGCGCCCAGAGCGCGCGCAACGAAATCGCTCGCGGTCTCGGGCAGCGCCACGTCGCCCTTCACGGCGAGGCCCTGCTGCCCGAGCGCTTCGATTTCCGCGATGCACGATGCGGCCTTGTCGTCGCTCGACGCGTAATTGATCGCGACGTTCGCGCCATGCTGCGCGGCGCCGATCGCTGCGGCGCGGCCGATGCCGGTCGAGCCGCCGGTGACCAGCACCGTCTTTCCTTCGAGAAGTCTCATTGCGGGGTTCCCGTTCATGGTCATGGAGTTTCGGCGAGGATCGACCGGTCGATGGCGTCCACCCGGTTCACGCCGGTCAGCGTCATCGCGACGGTCATCTCCTTCGCGATCAGGTCGAGCAGCTTCGCGACGCCCGCCTCGCCCTGCGCGGCGAGGGCATAGACCCAGGCACGGCCGAGCAGCACGCCCTTCGCGCCGAGCGCGAGCATCCGCACGACGTCGAGGCCGCTGCGCACGCCGCCATCGGCGAGCACGGTCAGTGCGTCGCCCACCGCGTCGGCGATCGGCGGCAGCGCGCGGGCGCTCGACAGCACGCCGTCGAGCTGGCGCCCGCCATGGTTCGACACGACGATGCCGTCGGCACCGATCGCCGCCGCCTCGCGGGCGTCCTCGGGGTCCAATATACCCTTGATGATCAGCGGGCCGTCCCACGCCGCGCGAATCCAGTCGAGGTCCTTCCACTGGATCGACGGATCGAAATTGGCGCCGAGCCAGCCCATATAGTCGTTGAGCCCGCTGTCCTTGCCGAGCACCGGCAGCAGATTGCCCAGCATATGGGGGCGGCCCCGCAGGCCGACGTCCCACGCCCAGCCCGGCTTGCCCATCGCCTGAAGCACGCGGCGCAGCGGCCCGCGCGGACCCGACATGCCCGAATGGGCGTCGCGATAGCGCGCGCCGGGCACCGGCATGTCGACGGTGAAGACCAGCGCCTCCGCCCCCGCCGTCTTCGCGCGCGCGATCAGGTCGGTCATGAAGGCGCGGTCGCGGATGACATAGAGCTGGAACCAGAAGGGGTTCGCGGCGCGCGCCACCTCCTCGATCGAGCAGATCGACACGGTGGACAGGCAGGTCGGAACGCCCGCCGCCGCCGCCGCGCGCGCCGCCTGCAATTCGCCGCGCCGCGCATACATGCCGCTGATCCCGACCGGGCCTAGAGCGACCGGCAGCGCGAGCTTGCGCCCGAACAGCATCGCGGACAGGTCGATGCTCGCGACGTCCTTCAGCACCCGCTGGCGCAGCGCGACGCCCGCGAGGTCGCCGACATTGCGGCGCAGCGTTTCCTCGGCATTGGCGCCGCCGTCGGCATAGTCGAACAGGAAGCGCGGAATGCGCCGCCGCGCCGCCTCGCGGAAATCATTGGCCGACGAGATGATCACGCCCGCGCCCTCAGTAGGAGGTGAAGAGTGCGCGGCGCGCGAGGTCGAGCGCGGCAACCGCGTCGTGCCGGTCCTGCGCCGCCTGCATCGCCTCGAAATCCAGCTTGTCGAGCGCGCGGTCGACCGCCTTCAGGAAGCCGATCGCCGAATTGGCGGCGGCGACGCTGTCCTCGCGGAAGGGGAACTGGTCGAGCTGCCATACGCCCTCCCACTTGTTCTTGCGCAGCGTGTAGAAGAATTCGAACAGCTCGATCGGATGGACCGACCCGGCGATCAGATCGTCGTCCCAGCTTCGGAAATTGTCGTTCACGTCCATGCCGAACAGCCGGCCGTGGTCGATCGCGAGCTGCGCCGCGTCGGCGGGCGATTCGCCGCCATAGAGCGAGTGGCCGAAGTCGAGCAGGATGCCGACATTGGGCAGTCCCATCTTCTCGATCCCCAGCAGGGTGCGGGCGACGCTGTCATAACTCATGTGGACGCGCGGCTCGCGCGGCTTGTATTCGATCACGAATTTCAGGTCGGGGTTCTGGCTCGCCAGTTCGCCGATGCCGTCGATGCTGAGCTGCCACAGCTTCCTGTGATCGACCTGGAACGGATAGTCCCAGCCGTCCTGCCCCGGCCACAGCTTGACATAGTCGGCGCCGAAGCGGCGCACGACGTCGGCGGCGTCGTTGACCATCTCGTTCGCGAGGCGGCGGATGCCGGGGTCGGGATTGGTGAAGGCGCCCTTGGCGAAGCGGCGCGTATAGATTTCGGGGGTGATGCCGATGACGGACAGCTTGTTGCGCGTCAGCGCCGCCTCGACCGCGCCCAGCGACAGGTCGGGATCGACGAAGGGATAGTTGATGTCGACCACCGACAGATCCTCGACCTGCCCGGCGAGGTCGATCATCTCGATCAGCGAGCGCGGCGGGCCGTATCCGTCGGTCGCATAGCGATCGACATAGGTCGCGAAGTGCCAGATGCCGGCGCCGAATTTCAGGTTGCTGCTCACGCTATGATCCTCATCCTTGGAAAAATACTCTGCCTGTCCGTCAGGCGACGACGACCTCCACGCCCGCCGCCTCGATCGCCGCCCGGTCCGCGTCGCGGATGCGGTCGTCGGTGATCAGCGTGTGGACGAGATCGAGTCCGCCGAGCGCGGTGAACGAGCGCATCGCGATCTTGCTCGCGTCGGCGACCAGGCAGACGCGGTCGGCGGCGGCGATCATCGCGCGCTTGACCGCGATGTCGGACAGCGCGGGATAGGTCAGCCCCGCCTCGACGTCGATCGCCGCGGTCGCGAGGAACAGCGTCTTCGCGAACAGGCCGCGGAAATAGTCGGCGGAGCGGTCGCCGCTCAGCGACAGTGTCGGCGCCTTGAAATGGCCGCCGGGCATATGGACCTCGAACCCCGGTTCGGCGCCGAGCATCAGCGCGATGTTGAGCGCGTTGGTGACGACGGTCATGTCGCGGCGGCCGGTCAGCGCGGCGGCGACCTCGGTCGTCGTCGATCCCGAATCGAGGATGATCGTCTCGCTGTCGCCGACCAGCGCTGCGGCGGCGCGGCCGATGCGGCGCTTTTCGGCCATATTGTCGTGATGCTGGAGCGCGAGCGCGCGCACCTGCTGCGGCACCGATTTCAGGAAGGCGCCGCCATGCTCGCGGACGATATGCCCCTCGGTCTCCAGCTTCTCCAGGTCCTGCCGCACCGTCACCTCGGACACCGCGAAGGCGTCGGCGAGCGCACGGACACGCGCGCTGCCCTCTTCGCGCAGCCAGGCGAGGATTTTCGCGCGGCGGACCTCGCCGAGCAGTCGGGGGCGCGCGGAGACGGTCATGCGGCGGGGCCGGCGGCGCGGCGCGCGGGCAGGTTGGGGAAGGGCGACATGCTGGGTCCGAACCTTTCGTTCGCGTTCGATCACGACCGCCCTCCTAATCCGTGCTTTCGATTTTTGTCAATTTGAAGCAAAATCGAAAATAATCGAAATTGCGATTCGCAAGCATATATAATATTACTATTCCTTGCGCCGGGTTTCAACATCCGTTATCGGGCGGACAAGGAGAGAGCGATGAAAGACGGTTCCGACCCCTCGACGAACGTCAGTGAAGCACCGGAAAACCTGCGTGCTGGGCATGTCCGCGAGCGCGCGAACTGGATGCGTCGGCGGTTGCTGCGGATGATCGTCGACGCGGGGCAGGGGCATCCGGGGGGCGATCTTTCGGCGACCGACATCCTCGCGACGCTCTATTTCGATATTCTTCGAATCGACCCCGCCACCCCCCAGGCACCCGATCGCGACCGCTTCGTGATGAGCAAGGGGCATTGCACCGGCGCGCTCTACAGCGCGCTCGCGGGCGCGGGCTTCTTTCCCGAGGCCGAACTCGACACCTATCTCCAGCCCGAATCGCGGCTCAACGGCCATCCCAACCGCACCTATCTGCCGGGGGTCGAAACCAACACCGGGCCGCTCGGCCACGGCCTGCCGGTCGCGGTCGGCATCGCGGTGGCGGCGCAGATCGACGGTGCGGACCATCATGTCTTCGCGCTCACCGGCGACGGCGAATTGCAGGAAGGCAGCATGTGGGAGGCGGCGATGTTCGCCGGCCACCGCGGGCTCGGCAACCTGACCGTCATCGTCGACCGCAACCGGCTTCAGCAGGGCGCGGGGACCGAGAATACCAATGCGCTCGAACCGCTTGCCGACAAGTGGCGCGCCTTCGGCTGGCGGGTCGAGGGCGTCGACGGGCACGACCATGCCGCGCTGCTCGCCGCCTTCGACGCGGCGCGGACGCCGCGCGAGACGCCGCTGTGCCTGATCGCCGACACGCACAAGGGCCAGGGCGTCAGCTTCATGCGCGACCAGGCCGGCTGGCACCATGGCGTGCCGAACGCCGAGCAATATGCCCAGGCGATCCGCGAACTCGAAGAGGAGATGGACCGATGAGCGCCGCCGTCCCCGCCACTGGCCTGTTCGACTGCCGTGATGCTTATGTCCGCGCGGTCGAGGAATTGGCGGCCGCCGACCCGCGCATCGTCGCGGTGGTCAATGATTCGGTCGGGTCGTCGAAGCTCGGCAAATTCCGCGACCGCTTTCCCGAGCGGCTGGTCAATGTCGGCATCGCCGAACAGAATATGGTCGGCGTCGGCGCCGGGCTCGCCAATGGCGGCAAGATTCCGTTCGTCAGCGGCGCCTCCTGCTTCCTGACCGCGCGCGCGATGGAGCAGATCAAGGCCGACTGCGCCTACAGCTTCGCCAATGTGAAGCTGTGCGGCATTTCGAGCGGCGTCGCCTATGGCGAGCTGGGCGCGACGCACCACAGCATCGAGGATATCGCCTGGCTGCGCGCGATCGACCGGCTGGCGGTGATCGTGCCCTCCGACCCGTGGGAAACCGCCGCGGCGATCAAGGCGGCCGCGGCGCACGACGGCCCGGTCTATGTCCGCATCAGCCGCATGCCCGTGCCCGAACTGGCGCGCGCGCGGACGCGGTTCGCGATCGGCAAGGGCGAGACGCTGCGCGAGGGCGGCGACATCGCGATCGTCGCCAACGGCACCCTCGTCCACCGCGCGCTCGCCGCCGCCGGGGCGCTCGCGGCCGAGGGCGTCGCGGCGCGGGTCGTCAACATGGCGAGCATCGCCCCGCTCGACACCGAACTGCTTGCCGAGGCGGCGAAGACCGGCGCGATCGTCACCGCCGAAGAGGGGCTGGCGCGCGGCGGGCTCGGCGGCGCGGTCGCCGAATGGTGCGCTGAACACGCCCCGGTGCGGATGCGGCTGCTCGGCTTTCCGGGCTTCCTGCCCACCGGCTCGGCGGCGTGGCTGATGGACCGCTTCGGCCTGTCGGCGGACGGTATCGCCACGGCGGCGCGCGAGCTGCTGGGGCTGCGGGCCGGCTGATGACCGGCCCCGTCATCCTCGCGATCGACCAGGGGACGACGAATAGCAAGGCGCTGCTCGTCGCGCCCGACGGGTCGGTGCTGGCGATGCGCGCGCGGCCGATGCCGGTCGATTATCCCCGCCCCGGCTGGGCCGAGCAGTCGGCGACCGCGATCTGGGACGCGGTTGCCGGACTGATCGCCGAGGTCGTCGCGGCGGCACCCGGGGCGGAGATCGCCGCGCTCGCCCTGTCGAACCAGCGCGAAACGATCGTGCTGTGGGACGCCGCGACCGGCGAGCCGATCGCGCCCGCGGTGATCTGGCAATGCCAGCGCTCGGTCGACCGCTGCCGGGCGCTGCGCGACGCGGGTCTGGAGGAAGAGATCGCGGCGCGCAGCGGGCTCGGCGTCGATCCGCTGTTCCCCGCCGCGAAGATCGGCTGGCTGCTTGATGCCATCCCCGGCGCGCGGGCGCGCGCCGCGCGCGGCGAGCTGCGCTGTGGCACGGTCGATAGCTGGCTCCTCTGGAACCTCAGCGGCGGGACGCTCCACGCCACCGACCCCAGCAACGCCTCGCGCACCCAGCTTTTCAACCTCGAAAGCCGGACGTGGGATGAACGGCTGGCGGAGATTTTCGCTGTGCCGCCGGCGCTGCTGCCACGCATCCTACCCTCCGACGGCGGCTTCGGCAGCGTCGCGGCGGGACGGACGGCGCTGCCCGCCGGCACGCCGATCCGCGTGATGCTCGGCGACAGCCACGCCGCGCTGTTCGCGCACGGCATCGCGGCGCCGGGGCGGGTCAAGGCGACGATCGGCACCGGCAGTTCGCTGATGGCCGCGACGGCGGCGCGCCCGCAATCGACGCACGGCCTGTCCGCGACGGTTGCCTGGCAGCGTGCCGAGGCTGCGCCGCAATATGCGATCGAGGGCAATATTTCGGTCTCGGGCCACGCCGCCGCCTTCGCGACCGCGCTGCTCGGCCTCGCCGACGAAGCCGAATTGACGCGCCTCGCCGCGAGCGTGCCCGACAGCGGCGGCGCCGTCTTCGTTCCCGCGCTCGCGGGGCTCGGCGCGCCGCACTGGCAGCCGGGCGCCCGCGGCCTGATCGCGGGCATGACGCTCGGCACCCGGCCGGCGCATGTCGCGCGCGCGACCCTGGAGGCGATCGCGCTGCAGATCGGCGACGTGCTCGACGCGATGGAGGCCGACCTCGGCTTGCGCCTCGCCGAGCTGTCGATCGATGGCGGCGCGGCGCGCAGCGATTTCCTCGCGCAGCGTCTCGCCGACCTGACCGGCCGCGCCGTCGTCCGCCCCGATATCGCCGAGGCGAGCGCGCTCGGCGTCGCGCGGATGGCAGCGGAGGCGCTGGGATTCGGCGCCTGGCGCACGCCCGATGCCGCGCGGTTCGAGCCGCAGCTCGCTGCGGACCGGCGCGACGCGATCCGCCGCCGCTGGCGCACCGCGCTGGCGGCGGCGGTCGCCGCGGGGGCGCCATAGGATTATCGACGCCGGGCGGCCGACTAAAGGGTCGCGGTCCCGGCAGGACCAGCTATGGCGGGAACCGCCGCCGCGATCCGGAGAGGACATATGACGAGCGCAACCGCAGGCCGCGAAGACTGGAGGAACACGATCCTCGCTGGTCTCGCCAATTATATCGACGCGGGGTCGATCGTCGCGGGCGCCGCGGCGCTCGCGCTGTGGGTCGAGGCCTATCGCCTCGACACCGATCTCGTCGGCCTGATCGGCGCCTTCGGCCCGAATGCGATCGCCGCCGGCATCGGCGCGCTGATCGGCGGCCGCTTGTGCGACCTGTTCGGGCGCAAGAAGATCTACCAGTACGACATGCTCTTCTACGCCTTCGGCATGTTGTGGCTGGTGTTCGCGATGAACGCCTGGATGGTGGTGACCGGATTTTTCCTCGTCGGCCTCGCGGTCGGCGCCGACATCCCGGCCTCCTGGTCGCTGATCGCCGAGATGGCGCCCAACGACAAGCGCGGCAAGCACAGCGGCGTCGCGCAGGTGCTCTGGTATCTGGGGCCGGTCGTCGTGCTGCTGATGTTCCTCGCGCTGTCGCCGCTCGGCCTCCTCGGTGCGCGGATCGTCTTCGCGCATCTCGCGATCCTCGCGGTCGCGCTGACCTTCCTGCGCTCGCGGATGAAGGAATCGCCGCGCTGGATCGAGGCGCAGGCGGCCGAGGCGAACGGCGGAAGCGAGAGGCCCGCGCGCGGGCGTTGGCGCGACCTCTTCACGCGCCAGCATATCGGCTCGATGGCCTTCCTGTCGGGCATGTATCTGTTCTGGAACCTGTGGGCGGGCACCAACGGCTTCTTCTTTCCCTATATCCTGCGCACCGTCGGCAACCAGACGCAGGCGATGTCGGTCGCGGTGCAGGCGCTCAGCTTCCTGCTCGGCATGGCGTCGATCTTCTTCATCTTCATGAAGCTGTCCGACCGGGTGAACCAGCGGCTGCTGTTCGGTCTGTCGGCGATCACCCAGGTGATCGGCATGGCGCTGCTCGCCATCTTTCCGCTGACGCTGCCGGTCGCGCTGATCCATGTCTTCCTGATGGCGGTTGGGCAGGGCTTCGGCGCGCAATGCTTCTTCCAGCTCTGGAGTTCGGAGATGTTTCCGACGCTGCTGCGCAGCACCGCGCAGGGGGTGATGTTCGCGGTCGTCCGCATCGCGCTCGGCATCTTCAGCTTCTTCGTGCCCTGGCTGACGGCGACGGGTTTTCAGACGCTCGCATGGATATTGGTCGGTTTCCTCGCGATCAGCGGGCTGATCGGCTTCATCTGGGCGCCGCGCAACGAGGGCAAGTCGCTCGAACAGATCGCGGTCCTGCGGGGAGACGCGGGATGAGTGTCTCGCGCCGCACGATGCTGAAGGGCGGGCTCGCCGCGGGGGCCGCGATGGCGGCGCCGGCGGTCGCGCGCGAGGGCGCGGCGCACACCGAGCGCTGGGGTGTCCACGAACTCGTCTTCGACGGGCCGTCGAAGGGTAATCCCTTCGTCGACGTCGAACTGGCCGCGACCTTCGAAAGCGCCGGCCGCAGCATCCGCGTGCCCGGCTTCTATGACGGCGAAGGCGTCTATCGCATCCGCTTCAGCCCGCCCGAAGAGGGACGATGGACATGGCGGAGCGACAGCAACGCCGCGGCGCTCGCCGGCCAGACGGGCGCATTCGACTGCATCGCGCCGGGGCCGGGCAATCACGGGCCGGTGCGGGTGACAGATGACGGCTTTCATTTCGTCCATGCCGACGGCACGCCGTTCCGCCAGATCGGCACCACCGCCTATAGCTGGGCACTGCAGTCCGACGCCAGATGCGCCGAGACGCTGGCGACACTCAGGAACGCGCCGTTCAACAAGATGCGGATGCTGGTCTTTCCGAACGTCGAATCGGTCGCGACCGACCCGTTCGCCCGCACCGGCGCGGGGCCGCGCGACTGGGACCCGGCGCGCTTCGACCCCGCCTGGTTCCGCCGCTTCGAGGATCGCATCATCCGCCTTGGCGAACTGGGGGTGGAGGCCGACGTCATCCTCTTTCACCCCTATGACAAGGCGCGGGGCTACAGCGATATGGCGCGCGCCGACGACGAACGCTATGTCCGCTACGCCGCCGCGCGCTGGAGTGCCTATCGCAACCTCTGGTGGTCGATGGCGAACGAATATGACGCGGTCGAAAGCAAGACGGTCGCCGACTGGGACCATCTGTTCCAGATACTCATCGCCGCCGACCCGCACCAGCGGCTGCGCTCGATCCACCAGCTTCATCTCTATTACGACCATCGCAAGCCGTGGATCAGCCACGCCAGCATCCAGAACGGCGCCGCGGTGCTCGACGACATCCGCGCCGCGCTGCACCGCGATTTCGCGCAAAAGCCGGTGATCTTCGACGAGGTGGTCTATGAGGGCAATTCGGCCGCGCGCTGGGCGAACCTCAGCGGCGAGGAAATGGTCGAACGCTTCTGGTGGGGTCTCGTCGGCGGCACTTATGTCGGCCACAGCGAAACCTATGCCGCCGACCGCAATCCCGATTTCTCGTGGCTCGGGCAGGGCGGCAGCCTCCAGGGCAGCAGCGCGCCGCGCCTTGCCTTCCTGAAACGCATCATGGAGGAGGGACCGGTGCCCGGCATCGATCCGATCCAGCACCTGTGGAACTATCATCTCGGCGGCCGGGACGGCGACTATTATCTCCATTATTTCGGCGCCGCCGCGCCGACCGAATGGCGCCTGTCGCTGCCGGTCAAGAAGGGCGAGCCGCTGCACCGCTACCGCGTCGACATCATCGACAGCTGGAACATGACCGTCACCCCGGTCGACGGGACGTTCGCGATGCAGCGGCGCGACGATTACGACGTCCACGACCCCGCGCGCCCGACGATCGCGCTGCCCGGCAAGCCGTGGATCGCGGTGCGGGTGCGCCGGGTTCAGGGCGGAATTCCTTCAGATTGATCCGCTCGCCCTTGCGGGGAGCCGCAGGCAACGGAGCAATCTCCAGCTATCGCTTAGGGTCTGTGGGAATTCGGGTTTCGGCGCAGCTTTTCCTTTTCGTCACCCTGAACTTGTTTGGCATGTGTACCGTTGGAGCATGTAAGCGATCCCCGGCGAAAGCCGGGGTCCATTTTGAACGGACAGCGCCCGACGTCTGGACCCCGGCTTGCGCCGGGGATCACCCCTTACATGCCTTAAGGGGATAAACGCCAACTTGTTTCAGGGTCCATGGTCTGCCCTCGAAACAAACGCGGCGTATAAGGAAAAAACCGGCCATGGATGCTGAAACAAGTTCAGCATGACGATCTCTATGGGATGAGCTTCGGTTCCAGGTGGCTAGGCCGGAACCGCTTCCGCGGCGTGCGGCGCAAAGGCCGGGTCGTCGAGCTTGTAGGCCTTGCGGACGAGGCCGTGGGCAAGCTCCCGCGCCACCTCGGCGGCTTCCCAGTCGGCTAGGCGATGCTCGGCGACGAGGCGCGCGAGGAAGGCGCAGTCAACCCGCCGCGCGACGTCGTGCCGCGCCGGGATCGACAGAAAGGCGCGCGTGTCGTCGTTGAAGCCGACCGTGTTGTAGAAACCGGCGGTCTCGGTCGTCATCTCGCGGAAACGGCGCATCCCCTCGGGGCTGTCGTGGAACCACCACGCCGGGCCGAGCTTCAGGCAGGGATAATGGCCGGCGAGCGGCGCGAGTTCGCGCGCATAGGTCGATTCGTCGAGCGTGAAGAGGATGATCGACAGCCGCGTTTCGGTCCCGAAGCGGTCGAGCAGCGGCTTCAGCGCATGGACATAATCGGTGCGCATCGGAATGTCGCAGCCCTTGTCGCGGCCGTGGCTTTCGAACAGCTTGTGATTGTGGTTGCGGCACGCACCGGGATGGATCTGCATCACCATGCCGTCCTCGACGCTCATCGCGGCGAGTTCGGTCAGCATCTGGGCGCGGAACAGTTCGGCATCGGCCGGCGTCCAGCGGCCGCCGACGATCTTGCCGAACAGCGCTTCGGCCTCGGCGGGCGACAGGTTCGCGGTCGCGGCGCTCGGGTGGCCATGGTCGGTTGCGGTCGCGCCGGCGGCGCGGAAATCGGCGCGGCGCTTGCGGTGCGCGGCGAGATAGCCCTGCCAGCTTTCGACATCCTCGCCGGTCAGCTCGCCGAAGCGCTGCATCGCGGCGGCGAAATCATGATGCTCGGGGTCGACCACCGCGTCGGGGCGGTAGGTGGTGACGACACGGCCCGTCCAGCCCGAGGCGCGGATCGCGGCATGATGATCCAGATCCTCGTGCGCGCCCTCGGTCGTCGCCAGCAGTTCGATGTTGAAGCGGTCGAACAGCGCGCGCGGGCGAAAGGCCGGGCTGGCGAGGCTTTCGTTGATCCCGTCGTAATAATGATCGGCGGTCGCGGCATCGAGCGCGACGTCGAAGCCGAAGACGTCGGCGAAGACATGGTCGAGCCACATCCGTGACGGCGTGCCGCGGAACAGGTGGAAATTGGCGGCGAACAGCCGCCACGCCGCGCGCGGATCGGTCGCCGGCGGACCGCCCCGGTCGGGCACGCCCAATGCGTCGAGCGCGATCCCCTGGCTATAGAGCATGCGATAGAGATAATGGTCGGGCGCGAGCAGCAACTCGGTCGCGTTCGACCAGTTGGCGTCGGTCGCGAACCAGGCGGGGTCGGTATGGCCGTGCGGGCTGACGATCGGCAGCGCCTTCACCTCGGCATAGAGCGCGCGCGCGATGTCGCGCGTCTTGTCCTCGGCCGGAAACAGGCGGTCGGGGCTGATGTTCAGCAGCTTTGCCATCGTCGTCCTTTTCCCATTATAGCGTGCGGCGCAGGCAGGGCCATGGGTGCCGCCGACCCCGCGCAATCTCCGATCCGGCCCGCCTTCGCGCGAAGCGCGCTTGCAGGGGCGGTTCGATTAGTGATATATAACATTGACGTTTTGATATATGACACCGTTTTCGATCGAAGACAAGCCAGCCCATAGGGCAAGGATGCCGCGCCGCCCATGACCGCGAACAACGCCATTTTCATCGACCCCCGCGATTCGGTCGCGACCGCGTTGCGCGACTTGGGCGCTGGCGAGCAGCTCGACGTCGCGGATGGAATCGCGCTGACCGAACCCGTCGCGCGCGGGCACAAGATCGCGGTCGTCGACATCGCCGCCGGCGCGCCGGTCATCAAGTTCGGCTTCCCGATCGGCATGGCAAAGACGGCGATCGCGCGCGGCGCGCATGTCCACAGCCATAATATGGCGACCGCGCTCAGCGCGGAGGGCGGCCATGACTATCGCCCCGCCGCCGACCCGGCGACGCCGCTCGCCGATCCGCCGACCTTCCTGGGCTATCTGCGTGCCGACGGACGCGCGGCGACGCGCAACGAGATCTGGGTGCTGCCGACCGTCGGCTGCGTCGCGCGCACCGCGGCCAAGATCGCCGACGCGGCCGACCGGCGCCATCGCGGCCGGGTCGACGGGGTGCACGCCTTCACCCATCCCTTCGGTTGCTCGCAGCTCGGCGACGACCTCGACGGCACGCGCGCGATCCTCGCGGCGCTGGCGTCGCATCCCAATGCCGGCGGCGTGCTGCTCGTCGGGCTCGGCTGCGAATCGAACCAGATCGACCGGCTGATCGAGGCGATCCCGCCCGAGGCGCGCGGCCGCGTGCGCAGCCTGCGCGCGCAGAGCGCGGGCGACGAGATCGAGGAAGGCCTGACGCTGATCGACGAACTCGTCGACACGGCCGCGACCGCGCAGCGGCAGCCGCTGCCGCTCGGCAAACTGGTGCTCGGGGTCAAGTGCGGCGGGTCGGACGGTCTCAGCGGCCTGACCGCCAATCCGCTCGTCGGGCGGATGAGCGACGCGGTGACCGGCGCCGGCGGACAGGCGATCCTGACCGAGATCCCGGAGATTTTCGGCGCCGAGCATCTGCTGATGGCGCGCGCCGCCGACCGCGAGACCTTCGAGGCGATCGGGCGGCTGGTCGACGGCTTCAAGGCCTATTTCACCGCGCACGGCGAGCCGGTCTCCGAAAATCCGTCGCCGGGAAACATCGCGGGCGGGCTGACGACGCTCGAGGAAAAGTCGCTCGGCGCGGTGCAGAAGGCGGGGCGCGCGGTGGTCACCGACGTCCTCGATTATGGCGCGCGCGTATCGAAGCCGGGGCTGACCCTGCTCGAAGCGCCGGGGAACGACGCCGTCTCCTCGACCGCGCTTTCGGCGGCGGGGGCGACGGTGATCCTGTTCACGACCGGGCGCGGGACGCCGCTCGGCTTTCCTGTGCCGACGATCAAGGTCGCGTCGAACCACGAGCTCGCCGCGCGCAAGCCCGGCTGGATCGACTTCGACGGCGGGCAGGTGCTGGGCGACGGGATGGACGCGGGCGCCGCGGCGCTGCTCGACCTGGTCGCCGAGGTCGCCTCGGGACGCGAGACGGCCGCCGAGCGCAACGGCGAACGCGAGATCGCGATCTGGAAGCGCGGGGTGACGCTGTGACCCGCCTGTCGCGCGCCGCGCTCGCGGCGCTTCCCGATTCGGTCGCGCGTCCGGGCCACGATCCCGCCGCGATCCGCACCGGCATCGTCCATTTCGGCCCCGGCGCCTTCCACCGCGCGCATCAGGCGAGCTATGTCGACACGCTGCTGGGCAGCGATCCGCGCTGGGGGATCGCCGCCGTGTCGCTACGCTCTGCAGGCACCGTCGACGCGCTCGCGCGGCAGGACGGGCTCTACAGCCTGACGACGCTCGACCGCGAGACAGGCATCCGCGTGATCGCCGCGCACAGCGCTTTCGTGCGGCCCGGCGAGGATGCGCGGGTCCACCGCCTGCTCGCCGACCCCGAGGTGCGGCTACTGTCCAGCACGGTGACCGAAAAGGGCTATTGCCTCGCCCCCGACGGCACGCTCGACCTGTCGCATCCCGACATCGTCCACGACCTCGCCGACCGCGCCGCACCGGTCAGTATCGTCGGCTGGATCGTCGCCGGGCTCGCGGCGCGGCGCGCGGCGGGGACGGCGCCCTTCGCGGTGCTGTGCTGCGACAATATGAACGGCAATGGCGCGAAGCTGGCGGCCGCCGCCGCGCTGTTCGCGCGCCAGTTCGATGCCGGGCTCGCCGACTGGATCGCGGGCGAGGTCGCCTTTCCCAACACGATGGTCGATTCGATCACCCCCGCGACCGACGCCGCGCATCTGGCGCGAGCGCGCGGCCTGCTCGGCGTCGAGGACGCGGCGGCGGTGCAGCGCGAAGGCTTCACCCAATGGGTGATCGAGCATTTCGACCTGCCCGGCGGCCCCGATCTCGCCGGCGCCGGCGTCCAGATGACCGGCGACGTCGCGGCCTATGAAAAGGCGAAGCTGCGTATCCTCAACGGTGCGCACAGCAGCCTTGCCTATATCGGCCTCGCGCTCGGGCACGACAGCGTCGCCGACGCGATGGGCGACCCGCGCCTCGCCGCCTTTGCCGAGCGGCTGGTGCGCGACGACATCATCCCCTCGCTCGCCCCCGCCGCGGGGCTCGATCTTTCCGCCTATGCCGGCGCGGTGCTCGACCGCTTCCGCAACCCGGCGATCCGCCATCGGCTCGCCCAGATCGCGTGGGACGGCAGCCAGAAGCTGCCCTATCGCCTGCTCGACACCACCGAAGAGGCGCGCGCCGCCGGTCGGCCGGTCGATCGGCTCGCGGTCCCCGTCGCGGCGTGGATGGCCTTCGTCCGCCGGATGGCGCGCGGCGGCGAGCCGATCGTCGATCCGCTCGCGCCCCGCCTCGCCGACATCGGCCGGAGCGCGGGCGACGCGGCGTCGCTGGCGGATGCGCTGCTCGCGCTCGACCTGTTTCCGCGCGCCCTCGTCGCCGATCCGGCCTGGCGCGGCGCCGTCCTGACCGCGCTGGAGCGGATCGGGGGGCCGGACCCCTATGGCGCGCTAGCCTGACGCCGCCCGCGGGCGCGCGCCACCGATAACCATATAAGGGAAGGATCGCCGATGGCCACGCGAGAGACGGAAACGATCGAAAGGGCCGCGGCGCGGGCCGGGCAATATCGCTGGGTGGTCGTCGCCCTGCTCTTCGCCGCGACGGTGATCAACTATATCGACCGCCAGATGATCGGCGTGCTCAAGCCGGTGCTGTCGGCCGATCTCGGCTGGAGCGAGACCGACTTCGCCAATGTGATCTTCTGGTTCCAGGCCGCCTATGCGATCGGCTATCTCGGCTTCGGCCGCGTCGTCGACATCATCGGCGCGCGCGCCGGCTATGCGGTCGCCTTCGTGATCTGGCAACTGGCCCATATCGCGCATGGCGGCGCGATGTCGGTCACCCAGTTCGCGCTCGCGCGCTTCGGCCTCGGTATCGGCGAATCGGGCAATTTCCCCGCCGGCATCAAGGCGGTCACCGAATGGTTCCCGGCCCGGGAGCGCGCGCTGGCGATCGGCATCTTCAACGCCGGCGCCAATGTCGGCGCGATCGTCACCCCGCTGCTGGTGCCGTGGCTGGTGGTCGCCTATGGCTGGCGGATGGCGTTCGTCGTCACCGGCGTCGCCGCCTTCGTCTGGCTGTTCGCCTGGTGGGGCCTCTATCGCCGCCCGCGCGAGCATCCGAAGCTGAGCGCCGGCGAACTCGCCTGGATCGAGCAGGACCCCGTCGATCCCGTCGTCCAGCTCCCGTGGAAGCGGCTGATCCGCGTTCGCGAGACCTGGGCCTATGCGATCGGCAAATTCTGCATCGACCCGATCTGGTGGTTCTTCCTCTTCTGGTTGCCGGGCTATCTCGGCGACCGCTACGGTCTCGATCTGCTCAGCTTCGGGCCGCCGCTCGTCGCCGTCTATCTGCTCTCCGACGTCGGCAGCGTCGCGGGCGGGTGGATGTCGTCGCGGCTGATGAAGGCGGGGCGCAGCGTCAACTACGCGCGCAAGGCGGCAATGCTGGTCAGTGCGGTCGCGGTGCTTCCGGTCTTCTTCGCGCAGAGCATCGACAGCCTGTGGCTCGCGGTGCTGGTGATCGGTATCGCAGCGGCGGCGCACCAGGCCTTTTCCGCCAATCTCTACACGTTGCCCTCCGACGTCTTCCCGCGCGCGGCGGTCGGCTCGGTGATCGGCATCGGCGGCACCGCCGGCGCGATCGGCGGGATGCTGATGGCGAAATATGCGGGCTTCGTCCTCGACCATCTCGGCACCTACACGCCGCTCTTCGCGGTGGCGGGCAGCGCCTATTTCATCGCCCTCATCGCGGTTCACCTGCTGTCGCCGCGGCTTGAGCCCGTCGCCGTGACGCGCTGACGCCCGCTGCGCCGCCCGAGGCCGGACCACGGCCTCGGGCTTGCGTTCAAATAAATATAATAATACTAATGACTAAAGGGTGACAGCGCCGCGCGGCGTGCGCCGATGTGAGGGCGCGCGCCCGGTTTTCGACGGGATCGCTTGCTTTTTTTGCGGTCGGGGCAGCGAAAATCTGTTGCCATTGCCATGTCAGTTGCTGTATCTGAAATATCAGATAAGGACGGTGCGATTTCTGACGACACCGCCGCTTGCCCGTGGAGGAGGTTTTTCATGTCTGTTTTCAAGCATATTCTGGCCGGTGGCATCGCCGTCTCGGCCCTCGGCGTCGGCCTGTCGGCGCCCGCCTTCGCCCAGGCCGAGTCGACCGACGCGCCGGTCGCCCAGGATGAGGGCGACGCGATCGTCGTCACCGGCATCCGCGCCAGCCAGCGCGCCTCGATCGACCTCAAGCGCGACAATATCGCGGTCGTCGATTCGATCGTGGCAGAGGATCTCGGCAAGCTGCCCGACCAGAATGTCGCCGAATCGCTTCAGCGGATCGCGGGCGTGACGATCGAACGCAACCGCGGCGAGGGCCGCTTCGTGACCGTCCGCGGCTTCGGCCCCAAGTTCAACGCGGTCACCGTCAACGGCCGCACCCTCGCCACCGACAACAATGGCCGCGAATTCTCGTTCGACGTCCTGCCGTCGGAAATGATCACGGGCGCCGACGTCTATAAGTCGCCGCAGGCCAACCTCAATCACGCCTCGGTCGGCGCCACGGTCGATATCCGCACGATGCGGCCGCTCGACCAGCCGGCGGGTCTCCGTCTCATGGGGTCGGGCCGGATGCAATATTCGGAGCTGTCGGACAAGCTGAACCCCGAGCTGTCGGCGGTCGGCAGCTGGCGCAACGACGCCGGCAGCTTCGGCGTTTCGCTGTCGGCGGTCTGGGCGAAGCAGCAGAACCGCGACGATGAATTCACGATCGGCGCGGGCCATGTGAAGCGCGGCAGCCTTGCCGAGGACGAAGAGGCGGGCCGCCCGGCCAACGAATATTTCTATGGCCGGCTGGGTTCCGACGTGACGCCATTCACCGGTGTCGACATGCCCTCTAACCTGTCGCCCTTCTTCTTCGAGCGCGACATGAAGCGCTGGGGCCTCAGCGGCGCGATCCAGCTCCGCCCGTCGGACCGCTTCACCGTGACGATCGACGGTCTCTACACCAAATCGCGTTTCCTCGAGCAGCAGACCGGCCTCGCCTACGACTTCTCGGGCGGCACGCTGGTCGAACAGATCGTCGAAGGCGGCAGCGTCGTGAACGGCGTCCAGACCGGCGGCGAAGCCGTCTATCAGCGCTATGCCGGCGGCTTCGTCGACGAGATCATCCAGTATGACGACCGCGACGTCACGACCGACCAGCTCGGCGTCAACGTCGACTGGCAGGCGACCGACGATCTGAAGGTCCGGCTCGACATGTCGCTGTCGAACGCGCGCAAGCGCGGGGGCGAGAACAACCTGTTCACGACGATCCGCCGCAAGAATATCGACCATTGGTTCGACCGCCGCTCGGGCAATCCGATCTACGACTATGGCTTCGACAGCCCCAATTACGCCAATGCGGCGACCAATCCGCAGGGGCTGACCGCGCATTATTATATCTGGGGCGGCGGCGCGCAGTCCGACGACGAGATCCAGGAATATCGCGGCGACCTCGAATGGAATCCCGGCGGCGGCGACCTGACGGTGGCGGGCGGCTTCATGGCTTCGTCGCGGATCAAGACGATCAACGGTTTCGAAATGCCCTTCGACCAGCAATGCGCCTATTGCGGGTCCGATCGCGCCTTGCCCGAATCGTTGTTCCAGTCGACCGACCGCAATTTCTTCTCCGGCTATAACGGCAACATCCTGCACGACTGGATCATCTACGATCCGCGCGAGCTGGTGAACCTCATCGATCAATATGCCGCGGCGGACGGAATCACATTCGATCCCGCAGTCTATTCGGCCTCGGCCTCGTCGGTCATCAACGAAAGCGTCCGCGCCGGCTATCTGATGGCGTCGCTCGATACCGAGGTCGGCGGCATGCCGCTCGCGATCAACGCGGGCGTACGCTACGAGGATACCGACTATACCTCGTCGGGCGCCTCGCGCACCGTGCTCAGTGCCAAGCCGCGGGTCGATCAGAACGGCAACCCGACCGGACAGAATGACATCGTCGTATCCGACATCATCCCGGTCAGCTTCCGCGGCAAATATCACGACTGGCTGCCGTCGCTGAACGTGCGGCTCGACGTCACCGATAATCTGGTGCTGCGTTTCGCGGGATCGAAGGTCATGACCCGCCCGACGCTGACCGATCTGTCGCCGCGTCAGTCGATCCAGACCAATCCGGGCAACGAAACGATCCGTCGCGGCAACCCTGACTTGCAGCCCTTCCGGGCGTGGCAGGCGGAAATCGGCGCCGAATGGTATTTTGCGCCCGAATCGCTGCTCAACGCGGCGGTCTTCTACAAGAAGATCGACAGCTTCGTGACGCTGATCACGACCCCCCAGACGGTCGACGAGATCACCTTCCAGGTTACCGTGCCGGGCAATGGCGACGGCGCGACGGTCAAGGGGTTCGAGGTCGGCTATCGCCAGTCCTTCGCCAACTGGCTGCCGGCGCCCTTCGACGGCTTCGGCGTCCAGACCAGCTTCAACTACACCGACTCGAACGCCAATTATCCGAGCGTGGTGGCGGGGGCGACCTACAGCCTCGAGGGGCTGTCCAAATATTCCTACAGCCTCGTCGGCTATTATGAAAAATACGGCATCCAGGCTCGCGTCGCCTATACCTATCGCGACGACTTCCTGCAGACCGCCGTGGGCCGCAACAGCGAACAGGAATATTTCAACGGCTACGGGCAACTCGACGCCAGCCTGTCCTACGATCTGACCGACAATTTCACGGTCTTCGTCGACGGGCTCAACCTGACGAACTCGAAGGAGTTCCTCTATTCGATGACGACCGACCGTACCAAGGAATATCGCATGACCGGCCGGCGCCTGTCGTTCGGGCTGCGCGCGAAATTCTGACCTGTCCCCCCGGGGCGGCCACCCTCCCGGCCGCCCCTCAGGCATCGAGGGGCCTTCCGCCCGCCGGAAGGCCCTTTCTTTTTGGGGATTCTATCGATTGCAAACGTGCGACCGGTTCGGGACGGAGCGACTTGCCACCCCGCTTTGTCATGCTGAACTTGTTTCAGCATCCATGACCTGTTCTCTCGGCCAGCGCCGCGCTCCATTCAAGGTCAGGCCATGGACCCTGAAACAAGTTCAGGGTGACGAATCGTAAGAGTCGGGCTTTGTCCAAAGCAGATGTTTGCAAACGATATAAACCCCTTCTTTTTGGGGTGGCAGGGGGCTTTCGCCGTCGTGCTCGGCAAGCGGCGGTTTGCCCGGCATCCGGCAGCGATAAAAATCGCTTTCCTACATTATGCCGCTGTGCGACCCTGCGGACCCTGGCTCTTTGACCTGTCCATATCTGCGCCGCGACTGGCGGTGCCACGACGTCTTAAAGCGACAAAGGAGACAATTTCCCCGCGCGCGGCCGTATATTTTGTCGCTTTAGGCCCCCGAATGGAGGGCGCCGCGGGGATTATGGCCCGCGACTCCGTCAGCGCTCGATGGCGTGAAAGTCGAGGTGGTCGGTCAGGCGATAGATGCAGTCCATCGCCATCCATGTCCCGTCGGGACCCGCGGCCGGGATCGGCTGCTGGAACCGCTGCATCAGCGCGATCCATTTCTGCACATGCGGATTGGCGGCGTCGGCCCTGGCCTTCGCCTCGTCCGAATAATGGTCTTCGGCATCGATGATCATGAACAGGCGGTTGCCCGCCCGATAGATTTCCATATTGGCGATGCCCGCCTCGCGGATCGACCGGACGATCTCGACCGGCGCCTCGCCGGGGCGGTGCCAGCGTTCGTATTCGGCGATCAGTTCGGCATCGTCGACAAGGTCGAGCGCCAGGCAGATGCGGCGGGTGGGGCGGCCTTCCGCCATGCGCCCGGTCACGCGTTCGTCCAGCCGCCGTCGATGACCTGCGCGGTGCCGGTCGTATAGGCCGATTCGTCGCTGGCGAGATACAGGGCGAGCTGCGCGATCTCCTCGGCGCGGCCCAGGCGGCCCATCGGCTGGCGGGCGATGAAGTCGGCGCGCGCCTTCGCCGCGTCGCCGGTCGCAGCCATGCGCTCGTCGAGCGACGGCGACTGCACCGTGCCGGGGCAGATCGCGTTGCAGCGGATGCCCTGCGTGACGAAATCCTGCGCGACCGATTTGGTGAGGCCGATCACCGCGGCCTTCGACGCGCCATAGACGAAGCGGTTGTTCACCCCGATGATCGACCCCGCGACCGACGCCATATTGACGATCGACCCGCCGCCGCGCGCGATCATCGCGGGCAGGAAGGCGCGGATCATCCGATAGGCCGACTTGACGTTGAGGTCGAAGGAGAAGTCGAAATCCTTCTCTTCGGTCGTCAATATCGTGCCGGCGTGGACGAAGCCGGCGCAGTTGAACAGGATGTCGACGCCGCCGACCTCGGCTGCGAGGGCGTCGATCGCCGCGCCGTCCAGCAGGTCCATCACCCGCGTCTTGCAGCCTTCGACGCTGGCGAGCGTGTCGGGGTTGATGTCGACCGCGATGGTGCGCGCGCCTTCGCGGGCGAAGAGTTCGGCGCTGGCGCGGCCGATTCCCTGTCCGGCGGCGGTCACGATGGCGGTCTTGCCGGCGAGGCGGGACATGGCGTTTTCCTTTCGAGGTCTCAGGCGGGGGTGGGGGCGTCGGCGCGGATCAGGCCCGCGGCGCGCAGGTCCGCCCAGAAGGCGGCGGGAATGTCTTGCCCGGCCAGCGCGACCGCCTGCACGACGCGCGCGGCGCTGTTCATGCCGGGGATCACCGAGGCGACCTGCGGATGGGCGAGCGGGAATTGCAGCGCCGCGGCGGCAAGCGGCACGCCATGCGCGTCGCACAGCGCCTCGATCGCCGCGACCCGCGCGACGATCTCGGGCGAGGCGGGCTGATATTCGTAATGAAACGGCCCCGGCCCCTTCACCCCATGCGCCAGGATGCCGCTGTTGTAGGGCCCGCCGATGACGAGCCGGACGCCGCGCGCCGCGCACAGCGGCAGGAAGCTGTCGAGCGCGCCCTGTTCGAGCAGCGTGTAGCGCCCGGCGAGCAGCATCATGTCGAAATCGCCGACGCCCAGCGCTTCCTCGCACACCTGCCATTCGTTGACGCCGAGCCCGATCGCCCCGACCGCGCCGCCGTCGCGCAGCTCGCGCAGCGCGCGATAACCGCCGTCCATCAGCTCGCGGAACAGCCGCGGATGCGCGTCGCCATGCGCATAGCGGCCGATGTCGTGGACATAGAGGATGTCGATGCGCTCGCGCCGCAGCCGCCGCCGGCTGTCCTCCCACGAGCGCATGACGGCGTCATAGCTGTAGTCGAACACGCTTTCATAGGGCTCGGGCGAGACGAAGGCCTGACGCAGTGCCGACAGGTCGGTGCCGGGCGCGACGGGGTCGAGCCGGCGCCCGACCTTGGTCGAGACGATGGTCCTTTCGTCGGGGTCCGCCTCGGCGAGCGCGGCGCCCAGCCGCTTTTCGGCGAGCCCGAAGCCATAATGCGGCGCAACGTCGAAATAGCTGATCCCCGCGTCGAGCGCGGCGCGAACGGTCGCCGCCGCCGCCGCGTCGCTCATCGGCCGATAGAGATTGCCGAGAGTCGACGCGCCGAAGCCGAGGCGACCGAGCGTCGCCTGGTCGAAGCGATTGGCGGCAGGTGCGATGTCCATGCCATCCGCCTAACCTGATATCTCAAAAATCTCAATTCATATTTCAGATCGATGAGATGGGAGGGCGGCGCGTGACTTTCCTTTCTTCGTCGCCCCGGACTTGATCCGGGGTCCCGCTTTCCACCGTCGCTGAGCGGGACCCCGGATCAAGTCCGGGGTGACGAGAAGGGCAAGGCAGGCCGATCAGAACATCCCCAGGATGCGCTGCAACGCGGCCTGGAAGTGCGATGCGATCGCCGCTTCGGCGCGTTCGGGATCGCGGGCGACGAAGGCTTCGAGGATTTCGATATGCTCGCCCAGCGTCCGCAGCGCGAGCGGCGCGGTGACCAGCCGGTCGAGCCGGATCAGCGTGACATAATTCTTCAGCCGCTGCGCCGTCGTCTCGATCAGCGGATTCTTCATGTTGGCGATCATGCTGCCGTGCAGTCCGACCTCCAGCACTTCGAGCGCTTCGAGCGCGCCGTCGGTCAGCCCCTCCTTCTCGATCCGCGCCATCAGCGCCTTGTGGCCTTCGATCAACTCGCGGGCCTTTTCGGCGTCGCCGGTCTCGGCATAGCGCCGCGCCGCCGCGCGCTCGATGATCGAGCGGAACTGATAGGTGCTGCGCGCGAGCTCGAGGTCGGGCTTCAGGAACTGGATGCCCGAGCGCGGGTGGATCGTGAGCACGCCTTCGGCTTCCAGCACGCGCAGCGCATCGCGCAGCGGCTGTACCGGAATGCCGAGCAGGCGGACGAGATCATTCTGCGAGACGAAGGCGCCCGCGGGCACCTTCTGGTCGAACAGGCCTTGCAGGATCGCCCGATAGGCGACGTCGCTGAGCCGTTCGCCGTTCGCCGGGCGCTCGCCGCCGGCTTCTGCCGATTCGGCGACGAATCCAGCTTGCCGTTTGCCCCCATCTGTCATATCTAATCCCTATCGCTGATATTTCACGTTTGGCATCTGGAAGATGGTAGCACCGAATATGCCCCTAGTCGACTTTCGCATCACCCGCTTTCAGTTCGCCCGCGACCGGGTGATCGGCGACAGCCAGGTGCGCGCCGACGACGTCCATGTCGCGGCGCTGGAACTGGTCGATTCGGCCGGCCGGACCGGGCTCGGCTTCGTCCAGTCGCTCTTCCATCCGCTGCCCGCCGAGGCCGAACTCGAACGCGTGTTCCGCGGCGAAGCCTGGCCGGCGCTCGAAGGCGAAAGCGCGCTCGCGCTCGCCCACCGGGTCGGCCGGCCGCGCGGCGGCAACATCCGCCGGATGAGCGTGCCGTTCGAGGAGGCGCTGCAGCAGGCGATCTGGGATCTGGCGGCGAAGGCGGTCGACCTGCCGCTATGGAAGATGCTGGGTGCGCGCCGCGACCGCGTCCGCGCCTATGCGAGCGGGCTGGATTTCCATTTGTCCGACGAGGATTTCGGCGCGCTGTTCGCCGCCGCCGCCGATCAGGGCTATACTGCCTTCAAGATCAAGGTCGGCCATCCCGAACTCGACCGCGACATCCACCGCCTCGACTTGCTCAAGCGCGCGGTCGGCAAGGACGCGACGGTGATGATCGACGCTAACGAGGCCTGGTCGCCCAGGCAGACGCTCCAGAATCTCGCCGCGATGCGCCGTGCTGGTCACGCGATCTACTGGATGGAGGACCCGATCCTGCGCTCGGATTTCGAGGGGCTTCGGATGCTGCGCGGCGCGCTCGGCGAAACCCAGCTCAATTCGGGCGAATATCTGGACGTGTCGGGCAAGCGCGCGCTGATCCAGGCGGGCGGGGCCGACATGCTCAACGTTCACGGCCATGTCACCGACGTGATGCGGATCGGCTGGCTCGCGGCCGACATGGGGGTCGAGGTGACGATGGGCAACAGCTTCCTGGAAGTCGGCGTCAACATGGCGCTGGCGCTGCCCGAGGTCGCCTGGGTCGAATACAGCTTCCAGAATTTCGAGCATCTGGTCGAACGGCCCTATGCGATCAGGGACGGCTTCATCCACGGCAGCGACGCGCCGGGGCACGGCCTCGTCCTCAACGAAGCCGCGCGCCGCGACGAGCGGCGGCCCGAGATACTGGACCGCGACGCGCTCGGCACGGCGCCGGTTCAGCAGCGGGTGGATATCAGAAAAGCCGCATGACGGCGTGACCGGCGGCCCAGCCGCGCCGCCGGGACGGGAGAATGGGATGTCGGACCTGAATGCCGCCCTCGCCGGCGGCGCGCCCGAAGAGGCCGCCTTTCTGCAAGGCTCGATCGCCCATGTCCGCGGGCGCCAGAAATGGGTGCTGCTCGTTTCGATGACCGCGGTCTTCTTCGTCCTGCTCGCGCTCTATGCGGCGGTGCTGGCGGTGCTGCTACCCAACCAGATCCAGGCGCTCGACCCCGCCAACAAGGCGAGCGGGCTGGCGGTGGTGTTCGCGATCACTTCGATTTTCAGCACGCTGACGACCCCGATCGCCGGCGCCCTGTCGGACCGCACCCGCACCCGCTGGGGACGGCGGACGCCGTGGATCGTGACCGGATCGGTGGTCGGCGGCCTCTGCCTGTTCGCGGTGCCGCAGATGACGAGCCTGTGGGCGATCACCCTGTTCTGGGTCGGCGCCGTGATCGCGCTCAATTCAATGCAGGCGGCGCTGACCACGGTGGTCGCCGACCGCTTCGCGCCGAACGAGCGCGGCACCGCGTCGGGCTTCGTCGGCGCCGGCATGACCTCGGGCCTGACGGTGGGCACGATCGTCGCCGGACTGCTCGCGGGGACGATCACCTTCGCCTATTGGCTGTTCGGCGGGGCGATCATCGTCATATGCCTAGCCTTCGTGGCCATCAACCGCGAGCCCAGGGTCGCCGCCGCCCTGCCGCCGCCCTTCCGCGCGTCCGAATTCCTCAAGAGCTTCTGGGTCAGCCCGCGCGAGCATCCCGATTTCGCCTGGGCCTTTTTCGGGCGCTTCACCATCTACATGGGCTATCAGGGCGTGATCACCTACATGCTCTATATCCTGCAGGATTATATCGGCCTGTCGCTTGCCGACGCGAACAGGACGATCGCGACGCTGTCGACGATCACCTTCTTCGCGCTGGTGTTCGCCGCCTTCACGTCGGGCCTGCTGTCCGACCGCATCGGGCGGCGCAAGCCGATCGTCTTCGCGTCCAGCATCGTCATGGGCGCCGCGCTCACCGTCCCGCTGTTCCTGCCCTCGCTGCAGGGGATGCTGATCTATGCGGCGCTGATCGGCATCGGCTACGGCGCCTTCATGTCGGTCGATATGGCTCTGATGACGCAGGTGCTGCCCAAGGCCGATGGCGAGGCGACGGGCAAGGACCTCGGCATCCTGACCACCGCCGTGAACATCCCGCAGATATTGAGCCCGGTGCTCGCGGCCTGGCTGCTCAGCCTGTCGGGCGGCGACTATACCGCGCTGTTCATCGCCGCGATCGTCTTCGTCTACGCCGGTTCCTTCTTCGTCCTGCCGATCAGGAGCGTGAAATAGGCGCCGCCGCCGGCTTTACTGGCCGGCGGGTTTCGGCGCGATCTTCGGATTGTTGCGGCCATAGGTGCCGCGCCCGTTCGGCAGCGGCGCCGGCAGGCCGACCTTCGGGCGCGGCTTGTAATCGAGGTAGGACGGTACCTTGCTCTCCACCTCGAGCCCGGCATGACCCATCACATGCAGCGCGCCGCCCGGCCAGCTTCCGAACAGGACGACATGATCGTCCTCGATCCGGTTGTTCATATAATCGTTCCAGATGCCGCCGACGGTGATCGCCTCGTGCCAGTTGCCGCGCGCGACATTGTTCATCGAATTGGTGCGGCCCGGCTGGAAGGCGCTGGCCGTATTGACGTTCAGCCACTGGCGGACCGCGCCCTCGACGACATTGTCGCGGACGGTGAAGCCGCGCGATCCTTCGTCGAGATAGAGCGCGACGCGCGGGCCGATGTCGAAGATGTGGTTCTCGGCGATGACGCAGTCCTGGCACGCCGACAGATTATAGATCGCCCCGCCGTCGTCGGCGACCTGCTTGACCTTGTAGAGCCGGTTGAAGGCGACGATCGCGTCGCGGCGGATGGTTGGCGTGTCCCAGACCGGATTGACGCCCGAATCATAGCCGCGCTGGCGGGCGCGGTAATTGGGATTGCCGCCCTGGTCGACATAGCCCCAGCCGAAACCGATATCGATGCCGTCATAGGGAGCGTCGGAGATGTCGTTGTGGATGATGGCCGACCCGTCCCAATAGGTCGCGAGCACCGCGGCATTGTCGCTATAGTCGCGCCCGACCCCCTGGATCAGGTTGCCGCGGATCATCAACTGGCGGTTGGTCAGCGCGGGATCGGAAGGGTGATGGGCGTCGGGCCGCACGCCGCCAGCGATGATCGCGCCGCCGGACAGGTCGGCGAACAGATTGTCGCGTATCGTGACGTCGACCGCGGCGAGCCCGACGCCCGAGACATTGGCGTTGGCGTCCATGCCGACGCCCAGCGCATATTGGCCGAGGTGCGCGAAGACATTCTCGCTGATCGTGACATGCTGCGCCGCGGAAACCTGCACCGCCGCCGGCATCTGGCGCCAGACGTTGCGCTCGTTCTCGAACTCGGGGCAGCCCTGCTGACAGGTCCCCAGCGGATCGGCGGGAAAGGCCTTCGACTGGCCGATGATGAAGGTGCCGCTCTGCTGGTTGGCGTAACCATGCTCGGACGGGCCGGTCCAGCTCGTATGGGAAAAGCGGAATCCCGACAGGGTCAGATCGCGGATCGGCTGCTGCACCGTTCCCGAAACGCTGACCAGCACGGGAAGGCGGGGAAGCCGGACATCGGCCTTCGCCATGTCGACGCCTGCGGCCGGCTTGTAATAGAGCTTGCCTGCCTCGGGATCGAGATACCATTCGCCTGCCTCGTCGAGGAAGGCCAGCGCGTTGGAAACATAGAGGCGCGCCTCTTCCGGGTGGAAGGGATCGGGGATGGTGTCATAGCCCCAGATATTGTTGTTCCACGCCGGCTGGCGCATGTCGAGCCGCGCCCCCGCGATGCGCTCGACGGGCGAGAATCGGTGGGTGAAAAAACCCGTCGCCTCGACGTCGACGTGTCGCTCTCCGGCCGCCTTCGCCACCACATCGGCGCCCGCGCCGACGAAGCTGATGCCGCGCGCGTCGAACCGGGCATCGCCGCGGTCGATCTCGGTGCGGGCGCGCCGGGCCAGCTTGCCGTCGACCCAGAGCTGGCGGGCGGACGTCCCCTTCGGCACGTCGGCCGTATAGATGCCGCGTGCCTTGTCCTGAAGCTGCCAGTCGGTGACGGCCATGCCGCTGGTGATCAGCGGCCGCGCGTCGTCCGCGCCGCGCCAGCGAACCGCAAAGCCGTTCTGCCCGCCATCCTTTGCGGTGAAGACCAGCGGCTCGGTCCGCGTCCATACCCCGCCATGGACGATGACGGTCACGTCCTGATGGGCGTTTGCCGTGCGGACGGCCGCCTGCGCGCGCTCCAGCGAACGGAACGGCGCCGCGGCGCTGCCCGCGGCCTTGTCGTTTCCGTCGGGGGAGACGTGGAAAATGGTGTTCGGCTTGTCCCACACCGTCTGTGCCAGCGCGGCGGTCGGCAAGGCTACCACCGCGACCGCGGCCATCCGTCGCCACATCGTCATTTTTCTCTCCCTCGGTTTTCAGCGCCGGCGGAACTGCGGCGGGCGCTTTTCGGCGAAGGCGGCGCGGCCTTCCTTCGCATCGTCGGTCGCGAAGCAGATCGCCTGCAGGTCGCGCTCATATTCCATCGCCTTGTCGAGCGGCATCGACACCGCCGCGCGCAGGTTCAGCTTCGCCGTCTCGGCGGCGATCGGCGCGCGCGAGGCGATGGTCGCGGCCAGTTCGCGCGCGCGATCCATCAGCGCCTCGGGCTCGACCACCTCGCTGACCAGCCCCCATTGCAGGGCGCGCTGCGCGTCGATCAGGTCGCCCGACATGATCATCAGCGCGGCGTTGGACAGGCCGATCGAATGGGCGAGCATCGCCGCCATGCCGCCGCCGCCGATCCAGCCGAGCTTGATCTCGGGTGCGGCGAAGCGCGCATGGCTCGACGCGAGGCGGATGTCGCACGACAGCGCGGTCTCCAACCCGCCGCCGAGCGCATAGCCGTTCACCGCCGCGATCGTCGGCTTCAGCAGCCGGTGGATCGCGTCGCAATAGTCGGACCGGTTGCGGAAATCCCAGGGCGTCGCATAGCTGTCGAGCTCTGCAATGTCGGACCCGGCGCAGAAGGCCTTCGGGCCGGCGCCGGTGACGATGACGCAGCGGATCGTGTCGCTGTCGTTGCACTCCGTCACCGCCTCGACGATCGCCTTCGCCATCTCGGGGGTCGCGGCGTTGAGCTTGTCGGGGCGATTGAGGGTGATCGTCGCGACGGCGCCGTCGACGGTGAAGAGGATAGTGTCGGTCATGGCTTGCGGCTCCGGGCATAGGCGGCTTGCAGGCGGTCGAGCAGCGCGGCGTGCGGCGTGCCCGCGTCGAGGCCATCGCGGATCAGCGCCGCCGCCTCGGTCTGAAAGGCGATGGCGCCGTCGTGGCGCGGGCGGACGTAGGCGGCTTCGAGCGTCGCGGCCGTGTTCCGGTAGAAATCGCCCCAGCGCGCGTTGACCGCCGCATCGTGCCATGCCGAGCGCCGGCTCGGCTGGCCGTCGTGCGCGGGAATGAAGCCGCGCTGCGCCGCGTCGCTCATCAGCCAGCGCAGGTGGGCGAGCAGCGCGGGAGTCATCGCGCAGCGCGCCGAAATGCCGATGCCGGTGCCGCCGAGCGTCGAGCCGGGCGCGCCGTCGAGGGTTTCGCGCGGCGCGTCGGTGAAGGCGAGGGGCTTCGCGGAGGCATCGGCCGGCGCGGCATAGTTCACATAGCCATAGATGAGGGGGCAGAGCGCGATATCGTCGTGCGCTGCCATATGGTCGAGGATGCCGATCGGGTTGAGACCGCGTACCGACGCCGGACTGCGCGCGGCGAGCGCCGCCATGATGTCGAGGACGCGGGCGCCGGTCTCGGGGGACACGAAGACCTCGGGGTCGTCCGTGGCGCAATGCTCGCCCAGCGCGGCGGCGATCGACTGAAAGGAGAGGGCGCTGTGCGGTCCGGCGAGCGACAGCGCGACCGGGCAGCGCTCGGCGAGCGCCAGCACGTCGTCCCACGTCCGCGGCGCCTCGCCCGCGAGGTCGGCGCGGCGCGCCATGACCTGCGTCGCGGCGTCGAGCGGCAAGGCCCAATGCTTCTCTTCGTAGCGATAGCTGGCAAGGCTGGGGCCGATGCTCCCGGCATCGAGCGCGGCGATCTCGTCGGCGCCGAAATGATCCTCCAGCGGTTGCAGGCAACCCGCCGCGACCGCTTCGCCGACATGCGGATGGTCGAGGACGACGAGGTCGTAGCGCGCGCACAGGTCGGCGATCGGATGCGCCTCGAACCCTTCGAGCGGCTGCTTGTCCCAGTCGAGTTCGCAGTCGGTCAGGGTCGCGGCCGCGGCGGCAAGGGCATTATAGCCGCGCGGATGATCCCAGGTCAGGCCGCGAGTGCGCATCAGTCCTGCTTCACGACGCCGCCCGCGAGCAGCCGGTCGATCTCGTCGGCGGCGATCCCGGCCTCGGCCAGGATTTCGCGGCTATGCTCGCCGACCTGCGGCGCACCGCGGTCGAGCGCCGAGGGGGTCTTCGAAAAACGGATCGGAAAGCCCGGCGTCTTCACCCGGCCCTCGCTCGGATGGTCATATTCGATGAAGCTGCCGTTGTGCCGGACCTGCGGGTCGTCGACCAGTTCGGCATAGCCGTGGACCGGCCCGGCCCAGACGCCGGCGGGCAGCAATATGTCGAGCCATTCGGCGGTCGTCTTCGCCTTCAGCCGCTCGCGCGTCTTCGCGAAGATTTCGTCGCGGCGGGCCCAGCTGTCGGTCTCGTCGTCCATGCCGGCGAAGCTCGACTCGCCGATCAGCCTGCCGAAGGCGTCGAGGCTGGCGAAGGCGACGACGATATAATGGTCGGCGGTCTCGAACACGCCGTACGGCGCACGGATATAGCTGTGCGCGTGCGGCTCGGCCGAGCGTGTCTGCGGCTTGCCGCCGACCGTGTGGACGGAGATTTCCTGCATCTGCACCGCCGCCATCGCGTCGAGCATATTGACCTGGACGAGCTGCCCTTCGCCGGTGCGCTCGCGATGGAGCAGCGCGGCGAGCGCGCCCTCGAACGCAGTGTAGGCGGTGACCGCATCGGCGAGGAACTGGCCCGCGGGTTGCGGCGGATCGCTTTCGCGCCCGGCCGAGAGCATCGCACCCGACAGCGCCTGGAGCAGCAGGTCCTGCCCCGGTCGGTCGACATAGGGCCCGCTCTCGCCATAGCCCGACATGGAGACATAGATCAGGCTCGGGTTGATCGCCGACAGCGTCTCATAGTCGACGCCCAGCCGCTTGGCGACGCCGGGGCGGTAGTTCTGGATGAAGACGTCGGCGCTCTTGACCAGATCGAGCAGGATCGCCTTGCCCTCCGGCGCCTTGAGATCGACCGCCAGCGAACGCTTGTTGCGGTTGAGCGAGAGGAAGGAGACGTTGATCCGGTTGCCGCGCGCGCCGCCCGCCGAGGCGTGGCGCTGCCATTCGCCGGTCACCGGCTCGACCTTGACCACGTCGGCGCCAAGATCGCCCAGCCGTTGCGCCGCGAACGGCCCGGCCATCGCGATCGAGCAATCGAGAACCCGATAGCCGCTCAAAATACCCATGATCTGCTGCTTTCTTCGTTTCAAGGCCGGGGGCCAAAGGGCGGCCGGTCCTAGTGCATGACCCAGCCGCCATCGATGTTCAGCGTCTGGCCGGTGATGAATCCCGCCGCGTCGGAGGCGAGGAAGGCGAGCGCTTCGGCGATGTCGTCGGGCGTGCCGCGGCGCTTGACCGCCTGATGGTCGAGCACGAAGCGCGTATAGCCTTCGGGGTCGGGATGGATCGTCTCGGCATCGGTCGGGAAGGCGCCGGGGGCGATCGCGTTGACGGTGATGCCGTCGGGGCCGAACTCGCGTGCCCACGCCCGCGTCAGCCCGACCAGCGCGCCCTTCGACGCGACATAGGGCGACAGCAGCGCCCAGCCGCCATAGAAGGTGACGCTCGCGACATTGATGATCCGGCCCCATCCGCGCGCGCGCATCGTCGGCAGCGCGACCTGCACCGCGACGATGCCGGCGTCGACATTGACGCGCTGCACCGCCTGATGCTCCTCGACCGTGAATTCCTCGAAGGGCCTGGACGGATAGATGGCGGCATTGTTGATCACGACGTCGAAACCGCCGGCTGCCGCGCTCGCTTCGGTCAGCGCGGCGCGGAAACCGTCGAGGTCGGACATGTCGGCCGCGACGAGGTGCAGTCCTTCGTTGCCGCCCGCCGCCTCGGTCAGTGCCGCGATTTTCGCGGGGTCGTGGTCGACCGCGACGACGTGCGCGCCCTTCGCCAGCAGCGCCAGCGTAGAGCGCAGCCCGAGCCCGCCCGCGGCGCCGGTATAGAGGATGGTCTTGCCCGCGACGCTCATGCCCGCGCCTCGCGCCCGGCGATCGGCCGGTAATCGCCCGTCGGCTCGGGATAGTCGGTGTCGGGCTGCGCCGCGATCGCGCGGATGCGCTGCTCGCAGGCGGCGATCGCGTCGCCGCCGTCGAGGACGCGCAGCACCGTGTCGTAGCGGCGCTCGTCGCCATGCTCGAGCCAGATCAGCTCGCCGCGCTCGCGCGCGAAGGGCTTGCCGAGGACATGGTTGGTCGAGGGCTCGATCCCCATCGCATATTGGCCCGACTGCAGATTCTGCCACTGATACTGGCAGGGGAACTGATCCTTGCGCGTCACCACCTCGAAGCCGAGGCCGGCCGCATCGTTGACCAGCGCGACCGGCACCTCGCCCGCACCGTCGGCGACCATCTCGTGCTGCCACACCTGTTCGTGGAAATTCATCTGCGGCGCGGGCAGGGTGCGATAGCCGGCCCCCTGCTTGCGGTAATCGTCGCCGGCGTGCGCGGCCCAGACCGTCTCGGCGATCGGCGCCAGATAGCGCGATCCCTCGGCGAGCACCGGGTGGCCGACGTTGATATGATAGCAATACATGTGCGGCGTGCGATAGAAGCCGTGGTTGACGACGCGGTCGTGCAGCCGGATCTCGTCGCTGCCGACCTTTGCCTCGATACGGCGGATCAGGTGGAGGTCCTCGCCGAACACGGTCGACTGCTGGACAACGCCCTCGCACCACAGCGTGCATTCGTCGCCGTCCCAGCGCTCGCCGTAACCGGTCAGCCGCGCCGGGATCGTCCCGATCCGGCCGTGGAGCGAGGAGGAGACCGTCTCGCGCGGACCATAGACATAATGGCTCGCATCGTCGTCATCCATGAACAGCGTGTGGTCGAGCCCGCAGGTGACGATCAGCCCTGAAAAGGAGCGCAGCCAGGCAAGTCCGCCCTCGCCCTCATAGTCGTGCAGGCCGGGATGGCGGAACCCCGCGGGCGAATTCCAGCCGATTGCCCGGCCCTTGTGCTCGCAATCGGCGATGTCGAGCGCGCGGTCGACGAGGACGGTGAAGCGCAGCCCCGTCCCGGTGCGGAATTCGAGCATGCGGATGCCGCGCTCGACCCCGTCGCCCAGCGTCATCAGGCGCACGCCCGCGAATTGCGACAGCGTGCCGCAATGCGCGGCGACGTCGCGGCGGCTCATGCGGCGGCCGAAAAGGTCGACCATCAGAAAAACCCTCTCTGCTGTTATGCGGCGAGCATATACAGAGAGATCAATTCAATCAACAGATATATCAGTTAGAAGGGCTAGTTTGGCTTTGGGAGGTTCGATACCCCTCCTCGTCACCCCGGACTTGATCGGCGCTTATACCCTTGAGACAAGGAGCGAGGTGATCCCCGGCGAAAGCCGGGGTCCATGCCACGAAGGCGCGCGCCATCGGGACCCCGGCTTTCGCCGGGGATCACGCACTTGTCCGAAGGGGATAAGCGCCGACTTGATCCGGGGTCCCGCTCAGCGCTGTGGAGACCCCGGATCAAGTCCGGGGTGACGATCGCGGAAACATCCCGTCACCACCGTCAGCCCAGCAGGCCGCGCCGCGCGAGATTGCGCATCAGCGCGCCGATGCCGCGGGTCCAGGCGGGCGCTTCGGCGCTCGTCCGCACGGTGTTGACCAGCGCGCCGAGCCGCGGCTCGGCGATGCGCACCACGTCGCCGACCTTGTGCGTGAAGCCGCGCCCCGGCTCGTCGCGATCCTGCGTCGGCGCGAACAGCGTGCCGAGGAAGAGGACGAAGCCGTCGGGATAATGATGTTCGCTCATCGCCTGGCGCAGCAGGTCCTCGGGATCGCGGCTGATCTGGTCCATCGCGCTGCGCCCTTCGAGGCGATAGCCCTCGGGCCCGTCGATGGTCAGCTCGACGACCGCGCCGCGCACGTCGTCCAGGCCGAAATCGTCGCCGAACAGGCGGATGAACGGGCCGATCGCGCAGGAGGCGTTATTGTCCTTCGCCTTGCCGAGCAGCAGCGCCGAGCGTCCCTCGAAATCGCGCAGGTTGACGTCGTTGCCCAGCGTCGCGCCGACCGCGCGGCCGTCGGGACCGGCGACGAGCACGATCTCGGGCTCGGGGTTGTTCCAGGTCGAATCGGACCGCACCCCGATGTCGCCGCCCGCGCCGACGGTCGACAGCACCGGCGACTTGGTGAAGATCTCGGCATCGGGGCCGATCGCAACCTCCAGATATTGCGACCACAGCCCCTCGCCGATCAGCGCTTCCTTCAGCGCGGCGGCGGCGTCGGTTCCGGGAACGACCGAGCGGATGCTGGCGCCGACGCGCGCTTCGAGCGCGGCACGGATCGCGCCCGCCGCCGCCGCGTCGCCGCGCGCCCGCTCCTCGATCACCCGCTCGACCGCCGACAGAGCAAAGGTCACCCCTGCGGCTTTCACGCATTGCAGGTCGATGGGTGAGAGCAACGCCAGCGTCGGCGCAAGGTCGTCCAGCGCACCGAGCGCGCGCCCGACACCCGCGTCGAAGGCGCGCGCTTCGACCAGCGCCGCCACGGTCGGCGCGACCGCGCTCATGTCGTGGACGATGCCCCCCGCGACGAGCACCGGGGTCGGCCCGTCGGCGGTCTCGATCCGCCCGAGCAGCCGCGCGTCCCGCCAGTCGTCGGGAAGCCAGTCGGGCGTGAAGGGAAGCGTCATCGGGATCGGTCCTTGCTTTCGGCGCGGATCACGCGCCGGTCGGGGTCGAGATAAAGGGTAAGGTCGGCGCGGCCGGGCATCTCGGCCAGGATATGCCGCGTCAGCCGCTCATAATGCTGGATGAAGACGGCGATGGCGGCGGCGTCCATCAGGCTCGCGCCCTCGGCTCGGCGCGCGCGCAGTTCCTCTTCCTGCTGAAGCCGCCAGTGGTGCACGACCTCGAAGCCGGGCGCCGCGAGCAGGATCAGCCGGTTGATGCGGCCGAACAGCGCGCGATAGGGGCCGGCGAGCGCGGCGTTGACATGGCGCCGCCAGACGCCGCCCGCATCGCTTTCGGCCTCCAGCGCATTGACGGGAGGCGCGAGATCGGCGGCCGCCTGCGGCGCCGCGCCGACGCACCAGCCCTCGAGCAGGATGATGTCGAACGGCCCCTCGACGGTCGCGGTCGCGCCTCGGTCGTCGGCCGCCTTGTCGAAACGGGGCAGGGCGACCGGCCCCGCTTCGGCGAGCTGGTCGAGCAGCGCCCGTCCCAGTTCGACGTCGTGCGTGCCGGGGACCCCGCGCACGCGCAGCAGCGGATGGACCGTGCGTGCAAGGGCAGCGCGCTCCGCGGCGGGCAGATAGAGGTCGTCGAGGGCGAGGATGGCGGTACGGTGCCCGGCGGTGTTCAGCCGGTCCGCGAGCGCGGCGGCGAGGGTCGACTTGCCGCTGCCCTGCGCGCCGCACAGGCCGACGACCAGCGGACGCGGCGCATCCGGTTCGGCCGCCCAGCCCGCGATCGCGGCGCCGGCGATGGCGAGCGTGCCGTCAGGCGACACGGTCGGGCAGGTCGCGGCCGGCGAACCAGGCGTCCAGATTGGCGGCGGCGCGCATTCCCATCGCGGTGCGCGCCTCGATCGTCGCGCTGCCGAGGTGCGGCAGCAGCACCGCATTGTCGCAGGCAAGCAGCGCCGGATGCACTGCCGGCTCGCGTTCGAAGACGTCGAGCCCGGCGGCCGCGATATGCCCGCTTGCGAGCGCGGCAGCGAGCGCCGCCTCGTCGATCGCGCTGCCGCGTGCGGTGTTGACGACGACCGCGCCGGGCCTCAGCGCAGCGAGCAGCGGCGCGTCGATCATGTGCCGCGTCTCGGCGCCGCCGGGGACGTGCAGCGACAGGATATCGGCGTCGCGGGCGAGTGCCTCCAGCGTCGGGTAAAAGACCGCGTCCCGCACATCCGCGGCCTCGCGGCGGCTGAAATAGGCGATTCTCATGCCGAATCCGGCGCGCGCCCGCTCGGCGGTGGCGCGCGCGATGCGGCCGAAACCGACGAGGCCGAGCGTCTTGCCCGCCAGCCCCTGGCCGATCATGTGGGTCGGGCGCCAGCCGGTCCAGCGCCCCGCGCGCAGTTCGCGCTCGCCTTCGCCCGCGCGCCGCGTCGCCATCAGCATCAGCAGGATCGCCAGGTCGGCGGTCGCCTCGGTCAGCACGTCGGGGGTGTTGGTGACCGCGATGCCCGCGCGCTTCGCCGCGTCGAGGTCGATATGCTCGAAACCGGCGCCGTAATTGGCGAGGATCTTCACCGTCGCGCCGGGCGCGCCCAGCACCGCCGCGTCGAAACGGTCGGTGATCGTCGGACAGATGGCGTCGAACCGCGTCATCGCCGCGCGCAGCGCCGCGGCGTCGAGCGGCGCGTCGGCCGGGTTGAGCGTGACGTCGTAATGGGCGCGGAAATGATCCTCGACGGCATCGGGCAGCCGGCGGGTGACGAGCAGGCGGGGTCTGGATGCCTTGGATCGCAATGACATCAAGCTGCCCTCTTTTGTCGGTTCGGACAAACCAAAAGCATCAGCCCAGTTGCACCGTGTCGACCGCCTTCACCCGGCCGCCATTGCGGGCCACGACCGCCTCGTCCGGCGCGTGCTGCGACCGCAGGCCGGAAACGAAGCCGCTGCTCTGGTTGTCGAACAGGATCGCGGGCCGCGCGTCGGGTTTTTCGGTGACGAAGCTGCAATCGACCGCCGCGATCCGCTGCGCATGGCGGACATACAGGCCGTGCGCGGGAAAGGTCTTCATGAAGCTCGGTTCGAGGCTGCTGTTGCGGCGTTCGGGCGGCACCAGCGCCGCATCGGCCGCCGTCCCGCCGCCCTCGCTCGACACATGGACGTCGGAAAAGGTGACATCCTGGATGATCCCGTCCTCGACGCCGACGACGCCGCAGGCATAGCGGCCGTTGGCGCCCGACACGTTGATATCGTCGAACCGCACGCGCTGCACCGTCGCGACGCCGGCATCGCGGGGCGCGCGGTTGCGCACCGACAGGCGGACGAAGATCGGGTGGTTGACGATGTTGCGCATGGTGATGTCGCTGAAGGTCACATCCTCCAGCGTGCCGCCGTCGATCGCCCCCATCTGCAACCCGCGCGAGTTTTCGCAGGTGCAGCCGGTGACCAGGATGTTGCGGAAGCCCCCGACCGAATCGGTGCCGAGCTTGATCCGCCCGAGCACGCCGACATCGTCGGGCGCGCGATAATCGGACAATTGATAGCTGCCGTCGAGCATCGTGCCGAGGGCATAGCCGCTGGTCTTGCAGCCGATGATCGTGACATCCTCGCACATGACCTTGCGTTCGAGCGCGTAGCTGCTCTTGAGGACGATCGCGTCGTCCTTGTGCGCGTTGACCGTGCAGTTGCTGACCTTGACGTCGCGGCAGCAGTCGATGTCGATCCCGTCGCGGTCGGTGTCGACGCGCAGATTGTCGATCGTCATCCCCGAACAGCCGAGCGCGTATAGACAGAAATGGCCGCCCTGCAGGATGGTGATGTCGCGCAGCAGGATGTTGCGGCAATTCTTGAACGCGAGCGACTTGTTGCCCTTGCCCTCTTCGGCGCGCTCTGCGGGGTCGCTCAGCCGCGCCTCGTGCGGGTCCATGCCGCGCGCCCTGGGTGAGACCCAGCCCTTGACGCCGTGCCATTTCGGTCCCGGCCCCTCGCGGCGCAGGCCGAGCCCGTGGATCATGCCGGGGCCGAGCACCGCGACGTCGCTGACCCCGTCGCCATAGATCAGGCTGTTGTGATAATGGGCGAGCCCGTAATCGACATATTGTTCCTCATAGACCCCCTCGGGCAGGTCGTACTGGCCCGGATGCTTCGTGGGGTCGGCGGCTTCGAGTACCGCGCCCTGCGCGAGCACCAGAGTGATGTGGCTCTGCAGCCGGATCGAGAAGGAAAGATAGCGCCCCGGCGGGACGATGACCGTGCCGCCGCCGGCGCGCGAGGCGGCCATGATCGCCTTGTTGATCGCATCCGAATCGACCGTGCGGCCGTCGCCCTTTGCGCCATAGTCGCGCACGTCGTGAAAGCCCGACAACGATCCGGTCGCACGGACGATCGACGGGCTCATCGCCGCGGCGGTGGTGATGCCGAGCAAAGCGGCGCGCCGGCTGACGTCGGCGCGGGCCAGCATATGATCTGAAACTCCGGTCATGGATTCCCCTCCCTATCCGAGCGTCCGCACGTCGCCGAGCGCCACATTGCTGCTGCCGCGCTGGACAAGCGCCTTGTCGCGCGGCTGCGCAGAGGTCACGCCGTCGATCGTCGCACCCTGCACGTCGTCGAGCAGGAACAGCGGCCGCGCGTCGGGCTTGTCGACCACGAATTCGGCGCCGCGCACCGTCAGCCGCTCGGCATGGCGGGCATAGAGACCCTGCGCGGGCAGGGTGCGCAGATAGCTGACCTCGAGGCTCGACGTCGGCCGTTCCTCGGGCACCCGCGCGGCATCGTCCGCGGTGCCGCCGCCGGCGCTCTGGACGAAGATGTTGGAGAAGGTCACGTCCTCGATCGGATAGCCCTTCTGCCCCGTCAGCCCGCACGGAAAGCGCGGGTCGGCGCCCGACACGTTGATATTGTCGAAACGGATGCGGCGGCATCGGCCGATCGTCGTGCCTTCGGGCGCGCGCAGGCGGCCCGACTGGTGGACGAACAGCGGATGGTTGACCGGATCGCGCATCACGATGTCCGACACCACCACATCCTCCATGGTGCCGCCGTCGACGACGCCGATCAGAATGCCGCGGCTCGCCTCGCAGGTGCAATCGGAAATCAATATGTTGCGGAAACCGCCGTTGGTCTCGGTCCCCATCTTGATCCGGCCGAGCGGGCCGATCCTGTCGGGCGCGGCATAGTCCGACTTGCGATAGCTGCCGTCGAGCAGGCTGCCCATCGCATAGCCGCTGGTCTTGCAGCCGAGGATCGCGATATCCTCGCACCGGACCTTGCGTCCCAGCGCATAGCTGCTCTTCAGCACGATCGCGTCGTCCTTGGGCGCGTTGACGATGCAGTTCGTCACGCGCACGTCGCGGCAGCAATCGATGTCGATGCCGTCGCGGTCGGTGTCGATGGTCAGCGCGTCGATCGTCATGTTGGTCACGCCGTGCGCGATCACGCCGAAATGGCCCGCTTGCAGGATGGTGAAATCGCGCAGCAGGATGTTGCGGCAGTTCATCAGTCCGATCGTCTTGTTGGCGCGGCCCAGCGTGGCCTGCTCCCTGGGGTCGCGCAGCAGCAGCTCCCTGGGCGAAATGCCGAGCGCCTTCGCCGACTGCCACCCCTCGACTCCGTGCCAGTGCGCGCCCGGTCCCTCGCGGTCGAGCCCCAGCCCGTGCAGCATCCCCCGGCCGACGATGGCGGCATTGCTGACGCTATCGCCATAGATCAGGCTGTTGTGGACGTGGGTGATCCCGAAATCCTGGAATTGCTCCTCCAGATAATTTTCGGGCGCGTCATAGCGGCCGCCATGCTTGTCGGGGTCCGCGGCCTCGATGACGGCGCCGGCCGCGAGCGCGATGGTGACGTCGCTCTGCAAGCGGATCGAGAAGCAGAGATAGCGGCCCGGCGGGACCACGACGGTGCCGCCCCCGGCGCGCGCGGCGGCCGTGACCGCCTTGTTGATCGCGTCCGCATCGACCGTGCGGCCGTCGCCCCTCGCGCCATAATCGCGCACATTGTGGAAGCCCGCCAGCGATCCGGTCGCGCGGACGATCGACGGGCTCATCGCCGCCGCGGCGGTGATGCCGAGCAGCGCGGCGCGGCGGCTGACGTCGGCGCGATCGAGCGTGGAGCGCGAAACGCCGGTCATTCGCCGCCCTTCGTCCTGGCATAGGGATTGGGACGAGCCCTGATCTCGCCATAGGCGATATCGCCGGCGCTCGGCTCGATCCCCGCATTGGCCATCACCGCGACCGCCTCGGCCGGCCAGGCGTCGCCCGTGACGGCATGATCCTCCTCGATCCGGTTGTTGAGATAGGGGGTCCACCAGCCGCCGACCTCGCCGCCTTCATGCCAGTTGCCGGTCGCAAGATTGTCGGTCGAGATGCGCAGCCACATCTTCACCGCCGGGGTCACCGCGTTGATGTTGAGCCAGGTGCCCGCGTCGTCGACGACGTTGCCTCGCACCGTGATATATTTCGACCCCTCGTCCAGATAGAGCGCGATGCGGCGGTTGAGGTCGAAGATGTGGTTTTCGGCGATCACCGTGCCCGGGCTGGCGGACAGATTATAGATCGCGCCGCCGTCCTCGAAATGCTTTTTGGTCTCATAGATACGGTTATAGGCGACGACGACGTTGCGGTGCGTGGTCGGCGTTTCATAGACCTTGTTCTGCGGCCAGTCATACCCGTGCATCCGCGTGCGGTAATTGGGATTCCCCCCCGCGTCGTGCATCCCCCAGCCATAGCCGATATCGATCGCGTCATAGGGCGTGTCGCTGACATCGTTGTGGACGATCTGCGCCCCGTCGACATAGGTCGACAGGATCGCGCTGTTGTCGCTGTAATCCTTCGACACCGACCGGATGAGATTGTTGACGATGGTGAGCTGGCGGTTGGTCATCCGCGGGTCGGAGGGGTGGTGCGCGTCGCGCCGCACCCCGCCCGCGACGATCGCGCCGCCGGCAAGGTCGGTGAAGACGTTGCGCGAGACGACGACGTCGACCGCGCCCAGTCCGACGCCCGAGGCGTTGGCGCTCGGATCGTTGCCGATGCCGAGCGCATATTGGCCGAGATGCGCGAAGACATTGCCGTCGAAACGGATGCCCTCTGCTGCCGACACCTGCACTGCGGCGGGCATCTGCGACCATTCGTTGCGCACGCTTTCGAACTCGGGGCAGCCCCATTTGCAGGTGACGAGCGGATCGGCGGGATAGGCGGCGGCGCGGCCGGTCAGATAGGACCCGCTCTGCTGGCTCGCATAGCCCTCCGGCCCGTTGGGGCCGCGCCAGCTCGTGTGCGAAAAGCGCAGCCCGCTGACCGTCACGTTGCGCACCGGCGCGTCATAGGTGCCCGCGATGTGGAGCAGGCTTTCGAGGCGCGGCAGCTCGACGTCGAGCTTCGCGATGTCGGCGCCATCGGCGGGACGGTAATAGAGCTTGCCCGCCGCGGCATCGAGCACCCACTGGTTCGGCCGGGTCAGGAAGGCGATATCGCCGCGCAGATAGAGCTTGCCCTCTTCGGGCTTGTAGGGATGGGCGAGTGTGTCATAGCCCCAGATATTATTCGCCCATGCGGGCTGCTTCATCACCAGCATCCGGCCCTCGATGCGCTCGACCGGCGAAAAGCGGGTGGTGAAATGGCCGAGCCCCACCAGCTCGAGCGCTCCGCTGCGGCCGAGGCGCGACAGGTCGCCGGCGGCGGGGTCGTTCACTTCCAGCCCCGCGTCGGTGAAGCGGACCTTGCTGCGGTCGAGTTCGACCGCGGCGCGCTCGGCCATCTTGCCATCGACGAACAGATGCCGGCTGGCGATGCCGCGCGGCACGTCGGCGACATAGATGCGGCGCGCCTTGTCGTGGAGTTTCCACCCCGTCACCGCGATCGCGCCCGACAGCACGGGTTTTGCGCCCGGCGCTGCGGTCCAGGTGACGACCCGGCCCTTCTGTCCACCGTCGGCGGCGGCGAGGGTGAGCGGCGCATCGAGGCGATACGTGCCGTCGGCGATCCGCACGACGACGTCGCTTTTCGCATTGGCGTCACGCACCGCGGCCTGCGCGCGGGTCAGGGTGCGAAAGGGGTGGGCGACGCTGCCGTCGGCGGCGTCGTTGCCGGTCGGCGATACCGCGATGATGACGGTCGGACGCGTCAATCCTTCGGTCTGCGCCGCGGCGGAAGGCGTCAGCATCATGGTGCCCAGCACCGCGAGACTCGTCGATCCGATTCGGCCCGGCATGTCGCATCTCCCCGATTTTGCGTTTCGGGCGACGTTATGCCTTGGCGTTTCTGAGATATCAATATATGATTCTTATATTTCAGGAACGCGGGAGATGGATGTGCGGTGGATCGCGACGATTTCGGTTCTGGCTCTGGCGGCGGCAATGCCTGCGGACGCGCGCGAGACGCAGTCGCTCGCCGAAGGCTGGTCCTTCCGCTTCGGCATCGCGGATGAGGCGCCGGTGCAGGTCGATTTCGACGATAGCGACTGGGCAAAGGTCGCGGTGCCGCACACCTGGAACCGGCTCGGCAATCCCGGCACGACCCGCGACGCGACGATCGACGCCGACCGCGGCATGGGCTGGTATCGCCGCACCCTCTGCGCGCCCGCGGCGGGCAAGCGCAGCTTCCTGGAATTCGACGCGGCGAGCATCGTCGCCGATGTCTGGCTGAACGGCGTCAAGCTCGGCCGCCACGAAGGCGCCTTCTCGCGCTTCCGCCTCGATGCGACCGCGGCGATGCGGCCCGGCTGCGACAATGTGCTGGCGGTGCGGACCGACAACAGCAAGCCCGATCCGGGCAGCGCGACCTGGCATGTCGTGCCGCTGTCGGGCGATTTCATGATGTTCGGCGGCCTCTATCGCCCGGTGACGCAGATCGCCGTCGACCCCGTCCACATCGACCTGATGGATCATGGCGGCCCCGGCGTTTACGGCCATGTCGCCGCGCTCGACGCGGCGGGGGCCGAGGTGGCGGTGCGCACGCGCCTCGCGAACGACGGCGCGAAGGCGGCCGAGGCGCGGCTGCGGGTGACCATCCTCGACGCCGAGGGCAAGGTCGTCGCGCGCAGCGACCGCAAGGTGCCGATCGCCGCCGATGCGGTCGCCAGCGACGAGACGCGGCTGCGCGTCGCCGATCCGCATCGCTGGGACGGGCTTGCCGATCCCTATCTCTATCGCATCCTGGCCGAGGTTCGCGACGCGAAGGGCCGACTGATCGACCGGGTCGAACAGCCGCTCGGCATCCGCACCATCGCCATCGACGCGGAGAAGGGCTTTTTCCTCAACGGCAAGCCGCTCAAGCTCCACGGCGTATCGCGCCACCAGGACCGCTATGCCAGGGGCTGGGCGCTGACCGCGGCCGACCATGCAGAGGATATGGCGCTGATCCGCGAGCTCGGCGCCAACACGGTGCGGCTGTCGCACTATAATCAGGCCACGCCTTTCTACGACCTCGCCGACCGCGAGGGCATGATCCTGTGGGCCGAACTCGGCCTCGTCAACCAGACCGCGCCCAAGGGGGTGAGGGACACGCCGCCCGAAATGCGCGCCAATGCCGAGATGCAGCTCACCGAGCTGATCCGTCAGAATTACAACCATCCCTCGGTCGCGATGTGGTCGATCGGCAACGAGGTCACCAACTGGAGCTGGAAGGGGCTGACCCCCTCCAATCCCCGGCCGCTGATGGAGGCGCTGAACGCGCTCGCCAAACGCGAGGACCCGACGCGCCCGACGACGATGGCGACCTGCTGCGAGCCGTTGCCGGGCGAGGACGACGACCGCCCGATCCTGACCGGCATCGCCGATACCGTCGGTTTCAACCGCTATATCGGCTGGTACGGCAAGGGCTATGTCGACGAGGTCGAGGATCTCGCCGCGCATCTGACCGAATTGCACCGCAAATTCCCCGGCCTGCCCGTCTCGCTCGGCGAATATGGCGGCGGCGGCGCGCTCAGCCAGCACACCGACAATGTCCATGGCGGCAAGGTCATGAACGTGTCGCGCCCGCAGCCCGAAGAGATCGAAAGCTATATCCACGAACGCTCGTGGAACCAGATCAAGGACCTCGACTGGCTCTATGGCGCGTGGGTCTGGCAGATGTTCGACGCCGCGAGCGAAGTGCGCGAGGAGGGCGACACCACCGACGTCAACACCAAGGGGCTGGTCAGCTTCGACCGCAAGGTGAAGAAGGACGCCTGGTATTTCTATCAGGCCGCGTGGCGGACCGACGTGCCGGTGCTGCACCTGACCGGCAAGCGCTACACCGACCGCGCCTATCGCAGCGTCGACGTGCGCGCCTATTCGAACCAGCCGCGCGCGCGCCTGTCGGTCAACGGACGCGACATCGGCTGGACGGCCTGCGCCAATGCCGTCTGTGTGTGGAAGGGAGTGCGGCTTGATCCGGGCGCGAACGCCCTCGTCGCCGAGGCGGGGGCGGTGCGCGACAGCGCCGAATGGCGTTACGACGGCGGCGCGAACGATGTCCATATCCGCAGCGGCACGCTGACCGGCGCGGTGGTGGGCGGTGTCCGCTATGGCTCGGACAATTATTTCGACGGCGGCAAGGGCGCGCCGCTCAACCGCTTCCGCCGCGAAATCTATGCCGCGCCGGGCAGTGAGGAACAGGACCCGGTGCTGCAGGTGACGGGGACCGATACGCCCGCGCTCTATGAGAATTACCGCAGCGGCATCGCCGCCTATCGCGTTCCCGTCGCCAACGGCCGCTACCGCGTGACGCTCCATCTCTTCGAACCGGCCGAGGACGCCGCGGGCAAGCGCGTGTTCGACGTCGCGGTCAGCGGCGGCGCGGCACGGCGCGGGGTCGACCCCTTCGCGCTCGGCAAGGGCAAGCTGAAGGCCGTGACGATCGTCCTGCCGGCGACCGTCTCGGACGGGATGCTGACGATCGACTTTGCGAAGCGGGTCGGCGAACCGATCGTCTCGGCGGTCGATATCGTCGCCCAATAGGGCTCGCGTCAGAAAGCGTGGAGCGCGCCGCCGTCGACCGCCAGCACCTGTCCGGTGACATAGGCGGCGGCGGGCGAGGCGAGATAGACCATCGCCAGCCCGATCTCCTCGGGCGTGCCGAAGCGGCCCATCGGGATGCGCCGGTTGATCCGGTCGACGCGCGCGGGGTCCTTTGCGCTCGCGCTCCGGAACAGCGGCGTGTCGATCCAGCCCGGCGCGACCGCGTTGACGCGCACCCCGCGCGGCGCCAGCTCGGTCGCCAGCGAGCGCGTCAGCCCGACGAGCGCCGCCTTCGCCGCCGAATAGCCCGCGATCTCGGGGATGCCGAGGAACGACGCCATCGACGCGGTGAACAGCACCGACCCCGCGCAATGCGCGGCGATCTGCGGCAGGAAGGCGCGGGTGAGCGCGAAGGCACCCGAGACGTGGACGTCGAGCACCGACTGGAAATCGGCGGGCGTCATCGCGTCGACCGGCTTCTTGACCGTGTTGCCGGCATTGTTGACCAGGATCGACACCGGCCCGTGCGCGTCGGCGACGCGCGCGGCGAAATCCTCCGCCGTATCGACTGCGGTGACGTCGAACGCCATCGCCGACACGTCACCCAGCTCGGCCTTGGCGCGGCTCAGCTTCGCCGCATCGCTCCCGACGATCGTAACCGCCGCCCCGGCCTCGCGCATACAGCGCGCCGCCGCGAGGCCGATCCCGCTGCCGCCACCGGTGATCAGCGCATGATGGCCGGAGAGGCCGAAGGCTGACGCAAGATCGGCCATGACTTCCTCCTCGTCGGCGTGGCCGTCAGTCGGCGGTATAGACGGTCTTCATCTGCGTGTAGAATTCGACCGCGGCGAAACCCTGTTCGCGCGGGCCATAGCTCGACCCGCGCGTGCCGCCGAAGGGGACGTGATAGTCGACCCCGGCGGTCGGCAGGTTGACCATGACCATGCCGGCGCGGACGTTGCGGCGGAAATGGCGCGCGTGCTTGAGCGAGGTCGTGACGATGCCCGCCGACAGCCCGAACTGGCCCTGATTGGCGAGCGCGAGCGCCTCCTCATAATCGTTGACGCGCACGGTGGAGACGACAGGGCCGAACACCTCCTCATTGTTGATCCGCATCGCGGGATCGGTGTCGGCAATCAGCGCCGGGCTCATATAATAGCCGGGCGTGGCGAGCCGCAGCGCCTCGCCGCCGGTGACCAGCCGGCCGCCCTCCTGCTGCGCCAGCTCGACATAATGGCGATTCTGTTCGAACTGCTGCTCGCTCGCCGCCGGACCGACCTGGGTATCGGGGTCGAGCGCGGCGCCGATCTTCAGCGCCCGCGCGCGTTCAGCGAGCGCGGCGACGAAGCGGTCGTGGATCGCATCCTCGACGATCACGCGGCTCGACGCCGTGCAGCGCTGGCCGGTCTGGAAGAAGCCGCCGTCGAGCGCGATGGCAACCGCCTTGTCGAGATCGGCGTCGGCGAGGACGACGAGCGGATTCTTGCCGCCCATCTCCATCTGCACCCGCGCCTGCCGCGCCATCGCGGCCATGCCGACCTTGGCGCCGACCGCCTGCGATCCGGTGAAGCTGACCCCCGCGATACCGGGATGGTCGGCGATCGCGGCGCCGACCCCGCCCTGGCCGAGCACCAGGTTGAAGATGCCGCCGGGCGCCTTCAGGCTGTCGGCGGCCTCGTGGATGATCGCCGCCAGCGCGTGAGCGATCGCCGGGGTCGCATTGGCGGGCTTGATGACGACGGTATTGCCGAAGGCGAGCGCGGGCGCGGCCTTCCACGCCGGGATCGCGATCGGGAAATTCCACGGGGTGATCAGGCCGAACACGCCGACCGCCTCGCGATAGGTGGCGGCATCGACGCCCGGACGCGTCGATTCGAGCGTCTGGCCGTGACGGCGCAGCGCCTCGCCCGCGAAATATTTGAAGATGCGCGCGGCGCGCAGCACTTCGCCCGTCGCCTCGGCGCGGGTCTTGCCTTCCTCGCGCGCGAGCAGTTCGCCGAGCGCGCCGGCCTCGGCGAACAGCGCGGTCCCGACGCGGTCGAGCAGGTCCGATCGCAGCTCGGGCGACGCCTGCGACCAGCCCGGGAAGGCGGCGGCCGCGGCCTCGACCGCCGCGTTGACCTCGGCCGCGCCGCCGGCGGGATAGGTGGCGACGACCTCGTCGGTGTTCGACGGGTTCAGGCTTGCGAACGGCGTGTCGGCGGCGACGGGCTTGCCGCCGATGAAATGGGTGAGTTGCATGCGATCCTCGCTGGCCGGTGACGGGGCAGATGGCGAACGGACGGCGCACGCACGCCCTCCGTCCGACCCGGCCTATACAGGTTCGGCAGGCCGCGCGTAAATCAAAATATTATATGATTATTAATGGCAGCGCTATTTACGGCGGTATCGGAAGTACCAGACCTCATGCTCCAGCGTGCGCGCCTTGGCTTCGTAGCGAGTCTCGGGCCAGCCGGCCGGACGGGTCAGGAAATCCTGCGCGCTTTCGGCGAGCCATTCGAACTGATGCCGGTGCCGGCGCATCACCATCAGCGCATGGGCGAGGTAGACGGGATGGTCGGTGCCGAAGCGGAATTCGCCGCCGGGCTTCAGCTTCGCGGCGATCAGGTCGACCGGGCCGTCGTTCATCATCCGCCGCTTCGCGTGCCGCGCCTTGGGCCAGGGATCGGGATGGAGCAGATAGACGAAGGACAAGGCACCATCGGGCACCCGGCGCAAAACCTCCAGCGCGTCGCCATGCCGGATGCGGACATTGCCGAGCGGCGGATGCTGCCCATGGTCGCCCGCGACATGGACGAGCGCCTGCGCGACGCCATTCACAAAGGGCTCGGCGCCGATGAAGCCGTGATCGGGCAGCATGTCGGCGCGCGCCGCCATATGCTCGCCGCCGCCGAAGCCGATCTCGAAATGCAGCGGGCAGGGCTGGCCGAACAATCGCTCGGCGGTGACGTCTCCCTCGTCCGGCACCGCGATCCGCGGCAGCAGGCCGTCGATCAATTCCTGCTGCCCGGCGCGCAGGGGCTTGCCCTTGGCGCGGCCGTAGAGGCGGTTGAGCGTGGTCGGGTCGCCGGACTTGTATGCGGTCATGGCGCGGCCTTATATCCTGTCGTCGCCCCGGCGAAAGCCGGGGCCGCTGTCGGTTTACGCAGCGAGGGCTGGATGGCCATCCAGCGGCCCCGGCTTTCGCCGGGGCGACGATTCCTGCGGATCTTACTGAAACGCCGCTTTCAGCTTGTCGGTCAGGTCGGTGCGTTCCCACGGGAAGGCGTCGCCGTTCGCCTGACGGCCGAAATGACCATAGGCGGCGGTTTGGCGATAGATCGGCTTGTTGAGGCCGAGGTGGGTGCGGATGCCCTTGGGAGTCAGGCGGACGAGCTGCGGGATCAGCTGTTCGAGCGCCGCTTCGGTCACGCCCTCGGCCGCGGTGCCGTGCAGGTCGACATAGACCGACAGCGGCTCGGCGACGCCGATCGCATAGCTGAGCTGGATCGTGCAGCGGCGGGAGAGGCCCGCGGCGACGATATTCTTGGCGAGGTAGCGGGTGACATAGGCCGCCGAGCGGTCGACCTTGGTCGGATCCTTGCCGCTGAACGCGCCGCCGCCATGCGGGCTCGCGCCGCCATAGGTGTCGACGATGATCTTGCGGCCGGTCAGCCCGGCGTCGCCGTCGGGTCCACCGATCTCGAAGCGTCCGGTCGGGTTGATGTGATAGACGGTGTTCGCGGTCAAGAGCTCGGCCGGCAGCACGTCGGCGACGACGCTCTTCACATAGTCGCGCAGCTCGGCATATTTCGCCGCGTCGCCCTCGCCGCCGTGGAAATAATAGCCCGGCGCATGCTGGGTCGACACGACGATCGCGGTTGCCTCGACCGGTCGCTCGTTGGCGTAACGCAGCGTGACCTGGCTCTTGGCGTCGGGTTCCAGGAAGGACGCCTTGCCCGCCTTGCGGTCGGCGGCCATGCGCTCGAGGATCTTGTGGCTGTAGTCGAGCGTCGCGGGCATGAGGTCGGGGGTCTCGTCGGACGCATAGCCGAACATGATGCCCTGGTCGCCCGCGCCCTCGTCCTTGTCGGCGCCCTCGTCGACCCCCTGCGCGATATGCGCCGACTGGCCGTGGAGATTATTCTCGAAGCGCAGCGTTTCCCAATGGAAGCCGTCCTGCTCATATCCGATCTCCTTCACCGTCCGGCGCACGGTGGCCTCAATCTCGTCGAGCGCGCCCGGCGCCCAGGCGCCATTCTCATAGACGCCCTTGCAGCGGATCTCGCCCGCCAGCACGACGAGCTGGGTCGTGGTCAGCGTTTCGCACGCGACGCGCGCTTCTGGGTCTTTCGACAGGAACAGGTCGACGATCGAATCCGAAATCTGGTCCGACACCTTGTCGGGATGCCCTTCGGACACGCTTTCGGACGTGAAGAGGAAGCTGTTGCGCATGGGAGACCTTCTGATTCGAATATAAAGGATGCTTTATGTCCGGCCGCTGTTAGCGTCCGCGGCGCCTGAACGCAATGGCAAGTGCGAGGAGCAGCAGCGCAAAGCCGACGGACAGATCGTTGCCGTACCGCGCGAACGGCGTCGGCGCATGGGCGCGCGGGATATGGGTGTCGATCCGCCCCGCCCGGTGCATCGGGATCGATTCGAGCACGCGCCCATCGGCGTCGATCACCGCGCTGATCCCGGTCGGGGTCGCGCGCACGATCGGCAGCCCCTCCTCGATCGCCCGCAGCCGCGCCTGCGCCAGATGCTGCGGTGGCCCCCACGCGCCGAACCAGGCGTCGTTGGAGGGGTTGAAGAGGAAATCGGGCCGGTGCGCGCGGTCGACGACCTGGCCCGAAAAGATGATCTCGTAGCAGATCTGCAGCCCTGCCTTGCCGAAGGCGCCGAGGTCGATCGTGCGCGGTCCCGGCCCCGGCCAAAAATCGATGTCGCCCGGCGCGAGACGCGACAGGCCGATCGCCGACAGCAGCGGCCGCATCGGCAGATATTCGCCATAGGGAACCAGATGCGCCTTGTCGTAGCGCGGGCCGAGGCTGCCGTCGGCATGCACCGTCATCACCGCGTTGCGCGCGCCGACGACCTCTCCCGCCGGGTCGAGTTCCAGCTTCAGCGCGCCGAGCAGCATCAGGTCGCGCGGGTTCATCAGGCCGGTCAGCCGCCCGCGCGCCTCGGCCGGCGAGCGGTCGTAATAGACGGGCGGATAGCCCGCCTCGAGATAGTCGGGAATCGCCGCCTCGGGCCACAGGATCAGGCGCGGCGCGTCGTCCTTCGGTACCGTCAGCCGGGCGAGCTTGGCGAAATTGGCATCGGCCTTGCCGCCCTCCCACTTGTCCTCCTGCCCGATATCGGGCTGGACGAGGGTGATGGGGGTGGTCGCACCCTGTATCGGAGCGGTCGGTATGACCGCAGGGAAGAGGAAGGCCGCGATCAGGGGCAAAATAAAAACAGCGAAAAATCCCAGCCCGACCCAAGTGCCCGATCTGGGACGGCTCCAGCTTCGCCAATCTGCCAGCCGCAGAGCCGCCCAGCCGGCCCATGCCGCCAGGATCACGATGATTGCCGAAAACCCATAGGTGCCGATGGCCGGAAGAAAGATGTTGGGAATCATCGTGGGCACCAGCACGGCGCCCAGCGGATTCCACGCAAAGCCCGTGAACACCCAACTTCGCAGCCATTCGGTCAGCGTCCACAGCGCGGCGAAGGCGAGGATGAAGGACAGCGTCGCCCCAGCGGAAGCTGGGGCCGCTATCGGCCTCGCGCCGTCGCCGTTCCGCAAACCGACAGCGGCCCCGGCTTTCACTGGGGCGACGGTGAGAATCCACGCCCCCCACGCCGCGAGCGCCGGATAGACGGCCAGATAGAGCGCCAGCAGCAGCACCGCGACCCAGCCGAGCCACGCCGGCATCGCCGCCTGATAGGTGAAAGCGGTCGCGATCCAGCCCAGGCCAAGCGTGAAATGGCCGACCCCGAATGCCCAGCCGATCCCGAGCGCGCGTCGCCCGCGCGGCGCCCGCGCGACGAGCGCCATCCAGACTGCGAAGGCGAGCAGCGTCAGCGGCCACAGGCCCAGCGGCGCGAAGCCGGTGGCCGAGACGAGGCCGAGCAGCAGCGCGAGGCCCTTGGGCCAGCGGTCGGAGAGAGCGACGATGCGCGAGAAAAAGCCGGTCACGCCCGCGACTCTAGCCGCGCGGACGGGAGGTCGCCAAGCCCGATATCGGTCCCGCACGCCTTGTCCCAGAAACGGAAATAGAGGCCATAATTTCCCCGATAGGCGGCGTGATGCCGCTGATGATGCGTCGCCGTTATCAGCCACCGCCCCGCCGGTCCATGAACGAGCGCGCGCGGAAACATCTCCCACCCCATATGATTGCCCACCCCCATCACCGTCATGATCGCGAGCACGAGGCCGAGCACCGCGACATGGATCGGGATCAGGAAGACCAGCGCCGGAACGACCACCGCGCCCGTCACCGCCTCGGCCGGGTGAAAGCTCATCGCCGCCCACGCGGTCGGCGGGCGGCTTTCGTGGTGCACCGCATGGGCGAGGCGGAACCAGCGCGGCCGGTGGAGCAGCCGGTGGGTCCAATAGAAGAATGTGTCATGAAGCAGCAGATAGAGAAGCAGGCTGACCGGCAGATACCAGAGCGGCCAAGCGTCGATGTCACCATAGATGCGGGTCCAGCCATGCGCCTGCCAGCCCCAGGCGACGATGCCGGCGGGCAGGCCATAGATGGCGGCGCTGGCGAGGCTCCAGCCGATCTCGCGCCGTATCTGCGACCCGCGCCCGCGATAGAGGCCGGGATGCCGCAGGCGCGTCGCAAGGGCGAAGGCGCCGCTGCTGGCCAGATAGCGCAGCGCGACGATCGCCGTCATCGCCAGCGCGGAGAGCGTGATGGCGAGCGCCGTTGCGGTGGATACAGTCGAGAGCGCGGTATCGGACACCGACGGAACTTGCCGGAAGCGGACAGCCTTGTCATCCGCGGCGTTGGCTCGAATCGTCATTGCGAGAGCAGCGAAGCAATCCAGAGCGGTTTGCGCCCGCCATGGATCGCTTCGCTGCGCGGCAATCATCCTGTTCAGACAAGTTGAGTGATCCCCGGCGAAAGCCGGGGTCCGGGATGGCGCGCCTCCCTCGCATGGACCCCGGCTTTCGCCGGGGATTATCGGCTTCCTTGTCTCAGGGGTATAAACGTCCGCTGCGCTCACAATGACGAAGGTATCGAAACCGCCGGCCATGAGCCTGCCGGAGGAAGGTTTGCGACGGATTCCCCTCCGACCGGTCCAGGATGAGCGAGAGAGGCTTTTCCATGCTATCGCGCCCGGCTACGCCACTCCGATGACCGGCCCCCCGTCCCCGCGCTGCGACATCGCCATCGTCGGCGGCGGGCTGGCCGGCGGACTGGCGGCGCTCGCGCTCGCGGCGAAGCGGCCCGACCTCGACGTGCGGCTGGTCGAGGCGGGGGCGGTCGGCGGCAATCATATCTGGTCCTTCTTCGACGGCGACATCGCAAAGCGCGACCGCTGGCTGGTGGCGCCGCTCGTCCGCCATCACTGGCCCGCTTATGACGTCCGCTTTCCCGGCCACGCCCGCACGCTGCGCATGGGTTACAAGAGCATCACCGGCGAAGCACTGGCCGAGGCGGTCGCGGCGGCGCTGCCCGCGGGGCATCTGATCGCCGACCGCGCGCTTCACGTCGCGCCCGATCATGTGCTGCTCGCCGCGGGCGGGCGGCTCGACGCGCGGCATGTGATCGACGCGCGCGGCGCGGGGAACGCGTCGGCGCTGATCTGCGGCTGGCAGGCGTTCGTCGGACAGGCGCTGACCGTCCGCGGCGGGCACGGGCTGGCGCGGCCGGTGGTGATGGACGCGACGGTCGAGCAGGCGGACGGCTATCGCTTCGCCTATCTGCTGCCGCTCGATGCCGAGACGATCTTCATCGAGGACACCTGCTACGGCGATTCGCCCGATCTCGACGTCGCGGCGGCGCGCGCCCGCATCAGGGCCTATGCCGAGGCGCAGGGGTGGAAGGTGAAGAAGGCCGTCGCGCGCGAAGAGACGGGGGTGTTGCCGGTGGTGATCGCGGGCGATTTCGACCGCTATTGGCCGCGTTCGGACCGCACCGCGCGCATCGGAGTGCGCGCCGGGGCGTTTCACGCGACGACCGGTTATTCCCTTCCCGATGCCGTGCGCACCGCCAGCGACCTCCCCGGCCTGATCGGTCCCGACCTGCCCGCGCTGCTGCGCGATCGCGCCGCGGCGTCGTGGCGGCGCCAGCGTTTCTACCGGATGCTCGGCGCGATGCTGTTTCGCGCCGCGGAGCCCGACGAGCGTTACCGCATCTTCGAGCGCTTCTATCGCCTGCCTTCGGGACTGATCGCGCGCTTCTATGCCGGCCGTTCGCGACGCGGTGACAAGCTGCGGCTGCTGGTCGGCAGGCCGCCGGTGCCCATCGGCCGCGCGGTTGCCGCGCTCCGGCGTTTCGACTGGCGATGAAGGCTGTCGTCGTCGGCGCGGGGTTCGGCGGCCTCGCGCTCGCGATCCGGCTCCAGTCGGCGGGGGTCGAGACGACGATCGTCGAGGCGCGCGACCGGCCCGGCGGGCGCGCTTATCACTGGCGGCGCGATGGCTTCACCTTCGACGCCGGCCCCACGGTCATCACCGACCCGCCCTGCCTTCGCGAACTGTGGGCGCTGAGCGGGCAGGACATGGCCGCCGACGTCGACCTGGTGCCCGTCGCCCCCTTCTACCGGCTCGACTGGCCCGATGGCTCGCGCTTCGACTATTCGAACGACGAGCCCGCGCTGCGCGCCGCAATCGCGCGATTGAACCCGGCCGATGTCGCGGGTTACGAGCGCTTCCTCGCCTATGCGACGGGGGTGCATCGGGAAGGCTATGTGAAGCTCGGCTCGGCCGCCTTCCTCGACGTCGCCTCGATGCTCCGCGCCGCGCCCGCGCTGATGACATATCGGGCGTGGCGCAGCGTCTATTCGATCGTCTCCTCCTATGTGAAGGACGATCGGCTGCGGCAGGCGCTGTCGTTCCACACTTTGCTCGTCGGCGGCAATCCGATGACGACGAGCGCGATCTATGCGCTGATCCATGTGATCGAGAAACAGGGCGGGGTGTGGTGGGCGCGGGGCGGTACCAATGCGCTGGTGGCGGGGCTGGTGCGATTGTTCGGGCGATTGGGCGGGACGCTGCGGCTCGGCGATCCGGTGACGGCCATCGAGACGCGGGACGACCGCGCGACCGGCGTCGTCACGCGAAGCGGCTGGCGCACCGAGGCCGATGCGGTCGCGTGCAACGGCGATCTGATGCACAGCTACCGCGACCTTCTCGCCGGGCATCCGCGCGGACCGAAAGCCGCGCGCCGCCTCGCGCGCAAGCGCTGGTCGCCTTCGCTGTTCGTGATCCATTTCGGGGTGAAAGGCGCCTGTCCCGGCATCGCGCATCACACCATCCTGTTCGGCCCGCGCTATCGGGGCCTGCTCGACGACATCTACCGGAAAGGTGTCGTGCCCGGCGATTTTTCGCTCTACCTCCACCATCCGAGCGCGACCGACCCCGGCATGGCGCCGCCGGGCCACGCCTGTTTCTACGCGCTCGCGCCGGTCGCGCATCTCGGCAAGGCGCCGGCCGACTGGGACGGCGCGTTCGGGCGGCGCTTCGCCGACGCGATCCTCGCCGAGGTCGAGCGGCGCGTGCTGCCGGGGCTCAGCGCCAATCTGGTCACCCGCTTTCACTATACGCCGCGCGATTTCGGACGCGACCTGTCGGCGCATCTCGGCAGCGCCTTCAGCCTCGAACCGCTGCTGCGGCAGAGCGCCTGGTTCCGCGCCCACAATCGCGACGACGCGATTTCCAACCTTTACTTCGTCGGCGCGGGGACGCATCCGGGCGCTGGTATCCCCGGGGTCGTCGGCAGCGCCAAGGCGACCGCCCGTTTGATGTTGGAAGATGTATGAAACGCCTCGCCGTCTATTGCGGGTCCGCGACCCCCGCCGATCCTGTCTATATCGAAACCGCGCGCCACGTCGGCCGCACGCTGGCGAGCCGCGGTATCGGCGTCGTCTATGGCGGCGGGCGGCTCGGTCTGATGGGCGCGGTCGCCGATTCGGCGCTCGAGGCGGGCGGCGAGGTGATCGGCGTGATCCCCGATGCGCTCGTCGGCACCGAAGTCGCGCACCGCGGCGTCACCGAACTCCACGTCGTCTCGGGGATGCACGAACGCAAGCGGATGTTCACCGACCTCTCCGACGGCTTCCTCACCATCCCCGGCGGCGTCGGCACGATGGACGAACTGTGGGAGGCGATCAGCTGGGCGCAGCTCGGCTATCACGCCAAGCCCGTGGGGCTGCTCAACGCGGCGGGTTTCTACAACGACCTGATCGCCTTCAACCGCCGGATGATCGAGACCGGCTTCATCCGCCCCGCCCACGCGGGAATCATGATCGTCGACGCGGGGATCGACGACCTGCTCGACAAGATGGCGGCCTATCGGCCACACGAACCGATCTTCGCGATGAAGGCCGACGATTTGTGAAGAAACTCCCCCTCCCGCAGGCGGGAGGGGGCCGGGGGGTGGGCCAGTCGGGCCCGCTACGCTCGCGCCCACCCCCAGCCCCTCCCGCAGGCGGGAGGGGAGCATGAGCTACGACGCCCACGCCCTCCACGGCTTTGCGCACGACAGCATCGCGCAGGGCTCGAAGAGCTTCGCGCTCGCCAGCCGGTTGTTCGGCCGGATCACGCGCGAGCGGGTCTGGTTGCTCTATGCCTGGTGCCGCGCCGCCGACGACCTCGTCGACGGACAGGATCATGGCGGGGCGATGCGACGCGGCGATGGCGGCCGGCACGACGCGAAGGCGGCGCTCGCACGCATCGACATGCTGACCGACCAGGCCTATGCGGGCCAGCCGACCGGCGAACCCGCCTTCGACGCGCTCGGCCTGCTGCTGACCGAAATCGCCATTCCGCGCGTCGTCGTCGACGACATCATCGCCGGCTTCGCGCTCGACGCGGACGATTGGCGGCCGCGCAGCGAGGCCGACCTGCTGCGCTATTGCTATCATGTCGCGGGCGCGGTCGGGGTCGCGATGGCGCTGGTGATGGGGATCGACCCCGGCGACGAGACGACGCTCGACCGCGCCTCGGACCTCGGTATCGCCTTCCAGCTCGCCAATATCGCGCGCGACGTGGCGGAGGATGCCGCTGCCGACCGCTGTTATCTGCCCGACGAATGGCTGGTCGAGCTCGACATCCCGCCGGGCCAGCACATGCACCCCGCCTTTCGCCCGCGCCTGGCGGTGATGGCGAAATGGCTGGCCGAAATGGCAGCGGATTATGAGGCGTCGGCGCGCTGGGGCGCGCGCAAGCTCGGCCCGCGCAGCCGCTGGGCGGTGCTCGCCGCGACCGGCATCTACGGCGATATCGCGCGCGAGGTGCGACGGCGCGGCGATCATGCCTGGGATCACCGCACCGCGACGTCCTTCGTCGCCAAGCTCGGCTGGGTCGCGCGCGCCGGCTGGTCGGTGCTGCGCCGCCCGCCGCAGCGGCGGATCAGCCGCGAGGGGCTGTGGACGCGGCCCCGGGCAGAAGCGCGCACGGGGGCAGGCGAATGAGTCCGCTCGAAGGACTGGCCGCCGCGCTGGTCCTGGTCAACGTCGCGCTGGTCGCGCTGCGCAGCGTGTGGAACTATCCCTTCGCGCTCGTCGCGGTCAGCCTCTACGCGCTCGTCTTCTACGACGCGAAGCTCTACAGCGACATGCTGCTCCAGGGCTTTTTCTTCGCGCTCAACCTTTACGGCTGGACCGCCTGGGTGCGCGCCAGGGACGACAGCGGCATTCCGGTCGGCTGGCTGAGCGCGCGGGCGCGCCGGTTGTGGGGAGTCGCGACCGTCGCGGCGTGGATTGTGTGGAGCGCCGCGATGCACCGCTTCACCGATGCCGTGGCGCCGTGGATCGACGGGGCGATCGCGATGCTCAGCATCACCGCGCAAGGACTGCTCGCGCGGCGCCGGGTCGAAAGCTGGTGGCTGTGGATATTCGTCGACCTGATCGCGGTGCCGCTCTTCGCGTGGCGCGGCCTCTATGCGACCAGCGCGGTCTATGTCGTGCTGCTCGGCCTCTCGATCGACGGGCTGATCCAGTGGCGCCGCGCCGCGGCGGCGGGAACGGCACCGGCATGACCCGCCATATCTGCCTTCACGGCGCCGAAAGCACCGGCAAGTCGACGCTGGCACCGCGCCTCGCCGCGCGTCTCGGCGGTGTGGTCGTGCCCGAATATGGCCGCGCCTATGCCGAGGCGAACGGCACCGAGTTCGGCGAGGCCGACCTGCTCGCCATCTTCGACGGTCATGTGGCGGCGACACGCGACGCGATGGCGCGAAATCCCGCATGGCTGATCTCCGACACCGATCCGCTGATGACGCAGGCATGGGCGATCATGCTGCTCGGCCGCCGCCTGCCCGAAATCGACGCATGGAAGGAAACGGCCGACCTCTATCTCGTCCCCGCGATGGACCTGCCGTGGCAGGAGGACGGCACGCGCCTCTTCGGCAGCGACCTCGCGCGGCGCCAGTTCATGGACGTCGCGCTCGGCGAGCTCGACCGCCGGCGGCTGCCATGGGCGTGGGTCGAGGGCGAAGGCGATGTGCGGCTGGACAGCGCGCTGGCGGCAATCGAGGCGGCGGGACTCGCGTAATATGAGAATGCTGGATGTCGGCTTTGAGGCGGGGAGCGGACGTTGGCGTGCGCGCTGCTTTCCCCTCCCGCAGGCGGGAGGGGCAGCGAGACTTACGAACTTTGTTCGTTAGTCGCAGCGGGGTGGGCCATTGCAACGTCGCTGCCCACCCCCACCCCTCCCGCCTGCGGGAGGGGAGAAGAGTGTCATCTTCCGGCCGCCACCCGCCGCTCACCCCGCATAGGCGTCGCGCAATTCGCGCTTCAGCACCTTGCCGATCGGGCTGCGCGGCAGTTCGTCGACGACGCGGATCGCGCTCAGCCGCTGGGTCTTGCCGACCTTGGCGTTGCAGTCGGCGCGCACCGCCTCGGCGTCGGCGTCGGCCTTCAGCACGGCGAATGCCACCGGCGTCTCGCCCCATTCGTCGCTCGGCATGCCGACCACGGCGGCTTCGACGACGCGGTCGTCGGCGATCAATATCGCCTCGAGGTCGCTCGGGAAGATGTTGAAGCCGCCCGAGATGATCATGTCCTTTGCCCGGTCCATCAGGGTCAGGAAGCCGTCCTCGTCGAAACGCCCGATGTCGCCGTGGCGATAGAAGAGATTTCCCTCGGCGTCGTGCCAGTGCATGGCTTTGGTCGCGTCGGGGCGGTTGTTGTAGCCGGTCATCATCGCCGGCGAGCGGCCGACGATCTCGCCGACTTCGCCCTGCGGCAGTTCGTTGCCTTCTTCGTCTATGACCTTGGCGATATGGCCCGGCGCCGGGCGGCCGACGGTGTGGAGCTTGTCGGGGAACTGGTGCGCCTCGAGGATGAAAGCCGCGCCGCCCTCGGTCATGCCATAGATTTCGACGAGCCCGCCCGGCCAGCGCGCCAGCACGTCGGCCTTGAGCACGGCGGGGAAGGGCGCCGAGGTGCAATATTTCATGACGAAGCTCGACAGGTCGAAGCGGTCGAAATCCTCGAGCGCCATGATGCGGCGATATTGCACCGGCACCAGCATCGTGTTGGTCGCGCGCTCGCGCTCCGCCAGCTCGAGGAAGCCGCGCGCGTCGAACTTCTTCATCAGCACCGTCTGCCCGCCCGAGCCGACGGTCGGCAGGAAGCTCGCCATCGTCGTGTTCGAATAGAGCGGGGTCGACAGGATCGTCACCGCCCGCGGGCCATAGGCGGGAACGCCGCGCTGGATATGCTGCCAGCGCATCGCATGGCTGTGGACGATGCCCTTCGGCGTGCCGGTGGTGCCCGACGAATAGATGATGTTGAAGCCGTCGAGCGGCGCGATCGCGACCGGTTCGGGCGCCGCGCCTTCGGGCGCCATCCAGTCGTCCAGCGGCGTGCCGACATCGCTGCCGTCCATCGCGATGCGGTCGCTCGCGGTCACCGTCCGGCCTTCGAGGCTCGCCGCCGCGGCGCCGTCGAGGAACAGGTGGCGCGCGCCGGTGTCGGCGATCATCGCCGCCATCTGCTCGCCCGTCGCGCTGTTGGTGATCAGCCCCGCGACGCCGCCGGCGCGCAGCGTGCCCAATATCACGGCCATCTGCTCGACGCTGTTGAGCCCCGCGACCGCGGTGCGGTCGCCCTTCGCCAATCCGTCCTGCTGCAGCCGCGCGGCGATTCGGTCGATCATCCGGTCCAGTTCGGACCAGGTCAGGCGCCGAAACGGATCGGCAGCCGCTACGGCATCGGGACGCTCCCGCGCATGGGCGCGAACCAGATCGGGCAGGGTGGCGAAGTCGCAGGCGAGCAGATCGGCGCTGGTCATAGCGATTCGTTAGCACAGCGGAGATAGCGTGCAATGGCATGAAGGAGGGACCGCGACGCATGGGGGAAGGGCTATGCGCGAATCCGGCGGTCGCGCCGCGCCCGGTCCCCCGCCGCTCGTCGCCATCCATCATCCGCGCGCCGACCGGGCGCGGGCGCTCGCCGCCGCCGTTGCCGCCGCGGGCTTCGGCACCGTGCTGCTACCGCCGCTCGCCGAAGCGGCGAGCGACTGGCGCGACGCCTGCTTCGATTGCCTCGCGCTCGATCCGTTCGGCGGGGTGCAGCCGCCGCGCAACCTCATCCTGCTTGCGCGTGGCATCGCGGCGCGCCGGCCGCTGCTGATCCTGTCCGACCGCGACAGCCGCGCCGACCGGATGCTCGCGCTCGGCGCCGGCGCCGACGATGCGGTGGGCTGGGCGGAGGATCCGGTCGAGGTCGTCGCGCGCATCGTGGGCCTCGTCCGCCGCAGCCGGCTGGCGGCGGGGCAGCTCGGCGCGGGCGAGCTCAGGATCGACCTGATCGACCGGCGCGTCGAGCGCGCGGGACGGCTGATCCGCCTGCCATTGCGCGAATTCGACCTGCTCGCCAATCTCGCCCGCGTGCCCGGCCGCCCGGTCTCGCGCGAAATGCTGCTCAAGGCCGTGTGGCGGATCGACTTCGACCCCGGCACCAACCGGGTCGAGGTGCACATGTCGCGCCTGCGCGCCCGGATCGACCGCGGCTTCGCCTGGCCGATGCTGCACACGGTCAAGGGCCGCGGCTACGCGCTGCGCACGCGGCCCGGCGAGCTTGCTTGACCAAAAGTTTCAACTCGCTACTCATTCGGGGAATAAAGAAACCAGATAGTCCGGAGACGATGCCCGATGCACCCCTCAGTCCATGCGCATAGCCATCCCGGCAAGCCCGCCGTCATCGTCGCCGAAACGGGCGAGGCGATCAGCTATGCCGAGCTCGACGCCGCGTCGAACCGCGCCGCGCAGATGTTCCGCGCCCACGGGCTTGGGCATGAGGATGTCGTCGCCTTCATGCTCGACAATACGCCGCATTATTACGGGCTCACCTGGGGCGCGCAGCGCGCGGGGCTGCGCTATGTCTGCATCTCGTCGCGGCTGACGCAGGACGAGACCGACTATATCCTCGACAATTCGGGCGCGAAGATGCTCGTCGTCTCGGCGAGCCTTGCCCCCGCGGCGCAGCAATTGCAGACGCGGATCGAGCGCTTTTCGATGGGCGGCGCCATCGCCGGCTGGCCCGCGATCGAGGACGAACTGGCAAAGATGCCCGCGACGCGAATCGCCGACGAGCGCGCCGGGGTCGACATGCTCTATTCGTCGGGAACGACGGGGCGGCCCAAGGGAGTGCGGGTGCCGCTGCCCGAGGAACCGGCGATCGACGCGCCGAACAGCCTGGTCATGCTCGCCGCCGCCGCCTTCGGGATCGGCCCCGACAGCGTCTATCTGTCGCCCGCGCCACTCTATCACGCGGCGCCGCTGCGCTGGTCGATGACGATCCACCGGCTCGGCGGCACGGTCGTCCTGATGAAGAAATTCGATCCCGAGGGCGCGCTGGCGGCGATCGAGCGCTATCGCTGCAACGCGGCGCAGTTCGTCCCGACCCATTTCGTGCGGATGCTCAAGCTGCCCGAAGCGGCGCGCGCGCGCTATGACGTGACGTCGATGAAGAGCGCGATCCACGCCGCGGCGCCGTGCCCGGTGCCGGTGAAGCAGGCGATGATCGACTGGTGGGGGCCGGTGCTGCTCGAATATTATGCGGGATCGGAGGGCAATGGCATGACCTTCGCGACCAGCCAGGACTGGCTCGCACACAAGGGCACGGTCGGCCGCGCGATCCACGGCACGGTGCATATCGTCGGCGAGGATAACGAGACCGAACTGCCCGTCGGCGCGGAGGGCGCCGTCTTCTTCGAGAGCGAAAATGTCTTTGAATATCATGACGATCCGGAAAAAACCGCATCGAGCCGCAACAGCCGCGGCTGGTCGACCCTCGGCGATGTGGGTAAAGTTGATGAAGAAGGCTTCCTCTACCTGACCGACCGCAAGAGCTTCATGATCATCTCGGGCGGGGTGAACATCTATCCGCAGGAAATCGAGAACCATCTCGTCACCCATCCGAAGGTCGCCGACGTCGCGGTGGTCGGCGGCCCGCACGAGGAGATGGGCGAGGAAGTGATCGCGGTCGTCCAGCCCGCCGACATGGCCGACGCCACCGACACCTTCCGCGAGGAACTGGGCGCCTATGCGCGCGAGAAATTGTCGGGGGTGAAGATTCCGCGGCGGATCGACTTCATGGAGGCGCTGCCGCGGCACGACACCGGCAAGCTCTACAAGCGCCTGCTGCGCGACCGCTATTGGGAGAAGGCGAAGGAAAAGGCGTGATCCGATGACCGTCCGCGTCGAATTCTTCTTCGATCTGTCCTCGCCCTGGACCTGCCTTGCCTTCCACAATCTGCCGGCCGTGCTCGAACGCACGGGGACAAGCGCGCGCTATCGGCCGATCCTGGTCGGCGGCGTGTTCAACGCCGTGAACCCGGCGGTCTATGCGGCGCGCGAGCAGGCCGACAACCGGCGGATGGCGCATAGCTGGAAGGTGCTGAAGGACTGGGCGCGGCTCGCGGGCGTGCCGATGAATTTCCCGTCATGCTGGCATCCGGCAAAGAGCGTCGCGGCGATGCGCTTCTGCTGCGCGCTCGAAGAGGATCAGGCGGCGCTGGTGCGGTTCGCGCGCGGCGTCTTCGCCAGCTATTTCGACCGGCAGGAGAATCTCGACGACCCGGCGGTGCTGGCCGCGGTCGCCGATGCCGAAGGGCTCGACGGCGCCGCGCTCGCTGCCGCGGCAACGGGCGATGCCGCGAAAACCCGGCTGCGCGCCAACACCGACGAGGTCGTTGCGCGGGGCGGCTATGGCTCGCCGACCATCTTCGTCGATGGCGACGACATGTATTTCGGCAACGATCAACTGCCGCTCGTCGAAGCGGCCCTCAAACGCTGACCGCGAAGGACTCTCCCATGAAGGATCGTATTTCCATCACCATGCTGGACGGCGGCATCGCCGACGTCCGCCTGATCCGCGCCGACAAGATGAACGCGCTCGACGCGGCCATGTGGTCGGCGCTTGCCGAGGCGATCGACCAGCTTAAGGAACAGGCGGGCCTTCGCGTCGTCGTGCTGTCGGGTGAGGGGCGCGCCTTTTGCGCGGGCCTCGACCTGTCGAGCCTCAGCGCCGAGCGCGATCCGGGTGCAAGCAGCGCGGGGGGCACGCTGTCCGACCGCACGCGCGGCATCGCCAACAACGCCCAATATGCCGCGTGGGGCTGGCGCGAACTGCCGGTGCCGGTGATCGCGGCGGTCCACGGCGTCGCCTTCGGCGCGGGCAGCCAGATCATGGCCGCTGCCGACATCCGCATCGTCCACCCCGACACGCGCATCGCGATCATGGAGATGCGCTGGGGTCTCGTCCCCGACGTCGCCGGCATGGCGCTGTGGCGCACGCAGGTCGCCGACGACGTGCTGCGCGAGATGATCTACACCAACCGCGAATTCACCGGGTCGGAGGCGAAGCTGCTCGGCTTCGCGACTCACGTCGCCGACGACCCGCTGGCGAAGGCGATGGAACTGGCGGCGGTGATCGCCGGCAAGAATCCCCACGCGATCCGCGGTGCCAAGCGATTGTGCAACCTGCTGGCCGATGCGAGCGATGCCGAGATATTGCAGGCCGAAAGCGACGAGCAGGTCAAGGTCATCCGCACCCCCAATCAGGTCGAGGCGGTGATGGCGCATATGCAGAAGCGGCGGCCGAATTTCACCGATTAGAGTCCCGAGCCATAAATCTGCATCACCCAAACCCGTTCGCCCTGAGCTTGTCGAAGGGCCGTTCTTTCTTTTGGCGTTGCAAGAAGAAGGACGGTGCTTCGCCCGGACTTGATCGGCAATTATCCCCTTGAAACAGGTGAGCGATCCCCGGCGAAAGCCGGGGTCCAGACAGCGTGCGCCTGCCTCGCATGGACCCCGGCTTTCGCCGGGGATCACCAGCTTCCTTGTCCCAAGGGTATAAACGTCGACTTGATCCGGGGTCAGCACGAACGGAAGAAGGGTGATGCAGATTTACGGGGCGCGCCGCTCTAACCGTCGCCCCAGCTTTTGCTGGAGCGACGTCTTTCAAAGAAGCCCCAAAAACCGCGCCGCATGGTACCAGTCGGCCTCGCGCCGCGCGCGCGCCTGCTGCGCTTCGCTATCGGCGCCCCAGCGGCGTTCCTGGTAAAGCTCGTCGAGGCTCACCGCCTCCCACAGCGCGGCGGCATCGAATGCGCCTTCGGCCAGCGCGAGCGCCGCGACCAGCGAGCCGCCGATCGTTACCAGCGGCGCCAGCGCGGCGAGGCGGAAAGGGTCGAGCGCCCGCACCGCGCCCGTAAGCGCCGCGACGGTCGCCGCGGGCTGGTCGACCGGCAGAACCCCCTGCGCGAGGGTGAATTCGATGCCGTGGCGCGCCTCGGCCCAGGCGAGCAGAGGGTTCCACGCCGCCGCCTGTTCGGCCTGCAGGGCGGTGTCGCGGTCGTCGCGGTAACAGAGCAAATCGCTCGCGGCATAGGCGGCGATCGGCACGGCGAAGGCGGCGGGGTCGGGCGCGGCGAGGTCGATCGCGGCGTTGGCAAGGCCGGTCAGCGGCATGGCGGCCGGGTCGATCGTCTCGCCCTGCGCCACCCATTCGTCCGCGATCGCCGTGGCCAGCGCTTCGCTCGCGACCAGCAGCGGCGCGCGCGCGGGCGTGCGCACGGCGCGCCCGTCGAGCGCAATCCCCCAGCCGCCGTCCTGCCGGGCGGCCCGCGCCTCTTTCCAGAAGCGCTTCACGGCTCTTTGGGCGAGCGCCAGCGGCGCGCGAGAATCTTCGGCATGATCGCGAAGTCGAAGAGGCCGAAAAGCACCACCGCGACCCCGACCCAGCGGTCGGCCGGTTGCCCCGCGACCGCCCAGGCGCCGCGGATCAGCCCGAAGCCCGCAAGGACGAAGATGGCGCCGACCACGCGCATCGAGGCGAGGGCGAAGAAGCGCCTCTTGGCAAGGGCGTCGCGGTCCATGGTCATGCTGTCTCCCTGTCGCCCCCGAGTCGCCGCATCAGATGGGCGAGCGCGCCGTGCCCGGTCCGTTCGACGCCCGCCGCGAGCCGCTCGCGCTCGGCCTTGTTCTGCGACAGCTTGAGCGTCGGCCGCCACGCGGCAATCCGCATCTCGAAGCCGGTGATGGCGTTGACGAGCTGGCCGAAATAGGCCGCATCCATCTTGTCGCGCGTCCAAGGCGGGTTTTCCCCGACCCGAACTTCGTTCTGGGCCGAAAGGATGTCGAGCTGCGCGACGAGCTCGCTCTCGTCGAGCTTGCGAACCGGCCCTTCCATTTCGACCGCGACATAATTCCAGGTCGGTACCGCCTTTGCCTGCTCTTCGTACCAGTTCGCGCTCACATAGGCATCCGGGCCCTGCACGACCGCGAGCGCCGTCTCGCCCGCGAGATGCCGGGTCAGCCCGTTGCCGCGCGCAAGGTGGAATTGCAGCGTTGCGCTATCCTCGCTCAGCACGACCGGCACATGCGCGACGCGCGGGCCGTCGGGCGTGCCGGCGAAAATGGCGGCAAAGCCGATCTCGCGCACGAGCAGCGCGGCAAGGCCGTCCTGCGTCGGCCGGAATGCCGGATTCGGGTGCATCAGCGCGGCCTTTTCGGCGCCGGCTTGCGTCCGCCGGGCCGGGCCGGGCCGGACTTCGCCGGCGGCTTGCCGCCCGGCTTGGCCGGCGCGGCGCTGCGGCTGCGCCGTTCGCCGCGACGCGCCTTGCGGACCTGCTTGGCGTGCGCCTTGGCCTTCGTCTTCTGGACGGTCTTTGCAGAGGGGCGCGGCGCCTCCTCCGCCAGCGCGGCGCCGAGCAGCGGGTCGAAGCCGAGCGCGTCGAGGCTGGCCGCGAAATGCTCGGGGACCGGCGCCGAGATATCGAGCGCACCGCCGTCGGGATGGTCGACGCGCAGCCGGCGGCTGTGCAGGTGCAGTTTGCGGCTGATCGTGCCGGTCAGGAAGGCGGTCTTGCCGCCATATTTGCCGTCGCCGACGATCGGGTGGCCGATCGCCGCCATATGGACGCGAAGCTGATGGGTGCGGCCGGTGAGCGGCTGCAGCTCGACCCACGCCGCCTTGTTCCCCGCGCGCTCGACGATCCGGTAGCGCGTCTTCGAGGGCAGCCCCTTGTCGTCGACGTGCATCTTCTCGCCGCCCGACCCGGGCTGCTTGGCGAGCGGCAGGTCGATCTCGCCCTGCGCGATGTCGGGCACGCCGACGACGATCGCCCAATAGGTCTTGCGCGCGCTGCGGTTCGAAAAGGCCTTGGCGAACCAAGCCGCGGCGCGCGGGGTGCGCGCGACGAGCAGCGCGCCCGACGTGTCCTTGTCGAGCCGGTGGACCAGCTTCGGCCGCACCGGCGCTTCGCCCTGCAGCGCGCCGAGCAGTCCGTCGACATGGGCGTCGGTCTTCGTGCCGCCCTGCGTCGCGAGCCCCGGCGGCTTGTCGAGCACCAGCGCGCTCGCGTCGCGATGGATCACCATCGCCTCGGCGAGCGCGATGTCGGCGGGGGAAAGCGGCTTGTCCCTGCGCGGGCGCGGCCCCGCGGGCGCGGCGGGCGGGACGGGCATGGCGATCGTCTGCCCCGTCTCGATCCGGTCCGACACGTCGGCCTTCCGGCCGTCGACGGTCAGTTCGCCCGAGCGCGCCCAGCGCGCGATCAGCGCGTGCGGCGTACCCGGCCGATGCCGCTTGAACCAGCGGTCGAGGCGGATGCCGTCGTCCTCGCCGGCGACGATGGCGCGTTCGCCGGTCATGCGGGCAATTGCCGCATCGCGAGCATCCCGGCGCCGCACGCCGCGATGCCGATCACCACCGAGGCGAGGACATAGAAGGCCGCCTGCGCCGCCTGTCCGCGCTCGAACAGGGTCCAGAATTCCATGCTGAACGACGAAAAGGTAGTGAATCCGCCGAGGATGCCGACGCCCAGGAACAGCCGCGTCGTCTCGCTGCCGCCGCTGCGCGCGAGCCACCCGATCAGCAGCCCCATCAGCAGGCTGCCCGCGATGTTGATCGACAAGGTCCACCACGGAAAGCCCGGCCCGAGCCGCGCCAGCATGACCTGGCCGATCAGATGGCGACAACCGGCGCCGATCGCGCCGCCGACCATGACGGGGAAAAGAGAGCTCATGGGGTGTGCCCTAGCCCGAAACGACGGCGAGGCAAAGCGCGCGCATTGCTATGCTATGCGTCGGGGCGCGCCGCCGGCGTGGCCGGGCGTCCGTGCGCGGCGCGCCAGTCGGCGGGGCGGACGAACGGCCCCTGCCAGATGCCGCGACGCTTCGCCCGGGCTTCGGCCTCTTCGAGCGCATGGCCGTCGTCGGTCGCGACCGCCCAGCCCTGGCGGACCATTTCTGCGGCAAGATCGACGCCGCTTGCCGCGGTGCGGCAGGCGGCGAGGGTGCGGCCATAGCGATCCTTCGCCGCCAGATCGCACAGCAGCGGGCCGCGCCCCGCCAGCGTCGCGAGCGCCGCGCGCGCCTCTTCGCCGCAGGCCCAGCGCGTGCCGTCGGCCCGCGCGCAATCCTGCCGATATTCGACCGCGTCGAGCCCGGTCAGGCGAATGGTCAGCGTTTCGCCCTCGTGCCGCAGCGTCAGGCTGTCGCCGTCGATGACATGGACGAGCGGCAGGCGGACCGGCGGCACGGGGTGCCAGATCCAGGCGGCCCAGGCCATGCCCGCGAGCAGCAGGAGCGCGATCAGCGAACGCGCGCGCCGCTTCCAGCGCTGGATGGTCAGGGGCGAAGGGCCGAACGGCATGTTTCCCGCCTGCGGCCGCGCCGGATGCCTGGCAAGCCCGATGAGGGATTGACGCTGAGAACAAATCATGTCCAAAATGGACAAATCTCGCTGCCGCTATCCAGCACCGACCCGTGCTTCGCAAGGATCGGGTCCGGATCGGCGGCAAAAGCGAACGAGCAAAAGGTGAATATCACCGGTGTGACGACATAAGGACGTCAAGGCGGACCAACAGGGAGGGAAAGGCAGCGATATGGATCATCCGATGCCAGGGCAATCGATGTTCGGCGCTTCGCCGGGAAGCGATTCGGGGACGGGCGGTTGGGTCCGTGCGGACCCGCTCTCCCCGCGCGCGAAGGCCGATGCGGACGACCTGCCTTCGACCCTGCTCATGATCGGCGAGACAGGGGATCAGCCGGATGTCCATCTCTCCGGTGTGAGGCTGGCGGGACCGATCCCGGTCGAGGATGCGCCCGCGCGGGTGCAGGCGCTGTCGCGGTTCGACATCGTCTGGCTCCGCGAAGCCGATCGCCTGACCGATGCGGCCTTCGCGACCTTGGTCGAGGCAGTCGCCGGGCGCGAATGCGGCCTGTTGTGCGAGGCGTCGCTCGCCGCGATCGACCGGCTTGCGTCCGCGGTTCCCGAGACGCTGCGGACCGAATGGCTGGTCGAAGCCGACGCCACCGACCGGCTGGTGGCGCTCGCGGCGCTGCGCGAGCCGCGCCGCATGGATGTGCGCGAGGTCGCGCGCGACGAGGCGATGGAGCGGATCGACCGGCTGCAGGAAGAGGTCGCGCGTATCGCGCGCCTGCTCGGCGATCTGGCCGGGTCGCGCGGTCTGCCCGGAACGCCGGTCGATTATGGCGCGCGGGGCGACGGTCATGGCGATTATGCAGAGCAGGTGCGCGCGCCGGTGCGCGACTATAACATCGGTCCGCGCAGCTTCGAACCGCAGGACCGCACCGTCGACCGCCAGCGTGCCAAGGCGGTACGGCGGATGCTGCGCCAGCGGCGGATGCGCGAGCAATATTTTCCCGCCGACCTGTTCGCCGATCCCGCGTGGGACATGCTGCTCGACCTCTATGCCGCGCGGCTGGAGCGCCAGCCGGTGTCGGTATCGAGCCTGTGCATCGCCGCTGCGGTGCCGGCAACGACGGCGCTGCGCTGGATCAAGACGATGACCGACGCCGGGTTGTTCCGGCGCGAAGCCGACCCGAACGACGGCCGCCGCATCTTCATCGCGCTGGCGGAAGGTGCATTCGACGCGATGGCGCGCTATTTCGAGGCGCTGGAGGAATAGGGGGGAGGAATAGGCGCCCGCTTGCCAGCGCGCGCGCGCTGTGGCAGGGCGCTCGCTTCCCGCATCGGGGCGCTTAGCTCAGTTGGTAGAGCATCTCGTTTACACCGAGAGGGTCGGCGGTTCGAGCCCGTCAGCGCCCACCATCCTCATCCACCGGATACGAAAACGCCCGCCCCCGCGAGGGGACGGGCGCTTGCGCCGTTTCGGTTTGCCGGCGGTCAGGCCGCGAGCTTCCTCAGCACATAGTGGAGGATGCCGCCGTTCATATAATATTCGATCTCGTTCGCCGTATCGATACGGCAGAGCGTGTCGAAGCTGAAGGTCGACCCGTCGGGGCGGGTGACCTCGACCGTCACCGTCTGGCGCGGCTTGAGGTCGGCGACGCCCTTTATCGTGAAGCTGTCGTCGCCGGTCAGGCCCAGCGTCTCGCGGGTCTGGCCGTCCTGGAACTGGAGCGGCAGCACGCCCATGCCGACGAGGTTCGAGCGGTGGATGCGCTCGAAGCTCTCGACGATCACGGCGCGGACGCCGAGCAGGTTGGTGCCCTTCGCGGCCCAGTCGCGCGACGATCCGGTGCCATATTCCTTGCCCGCGACGACGACGAGCGGGGTGCCGTCGGCCTTGTGGCGCATCGCGACGTCATAGATCGGCAGGACCTCTTCGCCATAGCGCGACATGCCGCCCTCGATGCCGGGGACCATTTCGTTGCGGATGCGGATGTTGGCGAACGTGCCGCGCATCATCACCTCGTGGTGGCCGCGGCGCGAGCCGTAGCTGTTGAAGTCGGCCTTGTTGACCTGATGCTCCATCAGCCATTTCCCGGCCGGGCTGTCCGCCTTGATGCTGCCCGCGGGGCTGATGTGGTCGGTGGTGATGCTGTCGCCCAGGATCGCGAGCGGCTTGGCGGCGATGATGTCGGCGACCGGCGCCGGGGTCATCTCCATGCCTTCGAAATAGGGCGGGTTGGCGACATAGGTCGACCCGGCGCGCCACTGATAGGTGTCGCTGCCCTCGACCTCGATCTTCTGCCAATGCTCGTCGCCCTTGTAGACATGGGCATAGCGCGCCTCGAACATGTCGCGGTCGACCGCACCCGCGATGGCGTCGGCGACCTCCTGGTTGGTCGGCCAGATATCGGCGAGGAACACGTCCTTGCCGTCCTTGTCCTGCCCGATCGGGGTGCCGGTGAAATCCTCGGTCACCGTGCCCTTGAGCGCATAGGCAACGACGAGCGGCGGCGAGGCGAGGAAGTTGGCGCGCACGTCGGGCGACACGCGGCCCTCGAAATTGCGGTTGCCCGACAGGACCGAGGCGGCGACGATGTCGTTGCCGTTGATCGCGGCCGAGATCGGCTCGGCGAGCGGTCCCGAATTGCCGATGCAGGTCGTGCAGCCATAGCCGACGAGATTATAGCCGATCGCGTCGAGATGGTCCTGCAGGCCGGCCTTTTCGAGATAGTCGGTGACGACCTGGGACCCTGGCGCGAGGCTGGTCTTGACCCACGGCTTCGGCTTCATGCCGCGCTCGTTCGCCTTTTTGGCGACGAGGCCCGCAGCGACCATGACGCCGGGGTTCGAGGTGTTGGTGCAGCTCGTGATCGCGGCGATCACCACGTCACCGTCGCCTATGTCGTGATCCTTGCCCTCCACGGCCACGCGCGCCGGCTTGTCCTTGCCATAGACTTTCTTGAGGTCGCCGTTGAACACGTCGTCGACCTCGGTCAGCACGACCTTGTCCTGCGGGCGCTTCGGGCCGGCGAGGCTCGGGACGACCGTCGCCATGTCGAGCTCGAGCGTGTCGGTGAAGACGGGGTCGGGCATGCCGGCGTGGCGCCACAGGCCCTGGCGCTTGGCATAGGCCTCGACCAGCGCGATATTATCCTCGCTGCGGCCGGTCAGGCGCATATAGTCGAGCGTCTTGTCGTCGATGCCGAAGAAGCCGCAGGTCGCGCCATATTCGGGCGCCATATTGGCGAGCGTCGCGCGGTCGGCGAGGCTGAGGCTGTCGAGGCCGGGGCCGTAATATTCGACGAAGCGGCCGACGACGCCCTTGGCGCGCAGCATCTGCGTCGCGGTGAGCACGAGGTCGGTCGCGGTGACGCCTTCCCTGAGCTGCCCCGTCAGCTTGAAGCCGACGACCTCCGGGATCAGCATCGATACCGGCTGGCCGAGCATCGCCGCCTCGGCCTCGATGCCGCCGACGCCCCAGCCGAGCACGCCGAGGCCGTTGATCATCGTCGTGTGGCTGTCGGTGCCGACGCAGGTGTCGGGATAGGCGACCGCCTGGCCGTCCGCATCCTCGCTCGACCACACCGCCTGCGCGATATGCTCCAGATTGACCTGGTGGCAGATGCCGGTGCCCGGGGGAACCGCCTTGAAATTGTCGAGGCTCTTCGACCCCCATTTCAGGAAGTCGTAGCGTTCGCCGTTGCGGTAATATTCGATCTCGACGTTGCGCTCGAACGCCTTGGGGGTGCCGAATTCGTCGACCATCACGCTATGATCGATGACGAGGTGGACGGGGACGAGCGGATTGATCTTCGACGTGTCGCCGCCCAGCTTGGCGATCGCGTCGCGCATCGCGGCGAGGTCGACGACGCAGGGCACGCCGGTGAAATCCTGGAGCAGCACGCGCGCCGGACGATACTGGATCTCGCGCGTCGACACCGGGTTCGACTGCCAGTCGATCAGCGCCTGCACGTCGTCGGTCGACACGGTGAAGCCGCCGTCCTCGAAGCGCAGGAGATTTTCGAGCAGCACCTTCATGCTGAACGGCAGCCGCGACACGTCCCCCAGCTTCGCCGCCGCCTTGTCGAGCGAGTAATAGGCGTAGGTCTTGCCGCCGACGTCGAGCGTCGAGCGGGTGGCGAGCGTGTCTTGGCCGGTGGTGGTCATGTGCAGTTCCCTTGTCGGGCGCGGCGGGGAATGACGGCGCGGAGCCCGATCAGGAGAGCGGGGCCGCGGGAGTCGCGCGCGCGGGTTTATGTCGGCGCCTCCCTACGCCGGAGGGCGGGAAATGCAAGGGGGTGGGGGAGCCGGTTTCGCCGCCGGCATCGGCTTTCCCCGACGCGTCCGTCCACGGGCTGCGTGGGGCTTTCCTACATTATCCCGCCATGCTTTAAGCTGCCGGATGACCGGAGTCGTTGTCCCTCCCTGCTTCCCGACCATCGGCCTCGTGCTCGCGGTTCCGCCTCTGCGCGGCGCGCGGCGCAAGGGCGCCGCTCCACCCGGCAGCCGGTGCTCCCGATCCCGAATCGCGCGTAAAGTTGCGCGGATTTCCGGGATTTTTGGTCGCCGCTATGGCAATGCGTTGCTGATGGTGGTGAAGATGCCGGCAAGGCTGAGTCCGAGCATCTGGAACGCCAGGATGCAGGCGACCGAGATCAGCGCCGCTATCAGCCCATATTCGATCGCCGTGGCGCCCCGTTCGTCGGGCAGCAGCTTCCATTCCTTCATGCCGTTCGCTCCCTTCCCTGTCGTGCGACGTGAATCGCGTGTAAAGTTGCACGGATTTCCGTCCGATTCCGGAAAGAACCAGATTCCTTTCCGTGCGTCGCCGGCTGCGGCGGCGTGGCGGCGGTCAGCCGGCGGCGGACAGCGGCAGGGCGGAGGCGAAGGCGCGGACGCGGTCGCGTCCGGCGCGCTTCGCTTCGTAGAGCGCCTGGTCGGCCTCGCGCATCAGTTGCGACAGTCCCTTGCCCGGCGTGCCGGTCGCCAGCCCGAAGCTCGCGGTCGGCGTCAGCGCCGGGGGGATGCGTCCGGCGCAGGCGGGGGAGAGGCTGGTGCGGATGGCGTCGGCCAGGCGCCGTGCCGCCTCTATGCCCTCGCCGGGCAGCAGCAGCGCGAATTCCTCGCCGCCGATGCGGCCCGCGACCATGGCCGGGGGACCGCTGCGCCCGACGACCGCGCCGAACCCCGCGATGATCGCGTCGCCGACCGCGTGACCGTGGACGTCGTTGACCTGCTTGAACCGGTCGAGGTCGGCGATCAGCAGCGCGACGGACCGGCCTTCGCCGTCGCAGCGGCGCAGCACCGCCGTTGCCGCCGCCTCGAACCCCCGGCGGTTGAGCAGGCCCGACAGCGGGTCGCTTTCGGCCTGCTGGCGCAATTCGGCGATCAGGTCGATGGCGATCGCCACCATCAGGCTGATCGCCGCGAGCACCGACACGATCGCCTGGCTGAACTGCACCGTGGTCCAGTAGATCGACTGCTGGAACCCGTCGTAATTGGCGAAGCCGCCGGCCAGCGACAGGATGACGAGCGGCCGGATAATCAGATTGGCGGCCGACAGCGCAGCGACCCAGAACAGCAGCCGGTCGATCAGATGCGGCTTGGCGAGCGGCCAGAGCGCGCGCACGACCATCAGCGCGACGATGCCGGCGCCGAGGCTGATTGCGTATATGCGGCCTTCGATGCTCGGCCGGCCGAGCAGGAACCAGAGAAAGGCGGCGAGCGACATCGCGGCGGTAACCGTCATCGCCCGCCAGGGAATGGGCAGGCCGTAACGGCCGACGATCGCGGCGGCGAACAGGATTCCGGTGAGCAGGAAGCCGGCGTTGGCGGGCACGCGCTGCAGCTCCATCGGCAGCGCCGGGACGACGTCCTGCATCAGGAAGGCGAAGGCGGTCGCGACATAGGCACCCGCGGCATAGGCGACATAGCGCTCGCGCCGCTGCAGCCACAGCAGGAAAAAGGCGGCGGCGAACAGCAGCCCGATCGCCGGATTCAGCAAGGATATGAAAATCTGTCCCGTCAAAGGCGGCTTCCTGCGTGACCCGGTGCCAGCATAGGCCCATCATAGGGAGTATCTGGATAATGGTTGGTTTACGGCTGTCGCGTCGCTGCCGCCAGTATGAAACGGTCAGGCGCTGCCGCGCGCGACGAGGCGGACCGGGATGCGGGTGCCGCTGCGGCGATAGCCCGTGTCCTCGAGCGCCATGGCGACGAGCGCCTCGCCCGCGGCGTCGAGGTCGGGCTCGAGCGTGGTCAGCGCGGGGTCGGCGAGGGTGCCGGCGCGAATGCCGTCGAAGCCGATCAGCGCGACGTCGCCGGGCACGCTGCGTCCTGCTTCCTTGAGCCCCTGGAGCACGCCCAGCGCGAGCATGTCGCTCGCCGCGAAGATGCCGTCGACATCGGGGTGCTCGGCGAGCAGGGCATGGGCGGCGGCGACGCCCTGCGCGTGGCGGTCGGGCGCCGCGGGCGGCTCGGCGAGGATGGGCGCGACGCCGCGGACGGTCGCCGCGGCGGTGAAGCCGTCGCGCCGTTCGTCGAACTGGCGCTGCGGCGAGCGCTGCGGACCCACGAAAGCGAGGCGGCGGTGACCCTTGGCGATCAGATGCTCGGCGGCGAGGCGGCCGCCGACGTCATTGTCGCTGCGCATCCAGTGGAAGGGGTCGCCGGGGCTGCCCCAGCAGGTGAAGCCGAGCCCCGACGCCTGCGCCCCGGCGAAGAAATCCCACGCGGCGCGGTTGCTGGTCGTGCCGATGACGATCATCGCGTCGGCGAGCCCGGAGGCGACGAAATCGGCGCGGAAATTGGCCGCGCTTTCCTGGAACGAGACGAGCAGATTGAAACCGCGCGCCGAGGTCGCGGCGGCGATGCTGCCGAGCAGCGCGAAATAGAAGGGGTTGATCGCGCTGCGATCCTCGCCGGGGCGGCAGATGGTGACGAGCGCGATCGTCTCGCTGCTCTTGAGGCGCAGCGACGAGGCGTGGCGGTCGACGACATAGCCGAGCTCGCGCGCCGCCGCGGCGACGCGGGCGCGGGTCTCGGCATTGACGCCGGGGCTGTTCCGCAAGGCGCGCGAGACGGTCGATTGCGAGACGCCGGCGCGTTCGGCGACGTCGAACGATGTCGGACGGAGCATCTGTGTTCCCCTGGACGGCGAAGCCGGTCGGCTTCTCTCGCCGTGCGGCGGGGCCTTGTCAATCCGGGGCGGCGGGCCAGCGGATGGTGATCGACAGGCCGTGGTCGCCGGCACGGCGGTCCCAGCTGCCCCCGAGCTGGCGCTCGATCAGCGCGCGGATGAAGCGGGTGCCGAAGCTTTCGCCGTCGAACTGCGGCGTTTCGGAAAGGCCGCTTTCGGTCCAGTCGAGCGCGACCTCGCTCCCGTCGCGGCGCCAGCCGATCGTGAGCTCGCCCTTGCCGGCGAGCGCGCCATATTTGACGCTGTTGGTGACGAGTTCGTGGACCGCGAGCGCGATCGCCTGCGCGCCTTCGTCTTCGAGGCGGACGTCGGGGCCGGATACCGAGGCGATCCGCGCTTCGGGCCAGCCCGCGATCTCGAGTTCGCGGCGGACGATCCGGCCGAGATCGGCGGTGTCGACGGTGCCGGTGACGAGCATCTGCTTCGCGTCCGACAGCGCGCGCATCCGGCCGTCGAAGCGGCGCTGGAAATCGTCGAGGTCGTCCGATTCGCGCACCGTGATGCGCGCGAGCGCGCCGATGCGGGCAAAGGCGTTCTTCATCCGGTGCGCCATCTCGCCGATCATCAGCTCGCGCGCCTCGGCATGACGCTCGCGCTCCTCGGTCAGCGCCTGGAAGGCGGCGAGGCGCCGCTGCTGAATCCGGTGGAGCTGGGTCGCGAGCAGGCTGAGCGCGGCGCCGAACAGCAGGATGGCGAGCGGCCGGCCGATGCGGTCGATGAAGCGGCCATAGGAGATGCGCATGACCCACTGGCGGTCGGCGACGCGGATGCGCTCCTCGTGCGCGTCCCAGCCGATCCGGCCGCGACGGAACACGCGCTTCGCCGCCGGGCCTTCGCCGGCAAGCAGCTCGATCCTCGCCGCCTGGCCGAGCTGTGGGCCGAGCACCGCGGTCATCAGGTCGTCGATGCGGAAAGGCGCATAGACGAACGCCTCGATCGGCCGCGTGCCGCGGGCGGTCGCGAAGGCGGCGGACCGCGTGGGTTTGGCATAGACGGGGACATAGATGAGGAAGCCGGCCTGCTTGCTGCGCGCCTTGCGTTCCTGCATCAGCTCGACGATGCCGCTCGCCGCCGGACGCCCCGTCTGCCAGGCGCGGCGCATCGCGGCGCGGCGGACCGGCTCGCTGTACATGTCATAGCCGAGCGCTGCGTGGTTGAGCGGGTCGTCGGGTTCGATCAGCACGATCGGAAAGCCGATCGGCTGGTCGGTGGCGGGCCAGACCTCGATCGTCTGCCCGTAATTGGCGCGCAGCCGGTCCTCGGCGGCGGCGGGGGTCGCGCGGCGCATCGCGACGGCGATGCCGATGCCCTGCATCCCCGGCGTCCGCGCGCGCGGCTGAAGCGCGGCGAGATAGGAGCGCACGGCGAAGCCGCTCGCCGCATCGTCCGACTGATAGAGCGCGCGCACCCCTTCGAGCACCGCAAGCTGATCGCGCAGCCTTGTGTCGACCTGCATTGCGACGCGCGCCGCACGATCGGCCTCCTGCGTCTTGTTGTAGAAGAAGCTGGCGACCGCGGCGACGAGCGCGGCGAGCATGATGACCAGTCCGACGAAGCGGACCGAAAGGGCCATCAGCCGATCTGCCCAGGCGGACGGGCGCATCATGGTGATATCCTGGTTGGTGATTGGCCCGAAAGGCGGATATTTTCATGCCAAGCAGCTGATAGCAAGTGGTTATTGCGGCCGTTCCGGCGGTCCGTCGACCGGCGCTCGATCCGTTTCGGATGGGTTGCAAGGCGCAACGCTTCGCCTATTCTTGCCGCCGGATCGAAGCGGGAGCGGGTGATGATAATCTATGGATCGGTGGTGTCGCCTTTCGTGCGGAAATTGCTCGGCTATCTGGGCGAGAAGGGGATCGGTTTCGAGCTGAAGGGCGTGGGAATCGGCGACCCCGATCCGGGATTCCGCGCCGCCTCGCCGCTCGGCAAGATGCCGGCGATGGACGACGACGGCTTCCTTCTCGCCGATTCGAGCGCGATCATCCACTATCTGGAGGCCAGGCATCCCGAGCCGCCGTTGATCCCCGCCGACCCGCAGGCGCGCGGGCGCGTGGTCTGGTGGGAGGAATTCGGCGACACCGTGTTCGCGGCGTGCAGCGGCAAGATGTTCTTCAACCGCATCGTCGCGCCGAAATTCCTGGGCCGCGAGGGCGACCTCGCCGCCGCGGCGCAGGCCGAGGCGGAGGAACTGCCGAAATGGCTCGACTATCTGGAAGATGCGATTCCGGCGTCGGGCTTCCTGGTCGGCGACGGCCTGACGCTCGCCGATCTCGCGGTCGCGTCGCCGCTGGTGAATTTCCGTCATTGTGGCGCGGTGCTCGACCCGAAGCGCCATCCCCGAATCGCCGAATGGAGCGATGTCATCCTGTCGCGGCCGAGCCTGGCGCCGTGGATCGCGAAGGAGGAACGGATGATGGCGAAGCTGCTGGGGTAGTTCGCACGGGCTTGCCGGCAGGCGGGACGTCCGGTATTTTCCGGCCGGTGGGGACTCGCGCTGGAAGGGGCAGGCGCATTGCGACATCAATATCCATTGCCGCTGCATCACAGCTGGCCGCTGTTCGAGCGGGCGCGGCATTTCGACCTGGGCCGGGTCGAGCGGGCCGGCGTTCGGCCGCCTGCTTCGGCACCGGCCGCCGAGGCCGACGCCGAGGCGCTGGAGCGTGCCGGGATCGGCACATGGGAGTGCAATCTGGCCGATGACAGGCTGAGTTGGTCGCCCATGGTCCATGACCTGTTCGGCCTGCCGCGCGACGCATCCGTGACGCGCGCCGACGCCGTGGCTCGCTATGGCGAGGGATCGCGTGCCGCGATGGAGCGGCTGCGCGCGCATGCCATCGCGCACCGCCGCGGCTTCACCCTCGACGTCGAGATATGGTCGGCGCCGGCGCGCAGCGACTGGGTGCGGCTGATCGCGGCGCCGGTCTGCGTGGGCGATGAGGTTGTGGGGCTGCATGGGTTCAAGTGCCGGATTCCGGGATAGAGGGCGGGTGGCGTCTGCTTCCGGCCGAAAGATGACGTCGCCCCAGCGAAAGCTGGGGCCGCTGTCGGCCCGTTCTTCCGCCGCCGTGACAAGGGTATGGCGCCCCCAGCTTTCGCTGGGGCGACGGTTATATGCCTCGTCCGCTTCCCCAATAGCGGACCAGCCACTTACCCCGCCCCATCCAGTTCAATCGTCCGCGTGATGCCGATGGCGTCCAGGAACGCCCGGTCGTGGCTGACGACGAGCAGGGCGCCGTCATAGGCAGCGAGGCCGGTTTCGACCGCGGTGAGGGCATCGAGGTCGAGGTGGTTGGTCGGTTCGTCGAGGATCAGCAATTGCGGCGGCCGCGGCGCGCCGAGGGTGCAGGCGAGGCCGGCGCGAAGCATCTGGCCGCCGCTGAGCGTGCCCGTGATGCGGTCGGCGGCCTCGGCGCGGAAGCGGAAGCGGGCGAGCGCGGCGCGGCACTGGTTGTTCGTGGTGCCGGGATTGAGGCGGAGGAAATTGTCGGCGATCGAGCGCGCGCGATCGAGCAGCGCCACTCGCTGATCGAACAGCGCGAAGGGGACGAGGATGCGCGCGCGGCCCTGCCATGGGGCGAGCGTTCCGGCGACGAGCGCGAGCAGGGTCGACTTGCCCGCGCCGTTGGGGCCGACGAGCGCGACGCGTTCCGGCCCGGTCATCGTCAAGGACAAGTCGCGGATGACGGGCCGGCCGGCGACGTGGCCGGCGGTGACATGGTCGAGGTCGAGTACGGTGCGCGACGCGGGCAGGCCGGTCGAGGCGAGCGACACCGCGAGCGGATCGACGATCTCGATCCGACTGCGGGCCTCGGCGAGCTGCGCCGCCGCCGCGTCCTGCCGGCGGTCGGCGAGGCGGCCGGCGGCGCCGCGGCTCTCCTCGGCGCGGCGCTTCATTCCGCCGGCGACGATGCGGGGCATATCGCCGCGCGCGGCCTTGCGGCGGCCGCCTGAATCGCGACGATCCTGCCGCTCGGTCGCCGCCTGCGCCTGGCGCTGGACCGCGTCGGCGCGCTTTTCCGCCGTCGCGAGCTGCTGTTCGGCGGCCGCCTGCTCTATCCGCTTGTGGGCTTGCCAGGCGCTCCAGCCGCCGCCGGTCCGCGTGGCGCCGAGGCCGGTCAGCTCGACGATCGCGTCCATCTCTTCGAGCAGGTCGCGGTCGTGACTGACCACGATCGCGCCGCCGCGCCAGTCGGCGAGCGCCTCGCGCACCGCGGCACGCCCGGCGGTATCGAGATTGTTGGTTGGCTCGTCGAGAAGCAGGAAATCGGGCGCGGCGAAGATCGCACCGGCGAGCGCGGCGCGGGTGCGCTCGCCGCCCGAAAGCCGCGCGAGCGGCGTATCGGGCGGAAGCGGCAGGCCGAGCTTCGCGAGCGATTCGGCGATCCGCGCGTCGAGCGTCCAGTCTGCCTCGGCCAGTTCGTCCGCGGTCGCAGCGCCAGTTTCGGCCTTGCGGAGCAGCGCGAGCGTGTCACGGGCGCCGAAGAGGTCGGCGATCGTCTCGTCGGGCGCGACCTGCACCGTCTGGCGCAGCATCGCGATCCGCCCCTCGATTGCGACGCTGCCGGTCGACGGGGCCAGATCGCCGGTCAACAGGCCCAGTAGCGTCGATTTGCCGACGCCGTTGCGCCCGACGATGCCGGTGCGTTCGGGCGCGAAGCGGAGATCGAGGTTCGAGAGGACGGCGCGACCGTCAGGCGTGGACCAGCCGAGCCGGGTGACGGTGATCGAAGGGATGGAGCAGGGCATGGACAAGAGCTTTCCTGGCGGCAAGGCGGGCGGGCGTTGCAGTCGGATTCTTGTCCATGACGGGGTGGCTCCGGTTGGGGTTGCGGGGGGCAAGCTAGGCATTGAGGGGGCAGGAAGCAAGGGTTGGGGGGCGGAACGGCGATTCGCGCGGAACGCTGCTTCCCGTCATTCCCGGGTGGTGATGATGCTTGGATTTGGAAGGGGCCATCCCGTCCCGTCACCCGGACTTGATCCGGAGTCCCGCTAAACGACGGGAAAGCGGGACCCCGGATCAAGTCCGGGGCGACGAAGAAAGCAAAATCACGCTCCTGCGTTCAAACGGCGTCACCGACCCGCTTCGACCGGGCGGACCGTGTTAGGGAAATAAATCGCTTGCCATGGGCGCGCTACAAATGTAGCTAGGCTACAAATGTAGCGCGAAAGGTGATTCGATGCTGTCCAGTCTGCCGCCGCGGGAACGCGAAATCGTCGACATATTGTATGAAAGGGGCGCCTCCACAGTGTCCGAGGTCGGGGCGGCGCTGAGCGACGCGCTGACCGGGTCGGCGATCCGCGCGATGCTCAAGCGGCTGGAAGCCAAGGGTTTCGTCGCGCGCGCAGCGTCGGAGCGCGGCTTTCTCTATGCGCCGAGCGTCGAGGAGAAGACGGCGAGCAAGTCGGCGCTGAGCCAGGTCGTGCGCGTCTTTTTCAACGGATCGCCGACGAGCGCCGCCGCGGCGCTGCTGGGGATGCAGGACAAGATGAGCGACGGCGAGCTTGCCGAGCTGGAGCAACTGATCGCGCAGGCGCGCGACGGGAGAACGAAATGACGATCACTGCTGCGACCCTGATCGGCCTCGCCTGGAAATCGGCCGCGATTGCCGGCTTGTCGCTGCTTCTGTTGCATCTGTTGAAACGGCGTTCGGCGGCTGAGCGTTCGCTGATCGCGCATGTCGGACTGGCGGCGCTGCTCGTCCTGCCGCTGGCCAGCTTGCTGCTGCCGCAATGGGCGCCGCTGCCGGCGAGCTGGTTCGCCGAGCCGGCGGCTGCGCCCGCCATTATCCCGCAAGAAGGGGGCACGTCGGCGGCGGTCGCGCTGCCCGCCGTCACGGCTTCAGTCCCGGCCGTGGCGGCGGCATCGTCGCCGCTGCCGGCGTCGTGGCCGTCCGCCGCCGAGCTGGCGGTCTGGGTCTATGCGCTGCCGCTCGCGCTGCTTTTCCTGACCATGCTGGTCGCGGTGGTGCGGCTGTTCGCGATGCGCGGCCGCGCCGACGTGCTGGTGCAGCCGTCGTGGCTCTCGGCGCTGGCCGAGGCGCAGCGGCGCATGGGGTTCAAGCATGGCACCGCGCTGCTGGTGAGCGAGGAATTGCGCTCGCCGATCAGCTGGGGTGTGCTGCGCCCGACGATCGTGCTGAGCCCGCACGCGGTCGCGGCGGTCGGCGAGGCCGAGGCGATCATCGCGCATGAACTGGCGCATGTCGCGCGGCTCGACTGGGCGAAGCTGCTCGCGGCGCGGCTGGCCTGCGCACTGTTCTGGTTCAATCCGCTGGTGTGGATGCTCGCGAGGGAAAGCCACCAGCTTCGCGAGGAAGCGGCCGACGATGCGGTGCTGCTCGCCGACATCGACGGACCTGACTATGCGACGCTGCTGGTCGGCGCGGCGCGCCACGACAACAAGGCGGTGCTGCTTGCGGCGCATGGCGTCGCGCCGGGCCGAAACAGCCTGAAGCGCCGGATTACCCGCGTGCTCGACGCACGGGTGCGGCGCGGGCCGGCGGGGCCGGGCTGGGTCGCGGTGGGATTTGCCTTTCTGGCGGGCGTGACGCTGCCGCTCGCTGCCTTCTCGGCGACCGCGGCGCCGCGCGAGGCCGAAGCAACGTCGATGGCGGCGCAGTACAAAGTCGCGGCACCGCGTGCGGTTGCGGTCAGGGCCGAGGAGGACATGGCCCCCGCGCGTAAACCGATCGCGCCCGAAGATCTGATCGGCATGAAGGCGATGGGCGTGACCCCCGAGGATGTGCGCGAGGCGCGCGCAGAGGACGGGAGCATCGACCCCGACGACCTAATCGCGGGCAAGGCGGTCGGCGCCAGCCCCGCCTATCTGAAGCGGATGCGCGCGGTGTTTCCCGATGCCAACGGCGACGATCTGATCGGCGCAGCGGCGCTGGGGATCGACGTCGGCTATGCTCGTGAGATGAAGGCGCTGTTTCCGCGGGTGACGATCGACGATCTGTCGGGGATGCGGGCACTGGGCGTTGATGCCGCCTATGTCCGCAGGATGCGGGGAGCCGGGATGCCGCTGGCCAGCCCCGACGATGCGATCGAGCATCGCGCGCTGGACGGCGGGATCGATGTGCCGCGGATCGTTTCGGGCGCGCTGTCCACAGCGGCGCGGGCGACATCGATGGCGGTTCGCAGCACCGACAGCGCCACGGCGGTAGTCGAAATGCGAGGGGTCGACGGATCGACGACGCGGGTTGCCGCGCCGCAGCCGCCCGTGCCGCCGGCGCCGCCCGAAAAATGATGTGACGCAGGGCCGTCCGATGTGAACGGACGGCCCATCCAGACCAAAGATCAAGGATTTCGAAACGCCGCGGGGCGGCGAGCGACGACGCTCGCCCTGCTCCGCGGCCCGGAGGAGACGTGCCATGAAAGCGATGATTGTTGCCGCCGGCCTTGCGACCCTGTCCGCGCTGGCCTCTGCTGCGCCGATGCAGGCGCCCGGTCAGCCGCCGGTGTTGACCGATATCCGATGGGATATTCTGCCGCCGGACGGGGAGCGAGGTGACGAGCCCAGACTGCGGGTGCGCAGCGAGGCGTCGAGCAGCGATTTCGCGCTCGACGGTTCCCGGTCCGAGATGGCGGGGGCGCTGCGGGCGCTGGGCGATGACAAGGGACCGGTAGCGTTCCGGATCGCGCACGCGGCGGGGACGCTCGATTGTGACGGGCGGTTGACGCGGCGCTATGAGGGCGAGGGCGATTGCCGCTTTACCGGCGATCCCGGCTTCGAGCGGCAGCTGGCGGCGCGCGGGCTCGCGCCCGACCGGCCGCGCGACCTGCTCACCATGCTGATGGTGGATGCGACGATCGCGCTGGCCGACGGGCTGGCCGATGTGGGCCTGCCTCTCGCGGATCCCGATGATCTGGTTGCGGCCGCGGCGCTGAAGGTATCGCCCGCCTATGTGCGTGAACTGCGCGGCGGCGCACTGAAGCTCGAATCGATTGACGATGTGATCGCATGCCGCGCGTTGGGGGTCGACGGCGCCTATGTGCGCGAGCTGGCCGACGCCGGCTATGCGGACCTCGATGTCGAGGATGTCGTCGGGATGAAGGCGCTGGGCGTGACCGGCGACTATGCGCGGCGGATGAACGCGGCGGCGGGGGCGAAGCGGTGAGATTCGCCAGCAGCCTGTTCGCGCTCGCCGTGGTCCTGTGGGTCCAGCCCGCCTGCGCGCAGGAGGCGCCGCCGCCGGCCGCGGACCCCGCGGTCGCCCTGGGCAAGGCGCTTGCCGGGACGATATACACCCCGGCCGACTTCACGCGCTACGCACCCAAGAACGCCCTCGACATGCTGAACCAGGTGCCCGGCTTCTCGATCCGTGAGAATGACACGGTGCGCGGGCTGGGGCAGGCGACGGGCAATGTGCTGTTCAACGGCGCGCGGCCATCGACCAAGTCGGACACGATCGTCACGCAGCTCACCCGCATTTCGGCCGCCGATGTCGAGCGGATCGAGATCGTCGACGGCGCGAGCCTCGATATTCCCGGCCTGTCGGGGCAGGTGGCGAATATCGTGTTTCGCGCCGACGGCTTCTCCGGCCAATTTTCGTGGAAGCCCGAATTCCGGCCGCATTACACCGATCCGCTCTTCACCCGCGCCGACATTTCGGTGCGCGGGCGAGGGGGCGACGTCGAATATGAGCTGGGCCTCAACAACGACAACAGCTCGCGCAGCGGCGCCGGCGGGCCGACGCTGATCCGCGACGCGAGCGGCGCGATCGTCGAGCGGCGCACGGATATCTGGAACACCCATTATGACACGCCCAAGCTGTCGGCGAAGCTGACCTGGGACCCCGCTGGCGACAGCATCGCGCATCTGAGCGCGCATTATCAGCACCGCTGGTACCGCTATGACGAGGATGGCGTCTGGATGTCGCCCGGCCTGCCCGATCGCCTGCGCACGGTGCGCGAGACCGAGACGACCTGGAATACCGAACTGAGCGGCGACTATCAGTTCGGGGCGGGTCCCGGAAAGCTCAAGCTGATCGGCCTGCGCCGCTTCAGCCACGAGCCGGTGTCGCAGGAGGTGGTGCTGCGCCCCGCGGATGGGTCGGGCGCGACCGGCGACCGCTTCACCCAGACCGGCGACGTCGGCGAGACGATCGGGCGCGGCGAATATCAGTGGAAGATGTTCGGCGGCGACTGGCAATTGTCGGCGGAAGCGGCTTTCAACACGCTGGACAATGTCGCGCGGCTCACCATGCTCGACCCCGCATCGGACGATTTCGTCGAAATCCCCTATCCCGAGGGGACGGGCGGAGTGAAGGAGGATCGCTACGAGGCGCTGCTGAGCTTCGGGCGCAAGCTGACCGACAAGCTGTCCTTTCAGCTCGTCGCGGGCGCCGAACATTCGACGCTGGCGCAGAGCGGCGTGGACGGGCTGGAGCGCAGCTTCTTTCGCCCCAAGGGGTCGCTGACGCTCGCCTGGACGCCCGCGGCGGGCCTCGACCTGTCGCTGAAGGTCCAGCGGCAGGTCGAGCAGCTCGACTTCTATGACTTCCTCGCGCGCGCCTTCCTGAACGACGACAATAGCAATGCCGGCAATGCCGACCTGCGCCCGCAGCAGAATTGGCGCTATGAGCTGGAGGCGAACCAGTCGCTGGGGAAATGGGGGTTTTCGAAGTTTCAGCTCGTTTATGTGGATGCGGAGGATTTTGTCGATGTGGTGCCCGTCGACGGGGGCGAGTCGGTGGGCAATATTTCCAGCGCGTGGGCAGCGGCGGTCGTGTGGTCGGCGACGATCAACCTCGACCCGGCGGGGCTGAAAGGGGTCAAGGTCGAGGCCAGCGTCGACCTGGAAACCTCGCGGCTGCGCGATCCCTTCACCGGCGAAAAGCGGCAGTGGAGCGGGTTCCAGGACCGGTCGGCCGATTTTTCGCTGCGCCACGACATCCCCGGCAGCGACTGGGCGTGGGGCGCAACCGCCAGCTATGGCCATTATCAACCCAATTACCGCCGCAACGAGGCGAACCGGACGTGGGAAGGGCCGGTTTTCGCGTCGATCTTCGTCGAGAACAAGGATGTAATGGGGCTGACCGTGCGGGCGGAGATGGCCAATGCGATCAACGCGCGGTCGCGGCGCGAGCGGGTGGTCTACGAAGGACTGCGTGGCGCGAGCCTCGTCGCCTTCACCGAGAGCCGCGACCGGCTGATCGGCCCGATCTTCGCCTTTTCGGTGCGCGGGAAATTCTAGGGCGCGCCGCCTGTCAGGCGTAGGCGGCGACCGCCGCCAGATAGCGCGCCTGATCGTCCGCATCGAGGAAGGAGCCGGTGAAGCTGTTGCGCGCGAGCGTGACGAGTTCGGCCCGTGACAGGTCGAGCGCGTCGGCGACCGCCCGGTAATTGGTGTTCACATAGCCGGCGAAATAGGCGGGGTCGTCGGAATTGACCGTCGCGCAAAGCCCCGCATCGAGCATCGTGCGGAGCGGATGCGCCGCGATGTCGTCCACCACGCACAGCCGGACGTTCGAGAGCGGGCAGACGGTCAGGCACATCGCCGCGTCGGCGAGGCGGCGGACGAGCGCCGCGTCCTCGAGGCTGCGGTTGCCATGGTCGATGCGGTCGACGCGCAGGAGGTCGAGCGCCTCGCGGACATAGGCGGGCGGGCCTTCCTCGCCGGCGTGGGCGACGCATTTCAGCCCGAGGTCGCGGGCGCGGGCGAAGACGCGCGCGAATTTCGACGGCGGATGGCCGACCTCCGACGAATCGAGGCCGACCCCGGCGATGCGACCCAGCCACGGCAAGGCCGCGTCGAGCGTCGCCTCGGCGTCGGCCTCGCTGAGGTGGCGGAGGAAGCAGAGGATCAGCCGGGAAGTCAGGCCGTGGCGGTCGCGGGCCTCGTCGAGCGCGCGGGTGATGCCCGCGATCACCGTGTCGAAGGCGACGCCGCGCGCCGTGTGGCCCTGCGGGTCGAAGAAAATCTCGACATGGCGGACAGTGTCGGCGCGCGCGCGGGCGAGATAGGCGGCGGTCAGGTCGTAAAAATCCCGCTCGGCGATGAGGACGCCCATGCCCTGATAATAGATGTCGAGGAAATCCTGGAGGTTCGAGAAGGCGTAGGCGGCGCGCACGTCCTCGACGCTGGCGAAGGGGATGGCGACGGCGTTGCGCTGCGCGAGCGCGAACATCAGCTCGGGTTCGAGCGAGCCCTCGATATGCAGGTGGAGCTCGGCCTTGGGCAAGCCGGCGATGAAGGCGGCGCGCTCGTCGCGCGAGGCGAAGCCGTCAGCCATCGGCGGGCACCCCTGCTTCCTCGCCGAGGATGATCGCCGCCTCGGGCTTGTGGCGGCGGATCTCGTCGGCCGTCAGCCCGTCGATCTCGTGCGGGAAGATCAGCCAGCGGTCGGTTTCGTGGACGTGGAAATGGGGGGCGAGGTCGGTGACGTTGCGCCCCGGCTTGAACCAGACGGTCGCGATGCGGATGTCGCGCGGCATGTTGCAGCGGCAGCGCGCCCTGAGCTCGGCGAGGAAGGCGCGGATGCTGCGGCCCGAATCGAACACGTCGTCGATCAGCAGCAGGCGGTCGTCGGGGCCGAGCGTGTCGATCAGATAGCCGAGCGCGAATACCTTCACCTGGGGATCGGCGCGGTCGATGCCGTGGTAGGAGGAGGTGCGGATCGCGATATGGTCGCAGGGGACGCCGTGATAGTCGAGCAGTTCCTGCACCGCGATGCCGACCGGCGCGCCACCGCGCCAGATGCCGACGAGATGGGTCGGCGCGAAGCCGCTGTCGAGCACCTGCCGCCCGAGCCGCAGCGAATCGGCGAGCAGCTCGTCGGCGCTGATGAAGATCTTCGCGTCGTCGCTCATGCCGGCGGGTGTAATCGCGCGGGCGGTGGCGGGCAAGCGGCGGGCGACGGCCTATGATTGGGAAGCCTTGTCAGGTCGGCGCTTATCCCCTTGCGCCATGGGAAGGGCGATCCCCGGCGAAAGCCGGGGTCCAGACGTCGGGCGCAGTCCTTTCGACATGGACCCCGGCTTTCGCCGGGGATCGCGGACATGGTTCAACGGGACAAATGCCGACTTGATCCGGGGGCGTGCTCAGCGGCGGCGGGAAGCGGGACCCCGGATCAAGTCCGGTGACGACGGGGAAGGTGACGACGGGAAAGGTATAGGAACCATATAGGTTATTTTCTATTGACATCGTCACGCTCTTATGGCACAAATATTCCATCATGAAGAATTGCGAGTCGGGCCGGCGCCATGGGGCGTGCGGCCCGATTGCTTTTGGAGGGATGCGGGATGGCGGACGGTGAGGAGGATCAGATTTCGGCCTTTGCGAACGGGCCGTTGCAGCGGCGCAAGGCGAGCAAGCGGGGCTGGACCAAGGCGCGGCGCGAGGCGTTTCTGACCGAGCTCGCGCATAGCTGCAATGTGACGCGCGCGCATCGGGCGGCGGGGGCGCCGGACCGCTACGCCTATGCGCTTCGCCAGCGCGATCCGCAATTCGCGCGGGCATGGCAGCAGGCGCTGGAACTCGGGTTCGAGCGGCTGGAGACCGCGCTGCTTCGCCGCGCGCTGGAAGTCACGGGGGCGCTCGAAATCGACGCGGCGGAGGAGCGCGCCGAGCCGGTCGAGAAGATGACGGTCGAGCAGGCGATCGGCCTGCTCAACCTGCACCGGCGCAGCGTGCGCGAAGGACAGGCGGCGCGCCGGACCCCGGCAGCGCGCCACATCGCGACGCAGGAAGAGACCGACGCGGTGCTGCTGAAACGGATCGCGATGGTCAAGCGCCAGCGGGCGCGGCGCGCGGCGATCGACGGCGGCGAGCTGACCGCGACGCCGGTGCCCGATCGCGCACCGAAAGGGACGGCGTGAGTCGCCACGGGGCGCCGAAGGGAACGGCCGGGCTGTGGGAGGCATCCTTTGCGATCACCGGCGATTTGAGCGAGCTGACGCCCGCGGAATTGCGATATGTGCTCTGCGGGCTGACCGCGGGGCAGAAAGCCGAACTCGCGACGCGCTGGTACGGGTTCGAGAATGACGGCCAGCGTGAACCGCCGGGCGACTGGCGAATCTGGCTGATCCAGGCGGGGCGCGGGTTCGGCAAGACGCGCGCCGGGTCGGAATGGGTGAGCCAGATCGCGCGCGACATACCCGAGGCGCGGATCGCGCTGGTCGCAGCGACGCACGCCGAAGGGGTGCGGGTGATGATCGAGGGGCCGAGCGGGCTGCTGGCGGTGGCGCGCCATGGCGAGGAGCCGCGATGGGCGGTCGGGCGGCGCGAGCTGGTCTTTGCCAGCGGCGCGGTCGCGACGCTCTATTCGGCCGAGGCGGGTGAGGAATTGCGCGGTCCAGAACATCATGCCGCCTGGTGCGACGAACTGGCGAAATGGCGGCGCGGCGAGGCGGCGTGGGACAATCTGATGCTGGGGCTGCGGATCGGCGAGCGGCCGCGCGTCGTGGTGACGACGACGCCGCGCACCAATGCCGCGATGCGGCGGGTGAAGGCGGCGCCGGGGGTGGTGGCAACCTTTGGCAAGACGCGGGAGAATCCGTGGCTGCCCGAGGATTTCGTCGTCGCGATGCTGGAAAGCTATGGCGGGACGCGGCTGGGGCGACAGGAACTCGACGGCGAGATGCTGGAGGATGTCGAGGGGGCGCTGTGGACGCGGGGACTGGTCGAACGGTGCCGGGTCGAGGCCGACGGAATCGGGAAGCCGGTGCGCGTGGTGATCGGGGTCGATCCCCCCGCGACGAGCACCGGCGATGCGTGCGGGATCGTCGTCGCGGCGTTGCTGCGCGACCGGCGGCTGGCGGTGGTCGAGGACGCGAGCGTCGCCAATCCGCCGCCGACCGTCTGGGCACAGGCGGTCGCCGCCGCGGCGGCGCGCTGGGGCGCCGAGCGGGTGGTCGCCGAGAGCAACATGGGCGGCGAGATGGTCGCGGGCACGCTGGCGCAGGCTGACCTCGCGCTGCCGGTGGTGCCTGTGCACGCCAGCGTCGGCAAGGCGCGGCGGGCCGAGCCGGTCGCGCTCGCCTATGAGCGCGGACAGGTCGTGCATGCCGGGGCGTTCGCGGCGCTGGAGGACGAGCTTTGCGGGTTGCAGGTCGGCGGCGGCTATGCCGGGCCGGGCCGCTCGCCCGATCGGGCCGATGCCTGCGTGTGGGCGCTGGCGGCGCTGCTGGACGGGCTACGGAAGGGCCGGGAGCCGGGGGTGCGGCGGGTTTGAGATTCGCGCGAAGGAAAGAAGCTCATAAGCCCTCTCCCCTTCAGGGGAGAGGGTTGGGAGAGGGGGACATGGTGCGCGCCGTTCCCCTCTCAACTTCGGCTAGCGAGCAAGCTCGCAAGCCTTCGTATCTCTCCCCTGAAGGGGAGAGAGCGGGGTTTTATTTCAGGAGACAAGCATGAACTGGTTTGGCCGCAAGGCCGCGCCCGCGTCGGCGCGGCCCGCTTTGTCGCGTGTGTATGGGAATTGGAGCGCGCCCGCGCCGCTGTCGTGGGAGGCACAGGTGCGCGAGGGCTATCTGGGCAATGCCATCGTGCAGCGCAGCGTGCGGCTGGTCGCCGAGGCGGCGGGGGCGGCGCCGCTGGTGGCGGGCGATCCGGCGCTGCTGGCGCTGGTGTCGGCGACCTCGGGCGGGCAGGGGCTGGTCGAGACGCTGGCGTCGCAATTGCTGCTCCACGGCAACGGCTATGTGCAGATATTGACCGACGCGGCGGGGGCGCCGGCGGAGCTGTTCGCGCTGCGGCCCGAGCGGGTGACGGTCGAGGCCGATGGGCGCGGCTGGCCGGTCGCCTATCGCTACAAGGCCGGGGGCAGAACGGCGGTGCTGCCGGCCGAGGACGGCGCGGGGCGGCCGGCGGTGGTGCATGTGAAGGCGCTGCATCCGCTCGACGATCATTATGGCGCGGGGTGCCTGGCGGCGGCGCAGGGGGCGGTCGCGGCGCATAATGCCGCGGCGACGTGGAATGCGGCGCTGCTGGGCAATGCGGCGCGGCCGTCGGGGGCATTGGTCCACGATCCGGGCGACAAGGGCATGCCGCTGTCGGCCGAGCAGGTCGACCGGCTGCGCGAGGAACTGGCCGAGAGCTTTGCCGGCGGCGCCAATGCGGGGCGGCCGCTGCTGCTCGAGGGCGGGCTGAAGTGGCAGGCGCTGTCGCTGTCGCCCGCGGACATGGATTTCCTGGAGCTGAAGCATAGCGCGGCGCGCGAGATCGCCATGGCCTTCGGGGTGCCGCCGATGCTGCTCGGGCTGCCGGGGGATGCGACCTATGCCAATTATCGCGAGGCCAATCGTGCGCTGTGGCGGCTGACGGTACTGCCCTTGTGCGCGAAGATATTGGGGGCGCTGGCGCAGGGGCTGGCGGGGTGGTTCGACGGGGCCGAGCTGCGCGTCGACCTCGACCGGGTGCCGGCGCTGGCGGAGGACCGGATGGCGCTGTGGCGCGAGGTGTCGGGGGCCGACTGGCTGACCGCCGGGGAGAAGAAGGCGCTGTTGGGGGTAGGATAAAGTCCGTCATCCCAGCGGGAGCTGGAATCTCTGGCGGAGCATTGCGACGATGGCGGTCCCAGCTTTCGCCGGGACGACGATTGGAGTTTCCGACATGGACGAGGAAGAGGCGCTGGCGCGGTTGGTCGCGCTGGCGGGAACGGGTGCAGCGAGCGCGACCGGGGATGGCGCGGTGCTGCGCGCGCTGATCGAGGAGGCGAGCGAGCTGGGGGCGCGGCGGGCGCTGGCGCGGCTGGGGCTCGCCGACGAGGCGGCGCGCGGCGATATCGGCGACCTGCGGCAATTGCTCGGCGCATGGCGCGACGCCAAGACGAGCGCACGCAAGGCAGCGGTCGACTGGGCGGTGCGCGCGCTACTGGCGCTGCTGGTGCTGGGGCTGGCGGTGAAGCTGGGGTTGCCGGGGCTGCTGCGGTGAAACCGGGTTCGCGCGGAGACGCGGAGGCGCGGAGAGATTGCGGGAGGACCGGGCGTCCGGACGGGCGTTCGCCGGGGTGCAAGGCGGCGACGGCGGAAGAGGAGGGGGCGGCTTTGCCGCCCTTTGGTCCTCTCCGCGTCTCCGCGTCTCCGCGCGCGCCGCTTTTCCTTCGCTTCGCGGGCTATGCCGCGGTGTTCGACCGGGTCGACCGGGGCGACGACGTGGTGCGCGGCGGGGCGTTCGCGGCGAGCCTGCGCGCGCGGCGGGCGGTGCCGCTGCTGTGGCAGCATCGGCCCGGCGCGGTGGTGGGGGTCATCGAGACATTGGCGGAGGATGCGCGCGGGCTGCGCGTCGTCGCGCGGGTCACGCATCCGACGGCGGCGGGGCTGGTCGCGCGCGGGGCGCTGACCGGGCTGTCGTTCGGATACCGGGTGCGCGCGGCGCGCGGGCTGCGGCCGCGCGAGCTGCTGGCGCTCGACCTCGCCGAGGTGAGTCTGGTCGCGGTGCCGATGCAGCCGGCGGCGCGAGTGATCGCGGTGGAAAATAGTCCCGTCGCCCCAGCGAAAGCTGGGGCCGGGTGACGATCCCGGCATTCGCCGGGATGACGATTATGGCGAAGGAGTGACAAGCATGGACGATATGGAGATCAAGGCCGACGCGCTCGAGGGGGCGTTCGATGCGGTGCTGGCGGCCGAGGCGGTCGACGAGCTGAAGGCGTCGGTGGCGGCGCTGAAGGCCCAGGTCGACGCGCAGGCGGTCGCGGCGTCGCGGCTGCCGCTCGACGGGGCGAAGGCGGCCGACCCGGCGCGCGATGCCTTCGTCGAGCGCTATCTGCGGCGCGGGATCGACGCCAATATGGGCGGCGGCGTCGAGATGAAGAGCCTGTCGGGGGCGAGCGGGGCCGAGGGCGGCTATGCCGTGCCGCGCGAGATCGACGGGGCGATCGCCGCGACGCTGAAGTCGCTGTCGCCGATCCGCGCCATCGCAACCGTCGTGCAGACGGGGACGAGCGGCTATCGCAAGCTGATCGCGACCGGGGCGACCGAGGCGGGCTGGGTCGGCGAGACCGCGGCGCGGCCGGCGACCGATACGCGAAGCTTCGCCGAGATTGCGCCGCCCTCGGGCGAGCTCTACGCCAATCCGGCGGCGAGCCAGGCGATGCTCGACGATGCGATGTTCGACGTCGAGACCTGGCTGGCCGACGAGATCGCGCGCGAGTTCGCGGTCGCCGAGGGCACGGCCTTTGTCGGCGGCAACGGGACGAACCGGCCCAGGGGCTTCCTGTCCTATAGCGCGACCGACGAGGAGGATGCGGCGCGCGATTTCGGGACGCTGCAATATGTCGCGAGCGGCGCGGCGGGCGGCTTTGCGGCGGCGAGCCCGCAGGACGGGCTGATCGAGCTGGTCCACAGCCTGCGCGCGCCGTACCGGCAGGGCGCGGTGTGGGTGATGAACAGCGATACGCTGGCGCGCATCCGCAAGTTCAAGACCAGCGACGGCGCCTTTCTGTGGCAACCGGGGCTGGTCGAGGGACAGGCGGCGACGCTGCTCGGCTATCCGGTCGTCGAGGCCGAGGACATGCCCGACGTCGCCGCCGACAGCCTGTCGATCGCCTTCGGCAATTTCCGCGCCGGTTACCTGATCGCCGACCGCGGCGAGACGCGCATCCTGCGCGATCCGTTCAGCAACAAGCCCTTCGTGCATTTCTATGCAACCAAGAGGGTCGGCGGCGCGATTGTCGATTCGAATGCCATCAAGCTGATGAAATTCGCCGCCAGCTAAGCGGCTGGTGCGCGATGCGGCGCCCGGCTCCGGGCTCCCTTCCCTTTCGGGACCGGGCCGGGCGCTTAGCGATTTTTCCCGACAGATGTATCTTCCGGAAAGGATGGCCTTGCCATGCCGACCCTTTTTTTCGCCGATCTGGTGCGCGAGCTGTGCCGCGAGGGCGGGACCGGGCCGCTGACGCCAAGCGGCGCGGTGCCCGGCCATCGCCGCTTCGCCGACGCGGTGCCGGCCGAGACGAGCTTTCATTACGCCATCGCGGGCGTCGCGCAGCCCGGACAATGGGAAACCGGGACCGGCCGGATCGACGGCGACGGGCGGCTGCAGCGCGACAGCGTCGCGACCTCGTCGAATGGCGGCGCCCGGGTCGATTTCGCGCCGGGGCTGAAAACCATCGCGCTGACCGTCGGCGCCGGCTGGTTCGCCGCCAGCGACGCGGCGGCCGCCGACCTGGGCGGCGCGCTGGCGGGCAAGCAGCCGCTGTCGACCGGACACGGCAGCGTCGCCAGCGGCGACGGCGGCGATCTGGTGACCGTCCGGCGCGGCGCGGGCTGGGTCAACATCCCGCTGAGCGCGCTGGCGTTTCGCAACGCCGGCGGCACGATGACGGTCGGAGCGCCGCTGGCGGCGCCCGCGGGGAGCGCGGCGGCGCCGGCGCTGTGCTTTGCCGCCGACCCCGGCACTGGCCTGTTCCGGGCCGCGAGCGACAGCGTCGGCCTTGCCACCGCCGGCACCGAGCGGCTTCGCGTCGCGGCGGACGGCTCCGTCGGCATCGGGCTGACGACCCCGTCGTACCCGCTGCACGTCCGCGCGGCGACGCCGGCGCTGTGCCTCGAATCCCAGACGACGACCGGGACGACGATCGGCGTCAAGGGCCCGAGGCTGTTGCTGCTGTCCAACAGCTTCACGGCAGGCAACGGCGGCGAAATCGTCTTTGGGATAAACGACGGCGACGCCGGGCGCTGGGGCGCGATATCCGGTCATGTCCTGAGCAATGCGAGCGGCGGATCGCGCGGCAATATCGTCATCGCGACGAAGGGCGCCAGCGGGGATACCGAGTTGGCGCCGCGCCTGGTCGTCGAGGCGGTCGGCATCGTTCGCCCCGGCGCCGACAACGGCCAGACGCTGGGCGCGCCGACCTGTCGCTGGTCGGTGATCCATGCCGCGACCGGCGCGATCAACACGTCCGACGCCCGCGACAAGATCTGGCATGGTCCGGCGAGCACGGCCGAGTTCCGGGCGGCGCGGCGGATCGCCGCCGAACTGGGATTCTATCAATGGATCGACAGTGTCGCCGCCAAGGGCGCCAACGGCGCGCGCCGCCATTTCGGCGTCCGCGCGCAGGCGATTTGGGCGATCATGGCCGACGAGGGGCTGGTCGATCCGCTGGATGCCGCCGGCCGCCCCGGCGCAACCCCCTATGCCTTTCTGTGCTGGGACGAATGGGGCGCAGAGGGAATGGCCGGCGACCCAGGCGACGGCGAAGCCGCGCAGCCCGTCGGAGACCGTTTCGGTATTCGCGAAGGGCAGTTGGCGCTGTTTCTGGCCGCCGCCCAGGAGGCGCGGCTGGCGGCGCTGGAGGCGGCCGCGTGACCGCGGGCCAGCCGATCGCGTCGCAACCCGTCGGCGCCGCCGCACAGCGGATCTTGCCGAGCGAATGGGGCGGCCCCGATCCGGGTGCCGGTCCCCCGGCGGCGCGGACGATCCGCCCCGGAGCGGATGGCGGGCGGCGGATGCGCGTGCGCAAGCCCTGAAAGACTCGAAGCGGAGAGGAGCCGTCATGGCGATGCTGGTGAAGGACCCCGATACACGGATCGATTATGAGGTCGACTGGGGCACGGCCTATCCCGACGGCCAGGCGGTCGTCGCGAGCGCATGGGCGATCGCGCCCGAGGAGGCGGGCGGCCTGAGTGTCGCCGCGACGGCGCATGACCTGACCCGCGCGACGGTGACGCTGACCGGCGGTGTCATCGGCCATGTCTATCGCATCGGCAACCGCGTCACGCTGAGCGACGGGCAGATCGACGAGCGGTCGATGACGATCCGGGTGGAGGAACGATGATGGGCGGAAACATGGTGCCGGGCGAGATGCCCGTGAGCCTGACCGAAGCGCGCGGCTGGCTGCGGATGGGAACGACGGTCGACGATGCGGTGGTCGCGCAAATGATCCGCGCTGCAACCAATGTCTGCGAGGCCTTCATCGGCCGGCGGCTGATCGTCCGCGCGGCGGAAGAGGAGGTGGCGCTGCGTGCCGGCGTCGCGCAGCTGAGCATCCGGCCGGTGGTCGGGGTCGACGCGGTGACGCTGCTGACGGCAGCGAGCGGCGAGACCGTGCTGGAGGAAAGCGATTATCGGCTGACCATCGGGCGCGACGGCACGGCGCGGGTGGCGCCGACCGCGGCGGGAACCGCGGGACGCCTGCGCATCCTGTATCGCGCCGGGCTGGCGGTCGGCGCCAACGATATTCCCGAGGCGATCCGCCAGGGCATCGTCCGGCTGGTCCAGCATCTGCACGAGGCACGCGACGGCGCGGGCACCGCACCGCCGGCGGCGGTCGCGGCGCTGTGGCAGCCGTGGCGGCGGGTCGGGCTGGGAGGCGCGGCATGACGAATGCCGAACAGGCGGTGCGGACGCGGACGCTGGCGCTGCTCGCCGCCGACAGCGCGCTGGCCGGGCTGGTCCATGGCGTGTTCGACGGTGCGCCGCCGCGCGCGAGCCTGCCCTATGTTTCGGTCGGACAGGCCGAGGGAAGCGACTGGGGCACCAAGGATCGGGCGGGGCGCGAGGTGCGGCTGACCCTGCGGCTGGTCGGGATCGATCCCGCGGGGCCGGGCGCGGCGGCGGCGCGGATCGAGGCCGTCGCCGCGACGTTGCGCGGGGCGGCCGACGGCTGGGAGGTGGTCGCGGCGCGGGTGATCCGAAGCCGTCACGGCTTTCGGCGCGAAGGCGGCTGGCGGCACGAGATGGTGCTGCGCTGCCGGTGTCTGGCGGGATGAAGGGGGCATGGTCCTCTGTCCTTCAGGGGAGATGGTCGGGAGAGGGGGAGTCACGCGCAGCGGCCCCCTCTCAACCCCGGCTAGAGCGGCGTGCGCTAAATCAGCATCTCCATTCCGTTCGTGTCGAGCGAAGTCGAGACATGGTGGTGCCTCGGTTTGGATTTGGAAGGCGCCATTCCCTGTCTCGTCACCCCGGACTTGATCCGGGGTCCCGTTTTATCCGTCGTTGAGCGGGACCCCGGATCAAGTCCGGGGTGACGAAGTAAAGCAAAACCACGCTCCTGCTTTCAAAATGCGTCACCACCCGAGAACCCATCGGCCTTGCGCCACGTCGATGGGTGTCTCGACTTCGCTCGACACGAACGGGACGGTGGGTCGGATCAAAGGTTCGATGTTCTAGGCGGCGTGGACAAATTCCCTGCCAGGCGAATGTCTGCTTGGAAAGAACGGGTTGGACGCGACGAAATGGCGGGAAGGGGGTGGGAAGCGGCCGTTCCTCCCCCTTCGTCATCCCGGACTTGATCCGGGATCCCGCTTTTTGCGGCACCGACAGATTTTGGTATCCAGCGGGACCCCGGATCAAGTCCGGGGTGACGATAAAAGAGAAGGCAGGCTTCGGTGGATGGCAGTCGCTTGACGATCCCCGGCGAAAGCCGGGGCCCAGAGTGCGACTGCGCAGCGCCGGCTCTCCAACGCTCTGGACCCCGGCTTCCGCCGGGGATCACGTAGCTTATGTCCGCTACCGGTCGAATCCGGACGGCCCGCTTTCCATCGGGTTACAGCGAATATCGGTCAATCGAATTTGTCCACGCCGCCCAGCGAGCAGGCTCGCAAGCCTGGGGATCTCTCCCCTGAAAGGGGAAGGGCGCGAACCCGGACCGGCGCCGGCTCACTCGCCGGGCAGCGTGCCGGACTCGCTGTAGTCGACGAATTTCTCGACGAAGTTCGCGTGATAATCCTCGACCTGCATGTCAGCGTCCTCGGCGGCGTCGGCATCCGAATCGCCGCCCGACTTGTCGAGCGTGATCACGGCTTTGCGAAAGGCTTCGCGCTCGGTCTGGCAGACCGTCTTGATCGCGGCCTCGTAATCCGCGGCGGTCTTCTTGGCCTCGAGCGACTTTTTGAGATCGGTGCGGAGGCATTTGGCGAAAGCTTCGCGCGTGTCGGCGGCCGCTGCCATGGGCGACGGCGCCGCGACGGCCAAGAGCAAGCTGGCGATGAGCATCCTGCGACTCCCCGTTTGCAGACGATTTTGCGCAAGGAGAATAGACCATGGCAATCGAAAATGGGAGCGCTTTTCTGCTCAAGATCGGCCACGGCGGCACACCGCCCGCCTATCGCACCGTCGCCGGGCTGCGCACGACGATGGTGTCGGTGAACGGCGAGGCGGTGAATGTCACGACCAAGGAGTCGGGCGGCTGGCGCGAACTGCTGTCGGGCGCCGGCGTGCGGTCGGTGTCGGTGAGCGCGGCGGGGATCTTCACCGGCTCCGACGCCGAGGTGCAGCTGCGCGGCCATGCGCTGGCGGGGACGATCGACGATTACCGCCTGAGCTTCGAGAGCGGCGAGCGGATGGAGGGGCGCTTTCTGGTCACGCGCCTCGATTACAGCGGCGATTACAACGGCGAGCGCCAATATGTGCTGAGCCTGGAATCGAGCGGGCCGGTGGTGAGCCTGTGAGCGCGGCGGCGAATCCGCTGCGCGGCGAAGCGGAATTGCGGATCGGCGGGCGGTCGTGGGTGCTGCGGCCGAGCTTTGCCGCGCTGGTCGCGGCGGAGGCGGAGCTGGGGCCGCTGTTCGCGCTGGTCGAGCGCGCGGCCGAGGGCGGGCTGACGCTCTGCGAACTGGCGGCGCTGTTCTGGCACTGCCTGGCCGAGCGGCCCGAGACGCTGACGCGCGAGGCGGTGGGCGAGGCGGTGGTGGCCGAGGGGCTGGCGGCGGTGACGCCGGCGCTGCGGGTGCTGCTGGGGCAGATATTGCAGGGGCGGTGATGGGGGAGATGCGGATTGCCCACCCCGCTGCGACTAGCGAGCAAGCTCGCAAGTCTCGCTGCCCCTCCCCTGAAGGGGAGGGGGGAATAGGGCCTGTCGCGCTGCGGCTGGTGGGGGTGATGGCGCGGGTCGCGGGGTGGCGGCCCGATGAGGTCTGGGGCGCGACGCCCGCCGATATCGCGGCGGTGCTGGCGTCCGAGGCGGAGGCGGGCGGGGTCGACCGCGGCGGCCTGATGGCGATGATGGAGCAATGTCCCGATGGATGAGGTGGATGAGATGGTCGTCGCCGTGCGCGCCGACACCGACGGTTTTCGCCGCGATATCGCCGCGATGCGCGACGAATTGGCAGGGCCGCTGGTGTCGGCGGCCGATGCGGCGGGGCGCGGGATCGAGCGGGCGCTGTCGCGCGCGGTGCTGAGCGGCAAGCTGGGGTTCGAGGATCTGAAGCGGCTGGCGCTGTCGGTGATGAACGAGATCGCGCGCTCGGCGATTTCGGGCGGGATCGGCGCGCTGGTCGGCGGCGGCGGGCTGGGCGCGGCACTGTCGCTGCTGGGTGCGCCGGGTCGGGCGACGGGCGGGCCGGTGAGCGCCGGGCGCGCCTATCGCGTCGGCGAAAACGGCCCCGAGCTGTTCGTGCCGGCGGCGAGCGGGTGGATCGAGGCGGTGGGCGGCGGTGGCGCGCGCAACATCGCGATCACGGTGAACGTGCAGGGCGGCGCGGCGAGCGAGCCGCAGCGGCTCGCGCAGACGGGGCGGCAACTGGCGCGCGCGGTGCGGCGGGCGGTGGCGATGGACGATTAGGGGGGCAGCGGCATGATGAAGAGGATGGGTTTCGAGCGCGGTGGCATTTCTCCCCTCCCGCTTGCGGGAGGGGCTGGGGGTGGGCCAGCGACGGTGGCAGGACCCACCCCGCTGCGACTAGGCAGCAAGCTGCCAAGCCTCGCTGCCCCTCCCGCAAGCGGGAGGGGAGGGGTTTTGTGATGGGCTGGGCGCTGGTGGCGGCCGAGCCGCATCATCGGAAGGGTTGGGTCAAGCGGTTCGATCCGCGCTTCTGGACCGTCGATTTCGCGCGGCCGATGATGGCGAGCGTGGTGGCGGCGGGGCCGCAGGCGCTGCGCGTCGAGGCGGTGTTCCATAACCGGCAGGATCTGGCGGGGCTGATCTGGGAGGCCGAGGATCGCCGGGATCACCCGCTGCTCGCCTATGAGACCCGCCGCGATTTCCGGCACACGCAGTTGCGGTTCCGGTGGCGGTCGGGCGGGGTGAAGCCGCTCGACGCGCTGCACGGGCCGACGCTGACCATCGAGGGGCGCGATGCGGGCGGCGTGCCGCGCGCCTGGTATGTGCGGCTGTGGAACTATGCCGAGGGGACGGCCGAGGATGCGGTCGTCACGCTCGATTTCGATGCGCTCGACGGCGGCTTCCTGCTGCCGGGCGAGGCGGACCCGGTGTGGGCGGGCGATATCGACCGGATGTTCGTGTCGCTGGTCGCGCCCGATTACGACCTCAGCGAGGGCATGCTCGCGGCGCCGGCCGAGGGATGGGCCGAGATGCGCGACATCGCCTGCACCGGGTCGGGATCAGTGCTGGCGATCGGCGATGCGGTGCTGCCCGAGCATGGGCTTGGGATCGCGAACGGCTATGACGACTGCTATCATCTGACTCCGGCGCGGGTGGTGCGGCAGGTGGTCGGACTCGGCTATCGCGGCGATGTCGTCCATTATGTCGGGATGAGCCATTTCATGCGGCTGGCGGCGGCGGAGGGCGGCTTCGCGGTCGATGCGGCGGGCGGGGTGCTCAACGCGCCGGCGGCGGCGTGGCACGCGGCGCTGGCCGAGGAATGCAAGGCAGCGGGGCTGGGGCTGATCTGGTCGCTGTCCTATGAGCTGTTCGACGCCTGGTGCCCCGAGGCGTGGAAGCAGCGCGATGCGGCGGGCGCGCCGGCGCTGACGGGGTGGACGCCGCCGTCGACCCTGCTGTCGCCGGCGAATGCGGCGGCGATGGCGTGGTTGCAGGCGGCGGCACGCGCCTTTGTCGGGATCGCGGTCGCGGCGGGACTGGAGGTCAAGTTTCAGGTCGGCGAGCCGTGGTGGTGGGTCGCCGAGGGCGCGCGCATCTGCGCCTATGACGATGCGACGACGGCGGCGCTCGGCGGGGCGAGCGTGGCGATCGCCGATGTGCGCGGGAACCTCGACGCCGGGCAGCGGGCGATGCTCGATGCGCTGGGCGGGCTGCTGGCGGACTCGACCGCGGCGCTGGTCGCGGCGGCGCGCGATGCGGCGGGGGAGGCGGGGCTGGTCAGCCATCTGCTGGTCTTCCTGCCGAGCGTGCTCGATCCGGCGGCGCCCGACCTGCGGCGCGCCAATGTGCCATCGGGCTGGGCGGCGCCGGCGTTCGATGTGCTGCAGCTGGAGGATTATGACTGGGTGACCGGCGGGCGCGGGGCCGAGACGGCGGGCGCGCGCGCGGCGATGATCCAGCGGCTCGGCTATCCGCCGGGGGATCAGCATTATTTCGCGGGCTTCGTGCTGAAGCCCGGGGATCGGGCGCTGTGGGCGCCGATCGCCGATGCCGCCGCGGCGGCGTGGCGGGCGGGGGTCGGGCGCACGTTCGTCTGGGCGCTGCCGCAGATCGCGCGCGACGGGTTTGTCGCCTTCGACGGCGAGGATGAGGAGGGGGATATGCATACCTATGATGCGGTGGACTTTCCGCTCGCGATCGGTCGCGAGGCGCTGGTCGTCACCGAATTCTCGACCCAGATCGTCAGCTCGCCCTCGGGGCACGAGCAGCGCGCGAGCGAATGGGCCGAGGCGCGGATGCGCTACGATGCGGGGCCGGGGCTGCGCTCCGAGGCCGATGTGCGGGCGCTGGCCGATTTCTTCCGCGCCCGGCGCGGGGCGGCGCGGGCGTTCCGCTTTCGCGATCCGTTCGACCACAGCTCGGCCGCCGATGGCGGGGCACCGGGACCGACGGACCAGCGGCTCGGCTTCGGCGACGGCAGCCGGCGGCAGTTCGCGCTGGTCAAGCAGTATGGCGCCGACGAGGCGGTGCAGGAGCGGTCGATCCGGCTGCCGGTCGCGGGCAGTGTGCGGGTGGCGGTCGACGAGGTCGAGACGGCGGCCTTTTCGGTGACGGACGCGGGCGAGGTGCTGCTCGATGCGGCGCCGACAGCGGGGGCGGAGGTGCGCGCGGGTTTTCTGTTCGACGTGCCGGTGCGCTTTGCCGAGGATCGGCTCGAGGCGAGCCGCGCGACCTTTCTGGCGGGCGAGCTGGCGAGTGTGCCGCTGGTCGAGGTGCGGGCGCCATGGTGATGGACGCTGCGCCCGACTGGTTGCGCGAGGAGCTGGTGACGCTCGCCTGGTGCTGGCGGCTGTCGCGGCGCGACGGGGTGGTGATCGGGCTGACCTCGCACGACCGCGACCTGACGGTCGGCGGCGTAAGCTATCGCGCGGCGCCGGGGATGAAGCCGTCGGCGATCGAAACGAGCGATGCGATCGAGACCGAAACGCTCGACCTGGAGGGCGCCATCGCGAGCGACGCGATCGCGGCGCGCGACCTCGACGCGGGGCGCTGGGACGGGGCGGTGCTGGAACTGTTCGTGACCGACTGGAGCGCGCCTGAAGCGGTGCCGGTGACGGTGGCGCGGGGGACGCTGGGCGCAGTCGAGCGGCGCGGAGCGGCCTTTGCGGCGGAACTGCAGGGGGTCGTCCGCGCGCTCGACGGGCCGGTGTGCCCGGCGACCTCGTCCTCGTGCCGCGCGGTGCTCGGCGACCGGGCGTGCCGGGTCGACCTGGCGCCGCGCACGCATATGCGGCGCGTCGTCGCGGTCGACGGGCGCGCGGTGACGCTCGACAGCGCGGCGCCTGCGGGGACGATGGCGTTCGGCGAACTGATGTGGATGGAAGGGCCGGCCTGTGGGCTGGCGAGCCCGGTGATCGACGATGAGGGGGCGGTGCTGGCGCTGGCCGAGATGCCGCCTTTCGATGTCGGGACGCCGGTGCGGGTGCGGCTGGTCGAGGGGTGCGACAAGCAGCTTGCGACGTGCCGCGCACGCTTCGGCAATGCGGTGAATTTCCGCGGCGAGGCGCAGCTTCCGGGCAATGATTTGCTGACGCGCTATCCCGGTGGATGAGGTGGGCGTGCGTGTTTTTGCGGCGGCGCGGGCGATGGTCGGAGTGCGGTTCCGGCGACAGGGATGCGACCCGGCGACCGGGCTCGATTGCGTGGGCCTCGTGTGGGCGGCCTATGCCGCGGCGGGGTGGCGGCTGGTACGGCCGGTGGGTTATCCGATGCGCGGATGGCGGCGCGAGCGGGTCGAGGCTGCGCTGCTCGCGGCGGGTTTCGGGCCTGCGGAGGATGCGCGGATCGGCGATGTCGGGCTGATCGCGCTGGCGGCGGGGCAGTTTCATCTGGGGATGATCGGGGCGGAGAGCTTCGTTCACGCGCATGCGGGATTGCGGCGGGTGGTCGAGACGCCTCTGGGGGCGTTGGATGACATGGTGCGGTGGCGGCTCAGGGCAGGCCCACCCCGCTGCGACTAGGGTGCAAGCGCCCGGGTCTCGCTGCCCCTTCCGCAAGCGGGAGGGGTTTCTTTTTTGGGAGTATCGGAATGGCGACTTTGGTGCTGACGGTGGTCGGCGGGATCGTCGGCGGGCCGGTCGGGGCGGCGCTGGGGGCGGCGATCGGGCGGCAGGCGGATGCGGCAATCTTTGCGCCCAGGGCGCGCGAGGGGCCGCGGCTGGCCGACCTGAAAGTGCAGGCATCGACCTATGGTCAGCAGATTCCGAAGCTTTTCGGGACGATGCGCGTCGCCGGGAGCGTGATCTGGGCGACCGACCTGATCGAGCGGCGGACGAAAAGCGGCGGCGGCAAGGGGCGGCCGTCGGTGACCGAATATAGCTATGCGGTGTCGCTGGCGGTGGCGCTGTCGTCGCGGCGTGTGCGCAGGGTCCGGCGGATATGGGCCGACGGCAATCTGCTGCGCGGCGCGAGCGGGAGTTTCAGAGAGCGCTGTATCTTTCGCTGGTACGACGGCAGCGAGGACCAGGCGGTCGATCCGCTGATCGCGTCGGCGGTCGGCGCGGGCAGCGCAAGCGCGTTTCGTGGGTTGGCCTATACGGTGTTCGAGGAACTGGAACTCGGCAGTTTCGGCAACCGCATCCCGTCGCTGACCTTCGAGGTCGAGGCGGATTCGGGCGATATCGATGCCGGACTGGTCGGCGATGTGCTGCTCGGCGAGACAGGGCGCTGCCTCGGCCGCTGGCCGTTCGCCGGCTATGCGGCGTCGGGCGACCGGGTGCGCGAGGCGCTGGCGCCGCTGTTCGCGGCCGATCAGACGCGGCTGGTCAGCACGCCGGACGGCTGGCGCCTCGCGCCGGCGAGCCTGACCGGCGATGCGCTGGCGCTGGCCGATTTCCGCGAGGCGCGCCACACGGAGAGCGCACGCGACCGGATCGAGCAGCGCCGCGCGCCGCTGGCGGCGCTGCCGGGCACGATCCGGCTGCGCCATTATGCGCCCGAGCGCGACTATCAACTGGGGCAGCAGGTAAGCGCCGTGGCGGGCGGCGGCGCGCGCGAGGAGGCGATCGACTTGCCGGCGGTGCTGCCCGCCGATGCGGCGCGCGGACTGGCGCGGCAACTCGCCGCGGCCGCCGCCGACGGGCGCGAGACCTGCGTGTGGCAGGCCGATCTGGCGGCGCTGGCGCTGCCGGTCGGCGGGCGGATCATGCTGGCGGGCGGGGCGACGTGGCGGCTGGCGCAGCGCCGGGTAAAGGGTGCGGGGATCGAGGTCGAGCTTTGCCGCCACCAGCCGCTGGCCACGGCGGATGTCGCGGCCGATCCGGGGACGCCGGTGACGGCGCCCGACTGGCCCGATGCCGAAGGCGTGGTGCGCCTGTTCGACCTGCCTTCGATCGGTAGCCCGGTCGCAGACGCGCCGCGGCTGGTCGTCGCGGGGGCGGGCAGCAACGACGGCTGGCGCGGCGCCGATTGCTGGGTGGTGCCGGCCCCCGATGCCGAACCGGTCGCGCTGGGGTCGGTGCGGCCCGCGGCGGCGCTGGGTGCGCTCGCCGCGCCGCTGGAGGCCGGAAGCGCCTTGCTGATCGACCGGGCGCATGGGGCGCTCGTCACCCTCGTCAATCCGTCGATGACGCTCGAGTCGGTGAGCGATACGATGCTGCTTGCCGGCTCCAATCGCGCGATGATCGGGGCCGAACTGGTGCAATTCGGGAGCGCCGAGCAACTCGGCCCGACGCTGTGGCGGCTGACGCGGTTGCTGCGCGGGCGGGCGGGGACGGAAACGGCGGCGGCGCACGAGACGGGCGCCCCTTTCGTGCTGCTCGACGATCCGGCGCTGCTTGCCGTTCCGGCCGATATCGCGGGCTGGGCCACGAGCGGCGCGGCGATGCTGCAATGGGCCGACCGCAACGGCACGGCCGTGACCGAGACCCCGATTCCAGCCTCGGCGCAGGCGCTGCAGCCGCTGTCGCCGGTGCAGGGATATGTGGCGGCCGATGGCGCGGGCGGGGTGACGGCTGCGTGGACGCGCCGTAGCCGCCTCGACACCGGCTGGCGCGACCGGATCGACCTGCCGCTCGGCGAAAGCCGCGAGCTCTACCGTATTGCGACGGTGCCCGCGGTCGCCGGTGTCGGCCCGTGGGAGCGGAGCGCGGCTTCGCTTCCCCTAAACGCGGCGACGCTCGCGGCGCTTCCGCCGGGCACGGCGCTCGACATTCGCCAGATCGGCGATTTCGCGCTGTCGCCGCCGCTGATTCTCCCGTTGACGTAAAGGAAAGCCCCGATGACAGACCTGCCGACGACCGCGCGTTTCCAGCTCCCGCTCCTCGCTGCCGCGCAGGCGCAGAAAGAGATCACGCACAATGAGGCGCTGACCCTGCTCGACGCGCTCGTCCAGCCGATGATCGAGGCGGGGCCGCAGAACGATCCGCCCGCGGCGCCGGCGGTCGGGCAAGGCTGGCTCGTCGGTATCGCGCCGACGGGAGAGTGGAGCGAAGCTGCTGGAATGATTGCGGTTTCGACCTCGGGCGGATGGCGTTTCGTGGCGCCGTGCGCGGGGATGCGGCTGTTGCGTCTGTCCGACCGGGGCTGGCTGCGTTTTGACGGGAGCGACTGGAGCGGGCCGGGGGCAGTCGCGAGTCCCTCCGGCGGCGCGGTCGTCGACTCAGAAGCCCGCGCCGCGATCGATGCGCTGATTTTGCATCTATCGGCGCATGGCCTTCTGATTGCAGGCTGATTTTCAGTTTCTTGATGCAGGAAGTGCGGCTTTTTGGCAACAGATTGGCGATTTGTTCGCTTGCGTGGAACCAAAGCGGCGAGTAGGACGTCTGACGAGACGTAAATCTCAATTGAAAGGGGAATCTATTATGAGGAAGCTTGCCGTCGCCGTGGCGTTGGCCTCCACTGCCCTTGCGTCGCCTGCCCTTGCGCGCGACAACTCCTGGTATGTGGGAGTCGGCGGTGGTGTGATGCTCGTCGAGGACATGGACCTCGACATCGGCACCATCGACAATGCCGGCACCGTCGATCATCGTGTCGGATATGATTTCGAAGGCACCGTCGGCTATGACTTCGGCGCGTTCCGCGCAGAAGTCGAAGTCGGCTACCGCGAAGCCGACATCAAGGAAGGCCGCTTCGCTGCGCCGGGCATTCCCTCGAACGCCAACGGCACGGGTTCGTTCACCGGCACGACGCCGCTGAACGGCGATTCGAACGCCCTGAGCTTCATGGTCAACGCCATGTTCGACTTCGGCGACGACGATGGCCTGCAGGGCTTCGTCGGCGGTGGCGCCGGTGTCGCGCGCGTCGATTTCGCGCCGGTCTTCGCCGGTCCGTTCATCGACGATTCGGACACGGGCTTCGCTTGGCAGGCGATCGCGGGTATCCGCGCGCCGCTCACCAAGAACTGGGATGCCGGCCTGAAGTATCGCTTCTTCAACGCCAGCAACCTCGATCTGGTCGATCAGGCCGGTCGCGACGTTTCGACGCGCTTCCGTTCGCACTCGATCCTGGGCACGCTGACCTACAACTTCGGTGGCGCCGAAGCTCCGCCTCCGCCGCCCCCGCCGCCTCCCCCGCCGCCGCCTCCCCCGCCGCCGCCTCCCCCGCCGCCTCCGCCGCCGGTGGTCTGCGAGCCTGGGCCGTACATCGTGTACTTCGACTGGGATCAGTCGGCGATCACGCCCGAAGCGGCTTCGACGCTGGACAATGCGATCAGCGCCTACAACCAGGGCTGCAGCGGTCAGCAGGTCATGCTCGCCGGTCACGCCGACCGTTCGGGTTCGGCCAAGTACAACGTCGGTCTGTCGCAGCGTCGCGCCGATGCCGTGAAGGCCTATCTGACGGCCCGCGGCGTTGCCGACACGTCGATCACGACCGAAGCGTTCGGCGAAACCCGTCCGGCCGTTGCGACCGCCGACGGCGTCCGCAACGACCAGAACCGTCGCGTGGAAATCACTTACGGTCCGGGTTCGGGCATGTAAGAGCGGTTTCCATTCCCGACAGGGACTGGACGAAAAAGAAGGGCGGCATCGAAAGGTGCCGCCCTTTCTTTTTGAATCGAAGGCGCGCCGCACGCCGATGCGGCGCTTTTCCTTTGTCTCTCGTTTATAATGTTATATCCTGACATCGGATCGATGTCATGATGTCGGTCCGGAGCGCGGCCGGGGGCGCGAGACTGGATCGCGCATCTGCCGCCCGAAAAGGGAGAGAGACGATGCGCCGACGCCGCAGCATTTTCCGCACCGACCCCAACGCCGATCCGATCATCAACACGACGCCGCTGATCGACGTGATGCTGGTCATGCTGGTGATGTTCGTCATCACCATTCCGCCGCCGACGCACAGCGTCGACGTTACCCTGCCCGCGGGGCCCGGGCCTTTCGAGATTCTCGACCGGAATCGCATCACGATCGACACCGCCGACGTGATCCGCTGGAACGGCAACGCCATCGATCTCGCCGAGCTGGGCCAGTTGGTGAAGACGGCGACCAGCCGCGACGATCCCGCGACGCTGATGCTCGAGCCCGATGCGCGTGCGCGCTATCTGCGCGTCGACGAGGCGATCGGCGCGATCCGCCGCAGCGGCGGCACGCGGATCGCCTTTCCGGGCATCCGGTCCTATGGCGGGCTGATCTGATCGGATCGCTCAGGCGGCGGGCGCGGTTCCCGGCCGCAGGTGCTGCATCATATAGCTCGCATAATCGGCCTTGCCGAGCGGCACGCCCATATGGCGCAGGACCGCATAGGCGGTGACGATGTGGAAATAGAATTGGGGCAGCGCCCAGTCGCGGACATAGTCGGCGGCGCTGAGGTCGAAGACCATGCCGTTCGGCAGCGCGAATTCGACCGGCCGGTCGGCGTCGCTGCCGAACGCCGCGGGGTCGAGCGCGTCGAGCCAGGCGAGCGTCTGTGCGATCTGCGCCTGCATTCCCGCGAAGTCCGTCGCATCGTCGGCGAAATCGGGCGCGCCGCTCGCGCCGAGGCGGGTGGCAGCCTGAAGCGCCTGGCCGCAGGAGAAGCGGATCTGGGTCGGTAGCGGGAACATGTCGGGCGCGAGGCGCGCCGCGAACAATTGCAGCTCGCCGACGCCGTTGCTCTCGCCCCAGGTCAGCGCCCTGGCAAGCTGGCCGGACAGGGCGGTCAGCGCGTTGCGCCAGGCGGGAACGGTCAGGCTGTGCAGCATGTCGGATGCTCCTGTGCGGTGGCGGTCAGGCGACGGCGAGATTGTCCTGGAATTGCAGGCGCGCGAGGCGGGCATAGAGGCCGTCGGCGGCGACGAGGTCGTCGTGGCGGCCTTCTTCGACGATGCGGCCTTCGTCCATCACGATGATGCGGTCGGCGGCGCGCACGGTGGCGAGGCGGTGGGCTATGACGATCGTCGTGCGGTCGTGCATCAGCGCCTCGAGCGCGTCCTGCACCAGCCGTTCGGATTCGGCGTCGAGCGCCGAGGTTGCCTCGTCGAGCAGCAGCAGCGGCGCGCGGCGCAGCAGGGCGCGGGCGATCGCGATCCGCTGGCGCTGGCCGCCCGACAATCGAGCGCCGCCCTCGCCCATGAAGGTATCGAGCCCTTGCGGCAACTTGCGCAGGAACTCCTCGGCGTTGGCGGCGCGCGCCGCCTCCCACAGTTCTTCGTCGGTCGCCGTCCAATTGCCGTAGCGCAGATTGTCGCGCGCCGATGCGGCGAAGATCACCGTTTCCTGCGGCACCATCGCGATCCGCGCGCGGATGGCGGCAGGGTCGGCGGCGGTCAGCGGCACGCCGTCGAGGCGGATCTCGCCCGCCTGCGGATCGTAGAAGCGCTCGACGAGCTGGAACAGGGTCGACTTGCCGGCGCCCGAGGGGCCGATGATCGCGACCGTCTCGCGCGGCCGGATCGCGAGCGAGAAATCATGGAGCGCCGCAGTGTCGGGGCGCGTCGGATAGCGGAATTCGACGCCCGCGAATTCGAGCGTGCCCATGGGCGGCTCGGGCAGGGGCAGCGGGTTGGCTGGCGGAGCGATGGCGGGTTCGGCGTGGAGGAGCTCGCTCAGCCGTTCGGCGGCGCCGGCGGCGCGCAGCAGATCGCCATAGACTTCGGTAAGCGCACCGAAGGCGCCGGCGACAAGGCCCCCGGTCAGCACGAAGGCGGCGATGGTGCCGCCGGTGATCGTTCCCGCCGCGACTCCCTCCGCCCCGTACCAGAGCAGGGTCGTGATCGCGCCGAAGAGCAGGCCGATGACGGTCGCGGTGATCAGCGCGCGCAGGCGGATGCGGCGCTTGGCGGTCGCGAAATTGCTTTCGACCGCGCTGCCGAAGCGTTCGGCCTCGCGCGATTCCTGTCCGAAGGCCTGGACGATCTTCATCGCACCCAGTTGCTCGGACGTGGTCGCACCGATGTCGGCGACGCGGTCCTGGCTGGTGCGCGAAATGGTCTGGAGCCGCCGCCCGAGCAGCACGATCGGCATGATGATGACCGGGATGCCGATCAGGATGCCGCCGGTCAGTGCCGGCGACAGGGTGAAGAGATAGACGATGCCGCCCACGCCCATGACAAGGTTACGCAGCGCGACCGAGACGGTGGTGCCGACGACCTGTTCGATGATCGCTGTGTCCGAGGTCATGCGCGAGGCGATCTCCGACGGGCGGTTTTCCTCGAAGAAGCCGGGGGCGAGGCGGAGCAGGTTGCGCTGTACCGCCTGGCGGATATCGGCGACGGTGCGCTCGCCGAGCCAGCTCACGAAATAGAAGCGCAGCGCGGTGGCGAGCGCGAGGGCCAGGACGATCACGTAGAAGAGGCGGAAATGCGGCGCGACATCGCCGCCGCCGGCGACGAAGCCGCTGTCGATCATCGCCTTGAACTGCCAGGGAATCGCGAGCGTCGCGAGCGCCGCGACGCCGAGCGCGACCGCCGCGACGATGACCTGAAGCGGATAGCGGCTCGCATAGCGCCAGATCATCCGCAGGCTGCCGAGCTTGCGGCGACGCGGTTCCGGGGGCTCGGCGGAAGGGGCTCTTTGGTCGGGTGCGGTCGCCATCGCGCATCGCCCTAGCAGCCGGGGCGCCGCCGCTCAACGCCGCATAATCGCGAGCGGCTTCACGTCGTTTGAAGCGGGGCGAAATGATGCGTTGCACAATGAGATCGATGCCCTAACATGCCCGCCGAAACAGGGCGCCGGCAGAGCGTCCGACCGGACGCAAGGACATTCGATGCTCTATCACGCTTTCGACATGCAGAAATCCTGGCTCGCGGGGGCGAGCGCGCTGGCCACCGCGGGCGCGCAGGCGATGCAGCACCCCGCCAACCCGCTCGGCTATTTCGGCGCCAGCCCGCTATTCGCCTCGGCGCTGGAGGTGTTCGCCCACGCCGCGGCGCCGCGCGGCAAGCCCGCCTTCGACCTTTACGAGACGGTGGTCGACGGCGAGGCCGTGCGGGTGTCGGAGGCGGTCGAGGCGCGCAAACTCTTCGGCCAGCTCAAGCATTTCAAGCATAAGGGCACGAAGGACGCGCCCAGGCTGCTGATCGTCGCGCCGATGTCGGGTCACTATGCGACGCTGCTGCGCGGCACGGTCGAGCGGATGCTGCCGGGGCACGACGTCTGGATCACCGACTGGCGCGACGCCCGCAACGTGCCGCTGGAGGCCGGCAAGTTCGATCTCGACGATTATATCGACTATCTGATCGCGTGGCTCGAGCATATCGGGCCGGGCGCACATGTGCTGGCGGTGTGCCAGCCGTCGGTGCCCTGCTATGCCGCCGCAGCGGTCATGGCGGCATCGAAGCACGCGTGCCGGCCGCGAACGCTGACGATGATGGGCGGGCCGATCGATACGCGCAAGGCGCCGACCGCGGTCAACCAGCATGCGACCACCCGGCCCTATGCCTGGTTCCAGGAAAATGTCATCGCCACCGTGCCGGCCTGGTATCCGGGCGCCGGTCGCCGTGTCTATCCGGGCTTTCTGCAGCTTGCAGGCTTCATGGCGATGAATCTGGGCAACCACATGATGAGCCATTGGGAGATGTTCAAGCATCTGGTCGACGGTGACGGCGAGAGCGCCGACAAGACCAAGGAGTTCTATGACGAATATCGCTCGGTCTGCGACATGACCGCCGAATTCTATCTGCAGACGGTCGACGCGGTGTTCCAGCGCCACCTGCTGCCCAAGGGCGCATTCGAGCATCGCGGCAAGGCGGTCGATCCGAACGCGATCGCCGATATCGCGCTGCTCGCCATCGAGGGCGAGCGCGACGACATCTCGGGAATCGGCCAGACCAAGGCGGCGCTGACGCTCGCCAAGGCACTACCGAGGGACAAGAAGAAATATCTGATGGCGAAGGGCGTCGGCCATTACGGCATCTTCAATGGCCGCAAATGGCGCGAGGAGATCGCGCCGGTGGTCGAGCAGTGGATTCGCGGCAACGGGTGAGAATGGCGGCTTTCGAGCGATAGGCGACGATCGGCATTTCATAACCTTGTCATTCCCGCGAAAGCGGGAATCCAGCGTGGGGTTGGCCGACGCACGCTCTGGATTCCCGCTTTCGCGGGAATGACAAAGGTTGGGAAACGATCGGTTGCGGCCATCCAATCATCGTCACCCCGGACTTGATCCGGGGTCCCGCTGGATACCAAAATCTGTCGGTGCCTCAAAAAGCGGGATCCCGGATCAAGTCCGGGATGACGAAGGTGGAGGAACGGCTGCTTCCCACTCCAAAGCGGCCGCTTGAACCGTTTGTTTCGAACGACGCGCTCAATGCCAGGGCGACGTTCGCACGCTCCAGTAGAGGATAGTGAGCAGCCCCGCCCAGATCAGCAGGATGGCGATCATGCCGGCGCGGCTCGACGGGCGCTCGCTGGCGGCTTCGGCGGCGGCGTGGAGGTCGGCCCAGAGCGGGTCGGGGATCAGGCGCCGCACCGCCCACAGGCCGATCGGCACGAGGATCAGGTCGTCGAGCCAGCCGAGCACGGGGATGAAATCCGGGATCAGGTCGATCGGCGACAGCGCATAGGCGGCGACCGCGACCGCGAGCAGGCGGGCGAGCGGCGGGGTACGGGAGTCGCGGGCGGCGAGCCAGGCGGCATGTGCCTCGACGGCGAGGCGATGGCCGAGGTCGGCGATGCGTTCGGAAAGGGATTTGCCGGGCATATCGCGGCATATTAGGGTTACACCCGATGACGATCCAACTGAAAAGCGTGCGCGTCGAACGCTGGCCGGTCGCTGGCGAATTCGTGATTGCGCGCGGGGCCACGGATCATGTCGACGTCGTCGTCGCCGAGGTCGAGGCGGGCGGCGCGATCGGGCGCGGCGAGGGCACGCCCATCTATTACCAAGGCGAGGAGGCGGCGGGGTGCCGCGATCAGTTGCTGCGCGTCGCGCCGCATCTGTCGGGCCTCGGCGCGGCGGAGGCGCGGGCGGCGGTGCAGGAACTGCTGGGCGCCGGCGCGGCGCGCAACGCGCTCGATTGCGCGCTGTGGAATCTGGAGGCGCGGCAGCGCGGCCTGCCGCTCTGGCATCTCGCCGGGCTCGACGCGCCGCCGACGCCGCGGACGACCGCCTTCACCATCTCGCTCGCCGCGCCCGACCGGATGGCGGCGCAGGCATCGGCCGCGGCGAGCGAGGGGTGGCGGCTGCTCAAGCTCAAGCTGACCGGCGAAGGCGACCGGGCGCGGGTCGCCGCGGTACGCGATGGCGCGCCCGACGCGCGATTGATCGTCGATGCCAATGAAAGCTGGGGACAGCTCGACCTGCTCGGCGAGGCCGAGGCGCTCGCCGAACTGGGGGTCGAACTGATCGAACAGCCGGTGCCGGTGGGCACCGACGCGCTGCTCGACGGTATCTACGCCCCGCTGCCCTTCGTTGCCGACGAAAGCTGTCATATCGCGGCCGACATCGCGCGGATCGGCACTTTCTATGACGGGGTGAATATCAAGCTCGACAAGGCAGGCGGGCTGACCGAGGCCCTGCGCCTCGCCGATGCGGCCGATGCCGCGGGGCTGGGCATCATGGTCGGGTGCATGCTGTCGACCAGCCTCGCGATCGCGCCGGCCTTCGTGCTCGCGCAGCGTGCGCGCTGGGTCGACCTCGACGGTCCCGCGCTGCTGGCACGCGACCGCAACGACGGGTTCCGCTTCATGGGCGGGATGATCGCGCCGGCGGACGGCGCCTGACTGGCACGCCGGCAGGCGCGCCGCCGTTCAAGGTTTCGCGCGAAGACGCAACGGCACGAAGAGGAGAGAGCTTCCCGCTTTCGCGGGAATGACGGGGAAGAGGGGGGACGGCGATGATGCGCGGCGCGGCTCAGACGTAGCTGACCACCTCATATTCGATGCCGTCGGGGTCGAGGAAATAGAAGCGGCGGCCGGGAGCGTAGTCGGCGTGGGCGAAGGGTGCGAGGCCGACCGCCTTCACCCGGTCTTCGGTCGCGTCGAGATCGTCGACCTGCACCCCGACATGGTTGAGCGGCTCGCCCTTCGGGTAGCGCCGGTGGGCGTGCTCGCCGTCTGGGCCGGTGTAGAGAGCCAGATAGGCGCGATCGCTGCCGACGTGGATGGTCGTGCCGCCGTCGCGGGCAGAGCCGCGCCAGCGTTCGTGCCAGCCGAAGATCGCCGACAGCAGGCGCGCAGTGCGTACGGGGTCGCTGACGGTGACATTCACATGCTCGATGAAGGGGGACCTCACGATATTCTCCTGATTCGGGTTGACGCCCGGCATTATCGAAGCTCAAGTGAGGTTTAGATCAAGGGGATATGGCGTCGCCGGCTTCAAGCGCCCGTCACCGCGAGCGCCGCGACGCAATACGGGGCGGCTTTGCACCGCGCCGGATTTGCCGCGTCGCGGCGCTCCTCGCAATGACCACGGGAGGACACGATGCACCGAACCGACCTGATCGCGATCGGCGAACTGGCGGCACGCACCGGCGTCGCGGTGTCGGCGATCCGCTTCTACGAGGCGAAGGGGCTGATCGCGTCGCTGCGCAGCGGCGGCGGACAACGGCGCTTCCTGCGCGCCGACATTCGCCGCGTGTCGTTCATCCTGATCGCGCAGCAACTGGGGCTCAGCCTCGAGGAGATCGCCGACGAGCTGGCACGGCTCCCTGCGCAGCGGACGCCGAACGCCGCCGACTGGACGCGGATCAGTACCGCGCTGCGCGCGCGGATCGACGCGCGGATCGCCGCGCTCGAACGCACACGCGAACTGCTCGACCAGTGCATCGGCTGCGGCTGCCTGTCGCTGAAGAAATGCGGGCTCTACAACGCACAGGACAAGGCGGCGCAGCGCGGCGCCGGGCCGCGCTACCTGCTCGGCGACCGGGCGAGGGAGATTGCGGAGGTGGGGTAGGCAAATTGCCCTTGATGTCCGCTTTGGGGTGGGGAGCGGTCATAACCATCCCCTCCTCTTCAGAGGAGGGGTAGTGAGACTTGGTCCGGCGCAGCCGGGCCTTAGTCGAGCGGGGTGGTGGCCGGAGGCCGGTGCCGCCCTGCATTCACCACCCCGCTGCGACTAACGAACAAGTTCGTAAGTCTCGCTGGCCCCTCCTCTGAAGAGGAGGGGCTTTAGTGGCCGCAACCGGTCGCTCTTCGGCGCGGTCAAACCGCCGTCAGTCGCTCGATCTCGGGCGGGCCGGCGAGGCAGGGGGCGAGCTTGGCGCCCAGGGTGCGGAAATGGTCCGAGGCGCGGTGCGCCTCGACCGCCGCCGCGTCGTCATAGCATTCCATGACCTTGTAGACGCCCGCTTCGTCGGTGCGGAACAGGCGGTAGAGGCTGTTGCCGGGCTCGTTCGCGCGGACGGCCGAGACGAGCTCGGCGAAGATGCCCTCGAACTCCGCGTCCTTGCCGGGCTGCACGCGCAGCGTTGCGATGATGCCGATGGCGCTCATGGGAAACCCCTTTTTTTGGTGATCGGGCCGGCCGCGACCGGCCGGCCCGATCCGATGTGTCAGAAGACCTCGAACAAGCCCGCCGCGCCCTGACCGCCGCCGATGCACATGGTGACGACGGCATATTTGACGCCGCGGCGCTTGCCCTCGATCAGCGCGTGACCGACGCAGCGAGCGCCGGTCATGCCGAACGGGTGGCCGATCGAGATCGAGCCGCCGTTGACGTTGAGCGTTTCATTGGGGATGCCGAGCGTGTCGCGGCAATAGAGCACCTGCACCGCGAAGGCTTCGTTGAGCTCCCACAGGCCGATGTCGTCCATCTTGAGCTCGAAGCGTTCGAGCAGCTTCGGGATCGCGAAGACGGGGCCGATGCCCATCTCGTCGGGCTCGGTGCCCGCGACCGCCATGCCGACATAGCGGCCAAGCGGCTGGAGCCCGCGCTTCTCGGCGACCTTGGCCTCCATCACGACGCAAGCCGACGAGCCGTCCGAAAGCTGGCTGGCGTTGCCCGCGGTGATCGTGTGGCCTTCGCCCATCACCGGCTTCAGGCTCGCCAGGCCTTCGAGCGTGGTATCGGGGCGGTTGCACTCGTCCTTGTCGGCGACGACCTCCTTGTAGGAGACGTCCTTGGTCTCCTTGTCGACGACCGCCATCGTCGCCTTGCAGGGGACGATCTCGTCGGCGAACTTGCCCGCAGCCTGCGCGGCGGCGGTGCGCTGCTGCGACTGGAGCGAATATTCGTCCTGATATTCGCGGGCGATGTTGTAGCGCTTCGCGACCACCTCGGCGGTGCCGATCATCGGCATATAGGTGTCCTTGTGCATCGCGAGCAGTTCGGCGTCGGGCTCGATGAAGATCTTGCCGCTGCCGCTGACCTTCGAGATGCTCTCGACACCGCCGGCGACGCAGATGTCCTGGCGGTCGACGATGATCTGCTTCGCGGCGGTCGCGATCGTCATCAGGCCCGACGAACATTGGCGGTCGATCGACATACCGGGGACGGTGACGGGCAGGCCGGCGCGCAGCGCGATCAGGCGCGCGACGTTCGGCGATTGCGATCCCTGCTGCATCGCGGCGCCGAACAGGACGTCGTCGATCTCGCCGCCTTCGAGCCCGGCGCGCTCGACCGCGGCCTTGACCGAGAAGGCGCCGAGCGTCGGCGAGGGGGTGTTGTTGAACGAACCGCGCGCCGCCTTGGTCAGCGGGGTGCGGGCGGTGGAAACGATGACGGCGTCACGCATGATGATGTTCCTTCAATATATGGGATTGGGCCTTTTCCGGGGAGGGTCGGCCTCACACGAAGAACTGGCTGATCCATTCGGCGATCAGCGCGGGTTTGTCCTCGCCCTCGATCTCGACCGAGAATTCGAGCGTCTGCTGCCATTGGCCCGGGCGTTTTTCTTCGAGTTCGAGCAGCTTGAAATGGCCGCGCACGCGCTTGCCCGAGCGGACGGGAGACAGGAAGCGGACCTTGTTGCCGCCGTAGTTGACGCCCATCTTGACGTCCGCGGGGCGCGGGCAGTCCGATTTCGCCACCAGCATCGGGAACAGCGACAGGGTGAGGAAGCCGTGCGCGATGGTGCCGCCGAAGGGCGTCAGCTTCGCCTTTTCGGGATCGACGTGGATGAACTGATGGTCGCCGGTGGCGTCGGCGAACTTGTCGATCATGGCCTGGTCGACGAGCACCCATTCGGACGTGCCGAGCGGCTTGCCGACCAGATCCTTCATCTCCTGCGGCGGAATGGCGGCCATATCTGATCCCCTCATATCTGTTCGAAGGGGGCGTTCTAGGCCGGTCTTGCCGCATTGCACAAGAGCCAAGCCCCGCGCCCGCGGCGCCGTAGCGTCACCTCTTGGCCGGTTTCCGGGCCGTTTCCGCGTTGTCCTCGGCATAGGGCAGAATCATCGTGCCGTCGGGCGCCGCGGTGAAGGTGGTTTGAGTCGGATAGGCGAAATCATATCCGGCTGCGGTCATCGCCTCGAACAGGCGGATCGCGATGTCGGTGCGCGCCGCGGCGACCTTGTCGTAATCCTCGTCATGGACGTCGAAGATCAACTCGAAATCGAGGCTCGACGGGCCGAAGCCGGTGAAGCTCGACCGGATGAACTCGTGCCCGGTCGCCTTCACCTGCTCCTCGAGCAGCGCGGGCAGCGCACGCAGCATCGCGGGCGTGGTCTGATAGACGACGCCGATCATGAAGGTCACGCGGCGGCGGTGGAGATGCGCGTAATTGGTGATCTCCTTGGACAGGAGATTGGTGTTGGAGATCACCAGCAGTTCGCCGTTCGCCGAGCGGATATGCGTGCTCTTGAGGCCGATGCGCTCGACCGTCCCCGACGAATTGTCGTATTTGATCGCCTGCCCGACGCGGAACGGCCGGTCGAAGATGATCGAGAGCGAGGCGAAGAGGTCGGAGAAGATGCCCTGCGCGGCGAGACCGATGGCGATGCCGCCGATCCCGAGCCCGGCGACGAGGCCGGTGACGTTGACCCCCATATTGTCGAGGATGACGATCGCCGCGATCGCGAACAGCGCGACGCTGATCAGGAGGCGGATGATCCCCATCGCGTTGATCAGCGTTTCATTGTGTCGATCGGCGGCGCGGCGCTGGATCAGACCGATGACGATCTCGCGCACCCAGATCGCGACCTGCAGCACGACCGCGACGGTGAAGACGAACTGGATCGTCTGCATGACGAGGGCGGGTGGATTGGCATAGCTTGCGACGAGCCGGATCGAGACGATCGCCAGCACGCTCGACCGCGTCTTGTGGACGACGCGGCCGACGATGTCGGTGAGGGTGAACTGCCCCGGCGCGGCCTGCGCCCGCCTGAGGGCAAAGGTACGGAGGAGCGAGAGCAGGAAATAGATGATCAGCCCCGCCGCGATCGCGATGCCGATCTGGAGCCAGTGGCTGTTCACCCAGGCGACGCTGCTGTCCCACCAGGCGCGCAGGTCGGCGATCGGGGTCAGCGCGGAAGCGTTTTTGGGAGCGGACATGGCGGCGGTCAGAAGCGAAAGGGTCACGGCGATCATCCGGGTCAGGCGGAACGGAGCAGCTTCGCCGCATCGGGCGCCTGCTCCAGATAGGTCAAAAATCCGCGTTCGTAACGCGAAAGATATCGGGTCGCGCGCGGCAGCGTGCCGACGGCTGCGGCAAAGTCCCCGCGCGCCTGTGCCGCAGCGATCATCGCGGGGTGGACATAGGCGCGGCGCGCGACTGCGGGGGTGTTGCCGAGCCGCTCGGCGACATGGGCGAGCAGCGCCTTCAGCGTCGGCGGCTCTTCGGCGTCGTAGAGGAAGGTGAAGGCCTCCACGCTCGCCGACCAGGTGCGGAAATGCTTGGCGCTGAATTCCTCGCCCATCGCCTCGCGGATATAGGCGTTGACGTCGTCGGAGCCGACCGCGCAGACCTCGCCCGCATCTTCATATTGGAAAAGATTCTGGCCGGGGAGGTCTTGCAGCCGGCGCACCAGCGTCGCGAGGCTGCGGTCGCTGATCGTCACCTCGCGCCGTGCTCCGCCCTTGGCGCGATAGGCAAGGCGCAGCGTGCGGCCGGTCGCGCTGGCATGGCGCTGGCGCAGGGTGGTCGCGCCGAAACTCTTGTTGGCGAGCGCATATTCCTCGTTGCCGACGCGCAGCGCGGCGAGGTCGAGCAGGCGGACGACCGCGGCGACGACGCGCTCGGGGCACAGGGTTCGGCGGGCGAGATCGTCCTCCAGCCGCGCGCGGAGCAGCGGCAGCGCATGGCCGAAGGCGGCGCAGCGGTCATATTTGTCGGCCTCCTGCGCGAGGCGGAAATCGGGGTGATAGCGATACTGCTTGCGCCCGCGCGCGTCATAGCCGGTCGCGAGGATGTGGCCGTTCGCCGCCGGGCAGAACCAGGCATCCTCATAGGCCGGCGGCAGCGCGATGGCATCGAGCCGCGCGATTTCGTCGCGGTCGCGAATGATGCGACCCTTCGCGTCGCGATAGCGCCACGCGCCGCCGATACGTTCCCGGCTGATGCCGGGGAGGCTGTCGTCGATGTGGATAAGGCGGGCGGGCATGGCATATCAGCGTTCGGACGTCGGCGATGGTTCCCAAGCTCTCCCAACGCTGCAATCGGCCGAGTCCCTCTGCCCCTCCGCAAGCGGAAGAGGTCAGGGGATGGCCGGCACCGTCGGATGGCGCGGCGGAACTTGCGCCGGGCGTGCGGTCAGGGGACGCCAGCCGGCTTCCTGCTCGCGGCGGCGGCAATAGGTGGTGAGGCCGATCTCGAGCGCCAGCATCATGTAGATGAAGGGCTGGAAGGCGATGCCCACGAACAGCGAGCCGATCAGATAGACGATGTGCCCCTGTTGGAGAGCGACCGCGAGCGGGGCGATCCATTGCTCCTCGGCGCGCCGTGTCTTGAGATAGCGGCTGCGCAGTCGTTCGAGCTGGAGGAGGCCGATGAATTGCAGCGCCAGCCACATTGCGAGCCCCGGATAGCCCTGTTCGCCCAGCATTTCGAAATAGCTTGAATGATAGGCGCGCGATTTTTCCTCATAGACCGAGGGGCCGACGTCCTGCGGATTGTCGGGGTCATAGTCGGTCGCTGCCTTCACGACGCGGACATGATTCTGGATATAGGCGTCGAAACCGCCGCCGAACGGATTTTCCTTCGCATAATCCCAGGTCCATTTCCACACCGCGACGCGCGTCGAGGCCGACTGATCGGCCTTGTAGCCCTCGATCGTCTCCATCCGTTCGGTGAAGCTCTGCGGCAGGAAGGGGATCGCTGCGAGCGCGAGCAGTCCGGCGCCCGCCATGTAGAGGAAGCGGTGCTTGACCGAGCGCAGCGACAGGACGGCGAGCACGACGAGGCAGACGAGCCCGGTGCGCGCCTCGGTCCCCACCGGCAGCAGCATGCAGGCGAAGCACAGCGCGAAGCAGAAGAGGGAGACGCGCCAGTCGGGCGGGAAGATGGTGCCGTGACGGCGATACCAGAGGATCAGCGGAATGATCGCGATCCCCACGGTCGACATGATCGAGCCTTCGTAGAGGCCGTAATTCTCGTTGAGCAGCAATTGCAGCGAACCATAGCCGCTGCCGCCCGCGGCGGTCTTGATGCCGCCCGCGATCGCGATCGACCCTGCGGAGAGCAGCATGATCAGGATCAGCGATTCGATGCGGAGCTTGGTCCGCAGCGTCAGCGGCAGGAAGATCGCCCAGACCAGCGCCTTCCACACCCAGTCCCATTTGACCTGCGCCTGCACCGGAAAATCGGCCTGCATCGTCGTGATGCCGCAATAGATGAGCAGTAGCACCATCAGGGTCTGACGCCCCGACCAGCGCGTATCGCGCTTGTCGTCCACTGTCAGCCAGCCGAGGATCGCGAGCGCGAAGACGATCAGCGAGATCGGGATCGAATTGATTAGAAAATAGCTGAGCCGTTGCGGTGCGACGATGTCGATGTAGCAATAAGCGAGGATGAACAGGAACGGCTTTCGAAAGCCGACCCCGATGAAGGCGAACAGAAAAGCGACGAAGGCGATGTCACGCATCGCCGGCGGCCTGTTTTGCGGCCTCGGCGTCGCGCCGTTGCTGCCACAGCTTGCGCGGGCTTACCTCATGGTCGAGGTCGTCGCGATGGAGCAGGCGCCACAGCGCGATTCCCATCAGCACATGGGTCAGGGCAATCGAGAAATTGTCGACCATGGTGCGGCGGCGCCCGTTTCCCTCGCCGGCCCCCCGTGGGCCGACGCAGTGGACCTTACGCGAGCGGGGTTGACGCGGCGTTAAGGCTTGTCTGGCAGTTTTCCCGGGTCATGACCCGAATCCTCCATGTGCTCGACCACAGCCTGCCCGCGCACAGCGGCTACGCCTTTCGCACCCGCGCGCTGATGAAGGCGCAGGCGGCGAAGGGGTGGGACGTCGCAGGGGTGACGGGGGTGCGCCAGCCCGATCCGCGCGGGGAAACGGGCGCGGACGGCGAGACGGTCGACGGGCTGACCTTCTATCGCACGCCGCCGATCGCGCCGATGCGCTCGCCGATCCGCGAATGGCGCGAGATCGGCGCGCTCGCGGCGCGGATCGAGGCGCTCGTGCGCGACTGGCAGCCCGACCTGCTCCACGCCCATTCGCCGGTGCTCGACGGACTCGCGGCGCTGCGCGTCGGCAAACGGCTCGGCATCCCGGTACTCTATGAGATTCGCGCTTTCTGGGAGGATGCGGCGGTCGGCAACGGGACGGGGCGCGAGCGCAGCGCGCGCTATTATCTGACACGCACTCTCGAAACCCGCGCGGTGAAGGCGGCCGATGCGGTCGCTGTTATCTGCGAGGGCCTGCGCCGGGACCTGACCGCGCGCGGGGTCGATCCCGACAAGATCATCGTCTCGCCCAATGGGGTCGACCTCGACCTGTTCGGCGATCCGCTGCCACGCGATGCGGCGCTGGCCGCACGGCTCGGGCTGGGCGAGGGGGATGCGGTGATCGGCTTCATCGGCAGCTTCTATGACTATGAGGGGATCGACGATCTGATCGCGGCGATGCCGGCGCTCGCTGCGGCGCAGCCCCGCGCGCGGCTGTTGCTCGTCGGCGGCGGGCCGATGGAGGATGCGCTGAAGGCGCAGGCGGCCGCATCGTCGGCTGCGGACCGCATCCACTTCGTCGGCCGCGTGCCGCATAGTCAGGTCGAGCTCTATTATTCGCTGATCGATATCCTCGCCTATCCGCGCAAGAGGATGCGGCTCACCGATCTCGTCACCCCGCTCAAGCCGCTCGAGGCGATGGCGCAGGGCAAGCTGGTCGCCGCCTCCGACGTCGGCGGGCATCGCGAATTGATCGAAGATGGGGTGACGGGGACGCTGTTCGCGCCTGATGATCCGGCTGCGATCGCCGCCGCGCTTGCCGATCTGCTCGGCCGCCGCGACCTGTGGAACGATCGGCGGCGCACGGCGCGGCTTTTCGTCGAAACCCATCGTAACTGGTCGTCAAACATTCTACGTTACGAACCGGTTTACCAGCGCCTGCTCGCACACCGCGCGCCGGCGCTCGCGGCTTAGGCGTTTCAGGGGAACGGGACGAGATGGACGACAACGTCGAAACGAGGCGGACCAGCAAGGCGGGCGCGCTGCTGCGCGCCTTGCGTCCGGCGGTACCGGCGGTGATCAGTGCCGCGGCGATGATCTTCCTCTTCGCCGCGGTGATGCCGCTGTCCTGGGTCGCCGGGATCAGCTGGAATCTCTATCTCGACCGCCTGTCGGACCTGTTCGTGCCGCCGGTCGGCAACGGCGGGCGGCTCGTGCTGGCGCTCGGCATGGCGCTCGTTGCCGCGCTGATCGCGGGGCTCGTCGCGCTGGTGCTCGTCAGGCCCGATTCCGCGCGCCGCGCGCGCCGTCGGGGACCGGGCGAGGCGGCCGACGATCCGCTGCCGCGCCGCCGCGCCGATTTCCATCCCGACGACCCGCCGCGCCCGCCGATCCGTGCCGGCCGCGATCTGCCCGCCGAAGGGCTGGGACCGGTCGCCTGGGCGGCGGACGAGCCGGCGGTCGAAGAGCAAGCCGAGGAAGAAGAGGAGGCGCTGGTCCTTGCCGATCTGGCGCCGGCCGTGCCCGAATACGAGCCGGAAGAAGGACCGGAGCAGGAAAGCGCGCCGTGGCTCCAGCCCGCCGAGGTCGCCGCGCAGCCGCTGCCCGACCCTGCCGACCGTTCGCTCGGCGCGATGGTCGCGCGCTTCGAGGCCGGGCTGGTGCAGCGCCGCCGGACGCAGGCGGCGACGCCGTCCGCCGCTCCGGCGCTCGTCGACGCGGCCAACGAGGATGGCGCGGAAGATATCGACTTCGCACTCGAAGCGGCGCTGTCGACGCTCCAGCGCCTCAACCGCAACGCAGCGGGTTAATCCTCTACCGTCAATATTTCGATCCGCAGGTCGCCCGGTGTCTCGGCCGGTTCGACCGCGACGTCGGCGACGATGTGGCCGGGCAGGCGGAATTCGACCGTGCCGAGATGCGCATTGAGCGCGCGGGCCAGGGCCTCGACGGCGCCGACCGCGACGCTGCACGGGAACAGGTGACGCGCCCCGACGAAATTGGCGCTGGCCCAGGGACGCAGCGTCGAAGCACCGAGGAGCGCGACGCCGTGCGGCAGTTCGCGTGCCAGCAGGCGGCGCAGGCGGCGATGCGGGCAGCCGGGGCGTGATGGCCGGACGGGCGACCAGCTGATCATGGCCGATCTCCCGCACGGCGCGCGCGCATCGTGCGGGTTCGTCCGTCGCCGCTCGGCTCCGTCCGTTCGGCGTGCCATTTGCTCATGAAATTTTCCGTACGCGAGACGATCCGGCGCCCCGGTTCGCGTCCGCCGCGCAGGTCTGCGACGAGCCGCGGATCGCCCACCGCAGCCCGGCCGAAGACGCTCGGCGGCATCGCCGATTCGCGCAAAAACGCCTCGATCCGTTGCAGCAATCTGCGTTCCATCTTTCGTCTCCCGTCCATCGCGTTTCCGGGCGAGTCGCCCGATAGGATATTTCCTATCTGAAACGCGATTTCCTACTTGTCTAGGAAAAATCCTATTGCTAGATGCGAAGGCAGAAGGATCGGACCATGTCAGACTTTGCCGAGACGGATTTCGCCGACGACCCGCGCGCTGCGCTCGACCGTCTGCTGCGGGACAGGGGCGTCGACTATGCCCAGCTTTCGGCGCGTATCGGCCGCAACCCCGCCTATATCCAGCAATATATCAAGCGCGGGTCGCCGCGCCGGCTGGCCGAGGAGGATCGCGCGCGTATCGCGGCCTATCTCGGCGTCCCCGAGGCGATGCTCGGCGGTCCGCTCCGGCGCGTCGTGGCGCCCGCCGCGCGGCGCGGACGCGACATGGTGCTGGTGCCCAAGCTTGCGATCGGCGCCTCGGCGGGCGCCGGGGCGAGCATCGACGGCGAGCCGGTCGAGGGCGCGGTCGCCTTCGACCCCAAATGGCTGCGCGAACTCGGCGCCGATCCGCGCACGCTCAGCATCATCCGGGTCGAGGGCGATTCGATGGCGCCGACGCTCGGCGACGGCGACGACATTTTGGTCGACGCCGGCGACGCCGCCGGGCGGCTGCGCGACGGTATCTATGTGCTACGGATGGACGATGTGCTGATGGTGAAGCGCATCGCGCGCGCGCCGGGGCCAGGGCGTATCGCGGTGATCAGTGACAATCCGCAATATCGAAGCTGGGACGACCTGCCGATGGCGGCGGTGCAGCTCGTCGGCCGCGTCGTGTGGACCGGGCGGCGGGTGCGGTGATGCGGTCGGGCTGTTGCAGCCTGCCAATCAATAGGGTTCGGCCATCACCGCTTCGATCTCGTGGTCGAGCACTTCGGCGCGGCGGCATTGATCTTCGCTGCCGCTGCGGCATTTTTCGGCCGCCTTGTCGCGCTGGCGGGTCAGCTTGCCCAGCTTCGCCTCGCGCTCGCGCATCGCGCGGCCCCGGTTGCGGTCGGCCTCTTCCTGGCTCGTCGTCGACCAGTCGGCGACCTGACCCGCCGCCTTCACCGGCGCGGTGACCACGGTCTTGACCGCGCTGACGCAGCCCGAAAGCGCGAGGCAGGCGAGAGGAAGGAGGAGAAGCCTCGGACCCATGATTTTTCCTTTCGAAAACAGCGATGCTGCGGTCCCGACGCCCTTTTAGCCGCTTTTGCGTGAACGGGCCATGATCCGATTGCGCGGGGCGACGACATTGATAGACTGACCCTGCGCCGGCGGCGCCCATGACCGCCGGCGGGAGGAGAGGGTCATATGAGCAATATGCAAAAGGGACTGGCCGAGTTCATCGGCACCTTCTGGCTGGTATTCGGCGGCTGCGGCAGCGCGGTGATCGCGGCAGGCTTTCCCGATCTCGGGATCGGCTTCCTCGGCGTCGCGCTCGCCTTCGGCCTGACCGTCGTGACCATGGTCTATGCGATCGGCCATATCTCGGGAGGGCATCTCAATCCGGCGGTCACCGTCGGCCTGTGGGCGGGCGGGCGCTTCGACGCGCGCGATATCCCGCTCTATGTGGTAGCGCAGGTGCTGGGCGCGATCGTCGCCGCCTGGCTGCTCTATTATATCGCGCAGGGCAGCCCGGGATTCGACATCGCCAACGGGCTGGCAGCGAACGGCTTCGACGCGGGATCGCCCGGCGGCTATGACGTCTGGTCGGCGCTGATCATCGAGATCGTGCTGACCGCGGGCTTCGTGTGGGTGATCATGGGCTCGACAGACGGCCGCGCGCCGGCGGGTTTCGCGCCGCTCGCGATCGGGCTCGCGCTGACCCTGATCCACCTGATCTCGATCCCGGTGACCAACACATCGGTCAATCCGGCGCGCAGCACCGGGCCGGCGCTGGTGGTCGGCGGCCTTGCATTCCAGCAATTGTGGCTGTTCTGGGTCGCGCCTTTGATAGGCGGGGCCGTGGGCGGCTGGCTCTATCGCACCGTGGGAGCCGATGCCTTTCCCAAGCCCAATATCGAGGGCGACTGAACGGAATGCGCCGGCCGGGTCATCGCCGGCCGGCGTTCATTTGAGCAAGTCGATCGCGAAGGCGCGCACCTCGTCGGCCATGTCGGGCCGTTCGAGCGCGAGTGCGAGATTGGCGTGGATATACCCCGCCTTCGACCCGCAGTCGTAGCGCACGCCGTCGAAAGTGACGGCATGGAACGGCTGGCGGCCGATCATCGCCGCCATCGCATCGGTGAGCTGGATTTCGCCCCCAGCCCCCGTTTCCTGCGTTTCGAGCACGCGCATCACCTCGGGCTGGAGGATGTAGCGGCCCGAGATGATCAGGTTCGAGGGCGCGTCGGGGGCTGCGGGTTTTTCGACCAGTCCGTTGACTTCGGTGAGGGCGCCGTCGGCCTTGCCGGGCGCGATGACGCCGTAGCTCGACACCTGGTCGCGCGGGATTTCGAGGACCGAGATCAGGTTTCCGCCGACGCGGGCGTAGGCGTCGACCATCTGTTTCATGCAGCCAGGCGAGCCGTGCATGAATTCGTCGGGGAGGAAGATGGCGAAGGGTTCGTCGCCGACGATGTCGCGCGCGCACCAGATGGCATGACCGAGGCCAAGCGGTTCCTGCTGGCGGACATAGGCGCAATTGCCGGGGCCGAGGCGGGTGGGTTCGAGCACCGACAGGTCCTTACCGCGCTCCGACATCGTCTTTTCAAGCTCAAAGGCGATGTCGAAATGATCCTCGATCGCGCTCTTGCCGCGCCCGGTGACGAAGATCATCTGCTCGATCCCCGCTTCGCGCGCTTCGTCGACGGCATATTGGATCAGCGGCCGGTCGACGACGGGCAGCATCTCCTTGGGAATCGCCTTGGTGGCGGGAAGGAACCGGGTGCCGAGACCGGCGACGGGAAAGACGGCTTTGCGGATCGGCTTCATGGCGGATCCACTAGCGACGTTCGATGAACAAGAAAAGACAGGCGCGTCAGGGCGTGACGATTATCACGACGCGCCGGTTGTCGCGGCGCCCCTCTGCAGTTGCGTTGCTCGACAGCGGCAGGGCCTCGCCGCGGCCGATGACCTGATCGGGCGTCAGGCGCATTCCGCCGGCGCGCAGCGACACGGCCACCGCCTCCGCGCGTGCCTGCGACAGCGCCAGATTATAGGAATCGGCGCCGACCGAATCGGTATGTCCCTCGACCCGCGCGGTACCGATGCCCACCGAAAGAAGGCGGCGGGCGAGCGTTTCGATCCGCGCCTGCTGCTCGGACGGAACCTGGCTCTCGTCGAACGGGAAGAGCAGCCGCTCGTTGAGGGACAGCGACCAGTCGGGGTTGCCCGCGGTGAACCCTTCCGCGTTCAGCACCGCGATCTGCTCGGGGGTGAAGCCCGAGGGGCGCGGGAGGCTCTGGCACGCGGCGAGCAGCGCGGCGCAGGCGAGGAGGATCAGGCTGCGGAGCGGGTGAGAGGCGGTCTGGATCATGGCATCTTCGTCCGTGGGGTCAGCTGCGATTCTTGAACTTGTCGGCATACATGGCGGCGTCGGCGGCCGTAAGCAGCGCGGTGCCGTCGTCGCCGTCCTCGGGATAGAGCGCGACGCCGATGCTGACGCCGATTCGATAGGTGTCGCCGCCGGGCAGACCGATCGGATCGCCCATGCTGTGCCGGATGCGGTCGGCGAACGCGTCGGCCTCGCGGCGCGTCCCGAGCGGATCGACGATGACGACGAACTCGTCGCCGCCCACCCGCGCCGCGAAATCCTGTTTGCGCAGCGCGGCCTTGATCCGTTCGGACATGGCGACGAGCACCGCATCGCCCGCGGCATGGCCGAAATTGTCGTTGGCTGTCTTGAACTGGTCGGCGTCGATGAACAGCAGCGCCAGTCCCGTGCCGCGCTGGGCCGCGGCCTCGATCCGCCGCCCGAGCTGCTCGTCGAAAGCGGCGCGGTTCGGCATGTCCGTCAGCGTATCGTGGCTGGCGCGGTGCGCGAGCAGCGCCCGCTCGCTCTCCATATGACCCTGCCATCCCTCGAGCTCGTCGAGCAGCGCGTTGATGTCGCTGCCGAGCCGGTCGAGTTCGGCGATGCCGAGGGGAGCGACGCGCTTGTCGAAGCGGCGGTGGAGCCGAACGTCGTGGGCGACGGTCGCAATCTCGTTCAGCGGTTTCACCAGCTCATATTCGAAACGGCGTGCAAGCATGATGGTGCCGATCGCGGTGATGAGCAGGCAGACGAGGCCGGCGAACAGTCCGATGCGCATATAGTCGGTCAGCGCGGTCGAATTGCCCCAGACCTCGATCGTCCCGATCGCCGAACCGTTGCGGCGCACCGTCAGCGCGAACGGACGCGGAAAGAAGTGCCGGTCAGCATCGGCGCCGGGTCCGCCGTCGGCGACCGCCATTCGGTCAACGTCCGCCCGCGATCGTCGAGCACGCGGAGCCGCTGGATGCCGGGGGTGCGGGTCAGCGGCGCTAGACCTTCGCGCGCCGCCTGCGGGTCGTTGAACACCAGCGCCGGTTCGACGCCATAGGCGCCGAGCTGCGCAGCGAGTTCCAGATTGCCGTCGGCATAGCCGCGCAGCGCCGAGATGCCGGCGAACAGGATGGTGATGCCCGACAGCGCGACCGCGAACAGGGTGATGCCGAAATGAAAGCGCGACAGCAGCCGTTGCAGCGTGGTGTGGCGGGCGGTGCGCTCGGTCATGATGTGCCTCCGTCGCCGTGCCCGATCTGCAGCACCCGGGGATCGACGCGCAGCGGACTGCGGCCGATCGCGTCGAGATTGACCGAGAAGCCGAGCCCCGCGGACCTGCGTGCGAGGCAGAACATGGCGCCATAGAGGCAGGCGGGATCGTCGTCGGTGATCGTCAGCACGGCGCGCGTGCGCACCCAGCCGATCAGGCGCTGGCGGTCGCCCACCGGCATGCGACCGAGGAACAGGATGTCGCAGTCGCCGTCAGCAATCGCCGCCGCGGCGGTGATCCGCCGCACGATCAGGTGCCGGCCGTTGGGCAATCCGGCGGCGACCGGGTCGCTCGCGAGCTGCGGCGTGCCGACCTGACACAGGTTGCGCCCCGCGGCGCCGCGCTTGTCCGGCCAGCCGACATAGCTGATGATCCCGCCGATCATGCGGTTCGCGGCGCGCGCCATTCCGCCTGCGCCATCCTCGACGATGGTCTGGCTGGCCAATTGCAGGGCCGGCTGCGACACCGAAAAGGCGGTGGCGATCAGGAGAATGGACTTCAACACCAAAGGCGACCCTGCCTCGCTTGGGGGGATCAGCCTGCCCCGTCGAGGCCGCGTCCGCTAGTCCAAACCATCTGAAAGTCAAGCAAAAGTGACGTCATGCGACCATTTTGCAACAGCCGCCGCGTCGAGGAGCGATCATGCTACTCGGCGCGCAGTCGGTCGGCGAAGCCCTTGCGCAGCTTGGCGAGCTTGGGCGGCACGACCGCGAGGCAATAGGGGCTGCGCTGGCCTTCGCCGTTCCAATAGGCCTGATGATAGTCCTCGGCGGGATACCAGTCCGACGCGGGCTCGATCGTGGTGACGATCGGGGCCGGCCAGTTCGGCTGATTGCGTTGGATCGCCGCGCGCGCGGCCTCTTCCTGCGTTGCGTTCAAAGGGAAGACGGCGCTGCGATACTGGGTGCCGATGTCGTTTCCCTGCCGGTTGAGCTGGGTCGGGTCGTGGGTCGCGAAGAGCACGTCGAGCAGATCGTCATAGGAAATCACGGCCGGATCATAGGTAATGCGGATGGCCTCGGCATGGCCGGTATCGCCGCCGCACACCTGCTTGTAGGTCGGGTTGGCGAGGGTTCCGCCGGTATAGCCGCTCTCGATGCGATCGACCCCCGCGAGCGACTGGAACACCGCCTCGGTGCACCAGAAGCAGCCTCCGGCGAAGATGGCGGTCTCTCGTGTCATACGGCATCCTTTGCGGTCGAACGGGCAGGGATGCCGAAATAGGGATGCGGTGCCCCTATTCCAAGGGCGGCGGGGCGGCGATCAGCGGCGGATCGAGCGGGCGCCCGGCGGCGTCGGCGGCGCGGATCGCCGCAATCTCCTCCTCGATCGACCGCACCCGGTCGCGCCAGCGCGGGTGGGTGCCGGGCTGGATCAGCACCGGGCCGCCGCGCGTTCCGAAGCGCCTCCAGAAGCGGACCGCCGCCTGGGGATCATAGCCGGCGCCGCGCATCAGCCATACCGACAGCCGGTCGGCCTCGACCTCGGTCTGGCGGAACAGGCGGGCGCTGCGACCGAAGTCCTTGAACAGCCCGCGGTCGACGTCGGCAGCGTCGAGCCGCTCGCGGTGGCGAAGGATATTGTGCGCCAGCTCGTGCGCGACCGCGGCGGCCAGTTCGTCGCCATCGGCCGCGAAGCGCGCGAGACCGGCGCTGATCAGCACGAGGCGCCCGTCGGCCGCGCCGCTCGCGCGGTCACGCGCCTCGACGCGGAAATCGCTGACGCAGCCGGCCACCGGCATAATGGCGACGCGGTGGCCGCCGCCCCGCGCCAGCGTCGCCGGCGCGGCGGCGGGCAGGGCGGCGGCGGCGGTTTCGAATGCGGCGATGCGCGCGAAGGGATCGTCGCCCTCCGGCGCCACCGCGCCCGCGCCGCCGACCGCGGCGATGGCGTCGCCGACATGCAGGCCGGCGCGGCCGGCGGGCGATTCGGGCGCGACGGCGGCAAGAAAGGGAAGGTCGGACGTGCCGGCGCCATAGGCGGCAAGCGCCGCGCCGCGATGCTTGCCGTCGTAAAGGCGCGGGTCGCCCCAGATCCAGCCGAACTGCGCCTGACGGACGGGGCACCAGCCGACATTGGCGGTGGTGAGGCGAAAGCCGATCGCCGCGACCCGCGCCTCGAGCGCCGCAAGTTCGGCATAAATGCCGCCTTCGGCATCGGCTGCCGGTGCCGCGGCAGCGACCGGCGCGGCGAAGGCGGCGACGGCAAGCGACAGCAGCGGGCGGAAGAGCGGCGACATCGGCGCGCGGCTTAGCAATCGCTGCCTGTCGGCGCCATGAATTTGCGGGAAAGGCGCGCGGCCCCTTGCCTATCGCAGGGCGAGCGACGATAGGGCGCGCATGACCCAGGCTGTGCCCGCCAAACTCCGCCCCGCCGCGCTGTCGCGCTGGCTGTGGGCCGTCGCGCTGCTGGTGATCGCTGTCGTCGCGGTCGGCGGCGTCACCCGCCTCACCGAATCGGGACTGTCGATCACCGAATGGGACCCCGTGACGGGTGTGCTGCCCCCGCTCAGCGAAGCGGCCTGGCTGGCCGAGTTCGAGAAATACAAGCAGATTCCCGAATATAAGGAGATCAACCTCGGTATGTCGCTCGCGGCGTTCAAGGCGATCTTCTTCTGGGAATGGCTCCACCGCATTCTCGGCCGGCTGGTCGGGCTGGCGCTGCTCGTGCCGCTCGTCTGGTATGCGTGGCGGCGCGCGGTGCCGGCGGGCTATGGCTGGCGCCTGTTCGCGCTGGCGGCGCTCGTCGGATTGCAGGGCGCGATCGGCTGGTGGATGGTCGCCTCGGGGCTAACCCAGCGTACCGACGTCAGCCATTTCCGCCTCGCGACCCATTTGCTGACCGCGCTCTTCCTGCTCGCCGGGCTGGTCTGGACCGCGCGCGACCTCGCGGTGCTGGCGCAGGGGCCCGCCGCGCGGCCGGCGCGGCTGACCGGCGGCGCCATCGCCGTGATCGCCATCCTCACGGTCCAATTATTGCTCGGCGCGTGGACCGCGGGACTCAACGCGGGCTATGTGGCGAGCACCTGGCCGTCGATGAACGATCATTTCGTGCCCGAGGGCATCGACTGGTCGGGCGGCGTGTGGATGGCGGTCACCAACGACCCCTTCCTGATCCACTTCCTGCATCGCTGGTGGGCATGGGTCGCGGCGCTCGCGCTGCTGCTGCTGGCGCGCGCGTTGTGGCGGCGCGGCGGACGTAATGAAGCGACGGTGCTGGTCCTGGTCGTCGCGGTGCAGGTGGCGCTCGGCATCGCGACCGTCGTTACCGGCGTGTCGCTGTGGATCGCGGTGCTGCACCAGGTCGTCGGTGCGATCCTCGTCGCGGCGGCGGCGGCGGCGCTGCACCGGCTGGGACGCTGCGACGTATGAGGCGGGCGGGCCGCCTCGCGGTCGTGCTCCTGCCGCTTGCCCAGCCCTTGGCGGCGGCCGCCGAACCCGCGGCCCCGGTCAAAGCTAACGTGATGCGCTTTGCGCCACCGCTCGGCGAGCCGCTGAACTGGCGGGTGACGACGCGGCGGCTGGGACGCGACGGCTCGCTGATCGGCTTTTCGTCCGTCTATCGCCTGCAATGGAGCCGGCTCGGGCGCGGCTATCGGCTCGATGCCACCTTGCTGCGAATCGAATCCGACGCACGGCCCGAACTGGTGCAGGCGCTGACCGCCGTGCTGCAGCCGCTGGTCGGGCAGGGCGTCGCCTATCTGGTCGCGGCCGACGGACGTCGCGTCGAACTGGCCGACCCCGCGGCGCTCGGCGCGCGCATTACGGAGCGGACCGAGGCGCTGGCCGCCGACGCATCGCGGCCCGAGGCGAGGGCGATCGCCGCCCTGCTTCAAGGGCTTTCGCCTGCGCAGCGCGCCGAGCTTGCCACCGCCGATATTCGCGCGCTGGTCGCACCGGCCAATCCGGGCCTGGCGGTGCCATCCGCCACCGACGGGCCGCTGCGGACGGTGACGAAGGTCGAGAAGGACGATATCGCCGGCGGGCAGGCGGTCGAGATCGACTGGCTCTGGCAGGTCGACACCGCCTCGGGCCTCGTCGTGCGCGAGCAGCAGCAGAGCTGGATGGGAGAGCCGGAAAGCGACGCGCGAATGCTGGTCGAGGAGCGGGTTCGGGCTCTGTTTGAATGATGGCGGTATCATATTACCCGCCAGCAAAGCCGCGGAGCGCTTGACTTTCCGCGTGCCGGGGGCCATTGGCCCGCTCCGAAGCGCCGCCGAGTCCCTGTCGGGCCGGGCGGCGCGGCTTGTTTCGGGGCGACGGGCTTTTCCGGTCCTTCGCCCAAGTCCATCTCTGTCAAGGAGCGTGCCATGAAGGCGCTGACCAAGACGACCCAGTCGGCCAACGCCGCGACGGTCGAAAAGAAATGGGTGCTGATCGACGCCGACGGCCTGGTCGTGGGCCGCGTCGCGACGATCATCGCCAACATTCTGCGCGGCAAGCACAAGCCGAGCTTTACCCCGCACGTCGATTGCGGCGACAATGTCGTCGTTATCAACGCCGACAAGGTGAAGTTCACCGGCAAGAAGCTGGCCGACAAGATCTATTACAAGCACACCGGCTATGCCGGCGGTATCAAGGAAGTGACCGCGCAGAAGGTGCTCGAAGGCCGCTTCCCCGAGCGCGTGCTCGAAAAGGCCGTCGAACGCATGATCCCGCGCGGCCCGCTCGGCCGCCAGCAGATGCGCAACCTGCGCATCTTCGCCGGCAGCGATCACCCGCATGAGGCGCAGAACCCCGAACTGCTCGACGTCGCGTCGATGAACCGCAAGAACAAGGTGGGTGCATAATGGCTGACGAACAGACCATGACCGATCTCAAGGATCTCGCCGACGTCGCCGTTGGCGTCGAGGCTCCCGAAACTCCGGCCGCGCCGCTGCGCGAAAAGCAGGTCGACAAGCAGGGCCGCGCCTATGCGACCGGCCGCCGCAAGGACGCCGTCGCTCGCGTGTGGCTGAAGCCCGGCTCGGGTAAGATCACGATCAACGGCCGCGATCAGGAAGTCTATTTCGCGCGTCCGACACTGCGCCTCGTCATCAACCAGCCGTTCGGCCTGACCGACCGGGTCGGCAGCTACGACATCGTCGCGACCGTCAAGGGCGGCGGCCTGTCGGGCCAGGCGGGCGCGGTGCTGCACGGCATCGCGCAGGCGCTGACCCGCTTCGAGCCCGCGCTGCGCAGCTCGGTCAAGTCGGCCGGCTTCCTGACCCGCGACAGCCGCGCGGTCGAGCGCAAGAAATACGGCAAGGCCAAGGCCCGCCGCAGCTTCCAGTTCTCGAAGCGCTAAGGACTTTTTCCGCCGACGGGTGGAGAAGAGAGGGGCGGTCCGGAAACGGGCCGCCCTTTTTCTATGCGGAAACTAGCAGCGAGCGGCGGTTTTGGGTTGGAAAGCCGCCATTTCTCCACTTTTGTCATTCCCGCGAAAGCGGGAATCCAGTGTGGGGTTAGCCGACGCACGCTCTGGATTCCCGCTTTCGCGGGAATGACAAGATTATGAAATGCCGATCGTCGCCTGTCGGTCGCTTCCCGACATATTCTATCCGGCTAAAGCAGGTCGAGACTTCCCAATTCCAGCGCCTGCCGCGCCGGGCGTTCGGCCATCACTGCGAACATCTCGTCGCCGCGCGTGGTGCGTTCGACGTTCATCGAGGCGAAGACGGCCATGAAATAACCGCTGAGCGCGCCGATGCGATAGTCGGTCCACAGCGCGTCCGCGTCGGGGCGGATGCCGCGGGCGCGGAGCGCCGCGAGCCAGCAGTCGAAGGCAGGGCGGTCGGCGGCGGCGCGCTCGGCCGGATCGGCGATGCTGGTGCCGATCAGATAGGCGAGGTCGGTCGCGCCGCTGCCGCGCCCCAGCGTCTGCCAGTCGACGAGCCAGCAGCGCGCGCCGTCCGGGGCGAAGAGGATATTGTCGATCCTCAGGTCGCCGTGGACGATCGTGCGCGCTGCGGGCTCGCGCGTCAGCCAGGCGTCGAGCCGCTCGACCAGCCCGCCACCGAGCTCGAGCACCTCGGGCGCGAGCCGCGCGGCGTAGCGCTCGCGAAAACCGAGATAGAGCTGCGGAAACAGCGCGCGGACGATGGCGCCGCTGTTGCGTGCTAGCCAGGGCAGTGCATCGAGCCGCGCGTCGTTCCACAGCAGCGCGTGCAGCCCCGCCGCCGCGTCGATGCACGGCGCGAGCCCGTCCAGCCCAAGCCCCGCGAGTTGATCGCCCTGCCGCGCCGGCGCGAGATCGGAGAGCAGCAGGATGAAATCGACGTCGTTCGCCGCGATTTCGGCATGATGGGAGTGCGGCGCCGCGACGCCGCTGTCCGCCGCCAGTTCGCGATACCAGTTCACCTCCTTGACATAGGTGCCGGTCAGCGCCGCGATGTTGCGGCTCGCCTCGTCATGGCTCGGGCATTTGGCGACGATGGTCGCGGGCATGTCGCCGCCCTCGGCCCAGTCGAGCGTGAGGCGGAAGCTGTCGCACATCTGGCCGGTGCCGACCTTGGCGGCGGTGAAGCCGCGGAGGGCTCCGGCAGGCTGACCGAGCTTTTCCGCGAGCCAGGCCGGGGTCATCGCCTCCGGCGCCGTCGGAAAGCTCATCGCGCCGGGTCCATCAGGCCCGCAAGGCCGGTCGGCGCGTGCGGGCCGACGAACAATTGCTCGAGCACGCCGACGCCGCGATGGACCGCGCCGCCATCGGTCAGCTCGGCGGTCACCAGCGCCTGGATGTGCATCGCGAGCGGGTTGCCCCAGCCGCGATCGGCCTCCGACAGGCTGTCGTGCGCGACCGCGAGGTCGGAGCCATGATCGAGGCCGTGCCCCCAGATCGGATGGGTATAGCCGAGCCCGCTCATCGCGAAGACCGGCCCCGACGGGATCAGCGTCAGACTTCGGCCGCTGCCGAGTTCGGCGTCGAGCTGCGCGATGCGCCGCGTGCCGGCGGTCCATTGGACGGCAAAGGCGGCTGCGTCGAAATGCCGCTCGCTGCCGCTGTCGCCGACGATCACCGCCCGGCGGTTCCAGGCATTGCCTTCGCCATCGTCGTTGCTGTGGAAGAAGAGCGAGCGGTCGGCGAAATTGCACGGCGTCCATAGCCAGAAGAATTGATTGAAATTCCCCTCCGGCGGCGGTTGCGGCTCGCTCGCGCCCACCGGACGGATACCCCAGCTCCGGTCGCGTGTGCCCGTCCAGTCGTCGCCCACCGCGATGCGCTTGCCATCGACCGACAGCCAGCCCGACCAGCGGCCGTTCTGCGTCATGCGCGTATAATCCATGAACAGGCGGGTCCCGTTGCGGCGGACGAAGCGCGGTTCCTCGATTGGGAAATGGCGGCCGGAGAAGGTGAGTTCGCCGGCCAGCGGACCGTCGCCCGCTGCGATGCGCAGCGTCACCCGCTCCAGCGGCGCGTCGATCGCAAACGCGATCGGGCCGACGGTCAGGTCGAGCCGCTCACCCCCCGAACGCCGGCTCGCGCGCAGATTATGCTGCACGCCATCGACGATGACACAGAAGCTCGCGTCGACGATGCCGAGCTGGGGATAGAATCCCATCGCGGCGGCGAAGAAGACCGACCCGTCGGGGCTGGTGCCACTGAAGAAATAGCGGTCGTAGAAATTGCGGTCGGTCCCCGCGAAGGCCACCGGCTCGCTCGTCTGGTGCAGCGGATAATCGTCGCCTTTCGTCAGCATTGTCCTCATCCCGTTTTTTCTTGCAACCTAACGGGACGGGCGCGCGCGTCAATGCACGGGCGGATCGACCGGAGGTATGGCCCGCACCGGCGCGACCGGCTCGCCGGCTTCGCGCGGCGGCAGCGCGTCGGGCGGGACATCGTCGATCTGCATGTCGGGGGTCGGCACTTCGGCGAGGTTGCGGACGGTGACGTCGATCGTGCCCGCCACCGGGTCGACGCGCAGCGCGTTGAAGCTCGGCGGGGTCGAGCGCAGCCGCCGCGACAGCGTCCCGGCGCCGATCATCCGGATGGGGCCCGCCGCCGTCTGTTCGACAAGGTCGAAGGCGTCGTGGACATGGCCGCTGAGCACCGCCGCGACGCCGCGCGCTGCCAGTTCGCGCAAGGCTCGCGCGCCGCCGCGGGTCAGCGCGCGGCCCTTGGTCCCGGCCTCGACGAGCGGATGATGCGCGGTGACGAGAATCCGGGTATTCCCCGGCAGCGCGTCGATCGCGGCGAGCGTCTTCGCCAGCGCCTTGGGCGTCACACGCCCTTTCGACCAGTCGAGCCGCCATTGCGCGCGCGCCGTCGTCTTGAGCGGAACGATCGCGAGCCCCGGCAGATCGAGTTCGCGTTCGAGCAGCGCCGCGATCCCGCGAATCCGCCGATAGGGGGCGAGGAAGCGCTCGACGGGATTGAAATAGGGAAGATCGTGGTTGCCGACCTCGACCGTCACCGGCACGTCGAGCGCGCCGATCCAGCCGCAGGCGGCGGCGAATTCGCGGGACCGCGCGCGCATCGTCAGGTCGCCGGTGATCAGCACCGCGGCGGGCGCCTCGCGCCGCACGCAATCGGCGACCCAGGCGAGCGCCGCCGGGTCCTCGAGCCCGAAATGCAGGTCGCTGATGTGAAAGAGCGTCGTCATGCCGTGGCGAGGAACGCGACCTTGCTGACGTCGCTCCAGAATTTCGCGCGCCGGTCGAGCTCGGCCATCTCGCCGTCGAGCTCGAGCCCGATCGGCTGCGCGCTTTCGAGCGTCAGCATCGCGGCGGTCGCGATCGTCTCGCTCGGCCCGTCGCGAAAATCGCCGCCAAGCCAGGCGAGGCCATGGCGCAGCACGTCGGTCGCCGATTCGGTCAGGACGCCATCGGCCCGAACGCCTCGCGCGGTGGGGGTGAGGATGATCGCCTGATAGGCGCTGCCGTCGGGCGCGACGCGCACGCCCGGCGCGTCGAGCATCGCGGATAGCGCCTCGGGCGCTTCCTGGCTCGCCTCGATCAGTCCGTCCTGACGCAGCGTCTCGCGCACCTCGGCCCAGCGCGTCGCGGGGCCGGCGACGATGGTGATATAGGCATCGCCCGCGTCGCAGCGGACGATCGGCGGGTGCAGGCGCCGGCCGCGACCCGCGAGCGCGTCGGCCAGTATTTCCTCGGTCGGCCGGTCGCCGTGCAGCGCCTTCGACAGCAGGTTGAGCGTGCCGCCGGGCAGCGGCAGGAGCGCGCCGTCCCACCCCGCCGCCTTGCCCGCCGCGGCGTTGATCGTGCCGTCGCCGGTCCAGACAAGCAGCGTGTCGATGCCCGCTTCGGCCAGCGCGGCGGCATCGGGCAGGTCGGCATCGGGAAGCGCGAAGGTCGCCGCGAGCGGTGCGCCGGCGGCGCGGCAATACTCGGCGATCGTCTCGCGCAGCGTTTCGTCGTGGCTGCCGCTCTGGCTATTACAGACGAGGGCGGGGCGGGCGATGGCGGTCATGTCCTGCATACGCACGAGAGCGCAAAAGGTGACGGCGCTTGTCCGGCGCCGCGCAGGCTTGTAGGGCCTCGGCGCGCAAGCAAGGAATGGCGGCGGTTGCTCAAGATTCTTCTCTTCATCGGCCTGCTCGCCCTGCTGCTCGGCGGCGGTGCGAAGCGCGTCGTGGCGGGTGGCGCCAGGTCGCTCGACATGGCCGACCGGCTGCTTGGCGGCCGGGGCGCGCGGCTGCTGCTCCAGGACCAGCCCTATGGCCATGGCCCGCGCCAGTCGCTCGACATCTGGGTGCCCGAAACGGCGCGACCGGACGACCGGCTGCCGGTGGTCGTCTTCTTCCATGGCGGCGGCTGGGACAGCGGCGACCGGGGGAGCTACGGCTTCGTGGGGCGGGCGCTGGCGAACGAGGGGTTCGTGGCGGTTGTCCCCGACTATCGATTGGTGCCGCGCGCGCATTGGCCCGATTTCCTGCAGGATGGCGCCGCGGCGGTTGCGTGGGTGAGGGACCATGTCGCAAGCCTTGGCGGCGATCCCGACCGGATCGCGCTGATGGGCCACTCGGCGGGCGCCTATAATGCGGTGATGCTCGCGCTCGATCCGCAGTGGCTGCGCGATGCGGGCAGCGATCCGGCGGCGATCCGCGGCGTTGCCGGGCTCGCCGGGCCCTATGATTTCCTGCCGATGGAAAAGGGTGGCCATGCCGACAAGGCGATGGGCAAGATCCGCCCCGCCGAGCGGACCCAGCCGATCGCCTTCGCGCGGGGCGCCGCGCCGCCGCTGTGGCTCGCGACGGGCGACGGCGATACGGTGGTGCGCCCGCGCAACAGCCAGAACCTCGCCGCGGCGATCGAGGCGGCGGGCGGTTCGGCGAGCCTTCGCATCTATCCGGACATGGGGCATAGGGGCATCGTCATGGCGCTCGCGGCTCCCTTCCGTTCCAAGGGACCGGTGCTCGAAGAGGCAAGCGATTTCCTGCGCGGGGTGACCGCGCGCCGTGTGTCGCCGTTCGAGGCGGCGGCGCAATGACCGGTCCGATCCCCGCCATCGTCATGGCCGGCAGCCGGCCCGGCCCCGATCCGCTGCTGTCGGGCAGCGGCGTCGCGACCAAGGCGCTACTGCCGGTCGCGGGGCGGCCGATGCTCGCCCATGTCGTGGCGGCGCTGCGCGCCTCGCCCCATGTCGGACCGATCACCATCCTCGCGCAGGACAGCGCCGCGCTTGCGGCCGAACCCGCGCTCGCCGGCTTCGCCAATCTGCATTTCGCGGATTCGGGGCAGGGGATCAGCGCCTCGCTCGCCGCCGCGCTGCCTGAGGGCGATGCGCCGGTTCTGGTGACGACCGCCGACAATGTGCTGCTCACGCCATCGATGATCGCCGAATTCCTGGCCGGTGCCGCAGACAGCGACGTCGCGGTCGCGATGGTCGAGCGGCGCGTGCTGCGCGCGCGCTATCCCGAATCGAAGCGCACCTGGCTCAAGTTCCGCGGCGGCTGGTGGTCGGGGGCCAACCTGTTCCGCCTGCGCGGACGGCGGGTGCTGGCGCTGCTCGATTTCTGGGGCCGGATCGAGCGCGACCGCAAGAAGGGGCTGAAGATCGTCGCCGCCTTCGGCCCCGCGCTGCTGCTCGCCGTCGTGCTGCGGCTGGTGACGATCCACCAGGGCGTCTCGCGCGCGGGGTTGCGCTTTGGATTGACGGCGAAGGTCGTGCCGATGGCCGAGGCAGAGGCGTGCATCGACGCCGACAAGCCGGCCGACATCGACCTGATCGAACGGATTTTCGCCACCCGCTCCTGATCGGTCCGTTCGCTTTTTGTGGAAACCGGCGCCGAGCGGCTCTACGGCGTCGCGATGAGCATAAAGAAAGCCATCATCCTGTCCGCCGGCCAGGGATCGCGGCTGCTGCCGCTGACCCGCGACCTGCCCAAATGCCTGATCGAGTTCAACGGCCGCAGCCTGCTGGGCTGGCAGGTCGCGGCGCTCGTCGCCAACGGGATCAGGGACATCGTCGTCGTGACCGGATTCCGGACCGAACGGGTCGAGGATCATGCGCTGGAGCTGTATCGCGACACCGGCGCGCGCGTCCGCACCTTGTTCAACCCCTTCTTTCAGGTTGCCGACAATCTGGGCACCTGCTGGATCGCGCGCGGCGAAATGGACCGCGATTTCATCATTCTGAACGGCGATACCATCGTGTCGGACGAGATCGTCGCGCGGCTGATCGCGGGCGCCAGCGAGCCGATCACCGTGACCATCGACGTCAAGGACGCCTATGACGACGACGACATGAAGGTGACGCGCGATGCCGAAGGGCGGCTTCACGCCATCGGCAAGCGGCTGTTGCCGCCCGACACCAATGCCGAATCGATCGGCATGCTGGCGTTCGTCGGCGACGGCCCCGCGATCTTTCGCAACCAGATCGACCAGATGATGCGCACGCCCGACGGCGTCGAACGCTGGTATCTGCGGGCGATCGACATCATTGCCAAGGGCAATCGCGTCGGCACGGCGTCGATCGAGGGGCTCGACTGGCAGGAGGTCGATTTTCCGCAGGATGTCGAGGCGGCCGATGCGCTGACCGCGCGCTGGGCGGCCGAGGGGCGCTACGCGAAATAGGGCCGCAGCCATGCGGCGAGCGCCGCGATCCGTTCGTCGTCCAGCTTTACGGCCTGGCCGAGATCGGGCTGGCCGGGCCAGCCGGCGTCGGGGACGGTCACGCCCGCCGCCGACCGTTCGCCTTCGTAGCGGGGGAGGACGTGGAAATGGACATGGGGGTCGATCATCATCAGCATCAGATAGTTGATCCGGTCATAGCCGACGGCGGCGCCCAGCGCCGATTCGATCGCTGCGACTGCCCTCTTGAGCTCGGCATGGGCAGCGGCGGGCAGATCGCCGAAGGCGGTCGCATCGGATTTTGCCGCCAGCACGAGCGCGCCGAGCGTCGGCTGGGTCGGACGCAGCAGGACGAGCCAATGGTCGAATTCGGCGATCAGGGTCGCCGGATAACCGAATTTCTCTATGGTCGGGTTCATGGCGCGGCTTCCTCCATCCAACTGACGATCGGGCGGCCCGACCGGTGCATCCGATAGGCCTGGGCGAGCCGCACCGCATGGACGACCAGCGAGATGACCGTCCACCAGGCGAGCGCGATCAGCCCGATGTCGGGACGGCCGGCCAGCGTCGCGACGAACAGGATCACCATGTTCGGGTTGCGGCGCGCGGTGATCAGGCGGAACCGGCTGTCGAATTTCTGCCAGACATGGATGTCCATGCCGAAATCCTTGATGAACAGGCCCTCGATCACGCGCTGGAGAATATAGCCCGCGATCACCGCGACCATGACCAGCAGGAACGCCCGCGGCGACAGGGCCAGCCCCCATGCGCCGAGGCCGACGCCCCAGAAATACCACCAGAAGGGGGGGTGGATCAGGTCGACGCCATGATCGGCGACATTGCCCCATTTGGACGAGGTGACGGTGCAGCGCGCGAGCTTTCCGTCGACCGTGTCGAGCACCATGAAGGCGAATCCCGCCGCCATGCCGGTCCAGTAATGCCCCCCCGCGAACAGGATGGTCGCATAGACGCACAGCGCCGCGCCGATCGCCGTCACCATATTGGGCGTCATGCCGATACCGGCCGCGATCCGTGTCAGCCAGAGCGCCAGCTCGGGCCACAGATATTTGGTCAGCAGGTCGGTGACGCCCTTGTATGCGCCGAAATAGCTTTGCCGCTCGATCCGCCGCGCGCTTTCCGGCGTCAGCCATTCGGCGAAGGGGGTCTCCAGCTTGCGAAGCTGCTCGTTGTAGAAACTGCGTCCTTCGAGCGGCAGCCGCTCGATCCCGTCGAGCCGCGCGGGGTCGATCCCGGTCGGCAGCACGCCCAGCACCAGTTCGTCGCCGATCGTCAGTGCGACGTCCGGCCTCTTGATCGCTTCGTCGACGAGCGACGGATCGAAGGCGAAGGCGAGGTTGGCGTGCAGCGCATGGCCCGGCGCGATCCGCCCGGCAATGGCACGCTTTTCGGCCAGCCGCCGCATGCGCTCGGCATTGCTCATCCCCCAGATCGGGGTCGCATTGTCGCCGACCAGGCATAGTGCGGGCGTATCAGCCATGATTGTCGCATCCTTCATCCATCGCGGCCAGGTGACTCGCGACGGCATTGGCGGTGGAATAGGGGCGCGCGAAGTGCCGGAGGTCGGCGCGCTCGGGCGGTGCCGCGAACCAGGCGCGCAGCGCGCCGGTCAGCGCTTCGGTCGAGCGTTCGACCACTGCGCAGCCGGGCACGCCGGTCAGCAGTTCGCGCGCGCTGGCGAAACAATCGGTGCTCACTACCGGAAGGTCGGAGGCCAGCGCCTCGATGACCACGGCCGGCAGACCTTCATAGTCGGAGGACAGGACGAACAGGTCGGCTGCAGCCATCTGGGCCGGTATGTCGGGCGTATAGCCGATCATCTCCACCCGGTCCGCCACGCCGAGACGGGCGGTGAGGGTCGCGAGCGCCGCGCGTTCGGGGCCATCGCCCGCGATGCGCAGGCGCGCGGTGGCCGGGGCAGCGGCCGCAAAGCTTCGCAACAGGCGGTCGAAGCGCTTCTGCGCCGTCAGCCGGCCCACGCCGAGCAGCCGGATCGGCCCGTCGCCGCGCGGTGTGTGCCGGGGCGCGGCAAAGGCGTCGGTCAGATAGGCGTTGCGCACCGTGCGAAACCGGTCGTGCGCGAGCGGAAACCGGCTCTGGAGCGTCGCCGTTTCCTTGTCGCTCAGCGTCAGCACACCTGCCGCGCGGCGGAAGATGAAGCCGTAAACCTTGCGTCGCAGCCAGCCGACGACGGGGACGTCCGACCGCCGGATGATCGGATTGGTCGTCTTGATATAGTAGCGCGCGCGTGTTTTTGTGGACAGCACGCCCAGCGCCGCAAACCAGTTGATATTATTGCCTGTCGCCAGCACGATTTCTGGACGATGTCGCCGTAGCCAGCGCCGATAGGCGAGAAAGCTGACGACCTGCCCCCAAGCCCGGCCGCGCCAGCGGCGATCGGCCAGTGCGTGGATTTCGACTCCCGCTCCCGGCATTGCTCCAAGATCGGGCGCCAGTCCCGCCGAGGTGCAATAGAGGATGGCCACCCGATGTCCGGCCTCGGCAAAGCCGTTGGCGAGATGGCCGAGCACGCGCGTCGTTCCTCCCTGATCCGCGGCATAAGCCACGAGCGTGATGAAGGCCAAGCCGTGTTCCTTTGCGCAAACCGGCCGATGCCGTCGACTGGCCCTACTAGAGCGGTCGGACGCGTTCAAGCATGGCGCGAGAAGTCGACCAGCGTCCATCCCTGTTCCCGTGCGTGCCGCGCCAGTTTGCGGCTCCGCCCGACGGCATAGCATTCGTCGCCCAGCGCGAAGCTCGGCGCATCGCTGACATGGTCCGAATAAACCCGCAGCCGGCGCGGCCCCGAACCCGCATGTTCGGCGAGCCATTGCTCGATCCGCCGTGCCTTCTCCTGACCATAGCAGTTGGTTCCGTCGATCGCCGGCAGCCATGCGCCGTCCTTGCCGCGCAGATGCCGCGTCGCGATCACGCCGTCGAACCCCAGCGCCGTGCCGATCGCCGTCGCATAAAATTCGGGCGCAGCGGTGGCGAGCAGCAGGCGATAGCCCTCCGCCCGGTCGCGCGCGATCGCCGCCGCCGCGCCCGGCGGAACGTCGGCCGGCACGCGCCATGCCGCGAAGCGCTGCGCCAGATCGGCCGCCTGCACGGCGGAAATCTGCCGGCCCAGCATCAGCCGGATCGCGGCGGGCTTGAAGCTGTCGCGTCCGAACAATCCCAGTCCGACCCCCATGAACAGCAGCAGCAGCGCGGGCAGCGCCAGCAGCCGCCACGGTGCGACCCGCCACGCCGCCCACAGTAGGAACAGCGTGAAGGTAGGCTTGCGCAGCACGGTGCGGTCGAGGTCGTAGACCGCGATGCGGATGGGGGGGGGCTGCGGAGTCATGGCATGTCGCTTTCGAACAGCCGCAGCCTGCGCCCGGTCCCGCCCAGCGAGACGCGATCGGCGAGCGGCAGGGCAAAGCGCAAGGCGGTCCAGACCGATGCGGCGGCGATCAGGGCGATCAATGGCAGGGCGAGGGGATCGGGAAGGCGCGCGGCGAGCAGCGCCGCGCCGCCGGCCGCGGCGGTGATCGCCGTCCCGCGCAGGGCGACGGCGGGGAAACGGGAATCGAAGGGGTGCAGATTTTCGCTGGCCGCGAGCTGGATCATCGGGACGCCCGCCATCACGACGAGCCCGATCGACATGGCGAGGGTGACGCCGGTCAGCGCATCCATATGGCCGACGATCAGCCAGCCGGCGGCGATCGCGACGATCACGCCGAACAGGCTTGCGGTGACCTGCTGGCGAAAGGCGGCGACGGCCTGAAGCACCGGCTGCGAAATGCCCAGCACCGCCTCCAGCGCGCGCGCGAAGAGCAGGATGATGAGCGCGGGCTGCGCGACATGCGCCTGCGCGCCGAACAGGGAAAGCAGCGACGAGCTGCCGGCCGCGAGCACCGCGGCGAGTGGCAGCGCGATCGCCGCGATCAGTCGCATCGCATAGGCATAGATGTCGGCGACTTGTGTCCGGTCGGCGCGCTCGGCGCTCGCCGCGAGCGGCGCGAGAACATAGACGAAGGCGATGCGGACGAGCTGGACGACGCTCGACAGCTTGCGTGCGATGGTGAAGAGGCCCGCCGCCGCGGCGCCCGCGGCGCCGGGAAGCAATTGATTGAGGATCAAGGCCGGCGCGTCTCCGAACAGCCGCGCTATGACGTTATAGGGCAGGATCGAGAGGCCGGACCAGAATGTGTCGCGCGCCGTATTGTTGCCCCACGGCCGGCGCCACAGGTCGGCGAAGCTGTAATAGCGCGCGAGCAGGCGGATGCAGAGGAAGGCGGTGAGGGCGAGCGAGCAGAGATGCGCGATGAACAGCCCCTTGAGCCCGAGGCCGCCGGCAAAGAACAGCCCCGCGAATACCAGCCGCATGATCTGTTCCCAGACGATGCGCAGGCGGATCTCCGCCCCGAACACCATGCGGGCGCGCATCGCCGATGTGGCGATCTCGACGAAGGCCCATAGCGGCAGCGCCCAGACGAAAAGCCGGATCGCGGGAACGACGACTTCCCGATCCTGCGCCGCGACGTTGAGAAGCGGCGCGAGATCGGCGGCGAAGAAGGCGATCAGCGCCGCGACGGCCAGGCAGGGGCCGACGCCGAACAGCATCGCGGTGCGCAGTGCCGCCGCGGCGTCGGCATCGGTCGCCGATTGCGGAACGGTGCGCTGCATCGCGCTCGTCATCCCGATGTCGAAGATTTTTTCGAGCAGATTGACGGCCGCCCAGAGGACCGAATAGAGGCCGTAGCCGTGGAGTCCGAACATCAGGACGTAAAGCGGTGTCGCAACGATCTCCACCATCGCGCCCAATCGCGCAAGGACCGTGGTGCCGAGCCCGCGCGCGACGTGGCGGCTGGTGACGGCGGGGGATGCGGCGGTCTCTTCGCTCATCCCTTGCGCCCGTAGCGATTGTCGAAGGCGGAAGAAAGCCGAAACCCCTCCACCGAAGGGGATGCCCCCGAATCTGTCGCCTCACCCCTCTTGTCGACTCCGCCAATCGGGTCTAGGCAGCGCGCAATTGCACAAGGGAGCCCGCGACATGGCCGAATTCCGCCTGCCCAAGAACAGCCGCATCCAGAAGGGCGGCACGGTCCACAAGGCCGAAGGTGCGAGCAAGGTCAAGGCGTTCAAAGTCTATCGCTACAGCCCCGACAGCGGAGAGAATCCGCATTTCGATACGTTCGAGATCGACCTCGACAAGTGCGGCCCGATGGTGCTCGACGCGCTGATCAAGATGAAGAGCGAGCAGGATTCGACGCTGACCTTCCGCCGTTCGTGCCGCGAGGGGATCTGCGGCAGTTGCTCGATGAACATGAACGGCAAGAACGGCCTCGCTTGCACGACCGCGATCGAGGACCTGAAGGGCGACATCACGATCACGCCGTTGCCGCATATGGAGGTCATCAAGGACCTGGTTCCCGACTTCACCCATTTCTATGCGCAATATGCGTCGATCGAGCCGTGGCTGAAGACCAAGACGACGACGCCGAGCGGCAAGGAGCGTCTCCAGTCGCCCGAGGAGCGCGAGAAGCTGGACGGGCTCTACGAGTGCATCCTGTGCGCCTGCTGCTCGACGAGCTGCCCGAGCTATTGGTGGAACAGCGACAAGTTCCTCGGCCCCGCGATCCTGCTCCAGGCCTATCGCTGGCTCGCCGACAGCCGCGACGAATATACCGGCGAACGGCTCGACGAGTTGGAGGACCCGTTCCGCCTCTATCGCTGCCACACGATCATGAACTGCGCCAACGCCTGCCCGAAGGGGCTGAGCCCGGCGCGCGCGATCGCCGAGATCAAGAAGCTCGAGGCCGAGCGGCAGATTTGATGGTGCCGCTCCGCTTCTGCGGGCATGGGACATGAACGATAGTATCGAGGAGCCGAAGCGCCGCGACAATTTCAGCGCCGAGGCGCTGGACGACGGCTGGGTGAGCTGGAATCTCAAGGATTCGAGCCGTTTCAACAGCTTTCTCGAACCGCTGTCGGTGCGCGAGGAGCCGCCCACCCCCGACGGCCGGCCGTGCGCCCGCGTGCGGATGCTCCCCGAGCGCAAGCACAGCAATCTCGGCGACAATGTCCATGGCGCGGTGACGCTGGCGCTTGTCGACGTCGCGCTCTTCGCAGCCTCGCACCAGTTCGGTTCGCTCGACGCCGGCCATTCGGTGACGCTGGACCTGTCGACCCAGTTCGTCGGCGCTGGGCGGGTTGGCGAGCCGATGGATGCTCTGGTCGAACTGGTGCGCGAGACGGGCCGGCTCATCTTTCTGCGCGGTCTTGTCGTCCAGGGCGAGGATGATGCACATATCGTGCTCAGCTTCGCGGGAACGATCCGGAAGGCGAGCCGGAAGTGAGCTCGGTCCTTGCGGCCTATGACGCGCTGGTCGCCGCCGGCGAGCTCAAGGCCGACCCCGAGCAGCGCGCCGCGGCCATGCGGCTGAGTCGGTTGCAGGAAGAATTGGAAGCGGCGCCGCCGCGCGGCAGCCTGCTATGGCGCATCGCGGGCCGCAAGCCGGCTTCGCCGCGGGGCATTTATCTGTGGGGAGCGGTCGGGCGCGGCAAGTCGATGCTGATGGACCTGTTCTACGACCGGCTTCACATCCAGCGGAAGCGACGCGTGCATTTTCACGCCTTCATGCTCGATGTCCACGCGCGGATGCGCGAAGTGCGCAAGAGCGAGGCGGGCGATCCGATTCCGATCGTCGCGGCGGCGCTCGCCGATAATGTCCGCTGCCTTGCCTTCGACGAGATGGTGGTTAACAACAGCGCCGACGCGATGATCCTCTCGCGCCTGTTCACCGCGCTGATCGAGCGCGGAGTGACCGTGGTCGCGACCTCGAACCGGCCGCCGCAGGATCTTTACAAGGACGGGCTCAACCGCGAGCATTTCCTGCCCTTCATCGCGCTGATCGAGGCGCGGCTCGACGTGATGGGCCTCAACGGCCCGACCGACTATCGCCGCCACCGCCTGGGCGACGGCAAGCGCTGGTTCGTCCCCGCCGACGCGGCGGCGACCGAGGCGCTGTCGGCGGCCTTCTTCCGCCTGACCGACTATCCGCCCGAGGACCGCGCACATGTTCCGTCGCTTGACCTCGATGTCGGCGGCGGGCGGATGCTGCACGTGCCCAAGGCTCTGAAGGGCGTCGCGGTCTTCTCGTTCAGGCGCCTCTGCGGCGAAGCGCGGGGCTCGCCCGACTATCTGGCGGTGGCGCGCCATTTCCATAGCGTCATCATCGTCGGCATCCCGTGCATGGGACCCGAAAACCGCAACGAGGCGGCGCGTTTCGTGACGCTGATCGACGCGCTCTACGAATATAAGGTCAAGCTGCTCGCGAGCGCGGCGGCCGAACCCGATCGTCTTTATGTAGCGGGCGACGGCGCCTTCGAATTCGAGCGCACCGCGAGCCGTCTCGCCGAAATGCAGTCGGACGACTATCTCGGGCTAGGCCATGGCCAGGATGATGCCGCCGATGATCTTGCTCCAGCGTGAGCGGGAACTGTTGATCGCGACATAGGCGAGGCTGCGGACGTAACGCACCTCATGCGCCAGATGGCCCACGCCCTGGCTGATCTTGCGCTTCAGCGTGCGCAGCGGGCGCGGTCCGGCCGCCGCGATCCGTCCCGGCTGCGGCGGCGGCAGCGGCAGGCCCCCGAAGCCGCCGCTGGCGATCCGCGGATCGCCGGCGATCGTCGCGCACAGGGCGGCCAGCCGCGCCACGGTGAAGCGATTGGCCATGCGGCGGTCGCGGCTCAGCAGTTCGAAGCTGTGGCTGAAGGCCGAGAACTGGATCGCGCCGCTCGCCGCGGCATGATCGAGCGCATCGCGCATCTCCTCCTTCGACATCGCGCAGATCTGCGCGGGGCGGAAGCTGCCCGGTCCATCCATCAGCCCGCTGACCGGCACCTCGCACACGCCATGGTGAAAGCGCATCCCCATATTGCCGGGGTCGAGCGTGATCGCACAATCCCGGCCGTGCCAGGCGGCGTTGAAGCTGCTGTCGAAGCGGAAACCGAGCGCGGCGAGCGCGCGCAGCGTGTCGTCGTTGGCGCCGAAATTGCCGGCGCGAAAGGCGATCGGGTCGGGCGCGCCCGCGCTCACCAATATGTCACGCGCGAGGCCGATCAGCTTTTTCTGCGCCGGCAGCGGAAAGTCGCCGATACTGCGGCCGGTCAGCTTGCCGACCGGGTTGAAGCGGGCGAAGCGCAGCCATTCGGTGTGGATATGAAGCTGCACCTCGTGCCCGCGCGCGACGATCGGGCGGACGATCTCGGCGATGATCTTCGGCCCGTAGACGAGCGCGGGCATCGGATCGACGAAGAAGACGCCGGTCAGGCCGTGGCGCTCGAGCATGTCCATCTGGAAGTGGATGCCGAAATCGCCATCGCGACAGCGGCCGAGGATCGAGCTGTCGAAATTGGCGCGCGCGTCGATGCCCCGCCGGTGAAGACCGGCGGACAGCTCAGTGTCGAAACTGACAATCGCCCGCGTCATGATGCAATTCTAGCGGAACCACGATAAAAACGGGTTAATCGGGCGCGGTGATTTTGCTCGGCGAAAGTTGGCGAAGTGCTGTGCAGCGGGACCCCGCGGAGTGTGCGGTAACGGGTATCGACGCTTTTTATTGCTATTGCGAACTATTTGCAAAAAAAGGCGGATTTTCGCCCTTTTGGCGGTTGTTTCCTCAAGGGAATCGGCGTAGGGGCGTCGCCAGTCTTTGGACGGCTGGGCGGTAATGGCCCGTACCCCCGCCGGCCCCGTGAAGCTTTGCCGGGCTTGCCAGAAGGGAGTGCCGCGCGCCATGGGACGCAAGAAGATCGCTTTGGTCGGAGCCGGGATGATCGGGGGCACACTCGCCCACCTCGCCGCCATGAAGGAAATGGGCGACATCGTCCTCTTCGACATTGCCGAAGGCATGCCCAAGGGCAAGGCGCTTGACCTCGCGCAGGCCGGTCCCGTCGAAGGCTATGACGCGGGGCTCAAGGGCACCAGCGACTATGCCGACATCGCCGGCGCCGACGTCGTCATCGTCACCGCGGGTGTGCCGCGCAAGCCGGGGATGAGCCGCGACGACCTGCTCGGCATCAACCTGAAGGTCATGAAGGCGGTCGGCGAAGGCATCAAGGCCAACGCCCCCGACGCTTTCGTCATCTGCATCACCAACCCGCTTGACGCGATGGTCTGGGCGCTGCGCGAATTTTCAGGCCTGCCGCACAACAAGGTCGTCGGCATGGCCGGCGTGCTCGATTCCGCCCGCTTCCGTCATTTCCTCGCCGAGGAATTCAACGTCAGCGTCGAGGACGTCACCGCCTTCGTGCTCGGCGGCCACGGCGACACGATGGTCCCGGTCATCGAATATTCGACCGTCGCGGGCATCCCCGTCCCCGACCTCATCAAGATGGGTTGGTCGACGCAGGAACGCATCGACGCGATCGTCAGCCGCACCCGCTCGGGCGGCGGCGAGATCGTTCAGTTGCTCGGCAACGGCTCGGCCTATTACGCCCCCGCGACGAGCGCGATCGCGATGGCCGAATCCTATCTCAAGGACAAGAAGCGCCTGCTGCCCTGCGCCGCCCACCTGACCGGCCAGTACGGTGTCGACGACCTTTATGTCGGCGTGCCGGTGGTGATCGGCGCAAACGGTGTCGAGCGCGTCGTCGAGATCGCGCTGAACGAAGGCGCAAAGGCGAATTTCGACAAGTCGGTTCACGCGGTTCAGGAATTGCTGGTCGCGTGCAAGGGGCTGGAGTCCAGCCTCGCCTGATCCGCGCCCCGGCGAGAGCCGGGGTCGATCGCCCGCGCGCCCGACGGGGCCCGCGGGCGGACCTTTTTGAAGAGGTGCCCCGGCGATGGCCGGGGAACGAGAAACGGAAAGCAGACGCATGAGCATTCTCGTCGACAGGAATACCAAGGTCATCACCCAAGGCATGACGGGCGCCACCGGCACCTTCCACACCGAGCAGGCGCTCGCTTATGGCACCAGGATGGTCGGCGGCGTGACGCCGGGCAAGGGCGGCACCACGCATATCGGCCTGCCCAACTTCGACACCGTCGCCGAAGCCAAGGCCGCGACGGGCGCGACCGCGAGCTGCATCTATGTCCCGCCGCCGTTCGCCGCCGATTCGATCCTCGAGGCGATCGACGCCGAGATGGAATTGATCGTGTGCATCACCGAGGGTATTCCGGTGCTCGACATGGTCAAGGTGAAGCGCGCCCTGTCGGGGTCGAAGTCGCGGCTGATCGGCCCCAACTGTCCCGGCGTGTTGACCCCCGAGGAATGCAAGATCGGCATCATGCCCGGCTCGATCTTCAAGAAGGGCAGCGTCGGCGTCGTCTCGCGCTCGGGCACCCTGACCTACGAGGCGGTGTTCCAGACCTCGAACGTCGGGCTCGGTCAGACCACCGCGGTCGGCATCGGCGGTGATCCGGTCAACGGCACCAATTTCATCGACGTGCTCGAACTCTTCCTGGCCGACGACGCGACCAAGTCGATCATCATGATCGGCGAGATCGGCGGCGACGCCGAGGAGCAGGCGGCGCAGTTCCTGATCGACGAGGCGAAGCGCGGCCGCAAGAAGCCGATGGTCGGCTTCATCGCGGGCCGCACCGCACCTCCGGGCCGCCGCATGGGACATGCAGGGGCCATCGTGTCGGGCGGCAAGGGCGACGCCGAAAGCAAGATCGCGGCGATGGAAGCTGCGGGCATCACCGTGTCGGCGAGCCCGTCCGAACTGGGCACGACGCTGGCCGAGGTGCTCAAGGAACGCGTGTGATCGCCAGGGCCCGCCGGCAACGCAAAGCGGCCGGCGGGCGTTGGTCCCTGAAACGACTCTCCCCTCCGCCATTCCTCCCCGAGAATGGAATCAGACAATGAACCTCGAACGACAGAGCTTTGACATCGACGAAGTGCAGCCCGGCCCGAGCTGGGCGCCGAAGAACTGGCCCCAGATCGACAGCGACGACCTGACCGCGGCGCTCGACCCGCAGCAGATGCAGGTTGCGGTGAAGGCCGCCGCCGCGAAGGCGGGCGCGCCGCTCTCGAACGCCGAGGTCGAGCGCGCCGCCGACGAGGCGATCCGCGCGATGATGCTGATCCGCACCTATCGCGTGCGCGGTCACCTCGCGGCCAATCTCGATCCGCTCGGCCTGTCGAAGCGCGAGCTGCCCGCCGACTTGACCCCCGAATATCACGGTTTCGTCGGTGCCGATCAGGACCGGCCCGTCTATCTGGGCGGCACGCTGGGCCTCGAAAAGGCGAGCGTGCGCGAGATCGTCGCGATCCTGCAGGCCAATTACTGCGGGCACGTCGGCCTCGAATATATGCACATCGCCGACGTCGAGGAGCGGCGCTTCCTGCAGGACCGGATGGAGGGCGCCGACAAGCGCGTCGAATTCACCCCCGAAGGCAAGCAGGCGATCCTCAAGAAGGTGATCGACGCCGAGGAATGGGAGAAATTCCTGGCGAAGAAATATGTCGGGACCAAGCGCTTCGGGCTCGACGGCGGCGAAGCGATGATCCCGGCGATGGAAGCGATCATCAAATATGGCGGTCAGTACGGCGTGCGTGAGATTGTATACGGCATGGCGCACCGCGGCCGGCTCAGCATGCTCGCGAACGTGATGGCGAAGCCCTATCGCGTCATCTTCCACGAATTCCACGGCGGCAGCGCCAACCCCACCGACGTCGGTGGGTCGGGCGACGTCAAATATCATCTCGGCACCTCGACCGACCGCGAGTTCGACGGAATCAGCGTCCATATGTCGCTCGTCCCCAACCCGTCGCATCTCGAGGCGGTCGATCCGGTCGTGCTGGGCAAGGTGCGCGCGCAACAGGTCGACCGCGACGATCTGGCCAAGCATGAGCAGGTGCTGCCGGTGCTGATCCACGGCGACGCTGCCTTCGCGGGGCAGGGTATCGTATGGGAGTGCCTCGGCTTTTCGGGTGTGCCCGGCTACAATACCGGCGGCTGCATCCATTTTATCGTCAATAACCAGATCGGTTTTACGACGAGCCCTGCCTTTGCCAGATCGTCACCCTATCCATCGGACGTCGCCAAGGGTGTCCAGGCGCCGATCCTCCACGTCAACGGCGACGATCCCGAGGCGGTGACCTTTGCTTGCAAGCTGGCGATCGACTTCCGCCAGCAGTTCAAGCGCGACATTGTAATCGACATGTGGTGCTATCGGCGCTTCGGCCATAACGAGGGTGACGAACCGAGCTTCACCCAGCCGCTGATGTACAAGACGATCCGCAAGCATCCGCCGGTCAGTGAGCTGTTCGCGGCGCGGCTGGTCGAGGAAGGCGTGATCGGCGGCGATTTCGTCGCGCAGCATCGCGCCGAATTCATCGCCCACCTCGACGAGGAGTTCAAGCTCGGCGCCGATTACAAGCCGAACAAGGCCGACTGGTTCGCTGGCCGTTGGACGGGCCTCTATGCGCCCAAGGACGACGACGGTAACCGCCGCAACGTCGAAACCGGGGTCGAGCGCAAGCTGTTCGACGCGGTCGGCCGCGCGATCACGACGATCCCCGACGACGTCGACGTCCACAAGACGCTGCGCCGCGTGATCGAAGGCCGCGCCGAGATGTTCAAGACGGGCGAGAATTTCGACTGGGCGACCGGCGAGGCACTCGCCTTCGGCACCCTGCTCAGCGAAGGCTATCAGGTCCGTCTGTCGGGCCAGGATTCGGGCCGCGGCACGTTCAGCCAGCGCCACGCCGTCTGGGTCGACCAGACGACCGAAGTCAAATATGTGCCGCTGAAGACGCTGCCGCACGGCCGCTTCGAGGTGCTCGACAGCCCGCTTTCCGAATATGGCGTGCTCGGCTTCGAATATGGCTATGCGATGGCCGATCCGAAGAGCCTGGTGCTGTGGGAGGCGCAGTTCGGCGATTTCGCCAATGGCGCGCAGATCATGATCGACCAGTTCATCGCGTCGGGCGAAGCCAAGTGGCTGCGCGCCAACGGCCTCGTCCTGCTGCTGCCGCACGGTTACGAAGGCCAGGGGCCCGAGCACAGCTCGGCGCGCCTCGAACGCTTCCTTCAGCTTTGCGCGGGCGACAATATCCAGGTCTGCAACATCACGACGCCAGCCAATTATTTCCACGTCCTGCGCCGGCAGATGCTCCGCGACTTTCGCAAGCCGCTGATCATCATGACGCCCAAATCGCTGTTGCGGCACAAGCTGGCGGTCAGCAGCCGCGACGAATTCCTCGGCGACAGCCATTTCATGCGCATCAAGTCCGACATGACGCCGCCCGCAGACGACAAGATCCGGCGGCTGGTGCTCTGTTCGGGCAAGGTCGCCTATGACCTGATGGAGGCGCGCGACAGCGCGGGGCTCGATGATGTCAGCATCGTGCGCATCGAACAGCTCTATCCCTTCCCCGGCGAGGCGCTGTCGGTGCGCCTCAAGCGGATGACGAATCTGGAGGACGTGGTCTGGGCGCAGGAGGAGCCGCGCAACAACGGTTCCTGGTTCTTCGTTGAATCGCTGATCGAGGAAAGCCTGCACGAGGCGGGGCACAAGGGGATGCGGCCGCGCTATGCCGGCCGCGCCGCCGCGGCCTCGCCAGCGACCGGGCTGATGAGCCGCCACCAGACTGAGCAGGCGGCGCTCGTCGCCGACGCGCTCGACCTCAGCGTCCGCGCCGAGATCCGCCGCACCAAGAAAAAAGCCTGACCTCCCGCAAGGAATGACCCCATGAGCACCGAAGTCAAAGTTCCCGCCCTCGGCGAAAGCGTCACTGAAGCGACGATCGGCGAATGGCTGAAGCAGCCGGGCGACGCGGTCGCGGTCGACGAGCCGATCGCCAGCCTCGAAACCGACAAGGTCGCGGTCGAGGTTCCCTCCCCCGTCGCGGGCGTGATGGGGCAGCAGGTCGTCGCGGTCGGCGACACGGTGAATGTCGGCGCGGTGATCGCGACGATCGAATCCGGTGAAGGCAAAACGGCTCCCGCTCCGGCTGCGGCGCCCGCTCCGGCGACGAAGGCCGAAGCCGCCGCGCCCGCACCCGCACCCGCCGCCAAGAGCGAGGAGAGCGTCGATACGGTGACCACGATGTCGCCGGCGGTGCGCCGCCTCGTGCTTGAGCATGGGCTCGACCCGACGAAGATCAAGGGCAGCGGCAAGGACGGTCGGCTGACCAAGGAAGATGTGCTCGCTGCGGCCAATGCCGCGCCCGATACGAGCGCCGCGTCGACGCCCGCGGCCGCCGCGCCGGCTCCTGCCGCGAGCGGCGCGCCGGGTCGCCGCGAGGAGCGCGTCAAGATGACGCGGATGCGCCAGACGATCGCCAAGCGGCTGAAGTCGGCGCAGGACACCGCGGCGATGCTGACCACCTTCAACGACTGCGACATGTCGGCGGTGATCGAGACGCGCGAGAAATATCGCGACAGCTTCGAGAAGAAGCATGGCATCCGCCTCGGCTTCATGAGCTTCTTCACCAAGGCGGTCGCGCTCGCGGCGCACGACATTCCGTCGGTCAACGGCCGCATCGACGGAGATGAGATCGTCTACTACGACTATCTCGACGTCTCGATCGCGGTCAGCGCGCCCAACGGCCTCGTCGTGCCGATCGTGCGCAACGCTGAAAGCCTGTCCTTCGCCGGGATCGAGAAAGCGATCGCGGACCTCGGCAAGCGCGCCAAGGAAGGCACGCTGACGATGGACGACATGACCGGCGGCACCTTCACCATCTCCAACGGCGGCGTGTTCGGCGGCCTGATGTCGACCCCGATCATCAACCCGCCGCAGTCGGCTGTGCTCGGGCTCCATCGCATTGAGGATCGTCCGGTGGTGCGGAACGGCGAGATCGTGATCCGTCCGATGATGTATCTCGCGCTCAGCTACGATCACCGGCTGGTCGACGGCCGTGAGGCGGTGACCTTCCTGAAGACGATCAAGGAAGCGATCGAGGATCCGACGCGCCTGCTGATCGATCTGTAACGCCGTCGCCCCGGCGAAAGCCGGGGCCGCTATCCCCCTGGCGCCGCCCATCGACGCCAGCGATCCCGGCTTTAGCCGGGATGACGAATGGAGTTGATAATGGCTGATTACGACTACGACGTTCTTGTCATCGGTGCCGGCCCCGGCGGGTATGTCGCGGCGATCCGCGCGGCGCAACTGGGGCTGAAGACCGCGTGCGCCGAAGGACGCGAAACGCTGGGCGGCACCTGCCTCAACGTCGGTTGCATCCCTTCGAAGGCGATGCTCCATGCGTCCGAATATTATGAAGCCGCGGCCGGCGGAGCGATGGAGAAGATGGGGATCAAGGTGAAGCCCCAGCTCGACCTCGACACCATGCACGGCCAGCGCAAGGACGCGGTCAAGGGCCTGACCGGCGGCATCGAGTTCCTGTTCAAGAAGAACAAGGTCGACTGGCTGAAGGGCTATGCCAGGTTCACGTCCGCCGATACGGTTGAGGTTGCGGGCAAGGCCGTACGTGCGAAGAACATCATCATCGCGACCGGCTCGTCGGTAACCCCGCTTCCGGGCGTCGAGGTCGATAATGCCAAGGGGATCGTCGTCGATTCGACCGGCGCGCTCGAGCTCGCCAAGGTGCCCGGCCATATGGTCGTGATCGGCGGCGGCGTGATCGGGCTCGAGCTCGGCAGTGTGTGGCGGCGCCTCGGCGCCAAGGTGACCTGCGTCGAGTTTCTCGACCAGATCCTCCCCGGCATGGACGGCGACGTGCGCAAGGAAGCGAACAAGATCTTCAAGAAGCAGGGCATCGAGTTCAAGCTCAAGACCAAGGTCACTAAGGCCGAGATCAAGGGCAAGAAGGCGGTGTTGACGCTTGAGCCTGCGGCGGGCGGCGAGGCGGAGACGCTGGAGGCCGACGTCGTTCTGGTGTCGATCGGGCGCCGTCCGAACACCGAAGGGCTCGGCCTCGACAAGGCAGGGCTGGAAGTCAACAAGCGCGGTCAGATCGAGGTCGACCATGATTTCCGCACCGCGGTCGACGGCATCTGGGCGATCGGCGACGTCGTTCCCGGCCCGATGCTTGCGCACAAGGCCGAGGACGAAGGCATCGCCTGCGCCGAGAATATCGCGGGCCAGACCGGCATCGTGAACCACGACGTCATCCCGTCGGTCGTCTACACCTGGCCCGAGATCGCCGGCGTCGGCCTGACCGAAGAGCAGGCGAAGGAAAAAGGCGAGGTCAAGGTCGGAAAATTCCCGATGCTCGCGAACAGCCGCGCCAAGACCAATCACGAGCCCGACGGCTTCGTGAAGGTGATCGCCGATGCCAAGACCGACCGCGTTCTGGGCGTCTGGTGCATCGCGAGCGTTGCGGGCACGATGATCGCGCAGGCGGCGCAGGCGATGGAATTCGGCGCGACCAGCGAGGACATCGCTTACACCTGCCACGCGCATCCGACGCACAGCGAGGCGATCAAGGAAGCCGCGATGGCGGTGACGGGCAAGCCCATTCACATCTGACGAAGGGGCCGCGATGCCCGAGCTCGACAATGCGCTGATCGTCCGCCTGCTCGACCTGGTCGGCATCGGCGTGTTCGCGCTGTCGGGGGCGCTAATGGCGGTGCGGCTGCGCCAGACGCTGGTCACCGCGGGCTTCTTTGCGCTCGTCACCGGAGTCGGCGGCGGCAGCGTGCGCGATCTGCTGATCGGTGCGCCGGTCTTCTGGGTGCAGGACGGCGCGATCGCCGCGATGTGCATCGCGATCGCGCTGATCGTCTGGATCATGCCCGAACGCTGGTGGCCGGGGCAGGTGCTTGAATGGGCCGACGCCGTCGGCCTCGCGGGCTATGCCGTGTTCGGCACGGCCAAGGCGATGGCGTGGGGTGTTCCGCCCGCGCCGGCGCTGATGATGGGTGTCATCACCGGTTGCGTCGGTGGCACGATCCGCGATGTGCTCGCGGGGGTGCCGTCGATCATCATGCGGCCCGAAATCTATGTCACCGCCGCGGCGCTGGCGTCGGGGCTGTATCTGCTGCTGCTGTGGATCGGCGCCGGCACCGCGACAGCGGCGCTGGTGGGCGCGCTTGCCGGCTTCCTGCTGCGCGGCGCGGCGATCCGCTGGTCGCTTGCCCTGCCGACCTATCGCGCGGGGCAGGACGAACCGCGCTAAGGCGAGGCGCCCCCATCCTTACTTGCGCCGCCGGAGCCCATCCTGTTTAACAGGAGGCTCGGCTTCGGCCGCAGGGATCGAAGGAAAGAGGCGGCATGACGATCGCGCAGGCACGGGTCAACGGCATTGACATCGCCTATGAGGACAAGGGGCCGCGCGGAGCGCCGGCGATTCTGCTGGTGATGGGGCTCGGCGGGCAGCTCACGCTCTGGCCCGACGAGTTCGTCGCGGCGCTGAGCGATCGCGGCTTTCGCACCATCCGCTACGACAATCGCGACGTCGGCCTGTCGACGCGCTTCGATGTGGCGGGCGTGCCGAACCTCAAATGGATATTCGTCAAGGCGGCGATCGGCCTGCCAGTGCGCAGCGCCTACAGCCTGGCCGACATGGCGGCGGACGGCATGGCGCTGCTCGACCATCTCGGCATCGGGCGGGCGCATATCGTCGGCGCGTCGATGGGCGGGATGATCGCGCAGCACATCGCGGCGCGCTATCCCGAGCGGGTGCTGACGCTGACCTCGATCATGTCGACCACCGGCAACCGCCGCCTGCCGCGTGCGAGCAAGGAAGCGATGCGGGTGCTCGCCAACCGGCCGATGAGCGGCGATCCCGAGGATCTGATCGCCTATTCGGTGGGCGCGGCGCGGGTGATCGGCAGCCCCGGCTATCCGGCCGAGGAGGACCGGCTGCAGCGCCGGGTGCGCTCCGATTTCGAGCGCGGTTTCTATCCGCAGGGCGTTGCGCGGCAGATGGCGGCGATCGTCGCCGACGGCGACCGGCGGGCAATGCTGAAGCGCGTCATCGCGCCGACGCTGGTGATCCACGGCGAGGACGACCCGCTCGTCCCGATTGCCGGCGGACGCGACACCGTGGCGAGCATCGCGGGCGCGCGGCTGATGACGATCCCCGGCATGGGGCACGACCTGCCGCTCGCGCTCGTCGATACGCTGACCGACGCCATCGCCGCCCATGCGAAGGAAGCAGCGGTCGCCGCCTGACGGCAGCCCGCCAGCAAGCTGGCAAGTCTCGCTGCCCCTCCCGCAAGCGGGAGGGGGAGAGTCATTTGAGCAGTAGCACCAGGCCGGCCAGCCAGCCTTTCGCCTCTGCGCCCTGCGGCGCGGGGATGGTGGGGCGGTAGGCGCGGCAGTCGAGGCAGGCGGCCTGCACCGATCCGGCGCGGGTCAGGAGCGACAGGTCCTGCACCAGCCGGCGCTCGGTGAGTTCGCGCTTCATCGCCGCGAGGCCGAACCAGCCGCGCGGTGCCGCGGCGGCGCTGTCGTCCTTGTCGGGGCCGAAGAGGCCGACGAGCAGCTTCGAGAATTCGCTCGGTTCCTTCTCGAAATATTTGGCGTGATAGTCGCCGTCGATCTTCGCGAGCTTCGCGGCGGCGGCGAGCGCGTCGGGCAGGCCGCCGAACTGGTCGACGAGGCCGAGTTGGCGCGCAGTGCCGCCGGCCCAGACGCGCCCTTCGGCGATCGTCTCTATCTTCTCGACCGGCTGCTTGCGGCTCTTGGCGACGAGGCCGGTGAAGCGGCCGTAGATATCCTCGACGCTCGCCTGCGCGAGCTGGTCGAATTCGGCGTTCACGCCGCCGAGGATGTCGGGCTGGCCCGACAGCGGCGTCGTCGCGATGCCGTCGGCGGTGACGCCGATCTTGGCGAGCGCTTGATCGAAGCTGGGCAATATGCCGAAGACGCCGATCGAGCCGGTGATGGTGTCGGGTTCGGCGAAGATACGGTCGGCGGGGGTCGAGACCCAATAGCCGCCCGAGGCCGCGACATTCGCCATCGAGACGACGATCGGCTTCTTCTTCGCCTTGGCGGCGAGCAGTGCCTGGCGAATCTGTTCGGACGCGAGCACCGAGCCGCCGGGCGAATCGACGCGCAGCACGATCGCCTTCACCCCGTCGTCGTCCGCCGCGTCGAGGATCTGCTTCGCGATCGTTTCGCCGCCGGCGGTGCCGTTCGGTGCCTTGCCGTCGACGATCTCGCCAACGACGGGCACGACCCCGATCGCGCTGCCCCTGGTCTTGGGCGGATTGGCGGCGACCCAGTTGTCGAGCGGGATCGCCTTGAAATCCCATGGCTTGTCATCGTCATAGGTGCCGCTGATCTCTGCGACGCGCTCGCCGAAGGCCATGCGGCTGCCGAGCTTGTCGACGAGACCCGCGTCGAGCGATGCCTTCGACAGATCGTTTCCGGCCGCCTGCACCATGGCCGGCGTATCGGCGATGAAGGCATCGACCTTCGCTTTCGGGCGCGCCTTCTTCACATCGTCGAGCCATTTGCTCCACAGCACATTGGCATAGGCGAGATTGGCCTCTTCGGCCTCGGGCGACTGGTCGGCGCGCAGGAAGGGCTCGACCGCGCTCTTGAAGGTGCCGACGCGATAGATGTGGGCGGTGATGCCGAGCCGGTCCATCAGTCCCTTGTAATAGAGATGCGAGCCGCCTGGCCCCGCGAGCGCGACGCCGCCGATCGGGTCGGCCCAGATTTCGCTCGCATGCGAGGCGATCTGATAGCTGTCGGTCGTATAGGCGGTGGCGAAGGCGAGCACCGGTTTCTTGTGCGTGCGCACCTTGTCGATCGCGGCGCCGATCTCGGCGAGCGAGACCTGCCCGCCGCCGAGGAAACGGTCGAGGTCGAGCACGACCGAGGTGACGCGCTTGTCGTCCGCCGCCGTCTCGAGCGCCTGGACGATGTCGCGGACGCGATATTCGCGCAGATCCTGTCCGCCCGAGAGCGCCGACAGCGTGTCGACCTCGGCTGGCTGTTCCGACACCACGCCGTCGAGCTTGAGCAGCAGCGCGCCGTCGCTGACCGGCAGCGCCGCGCTTTGCCGCCCGGCGAGCAGGCCGAAGAGCGCGACGAAGAAGAGCAGCAGGAAGAGCAGCGCCAGCGCATCCTTGATCGCGACGAGCAGGTTCCACACCTTGCGCGGGAAGCTCGTCCGCGGGCGCGCTTCCGCTGCCGGCGGTTGCGGCTGGCGCACGGGGATGGCCCAGGGACCCTGGTTGCCGTTCGGTGGTGTCGCGGTGGTGTCGGTCATGCGCGCGAATCTAAGGCCGCGGCCCGGCGGTTGCAATGCACGCTTCGACCGGCGCGCCACCGGACCCCACCGGCGACATCTACAGCCAGCCTTCACGCCGGTACCAGCGCACCGTTTCGGCGAGCGCCTCGCCGGTGTCGAGCGCCGAGGCCCAGAGCGCGGACGGCGGGCAGGCGCCCTCGGTCACAACCCAGTCGGGATGCGCGATGTAGCGCGCGCGGTCGGGGGTCAGCTTGGCGGCACGGCGGCGGACCAGCGGGTCGAGCCGGCCGCCGGCGTGGAGCAGCGCGGCGGGAATGGCGAGGGTCGAGACGTGCGTGCGCCCGACCGCGCGGCCGATGGCGCGGGCGAAGCCGCGGTGCGACCAGCCGCCGGGCTTGCCGTCGTCGGGTTCGTAGACCGCGCCGATGCTCGCGTCGCGGTCGGGGGCGAGGGCGACGAGCAGGCGCGCCAGTTCCTCGACATAGATCGCCGACATCCGCCCGCGCGGCGGGACCAACGCGACGCCGCGCCGCGCCATGCGGAACAGGTCGAGCATTTCGGTGTCGCCGGGGCCGAAGACCGCGGGCGGGCGCACGATCGTCCAGTCGAGTCCGCTTGCCTGGACGATGGTTTCGGCCCGCGCCTTCGACCAGCCATAGTCGGAAAGATCGGGCTCGCGTGCCGCGAGCGAGGAGACATGGACGAAGCGGGTCACGCCGGCGCCGCGCGCGGCGTCGACGACATGCGCGGTCGCGGTCGCGTTGCCGGCCTCGAAATCAGCGCGGGTCGGGACGTTGACGACGCCCGCGACGTGAAGCAGCGCTTCGCTGCCCGCCGCCATCTCCGCCAGGCTGTCGGGCCGGTCCAGCGCACCCGTGATCCAGGTCACCCCGTCGGCGGGCTCCTGCGGCCGACGGGTCAGGGCGCGGACGTGCCAGCCCGCCGCGACCGCCCGCCGCAGCGTCGCGCGCCCGACGAAACCGGTCGCGCCGGTCATGGCGAGGATGGGGGTCACAGCAGCACCAGATGGTCGCGATGGACCATTGCCGCGCGTGGGGAGTAACCGAGCGCGGCTTCCTGCGTGTCGCGGCCGAGGCCGAGGATTGCGGCGGCGTCGGCAGTCGGATATTCGGACAGGCCGCGCGCGACGACGCGGCCGTCGGGGCCCGCGATGTCGAGGATGTCGCCGCGCACGAAGGCGCCGCCTACCCCGGTGACGCCCGCGGCGAGCAGGCTCGCGCCGCCCTGCAGCGCACGCACCGCGCCGGCGTCGATGACGAGCCGGCCCTTGGCGGTCAGCCCGCCCGCGAGCCACGCCTTGCGCGCGCTCGCGCCCCGTTCGGCGACGAAGGTCGTGTGGCGCGCGTCGGCGGACAGCGGCCGCGCGGCCTGGCCCGAGGCGATGGCGAGATGCGCGCCCGCGGCGTTGGCAATGCGCGCCGCCGCGATCTTCGACACCATGCCGCCCGATCCCATGCCCGATGCCGATCCGCCGTCGGCCATCGCCTCGATGGCGGCATCGACGCGTTCGACCCGCGCGATATGCTGCGCGCCGGGCTGCGCCGGGTTGCGGTCGTAGAGGCCGTCGATGTCGGACAGCAGGACGACGCCGCCCGCGCCCGCCGCCTGCGCGACGCGCGCTGCGAGCCGGTCGTTGTCGCCGAAGCGGATTTCCTCGGTTGCGACGCTGTCATTCTCGTTGATGATCGGTACGACGCCGAGGCTGAGCAGCCGGTCGAGGGTCGCCGCGGCGTTGAGGTAGCGGCGGCGATGTTCGAGATCGTCGAGCGTGACGAGCATCTGCGCCGCGGTCAGCCCCTCGGCGCCGAGCACCTCGGCCCAGACCTGCGACAGCGCGATCTGTCCGGTCGCGGCGGCCGCCTGCGCGTCCTCCAGCGTCGCGCGGCCACCCTTCGTCAGCCCCAGCCGCCGTGCCCCGAGCGCGATCGCGCCCGACGAGACGACGGCGACCTGCTGGCCCGCGCGATGGCGCGCGCCGATGTCGGCGGCGATCCCCGCCAGCCAGTCACGCCGCACGGCACCCGCCGGATCGACGAGCAGCGCCGATCCGATCTTGACGACCAGGCGCGGACAGGCGGCGGGCGGGAACAGGCTCATGGCGTCGCCGATAGCGCGCGCGGTGCGGCGCGGAAAGGGGGCTTTGGGATGGGGAGCGGACGTTTATCTGCTCTTGTCATTCCCGCGAAAGCGGGAATCCGGTGTGGGATCAGCCCACGCACACTCTGGATTCCCGCTTTCGCGGGAATGACAAAGGCGGGACGGACGGCGGTTTCCGGTCGGAACCGGCTTTCCGGCGCTCAGATCGGCGACCAGTCGCCGCTGCCTTCCTCATTCCCGACTCCGGCCGGTTCGGGGTGGCCGATCGCTTCGAGCAGGGTGTCGAGCACCGCCTCGACCCCCGCGCCGCTGGCGCCCGAGAGCGCCATGACCGGGCGGCCGCTTTCGGCGGCGAGCTCGGCCGACAGGGCCGCGATCAGTTCGTCGTCGAGCGTGTCGACCTTGTTGAGCGCGACGACGACCGGCTTGTCGGTCAGGCCGGCGCCATAGGCCTCGAGCTCGTCGCGCACGATGCGGTAGCTGGTGGCGACATCCGCATCGTTCGCGTCGACCAGGTGCAGCAGCACGCGGCAGCGTTCGATATGGCCGAGGAAGCGGTCGCCGATCCCGGCGCCGTCGGCGGCGCCCTCGATCAGCCCGGGAATGTCGGCGATCACGAACTCGCGGCCCTTGTGGCTGACGACGCCGAGCTGGGGGCGGGTGGTGGTGAAGGCATAGGCGCCGACCTTGGCCTGCGCGTTGGTCACCGCGTTGATGAAGGTCGACTTGCCGGCGTTGGGCAGGCCGACGAGGCCGGCGTCGGCGAGCAGCTTCAGCCGCAGCCACACCCACATCTCCTCGCCCGGCCAGCCGGGGCCGTGCTGGCGCGGCGCGCGGTTGGTCGAGCTTTTGTAGCTGGCATTGCCGCGCCCGCCGTCGCCGCCGCGCAGGAAGACGATGCGCTCGCCCTCCTTGGTCAGGTCGGCGAGCAGGCTGCGCTCCTCGTCGTCGGCGAGAATCTGGGTGCCGACCGGCACCGGGATGACCAGATCGTCGCCGCCCGCGCCGGTGCGGTCGCGGCCGGCGCCGGGGGTGCCGCGCTTCGCCTTGAAATGCTGGGTGTAGCGAAAGTCGATCAGCGTGTTGAGCCCGCCGACCGCTTCGAAGACCACGTCGCCGCCCTTGCCGCCGTTGCCGCCGTCGGGACCGCCATATTCGATATATTTCTCGCGCCGGAACGACACGGCGCCGGGGCCACCGTCGCCGGACTTGATGAAGATCTTGGCCTGGTCGAGGAAGTGCATCGCCGCCCTTTAGGGGGGCGGACTGTAAAATGCACCTCTAATCCCGTTCGCATCGAGCGAAGTCGAGATGCCCATCGGTCGCGCACGCCTCATGGGTGTCTCGACTTCGCTCGACACGAACGGCAAGCGGAGTTGCGTTTATCCCTCCGCCTTGCCGCCCTGTTCGGCCCAGAAGGTTCCGATCCGGCCGGTGATCAGTTCGGTCGCGAGGGCGCGGGCGGTGTCGCGGGGGAGGGCGAGGGCCTCGGCCATCGGGCCGCCGAGCTGCGCGTCGCCCATCGCCATCAGGACGAGCGCCAGCGTATCTTCGTGCATCAGACGCTTTTCGTGCGCGTCGGGCGCCATGCCGTCGATCAGGCGGTGGATCGCGGCGATGATCGGGTCGAGCGCGTCGTCGTTGCCGGTCGCCGCCATCCACGTCGCGAGCGCGCCGGCACCGCCGCTGTCGAAGGCGTCGAAGGCGAGGTCGACGATCTCGCGCACGTTGCGCTCGCCCGGCGGCGAGGCGGTCATCTTGGCGGCGATGGTGTCGCACACGGTTTCGGCGAGATAGGCGGCGAGCGCCTTTTGCAGCCCTGCGGCGCTGCCGAAATGGTGGAGGAGATTGGCGTGGGTGCGGTCGATCTTCGACGCCACCGCCTTCAGGGTGACCGCCTGCGGCCCCATGTCGATGAGGATCTGCCGCGCCGCCTCCAGCGCGACCGAACGGCTTTCCTCCGGGCTGAGCCGCTTCTTTGCTATTGACACCACTGTAAGTTATTCCTAGATACCTGCCCCTACGGCGCCGCCGCGCCTTCACCCCCTATTCGCCGGTGAGGAAGATATGTCCAGCCTTTCGCTCTCTCCGACCCCTGCCGACCTGTCGATCACCCCGCGCGACCGGCGCTTCGGCCGCGACGACCGGCAGGGGCGCTGGTGGTTGAACGGCGATCCGATCGGGTCGGTCTTTCACACCGCGCTGTCGGTGACCTTTCCCAAGGGCGAGGCGATGTTCATCGAGGCGGTGAAGGCGCACCGCGACGGCGTGCTCGACAAGCTCGCCCGCGAAATCCGCGCCTTCACCCAGCAGGAAGTGATCCACAGCCGCGAGCATGTCGTCTTCAACCGCAAGGCGGGCGAGGCGGGTTACGACCTGTCCGAGCTGGAGGCCGACGTCGACGATGTCATGGAGCTGATCCGGCAGCGTCCGCCGATCGTCAACCTGATGGCGACGATCGCGCTCGAACATTATACCGCGATGCTCGCCGCGATCATGCTGAAGGACCCGGCGATGTATGCGGGCGCCGAGCCCGAATGGGGCGCCTTGTGGAAATGGCATGCGATCGAGGAGATCGAGCACAAGGGCGTCGCCTATGACACCTGGCTGCACGCGACGCGCGACTGGAGCCGCTGGCGGCGCTGGAAGGCGAAGTCGCTGATGATGCTGGTGATCACGGCGCGCTTCTGGCCGAGGCGGGTGCACGGGATGAAGAGGCTGCTCGCGCAGGATGGGCTGACCGGCTGGCGCGTCACGGCGCGCATCTGGTGGTATCTGCTCGGCAAGCCGGGGGTGCTGCGCAAGAGCTTCCTGCCGTGGCTCGCCTATTTCATGCCCGGTTTCCATCCGTGGAACCACGATGACCGCGCGTTGATCCGCAAATATGAAAGCGACTATGCCGATGCGGTGATGCCCGGCGATGCAGTGGCGGCCTGACGGCTTTTTTCTGCATCGGCGGCGCCGGGCACGAGGGCGGTTCCAATAAGGTTTCGCGCAAAGGCGCAAAGAACGCAAAGAGGTTGCGTGATCCCGCGAAGTGAGTTTGCCGATCAGAGTTGATGACTTTAGATTGATACACTTCGTCATTGCTTCACTCTGCTCGCAATGACGATCCCAACCACTCTCATCCCGCTCTAACGATGCCGATTGTCGCAACGAAGCTGGGAGATAGGCCTGTCGGCCCGGACCGGCCTCCTTGCGTTCTTCGCGCCTTTGCGCGAAACCAGAATAGTCTAGCCGCCTCGGCCCGCTTGCCGCCCGATGAGCGGGCTGATAGCGCCGTGGCATGGCATCGACCCCGCCCGTCATCGACACGTCGCGTCTGCGGCTGCGCGAGCCGCGTCTTGCCGACAGGGACCGCCATGTCGCGATGTGGGCCGACCCCCGTACCACGCGCTTCATCGGCGGCGAGCCCCGCACGCCCGATGTGAGCTGGAGCAAGTTCCTGGGTGCCGCGGGGCTGTGGCCGGTGATGGGCTATGGCTATTGGGTGTTCGCCGATCGCGCCGACGATCGGCTGGTCGGCATGGGCGGGTTCGCCTATTTCTGCCGCGGCATCGCCGAGCTGGAGGGCGTTCCCGAGGCGGGCTGGGCCTTCGATGCCGACCATTGGGGGCACGGCCTCGCGACCGAGGCGATGGGCGCGGCGCTCGGATGGGCCGACGCGCATCTGGACGCCGCCGAAGTGCGCTGCATCATCGATCCCGGACATGGCGCGTCGGAGCGGGTGGCGGCGAAGCTGGGGTTCCGGCGCATCGGCGACAGCGATGCGCTGGGCGAGGTGGTGGGGATTTTTTCGCGGCCGCGTGGGGGGTGATGGTCGCTGACGCAGAAGCGCGTCGCCCCGGCGAAAGCCGGGGCCGCCCACGACGCGGCGCTACGCCGACAGCGGCCCCAGCTTTCGCTGGGGCGACGGTTGGCGGGAAGGGGCGACACGCCGCATATCAGGCCGGTTCCACCATCAGCACGCCGCCGTCGGCACTGACGACGCGGACCTTGGCGCCCTCGGCGGCGTCGGGGCCGTGGACCGGCCATTCGCCGTCGCCGACCCGCGCGCGGCCGCGGCCGTCCTCGATCGCCTTCGTCACCGTCAGCACCTCGCCGACCAGCCGGCTCGCGCGCTGGTTGAGGTGCGGGTCGGTCGAGGTGATCGGATTGTCGCGCAGCCATTTGCGCGCAGCATAGAGGATGACGACCGCCAGCAGCGCGAAGAGGCCGAGCTGGACGGGAACGCCGATCGGCGCGATCCACGCGACGATGCCGGTGACGATCGCCGCCGCGCCGATCCAGATCAGGAAAAAGCCTGGCGCGACGATTTCCGCCGCGGCGAGCAGCACGCCGAGTGACAGCCACGCCCAATGCGGTTCCATGGTGGCGAGCCAGTCAGGCATGTCAGGCCCCCGCCTTGCGGTCGAGCGCATCCTTCGCGAGCTCGCCGATGCCGCCGAGCGTGCCGATGAGCTGCGTCGCCTCGACCGGGAAGAGGATGGTCTTGCTGTTCGGGCTGGTCGCGAACTGGCTGACCGCCTCGACATATTTCTGCGCGACGAAATAGTTGATCGCCTGCGTGTTGCCGCTGGCGATGGCGTCGGAGACCATCTGCGTCGCCTTGGCCTCGGCCTCCGCCTGCCGCTCGCGCGCCTCGGCGTCGCGGAAGGCCGCTTCGCGGCGGCCCTCGGCCTGCAATATCTGGCCCTGCTTCTCGCCCTCGGCGCGCAGGATCTCGGACGCCCGCATGCCTTCGGCCTCGAGGATATTGGCGCGCTTCTCGCGCTCGGCCTTCATCTGCCGCGCCATCGCGTTCGAGATGTCGGCGGGCGGACGGATGTCCTTGATCTCGACGCGGGTGATCTTGACCCCCCACGGCGTCGTCGCATCGTCGACGACGTGCAGCAGGCGGACGTTGATCTCGTCGCGCTTCGACAGCGTCGCGTCGAGGTCCATCGAGCCCATGACGGTGCGCAGGTTCGTCGTCGTCAGGTTCATGATCGCGAGATAGAGGTCGCTGACCTCATAGGCCGCCTTGGCGGCGTCGAGCACCTGGAAGAAGACGACGCCGTCGACCGCGACCATCGCATTGTCCTTGGTGATGATCTCCTGCCCCGGAATGTCGAGCACCTGCTCCATCATGTTCACCCTGCGCCCGACGCGGTCGAAGATCGGCATGATGAAGTTTAGCCCCGGCTGCGCGGTGTGGGTGTAGCGGCCGAAACGCTCGATCGTATAGGCATAGCCTTGCTTGACCGGCGTCAGCGCCCAGATCAGGAAAACCAGCGCCAACACCACCAGCGTAATCGCGAAATACATCGAAACTCCCCTCCGCCTGCCTTCTTCGCCAACCGCTTCCTTATTGCGGCAATGGCCGCGCTGCGCCACAGAAAAGCGCATGACCGACGCCGCCCCCCGCTCGCTGCTCTATGTCCCCGCCTCGAACGCCCGCGCCCTCGACAAGGCGCGCGGGCTCGCGGCCGACCTGATCATCATCGACCTGGAGGATGCGGTGCCCGCGGACCGCAAGGCCGAGGCGCGCGAGGCGATGCGCGCGGCGGTCGCGCAGGGCTATGCGGGCAAGCAGGTCGCGGTGCGGATCAACGGCGGCGGCAGCCCGCATCAGGACGCCGACCTCGACGCGGTGGCGGGGCTGGCACTCGACGCGGTCGTGCTGCCCAAGGTCGACGAGCCATCGGACCTTGACCCGGCGCGTGGGCTCGGCCGGCCGCTGTTCGCGATGATCGAGACGCCCGCCGCCATCCTCGCGGCGCCCGCCATCGCCGCGGACCCCGCGACCCGCGGGCTGATCGCGGGGCTCAACGACCTCGCCCACGCACTGAAATTGCCCGGCGGCGTCGATCGCGGCGCGATGGGCCATGCGATCCAGGCGATCGTGCTCGCGGCCCGCGCCGCCGGCGCGCTCTGCTTCGACGGCGTGTGCAACGCGATCGACGATGCCGAGGCCTTCGCGCGCGAAGCGGCCGAAGGGCGGCGGCTCGGCTTCGACGGCAAGACGCTGGTGCATCCGTCGCAGGTCGACCCTTGCAATGCCGCCTTCGCGCCGTCGGAGGGCGAGATCGCGGCCGCCGAGGCGCTCGTCGCCGCCGCGACCGGCGGCGCGCAGCGGCACGAGGGGCGGATGATCGAGGACATGCACGTCGCGGCGGCGCGCGCGCTGCTGGCGCGGGCGGGGCGATGATGCAGGAAAGCCCTCCCCTGAAGGGGAGGGGCTTACCGATGCCCGCCGTTCGTCGTTCGACGAACACGTCTTGCCTCGCCCGGCGCGGCATGTCATGCGGCCGGGCCATGCGAAACCGTCTTTTCCCGGCTGCCGCGGCCGCCCTGTTCCTGACCGCGCTGGCGGTCCCTGCCGCCCACGCCAGGGGCAGCGACGCGCCGGTGACCGAGGCCGAGCTGGCCGGCCATATCCGCATCCTGGCGAGCGACGCGTTCGAGGGCCGCGCCCCCGGCACCGAGGGCGAGGACCGGACGATCGCCTATATCGTCGGCGAATGGGCAAAGGCCGGGCTCGAACCCGTGCCCGGCAGCGTGACGCCGTGGCTGCAACCGGTGCCTTTCGTCGAGAGCGAGCCGCTGACCAGCAGCGCGACATTCAAGGTCCGCGGCCGCGATATCCGGCTGGAAGAGGATGGCGTCATCGTCGCCGGGCGCGATCCGTCGGCGTCGCTGGAGGACGTGCCGGCGGTCTTCGTCGGTTACGGCATCGACGGCGCGGGCCGGGTCAATGCCGACGTGCGCGGCAAGCTGGCGATCATGCTGTACGGCAACGCGCCGTTCGGCGCCAAGCTGCCGGGCTATCGCGAGCGGCGGCGGATGCTGGCCGACGCGGGCGCCGCGGGCGTGCTGGTGATCGCGGGCGACGCGATTCCCTGGGCGCGGCTGCGCGATGCGGTCGCGGGCAAGACGGTGCGCCTCGCCGATCCGGCCGAGGCGGCGCCGCCGGTCAGCGGTTTCCTGTCACTGGAAGCCGCCGACGCGCTGTTCGCCCGGGCCGGGCAGGACGGCGCGGCGGCGCGCGAGGCGGCGAAGGCGGCCGGCTATCGCGGCGCCGATCTGCCGGTGACCGCCGATATCGAGACGACGGCGCGAATCCGGCCCTTCGCCAGCAACAATGTCATCGCGAAGCTGCCCGGCGCCCGGCCCGACGGCAAGGCGGTGCTGTTCCTCGGCCATTGGGATCATCTGGGTATCTGCGGCAAGGAGGGCGACGCCGACCGCATCTGCAACGGCGCGGTCGACAATGCGAGCGGCATCGCGGTGCTGATCGAGGTGGCGAAGCGCCTCGCGAGCGGCCCGCGACCCGACCGCGACATCTATTTCATGGCGACCACCGCCGAGGAGAAGGGGCTGCTCGGCGCGACCTGGTTCGCCGATCATCCGGTGCTGCCGCTGGAAGACATCACCGTCGCGCTCAACATCGACACCATCGCCATTTCGCCGCGCGGCACGCCGGTCGCGACGATCGGCCGCGGCCGTCCCGCCTATGACGCGATGGTGCGCAGCGTGGCGACGAAGCTGGGCCGCAAGATCGACGCGGACGGCGAGGCCGATGCTTTCGTCCAGCGGCAGGACGGCTGGGCGCTCGGCGCCAAGGGCGTGCCGTCGCTGATGGTCGGGGGCAGCTTTTCCGACATGCCGCTGCTCGAGGCGTTTCTCGGCAGCGACTATCACGGGCCGGCCGACGAATTTTCGGACCGGGTCCCGCTGGGCGGCGCGGCGGAGGACGCCGACCTGCACGTCGCGCTGGGGCGGGCGTTTGCCGATACCAAACGGTGGACGGGGACGGAGTAGGGTCGTCGCCCCAGCGAAAGCTGGGGCCGCTCACGACCCGGCGCTACGCCGATAGCGGCCCCAGCTTTCGCTGGGGCGACGTTATTTGTTGGATTCCACGTTATTGTGTTGGATTTCAAGGGGGGCAGACGGTCAGGCCGCCTGCTTCGCCCGCTCGTTCATTTCCTGATTGAGCATTTCGGCGAGCAGGAACGCCAGTTCCAGCGACTGCCCGGCGTTGAGGCGCGGGTCGCAGTGGGTGTGGTAGCGGTCGGCGAGGTCCATCTGGGTCACGTCCATCGCGCCGCCGGTGCATTCGGTGACGTTCTGGCCGGTCATCTCGATATGGATGCCGCCGCCGTGCGTGCCCTCGGCGCGGTGGACGGCGAAGAAGCCGCGCACCTCGGCGAGGATGCGCTCGAACGGCCGCGTCTTGTAGCCGGTCGAGGTCTTGATGACGTTGCCGTGCATCGGGTCGCACGACCAGACGACGGGATGGCCCGATTCCTTTACCGCGCGCACCAGCTTGGGCAGATGCGCCTCGATCTTGTCGTGACCGTAGCGGGTGATCAGCGTCATGCGGCCCGGGACATGGTTCGGATTCAGCGTATCGAGCAGGCGCAGCAGCGCGTCGGGCTCGAGGCTCGGCCCGCATTTCATGCCGACCGGATTGCCGATGCCGCGCAGATATTCGATATGCGCCGACCCCTCGAAGCGGGTGCGGTCGCCGACCCACAGGAAATGGCCCGAGGTGTCGTACCAGCCGCCGGTCAGGCTGTCCTGCCGGGTGAGCGCCTGTTCATAGGGAAGCAGCAGCGCCTCGTGGCTGGTGTAGAAGCTGGTGCCCTTGATCTGCGGCACCGTCTCCGGCGTCACCCCGCACGCCTCCATGAAGGCGAGCGCTTCGGAAATGCGCGCGGCGGTTTCCTGATATTTCTTGGCCCACGGGCTGCGGTCCATGAAATCGTGCGTCCAGGCGTTGACCTGATGCAGATTGGCATAACCGCCGTTCGCGAAGGCGCGCAGCAGGTTCAGCGTCGCCGCCGACTGGTTGTAGGCCTTGACCATCCGCTTCGGGTCGGGCTCGCGCCCGGCCGCCTCGAAGCCGATGTCGTTGATGATATCACCGCGATAGCTGGGGAGCGACGTGCCGTTCACCTCTTCCATGTCGGCCGAGCGCGGCTTGGCGAACTGGCCCGCCATGCGCCCGAGCTTCACCACCGGCATCTTCGACGCGAAGGTCAGCACCACCGCCATCTGAAGCAGCACGCGAAAGGTGTCGCGGATATTGTTCGGGTGGAATTCGGCGAAGCTTTCGGCGCAGTCGCCGCCCTGGAGCAGAAAAGCCTTGCCCTCCGCGACGCGGGCGAGTTCGCTCGTCAGCTCGCGCGCCTCGCCGGCGAAGACGAGCGGCGGATAGCCCGCGAGCTCACGCTCCGCTGCGGTCAGCGCGGCCTCGTCAGCGTAGGTGGGGAGCTGGCGCGCTTCGTGCGAGCGCCAGCTGTGCGGTTGCCAGGTCTGCGTCATCTCTTGATCTTCATCGTCCGAAATCTGCGAGTCGCGCGCCGCCTTGGCGCGAAAGCGCGGGCGAAGCAAGGGCAAGGCAATTAGCATTGCCGCGCCTTTTGCGCACCTATGCTTTTCTTTGGACCCCAAAACTGCTAATTTTATGGAGGTTTTCAAGGGACGCGCGCCGGGAAAACGTCTCTATTCGGTAATCGGTAACCTTGCAAGATTAGGGTCCTAAGCAAGGGACCGCGACGCGAAACGATTGACGATGGCGAATTTCGACCCGGCGTGGCTCGGTTACGCAGCCCTTGTGTCGCTTCTGGCGGCGGGCTTCGTCGTGCGCGTCGAGCAGGTGCGGCTCGGCATCGCGGTCGCGGCGCTGCTGGCGCTGCCCGCCGCGATCTTCGGCTGGCGCAGCCCGGGGGCGACGGCGCTGCTCGCCGCGATCTTCGTCTTTCACCTCGTCCTCGCCGCGCGCGGCTGGTATCGCGACGCGGGCATCCGCTTCACGCCCGAGGAGCTGGCGCTGCGCAGCCTGCATTTCGACGGTCTGAGCGCCGCGAGCGCGCGGCGGCTGATCGACCAGGGGCACTGGATATCGGCCCGGCGCGGCGAGGTGCTGATCCGCGAGAATCAGGCGGCGCCCAGCCTCTTCTACCTTGCTGAGGGGCGGGCGCTGATCCAGCGTGACGGGGCGGACGTCGGCACGCTCGCCGACGGGGCGCTGATCGGCGAGGCGACGGTGCTCGACGGCGCGCATGCGACGGGCACGGTGACGCTGACCGCCAACGCGCGGCTGTGGTTCGTGCCTGCGGCGGCGCTGCGCACCTTCCTCGCCGCCAACCCCGATCTCGCGGCGGCGCTGCACCAGGGCTTCGCGCGGGCGCTGCGCGGAAAACTGGCGAGCGCCAACACGCGCATTGCCGACCTGCCGCCCTTGCCCTAGATTCGGGCGCGATCCGGCATTTTCCGAACCGCGGGGCGAGCCGGAGCGCCTTGGCGGAATTGATCCGCTGAAATGACTGGTTCGATTTTGATATGGAGCGCGCGTTGACCGTCACTCTCTATGGTATTCCGAACTGCGATACCGTCAAGAAAGCTCGTGCATGGCTTGCGGAGCGCGGTGTCGATTATGCGTTTCACGATTACAAGAAGAGCGGCGTTGATGCCGACAAGCTGGCGGACTGGACCGAGCGATTCGGTTGGGAAAAGGTGCTCAATCGATCCGGCACGACGTTCAAGAAATTGCCCGACGAGGTGAAAGCGGATTTGGACGCCGCGAAGGCCATAACGATCATGATCGAGAATCCGTCGGCCATTAAGCGTCCGATCGTGATCTACGATGGCGGCGCGTTGCTCGGTTTCAATGCGGCGGAATGGGAGAAGGCGTTCTAGCGGAGCGCTTCTGGCGCCGCGCGGCCCCGGCCACCCATCCACGACAACCCGTCTTGCAGCCGCCCGAATTGTGAATCATCCTCGCGCGCGAGGGTGAGGGACATGGTGAGACGACAGCGCCGATACGAATACAGCGAGGAAGACAGGGCCGCGCTCGACCGGCTCGACCGCGATTTCCGCCGGTCGCTGCTCAGCTGGTTCGGCCGCCGCACCCGCGACCGCGCCGACCTTGAGGACATGGTGCAGGAGGTGTTCGAGCGCCTCATCAAGCGCGGCGGCGCCTCCGAACTCGAACGCCAGAATCCCAGCGCCTATGTGTTCGAGACCGCCAGCAGCGTCCTGACCGATCATCTGCGTAAGAAAGTTACCCACCATTCCGACGCCCACGAACCATTCGATCAAAATCGGCATGAGGGTGCGGATTTTTCGCCCGAGCACGTTCTGATGGACCGGCAGCAGCTTGCGCGGGCGACCGCCGTGCTGCTCGAACTGCCGGAACGGACACGGGTGATATTTGTGCTGAGACGGCTCGAAGGTATGCGCCTGAACGACATAGCGACGCGGCTCGGAATCTCCGTGAGCGCGGTGGAGAAGCATATGCAGCGCGCCATCACCCACATCATGCGACGGATCGACTTCGAGTGATGACGACGCCCTCTCCCTCGACCCTGCGCGGACTGGCGCCCGACGAAGCCGCCGCCGCGTGGATCGTCCGCCTTAACGAAGGGCCGCTCGGCCCGGAGGATCAGGCCGAGTTCGATGCCTGGCGCGCGGAATCGCCCGCGAACGCCGCCGCCTTCGCCAAGGCCGAAGCCGCATGGAGCCTGTTCGACGGCGCCCCGAGCGACCCCGCGCTGGACGCCCTGCGCGCATCGGCGCTCGCGGCCGGGAAGGAGCCACGGCGCGGCCTATGGGCCGGGATCGGTGTCGGCATCGCGGCTTCGCTGCTCGCGGCCATAGCGCTCAATACCGGCTACCTGCCGTTCGGGCAGAAGGCCGACGCGCCGCAGGTGGCGGCCAAATCAACGCCGACCACGACCGCCATCCCCAAGGCGCCCGACAGCGGAGAATTCGCGACCGCCAAGGGCGAGCGCCGCACCGTCCGCCTCGCCGATGGCAGCACGATCACCCTCAACACCGACAGCGCGATCCGCGTCGGCTATGTCGCCGACCGCCGCCTCGTCCGCCTGCTTCGGGGACAGGCCTTGTTCGAGGTCGCCAAAGACCCGCACCGCCCCTTTGTCGTTCAGGCGGGCGCGAAGCAGGTCACGGCGCTCGGCACCATCTTCGAGGTCCGGCTCGACGCCGACCGCATGAAGGTCACGCTGGTGCAGGGCAAGGTGGTGGTCGACGCGGTCGAGGACCGGCCGGACGACGGCGCCCCCGTCATGGTCCCCACCGTCCTCGCCCCCGGCGAGGCGCTGGTCGCGGCCGAGGGCGCGAAACCGTTGCTGACGAAGGTGGACACCGACCAGCAGCTTCGCTGGCGCGAGGGCTTCGTCGAGTTCAACGACGCGACGCTGGTCGAGGCGGTTTCCGAAATGAACCGCTATTCGGGCAAGCAACTCGTCATCGGCGACCCCGCGACCGGCCAGCTTCATATCAGCGGCGTGTTCCGCACCGGCAGCCCCGAACGCTTCGCCGCGATCGTCGGCGAGCTTTTGCCCATCCGCCAACGCCCGCTTCCGGGCGGAAACGTGGAACTGCGCGCTGGGCGTTGATCCCTCGCCCGGACCCGTCTCTCTCTCTCTCTCTCTCTCTCTCTCTCTCTCTCTCTCTTCCCGTCATGCTGAACTTGTTTCAGCATCCATGACCAGGTCTCTCCTACAAGGCCGCGTTGCATTCGAGGGAAGGCCATGGACCCTGAAACAAGTTCAGGGTGACGACGGGGAGAAAGCGAAGCGGAGGGGCTGAGAGAAGGTGCATCATGCCGCTACGGCAAGGCGGGGTCGGGGGCCGTGCGAAAATTTTCTGCGAATTTCCGATGCGGATTTTCGCGCCGCTCACGTTCTGGTGTTTCGACGCCGCCAAGCGGCGCGACATCATATGGGGGAGGAACAGATGAAATTCGCAGCACGCACCGCCATGTCGTTCAAGGCGGCGATGTATCTCGGGGTCGCCGCCGTCGCGTTGGGCGTCGTCAGCCCGGCGCAGGCGCAGGCCGCCGAAGCGAAGCAACTCGACATTCCGGCGCAGGCGCTCGCGACGACGCTGACGCAGATTGGGCGGCAGACAGGCAGCGAGGTCGTGTTTCAGGCGAACGACGTGCGCGGTCGCCGCGCTCCCGCCGTGCGGGGTTCGCTGACCGCAGAGCAAGCACTGGACGCCGCTTTGCAAGGGAGCGGCCTGCGCGCGCGACAAACGGCACAGGGCGCCTATGTCATCGAGCGCGCGGCCGTGGCTGCTGCCGATGACAGCGGCTATACCGCCAACGAAATCGTCGTCACCGCGCAGAAGCGCGTGGAAGCGGTGCAGGACGTGCCGATCGCGATTACTGCGCTCTCGCAGAAGAATCTGGAAGAACAGAAGATCGAGGGCGGCCCGGACATCATGCGCGCGGTACCGAATCTCACGTTCAGCAAATCCAACTTCACCGGCTATAATCTCTCGATCCGCGGTGTCGGCACCAAGTCGATCTCTGCGACCAGCGACCCTGGCGTCGCCGTCGCCTTCAACAACAGTGCCATGATCCACAACCGCTTCTTCGAACAGGAATTCTTCGACATGGAGCGGGTCGAGGTGTTGCGCGGGCCGCAGGGCACGCTCTATGGCCGCAATGCGACGGGCGGCGTCGTCAACCTGATCACGGCCAAGCCCGACTTCGGCGGGTTCGAGGGTAACATCAAGGGCGAGGTCGGCAACTACAACAGCCGCCGCCTGCTCGCGATGCTGAACGTGCCGCTGGTCGACGATGTGCTGGCCGTTCGCGTCGCGGGTTCGATGACCCAGCGCAGCGGCTATGATTATAACGCGACGACCAAGAACGACATCAACGGCCGCGACCTGTGGTCGCTACGCACGACGGTGGCGTTCGAGCCGGCGCCGTGGTTCCGGGCCAATCTGATCTGGGAGCGCTTCAACGAGAACGACAACCGGTCGCGCACCGGCAAGCAGCTTTGCCATCGCGACGATGGGCCGACCCATGTGGGCGGGGTGGATCTGGCCGACAATGTGAATAATTTTACAGGCGTGGAAATCCGTCGTGCCTTGTTCGCACAGGGGTGCAAACCCGGCAGCCTCTATGACGACGGTGCTTTCGGCACGCCAAATGGATTGTCTTACGGTTTTATCCTTGGGGCGGTTGCGCTGAAGGATGCAGGAACCGGCATTGGATCGGATCCCAACCGACCCGAACTCGGTCTTCAATCCGTTATCCAGCCTGTCGATCCATATGGCGGCCTGATGCAGTCTCGCAATCTTCGCGAAATTAACTCGATTCGCGATCCACGCTATCGGGCGAAGGCTGATCTCGTCCAATTCAACCTCGACGTCGACATTACGTCTGCACTGACCTTCTCATCCCAAACTGCTTTTAATTCCGATAAAGTCTATTCATTACAGGATTATAATCGCTTCACGAGCCTGCCCGTATTTACGGATTCGACAAAATTGACGCGCTACACCGATGGAATGCCCAGCGAGTTCAGTAATTTGATTCCTGGCGGGATATTCTGTGATCCCCAGATTGGATGTTCCGATACGGTCGCAGGGATCGATATAAGTCAGGCAAAATCAAAGCAGTTCAATCAGGAATTCAGGCTGCAATCATCCTTCGATGGATCGTTCAATTTCAGTGTAGGTGCCAACTACACCCGGTTTAAAACGCTGAATGACTATTACGTCATGTACAATGTTCTGACCGCTCTGGCGTGGAGCGGAAGTTTTTATCCGGCATATCTAAGCGGTTTCCAATGGGATCCCACCATGTGCCCTTATTCTACGAAATATGGCGGAGGCGGGCCGGTCGATGCCAGCGATCCATATGCGTCATGCGTGTACGTCGACCCCAATTCGGTTGAGAGCATCAACGGCAATGGGCACAATTACTTCCGCTCGAAGAATCCTTACAAGCTTGAATCTGCCGCGTTGTTTGGCGAGGCTTATTGGAATATCCGCGACGACCTGAAACTGACAGCCGGCTTTCGTTACACGGAGGATCGCAAGACATTTACCCCGGTTCCGTCACAAGTTCTGCTGGCACGCTCCTTGCTCGGAGGCGGCAACGTCTCGGCCGGATATCCCGAAGGTTCGCCGATCAAGCAGAAATGGGGAGAGTGGACGGGACGCATCGGTCTCGACTGGAAGCCGGAACTGGGCTTCACGGACGATACGATGCTCTATGCCTTCTATTCGCGCGGCTACAAGGGTGGCGGCGCCAATCCGCCGAGCCCGGATTTCGCGACCGAGGAGGAGTGGGTCGCCAACGCGATTGCCGACGGCATGCCTCAATCCGATATAGATTTTTATCGCAACTTCGGCTGGGTTCCGGCGCTGACCCTTACGGCGGTAGAATATGGCTCAACGTTTGAGCCTGAATTCGTGAACGCCTTTGAGATTGGCGCCAAGAACAGCCTGCTGAATGGCGCGCTGACCTTGAATGCAACGGCGTTCTACTATGATTATAAGGATTATCAGGTCTCGCAGATCAGAGACCGTACGGCGGTGAATGAGAATTTCGACGCCAAGGTCTGGGGATTGGAATTCGAGACTGTGTTCGCGCCGACGCGCAATCTTCGGATCAATGCCAATGTCGGATATCTGCGTACCAGGATCGGGAAGGGTGAGACCTCGATCGACATCATGAACCGTACCCAGGGCAATCCCGACTACACCCTTGTCAAACCCTGGATGCAGCTGCCTTCGAACTGCGTTGTCCCGACTCATGTCGCGGCTGAATGGGCTCGAACCCATCCGGGCTTGCAGGGCTTCTGGGGCATGTGCGGGGGTGTGAAAGGGGCTCTGAACGGCTTCTTCCCGCCGTTTATCGGTGACCCGGCTTTTGGCGGCGCAGCTTATGACTATAATAACTATCCCGAACTAAACGGTGGGGCCGGTCTCAAGGCCGATCTCGGGGGCAACGAACTGCCGAACTCGCCGCGCTGGACGGCCAATCTGGGCGCGCAATACACGATCGACTTCGACGACGACTGGAGCGCGACCATTCGCGGTGATGGCTATTGGCAGGCCAAGAGCTGGGCGCGCGTTTATAATAGCAATCCCTATGATAGACTGCGTAGCTGGACCAATTTCAACCTGTCACTTCGCGTCGAGGGACCCGACGATCTGACGTTCGAAGCCTATGTGAAGAATGTCTTCAACAAGTCGCCGATCACCGACTCCTTCCTGAACAGCGACGACACGGGCCTGACGACCAATGTCTTCACGCTCGACCCGCGCATCATCGGGTTCAGCATCGCCAAGAAGTTCTGACGGAAACGATAAGCCCCTCCTCTTCAGAGGAGGGGTTGGGGTGGTGGACGCCGGGTGCTGAGCACCACCCCGCTGCGACTAGCGGACAAGTCCGCAAGTCTCGCTGCCCCTCCTCTGAAGAGGAGGGGAAGGGAATGGAAATTCCGGGTCCTCTCCACTGGGGGAACAACCTCGGGTCGATGCCTCGCTTGCTCCCGGGCAAGCATCGGCCCGGTTTTTTGGGACCGAAATCCTTCTTTCGCACTCCCTCTCCCCTGAGGGATAACTGGGCCGCCGCCCTGCCTTCCCGGCACAGGGTGGCGGCCCATCTTTGCATAGCGCTGCGGCGGGGGCCGGTGACGGAGAACAACTCTTGATTTGTCCCGTGGGGGAAACTCTAAGGGACGATATGACGGCTTCCATCCATCGAATATCGCGCACGCCCGGCCGGGGCGACGGGCAGGCCCGCCTTGCGGCATGAGGCGCTGGTGCGCCGCGTCGTTCGCGCTGCTGGCGCTCGCGGGCTGCGGGGCTGAGCCGATGGCGGCGGAGCCCACGCTGGGCGGCACGCCGCCGATCGTCATCGCGCATCGCGGCGCGTCGGGCGAGCGGCCCGAGCATACGCTCGCGAGCTATGAACTGGCGATCGAGCAGGGCGCCGACTTCATCGAGCCCGATCTGGTGCTGACGAAAGACGGCGTGCTCGTCGCGCGGCACGAGAACGAGATTTCGGAGACCACCGACGTTGCTGGCCATTCCGAGTTCGCCGCGCGCAGGACGACGAAGACCATCGACGGCAAGCAGGTGAGCGGCTGGTTCACCGAGGACTTCACGCTTGCCGAATTGAAGACGCTGCGCGCGAAGGAACGCATCCCGCGCCTGCGCGGCACCGCCAACGACGGCAAGTTCGAGGTTCCGACCTTCGAGGAGATTCTCGATCTGCTGGTCGAGGCGAACAAGGGCCGCGACCGTCCGGTCGGCGTCTATCCCGAGACCAAGCATCCAAGCTATTTCGCGTCGATCGGATTGCCGCACGAGGCGCCCATGCTCGCGCTGCTAACCCGATACGGCTATCGCGGGCGCGCCGCGCCGGTATTCATCCAGAGCTTCGAGGTCGGCAATCTGAAGGCGATCCGGGCGAAGAGCGCCCTGCCGCTGATCCAGCTCATGGACAGCGAGGACGGGCCGGCAGACGACCCCGCGCTCAGCTATGCCGCGATGGCGACGCCGGAGGGTCTGAAGGCGGTCGCCGCCTATGCCGACGGCATCGGGCCGAACAAGGATATGGTCATCCCGCGCGGCCGGCTGGGAACGCTGGGCGCGCCGACGCGTCTGGTGCATGACGCCCATGCCGCGGGGCTGAAGGTGCATCCCTGGACCTTCCGCCGCGAAAATTATTTCCTGCCGCTCGCCGACAAGGGGGGCATCAACCCCGCCGGGCATGGCGATCTTGCCGCCGAGATCCGCCGCTTTCTGGCGGCGGGCATCGACGGGCTGTTCAGCGACAACCCCCGCGAGGCCGTGCCCGCGGTGAAGCAAGGAGAAACGCGATGACCGAACGCGCACTCGGCGACAGCGGGCTTGCCGTCCGCCCCTTCGTCCTCGGCGGCAACGTCTTCGGGTGGACCGCGGACCGCACCGCGAGCTTCGCGATCCTCGACCGCTTCGTCGAGCATGGCGGCGGGATGATCGACACCGCCGACGTCTATTCGGCGTGGGTGCCGGGGCACGAGGGCGGCGAATCCGAAGCGATGATCGGCGAATGGCTGAAGGCGAGCGGCGCGCGCGACCGGATACTCATCGCGACCAAGGTCGGAATGGGCGAGGGCGGACTGAAGCCCGACCGTATCCGCGCGGCGGTGCAGGGGTCGCTCGACCGGCTGGGGGTCGATGTCATCGACCTTTATTTCGCGCACAAGGACGATCCCGACGTGCCGCTCGATGAGATGCTCGGTGCGTTCGGCGAGCTGGTCGACGCGGGGCAGGTGCGCGCGATCGGCGCGAGCAACTATTCGGCCGGGCGGCTCGCCGAGGCGCTGCGCGTGTCGGCGGAGAAGCGACTGCCGCGCTTCACCGTGATGCAGCCCGAGCTCAATCTGCTCGATCGCGACCAGTATGAAGGCCCGCTGCAGGAATTGTGCATCGCCGAGGGAATCGGGGTCATTCCCTACTACAGCCTCGCCGCCGGCTATCTGACCGGCAAATATCGCGGCGCCGACGATCTGGGGCAGAGCGCGCGCGGCTACAAGGCGAAGGCCTATATGGCGGGCCGCGGCCCGGCGGTGCTTGCCGCGATGGACCGCGTCGCGGCGGAGACCGGCGCGACGCTGTCGCAGATCGCGCTCGCCTGGGTCGCGGCACAGCCCGGCGTCACCGCGCCGATCGCGAGCGCGACGAGCGCCCGTCAGCTCGACGAGATCATGGGGAGCCTGGACGTCGTGCTGACGGAGGAGCAGCTTGCGGCGCTGACCGAGGCGGGACGGGGCGAAGGGTAATGGATTCCTCCCCGCCGCGCAGCGATGGGGAGGATCGTCGACCCTGTTACGCCACGCGCTTCAATCCCGGTCCGCATCCCACTGGAACACCGTTTCGAGCGGCTTGCCGAAGACGCGGGCGATGCGAAAGGCGACCTCGAGCGAGGGCGAATATTTGCCCTGCTCGATCGCGGCGATCGTCTGGCGGGTCACGCCGACCCGGTCGCCGAGCTCGCCCTGCGTCATTTCGCCGGCGAGGAAGCGCAGCGTGCGGATGTCGTTGGTGAAGGGGGGGCTGGTCATGCACTGTTCCTCGCCTGCGTCATTCGCGCGATGTTGAGTATATTCAACATGAAGTGAATAGGCCATGACATAAAGGACGGAACCGCTTTTGCACTGCAACATTCGGGGCTAGACCCCCGCGCCATGTCCACGCTCCCCAAAACCCTCACCCTCGACACCTCGACCAGTCGCGCCAATCCGACGCCGCAACCGATGAAGCGGCTGACCGTGCCGCGCATCCGGCAGCGCAAGGGGGGCGAGCCGCTGGTGATGCTGACCGCCTATACGGTGCGCCAGGCGCAGCTTCTCGATCCGCATTGCGACATGCTGCTCGTCGGCGATTCGCTGGCGCAGGTGATCTATGGCCTGCCGCACACGGTCGGCGTGACGATGGAGATGATGGCGCTGCACGGCGCGGCGGTGGTGCGCGGCAGCTATCATGCCGCGGTGATCGTCGACATGCCCTTCGGCAGCTATGAAGGCAGCCCCGAGCAGGCATTCGACAATGCCGCGACCCTGCTCAAGCAGACCGGCGCCGCGGCGGTGAAGATCGAAGGCGGAAAGGTGCTGGCGCCGACGATCGAGTTCCTGACCCAGCGCGGCATCCCGGTGATGGGCCATGTCGGGCTGACGCCGCAGGCGGTCAACATCCTGGGCGGCTATGGCGTGCGCGGCAAGAGCGACGAGGAAGCGCGCTCGATCGTCGAGGATGCGGTCGCGGTGGCGAAGGCCGGCGCCTTCGGCATCGTCATCGAGGGCGTGCTCGAATCGATCGCGATCGAGATCACGCAGAAGGTCGACTGCCCGACCATCGGCATCGGCGCCTCGGCACAGTGCGACGGGCAGGTGCTGGTCACCGACGACATGCTGGGCATGTTCGAGCGCGTGCCCAAATTCGTGAAGCGGTACCAGGACATGGCCGGTGTCATCAGTGGCGCGGTCAAGGACTATGCCGAGCAAGTCAGGTCCCGTTCATTCCCGACGGAGGATCAGATCTACGCCGGTTGACGGCCATCGTGCCATGCCGGTCGGGGTCAAGTGAATCGCTTGGCCTTTTTCCGCATGCTCGCTAAGGAAGCGACCGGCGGGGATCGTGCCCGGAGCCGGAAGACATGATGGAGGTTTGATTGGCCCTGAGCCCGACGAACAATGCCGCGCTGCTTCAGGAAGTCGACGAGGCTGTCCGCAAGGATCAGCTCGAATCGATCTGGAAGACCTACGGCCTGTGGATCGTCGTCGCGGTGATCGGCGCGCTGATCGCCTTTGGCGGTTATCTGGTCTGGAAGCATATCGAACAGGGCAATCGCGGCGAGCAGGCCGAGGCGCTGGTCGCCGCGCTCGACAAGGCGAACACCAGTCAGCCGCGCGCTGCGATCGAGGCGCTGGACAGGATCATCGCCGAGGACAATGGCGCCTATCGCTCGGCCGCGCTGATCCAGCAGGCCAATATGAAGGCGCAGACCGGCGACCTGAAGGCGGCGGCGGCGCTGATGGCGAAGGTCGCGGGCGACACGTCGGTCGATCAGTCGCTGCGCGACCTGGCCCTGGTGCGCCAGACGGCGTTCGAATATGACACGCTGAAGCCCGAGGCCGTGATTGCGCGGATGAAGCCGCTCGTCGATGCCAAGGACCCGGCGTCGAGCTGGTTCCCGAGCGCTGCCGAACTGAGCGCGATCGCGCATTACCAGCTCGGCCAGTTCGATCAGGCGGGCGCGCTTTATGGCCGCATCGCCAGGCTGCCCGACATTCCCAAGTCGCTGCAGTCGCGCAGCGTGCAGATGGCGGGAATGCTCGGTATCGATGCCGTCACCGACCGCGCGGACGAAAGTGCCGAAGCGGAAAAGACAGGCAGCGCCGCGCCCAAGGCAGCGGCCGCCAAGACAAGCGAGGAATCCGAATAATATGCTGAAAAGGCGTTTTTTGTTGGCCGCGGCGCTCGTCGCGCTGCCGCTCGCCGGTTGCGGCGTGTTCAAGGGCGGCGGCGGTCCCAAGACCCCGACCGTCGGCGATCGCGTGTCGATCCTGTCGAACGATGCGAGCATCAAGATCGACCCCGCGCTCGCCGAAACGGCGGTGGTGCTGCCCGCGGCGGTCGCCAACGCCGATTGGGCGCAGTCGGGTGGCAATGCTTCGAAATCCATGGGCCATCTGGCGCTCGCCGCGTCGCGCAGCCAGATCTGGAGCGCCAGCGTCGCCGGCAGCACCAAGACGCAGCGGCTGGGCGCCGCGCCGGTGGTCGCCGACAACCGGCTGGTCGTCGTCGATACCGATGCGGTGGTGACCGCCCTCAATGCCGAGACCGGCGCCAGGCTGTGGAGCACGGCGATCGGCAGCACGGGCAAGGATTTCAAGAATTCGCTGTTCGGCGGCGGCGCCGGCATCGACGGCGACGTCGTCTATGCGACCAGCGGCGTCGGTGACGTCGCGGCACTCAATGCCAAGGACGGATCGGTGATCTGGAAGGTCAAGCCGACCGGGCCGCTGCGCGGCGCGCCGACGATCGCCTTCGGCGGCGTCTATGTCATCACCCAGGACAATCAGATCATCGCGCTCAACGCCACGAACGGCGCGGTGCTGTGGCAGGCGACGGCATCGCTCGAATCGGGCAGCGTGTTCGGCGCCGCATCGCCCGCGGCGGGCGAGGCGACGATCGTCGCCGGCTTCTCGTCGGGCGAGGTGCAGGCCTATCGCTACGAGAACGGCCGCGATCTGTGGGAGGACGCGCTCGCGCGCACGTCGATGGTGCTCTCGGTCTCCACCCTGACCGACGTCGACGCCGACCCGGTGATTGACCGCGGCCGCGTCTTCGCTTTGGGCCAGGGCGGCCGCATGGCGAGCTATGAGCTCAACACCGGCCTTCGGAGCTGGGAAATCTCGATCGCGGGCATTTCGACGCCCTATGTGGTCGGCGAATGGGTGTTCGCGATCACCGACGATGCGAAGCTGCTGTGCGTCGCGCGGTCGTCAGGCAAGATCCGCTGGATCCAGCAGCTTCGCCGCTATCGCGTCGAAAAGGAAAAGTCGAAGAAGGACCCGGTCCGCTGGACGGGGCCGGTGCTCGCGGGCGGCCGCCTGCTCGCTGTGAACAGCCTCGGCGAGCTTGCCGAGATATCCCCGACCGACGGCTCGGTGCTGACGACGACCGATCTGAAATCGCCGCTGTCGCAGACGCCAGTGGTCGCGAACCAGACGCTTTACATATTGGCGGACGACGGGCGCATCACTGCCTGGCGGTAACAGGGCGGGACCGCCTTTCGGCGGCTTCGGACGATAGGATAAAAGCATGGCGCGGTCCGCGACGATCGCCATTGTCGGCCGGCCCAATGTCGGCAAATCGACCTTGTTCAACCGGCTCGTCGGCAAGCGGCTCGCGCTTGTCGACGACCAGCCGGGGGTGACGCGCGACCGGCGCGAGGGCGACGGTGAACTGCTCGGCCTGACCTTTCGCATCGTCGATACCGCGGGGTTCGAGGATCAGGACGCGGCGACGCTGCCCGGGCGGATGCGCGTGCAGACCGAAAAGGCGGTGCGCGAGGCCGACGCCGCGCTGTTCCTGATCGACGCGCGCGCCGGCGTCACCCCGCTCGACGAGGAAATCGCGCGCTGGCTGCGCAGCGAGGACACGCCGATCATCCTCTGCGCCAACAAGGCCGAGGGCAAGCAGGGCGAGGCGGGGCTGATGGAAGCCTATGCGCTCGGCTTCGACAATCCGCTTGCGCTCAGCGCCGAGCATGGCGAGGGACTGGTCGAGCTGTTCGACGCGCTCCGCCCGATCGTCGAACCCTTCATGGACGCGGACGAGACGGAAGCGGAGAGCGACGAAGACGAAGCGCTCGGCCCGCTCAAGCTGGCGATCGTCGGGCGGCCGAATGCCGGCAAGTCGACCCTCATCAACCGCATGATCGGCGAGGATCGGCTGATCACCGGGCCGGAGGCCGGGATCACGCGCGATTCGATCCGCGTCGACTGGCAGTGGGAAAGGGACGGTGAGGTCCACCCGATCCAGCTTTTCGACACCGCCGGGATGCGTAAGCGCGCGAAGGTACAGGACAAGCTGGAGAAATTGTCGGTCGCCGACGCGCTGCACGCGGTCGATTTCGCCGAGGTCGTCGTGCTGCTGCTCGACGCGACCAAGGGGCTGGAGGCGCAGGACCTGCGCATCGCCGACAGGGTGCTTGAGGAAGGGCGCGCGCTGATCGTCGCGCTCAACAAATGGGACGTGGCGGAGGAGCCATCGGCGCTGTTCAACGGCGTGCGCGCGGCGCTCGAGGACGGATTGTCGCAGATCAAGGGCGTGCCGCTGCTCAGCATCTCCGGCGCGACCGGCAAGGGGATCGACACGCTGGTGCGCGTCGCCTTCGAACAGCGCGACATCTGGACGCGGCGCGTGCCGACGGCGCGACTCAACCGCTGGTTCGAGGCCGCGGTGTCCGCCAACCCGCCCCCCGCGCCCGGCGGCAAGCGGATCAAGCTGCGCTATATGACGCAGGCACGCACGCGGCCGCCGACCTTCATCGTCTTCGGCACCCGCACCGACGCGCTGCCCGACAGCTATCGTCGCTATCTGGTCAACGGATTGCGCAAGGAGGTCGGCTTCCAGGGCGTGCCGATCCGCCTCAACTTCCGCAATTCGCGCAACCCCTATGACGGGTGAGGCGGAGACGGTCACCGTTGACGCGCGGGGCATGCGCTGCCCCTGGCCCGCGCTGCGGCTCGCGCGCGCGATGCGGAGCGCGGCGCGCGTGCGGCTGATCGCCGACGACCCGCAGGCGGCGCGCGAGATCGCCGCGCTCGCCGCCGAGCGCGGCTGGACGCTCGCGGCCGAGGCCGGGGACCGCTGGCTGGTCGGGCGCTGAGCGCGCCGCAAGCTGCCCTGTTTCGGGTCGGGTATCGGGCCGTAACGGCTTTTTTACCCAACTTCGTCATGGAGGGCGGCAGGGACCAAGGACCAAACGAACACCAAGGAACGGAACATTGGACGAGATCCTGGTCGATTGGGATGAATTCCGCGCGACGCGCACCCAATTGGGCGCCGCTTTCGTGCGCATTCTCGGCTATTTTCGCGAGGATGGGGTCAAGTCGGTGGCGGCGATCGAGGATGCGATGCGCGCCCGCGACGCCCGTGGCCTCGTCATGCCTGCGCACACGCTGAAGAGCGAGGCGCGCCAGTTCGGCGCCGAAAGGCTGGGCGCGCTGGCCGAGGATATCGAGATGTTCGCGCGCCGCTGCGTCGAAAGCCAGGTCAGTCCCGAGGAATATCTGCCGCGCGTCGTCGAGTTGCGCCCGCTGTTCGAAACCACGCTGTCGGCGCTGGAACGCGAGGCGAACCCGCTGGTCCGCCGCCGCCCCAGCTTCGGCAACGCCATCAGCACCTAGCGTCGCCGCATCGGCTGCGGCCTCGCCCGCGCGAGGCTGCGCCACAGCCATTCGAACGGGCCGTAGTGGAAGCGGTCGAGCCACGGCTTCGACCACAGCAGCATCGCCGCCCACATGCCGAAGCAGAAGAGATAGAGCGCGGCGCGGCCGACGCTGCCGAACAGGCCGAGGCCATAGCCGTAAAAGATCGTTGTCATGACGATCGAGGTCATCAGATAATTGGTGAAGGCCATGCGCCCCGCCGCCGCGAGCCGGGCGCGCACCGCGTCGCTCGCCGCGACCGCGACCAGCCACAGGATCAGCGCCGCCCAGCCGAGCGTCATGACGAGGTCGAAGGGCAGCGACAGCGCCGCCGTCGCGCCGAACACGGTCACGGCGTCGAAGCCCGCGCCGATCTGCCACGCGGCCAGCGCGGCGAGCGGCGGGATCGCGACGGTGAAGCTGACGATCGCCCATTTCCGATAGCGCGCGGCGGGCCATTCGCCGGTCAGCATATGCGCCCTGAACAGCGCCATGCCGGTCAGCATCAGCCCCATCGTTTCCCACAGCATGACCAGCACGCCCTGCACCGGTTCGCCCAGCTGCTCGGTCGTCCGATAGGCGAGGAGGTCGGCGTAGCGGCCGAGGTGCAGCGCGACCTGCTGCGCATAGGTCGGCGAATCCGCGCCCATCTCTTCATGGACCTGCGCCAGCGCGTCCTGCATGTCGGGCGCCGCGCCGCTCGCCGCCGCCGCCAGCCCGTTCCACAGGCCGAAGAAGAGCGCGAAATCGAGCAGGAAAAAGCCCGCCGCCCACCAGAGCAGCGCCTTGACCGGCAGGTTGCGGAAGAGGAAGAGCAGCAGTCCGCACATCGCATAGAGGAACAGGATGTCGCCGAACCAGATCAGGTAGAAATGCGCGAGGCCGAACAGCGCCAGCCAGATCATGCGGGCATAATGCGCCCTCGCGGCGCTGCGCCCCTGCGCCGCGGCGCGCTCGACGACGAGCAGGGTGCTGGCGCCGAACAGCAGCGAGAAGAGCCCGCGCATCTTCGAATCGACGAAGATGAAGTCGAAGACCCAGGTCGCGAGGTCGGCGGGTGCGGGCGGGCCGCCGGCGGCGGGGTTCGAATAGGCCGAAAAGGGCAGGGCGAAGGCGACGATGTTCATCGCCAATATGCCCATCACCGCGACGCCCCGGATCGCGTCGAGGCTTTCGAAGCGCTGGTTCGTCGCCGCGTTCATGGCCTGCCCCTTGCTGTCTTATGGGGGTGATACGGTGGATGGGTGGCGGCGTCCAGTGCGAGATGGTGACCGGGTTTGGAGAGCTTCGTCACCCCGGACTTGATCCGGGGTCCCGTTTTTCACGTCGCTGAGCGGGACCCCGGATCAAGCCCGGGGTGACGAGGAGGGGATCGAGCCTTCCAAGCCGGACGCCCTCGACATCGCACGCCGGAGCAGTATTGACATTTGTGTCAGTAGTGCTAATTGGGATTCCACATCGATTCTCAGCGAGACCGAACATGACCACGCTGCCGCTCTCTCACCCCGACCGCACCGATGCGGGATTCCGCCCGCTCAAGGCGCTGCATCATTTCCGCAACCTGATCGCCGACAAGGAGGACACCGAGCAGGTGTTCCACATCATCGACGCGCTGCGCGACAAGCGCTTCGGCCGCTCGGTGGAGCGATTCTTCAAGACGCCCGAGGGCCGGCGGGTGCTCGCCGAACGCCCCTATCTGCCCGCGATTCTCGACGATCACGACGCGCTGCGCCGCCTGCCCGAGGGCAGTGTCGGGCGCGTCTATGTCGACTTCATGGAGCGCGAGGGGCTGACCGCGCAGGGGCTGGTCGACGAATCGCTGAAGTTCCGCCGCGGCAAGCCGAGCTATGACGACATGCTCGAGCTCTACGGCGACCGCCTGCGCGACACGCACGACCTGTTCCACATCCTGACCGGCTACGGCCGCGACGCGCTCGGCGAGCAATGCGTGCTGGCCTTCTCCTACAGCCAGACGCCGAGCTGGGGGACGCTGTTCATCGCCTGGGCGGGCGCGCGCGAGATCCGCAAGGGCTTCGGCCGGCGCTATCCCATCTATGCCGCGGTTCGCGAAGGCCAGCGCATCGGCCGCGTCGCGCAGCAGATCGCGCACCAGACTATCGAAACACTGCTCGCCGAGCCGCTCGATGCGGCGCGAGCGAGGCTGGGGATCGCGGAACCGACGGTGTACAAGCAGGTCCACGCGATGATGCGCGCCGACGGGATCGACCCCTATGACCTGCTCGGGACGAAGGCCGCCGAGGCGGCCGCGACAGAAGCACAGCCGGTGCTGGCGAAGGCGGCCTGACGGCCGTCGTCATCCACCCAATTTCGCGATCAGTGCCTGCGCCGCCGCGGGATTGCGCACCTTCGCGCCTGCGATGAAGAAGAGATAGACGTCGCGGTCGCCCTTCGCCCAGCCGCGCGCGCGGTCGGCCCAATGGTCGAGCGCCTTGTCGTCATAGCCGGTTTCGACATCCTCCCGGCTGCGTTGCAGGCGCGCATAGGCGAAGTCGGCGGTCTGCTCGTCGATGCAGGGGAATTCGTCGCTGTCGGCGAAGACGATGGCCATGTTTCGCTCGCGCGCGAGGTCGACGAAGGCCGGGTCGCGGAAGCTTTCGTGGCGCACTTCGAGCGCGTGGCGGAGCGGCAGGCCGTCCTGCGTCTCGGGAAGCAGGTCGAGGAAGGCGGCGAAATCGTCGCGCTCGAATTTTTTCGTTGCCATGAACTGCCAGAGGATCGGGCCGAGCCGGTCGCCGAGCCGCGTCAGCCCCTGCGTCAGGAATTTCTCGATCGACCCTGCGCCGTCGGCCAGCACTTTGCGGTTGGTCGCGAAGCGCGACGCCTTGACGCTGAAGCGGAAGCCGTTGGGGACCGCTTCGGCCCAGCTTGCAAAGGTTTCGGGCTTCTGGCTGCCGTAATAGGTGCCGTTGATCTCGATTCCGGTCAGATGCTGCCCGGCATATTCGAGCTCGCGCTTTTGCGGGTGGCCGGGCGGATAGAAGGGGCCGCGCCACGGCTCAAAGGTCCAGCCCCCGATTCCCACATAGATGCCCATGGCCCATCACTCCTGCGAAGCCGTTTCCGGCATCGTCCAGTCCGCCACCCGCCGTCGCACCGCCGCGGCGAGTGCGTCCATCGTCGCGACCTGCTCGATACCATAGCGCGCGGCGGTGATATCGACATTGCCCTTGCGCCAGAAACCTTCGGGGCAGAGCAGGATCAGCTTTCCGCCGCGCGCATACAACCCCGTTTCGAGCAGGCTAATCGGGCTCTGCGACCCCGGCGCGAGAACCATGACGATGATGTCGGCCGATTCGAGCGCCGCCAGTTCCCATTCGACCTGGCGGCGGAACTCGGGCTCCTTCGCGACCGGTTTCCAGTCCGGGTTCCAGTCGGGGCGGCGCGGATTGAGGATCACGACGTCGAGGTCGCCGAGCGCCCGGGTCAGATCGGCCTGCCAGTCGGCGGCGCGGCCCATGTCGATGCTGCCGCCGAGGAAGATGCGCGGCCGGTCGTGACTGGCGGGTCCCTGCTGCGGCACCGTCACGACCAGCGGTGCGGCGCGCGCCGGCGCGCCGAGCGCGAGCAGGGCGAGGGCGATCAGCGCGCCGCGCATCATGCGAGCGCCGCGTCGGCCCCCATCAGCGTCGGGAAGAAGCCCTCATGCGCCTCGCGGAGCTCGGCGAGCGTCACCTGATGGTCGCTCTCGGGCAGTTCGAAGACGATGCGATCCCTGATCGTGCGGCCGAGCGGGTCGACCGGCACGTCGGCGCGGTTCGCGGCGTCGAGGAAGTCGGCGAGACAGGTGTCGCAGACGGTGACGAGATAGAGGCCCTGATCTTCGCCGAAGAAGCTCTCGGCGATGCCGAAGGGCTGTTCCTCGCTGATCAGCACGCCGATGTTCGACTTCAAGGCCATTTCGGCGAGCGCGACCGCGACGCCGCCGTCGGAGACGTCGTGGCAGGCGGTGATCCAGCCGGCATTGATCGCGGCGCGGATGAAATCGCCGGTGCGCTTCTCGGCTTTCAGGTCGACGGGCGGCGGCGGGCCTTCCTCGCGGCCGTGGATCTCGCGCAGCCACACCGACTGGCCGAGGTGGCCCATGCGTTCGCCGACCGCGAGGACGATGTCGCCGGTGCGCTTGAAGCCGATGCCGACCGCCTTGGCGAGGTCGTCGATCACGCCGACGCCGCCGATCGCGGGGGTGGGCAGGATCGCGCTGCCGCCACCGGTCGCCTTGCTCTCGTTGTAGAGGCTGACGTTACCCGACACGATCGGATAGTCGAGCGCGCGGCACGCCTGGCCCATGCCGTCGAGGCAGCCGGTGATCTGGCCCATGATCTCGGGACGCTGCGGATTGGCGAAGTTCAGGCAGTTGGTGATCGCCAAGGGAGTGGCGCCGACCGCGGTGATGTTGCGCCAGGTTTCGGCGACCGCCTGCTTGCCGCCCTCGACCGGGTCGGCGTAGCAATAGCGCGGGGTGCAGTCGGTGCTCATCGCGAGCGCGCGATTGGTGCCGTGGATGCGGACGAGCGCGGCGTCGCCGCCGGTCTGCACCGTGTCGGCGCCGACCTGGCTGTCATACTGCTCCCAGATCCAGCGGCGGCTCGCGATGTCGGGGGTGCCCATCAGCGCCTTGAGGTCGGCGGCGATGTCCGTCGTCTCGGGCACGTTCGCAAGCGGCGCGCGCTTGGGCGTCGGGGCGTGTGGCCGGTCGTAGAGCGGCGCGTCGTCGGCGAGCGGGGCGAGCGGGATGTCGCAGACGATCTCGCCCTTGTGCTCGAGCACCATGCGTCCGGTGTCGGTGACGGTGCCGATGACCGCGAAGTCGAGTTCCCATTTCTCGAAGATCGCCTTGGCGAATTCCTCCTTGCCGGGCTTCAGGACCATCAGCATGCGTTCCTGGCTTTCCGACAGCATCATCTCATAGGCCGTCATGCCGGTCTCGCGCTGCGGCACGTCGTCCATCCTGAGGTGGAGGCCGACGCCGCCCTTCGACGCCATCTCGACCGAGGAAGAGGTGAGGCCCGCGGCGCCCATGTCCTGGATCGCGACGATGGCGTCCGACGCCATCAGTTCGAGGCACGCCTCGATCAGCAGCTTTTCGGTGAAGGGGTCGCCGACCTGCACCGTCGGGCGCTTTTCCTCGGCATCCTCGCCGAAGTCGGCCGACGCCATGGTCGCGCCGTGGATGCCGTCGCGGCCGGTCTTCGATCCGACATAGACGATCGGGTTGCCGACGCCCGATGCGGCCGAATAGAAGATCTTGCCCTGCTCGGCGACGCCGACGGTCATCGCGTTGACCAGGATGTTGCCGTCATAGGCCTTGTGGAAATTGACCTCGCCGCCGACCGTGGGCACGCCGACGCAATTGCCGTAGCCGCCGATGCCGTGGACGACGCCCGAGATCAGATGCTTCATCTTCGGATGGTCGGGACGACCGAAGCGCAGCGCGTTGAGGTTCGCGACCGGCCGCGCGCCCATGGTGAACACGTCGCGCAGGATGCCGCCGACGCCGGTCGCCGCGCCCTGATAGGGTTCGATGTACGACGGGTGGTTGTGGCTCTCCATCTTGAAGATGGCGGCGAGCTTCTTGCCGTCGGGGCCTTCGCCGATGTCGATGACGCCGGCGTTCTCGCCGGGGCCGCAGATCACCCACGGCGCCTCGGTCGGCAGCTTCTTCAGATGGATGCGCGAGCTCTTGTAGCTGCAATGCTCCGACCACATGACCGAGAAGATGCCGAGCTCGACGAGGTTCGGCTCGCGCCCGAGCGCGGCGAGGACGCGCTTATATTCCTCGGGAGAAAGCCCGTGGTCGGCGACGATTTCGGGGGTGATGGCGGAGCTGGACTGAGTCATGGCGCGCCTTTAGCCGGGCTGGCGCCGCTAATAAATAGGGACTGTCCCTTTTTCGGCCACCGGCGCGCGGTCGCGCCCCGCCCACCATGCGGTGAGCGCGAGCAGCGCATAGGCGAAGAGCATCGTCGCGGGGATGGCGAGCGAATAGGTTGGTTCCTTCGGGCCGAACCAGTCGATCGCCTGGATCAGCGCAAGCAGCCCCGCCAGCACCCACAGTCGAAGATGGCCCGAGGGCGCCCGCGTCCGCGCCGCGTAATAAAGGAGCGCGCCGCCGGTCAGCGCGATTTCGAGCGGCATTTCGATCAGCGGGTGGTTCCACAGGCCCAGCCCCAGTTTCGGCGGCGCGCCGAACAGGGTGAGGTCGGGGATATGGACGATCAGGTCGAGCAGCCAGTGCAAAAGGACGACGAGCCCGGCGCCGACCGCCGCCGCGCGGCGCCGCGTCGCGAACCCGACCAGCGCGCCGAATAGCACGGCCCACAACAGGGTACCGAGCAGGCTGTGGGTATAGGGCATGTGATAGAGGTCCATCGGGTTCATCGCGGTGATGCCGGGGACGATCCGCATCGCCTCTATGCCGGGGATCAGCAGCGCCGCGAAGCCGATGTCGACGATCTGCGCGGCGACGAACAGGGTGCCGAGCCCGGCGGCGCGGGGGCGGGCTGCGGCAACCAGCGCCGGGGCGAAATGACCGACGAACATGGCGCGATGCTAGAGCGGCGCCGGGCGACGTCAAGCTTGACCGCATGGGGGCGAAGAGGCCAAAGCAGGCGCCATGACGGACACCCCCGAACCCGCTGCCGCGCCCTCCGCCGGCCCGGCCATCGCCTCGCTGTCGTTCGAGGCGGCGATGGGCGAGCTCGAAACGATCGTCCGGCGGCTCGAAAGCGGCGACGTCAGCCTCGAGGAATCGGTGGCCCTCTATGAACGCGGCCATGCGCTGCGCGCGCATTGCGAGGCGCGGCTCGCCGCGGCGCAGGCGCGGATCGAGCAGGTCAGCCTCGGCGCCGACGGCCAGCCGTCGGGAACCGCGCCCTTCGGCGAAGACTGAGCCGTGCCGGCGCTCGTCGAGGGCGATGCGGCGACGGAGGCGCTGTTGCTGCGCGCCGCGCAGGAAGAGGTCGCGCTCGGCATCGACCGCCTGTTCGACCAGTGGCTCGCGCTGCCTGCCGACCCGCGCGGCCGGCTCTATCAGGCGATGCGCCACGCCGCGATCGGCGGCGGCAAGCGGCTGCGGCCGCTGCTCGTCCGCGCCGCCGGCGATCTCTTTCACGTCGACCGCGCCCTCAGCCTGCGCGCCGGCGCGGCGGTCGAGGCGATGCACGTCTATTCGCTGATCCACGACGACCTGCCCTGCATGGACGACGACGACATGCGGCGCGGCAAGCCGACCGTGCACCGCGCGTTCGACGAGGCGACCGCGGTGCTCGCGGGCGATTCGCTCCACGCGCTCGCCTTCGAATGGCTGGTCGATCCCGCGACCCACACCGACCCCTTCGTGCGCAGCGAGCTGGTCCGCGAACTGGCGCGCGCCGCGGGGCCGGCAGGGATGGCAGGCGGCCAGATGATGGACCTCGCCGCCGAAACCGCCGATTTCGACCTGCCGACGGTGACGCGGCTGCAGCAGCTCAAGACCGGCGCGCTGATCGGCTTTTCGGTCGAGGCGGGCGCGATCCTCGCGCGCATCCCGGCCGAGGGACGCGGGCCCCTGCGCGCCTATGCGCGCGATATCGGCCTCGCCTTCCAGATCGCCGACGACATATTGGACGTCGAGGGCGACGAGGCGGTGGCGGGCAAGGCGCTGCACAAGGACGATGCCGCGGGCAAGGCGACCTTCGTCACGCTGATGGGCATCGCGCGCGCGCGCGAGCAGGCGGCGGCGCTGGTCGATCAGGCGATCGGCCATCTTGCGACCTTCGGCGAAGAGGCGGCGCTGCTGCGCGCGATCGCGCGCTATGTCGTGGAAAGGGACCGTTGATGCGCATTGGGGTTTATCCCGGAACATTCGATCCGATCACGCTGGGGCATATGGACATCATCCGCCGCGGCGCGAAACTGGTCGACCGGCTGGTCATCGGGGTGACGACCAACATCGCCAAGTCGCCGCTGTTCGACGACGACGAGCGCATCGCGATGGTGCGGAACGAAGTCGGCGCGATCGACGGCGATATCCGCGTCGTTGGCTTCAATTCGTTGCTGATGGATTTCGCCGAGCGCGAGGGAGCGAGCGTCATCGTCCGCGGCCTGCGCGCGGTCGCCGACTTCGAATATGAGTATCAGATGGCGGGGATGAACCAGCAGCTCAACGACCGGATCGAAACGGTGTTCCTGATGGCCGACGTGGGATTGCAGCCCATCGCATCGCGGCTGGTCAAGGAGATCGCGATCTTCGGCGGCGGGATCCACAAGTTCGTCACCCCCGCGGTCCGCGAGGCCGTGGAGAGCCGCATCGCCGAAAGGGGCTTGCGCCAGGGCGAGCGTTGACCGCAATCATTGAGCGTTCAGCTTTTTCCCGCTAGGGCCCGCCCGACGGGGCGCAAACCGGATTCATTCGCAAAGGCCGATCGAGTATGACATTCACCTTCCGCCCCTTGGTCCTGACGGCGATAGCGCTCGGAATCGCGACGGCCGCCGTAGCGCAGGAGGCGCCGTCTCCGCCGCCGCCGACGCCCGAGAACGCGCCGACCGCCCCCCCGGCCGAGGCGCCGCCCGAAGTTCCCGAAACCCCGCCCGCGCCGCCGGCGACTCCGCCCGCGGACGCGCCCGCCGCCGATGCGGCGGCCACCGAGGTCGCGCCGGCGACCCCGACGATCACGCCCGAGCAATATATGGGCAACCCCGAATATATGCTCAATCTCGACCTCTCGACCGGCGGCAGGGTGGTTGTCCAGCTCTATCCCGACGTCGCGCCGCATCATGTCGAGCGCGTCAAGCAGCTCGCGCGCGCGGGCTTCTATAACGGGGTCAAGTTCCACCGCGTGATCGACGGCTTCATGGCGCAGACGGGCGACCCGACCGCGACCGGCCAGGGCGGGTCCGATCTTCCCGACCTGAAGGCCGAGTTCAACGACCGGCCGCATCTGCGCGGTACCGTGGCGATGGCGCGCGCTGACAGCCCCGACAGCGCGAACAGCCAGTTCTTCATCATGCTGCAGCCGCGTTTCAGCCTCGACCACCGCTATACGGTGTTCGGGCGCGTCGTGTCGGGGATGCAGTTTGTCGACGCGGTCCACAAGGGCGAGCCGCCCGCGGTGATGTCGCGCATGGTGCAGGTGTCGGTCGCCGCCGACGACAAGCCGGTCCCGCCCGCGTCGCTGCTGGTCGAGGACAAGCCGGCCGCGCCCCAGATCACCGCCGACGACCTCAACGCGCCGCTGCCCTGAGCGGCGGTGGGCGTTGCCTGAAGAGAAATGACTCCGCTTCTCCTCCCCGTTCGTGTCTCGGCTTCGCTCGACACGAACGAGCCTAGGGGTCGGCCCAAGGCGATCAGGCTCTAGCCGGTGCGCGTCGACGCGTTCGATTTCGACCTGCCGCCCGAACGGATCGCGCTGCGCCCCGCGCGGCCGCGCGACGCCGCGCGAATGCTCGTCGTCGAGGGCGGAGCGATCGGCGATGCGGGCGTGCGCGACCTGCCGCAGCGGCTGCGCGCGGGCGACTGTCTCGTCTTCAACGACACACGGGTGATCCCTGCGCAGCTCGAAGGGCGGCGGGGAGAGGCGAGTATCGGCGCGACGCTCCACAAGCGCGTCGACCTGCGCCGCTGGCAGGCGTTCGTGCGCAACGCGAAGCGGCTGCGCGTCGGCGAGACGGTCGATTTCGGTGCCGGGGTCGAGGCGCTGGCCGAGGAGCGGCGCGCGGACGGCAGCTTCGTCCTCGCCTTCGCCGGCGACGAGCCGGTCGAGCTGTTGCTCGAACGCGCGGGCCGCATGCCGCTGCCGCCCTATATCGCGGGCAAGCGGCCGACCGACGAGGCCGACCGCAGCGACTATCAGACGATGTTCGCGAAAGAGGACGGGGCCGTCGCCGCCCCCACCGCCGCGCTGCATTTCACGCCCGCGCTGCTCGACGCGATCGCCGCGGCCGGGATCGGATGCGAGACGCTGACGCTGCATGTCGGTGCCGGCACCTTCCTGCCGGTGAAAGCCGACGACACCGCCGACCATGTCATGCACGCCGAATGGGGGCGGATCGAGCCCGACACCGCCGACCGCCTCAACGCCGTGCGCGCGGCGGGCGGACGGGTGATCGCGGTCGGCACGACCAGCCTGCGCCTGCTCGAAAGCGCGGCGCGCGAGGACGGCACGATCGCGCCCTTCGCGGGCGACACGTCGATCTTCATCACGCCGGGCTATCGGTTCCGCGCGATCGACGGGCTGATGACCAACTTCCACCTGCCGCGATCGACGCTGTTCATGCTGGTCAGCGCGCTGATGGGGCTGGAGGCGATGCAGGCGGCCTATGCCCATGCGGTCGCGCAGGGTTACCGCTTCTACAGCTATGGCGACGCGAGCCTGCTGCTTCCCTGAATGGGACAGCTTCGCCGCTTTCGGTGTCCGTCTTTACCCGATGGCAAGGCATTGCGGTGCACACGTAGGCCCATCTTCGGGGGCCAGTAAGAGTTTCTTGGATGGACATGCCATCACGCATCGATGCCGACGGCCGGGGGGCGGCCGCCAACGACGAGACGCAGCGCGGCCTGCTAGGCCGGATCGGCTCGCGCATCGGCAAGGTGCGCGAGTCGGCGCCCGCGGCGCTCCAGACGCGTGAGGCGATGCTGCTGCTGCGCAATTATGAGGAAAGCGGACGCGGCTGGTTCTGGTCCACCGACGCCAACGGGCGGCTGACCTATATCAGCGAGGCGGTCGCGGCGCTGATGGGGCGGAGCGGCGGAGAATTGCTCGGCACCGCCTTCACCGACCTGTTCCAGCCCGCCGACGGGCAGGACGAGCGCCAGCGCAGCCTGCCCTTCCTGCTGATGCGCCAGTCGAAGTTCGACGAACTGCCGCTGCGCGCGGCGGTGGAGGGCGAAACGCGCTGGTGGGCGATTTCGGGGCGCCCGCATGTCGACGCCGGCGGCCGCTTCGCCGGCTATCGCGGCAGCGGCGCCGACATCACGGCGCAGCGCCAGTCGGCCGAGGATGCCTCGCGGCTCGCGCTCTATGATTCGCTGACCGGCCTCGCCAACCGTTTCCACATCTCGAAAAAGCTCGACACGACGCTCGCCGCCTTCACCCAGCAGCAGCGGTCGTGCGCGATCATGCTGCTCGACCTCGACCGCTTCAAGCAGGTCAACGACACGCTCGGCCACCCCGCGGGCGACGCGCTGCTCAAGCAGGTCGCCGAGCGGCTGCTCAAGATCGTCGGCGACAAGGAGATGGTCAGCCGCCTCGGCGGCGACGAATTCCAGATCATCCTTCCCGACCAGGAGGATCGCGGCAAGCTGGGCGATCTGGCGCGCGACATCATCGCCAGCCTGTCGCAGCCCTATTCGGTCGAGGGCAGCCGCTGCATCATCGGCGCGTCGGTCGGGGTCGCGATCGCGCCCTTCGACGGCATGACGAGCGACGATCTGGTCCGCAACGCCGACCTCGCCCTCTATGCGGCCAAGGGCAGTGGGCGCGGGCGTTTCCGTTTCTATTCGAGCGACCTGCACCAGGCGGCCGAGGATCGCCGCGTCCTGGAAGAGGATTTGCGCGACGCGCTGGCGCGCGGGCAGATGGAGCTCAATTATCAGCCGGTCGTGAACGCCAAGACGAACATGGTCACCGGGGTCGAGGCGCTGATCCGCTGGAACCATCCGGAACGCGGCGCCATATCGCCTTCCATCTTCGTGCCGATCGCCGAGGAGGCCAATCTGATCTGGCCGGTCGGCGAATGGGTGCTGCGCCGGGCGTGCGAAGAGGCCGCGCGCTGGCCGGGCAAGCTGCGGGTCGCGATCAATGTCTCGCCGATCCAGTTCGCCAACGAGGATCTGCCGAAAATCGTCGCGAACGCATTGGCGACGACGGGGCTGGCCCCCGACCGGCTCGAGCTCGAGATCACCGAAAGCGTGTTCCTGGGCGATTCGAACGAGACCGCGCGCATGTTCAAGGCGCTCAAGGGCCTTGGCGTGCGGCTTGCGCTCGACGATTTCGGCACCGGCTATTCGTCGCTCGGCTATCTGCAGTCGGCGCCGTTCGACAAGATCAAGATTGACCAGAGCTTTGTGCGCGGGGCGACGGTGCAGGGGTCGCGTAACGGCGCGATCATCGCCGCGATCGTTGCGCTCGCCGAGGCGCTGGAGATGGAGACGACCGCCGAGGGTATCGAATCGCTCGACCAGCTCGACTTGATCCGCAAGCTCAACGTCAGCCATGTGCAGGGCTTCGTCTACAGCCAGCCGGTGCCGCAGGCCGAACTCGTCGAACATGCCGAGGCGGGATCGTGGTCGATCAAGCCGGCGGGACCGGCGAAGCAGCGCACCGACCGCGTCTCGCTGTTCCGCAAGGTCGCGGCGATTCACGACAATCATCGCTACGGTGTCGTCATGCGCAACCTGTCGGCCACCGGCGCCTTCATCGAAGGACTGCTCGACGTGCCCGTCGGGACGCGGTTCGTCATCGATTTCGGCGAGGGGCAACTCCTCACCGCGACCGTGCGCCGCTCGATGAACCACCAGCAGGGGATCGAATTCGAAACCCCGCTGGTCAGCGACGGCAACGGCGGCCTGTGCACGCGCCACCGCGTCTCGCCCTATCTGATCGCGGCGGCGTCGCAGCAGACGTCGGCGATGACGTTGCCGACCTTCACGACGACGAGCGACTGGAAGGCCGCCTGACGGAACCGCTGCGGCGGCCGCCCGTTCTGACCTCCGACCTTTCAAGGACGGAGAAGACCATGGCTCAGACGAAAATCTTCGCGCGGCTCAAGGCCGATCATGATCGCCACCGCAAATTGCTCGACGAGCTGGACGAGACCCACGGCGACAGCCCCGATCGCGAAAAATTGTTCGAGGCGTTCCGCATCGACGTGACCGCGCACGCGGCGTCGGAGGAAATGTCGCTCTATGCGACGATGCTCGCCGATTCCGACCTGCGCGACGATGCCCAGCACAGCGTCTCCGAGCATAAGGAGATCGACGACATGCTGACCGAACTGTACGAGATGGACTTCGCCTCGACCGGCTGGCTGACCCGCTTCCGCACGATGAAGGACCGGTACATCCACCATATCGACGAGGAAGAGGAGGAGATGTTCCCGGCGGCTGAGAAGGATCTGTCGGACGCGAAGAAGAAGGAACTGCTCGCCATCTTCGAAAAGGAGAAGCCGAAGGAGAAGGCCAAGGCCGCCGCCGAGGAGCCGTCAAGCGAGGAGGAGCGGGAGTAGGATACGCCATCCCCTCCTCTTCAGGGGCGATTGCATCGGTTGCAGACACACCCGCTTTCGAGATGATCCCGTGCCCGCCTGTCTCGTCACCCCGGATCAAGTCCGGGGTGACGAGAAAAGCAAAAACCACACTCCTGCTTTCAAACGGCGTGTTCCCCCCATCTCGACTTTCCGCGCCGCTCCGCCCATAGGCGCGCGCCATGACCGACAGATTCGCATTCCGGCTCGCCGCGACCGACGGCGCGGCGCGCACCGGCGTCATCCGCATGATGCGCGGCGAGATCCGCACCCCCGCCTTCATGCCCGTCGGCACCGCGGCGACGGTGAAGGCGATGCGTCCGGCCGAGGTGCGCGCGACCGGCGCCGACATCATCCTGGGCAACACCTATCATCTGATGCTGCGCCCCGGCGCCGAGCGCATGGCGCGTCTGGGCGGGCTGCACGCCTTCATGGGCTGGGACCGCCCGATCCTGACCGACAGCGGCGGCTATCAGGTGATGAGCCTCTCCGCGCTGACCAAACAGAGCGAGGAGGGAGTCGCGTTCAAGAGCCATCTCGACGGATCGCGCCATCTGCTGACGCCCGAGCGCTCGATGGAGATTCAACGCCTGCTCGGCAGCGACATCGTCATGGCGTTCGACGAATGCCCGCCCGCCGGGGTCGACGCGAAGCGCGCCGAGGCGAGCATGGAACGATCGATGCGCTGGGCGGCGCGCAGCCGCGCGGGCTTCGACGCGGGCGAGGAGCACGCATCGCGAGCGGCGCTGTTCGGCATCCAGCAGGGATCGCTCGACGAGACATTGCGCGCGCGTTCGGCCGCGGCGCTGACCGACATCGGCTTCGACGGCTATGCGATCGGCGGATTGGCCGTTGGGGAAGGTCAGGAGGCGATGTTCGGCGTGCTCGATTTCGCGCCCGCGCAGCTTCCCGCCGACAAGCCGCGCTATCTGATGGGGGTGGGCAAGCCCGACGATCTGGTCGGCGCGGTCGCGCGCGGGGTCGACATGTTCGATTGCGTGCTGCCGACGCGATCGGGGCGCAACGGCCAGGCCTTCACCTGGGACGGGCCGGTCAACATCCGCAACGCCAGACATGCCGAGGATCGGGGACCGCTCGACGCATCGTGCGACTGCCCGGTCTGCACGATCTGGTCGCGCGCCTATCTCCACCATCTCGTCCGCGCGGGCGAGATGCTGGGCGCGATGCTGATGACGCAGCATAATCTGCATTTCTATCAGGCGCTGATGCAGGCGATGCGCGACGCGATCGCTACGGGCCGGTTCGGTGAATTTCAGGCGATGTTCGCCGTGCGCTATCGACGTTAAATTTTTAATTTATCGTGGGGGCAGAGGCTCAGTTGAGCTTGTCGAGCAGGTCCAGCATCGACTGCGGAATCGATTCGTCGACCGCGGACTCATAGGCGCGGCGCAGGGCGATGTTCACGTCCTGGCCTTTCCTTGACATCTTTTTTTCGACGTCTTTCCGGGAAGCCTTTTGTCGGGGCGAGCCGGATTCAGACGACATTATCGAAACATTCGCTGAACATGGGGCTTTCTGCTAACCGCGCCTTCACCAAAGCGCAATGGCGCGCACCAACCTTTTTCCATGAAACCATTGTTCCGCAAAATCGTTCCGCTAGGGTAAAATTATGCGGGTGCGGGCCATGTTTTTACGAACGGAACCCGATATTCCGCGGCTATCGAGGCGGGCTGCGGCCTGAATCCGGAGGTTTCATCTATGTCATTGGGTCAGGCGATCGCGCCGCATCTTCCCTATCTGCGGCGTTATGGCCGGGCGATTTCGGGAAGCCAGACGAGCGGCGACGCGCTGGTCGCGCGGCTGCTGGAAACGCTGGTTGCCGATCCGGAGGCCGTCGACACGGGCGCCGACCTGCGCATCCAGCTCTATCGCATGGTCCACGACAATTTCGGGGTCGCCGCCAGGGCGGCGGCGGCCGAGGAAGAGGCTGGCGCCGATATCCGAATCGCCGACGCGCGCCTCAGCCGTATCCCGTCGCTCGCGCGGCAGGCGCTTTTGCTCACCGCGGTCGAGGGGTTCAGCGAGCAGGAAGCGGGGCGCATCATCGGCCGCGATGAGGCGGAGGTCCACCGGCTGATCGGCGAGGCGACGGAAGAGATCGATCGCCAGACCCGCGCGCGCATCCTGATCATCGAGGACGAGCCGATCATCGCGATGGACATCGAGATGATCGTCCGCGACCTGGGGCACGAGGTCGTCGCGGTCGCGACCACCCACCGCGAGGCGGTCGCCGAGGCGCATACGCATCAGCCGGGCCTCGTGCTCGCCGATATCCAGCTCGCCGACAACAGCTCGGGGATCGAGGCGGTGCAGGAGATTTTGACCGAACTGACGGTGCCGGTGATCTTCGTCACCGCCTTTCCCGAACGGCTGCTCACCGGCGAACGGCCCGAACCCGCCTTCCTGCTCACCAAGCCCTATCAGCCTGCGACGTTGCGCGCGGCGATCTCGCAGGTGCTCTTCTTCGACGAAAGCACGGTTCCGGCCTGACGCCGCTTCGACGGGGAGGCGACGTCAGATCTCTCCCAACCCTGTCATTCCCGCGAAAGCGGGAATCCAGCGTGGGGTCAGCCGACGCGTGCTCTGGATTCCCGCTTTCGCGGGAATGACAAAGGCTATGAAATGGCTGGTCCTCACCCGAAGCGGCCGCTGCCGAGATTCCGTGCGTCTTGTAAAGGATCGCGGCACGGGTGATAGCGGCGAGCGATGACCGCATCCTCCGCCTCCCGCCAGTCCGCACTCGACCGGCTGACCGCCAACGCGCCCTTCCTCGCGCGGCTTACCGAATGCCATCCGGACGATGCGGCGCGCTTCCTCGCCCAGGGGGCGGACGCGGCGCTGGAAGCGGTCGTCCCGCCGCCGGTCGATGACGATATTATGGCCGGCCTGCGCCGGTGGCGCGGGCGGATCGCGCTGCTGCTAGCGCTCGGTGATCTCGCTGGCGAGCATGACGTCGCGGCGACGACGCGCCATCTGTCGGACTTTGCCGACACCGCCTGCGACCTCGCGCTCGCCGCCGCCTTCGCCGAACGCGTGCCGGGCGAGGCGGCGCGCGGGATCGCGGTCGTCGCGCTCGGCAAGCTCGGCAGCCACGAGCTCAACTATTCGTCCGACATCGACCCGATCCTGATCTTCGATCCCGACACACTGCCGCGCCGCTCGCGCGACGACCCCGACGAGGCGGCGGTCCGCATCGCGCGGCGGATGGTCGAGATCCTCTCGGCGCGCACGGCCGACGGCCATGTACTGCGCGTCGACCTGCGGCTGCGCCCGCATCCCGAGGTGACGCCGATCGTGCTGCCGGTGAACGCCGCCATCTCCTATTATGAATCGCAGGCGCTGGCGTGGGAACAGGCGGCGTTCATACGCTCGCGCGCGTCGGCGGGCGACCGCGCGCTCGGCCGCGACTTCCTGACGGCGATCCAGCCCTTCATCTGGCGCCGCAGCCTCGATTTCCGGCAGCTCAAGGAAATCGGCGCGATGAGCGACCGCATCCGCGACCATTTCGCGCAGGGGCAGGCTTTCGGCCCCGGCTACGACCTCAAGCGCGGGCGCGGCGGCATCCGCGAGATCGAATTCTTCGCGCAGGTGCATCAGCTCATCTACGGCGGCCGCGAGCCGGCGCTGCGCGCGCCCGCGACGGTCGACGCGCTCGCGGCGCTTGCACAGGCGGGAAGGATCGCCCCCGACGTCGCGGCGCGGCTGGCCGATCATTATGCAGTGCTGCGGCGGATCGAGCACCGGCTTCAGATGATCGAGGATCAGCAGACGCACAGCCTGCCGGTGCAGGGCGCGGCGCTCGACGCAGTCGCGCGGCTCGACGGCCTGGCTGACGGCGCCGCGCTGCTCGCGATGCTGGAGCCGGTCGTGACCGACGTCGGCGCCTGCTACGACCGGCTCGTCGCCGAGCGCGCGGTGACCCGCGGCCTGCCGCGCGACGAGGGCGAACTGGCGCGCGCGCTGGCCGCTGCGGGGTTCGACCCGCCCGATGCGGCGCTGCGCACCGTCGCCGAATGGCGATCGGGCAAGCTGCGCGCGCTGCGCAGCCCGGCGGCGCTCGAAGCGCTGGAAACGGTGCTGCCGGAATTGATGAAGGCGCTCGGCAAGGCACCCGACCCCGATGCCGCGCTGACGCGCTTCGACAAACTGGTCGGGGGCCTGCCGAGCGCGGTCCATTTCTTTCACCTCCTCGCCGCGCAGCCGGCGCTGGCCGAGATCGCGACGCGCATCCTGTCGCTCGCCCCGACGCTCGCCGATGCGCTCGGCGCGCGGGTTGAGCTGATCGACGGGCTGATCGACGCCCACGCCTTCGACGCGCCCGCGAGCAAGGCCGAATTGATCGACGAATGGGCCCCGGCGCTCACGGGGCTCGATTACGAGCGGCTGCTCGACCGCGTCCGCGACCGGGTCGGCGAGCGGCGCTTCGCCTATGGCGTGCAGCTGATCGCGGGGGCGACCGACCCGCTCACCGTCGCGCGCGGCTATTCCGAGCTCGCCGAGGCGGCGCTGCAGCGGCTCGCCGATGCGGCGGTCGCCGAATTCGTCGCCGCACACGGCCGCGTCGCGGACAGTGAACTCGTGATCCTCGCCCTCGGACGACTCGGTGGACGGGTGCTCACCCACGCCTCCGACCTCGACCTCATCTATCTCTTCACCGGCGATCATCTCGCCGAATCGGACGGGCCGCGCCCACTCGGCGCGACGACCTATTACAACCGCCTCGCGCAGCGCGTGACCGCAGCCATGTCGGTGCCCACCGCCGCGGGCAAACTCTATGACATCGATACTCGCCTTCGCCCGCAAGGCGCGCAGGGGCCGCTTGTTGTCACGCTCGACAGCTTCGAACGCTATCAGCGCGAGGAGGCGTGGACGTGGGAGCATATGGCGCTGCTGCGCGCGCGCGCCGTCTACGGCTCGGACGCGGCGCGCGCCGCGGTCGACCGGATCGTGGCCGAGGTGCTCGCGTCGCCGCGGGGCGGCGACGCGGTCGCGGCGGACGCGGCGGGAATGCGCGACAAGATGGCGGCGCACAAGCCGCCGAAGGGCCCGCTCGATGTCAAGAACGGTCCCGGCGGTCTCGTCGATCTGGAATTCGCGATGCAGGTGACGCAGCTTGCCTCGGGGCGGTGCCACGACCCGCATATCCCGAACGCGCTCGCCTGCCTGACCGCCGCCGGGTTGGCGCCCGCGGGTATCGCCGCGGCGCATCAGTTGCTCGCCGCCATGCTGGTGATGTTGCGCCTGACCGCGCCCGAAGGCGAACCCTCGACCCCGGCGGCGCGCCGGCTCGTTGCGGAAGCATGCGGCTGCGGCGACTGGACCGCGCTGCTTGCCGCGCACGACGCGGCGCGGCAGGAGATCACGGACTGGTGGGCCGCGATTCGGCCCGCCGCCGACGCACAGCAGGAGAAACAGGCATGAGCGTATTGGCGATCGGGGACGCGATCCCCGCGGCGAAGCTGATCGACGCCGACGGCGCGACGATCGACCTGAAGGGACTGAAGGGCGCGCCGCTGGTCGTCTATTTCTATCCCAAGGCCGACACCCCCGGCTGCACCGTCGAGGCGCAGGATTTCACCCGTCTCGCGCCCGAATTCGCGCATCTGGGCGCGCATGTCGTCGCGGTGTCGCGCGACGCGCCGGCGAAGCTGTGCAAGTTCCGCGACAAATACGGTCTGACCGTCCGCCTCGCCTCCGACGAGGACGGCAGTGCGTGCGAGGCGTTTGGCACTTGGGTCGAAAAGCAGAATTACGGCCGCACCTATATGGGCATCGAACGCTCGACCTTCCTGTTCGGCGCCGATGGCAGGCTGGCGAAGGAATGGCGTAAGGTGCGGGTGAAGGGTCATGCCGAGGCGGTGCTGGAGGCGGCAAAGGCGCTCTGAGCATGGAAGCGCTGGGCGAAGCCGCGCGCGGGGTCCTGCTGACGGCGGACCCGCATGCGAAGCGGCGCGCGGCACGGGGGCTCGCGCGGGCGTGGCGCCGCGGCGCGCTCGCGCATCGCTGCGAGGGGATGCTGCCCGATCGGCCCGCCTGGCCCGACGCGCCCGAGTTGCTGTCGCCCAGTCAGATGCCGCGGCGCCGCAAGGGCGGGTCGGAGCGCGGCCGCATCGCGATGCTGCACGCGCTCGCGCATATCGAATTCGTCGCGATCGACCTCGCGGTCGATCTCGTGGGCCGCTTCGGCGGCGAGTTTCCGCGCGCTTTCGTCGACGACTGGCTCGGCGTCGCGGCCGACGAGGCGATGCATTTCGCGCTGCTCGACCGGCGACTGAGGGCGCTCGGCAGCCATTATGGCGCGTTGCCGGCGCATGCGGGCCTATGGGAAGCGGCGGAGGCGACCGCCGACGACGCGCTCGCGCGCCTCGCGATCGTCCCGATGGTGCTCGAGGCGCGCGGTCTCGATGTCACCCCGGCCACCGTCGAGCGCTTCCGTGCTACCGGCGATGAGGCGTCGGCCCGGATATTGGAGCGCATCTACCGCGATGAGATCCGCCACGTCGGCGCCGGGACGCGCTGGTTCGAGTGGCTGTGCCGCGAACGGGGATTCGAGCCCGCCGCAACCTGGCAAAGTCTCGTAAAATCGCGATTTCGAGGGGTGCTGAAGCCGCCGTTCAACGACTCGGCGCGCCATCACGCCGGTTTAACGCAAGAATACTACGGCGTTATTGCGCGTTAACCACCGCCCATGCACCAAGGCTCGCGGGCGGGGATTTCGATCCCATCCAGAACAACAACCGGCACCGGCGGCGCGCGAAAGGCCCCGCCGGCGACATGGCGAAGAGCGGGGTCGATAAGTGCGAAACGCGACACTGACGAAAAAGTTTCCTCTAGGGCTGATTTTCGGCGCGGCGGCCTTGATGGGCATGACGCCCGCGGCCCATGCGGTCGAAAACAGCGCCGATGCCGGCGTGGTGGTTCCCGACGAACCCGATGACGAGGCCTTCAATCCCGGCGTGACGGCGCCGGTCGATGAAAATCAGGATGCGCGCGCCGTGTTCCAGGCATGGAAACGCCTCGACACCGGTTTGACCGCGACCCTCGGCGTTTCGGTGCCGTCGCGCCAGCCGCTCGAGAAGATGTCGCTCTCCTCCTCCTACGGGATGCGCACCCACCCGATCACCGGTCGCGTCGCGCGCCACAACGGCATCGACATTCCGGCGCCCTACGGCACCCCGATCTACGCCACCGCCGACGGTACCGTCGGCCGCGCCCAGCGCCTTGGCGGCTACGGCAATTATGTCGAAATCGAACATGGCAACGCGATCGAGACGCGCTACGGCCATATGTCGCGCTTCGTCGTTCAGTCGGGCCAGCGTGTGAAGAAGGGTGACATCATCGGCTATGTCGGTTCGACGGGTCGTTCGACGGGCAATCATCTTCATTATGAGGTCCGCATCGACGGCGCGCCGGTCAACCCGCTGCCCTTCGTCCGCGCCGATTCGATGGCGATCGCGGCGCTCAGCGGCGATCAGGCCAAGCTGGCGATGGGTGGTCCCGAAGAATAAGGTTTTTCCGGTTCGGAGAGGAGGGGGCGTCCTCCGGCCGGCGGCCGGGGCGCCCTTTTCTTTTGCGGCTGACGATCCTATCTTGCGGCCATGGCCACGCAGCTTTCGCCCGACATCGTCCTTTCGCCTGCCGCGGCGGCACGCGTCCGCTGGATCGCCGAGCGCAAGGGCGGCGCGCCCGCGGCGTTGCGCCTTGCGGTCGACGGCGGCGGCTGCTCGGGCTTCACCTATCGCTTCGGCCTGGCCGAGAGCGTCGAGGCCGACGATATCGTGACCGAAACCGACGGGGTGAAGCTGGTCGTCGATCCGGTCAGCCTCGACCTCGTGCGCGGCTGCACCGTCGATTTCGTCGATTCGCTCGGCGGATCGTCGTTCAAGGTCGACAATCCCAACGCCGCCTCGGGCTGCGGCTGCGGGTCGAGCTTCGCGATCTGACGCCTTTCTAAGCCGCCGTGTTCCTGCCATAGCAGGGCAATGAAAATCGCGACCTTCAACATCAACGGCATCAAGGCGCGCCTGCCGCGCCTGATCGAATGGCTCGAGGAAACCCAGCCCGACATCGCCTGTTTGCAGGAACTGAAATCGAGCGACGAGACGATCCCGACCGGCGAGATCGAGGCCGCGGGCTATGGCGCACTGTTCCACGGACAGAAGGGGTTCAACGGCGTCGCGATTCTCGCCCGCGGGACCGATCCTGTCGAGGTGCAGCGCGGCCTGACGGGCGAGGAAGAGGACGACCAGTCGCGCTATCTGGAGGCCGACGTCTTCGGCATCCGCGTCGCCTCCATCTATCTGCCCAACGGCAATCCGCAGCCCGGCCCGAAATTCGACTACAAGCTGCGCTGGATGAAGCGGCTGCGCGACCGTGCGCAGGCGCTGCTCGCTGCGGAGATTCCGGCAGTTCTGGCCGGCGACTACAACGTCATCCCGCACGACGACGATGTGTGGGACCCGCGCGCGATGGCGAGCGACGCGCTGATGCAACCCGATTCGCGCGATGCCTGGTTCCGTATACTCGGCGACGGCTGGACCGACGCGCTTCGCAGCCGCCATCCCGCCGGCCATGTCTGGACCTTCTGGGACTATCAGGCGGGCGGCTGGCAGCGCGACCACGGCTTTCGCATCGACCATCTGCTCCTCAGCCCCGCGCTCGCCGACCGGCTGGCCGACGCGGGCGTCGACAAGGACCACCGCGGCCGCGAAAAGGCGAGCGACCATGCGCCGACGTGGGTTCGGCTCACCGCCCGATTCTGAGGGGTCCGGCCTGCCATGCCGGACCCGGCAGCATGAAGGGCGCGCCGAGAGCCGGGCCTAATAGCGGAAGCTGAACCTGAGTCCCACGGTGCGGGGGTCGGGAAGATTGGCCAGCACGGCGTTGCTGGCGGCCGAGAGCCCCAATGGAATCCTGTCTATGTCGCCGGTCTTGATGCTGGCGCTTTGCACCCGGTCACTGTCGAACAGATTGTCGACATAGGCGATCGCTTCCCAGTTCGACCCGCGTAGGCCCACGCGGAGGCTGGTCAGCGAATTGGGCTTCAGGCGCCGCTCATTGTCATGATCGACGAAGCGGCTGGATTGATAGCTGGTGTCGGTTTCGATGAGCCAATCGACATCGTTGCCGATCAGGTCGAACCCGTCTGAATAGGCGACGCTGAAAACCAGTGAATGCCGGGGCGCCCTTTCGAGACGCTTGCCGTTGAAATTCACCTCGCAGACCATCTTGTCGAGCATCGTCGGCGTGCAGCTGCCGGCGGTGATGATTCCGCTCTTCGTATCGGTGTATATCGTGAAGTCCGTATAGCGCGTGTCGAGGAAGGTGTAGGCGAAACCAAGATCCAGCCCGCGGGACACGCGCCAGCGGCCCTCCAGTTCCAGCCCCCATACCCGCGCCGCGCCGGCATTCTCGATGATCGCGATCGGGTAGCCCGAGGGCGTGCTTTGCGTCGAGACGACCTGCTTGTCGGAATAGTCGGAATAGAAGCCGGCGATGTTGGTATAGGCTGCGCCATTCGCCCAGTTGATCTTTGCCCCGACTTCGTAGGTCCACACGGTTTCGCTGTCGAACGCCAGTTCGTCCGTATCGCCGTCGAGGTCGGAGTCGAGCCAGGACCCCCCCGCGAGCGTCGACGTGCCGCCGGGTTTCACGCCCTTTGCCGCGCTTGCATAATAGGTCATGCCGGCTTCGGGCCGCCACTCCAGGGTAAAGCGCGGCGTGAAGAATTTGTTGGAGGTGCGGATGGTTTCGGGCACGCCGTAGACGGAAGCTGGCGTCCGGCCGTCCGACAGCAGCGTGCTGGGGCCGAAGACGGGGGGCGTAAAGGCGCTTGTCGCATAGGGATCTCCGCACTGGACGCCGAAGCGGTTGGCCCCGAGGCCGCAGTTGGAGCCGATGACGGTTTCCTTTTCCCAGGCATATCGTCCCTCGGCCGACAGCACGACGTTATCGGCCACCGTCCATTCGAGCGAGCCATAGGCCGACCAGTGCTTGATCGCACGGCTGGCGACGTCGTCGTTCGGGGTGATGAACGGCACCCGGCCGGCCGCGCCGTCGGCGCATTCCGCGATCGTCGCCGCGCAGGCCACGGTGATGGTGCGGGCGTTCCGATAGGAATCCTCTTTCCAGTAAAGGCCCCCGACGGTGAACTGCAACGGCCCTTCGAACGAGGAGGTGAAGCGCAATTCCTGACTGAACTGCTCGGTATGCGTGTCGGAATCCTGTATCAGCGTGCGGTTTGCGGTGTCGATCTGCTGTCCGATCGGACCGGTCAGCAGGGCGTCCTGGTCGAAATCCTGCCTGTTCTTGAAATCGCCGTCCATATAGCCGGTCCATGCGTTCAGCGTGCCGATGCCGGTATCGAGGCCCGATATCAGGCTCAATCGCAGGACGTTCTGGTCCGCTCCCGGAAAGCTGCGGCCGGTGAGGGGGTCGGGGCTGTAGAGCGGGCGGCCCAAAGTGTCGGCGTCAGCGATCGTCCCGGTGAAAACGGCAAAGGGGGCGGCGCTGATGACCCCGCCGGCATAGGCGGCGGCGAGTGCTTCATTGTTCGCCGGAGACAAGAGGCCGCTGTTCGACCGAATGAGATATTGCGCGGCCGGATCATAATGATCGTCGAAATATTCGATGCGGCCCTTGAAGCTGAGGTTCGGGGTCGGTGTGAACAGCAGCGAGAGCGCGCCGCCATAGCCATGACCGCCCCCCAGATCGCCGAGCGTGGCCTGATCGCGATAGAAACCGCCGTGGTTCCAGGCGCTGCCGACCACCCGTGCGGCGAGGACGTCGGGCACGATGGGACCGCTCACGGATACCCGGCCGGAATAGCGGTCGTGGCTCCCGATATCGAAGGCCCCGCTTCCCTCCAGTCCGGCCATCGAAGGGTCGCGGGTCACATATTGGATGCCGCCGGCAAAGGCGCTGCGGCCGTATTGGACGCTTTGCGGACCCCGCACGATCTCCACCCGCTCCAGATCGAGCAGACGCATGGAGAGCAGGGCGCCGCCGCCCGCCGAACCGATGGCTTCGGTCGTGACGTCGATGCCGTCGACGAGGATGGCGACGTTCGACCGGCCACGCGTCGGCGACAGGCCGCGGATCGAAATGGTCGCCGCTTCCGGATTTGCGCCTTTGTCGAGGATCAGGGAAGGGGTCCGGCTCAGGATCGCCTGCGTGTCGGCAAGGCCTTGGCGGTCGAGCTCCGTCGCCGAGAGCACCTGGATGGCAAGCGGGACGTCCTGCAGACGTTCCTCCCGCTTGCGCGCGGTCACGACGATATCCTTGGCGTCCTCGGCGACCGGACTTTCCGGCGCGGGAGCGTCGGCGGCGTGGACGGCCGTGGCGGCGGCAAGAAAGGATGCCGTAGAGAGCGCGAGCGTCAGCACCCGCGCATGCCTGGAAAGCAGCAGCATAGAACCCCCTGAACTGTTAGGACACGTAAAACGCTTTGTCAGATTTTCGGGCGCGTCCTGGCCTTCTGCTTGCGCTGCGGCATATAGACCGGCAGGGTCAGCAGGATGATGGTGATCGCCAGCACCCCCAGGATTTCAGGCGTATATTCGGTGGGGTGCAGCCAGAATTCCTTGTACCACCCCAGGCGCGGCCCATATTCGCCGAACACGATCCAGAAGAGAGCCTTGGTCGGAATGGCGTAACGGATGGCGGCCATGATCCTGGTGAACTTCGAAAGCTTCCAGATCAGATAGAGTGACCAGACGCCGATCGCCGCGACGATGACATAGGTCGCCGGATGCTGATATCCGAGGAAGCGGTCGTCGCCGAGGAACAGAGTGAAGCCATAGCAGAACCAGGTGACGTAAATCGTCTCCATGAACGTGATCTTGGCGTAGTTGCGGTCCTGTCCCGAATCCGCGCGTCCGAGAGACAGGCGCAGCTTGCGTTGAAGCCATCGGAAAGCGTTGCATTTCGTATTCTTGTCGAGAACGAAATAAAGCAGGGTGGCCACGCAGATCCCGAACGACCCCTGCATGAACAAAATGCTCAACGGCCGGCTCTGCTCGGGCGTGATGTCCATCATGGGTCGCCCGAGCGCCATGTGGTTATATGCGAACATATAGGCGGCCCAGCCCGTCCACAGCATGAGACCGGAGATGAAACCGAGGAGCGTTCCCTTGGTTTCCTGCTGGCCATCCCGAATGGCGTAGATCAGCAGGAGCAGCCCGCACAGGCCCAGCAGGAAATTGGCGGATCCCGACGCGGCGGCCGGGATGATCTCGCGGGTGAAGGCGGACCAACTGTGCGCGACCGGCAAGGTCAGCAGCACCGCCAGAAAGGCAAAGATGCCGATCAGCGGCGGGCGATGCCAATCCTTCAAAAAGCCGGGTATGCCGTCCGCCCCCTTTCCCTCCGCGTTCCCCGCCTCGGCCATCGATCGCTCTCCCAAGCTACTATGGATTTTTGTTATATCATCATATTGAGATAATGACTATCCTTTGTCAAGGGCCGTAACCGGCCCGCGCGCCGACTCGGGAAATGACGGAAAAGCCACCTGTTTCTCGGTCGCGATATGATACGCGGTCCCCCGAGGGCGGATCTATCGAGTCGACGCCGCTCTCCCTGGCACGACGATTCCCGGTAATGTCACCGGACTCCAGTCGTGCAGCCTCTAGGCGTCCGGATAGAGCGTCTTCGTCACCCGCGCGGGGTCGAGCGCATAATGATGCGCCACCGCGGCCGCGATCACGCTTTCGAGGCTGCGGGTCGGCCTGAGGTCGCGTCCGTCGAGGCGCGCCGCCGGGGCAAGTCCCGGCCAGTCCGCCGACACCTGCCCGCCCTGGGCGAGGCCGCCGCCGAAGAACATCGCGACCGACCCGGTGCCGTGATCGGTGCCGCCGGTTCCGTTGACCGCGACGGTACGGCCGAACTCGGTCGCGACGATCACCAGCGTATCGCTCCACGCCGCGCCGAGCCCCGTCCGCAACGCGCCGACGAGCTGGTCGAGCCCGCGGAGCTGCGCGTTCAGGCGGCCGCGCTGGCCGCTGTGCGTGTCCCAGCCGCCGGTTTCGACCATCATCACCCGCGCGCCGTCGACGGGCGTCATCAGCGAGGCCGCGAGCGTGCCGAGGTCGGCGCCGTTGCGGCCGTCGTTGCCGCCGATGTCGCTCGCGAGTTCCTGCGTCCTGACTGCGCTCTCCCATAGCGGATGGAGCAGCGTGTCGCCTTCGTATAGCGCGGTCAGCCGTGCGATCAGGTCGGCGTCGGCCTGCGGCAGGCGGCTCGGCGCATAGGTGGCGACCGGCGCGTCGCCGCGCAGCGCGAGCGGCACGGCGGGGGCGACGGCGAGGGCGTCGCGCTCGCTTTCGGGGAGCAGGGTGAGCAGCCGCCCGATCCAGCCGTCGGCGCGCTCATAGGGGCGCGAGCCGCCGCCCTCGAGGACGTTCTGGCCGTCGAAATGCGAGCGGTCGCGATAGGCGGTGGCGACCGCATGGGCAAAATGCGCCTGCTTCGCGCCATAGAGCGTCGCGGCGCCCCCGAGCGCCGGGTGCAGGGTGAACAGCCCGCCGAGCTTCGCGCCGCCCGCGCTGTCCCCGGCGAGCGCGCCGCGCGCGGCGGCGAAGGCGGGGTCGCCGGTCGGAGCGACGATCGACAGCCCGTCGGCGGCGCCGCGCTGGATGACGAAGACGAGGCGCCTGGACGTCCCCGCGGCCGCCCAGGCGACGCGCGGCATCGCGCCCGCCGCGGCGGCGGTCAGGCCCGAAAGGAGCAGGGTGCGGCGTGAGAATATCATCGTCTATCTCCGCAGGAAGGCCGGGCTGGCGAACAGCATCGCGAGCCCCTGGCCGGGGCTGTCGGCGCGCGCGATCGCCTGCGCGGCGGCCGGCGTCAGCGCGTCGGCAAGGAGGACCGGCGCGAGCTGGCGCGCATCGGCGCGGTCGCCTATCCGCCCCGCGACCCGGCTGGCGAGTTCGACGCGCTGCATCAGCGCCGCCGCGCCCGCCCAGGTCGCGACCCTGTCGTCATAGCCGGCGGGCGATCCGGGGCGCCACAGCGGCTGGCCGAGCTGGGCGAACAGTGCCGAGACATTCTGCTGCGGCCTGAATGCCTCGACCTCGAGTCCGCGCAGCATCGACACCGTCCAGTCCCACGGCGACTTGAACATCGCGGGCTCGGCCGCCCAAGGCTCGGGCGAAGCGACGAGCGTGCGATAGAGCGACGGCAGGTCGCCGCCCGTGCGCTGAAAATCGGCCGCGAGCCGGTCGACGAGCGGCGCGGGCGGCGTGTCGCCCGCGAAATGGCGCGCGAGCTTGGTCGCGATGTGGCGCGCGGTTGCGGGGTGGGTCGCGAGGTCGCGGAGCACCGCCTCGGCCTGCTTCGCGCCGGGCTGGTCGTAACGCCTGCCGAGGATCGTCTGCGGCCCCGGCTCGTGCAGCCGGTCGATGAACACCGTGTCGCCGGGCCTCGCGTCGGCGGGCGTCAGCCGCTGCCCCGCGCCGCGCCCGAGCCCCGTGACGGTCAGCCCGGTCAGCGCCTTGGCGAAGGCGGTGACGTCGGCCTGCGTATAGCCGGTCCGCACCCCCAGCGTATGCAGCTCCAGTATCTCGCGCCCCAGATTCTCGTTGAGCCCCGGTCCGGGCCGGCCCCGGCGGGCGCGGATGCGCGTCGCGACCGGGCTGTCGGGGCCGAAGCTCTGCGCCTGGTCGAGATAGAGCAGCATCGCCGGATGGCGCACCGCCGCGATCAGCAGGTCGGAAAACTTGCCGAGAATATGGGGGCGAATCGCCTCATATTCGAAATTGCCGGCGAAGCCGATCACCGGCAGCTTGTCGGCCGATACCGCGAAATGATTGGCCCAGAAATGGGTGAGCCGTTCGGGGAAGGGCGTAGTCGAGGCGACGGCGGCGGCGAGGCGCGCGCGCACCGCATCGTCATAATGGCCGCGGATCGCCGAGCGCGACACGCGCCGGAGTTCGGGCGGCATGTCCTTCTCCGCCTCGTCCACCGGCTGCGCATCCCTTGCGGCCTCGCGCATCGCCGCGCGATCCTCGCGATAGTCGACATAGGCGGCGGCGATCGGGCCGCGCCCGGCGAGCGCCGCGATCGGCGGCGGCGCGGGGTCGAAGGCGCCGAGTTCGGCGATCAGCGCCTCGCGCGCGTTGCCCGCGGGCGCGGGGTCGTCATAACGGCGGCCCAGGCCGAAGCGGTTGGCGGCGAGGTAGTGGATCGCCATGGCAAAGCCCTTCCTGATGATGGCTCAGGCTGGACCGATATTGTCGCAAAGCTATCCCAAGCGCGAAATTCGGGTTCGTACAGCCACCAACGGCCGAAACGCGACATTTCCCCTCTCGTCACCCCGGACTTGATCCGGGGTCCATTCACACCAGCGCCGGAGGAATGGATCCCGGATCAAGTCCGGGATGACGAAAGAAGGGAAGGCCCGCTCGTCCTGACCCTAATCCAGCGGCTTGTCGTAGATCTGATAGACGCGGTTCTCGGTCGCCTCGATCGCGTCGGCGACCGCGATCATCCCCTGATTGTCGTCGAGCACCCAGCCGATATCGCCATATTCGGCGCCATAATGCGCGACGCCGTCGCGGCGGATGAACTCGATCATCATGAAGGCGAGGGTGCTCGCCATGCGGCTGTTCTGCAATTTCTTGACCACGCCCATCAGCGGCACGCGCAGCGTGCGGCTCTTCGGCTTGCGCAGCCACCAGAGCAGCCGTGCCCAGCCGAAGGGCAGCAGCGAGCCGTCCATGTCGATCAGCAGCTCGTTGATGTTGGGAAGGACGATCATGAAGGCGACGGGTTCGCCGTCGACCTCTGCGACGCGGATCAGATCCTCGAACACCAGCGGTTTCAGCTTCCTGCCGACATAGGCGATCTCGCTGTCGGTCAGCGGCACGAAGCCCCAATTGTCCGACCAGGCGTCGTTCAATATGCCCATGATCAACCGCGCCTCGGCATCGAAGCGGCTCTTGTCGACGCGGCGGATGCGGATGCGGGCATTCTTCTCGCCCGCCGCGACGATGCGGCCCACGATCGGCGGAAAACCGTCGGTGATCGGCACGCCATAATTGATCAGCCGTTTGACCGGCCGATAGCCCGCGCCCTCGATCCACGCGCGATAGAGCGGGCTGTTGTGACCGAGCATGATCGTCGGCGGATTGTCGAATCCCTCGATCAGCAGCCCCGGCTCGTCCCAGATCGAGATCGACAGCGGACCGAGCGCGCGCGTCATGCCCTGCTCGCGAAGCCAGCCTTCGGCTGCGGCAAGCAAGGCGTCTGCGACCTCGGCATCCTCGGCCTCGAGCAGGCCCCAGTTTCCGGTGCCGGGGCCCATCCCCTGCTCGGCGGGCTGCGCGAGGGCGAGCTCGTCGATATGCGCCGAAATGCGCCCGACCGTGCGTCCATCGCGGCGGGCAAGGAACAATTGCGCCCTGCCATGTTCGAACCAGGGATTCTTGCCGGGGGTCAAAAGGTCGAACGCCTCGCCCTTCAGCGGCGGTACCCAGGCGGGATCGCCGCGGTTGAGGCGGAAGGCGAGCTCGACGAACTCGCGTTTGTCGGCCTTGGTCTGGACCGGAAGGATGGTGACGGGTCCCTGGATATGTGCGGCCATCTCTGGTTTCCTGGCTGGAGCGTCCTATATTCTGCGCGACGCATTACGGCATTGATGCGGCGCTGGCGACCCGCATTCGGCCATCATGCTGCCACGAAATCATGGTGAAGAGCCGGATATGACGACGATGAATCCCCCTGCCGATCGGCTGGCGACGCCCCCCGCGCCGCCGGTCACCAAGGCGCCCCCGTCGGCGGACGCCGACAAGATGCCGAAGTCGGCGATCGCCGACGACATGGCGATGATCCGCGCGGCGTCGGAGCTGACGCGCGACCTCGTGACGCCCGGCGCGCGCATCTATTGGGCCGATTTCCTCGCCTCGGCCTTCGTCGGCTATGCCGGCGTCGCCGGCGCAATCCTCGCGCCGTCGACGCCGTGGATGCTCGCCGCGGCGCTGGTCGCGGTGCTCGCGCTCTATCGCGCGGGCAGCTTCATCCACGAGATCACTCATATCCGCAAGCAGGCACTGCCGGGCTTTCGCCTCTGGTGGAACGTCCTGATCGGCGTGCCGCTGCTGATCCCGTCCTTCATGTATGAGGGTATCCACAGCCTGCACCACAACCGCACCAAATATGGCACGGTCGAGGATCCCGAATATCTGCCGCTCGCGCTGATGAAGCCGTGGACGGTGCCGCTGTTCGTCGTCCTCGCCGCCTTCGCGCCGGTCGCGCTCGTCTTCCGCTATGCGGTGCTGACGCCGCTGTCGCTGCTGATCCCGCCGCTGCGCCGGATCGTGATGGCGCGCTATTCGGGCCTGATCATCAACCCGCTGTTCCGCCGCAAGCCGCCCGAGGGAGAATTCCGCCGCCAATGGGCGTGGCAGGAGGGCGGCGCCTGGGCCTGGTCGACGCTGCTGATCGCGGCGGCGGTTTTCAGCTGGGTTCCGCTGCGCGCGCTGCTGATCTTCGGCGCCATCGCCTCGGCGAGCATCGTGCTCAACCAGATCCGCACCCTCGTCGCGCATCTGTGGGAGAATGACGGCGCGGTGCTGACCGTGACCGCGCAGTTCCTCGACAGCGTCAACGTCCCGCCGCCGGGGCTGCTTCCGGAGCTGTGGGCGCCGGTGGGCCTGCGCTATCACGCGCTCCACCACCTGCTGCCGGGTGTCCCCTATCATGCGCTGCCCGAGGCGCACCGCCGCCTGAAGGCCGCGTTGCCGGACGATTCGCAGTATCACAAGGCGAATTACAAGGGCCTGCCGGGGCTGGTCGCGAAGCTCGTCGCCGGCTCGGCAAAGGGCGCGGCGGCCTGAAGGCGGTCATTCCTCAACCCTTGTCGTTCCCGCGAAAGCGGGAATCCAATGCGGGGTCAGCCGACGCACGCTCTGGATTCCCGCTTTCGCGCGGAATGACGAAGGTGGGAGATGCCCAACATCGCCTCCGGCCACAAACCGCCGGCCGCTATTCCTCGGTCCGGATCAGGATCATCTCGCCGATCAGCGCGAAGAGGATGAAGGGTCCCCACGCGGCGAGGAAGGGCGGATAGGCGCCGAGATCGCCCATCGCGAGCGCGAAATTGTCGGCGACGAAATAGGCGAAGCCCAGCGCCATCCCCAGAATCGCGCGCACGAACAGCTTGCCCGACCGCGCGAGGCCGAAGGCCGCGACGGCACCGAGCAGCGGCATCAATATCGCCGACAATGGCCCCGAAATCTTGTGCCACAGCACGCCTTTCAGCGCGTCGACCGGCCGGCCCGCGGCCTCGAGATCGGCGATCGCGCTCCTGAGCCGGAGGAAGGGAAGCTCGTCGCCGTCGACCTGCGCCAGCGTGAACTGGTCGGGCCGCACGCCCTTGGCGGCGACCACCGTGCCGAGATCCTCGACCGTGCCCGAACGACGCAGGAAGCGCTTCGCACCGGTCAGTTCCCAGCCGTCCGCGACCGCGCGGCCGCTGTCCGCCGACAGGATCGACGACAGCACCCCGCCGCTGCGTTCATAGATTTTGACGCCGCGCAGCACGATCGCCGGGCCGGCGGTCTCGACCGTCCGCGCATTGATCAGGTCGTCGCCCTCGCGCACCCAGATATTGGACCGCACGCCGCTGTCGGGCGGCACTTTCGCATATTCGACCTTCTGCCACGCGCTGAGCGCCGCGGTCGCGCGCGCGACGATCCGCTCGTTGAAGGCGAAGCTGATCGCGGCGACGAGCAGGGCGGCGAGGAACAGCGGCGCGAGCACCTGATGCGCCGACATGCCCGCCGATTTCATCGCCACCACCTCGCTGTTCTGATTCAGCGTCGCCAACGTCAATATGGTGCCGAGCAGCACCGAAAAGGGCAGGAAAGTCTCGATGATCTGCGGAAGGCGCAGTCCGACATAGCGCCACACCTCGCCATCGCCGTTGCCCGCGACCGCCAGAATCTTGCCGCTCTCGCCGAGCAGGTCGAGCGTCTGGAGGATAATGACGAGCGCGAAGAGGATCGCGAAGCTGCGCACGAGGAAGAGGCGGCCGACATACACCGCCATGGTGCGCGAGGGAAAGAAATGGAGCTGGTGCATCAGGCGGTTGCCTGCTTGCGCTGGAACAGGCGGAACAGCGCCTTGATCCGCCCGCCCGCCTTCGCCGCGACGCGTTCGAGCGCGCCGATCGGCTGGCCGCCCGGCACATGCGCAAGCGTGTAATACATCCAGATCGCGAGTGCCGCGAACAGCAGATAGGGCACCCACAGCGCGAGGATAGGGTCGACGGTGCCGCGCGCGCCCAGATCCTCCGCATATTGGTTGATCTTGTGCTGCGTCACCAGGATCACGATCGACAGGAAGACGCCGAGCGACGAGGTCGATCGCTTCGGCGGGATGGCGAGCGCGATCGCGAGCAGCGGGATCAGGAACATCGACGCGACCTCGACGATGCGGAAATGGAAATTGGCGCGCGTTTCCAGCCGGGTCGCGAGCGATTCGTTCCGGTCGCGGCCGACGACGAACAATTCGGGAATCGTCAGCTCGCGGTCGGCGCCGCCGCGCAGACGAAAGGCCTCGATCTTGGGGAGCGGGATCGGCAGGTCGTGATTGTCGAAGGTCAGCACGCGCGGGACGGCGAACTTGGGCGATTCGTGGATCAGCACGCCCTTGGTCAGCCGCAGAATGATCGTGTTGGGATCGTCGGTTGCCAGGAACTGGCCCTGCGCCGCGGTCGCCGACACCGCCTGCCCGTCGCTGTTCTCGCCGCGCACGAAGATACCGCGCAGGCTTCGCCCGTCATTATAGCTTTCCTCGATCCGCAGCGTCATGCGGCTGCCGAGCTTGGTGAACTCGCCGACCTTGATCGACGCGCCGAGCGCGCCCGAGCGCAGCTCGAACTGCAGGCCTTCATAGGCATAGCGCGCATAGGGCTGGATAAAGCCGACGATCGCCAGATTGAGCAGGGCGAGCGCGAAGGCAAAGGCATAGGGAACGCGCATCAGCCGGCCGAAGCTCATGCCGACGCCGCGCAGCACGTCGAGCTCGCTCGACGTCGCAAGCCGGCGGAAGGCGAGGAGGATGCCGAGCATCAGTCCGATCGGGATGCCGAGCGACAGATATTCGGGGATCAGATTGGCGAGCATCCGCCACACGACGCTGACCGGGCCGCCCTCGGTCGCGACGAAATCGAACAGGCGCAGCATCTTTTCCAGCACCAGCAGCATCGCCGAAAGGACGAGCGTGCCGAGCATGGGGAAGAAGATGAGCCGCGCGATATAGCGGTCGATGGCGGGTAGTCTGTTCAAGCTTTCGTCGCCCCATCACCATGATTTGGCCGCAAAGGTTTCCGATATGCCGAGTCAAGGGCGACAGGGACCCATGTCGGCGCGCTGACGCGTGGCTGGCGTGGCTATAGCCTCTGGAGGAATTGAGGTCATGTCGAAAATGTTTTTCGCCGGGATACTCGCCGCCGGTGCTGCCGGAGCGCTCGTTGCGCCCGTCGCGGCGCAGGGCGCTACGCTGGGTCCGGCGGCTGCCCTCTGCAACAAGAACGCCACCGCAGTCCTCGTCGACGTGCGCGGGTTCAAGGCGCATACGGGCACGCTGCGCGTCCAGATCTACAACGCCGACAAAAGTTATCTCGAAAAGCGCAAGTGGCTCGACCGCATCGACGTTCCGGTGTCGCGTTCGGGCAATATGCAGGTGTGCGTGCCGGTCGAGAAGCCCGGCAACTACGTCGTTTCGGTCCGCCACGACCTCAACGGCAACGGCAAGTCGGATCGCAGCGACGGCGGCGGCCTGTCGGGCAACCCCGACATGAAGGTCACCGATTTCATCTTCAACCGCAAGCCGAAGCTCGCGACCGTCAGCTTCGCGGTGGGCGACGCGACCAAGCGCGTGCCCGTCACGCTGAACTATGTCAGCGGGCTGTCGTTCGAGCCGGTCAAGTAGGGAAGGGATCGAAGGGGCATGGCCAGCGTCGCGCTTCTTTCCAATCCGCGCTCGACGGGCAATCGCGCTCTGTTGCCGCGGGTACGGGAATATTGCGCCGCACACCCCGACATCTTCCATTACGAGGTCGAGCATGTCGACCAGATCGGTGAGGCGATCCGCACCATCGCGATGGTCTCTCCGCGCGTCGTCGCGATCAACGGCGGCGACGGCACCGTCCAGGCGGCGCTGACCGAGCTCTATTCGGGCGGCCATTTCGGCGGCTCGCCGCCACCGGTCGCGGTGCTGCCGAACGGCAAGACCAATCTGATCGCGCTCGACCTGGGCGCCGAGGGCGACCCGATCAAGGCGCTCGAACGCGTCGTCGAACTGGTCGAAAGCGGCCGGATCGAGGACCATGTGATCGAACGCCAGCTCATCGCACTCGACCGCGGCGGCGAGCGGCCGGTGCTCGGCATGTTCCTGGGCGGCGCCTATCTTGCCGACGTCATGCTCTATTGCCGGCATCGCATCTATCCGCTCGGCCTGCCCAACGGCATCTCGCACTTCCTCGCCGCGATGCTCGCGTTCGTCTCGATCCTTTTCGGCCTCGGCGGCGGCCGGCTGCCGCCCAAGCCCGAGCCGATGACGGTGTCGTTGATCCGCCAGGGCGAGTTCAAGGGCAAATTCTCGCTGCTGATCGTGACCACGCTCGAAAAGCTGCTGCTCAGCATCCGCACCAGCGACCGGTCCGGCACCGCCGGACATATGAAGCTGCTCGCGACCGAAAGCAGCATCGGCGCGTTGTTCCGCATGCTCGGCGCGACATGGCGCGGCACGCTCGGCCAGCGCGAGCTCGCGGGGGTCCATTTCCAGCAAGGCGACGAGATCCGCATCGAGGGCGAGCGCTCGAACGTCATCCTCGACGGCGAGATTTTCGAAGCGACGGGCGGCAAGCCGATCATCCTGACCTCGACCCAGCCGGTGCCCTTCCTGCGCCTCGCGGCCTGAGGGGGCCAATCCGGAAATGGGCGATCCGATTCCTCTTTCCGTTTCCCCGAGCGAAGACGAAGGGACAGGCGGAGCGCAGTCGAGGCCCGATGGGAGTTCTCGCTTCGCTCGAACGAGCCCCTCGTCTTCGCTCGGAGAAACGGAAACATTGGCGCAGTTGGTCCGCGCCGAACTGGTGCTTCCGGTCGATCCGCGCGTCGCCGCGATGGCGGCGGCGATCGCGGCGCACTATCCCGGCAGCGCGCGCGGGGTGCTCTTCTACGGGAGCTGCCTGCGCGAAACCTGTCTCGACGGGTTGATGCTCGATTTCTACCTGATCGTTTCGGATTATGGCGACGCCTATGAAAAGCGCTGGCTGTCGCTTGCCAACCGGCTGATCCCGCCCAATGTCTTTCCCTTCGAGTATCACGGGCTGATCGCCAAATATGCGGTGCTGAGCGAGAGCGATTTCGACCGGCTGAGCGGGCCCGAGACGCGCAACGTGTCGGTGTGGGCGCGTTTCGCGCAGCCCGCGCGGCTCGTCTGGGCGGTCGACGATACGGCGCGCGACCGGGCGGTGGCGGCGGTCGCGCGTGCGGCGCCGACCCTGCTCGCCGCCGCGGGAAGGGTCGAGGGCGAGGCGCCGCTCGACTGGTGGCGGCGCGCCTTCTCGCTCACCTATTCGGTCGAGCTGCGCGCCGAGCGGACAAACCGCGCACAATCGGTCGTCGACGCCGATCCCGAACGCTATCGGCGCTTCAGCGAACCGGCGATCGCCGCCATCCCGGCCGGCGCGGCGAGCGGCGGCTGGACGCGCCGCCGCATCGAAGGGAAACTGCTCAGTATCGTGCGGCTCGCGAAGGCGAGCCTCACCTATGCCGGCGGCATCGATTATCTCGCGTGGAAGATCAATCGCCACGCGGGCACCAGGATCGAGATCAAGCCCTGGCAGCGCCGCTGGCCGCTGCTCGCCGCCCTGACCCTGGTGCCGCGCCTGATGCGGAGTGGAGCGATCCGTTAGGATGGCGCGCGTTTAAATCTGCTCCATGGTCCCATTCGTGCCGAGCGAAGTCGAGACACGGTGGTGCCGCAGTTTGGATTTGAAAGGTGCAATTCCCTGTCTCGTCACCCCGGACTTGATCCGGGGTCCCGCTAAGCAACGGTGGAAAAGCGGGACCCCGGATCAAGTCCGGGGTGACGAAGAAAGCAAAATCACACTCCTGCTTTCAAACGGAGTCCCTACCCAAGACACCCATCGGCCTTGCGCCACACCGAAGGGTGTCTCGGCTTGCTCGACACGAATGGACCGTGGGTCAGATTAAACGCTAACCGTTCTAACTCGCCAGCCGTTGCCCCTCGCGCGGCTCGCTGCTGCGGCGGATCGCCTGGTCGAGCGCGGCGAGGGTGAAGGGCTTTCGCAGCACGTCATGGTCGCCGAAGCTGGCGATCTCGCTCGCATCGCCGGCGAAGCCGGTGACGAACAGCACTGACAGATCGGGCCAGCGCAGTTTCAGCCGCGCGACCATTTCGGGGCCGGTGAGCTCGGGCATCAGCACGTCGGACAGGATCAGGTCGAAGCCGCCATGGCTTTCGACCAGCGCCTCGGCATCGAGCGGATCGCCGCAGGCGACCGCACGGTGCCCGAGCTCGCCGACCGCATCGACCGTTGCGGCGAGCACGCGCTCGTCGTCCTCGACGACCAGGATATGAAGTGCCGAGCCGGGCGCCGCCGCATCGGCCGCTCGGGCGCCGTCCCCCGATTCGGTGAGCCCGGCGGCCGATTTGGCGACCGGCAGCAGCATCGCGACGCGCGTGCCTTCGCCTTCGGTCGACTGGATCTGCACCTCGCCGCCCGACTGGCGGCAGAAGGCGAAGACCTGGCTCATCCCCAGCCCGGTGCCCTTGCCCGCCGGCTTGGTCGTGTAGAAAGGATCGAAGACGCGCTCGAGCACCTCGGTCGACATGCCGCAGCCGGTGTCGATCACCTGTACCGCCAGTCCGGCCGCTTCCTCCTCCTCGTCGCGCAGGGTGCGGATGGTCAGCGACCCGTGCCCGTCCATCGCGTCGCGCGCGTTGACCGCGAGGTTCAGCAGCGCATTCTCGAACTGCTGCCGGTCGAGCCAGCAGCGCAATCCCTCGGTATGAAGGTCGAGGGTCAGCGCGATCCGGTCGCCGATTGTCCGCTCGATGAGCTGCGCGAAGGAGGCGATGCACGCATCGACGTCGGTCATCTCGGGCCGCGCCGGTTCCGAGCGCGCGAAGGTGAGCAGGCGCCGGGTCAGGTCGGCGGCGCGGTTGGCGCCGTCGAGTGCGTTGTCGATGTGGCGCCGTGCCTTGTCGGGTGCCTCCGACAGCCAGCGTTGCGCGAGTTCGAGCCCGCCGACGACCACCGCGAGCATATTGTTGAAGTCGTGCGCGATGCCGCCGGTGAGCTGGCCGACCGCCTCCATCTTCTGCGCCTGGCGCAGCCGCGCCTCGGCGGTCTCGCGCTCGGTCATCTCGGTGCGCAGCGCATTGTTGGCGCGTTCGAGTTCGACGGTGCGCGCATCGACCGCCGCCTCCAGTTCGGACGCGCGCTCGCTTTCGGCGAACTGCTCGCGCCGCGCGAGTCGGCGCTCGCTCTCGGCGCGCAGCAGCGAGAAGGTCGCGACGATCGCAATCACCGCCGCGGCGGCGCCGAGCAGTGAAAAGAGCAGGATCGCCTGGTTGAGGCTCGCCCGGTCGGAGGCCGCGATCCGGTTGCGCTGCGCGAGCAGCGCACGCTCGTCGCGGATCAACTGGGTGAGCAGCCGGTCGATGCGGATCAGCGCCGGGTCGTGGCCGGCGGCATTATATTTGGAAATGGCGGCGACGGTCTGGCTGTAATTGGCGCTGAGGGCCGCGTCGCCCAGTTGCTCGCCCCGCGCCTCGAGCTCGACGGTCAGCTTCGCGACCAGCGCGGCCTGCGGCGGATTGTCGCGGACATTGCGTTGCAGCAGGCGCAGATATTGCATCGCGACGCCCCATTGCTGCTGATAGACGCGGCCGTCGTCCTTCTGCAGCCCGACCGCGAAGCGCCCGAGCGCCGCCTCGGCGCGCGCGAGCGCGGCGTCGAGCGAGCGGGTCTGCGAGATGACCTCCAGACTGTGCGCCTGCCAGCCGAGCGAGCGGTCGTAATTGTCGTTGGCGCGCATCAGCAGCAGGATCAGCGCGGTGACGACGCCCACCAAAATGGCGCCGACCCCCGCGGTCAGCCATAAGCGCAGCCGCTGCCGGCTTCCATCCCCGTCGCTGTCGAAATCCCGCTCAAACACCGGCACCTCTTACCGGCAATCGCCGGTCCCGGAAAGCCGCGAAGGCGGGGCGTCGTCCGCCGCCGCACGGCTTGCCGCGAAAAGCTGTCCGCCGATCCGCCGAACCGCCGGGCTCAGCCGATGATGCCGGCGCGCTTGCCGGCGCGTTCGAAGCGCGCGAGAATCTCGCCGACCTGATCGCTGCTGTGCTCGGCGCACAGCGAACAGCGCAGCAGCGTCATGCCCGCCGGGGTCGCCGGCGGGCGCGCCAGATTGACGTAGAGCCCTTCCTCGAGCAGCGCTTCCCACATCGTCGCGCCCTTTTCGAGGTCGGGCATGATGACCGCGATGATCGCTGACTGCGGCTCCTCGGTGCCTAGGGTGAAGCCGAGCTCCTTGAGTCCCTTGTGCAGCGTCTTCGAATTTTCCCACAGATGCACGCGCTTGTTCGACCCGTGCATCAGCTTGCGGATGCTGGTCGCGGCGGTCGCGACGACGCTCGGCGGCAGCGAGGCGGTGAACACGTAAGGACGGCAGACGAGCCGCATGATCTCGAACTTCGGATGGTTCGACACGCAGAAACCGCCGACGGTGCCGACGCTCTTGCTGAATGTGCCGATGATGAAGTCGACGTCGCCGATCACCCCCTGCGCCTCGGCGACACCGCGGCCATGCTCGCCGATGAAGCCCATCGAATGTGCTTCGTCGACCAGCACCATCGCGCCGTTTTCCTTGGAGATGCGGATCATCTCCTTCAGCGGCGCGACGTCGCCGAGCATCGAATAGACGCCCTCCAGTACGACGAGCTTGCCCGCCTCGGGCGGCAGGCGCTTCAGCCGCTTCTCCAGCGCTTCGATGTCGTTGTGGCGAAAGGCGACGATTTCGGCGTCGCCCATCTTGCACCCGTCATAGATCGACGCATGGCTGTCGATGTCGAGGATGACATAATCGCCCTTGCCCGCGATGGTCGAGATGATGCCGAGGTTCGCCTGATAGCCGGTCGAGAAGACCATGGCGTGATCCATGGCGTAAAATTCTTTCAGCGCCTCCTCGACCTCCTTGTGGCCCTGATAGGTGCCGTTGAGGACGCGGCTGCCGGTGGTGCCGCTGCCGAACTTGTCGAGCGCATCCTTGCCCGCGGCGATGACGTCGTCGTCGAAGGTCATACCCATATAATTATAGGTACCGAGCAGAATCGTCTCGCGTCCGTTGCAGATCGCGACGGTGGGCGAGAGCACCTTTTCCATCACCAGGCTGAACGGATCGGTGACGCCGGTGGCGAGCAGGTCCGCGCGCTGCTGGATCAGCGGGTCGAATTTGGAGAAGAGGTCTGTCATTTGGATTCTTCCATGATCCCCGGCGAAAGCCGGGGCCCCGATGAGTGTGCACGGTCGCGCGGACCCCGGCTTTCGCCGGGGTGCGGGACCAATCACCCCCGCAATTTTTCCACCGCGGCGACGAGCTGGCCAACGGTTTCGATTTCGGCCTGCTGGTTCATGCTGATGATGATGTCGAACGTGTCCTCGACCTCGGCGACGAAATCCATCACCGTCAGGCTGTCCCATTCGAGGTCGCCGGCGAAGGTGGTGGCGTCGGTCAGCGCGACGCCCTTCTTGTTGAACGGTTCGATCAGGCCGTGAATCTGATCCTTGAGAGCGGTGCTCATGGGGTGCGTCCCTAAAGATGGTGAACTGCGCGCGGCAATGCCGCGCCACCGTTCGCTTGGCAAGGGAATGCGGCGGCAATCGGGCAGCATCTTGCCGATCCGGGCCGGACATGCCATCGCTGGCGAGTCGAGCAGGGGGCGAACCTATGGACGACGACCGGCAAGAGGATGCGGCGAGCGGCTTTCCGCCCAATGCGGTGCATCTGGTGCGCACCAACCAGCAATTGACGATGCAATTGTCGCAGATGGCGGACCAGAAGGCGTCGATCCTGATGGGGGCGACCTTCGTCGTCTTCACCCTTGCGGTCGGGCAGGCGCGCGCGGGCGCCGGGGTGTTCGCGCTGCCGCTGACCATCCTCGCGACCTCTTCCTTCCTGTCGGCGCTGCTCGCCGTCTCTGCGGTGCTGCCGCGCATCGGCAAGGCGCCGCCGCCGGACGAAGACGGAAAGGACCGCGGCAACCTCCTCTTCTTCGGTCATTTCGCCGAGATGGACGAGGCGGCGTTCATCGCGGCGGTCAAGGCGCGGCTGCGCACCGAAGAGAATATCTACGAGACCATATTGCGCGACACCTGGCAGAACGGCGTCGTCCTCGCGCGGCGCAAATATCGCTATCTCGGCTATGCCTATCGGCTGTTCGTCGTCGGGCTGACGCTGACCTTCCTGACCTTCGCCTATGAGATGACGATGGCCTGGGCGGGGTGAGACGGACATCGTCGCACCCGCGAAGGCAGGGGCCGCTGGAGGTGCTGCCCGGCATCGCTGCGTCATGACGATAGCGACCCCTGCTTTCGCAGGGGCGACGCATGGAGGCTGTTGCCATTTCGCCACCGTCGCCCCGAATTTCCGTTGGGGGCGGCAATTGCGGTGGCGCGGCCGGATCGCTTCCCCTATCCGGGCCGGCCATGTCGAGCCAGGCCGCCCCTCTGACCGGTGCTCCCGCACCCACGCTGCGCGCCGAATTCGGCGCGACAATGGCGCTCGCCTGGCCGCTGGCGGCGGCGAATCTGCTGCAGATGATGGTGCATGCAATCGACGTGATCTTCGTCGCGCGGCTCGGCGAGGCGTCGCTGGCCGCCGCGTCGCTCGGCATCTCGATCTTCGGCCTGCTGCTGTGGACCGGTACCGGCCTGGTCGGCGCGGCGGCGCCGCTGATCGCGGCCGAGCTCGGGCGGCGCAAGCACGCGGTGCGCGAGGTACGGCGCACGGTGCGAATGGCCTTGTGGCTCAGCCTGCTCGTCGCGCTCGCCGCGATGGGCGTGTGCGCGGCGGGCGGGGCGATCATGCGCGTGACGGGGCAGGCGCCCGAACTGTCGGCGCACGCCGCGGGCTTCCTGCGCGTCCTGATGTGGGCGATGTTTCCGATGATCGCGGCCAGCGTGCTGCGCGTCTTCGTATCGGCGCTCGGCCGGCCCAAGATCGCGACCGCGATCACCTTCCTCGCGCTCTTCGTCAACGCGCTCGGCAACTGGGTGCTTGTGTTCGGCCATCTCGGCCTGCCGGCGCTCGGCCTGCACGGGTCGGCGCTGTCGAGCATCATCACCAGCAGCGTGATGCTGCTCGCCTATGTCGTCGTCATCCAGTCCGACCGGCGGCTGCGGCGCTACCATCTCTTCGGCAATTGGTGGCGCCCCGAAGGACCGCGCTTTTGGGAGATCGTGCGCATCGGCACCCCGATCGGCCTCATCATCCTGGCCGAGGCGGGGCTGTTCACCGGGGCCGCCTTCCTGATGGGGCGGATCGGCGAAGAGCAGCTCGCCGGGCACACGCTGGCGCTGCAGATCGCGGCGCTCGCCTTTCAGGTGCCCTTCGGCGTCGCGCAGGCGGCGACGATCCGCGTCGGCCTCTCCTATGGCGCGCGCGACCACCACGGCATCGCGCTTGCGGGACAGGCGTCGCTGATCCTCGGCATCGGCTTCATGGTGGTGACCGCCGCGGTCATGTGGCTCTTTCCGCGGCTGGTGCTGTCGATCTATGTCGACGTCGATGCGGCGCGCAACGCGGCGCTCGTCGGCTATGCGATGCAATTCCTCGTCGTTGCTGCCGCCTTCCAGCTCTTCGACGGGGCGCAGACGGTCGCGGCGGGCGTGCTCCGCGGCCTTCAGGACACGCGCGTGCCGATGATCATCGCGGTGTGCGGATATTGGCTGGCGGGTTATGGCGCCGCCATCTACCTCGGATTCTGGACCCCGCTTGCCGGAGTCGGCATCTGGATCGGCCTTGCGGTCGGGCTCGTCGTCGTCGCCGGGCTGCTGCTCATGCGCTGGCGGATGCGGGCGCGGCTGGGCCTTCTTCCGGCCTGACGAAAAAAAGGCGAAAAGAATCTTCGCCCGCCGCTTGACGCTCCGCGACCATCGACCCATATGCCCGCCTGTTAGCACTCTCTAACGGCGAGTGCTAAACTGACATCCATTGCATATCCGGAGGGACATCCATGCAATTTCGTCCGTTGCACGACCGCGTGCTGGTCCGCCGCATCGAAGCCGAGGAAAAGACGGCTGGCGGCATCATCATCCCCGACACCGCCAAGGAAAAGCCGCAGGAAGGCGAAGTCGTCGCCGTCGGCACCGGCATCAAGGCCGAAGACGGCAAGGTCACGCCGCTCGACGTCAAGGCGGGCGACCGCATCCTGTTCGGCAAATGGTCGGGCACCGAAGTCAAGGTCGATGGCGAAGAGCTGTTGATCATGAAGGAATCGGACATCCTCGGCGTCATCGCTTGATGTCCCGTCGTCCCAGCGAAAGCTGGGACCGCTGTCGGCCTCGAACTCGTTCAGGCCGTGGCCGATCCCGGCTTTCTCCGGGATGACGATCCAGAGTGAAGTTACGCAGTTTTCTGCGGAATCGAAAGGAAGCATAAATGGCTGCCAAGGACGTTAAATTCAGCCGCGACGCGCGCGAGCGCATCCTCAAGGGCGTCGACACCCTCGCCGACGCGGTGAAGGTCACCCTCGGGCCCAAGGGCCGCAACGTCGTGATCGACAAGAGCTTCGGCGCGCCCCGCATCACCAAGGACGGCGTCACCGTCGCCAAGGAAATCGAACTGAAGGACAAGTTCGAGAATATGGGCGCGCAGATGCTGCGCGAAGTCGCCAGCAAGGCGAACGACAAGGCCGGCGACGGCACCACCACCGCGACCGTTCTCGCCCAGGCGATCGTGCGCGAGGGCATGAAGTCGGTTGCCGCCGGCATGAACCCGATGGACCTGAAGCGCGGCATCGACATCGCGGTGACCAAGGTCGTCGACACGCTGAAGGGCCAGTCGAAGGCCGTCGCTGGTTCGTCCGAGATCGCCCAGGTCGGCATCATCTCGGCCAACGGCGACAAGGAAGTCGGTGAGAAGATCGCCGAGGCGATGGAAAAGGTCGGCAAGGAAGGCGTGATCACCGTCGAGGAAGCCAAGGGCCTCGATTTCGAACTCGACGTCGTCGAAGGCATGCAGTTCGACCGCGGCTATCTGAGCCCCTATTTCATCACCAACCCGGAAAAGATGCTCGTCGAGCTGTCGGACCCCTATATCCTGATCTTCGAGAAGAAGCTGTCGAACCTCCAGTCGATGCTGCCGATCCTCGAAGCCGTGGTGCAGTCGGGCCGTCCGCTGCTGATCATCGCCGAGGATATCGAAGGCGAAGCGCTGGCGACCCTCGTCGTCAACCGCCTGCGCGGCGGCCTGAAGGTCGCGGCCGTCAAGGCGCCGGGCTTCGGCGATCGCCGCAAGGCGATGCTGCAGGACATCGCGATCCTGACCGCCGGCGAAATGATCAGCGAAGACCTGGGCATCAAGCTCGAGTCGGTCACGCTGAACATGCTGGGCCAGGCCAAGCGCGTCACCATCGACAAGGACAACACCACCATCGTCGACGGTGCCGGCGAAGCCGATGCGATCAAGGGCCGCGTCGAGCAGATCCGCGCGCAGATCGAGACCACGACGTCGGACTACGATCGTGAAAAGCTGCAGGAACGTCTGGCGAAGCTCGCCGGCGGCGTTGCGGTCATCAAGGTCGGCGGCGCGTCGGAGGTCGAGGTGAAGGAGCGCAAGGACCGCGTCGACGACGCGCTCCACGCGACCCGCGCCGCGGTCGAGGAAGGCATCGTCCCCGGTGGCGGCACCGCGCTCCTCTATGCGACCAAGGCGCTCGACGGCTTGGCCGGCGAGAATGAGGACCAGACCCGCGGTATCGACATCATCCGTCGCGCGCTGCAGGCTCCGGTCCGCCAGATCGCCGAGAATGCGGGCTTCGACGGCGCCGTCGTCGCGGGCAAGCTGTTCGATCAGTCGGACGCCAACTTCGGCTTCAACGCCGCGACCGACACCTATGAGGATCTGGTCAAGGCCGGCGTCATCGACCCGACCAAGGTCGTCCGCACCGCGCTGCAGGATTCGGCTTCGGTCGCGGGCCTGCTCATCACCACCGAAGCGGCGGTGAGCGAGCTGCCCGAGGACAAGCCGGCGATGCCGATGGGCGGCGGCGGCATGGGTGGCATGGGCGGCATGGACTTCTAAGTCCGCGCTGCCGCGCCATCCGGCTTCGACCCGAAAGGTCGCGCCGAAAGATCGGGGGCCGGGACGCCATGTCCCGGCCCCTTTTCATTTGCCAGCGGGTCCGTGCTGGCATAGCCAGCGGGCATGAGCCTGCTCCTGGCCCTTCTCGCCGCCTTCGCCGCGCCCCCCGCCGCGGCAGCGGCCCCCGCCGATCAGCCGGCCGCGGTCGCGCGCTGCGGTTACAGCATCGTCCGCACCTGGCCCCACGACCCGCGCAGCTTCACCCAGGGGCTCTTCTGGTACGATGGCCATCTCTATGAAGGCACCGGCCAGTATCGGCATTCGCGCATCGCCCGCCTCGATCTCGAAACAGGCAAGGCGCTGGCCGAGACGCCGCTGCCGCCCGACCAGTTCGGCGAGGGCATCGCGCGCTGGGGCGACCAGATCGTCGGCGTCACCTGGAAGGGCGGCGTCGGTCACCGCTGGCGCCTGAAGGACCTGCAGCCGCTCGGCGCTTTCACTTATGAAGGCGAGGGCTGGGGGCTCGCGTCACACGGCGACCGCCTCGTCCTCAGCGACGGCACCGCCAACCTGCGCTTCTTCGACCCCGCGACGATGACCGAAACCGGGCGCGTGGCCGTCACGCTCGCCGGCCGGCCGCTGCGCATGCTCAACGAACTCGAGGAGATCGACGGCGAGCTGTGGGCCAATGTCTGGATGACCGACGCGATCGTCCGCATCGACCCCGAAACCGGGGTCGTCGCCTCGATCGTCGATCTGCGCGGGCTGCGGCAGGACGCTGGCGCCGCGGGCTATGACAGCGTGCTCAACGGCATCGCCTGGGACGCGGAGGGGAAGCGCCTGTTCGTCACCGGCAAATACTGGCCGAAGCTCTACGAGATAAAGCTCGCCGACTGCCGCTAGCCGCCGAGCGCGGCCGCCATCCGCGCCGCCGCTGCGTCATAAACCCGCGCCTTCAGCCCCTCCGTGACCGCCGCCGGCGCACGGCTGGGGTGGCCGCTGGCAAAGGGCGGGGCGGGGTCATATTCGATCGCGAGCTGGATCGCCTGCGCGACCGCGTCGCCGCGCAGCCGGGCGATCAGCGTCAGCGCGAAATCGAGGCCGGACGTGACCCCGCCGCTGGTGACGATATTGCCGTCCTCGACGACGCGGCCGGGCGCCGGCTCGGCGCCGACCAGCGGCAGCAGATGGGTGTAGGCCCAGTGCGTCGTCGCGCGCCGCCCCGCGAGCAGGCCGGCGCGGCCGAGCAGGAAGGCGCCGGTGCACACGCTCGTCACCCATTTGGCGCCGACCGCCTGCCGCGCGACGAAGTCGACGGTCTCGGCGTCGCTGAGCGCGTCGGCCACGCCGTGCCCGCCCGGCACGCACAGGATATCGGCCTGGGGGCATGCGGCGAAATCATGCGTCGGCACGATCGCGAAGCCACTGTCGGTGCCGATCGCCTCGCGCGTAGCGGCGGCACCGACCAGCCGAGCGCCGGGCATGCGTGACAGCGCCTGCGCGGGCGCGGTGCAGTCGAGTTGAGTGATGCCGGGAAACAGCAGGAAGACGATTCGGGTCGGCGGGGCGTCGGTCATCGGGATGGTCCTTGCGATGGCGGTGGATCACCCAGGCGCGCGGCTCGCATGGCGGATCGCCAATCCCGCTTCCCGATGGGACTCCATCTTGCAGCGCCAGTCGCGGGATGCGCGCAGCCTATCGCAGCGGGGACGGCGCGGGAAGGGCTACGGAGCCTTCGCCGGTTCCTGCGTGTCGCCGGGTGCATCGCTGTCGCGGCTTTCGAGCATCGCCGCCGCGTCGTCGAGCGCCTTCGCCTCGCTGACCGTGACCCCGCCTGGTCCGGGCTCATTGTCGGTGCGGCTGCATCCCGCCAGGGCGATGGCGGCAAGCAGGATCAGGCAGGCAGGGCGCGTCATCGCTCTCTCCCATATAGAAAAAGGGGCCCGCCCATGCCGGGCGGAACCCCTTTCGTCCAGAATTGCACGCCGCGGCGTGCAAACCCGATCACTGCTTGTCGTTGGCTTCGGCCTTCGCCGTTTCCTGCTCAATCTTGTCGCCGGCGGTCGCGGCGGCGTCACCGGCGGCGTTCACTGCGCCTTCGACAGCATTGCCGGCATCCTTGGCGGCATCGGCGGTCGCGTCGGCGGCGTCGGCCGCGCCTTCGGCCATCGCGTCGCCGGTGGCCGCGACATCGTCAGCAACCGCCGCGCCGGCTTCCGACGTTTCCTGCTGCGCCTTGTCGGAGCAGGCGGCGAGGCTGAAGGCCGCGGCGGCCATGGAAGCGATGATCAACTTGCGCATAGTAATTCCTTTCGATGCCAAGGCGGCCGGGCTCCGGCCCCTGGGGCGAAGGATTAACCGCCGATGAAGGGCTTGGCAACCGCACAAGGCGCGCCCTCCTGGGCCGGCCCGTTTCCGCAACGAAAAAGGGCCGCCGGCATGAAGCGCGGCGACCCTCTTTTCCTGCGGCCCGAGAGCCGGAAAGAAGCAGCTTACTGCTTGGCTTCTTCCATCGCGCCCTTGGCGGCGTCGGTCGCTTCCTTGGCGGCGTCGGCGGCTTCGGCGGCCTTGTCGGTCGCGGTCGCGGAGTCGCCTGCAGCAGCGGCATCGGCGGCATCGCCGGCAGCGGCGCTCGCATCGGCGGCGGCGTCGGCAGCGCCCGACGCGGCATCCATCGCGCCATCGGCAGCGCCTTCGACGGTCGCCGCGGTGTCTTCGGTGGTTGCGGCCGTGTCGTCGGCAGCCTTTTCGCCGCAAGCGGCGAGGCCGAGCGAAGCGGCAACGACGAGCGACAGAGTGATCGACTTCTTCATGTGGGAATACCCCTCTTGATGGAACTGATCGACCGGCATGCGGATACGAAGCATTCGACCCGGCGACTTGCCAATCGCGCTTAGAGCTACAGACTCGCCAAATCGCGTGCAACGCCCTTTTGCCGTGATCCTGTCCCAATTCGTCCCGTTCGACGCACTTCGTTGCGGCGAGCGGCGGGAAAAAGGGGGATGGCGGCCCGTTGACCGGATATAAAGAAAGCTTTATATCCCATGTCATGACCGAGCTGCTCGATATTTTTCGCGCTCTTGCCGATCCGACCCGGCTGCGAATCGTCGCGCTCCTGCGCGAGATGGAGCTGGCGATCGGCGAATTGGCGGTCGTGCTCGACCAGAGTCAGCCGCGCGTGTCGCGCCATGTCCGTATATTGGCCGAAGCCGGAATCGTCGAACGGCGGCGCGAGGGAAGCTGGGTTTTCCTGCGTATCGTCCGTGGCGGCGCCGTCGGCGATATCGTCGCGCGCGCCGACGACTGGCCCTTTTCGGCACGTGAGGCGCTGGTGGTCGCACACGACGCGCGCCGGCTCGCGGCGATCCGCACCGAACGCATCGCCGCCGCCGAACGCTATTTCGCCGAGCATGCCGCCGAATGGGACGCGATCCGCTCGCGCCATGTCGCCGAAAGCGAGGTCGAGGCGGCGATGCTGGCCATGATGCACAACCGCCGGCTCGGCCATCTGCTCGACATCGGTACCGGCACGGGCCGGATGGCGGAGATCTTCGCGCCGACCGCGCGCCACGTCACCGCGCTCGACCGCAGTCCCGACATGCTGCGCATCGCCCGCGCCAAGCTGGCCGACCAGCCGGTGCCGGTCGACCTCGTCCAGGGCGATTTCCTGAACCTGCCGATGGCCGACACGACGATCGATAGCATCGTCATCCATCAGGCGCTGCATTTCGCGCACGAGCCCGACCGGGTGATTGCGGAGGCGGGGCGGGTGCTGCGCGGCGGCGGACACCTGCTCGTCGTCGATTTCGCGCCGCATGAGGATGAGGAACTGCGCACCCTCGCGGCGCACGCGCGCCTCGGCTTTTCGGACGCGCAGATCCGCGGCTGGTTCGCCTCGGCGGGTCTGCTGCTCGAAACCACCCAGACGCTCGAAGGCGGGGAGCTGGCCGTGAAGCTCTGGCTCGGCCGTCGGCGCAGCGACGAAGATCAACCGCCGGTCGCCCGCGATGGCGACGGCTCGAAAAAAAGGCTCGCGGCATGACATCGACCCTCGACTCCCTCGCCGAAGCGCGCCGCGCCGCGGCCTCGCCGCTGTTCGCCGACCTGGCGGGCGATATCGGCGTCAGCTTCGAATTCTTCCCGCCCAAGACCGAGAAGATGGAAGCGCAGCTCTGGGAGACCTTTCACACGCTCGAGCCGCTTGCCCCGCGCTTCGTCTCGGTGACCTATGGCGCCGGCGGCTCGACGCGCGAGCGCACCCACGCCACCGTCGCGCGTATCGCGAAGGAGAGCCCGGTGCCGCCCGCGGCCCACCTGACCTGCGTCGAAGCGTCGAAGGACGAGATCGACACGGTCGCGCGAGCCTATTGGGACGCCGGCGTGCGCCATATCGTCGCGCTGCGCGGCGACGTGCCTGGGGGCGAGCCCTATCGCGCGCATCCCGACGGCTATGCCAATGCCGCCGAGCTGGTCGCGGGCCTGAAGGCCATCGCGGCCTTCGACATCTCGGTCGCCGCCTATCCCGAGGTGCATCCCGATTCCGATTGCCCGCAGGCCGACCTCGACAATCTGAAGCGCAAGATCGATGCTGGCGCGACGCGCGCGATCACCCAATTCTTCTTCTCGCCCGACGCTTTCCTGCGTTTCCGCGACGCGGCGGCGGCGGCGGGAATCGATGCGCCGATCCTGCCCGGTATCCTGCCGGTATCGAACGTGTCGCAGACCAGGCGCATGGCCGACATGTGCGGCACGTCGATCCCGGCGTGGATGGTCTCGCTCTTCGACGGGCTCGACGATCATCCCGCCGCGCGCCAGCTTGTCGCCGCGACGATCGCGGCCGAGCTCTGCCGGCGCCTCTATGCGGGCGGGGTGCGCGATTTCCATTTCTACACGCTCAACCGCGCCGAGCTCAGCTATGCGATCTGCCATATGCTGGGGCTGCGGCCGACCGCCCCCGCCAAGGAGAAAGCCGCATGACCAGCAGCAGCGCCCGCGAGGCCCTGCACGCCGCCGCGAAGGAGCGTATCCTCCTCACCGACGGCGGCTGGGGCACCCAGATCCAGCTCCGCAAGCTCGCCGAGGCCGATTATGCCGGCACGCTCGGCCTGTCGCACGACCAGAAGGGCAATAACGACATCCTCGCGCTGACGCGGCAGGATGTCGTGACCGCGATCGGCGAGGCCTATCTGGCCGCTGGGTCGGACATCGTGTCGACCAACACCTTCAGCGCCAACCGGATCAGCCAGGCCGATTATGGCGCCGAGGCGCTGGTCGCCGACATCAACCATGAAAGCGCCCGGCTGGGGCGCGAGGCGGCCGACAAGTTCGCCGCGCGCGACGGCCGCCGCCGCTTCGTCGCGGGGGCGGTCGGCCCGACCAACAAGACGCTGTCGCTGTCGCCCGACGTCAACAACCCCGGCTATCGCGAGATCGATTTCGACGAGTTGAAGGACGTCTATCTGGAACAGGTGTTCGCGCTCGCCGAAGGCGGCGCCGACTTCATCCTGATCGAGACGATCTTCGACACGCTGAACGCCAAGGCGGGCATCGCCGCGACGCTGGAGGCGGAGGCGAAGGTCGGGCGCGAACTGCCGCTGATGATCTCGATGACCCTGACCGACCTGTCGGGGCGCAACCTGTCGGGCCACACGGTCGAGGCCTTCTGGTATGCGGTGCGCCATGCGCGGCCGCTGACCGTCGGGCTCAACTGCTCGTTCGGCGCGGCGCAGCTCCGTCCGCATGTCCGCGTGCTCTCGGACCTCGCCGATACGCTGGTGATGGTCTATCCCAACGCCGGCCTGCCCAACGAACTCGGCGAATATGACGAGCAGCCCGAGACGACCGCGGGGCTGGTGCGCGAATGGGCTGAGCATGGCCAGGTCAATATCCTCGGCGGCTGCTGCGGTTCGACCCCGGCGCATATCGCCGCGATGGGACAAGCGGTCGAGGGGCTGGCGCCGCGGCATATCCCCGACGTGCCGGTCCGCACGCGCCTCGCCGGGCTCGAACCCTTCACCATGGCGGCCGCCTCCTGATGGACGAGGGACCGACATGGACGATCCGCGAAGCCGGGGAGGGCGATGCGGCGGCGCTGGCGCTGATCGGCGCGGCGACCTTCCTCGAAACCTTCGCCGGCATAATCGACGGCGCGGCGATCCTCGGCCATTGCGCCGCGCAGCATAGCGCGGCCGCCTATCGGAACTATCTGGCGTCGGGCGCTCGGGCGTGGCTCGCCGAGGCGCAGCCGGGCGGCGCGCCGATCGGCTTCGCGCTGGTCGCCGCGCCTGACCTCGCGGCGGCGGAGGCGGGCGATATCGAGCTCAAGCGCATCTATTCGCTGTCGCGCTTCCACGGCACCGGCCTCGGCGCCGCGCTGATGGAGCGCGCCGTCGCGGCGGCCGAGGGCCATCTCCGCCTGCTTCTCGGCGTCTATGCCCGCAACGATCGGGCGCTCGCCTTCTATCGCAAGCAGGGCTTCGCCGACATCGGGACGCGCCGGTTCGACGTCGGGGGCAATCTCTACGACGACCGCGTCCTCGCCCGCCCGCTCGCTTCCTGACTTTTCTTTTTGGACATATCGATGACCGCTTCTCTCTCCTCGTCTTCCTTCGTCAATATCGGCGAACGCACGAACGTCACCGGCTCGGCGGCGTTCAAGAAGCTGATCCTCGCCGATGACTTCGCCGCGGCGGTCGAGGTCGCGCGCCAGCAGGTCGAAAATGGCGCCCAGGTCATCGACGTGAACATGGATGAGGGGCTGCTCGACGCCGAACGGGCGATGACGACCTTCCTCAAGCTGATCGCCGCCGAACCCGATATCGCGCGGGTGCCGGTGATGATCGACTCGTCGAAATGGAATGTGATCGAGGCCGGTCTGAAATGCGTGCCCGGCAAGCCGATCGTCAATTCGATCAGCATGAAGGAGGGCGAGGAACCCTTCCTCGCCCAGGCGCGCAAGTGCATGGCCTATGGCGCGGCGGTCGTGGTGATGGCGTTCGACGAGGTCGGGCAGGCCGACACCAGGGAGCGCAAGATCGAGATTTGCGAGCGCGCCTACAAGTTGCTGACCGGTATCGGCTTTCCGGCAGAGGACATCATCTTCGATCCCAATATCTTCGCCATTGCGACGGGGCTCGAGGAGCATGACAATTATGCGGTCGATTTCATCGAGGCGGTGAAGAAAATCCGCGTCCGCTGTCCGCATGCGCATTTCTCGGGCGGTCTCTCCAACCTCTCGTTCGGCTTCCGCGGCAATGAGGTGGTGCGCCGCGCGATGCACAGCGTCTTCCTCTATTATGCGATCCCTGCCGGGCTCGACATGGCGATCGTCAACGCGGGGCAGCTCGACGTCTATGACACGATCGACCCGGAGCTCCGCAATGCCTGCGAGGACGTCATCCTCAACCGCAAGGTGGAGGGCGAGGCGGAGTCGCCGACCGAGCGGCTGATCGCGCTCGCCGAACGCTACAAGGGCAAGGACGCGGCGCAGGAAAAGGCGGCCGAGGAATGGCGCGGCTGGCCGGTCGAAAAGCGGCTCGAACATGCGCTCGTCAAGGGCATCGACGCCTATGTCGTCGACGATACCGAAGAAATGCGCCTGGCGATGGACCGGCCGATCGAGGTGATCGAAGGGCCGCTGATGGATGGGATGAACGTCGTCGGCGACCTGTTCGGATCGGGCAAGATGTTCCTGCCGCAGGTCGTGAAATCGGCGCGCGTGATGAAGAAGGCGGTCGCGCATCTGCTGCCTTTCATCGAGGCCGAGAAACAGCCGGGCGCGAAGGGCAAGGGCAAGGTCGTGATGGCGACCGTCAAGGGCGACGTCCACGATATCGGCAAGAATATCGTCGGCGTCGTGCTCCAGTGCAACGGCTTCGAGATCGTCGACCTGGGCGTGATGGTGCCCTGGTCGAGGATACTGGAAGCGGCGAATGAGAATGACGCCGACATGATCGGCCTGTCGGGCCTGATCACGCCGTCGCTCGACGAGATGGTGACCGTCGCGGAAGAAATGCAGCGCGCGGGCATGACGATGCCGCTGCTGATCGGCGGCGCGACGACGTCGAAGGTCCACACGGCGCTGCGCATCGACCCCGCCTATGACGGGCCGGTGCTCCACGTCCTCGACGCGAGCCGCGCGGTGGGCGTCGCGACCTCGCTGGTCAGCGACACCGGGCGCGACGCCTTCGTCGAAGGCTACAAGACCGACTATGCCCATATCCGCGACGTGCGGGCGAACAAGGGGCAGAGCGCGCTGATCCCCATCGCCGACGCGCGCGCCAACGGCTTCGTCATCGACGAGCATATCCGGCCCTTTCCGCCCGAAAAGCCGGGCGTGCATGCGTTCGACAGCTGGGACATGGCCGAACTGGTCGAATGGTTCGACTGGACGCCCTTCTTCCGCGCCTGGGAACTCGCCGGCGTCTATCCCGCGATCCTCGACGACGCGGTCGTGGGAGAGAGTGCGCGCAACCTCTTCGCCGACGCGCGGGCGATGCTGGACCGCATCGTCGGCGAAGGCTGGCTCCACGCGCAGGGCGTCGCGGGCCTCTGGCCGTGTCGGCGCGAGGGAGACGACGTCATCCTCCACCTCGAGGAAGAGGAGCGGCATGTCCGCATTCCCTTCCTGCGCCAGCAGATTGCCAAGCGCGAAGGCCGCCCCAATATGTGCCTCGCCGATTTCATCAGCCCCGACGGCGACTGGATCGGCGGCTTCTCGGTCGCGATCCACGGCATCGAGCCGCATCTCGCCCGCTTCAAGGCGGCGCACGACGATTATAGCGACATCCTGCTGAAGGCGCTCGCCGACCGCTTCGCCGAAGCCTTCGCCGAGCGGCTTCACGCGCATGTCCGCACCGATCTGTGGGGCTATGCGCCGGGCGAGCAATTGACGCCCGAGGCGATCATCAAGGAGGAATATCGCGGCATCCGTCCGGCCCCCGGCTATCCGGCCTGCCCCGAGCACAGCCTGAAGCGCATCCTGTTCGACCTGCTCGACGCCGGCAACACGTCGGGCGCGACGCTGACCGACCATTTCGCAATGCTGCCGACCGCGGCGGTTTCGGGCTTTTATTTCGGGCATCCCGATGCCAGCTATTTCGGCGTCGCGCGTGTCGGCGAGGACCAGCTCGCCGATTATGCCGAGCGGCGCGGGGTCGATCTGGAAACCGCGCGGCGCTGGTTGCGGCCGAATCTGGATTAACACATGGCGTGGCCGACTGTCCGATAAGGGGACAGTGCAGCGATTAACCAGCTTCGCGAAGGACTTGCGCCGCGCGCTCGGCTATTGTTCCGGCGCCATGGTGAAAAAGCTCTTCCGCCGGCCGTTGCTGCCGCTCGTCGTTCTTCCGCTGCTGTTCGCGCCAGCGCCGCTGCCGGCGCAGGAGAGCGGCGCACCCTATGTCATCGCCGAAAGCGGCCATGGCTTCGCCCGCCTGCAGGAGGCCGTCGACGCGATCGGTGACGGGCAGGGGACGATCCGCATCGCGTCCGGCTATCACCGCGACTGCGCGGTGCAGACGGCGGGGCGCATTGCCTTCGCCGCCACCGAGCCCGGACGCGCGATCTTCGACGGCGTCACCTGCGAGGGCAAGGCCGCGCTCGTGCTGCGCGGCAACGGCGCGCGCGTCGACGGGCTCGTTTTCCAGAACATGCGCGTGCCCGATGGCAACGGCGCGGGCATCCGCCTCGAACGCAGCGACCTTCAGGTCGTCAACAGCCTGTTCCGGGCGAGCGAGGAGGGCATATTGACCGCCAACGATCGCGACGCGACGCTGAGCATCGACCGCTCGACCTTCTCGCGCCTCGGCCGTTGCGACCGCGGGCTGGACTGCGCGCACAGCGTCTACACCGGCGTTTATGGCCAGGTGACGGTGACGCACAGCCGTTTCGAAAAGGGCAGTGGAGGCCATTATCTGAAATCGCGCGCGATCCGCGTCACCGTCGAGGACAACAGCTTCGACGATACGCAGGGCAGCGCGACCAACTATATGATCGACCTGCCCGCCGGCGCGACGGGGCGCGTCGCGAACAATCTGTTCGTCCAGGGGCGCGACAAGGAAAATTATTCGGCGATCATCGCCGTCGCGGCCGAGGGCGCCGATAACAGCTCGGCCGGCCTGACGATCGAGGGCAATCGCGCGAGCCTGCCCGAAGGGCTTGGCCGCAAGGTGGCGTTCGTCGCCGACTGGAGCGGTGACGCGCTGAAAATCGGCGACAATGAACTGGGGCCGGGACTGGTGCGCTTCGAGAAGCGGTAACACCCCGAAATATCCGGTTCGTCCTGCGGGCGCCCGGGCTTCCGGTATTTAGAGCACTGTGCGTTGAATCAGCATCATCTCTCTTCCGTTCGACACGAATGGGAAGATGGGGCAGATCGAACGCGCGCCGCTCCAGCCGAAAACCAGGCCCTCCATCATTTGCAGATGCAGCGCACCTTGGGCTTGGGTTTCGGCTTCCACTTTTTCTTGGCGACAGGGCGTTTGCGGACCGGCACCGTTTCATAATAGGTCCGGGTCGATGTCTCGACATGCTCGGTCACGACCGGCGGGCCGTTGATGATCGTCGTCACCACCACGCCCGGCGAATACCAGCCATAGCCGTAACCATAGCCGTGGCTCTGATAGGGACCGCCGGGATAAGCGCCCCCCGGATAGGCGCCGCCATAATATCGGCTGCGGCTCGACCACCATTGCTCGCATTTCCTGCGATCGGCCTCGCTGCCGATCGCGGCGCCGGCGAGCGCCCCGACGCCGCCGCCCTCAGCGTGCCGGCGGTGCGGTCACCCCTGCCCGCGATGCGGTTGCCGGCGACGCCCCCCAACAGTCCGCCGACAACCGCGCCGCCGACGGCGTTGCCATGGCCGCAGCGGCGGACCATGTCGGCATCGTCGCGCGGGTCATATCCGCCGCGATAGTCGCGGTCGTAATAGGGATCATAAGGCGGCGGCGCATAGGCGACGCCGGGGCGCCCCTCGACCGTGCCTTCGTAGCGACCCTCGTAGCGACGGCCGTCGGGCGTCTCGTATGTGCCGTCCCAGCTGCCGGTCCAGCGCCCCTCGGCGTCATAGGTGCCGCTATAGACCGCATCGGGCGGCGGGGGCGGATAGGTTCCGCCGCGATAATCGACCTCGCTCGGCACCCGGTCGGGATAGTCGGTGTAGACGCGCGTATCGGTGGCCGCCGGCGCGCCATAGTCGAGCCTCGGACGTGGATCGTCGCCGAAGGCGGCACTGGGGCTGCGGTCGGTGTGCGGGCCGGGCAGCGGCGCCTCGGCGCTCGTCGCATGTCCCGACAGCAGCAGCGATCCCGCGGCGACCCCGAGCAGCAAAATGGTGCGCATGGCTAACTCCCTGTTTCGGCGGCTCTCGCACGAGAGCGTTGGTTAACAGTTTGTTAGCAAAAAGTCCGATTTTCCGCGAATCCGTTAACCTTGGGATTCGCGTCCCATTTTGGGTCAGTCAGGTGCCGGCGAGCGCGCCCGCGATCCGCGCGATCAGCGCTTCGGCGCCTGCCTGATCGTCCGTCGTGAACCGGCCGGGATGGGGGCTGTCGAGGTCGAGCACCCCGATCAGCCGATCGTCCGCGACGACCGGCACGACAAGCTCGCTGCGGCTCGCGGCGTCGCAGGCGATATGGCCGGGAAAGGCGTTGACGTCCGCGACCCGCTGGCTCGCGCGCAGCCGCGCCGCGGCGCCGCACACCCCCTTGCCGAGCGGGATGCGGATGCACGCCGCCTTGCCCTGGAACGGGCCGAGCACCAGTTCCTGCCCGTCGAAGCGATAGAAGCCCGCCCAGTTGAGGTCGGGGATGGCCTGCCAGATCAGCGCCGCGACATTCGCCATATTGGCGATACCGTCAGGCTCGCCGGCGACCAGCGCTTCGGCGGCATCGGCGGCTTCGGCCCAGAGCTCGGCGGGCGCGGTGGCGGTGAAGGAGAAGGCGTGGGACATGGATCGGCTATTCGACGCTCAAGCCGGTCCATTTCGCGGCGAAGGCATATTTGTCGGCGGCTTCGGCGATGATCTTGTCGGTCGGCTTGCCCGACCCGTGACCGGCGCGCGTCTCGATGCGGATCAGGTGCGGCCTGTCGCCCGCGTCGGCATGCTGGAGCGCGGCGGTATATTTGAAGCTGTGCCCCGGCACCACGCGGTCGTCGGTGTCGGCGGTCGTCACCAGCACGGCAGGATACTCCACCCCGTCCTTGATGTTGTGATAGGGCGAATAGCTCAGCAGGTTCCGGAAATCGGCCTCCTTCGACGGATAGCCGTAATCGTCGACCCAATAGCGCCCGGCGGTGAAGCGGTCGAAGCGCAGCATGTCCATCACCCCGACCGCGGGCAGCGCCGCGGCGAACAGGTCGGGGCGCTGGTTGGTCACCGCGCCGACGAGCAACCCGCCGTTCGACCCGCCCTCGATCGCGAGCTGACCCTTGCCGGCGATGCCTTGCGCGATCAGATATTCGCCCGCGGCGATGAAATCGTCGAAGACATTCTGCTTGTTCATCAGCCGGCCGGCGTCGTGCCACGCCTTGCCATATTCGCCGCCGCCGCGCAGGTTGGCGATGGCGAGCACGCCGCCCTTGTCGACCCAGGCGAGCCTGGTCGGCGAGAAGGCGGGGGTCATCGAGATGTTGAAGCCGCCGTAGCCGTAGAGCAGCGTCGGCGAGCCCTTGCTGCGGTCGAGTCCCTTCTTCATCACGACGAACATCGGCACCTCGGTACCGTCCTTCGACTTGTAGAAGCGCTGCTCGACCGAGAATTGCTTCGGGTCGAAGGTCAGCTTCGGCTCGGCGAAGACGCTGCTCTGCCCGGTCACCGTATCGAGGCGATAGATGGTCGTCGGCCGCGCGAAGCTCGAAAAGGCATAGAAGGTTTCAGGATCGTCCGGCTTGCCGTCGAAGCCCGAGGCCGAGCCGATGTCGGCAAGGTTGATCTCGGCGACCGGCTGGCCGCCCAGCGTCACCATCCGCGCTTCCGACTTGGCGTCGCCGAGATAGGAGAGGATGATGCGGTTGCCGACCTGCGAGGCGCCGACCAGCGTCGCCTCGCTCTCGGCGACCAGCGGGGTCAGCACCCTGGGCTTGCGGATATCCATCGCGACGAGCCGCTGGCGCGGCGCGTCCTTGTTGGTCAGGAAGATGAACAGCGGCCCTTCGTTGCCGACATATTCCCAGTTGTTCGCGAAATCGCCGACGAGTTGCTTCGGCTTGGCGCCGGCCTTGCCGAGATCGTAGAGCGTCAGCCCATAGCGCTCGTCGGTGCCCTCGGACGAGGTGACGAGCAGATAGCGGCCGTCGTCGGTGACCTGCGCTGTGTGATTGAGCGCCGGCTTGTCGGGCGTCGCGTGGATCATCACATCGTCGCTCTGCGGTGTTCCGAGCTTGTGGAACCAGACCGCCTGATTCTCGTTGAGCGACTGAAAGGTCTCGCCTTCGTCGGGCGCGGGGAAGCGCGAATAGTAGAAGCCGCTGCCGTCCGTCGCCCAGTCGAGCGCGGAGAATTTTACCCAGCGCACCTCGTCAGGCAGATCCTCGCCGGTCGCGACGTCCTTCACGCGCACGATGCGCCAGTCGGTGCCGCCGTCCTGCACCGCATAGAGAAGGTGCGTGCCATCCTTCGACGGCGTCCATTCGGCGAGCGCGGTCGCGCCGTCCTTGGCCCAGAGATTGGGATCGATCAGCACCCGGCCTTCGCCCGCGAGCCCATCGCGGACATAGAGCACCGACTGCGGCTGAAGGCCGTCGTTGCGGGTATAGAAATAGCGGTTGCCGGCCTTCTCCGGCAGGCCGAAGCGCTCGTAATTATAGAGTTCGGTCATCCGCCTGGCGAAGATGTCGCGGCCCGGCAGCGTGTCGAGATAGGCGTCGGTGACCTTGTTTTCGGCCGCGACCCATGCCGCGACCTTCGGATTGACGCGGACATCGTCCTCGAGCCAGCGATAGGGGTCGGCGACGTCGATCCCGAACTGCGTGTCGACCGTGTCGCCGCGTGTCGTGTCGGGATAGGTCAGCGCGGGCGCAGGCGCGGTCGCGGCGGTCTCCGCCCCGTGGGCCATGGCGGGCGCGGTCATCAGCAGCGCGAGCGCGAGCGGCGCGCGATATATGGGTCGAAACATGGCAAGGCGGTCCTCATCGTCCGGGTAATAATCGTGCGCGGCACTGTAAGCATCGCCAAGGGCCGGGCAAGGAGATTCGGCGCTCCGCACCGACCGGCGGGATGTCGAATAATGCGATCTGCGCGATTTCCGGAACCAAGGCCTTTATCCCCCGCCCGCCGCGCTCGGCGGCCGCGACGGGGGAATAGGTTGTGTGTGCACGATGAGAACATTAAGAGAACATTTGCTGTTTGTCAAGTCGTGCCGGCGAACGGTGGTGACGTAGTTTGGATTTGAAAGGTGCAATTCCCTGTCTCGTCACCCCGGATCAAGTCCGGGGTGACGAAGAAAGCAAAATCACACTCCTGCTTTCAAACTGAGTTACTACCCAGCGAACGGACGAATGATTTTCGTCACGCTGGGCTTGCGCGGGAGCGGGTGACGGGAAAGGTGAAACCGAAGCATGAGCTTTCGAGACCCGCGATTGACGTAAACGTAAAGGTCTTTATCCGGTTCGAAGGCGCATCTCGCGCGCTGTAACGGATTGGAGCAGGGCATGGGCAAGGAACCGCAATTCGATCTTTCGGGGCGCGTCGCGCTGGTGACCGGCGCGTCGTCGGGGCTCGGCGCGGGGTTTGCAAAAGCGCTCGCCGCTGCGGGCGCGAAGGTCGTGCTCGCCGCGCGCCGCGCCGACCGGCTCGCCGAGCAGGTCGCGGCGATCGAGACGGCGGGCGGGCAGGCGATCGTTGTTTCGCTCGACGTCACCGACGAGGCCTCGACCAGGGCCGCCTATGACGCCGCCGAGGCCGCGTTCGGCACGGTCGACACGATCGTCGCCAACGCCGGCGTCGCAACCGAGAAGGTCGCGCTCGGGCTCGGCGTCGATGAGGTCGATAGCCTGCTCGCCGCCAATGTCCGTGGCGTCTTCCTGACCGTCACCGAGGGCGCGCGGCGACTCGAAGCGGCGGGAAGCCGGGAGAAGCAGCACGGCCGCGTCGTCATCATCGGGTCGATCACGGCCGACAAGATCTTTCCCGCGACCTCCGTCTATGGCGCGACCAAGGCGGCGGTGCGCCACATGGGCAAGGCGCTGGCGCGCGAATGGGCGCGGCGCGGCATCAATGTGAACATCATCCAGCCGGGCTATTTCGAATCGGAGATGACCGCCGACCTGTTCGCCAGCGAGGCGGGAAAGACATTCGTCGCGACCTTCCCGCGCCAGCGGCTGCGCCCACCCGCCGATCTCCACGCGCCGCTGCTCATGCTCTGCTCCGACGCCGCGCTCGGCCTCACCGGCACGGTGATCACCGTCGACGACGGCCAATCGCTGTGAGCGATGCGAGGATTACAAGGAGGCGCTCGCGGCCTTCCTCGAAAAACGCCCGCCCGCCTATCGCGAACGATAACGCCGCGCCTTCGCATTGCCTTTTGTGAATCTATTGGCATATTACCTGCCAATAGATTAGAAGGAACAGGGAGGGGGCGATGGCCGCACGCTTTTCGACTGGGGGGTCGATGCCGCCGGGCGGCATATGGAAGCGAACGGCCGTCATCGCAGCTTGCGTTTCGTTCGCCGTGATGCCGCCGACCGCGGTGCCGGCGGCGGCCCCCAACCCGGTTCCCGGCCCGGCATCGGCCAAGGCGCCGCATCCCAATATCGTGATCCTCGTCGCCGACGACTGGGGGTTCAGCGATGTCGGGTCCTTTGGCGCCGGCTATGCGACGCCGAACATCGATGCGCTCGCGCACGCCGGGGTGCGCTTTTCCAACTTCCACGTCTCCGGGTCCTGCTCGCCGACCCGGGCGATGCTGCAGACGGGGGTGATGAACCACCGCAACGGGCTCGGCAACATGCCCGAGACGATCCCGCACGAGCATGTCGGCAAGCCGGGTTACGACACGGTGCTCAATCATCGCGTCGTCACCATCGGCGAGTTGCTGCGCGCCGCAGGCTATCGCACCTATCTGACCGGCAAATGGCATCTCGGCAGCGATCCGGGCCGGCTGCCCGGAGCGCGCGGTTACGACCGCGCCTTCAGCCTCGCCGATGCGGGCGCCGACAATTTCGATCAGCGGCCGATCGAGGGCATGTACGACACGGCGCGCTGGACCGAGGACGGCAAGCCCGCGACGCTGCCGAAGGACTATTATTCGTCGCGCTTCGTGGTCGACAAGATGATCGACTATATCGACGGCGGCGCGGCGAGCGGCAAACCCTTCCTCGCTTCGGTCAATTTCCTCGCCAATCATATTCCGGTGCAGGCGCCCGACAGCGATATCGCGCGCTATGCGGCGATGTATCACGACGGCTGGACCGCGCTGCGGGAAGCGCGGGCGCAGCGCGCCGCGGCGCTCGGCATCATGCCCGAAAACGCGCCGATGGCGACGATGGCGACGACGCCCGACTGGTCGAAGCTGAGCGCCGACGAGCGCAAGGCGGCGGCGCGGGTGATGCAGGCCTATGCCGGCATGGCGACCGCGATGGACCGTGAGATCGGCCGGCTGGTCGCGCATCTGAAGGCGACGGGCCAGTATGAGAATACGGTTTTCGTCTTCCTTTCCGACAACGGACCGGAGCCGACCGACCCCTATAGCCGGCTGCGCAACCGCATCTTCCTGACCGTCGAATATGACACCTCGTTCGACAATATCGGGCGGCGCAACAGCCTGAGCGCGATCGGCCCCGGCTGGGCGAGCGCCGCGGCGTCGCCGCTGTCGGGATACAAGTTCAGCGCCGCCGAGGGCGGGCTGCGCGTGCCGCTGATCGTCGCCTGGCCGGGCAATGCGAAGATACGCGCCAGCGTCATCAGCAACGGCTTCGCGCATGTCACCGATATCGTCCCGACACTCGCCGACCTCGCCGGTGTGCCGCTGCCCGGCGCGACGTGGAACGGCAAGGCGGTCGAGCCGGTCATGGGCCGCAGCCTCGTCCCGATGCTGGAGGGCATGGAAGGCAGCGTCCATGGCGACGCCCCGCTCGGCTATGAACTGGCGGGCAATGCGGCGCTGTTCCGCGGCGATTACAAGCTGGTGCGCAACCTGCCGCCGACCGGCGACGGCCGATGGCGGCTCTACGACATCCGCACCGATCCCGGCGAGACGCGCGACCTGTCGGCCGACATGCCCGAGCGCTTCGCCGCGATGCAGGCCGATTATCGTGCCTTCGCGCAGGAGAACGGCGTGCTCGACATGCCGCCGGGCTATACGGCCGACGAGCAGATCAACCGCTATGCGTGGGAGCATCAGGGCCGGAAGCGCGCGATCAAGGCCGGCGCGGTGCTGGGCGGGATATTGGTAGCGCTGATCGCGCTGTTCCGGGTCTGGCGCCGCCGGCGGACGGCGCGGAAGGGCGCGGCCGGTCTTCGATAAGATCGCCGTTATTGCTTCGCTGCACTCGCAATGACGATTCGCGATTCGGTGTGGATGTCGCCCCGACTTACGCTTTCGGGCGCTTAAAGCGACAAAGGATACGGCCGTCCGCCGGCAAAATGTCTCCTTTGTCGCTTTAAGCGGGCGCCGGATATCCACGGTGCAAAGAGCCGAGACCGAAGGTTGGCACAGCGGGATATTGTAGGAAAGGGGATTTTCCTAATGCTCCGGCATCGCGGCGACGAGCGCCGCGACCATATGGGTCAGCACCGATCCCGCATCCTCGACCGTCAGCGCCTGATCGCGGCGCAACGCGCGCCAGGTCTGGAAGGACAGCATCGCGATCAGCGCCTCGACGCGGGTGCGGTCGGCGCGCACCGGATCGGGCAGCAGCCGCAGCACCAGTTCGCGCTCCAGCCGCACCACGCGGGTATATTCGGCCATGAGGAAGGGCGATTGGTATCGTTTGATGTTCGCGGCGAGGCGGAAGGGCAGCATCGCCTCGAACACGCGGACGCGCCGCTGGGTCAGGTCGCGCAGGTTCGCGCGCCAGTCCGCGCCGGCATAGGGCGCAGTGACGATCGGCATCACCCGTTCGGCGATCGTCGCCGAAATCTCGCTGTAGAGCGAATCCATGTCGTCGAAGTGGCGGAAGACGGTGCGCAGCCCGACCCCCGCTTCCTCGGCGACGCGCGCCGCGCTGGGCATCGGGTCGCCGCCCTCGATCAGCTCGAGCATCGCGGCGACGATGCGCCGCCGGCTCGACCGGCTGCGCTCGCGGCGGCCGTCGACCCGCCTGGGCGATTTCGTCATGGATTTTGCGCTCGTCGTCATCGCCCCTTCGCTGACCCTGTTTAGCGTGCCGGGTCAAGCCCGCCACCGAAGGCTTGCGCCGTCGATCATATAATGACACATATAATGCCATAAGTTTTCGGGCAATCGCGTAATCGGTGGGGCGATGGACGATCTAGGCCTTTGGATCGCAGCGATATGGGGCGCGGCGCTACTGCTGTGGCTCGGCTTCCGGCTGTTCTACGACGGGTTGCGGCGGCCGCTGCGGCCGCACGAGATCGAGGCCTTCCTTGCGGGTCTCGGCGAGCGGATGGACGCGACCGGCAACGACGCCGCGCGCCTGCGCGCCTTTCTGGAGGCCGACGACGGGCGCGAGTTCGTGATGCTCAACCTCGTCAAGACGCGCCCCGGTATCGTCGCCGATCCCGGCAGCGGCGAGGCGCTGGGCGGGGCCGAATGGCTGGGGCGCTATTCGCAGGTCTTCGTGCGGGGGCTGATGCGCCGCGGCGGGCATCCGCTGTTCGTCGGGCGCAAGGTCGGCGGCTATATCGATGCGTGGAACACGCCTGCCGATCCCGGCTGGACGCTGTTCGGGACGATGCGATACCGCAGCCGCCGCGACCTGATCGATATGGCGGGCGACCCCGCCTTTCGCGCCGTCCATCCAGCGAAGCTTCTCGGGACCGAGGCGACCTTCAGCTTTCCGGCGCAGCGCATCCTTGGCTTTCACGCCGGGCCGCGCACGACCGTCGGGCTGGCGCTCGCGCTATGTGCGGCGCTCGGCCACATCGCGATATTGACGTGGGGATAGGAAAGGGAGAGCGACGGCAATGAAGAAAAGATGGATCGCGCTCGGCCTCGTCGCGCTGGCCGCGGCGGGGGGCTATCAGGCGTTTCAGGCGAACAAATATCGCCTGCCCGGCATCGTCCAGGACTGGCGCGACCCGGTGCAGCCCAATCGCGCCGTGGCGTGGCAGCAGGGGCCGGCGACGCCGCCCGAGGGGCAGCGGCCGCCGAACATCATCCTGATCGTCGCCGACGACATGGGCTGGAACGACATCAGCCTGAACGGCGGCGGCGTCGCGGGCGGGATCGTCAAGACGCCCAATATCGACGCGCTGGCGCGGCAGGGGGTGGATTTCACCACCGCCTATGCCGCCAATGCGACCTGCTCGCCCTCGCGCGCGGCGATGCTGACCGGGCGCTATCCGACCCGCTTCGGCTTCGAATATACGGCAGTGCCGGTCGAGTTCGCCGAGAATCTGACTCACGGCAGCGGCATCGGTCCGTTGAAGCCGATCTTTCACAAGGAATTGATCACCGACGATATCCCCGACTATCCCGACATGGGTGTGCCGCCGAGCGAGGTGACGATCGCCGAGGCGGTGAAGGCGGCGGGCTATCATACCATCCACATCGGCAAATGGCATCTGGGCGAGGCGCCGAAGCTGCAACCCAACGCGCAAGGTTTCGACGAAAGCCTCGCGGTGCTGGCGGGCGGCGCCAAATATCTGACCGACGACGATCCCGACGCGGTCAATGCCAAGCTGCCGTGGGACCCGATCGACCGCTTCATCTGGGCCAATCTGCGCCAGGCGGTGACCTTCAACGGCAGCAAGCGATTCCACACCAAGGGGCATATGACCGACTATTTCGCCGATCAGGCGATCGCTGCGATCGCGGCGAACCGGAACCGGCCCTTTTTCATGTATCTCGCCTTCAACGCGCCGCACACGCCGTTGCAGGCGACGAAGGCGGACTATGCGAAGCTGCCGCAGATCAAGGACCACAAGACGCGCGTCTATGGCGCGATGATCGCGCAGCTCGACCGCCGCATCGGCGACGTGATGACCGAACTGAAGCGCGCGGGGATCGACGACAATACGCTCGTCATCTTCACCAGTGACAATGGCGGGGCGTGGTACAACGGCATGCCCGACCTCAACGCGCCCTATCGCGGGTGGAAGGCGACCTTCTTCGAGGGCGGCATCCGCACCCCGCTGTTCATGCGCTGGCCGGGGCATATCGCGCCGGGCTCGACGCGCGGCGACATGACCGGTCACATCGACCTGTTCGCGACGATCGCGGCGGCGGCGGGCGCGAAGCTGCCGACCGACCGGGTCATGGACAGCCAGAATATCCTCGCCGGCCCCGCGACGCGTGACGCGCTCTACTGGCGGTCGGGCGACTATCGTGCGGTGCGCGCCGGCGACTGGAAGCTGCAGGTGACGAAGCGGCCCGAAAAGGTCCGCCTCTACGATCTCGGGACCGACCCGACCGAGCGGCACGATCTGTCGGCCGAGCAGCCGCAGCGCGTCGCCCGGCTCCGCGCGATGATCGAGGCGCAGAACAAGGATATGGCGAAACCGATCTGGCCCGGTCTGATCGAAGGGCCGATCCGCATCGACGTGCCGATGAATGCGCCTTGGAAAGATGGACAGGATTATATCTACTGGACGAATTAGGGGACGAGTTCCCCCTATTTTCCCGTCATTCCCGCGAAAGCGGGAATCCCGCTTCGGCTGTGGCGATAGGGGCTGGCTGCCGGACTCCCTTCGCATTTGCATGAGATTATTTTGAATCGCGCGAAGGCGCGGAACAGGAAAGAAAAGCGGGATTCCCGCTTTCGCGGGAATGACGAAGAGGAGGAGCGGCATGAGTGCGGGGCATGTCGCAGCCAGCCTTGCCGCAGCCCATTGAATAGGAATTCATCGCCTGTTGAATTATTCGCGTTGCATCGTTACGTGCGCCGGGCGTTATTGTTCCTGGCAGCAAGGGAATGCGGCGGATGGCGCATCCATCTTCCCGGCGCGGGCGGCGGCCCCCCGATCATGGCGACACGGAGCGCAGCATCCGGCTCGCGGCGCTGACGCGCTTTGCCGACCAAGGGTTCGATGCGACCAGCCTGCGCGATATCGCCGCCGACGCCGGGGTCGACGTCGCGCTGATCTCCTATAAATTCGGGTCGAAGCTCGGCCTGTGGAAGGCGGTGGTCGAGCGGGTCGGCGTGGTGAAGATGGAGCAGCTTCGCGCCGCGCTGTCCGCCAAGGCCGATCGCGAGGACCGGCCGCTCGCCGCGTCGATGGAGGCGCTCGTCGATATCTACCTCGCCAACGACACGGTGCCGCGCTTCCTGCTGCGCGACGCGAGCCACGATCCCGAGCGCGCGCGCTGGGTGTTCGACCATGTGTCGCGGCCGCTGCTCGACCATTTCCTGCCGCTGATCCGCCGTGCGCAGGCTGCGGGGCGAGTGTCGGCGCCGATCCCGGAGATGTTCTTCCTCAGCTTCGCCTATGGTGTCGCGGTCAATGTCGTGCGGCGCGAGCTGCTCACCGGCTTCGCGCCGGCGCTCGCCAACGACAAGGAATTCCGCGCCGCCCTCTATGCGACACTCGTCGCGCCGCAGTTCCGCCATGGCTGATCCGGCCGCTCCCGCAACCGGCTATGTCTTCAAGCCGCATGAGCGGCCCTTCATGCCGGGCTCGCCGGCGTCGCCCGACCATCCGGTGCGGCGCAAGGCCTTCTATTTCCTGATCGGCCTCTATCTCGCGATCGTCGGCGGGTTCCAGAACGGCCTGCTGATCGCCAATTTGACCGCGATGCAGGGGCATCTCGACCTGACGCCGGTCGATGCCGGCTGGGTCACCGTCGCCTATAACATGACCAACGCGTGCATGAGCATCCTGCTCTACAAGTCGCGCCAACAGTTCGGCATCCAGCGCTTCGTGCGCGCGATGATGCTGGCATTGCTGCTCGCCAATTTCCTGCAATTGTTCGACGCGGGATACCGGATGGAGCTGGTCGCGCGCGGCGTGTCGGGCATCGCGGCGAGCGGGCTGTCGACGCTCGCCGCCTTCTACCTGATGCAGGGGCTGCCGCAGGACAAGCGCATCGCGGGCTTCCTGCTCGCGATCGGGCTGACGCAGGTCGCGGTGCCGCTGGCGCGCGCGATCTCGCCGCTGCTGCTCGCCGACGGCGACATCGCCAATCTGTTCATCCTGCAATTTGCGCTGTCGCTCGTCGCGGTGGGGCTGGTGAACATCCTCCACCTGCCGCCGGGCGACACGATCCGGTCGTTCGAAAAGCTCGACCTGGTGACCTTTCCGATGCTTGCCGTCGGGGTCGGGCTGCTCTGCGCCTTTCTGGTGCAGGGACGTATCCAATGGTGGTCGACGCCGTGGCTCGGCGGCGCGCTCGCGGCGTCGGTGGTGCTGATCGGCGCGGCCTTCCTGATCGAGCATTACCGCGCCAATCCGATGCTCCAGACGCGTTGGATGGGGAGCCGCGACCTCGTGAAATTCGCGCTGACCGGCGCATTAGTGCGCGTTCTGACGTCGGAGCAGAATTTCGGCGCGACGGGGCTGCTCGCCGCGACCGGGCTGGTGAACGACCAGCTCGTGACCTATTATGCGGTGCTGACGGCGGCGACGCTCGCCGGCGCGCTGCTCGCCATCGTCCGCCTCGACCCCACCGACCTCAGGCGCCCGACGCTGGTGTCGCTCGGCATCATCGCGGTCGGCGCCTTTCTCGATACCCATTCGGGGCTGCGCACCGGACCGGTGAACCTCTATGTCTCGCAGGCCATGATCGCCTTTGCCGCGGTCTATTTCATGGGACCGATGCTGATGGAAGGGCTGTTGCGCGCGCTGTCGAAGGGGCCGTCCTATCTGGTCAGCTTCGTCGGGGTGTTCAGCCTGTCGCAGACGCTCGGCGGCCTTGCCGGCGTCGCCGCGCTTTCCGCCTTTCATACGCTGCGCGCGAAGGCGCATCTGATGACGCTGGGCGGCAGCATCTCGGCCGCCGACCCCGATGTCGCGCAGGGGCTGGGCCGGCTCGCCGCGGCGCAGGCCGGCACGATCCTCGACCCCGCGCTGCGCAGCGCGAGCGCCGGCGCGCAGGTGGTACGCGAAGCGGCGCGCGAGGCGACGATCCTCGCCTATAACGACGTGTTTTTCGTCATCGGCGCGCTCGCCGCGCTCGCCTTCGCGGCGATGCTGGCGCGCTGGATCCACGACCGGCGGCGCGGTCACAATCCGCTCGCCGCCGAACTCGAAGCGCTTCAGAAGATGAGGGCCGCCAATCCATGACCGACGAATCGAAGACCGAAGCCCCGGCCGCTCCGCCCCCCGCCGAAACCGACGAGGGGTGGAAGCCGCCGCGTTCGCGCCCGCGCATCCTCTTCTTCGGGGCGCTGATCCTGATCGGGGCGCTCGCGATCCTCTATGCCTGGGGCCTGCCGCCTTTCCGGCCCGACAGCCAGACCACCGACAATGCTTATGTCCGCGGCCAGACGACGATCATCGCGCCGCAGGTCGGCGGCTATGTGACCGAAGTGCCGGTGCAGGATTTCGCGACGGTGAAAAAGGGGCAGATCCTCGCGCGCATCGACGACCGCATCTATCGCCGGCGCGTCGCGCAGGGGCTGGCGACCATCGCGGCGCAGGAAGCGACCCTCGACAACAGCGCGCAGAGCCTGCGCTCGGCCGAGGCGCAGGTGCAATTGCAGGAGGCCGCGGTCGCGAGCGCCAAAGCGCAGCTCGCCCGCGCGCAGGCCGACATGCGGCGCGTCGACGATCTGGTCGGCGAGGGATCGGTGTCGCTGCGCGAGCGCGACCAGACCCTCGCCGCGCTGCGCCAGGCCGAGGCGGCGGTCCGCCAGGCCGCGGCGCAGCGCGCGATCGCGGTGCAGCAGGTCCGCTCGGTCGGCGTCGGCCGCGGCGGGCTGGAGGCCGGGGTCGCCAATGCGAAGGCGCAGCGCGGGCTTGCCGACATCGACCTCGAAAACACGGTGATCCGCGCGCCGCGCGACGGCCGGCTGAGCGAGGTGACGGTGCGCGTCGGGCAGCTCGTCAACCCGGGCACCCAGCTCATGTATCTGGTTCCCGAGCGCCATTGGGTCGTCGCCAATTTCAAGGAGGCGCAGACCGCGAACATCCGTATCGGCCAGCCGGCGACGCTGCGCGTCGACGCGCTCGGCGGCGCGAAGCTGACCGGCCATGTCGAAAGCGTCGCCCCGGCGGCGGGCAGCGAGTTCAGTGTCATCAAGCCCGACACCGGATCGGGCAATTTCGTCAAGGTGCCGCAGCGCATCGCGGTGCGCATCCGCATCGACCGCGACCAGACACTCGCCGAGCGGCTGGGGCCGGGCATGTCGGTCGTCGCGACCGTGCATACGGGAACCGACTGATGGCGCGCTCGTTCTCCCGCGCCGCGCTGATCCTGCCGCTACTGGCCGCCTGCGCCCCCGCAATCGCGCCGCGGCCCGAGGCGAGCCTGATCGCGCCGCCCGCTGGCTGGCGCACCGCGCTGCCCGAAAGCGGCCCGATCGACCGGATGTGGTGGACGCGATTCGGCGATCCCGCGCTGACCGCGCTGGTCGAACAGGCGCGCGCGAACAACAGCGACATCGCAATCGCCGCCGCGCGCGTCGCGGAGGCGCGGGCGCAGGAAAGGGTCGCGCGGTCGCTGCTGCTCCCGACGCTCAGCGTCGGCGGTCCGGCGGCCGAGCAGCGCAGCCTCAACGCTTTCGGGGTCGCGACGACGAGCACGGTGGCGCAGCCCGCTTTCCAGGCGGCCTATGAAATCGACCTGTTCGGCCGCAATGCCGCACAGGTCGAGGCGGCGCGCGCCAATGCCGCCGCGGCCACCGCGGCGCGCGAGACCGTCACCCTGTCGGTCAGCGCGGCGAGCGCGAGCGGCTATATCGGCCTGCTCGCGCTCGACGCGCGCCGCGAGCTGCTCCGCCAGACGCTGACGTCGCGCGGCGAGGCGCTGCGCATCGCGCGCGACCGCGCCGAGGCCGGCTATACCTCGCAGCTCGAACTGCGGCAGGCCGAGGCCGAATATCGCGCGACCGAGCAGCAGGTTCCCGCGATCGAGGCGGCGATCGCGCGGCAGGAGAATGCGCTGTCGCTGCTCGCCGGCGACACGCCGCACGCGATCGCGCGCGGTGCCGGCTTCAACGCACTGACGGCGCCCGCCGTTCCCGCCGTCCTGCCGTCGGAGCTCGTCCGCCGACGTCCCGATATCGCGCAGGCCGAATATGCGCTCGCCGCGACCGACGCCAATCTGCGCGCGGCGCGGGCGCAATTCCTGCCGCAGGTCCGGCTGTCGGCGTCGGCGGGGGCGGCGATCTCTTCGGCCCTGTCCGATCCGGTCGGCATCTGGTCGATCGGCGGCAGCATCCTGGCGCCGCTGTTCCAGGGCGGGCGGCTGCAGGGCCAGTTCGACGCCGCGACCGCGCAGCGCGACCAGGCTGCCTTCGCCTATCGCAAGACGGTGCTCACCGCCTTTCGCGAGGTCGAGGACCAGCTTGCGGTGATCGACCGCCTCGGCGCGCAGGAGCAGGCGCTGCTTGCGCAGCGCAGTGCGGTCGCCGACGCATTGCGCCACGCGACCAACCGCTACCGCGCCGGCTATTCCTCCTATCTCGAACAGATCGACGCGCAGCGCGCGCTGCTTTCGGTCGACCTAGCGCTGATCCAGCTCCGCGCCGACCGGCTCACCGCCTATGTCGCGCTCTATCAGGCGCTGGGCGGCGGCGCGGTCGCCTGACCGTCATTCGGCGGGCTTCGCCGCGCGGCTGCGTTCGAGGAAGCGTTCGACCGTCCGCCACAGATGCGTCTGCCGCTCGGGCCCGGCGATGCGGTGCGTCTGGCCGGGGTAGAGCATCATTTCGAACGGCGTGTCGGTTTCCTGCAGTTTCGAAATGACCGCGGCGGCGTGATCGAAGACGACATTGTCGTCCGATAGGCCGTGGATCAGCAGCAGAGGCGTGCGAATCTGGCCCGCCTCGGCGATCGCGTTCGACGCTTCATAGGGGGCGGGGTCGACCGCCGGATTGCCCATATAGCGTTCGGTATAGCCGGTGTCGTAGAGCTGCCAGCGCGTCACCGATCCGCCCGCGATCCCTGCGGCGTAGAATCCCGGCGGCGCCTTTTCGAGCAGTTTCAGCGTCATATAGCCGCCATAGGACCAGCCATAGATGGCGATGGCGTCGGGATCGACGAAGGACTGCGCCTTCAGCCAGCGGGCGCCGAGCATCTGATCCTCGACCTCGACCGTGCCCATCGCATGATAGATCTGGTCCTCGAAGGCGCGGCCGCGGTTCGCCGAGCCGCGATTGTCGATCTGGAAATAGATCCAGCCCTTCGACGCCAGATATTGCGCGAAGGGCTTCATCCATTCGCGCGTCACTTCCTGCGCGGTCGGGCCGCCATAATGTTCGACGAACACAGGGTAGCGCCGGCCAGCTTCGAGCTCGGGCGTGATCATCCGATAATGCAGCGTGCTGCCGTCGGCCGCGGTCATCGTGCCGAAGGTCACCGGGCGATGCGAGGCGAGATAGGGCGCATAGGGATGCGTCGCGTCGATGCGGTTCTCCGAAATCCAGCCGCTCCGCCGGCCGGCGGCGCCGGCGGCATAGACTTGCGGCGGCTGCGTCGGCGACGACCGGGTGACGATCATCGCGCTGCCCGCCTTGTTCATCACCGCCGCGTTCGAAAAACCCGCTTCGGTCAGCCGCTGCGGTTCGCCGGGCGCGCGATAGTCGATGCCGTAGACATGCTCCTCGATCGCGTCGTCGCGGTTCGCGGTGAAGAAGGCGCGGTGCGCCGCCTGATCGACCCCGATCAGTTTCTGCACCGTCCAGTCGCCGCGTGTGAGCTGCGTCATCGCGCCGTCCGCCCAGCGATAGAGGTGCATGAAGCCGTCGCGGTCCGAACTCCACAGCAGGCTGCCGTCCTTCAGCGGTCGCAGATTGCCGGCGACATTGACCCACGTCTTCGCGGTTTCGGCGAACAGCGTTTTCGCCGCGCCGTTCGCCGGATCGACCGCGAGCAGATCGAGCCGCTTCTGATCGCGGCTCAGCCGCTGGACATAGAGGGTGCGTCCATCGGCCGCCCAGTCGACGCCGACCAGATAGACATCGGGGTCGGTCCCCAGATCGACCTTCTGCCGCCCGCTGCCGTCGGGATTGGCGATCCACAGCGACACGGTCGCATTGGCCGTGCCCGCGGCGGGATAGCGCTGGTCATAGGTCCTGGCGCCCTCGGCGCCGATCGCGGTGCGCGTGACCACCTGAACCGCGCTTTCGTCGAAACATTCAAAGGCGATGCGGTCGCCGGCGGGCGCCCACCAGGCGCCGGTCGAGCGGTCGAATTCCTCCTGCGCGACGAATTCGGCGGTGCCGCAGGTGGTAGTCCCCTTGCCGTCGGTCGTGATCTGCGCCTCGCGCCCGTCGGCGAGCGACACGGCGAACAGATTCTGGTCGCGCACGAAGCTGATCCGCCGCGCGTCGTCGGCGATGTTCAGGTCGATTTCGGAGGCCTCGCTGTTTGTCAGCCGCCGCGTCTTGCCGTCCAGCGTCACCGTATAGATATCGCCGTCGAGCGCGAAGGCGAGGAACCTTCCGTCGGGCGACCAGCTATAGTCGACCAGTCCCGACGATCCACCGAGCCGCGCGCGCTCGCGCCGCATCTTTTCCGCCTCGGACAGCGCGGCGCCCGATCCGAGCTTTTCGGTGTCGACCAGCATCCGGGCGTGGCGCCCGTCGCGTCCGATCAGCCACAGGTCGCGGCGCTGCGCATCGTCGTCGCGGCCCTTCAGATAGGCGACGAGACGCCCGTCGGGCGACGGCCGCACCGCGCGCAGCGACGCGCCGTCGAGCGAGGGATCGGCGAACAGGCGTTCAAGCGTCAGTGGCCTGGGTTCGACCCCGTCGAGCGCGGCGGCGGGGAGCGGGGCCATTCCGATCGTCAACGCCATCGCCAGTCCGCCCAGCCCCGTCTTTCCGTGCATATGTCCTCCCGCATCGCTCAACCGTGCAAGCCGCCCGCATGTCGGGGCGGCGCGCCTTTGTCAAACCGGTGGAGGCAACGAGGTTCGGCTCTGAAAGGATCGCTTATCCACTTCGTCATCCCGGACTTGATCCGGGGTCCCGCTTTTCCGGCGTTGCTGAGCGGAATCCAGGATCAAGTCCGGGGTGGCGGGAAGGGCAGGCGCCGCATCCCGTCAGCCATGGAGGTTCATCAGCGAATCCATCAGCCCGTCGTCGGCGCTCGAGCAGACGCCGAGGACGAGCGCCTCCTCGCAGCCCTCGCCGACGACATAGGCGTGGCCCATCGACGAATCGATATAGATGCCTTCGCCGGTTTCGAGCGCGACGGGGTCGTAGAATTCGCTGTGCACCTCGATCCGCCCCTCGAGGACATAGATGAATTCCTCGCCCTGATGGCGCACCAGTTCGCCGAATTCGCTCGCGCTGTGGGCGCGGATGCGGGTGAGGATCGGGATCATCCGCTTTTGCCGCAGGTCGGTGCAGAGATAGTGATAATCGTAATTGTCGGTGGTCACGCGCACCGCCGAATCGAGCGTGCCGATGCTGCGGCGGCCGGTAACGCGAGGCGCGGGTTCCTCGCTGCCCTCTGCGAACAGGTCGGACATGCGGATGTTGAGGCGCTGGCTGAGTTGCTGAAGCTTGTCGTAGCTGAGCGTCAGCCGGTCGTGCTCGACCTTCGACAGCGTCGAGACTGGGATGCCCGATTTGGCGCTCATCTGCTTGAGCGTCCAGCCGTTGCGGCTGCGGATGCCGCGCATCACGGCGCCCAGCGTCGGGGGGTCCGTGAGCGTCGCCATCAATTTTTCCATTCCATGTTTGACAATTTTCCAATCAGGATCATTATGTCCCTATCGGGCCAATAAGCTGTTGGTCCCTTGGTAAGGGGTCGCGCCGTTCGCCGCAAGGGTGTCAAGAGCGCGCCGGACAATGGGGAGGAAGCGATGCGGGTGTTTCGCAAGCTGATGATGGGATTGGCGGCGCTCGCCGCCTTGCCGCTGGCCGCGGCGCAGGGACCGGTGCCGCAGCAACCGGCGAAGCAGGCCGCGAGTCCGGCGTTGCCGGCAACGGCCGCGCCGATGAGGCCCGCGGCGTTCGACGCCAGGGATGTCGAGGCGTGGCTCGACGGCTTCATGCCCTATGCGCTCGACCGCGGACAGGTCGCGGGAGCGGTCGTCGTGGTCGTGCGCGGTGATGGACCAGTGCTGGCGAAGGGGTACGGTTTCGCCGACGTCGCATCGCACAAGCCGGTCGATCCGGCGACGACGCTCTTCCGCCCGGGATCGGTGTCGAAGCTCTTTACCTGGACCGCGGTGATGCAGCAGGTCGAGGCGGGCAAGCTCGACCTCGACAAGGACGTCAACGCCTATCTCGATTTCAAGATTCCGCCCTATGACGGCAAACCGATCACGCTGCGCAACATCATGACGCACACCGCGGGGTTCGAGGAATCGATCCGCTATCTGATCAGCAGCAACCCCAAGGCGATGATGTCGCTGGAAGCCTATGCGAAGAAGGCGTTGCCCGAGCGCGTGTTCGCGCCCGGCACGACGCCCGCCTATTCCAACTATGCCACCGCCCTCGCCGGCTATATCGTCGAGCGGGTCAGCGGCGAGGATTTCGACAGCTATATCGAACGGCATATCTTCGCGCCGCTCGGCATGGCCCATTCAACCTTCCGCCAACCGCTGCCGAAGGCGCTCGCGCCCTTCATGGCAAGCGGCTATGCGACCTCGACCCAGAAGGCGAAGCCGTTCGAACTGGTCATCGCCGCCCCCGCGGGCGCGCTGTCGGCGTCGGGGGGCGACATGGGCAAGTTCATGATCGCGCACCTGAATGATGGCGGCGTGCTGCTCAGGCCCGAAACCGCGCGGATGATGCACGATTTCCATGCGCCCGGCGTCGGCCCGCTCAACAGCATGGCGCTCGGTTTCTACGAACAATGGGTCAACGGCCACCGCGCGATCGCGCATGGCGGCGACACCGAGTGGTTCCATAGCTATCTGTGGCTGTTCCCCGACGCCGATATCGGCCTGTTCGTTTCGGTGAACAGCGCGGGCAAGGAAGGCGCGGCGGGTGCGATCCGCAGCGCGCTGTTCCACGAATTCGCCGACCGCTACCTGCCCGGCGAGGGCGTTCCGGCGGCGCGCGTCGATGCAAAGACCGCGCGCGACCATGCCGCGATGATGGCAGGTCATTATGTGTCGAGCCGCGGCTCCTTCACCAATTTCATGAGCCTGTTCGGCCTGCTCGGTCAGGCCGAGATCGCTGTGGGCGAAGACGGCAAGATCGCGATGCCCGCGCTCGACGGCCTCAGCGCCGGCCCGCGCGACTGGGTCGAGGTCGAACCCTTCGTCTGGGTCGATACCGGCACCGGCGAGCGGCTGGCGGCCGAAGTGAAGGACGGGCGCGTCGTGCGCATGAGTATCGATGCAGGGTCGCCCTTCATGGTGTTCGAGCCGGCGGCGGCGGGTATCAACAACGCATGGCTGATGCCCGCGCTGCTGCTCTCGCTCGGCCTGATCCTGCTCGCCGCCGTCGCCTGGCCGGTGCGCACGCTGGTGCGCCGCCATTATCAGACGTCCTTCGCGCTCGAAGGCCGCGCGCGGCGCGCGTGGCGCCTGTCGCGGCTGTTCGCCTGGCTGGTGCTGCTCGCGGTCGCGGGCTGGATGATGCTGGTGGTCAGCTTCTCGGGCGACATCGGCAGCATCGGCGGTCCGCTCGACTGGCTGATCGTCCTGCTGCGCGTGCTGACCCCGCTCGCGGCCTTCGGCCTGCTCGCGGCGTCGGCGTGGCATTTGTGGCTATGCGTCCAGGGCAAGCGCCGCTGGACGATGACGCTCGGCGCGGTGCTGCTGCTGTTCGCGGCGCTCGTCCTCGTCTGGGTGACGCTCGCCTTCCACCTCTATGGCTTTTCGATGGTTTACTGATGGCAACGCAAAGCAGGCAGAAACTGGCGCTCGACCTTCGGGTCGAGCGCTTTCCCTATCACCGGCCCTTTCGTATCTCGGGCCATGTCTTCACCGAGACCGCGCTGCTGGTCGCCACCCTGTCGGACGGCGAGCATCGCGGGCGCGGCGAGGGGAACGGCGTCTATTATCTCGGCGACGATATCGACCATATGCTCGCCGAGGCGCAGCGGGCGCGCGGCGCGATCGAAGGGGGGGCGACCCGCGACGACCTCCAGTCGCTGCTGCCGCCGGGCGGCGCGCGCAATGCGCTCGACTGCGCCTTCTGGGATCTGGAGGCGAAGCGCGCCGGGCGACCGGTGTGGGACCTTGCCGGGCTCGACCAGCCGCGCGCACTGCGCTCGACGCTGACGCTCGGCGCCGACGCGCCCGAGACGATGGCGAAGGCGGCGCTCGCGATCGACCCGCAGGCGCCGGTCAAGGTCAAGCTGACGGGCGACCTCGACGAGGATATATTGCGCGTCGCCGCGATCCGCGCCGCGCGGCCGCGTGTCTGGATCGGAGTCGACGCCAACCAGGGCTATGACCGCCGGACGCTCGAGGCATTGCTGCCGGTGCTCGTCGAGCATGGGGTCGCGCAGCTCGAACAGCCTCTGCGGCGCGGGGCCGAGGCCGACCTCGACGGGCTGAAGCGGCCCTTGCCCTTCGTCGCCGACGAAAGCGCTCTGTCGCTCGCCGACACGGCCTCGCTCGTCGGGCGCTTCGACGTCGTCAACATCAAGCTCGACAAGTGCGGCGGGCTGACCGAGGGGCTGGCGATCGCGCGGCAGGCGCGGCAACTGGGGCTCGACGTGATGGTCGGCAACATGATGGGCACCAGCCTGGCGATGGCGCCCTCCTGGCTCGTCGGCCAGCTCTGCGACATCGTCGACCTCGACGGCCCGACCTTCCTCGCGCGCGACCGCGAACCGGGCGTCCAATATCGCGACGGCATGATCCATTGCCCCGACAGCGTGTGGGGCGCGGCGGAATGATGTCATCCTATCTGGGTTGACATTTTTCTGATTAGGACAATAGTCGTCAAATTGAAAAAATGGCGCCGGACAGAGTCGCTGCCGGGCCGATCGCGGAGCCATGGCCCGCAAGGGGGAGACATATGAAACAGCATCTGTGGACTGCCGTCAGTTTCGCCGCGCTGGCCGCCGCCTGTCCGGCCCAGGCGCAGGAAGCGCAGGAGCCGCTCGCGGGTGACGGCGAGATTGTCGTCACCGCGCAGAAGCGCGTGCAGAATATCCAGGACGTGCCGATCTCGATCAGCGTCGTCGGCGGGGAGCAGATGCAGCAGGCGGGGAGCGCGCAGCTCACCGACTATGCGGCCTATGTGCCCGGCCTTCAGGTCGACAATGCCGGTTCGCCCGGACGTTCGACACTGTCGCTGCGCGGCGTCGCGCCGATCGGTCCCAGCGCGACGGTCGGCATCTATCTCGACGACGCGCCGATCGGGTCGAGCGGCATCTACAACCGCGGTCAGACCTTCACGCTCGATCTTTTGCCTTATGACGTCGAGCGGCTCGAAGTGCTGCGCGGACCGCAGGGCACGCTTTATGGCGCCAGTTCGATCGGCGGCCTCCTGAAATATGTGCCGGTGCAGCCCGACCTGCGCGAATTGAAGGTGCGCGCGGGCGGCGAAATCTTCACCATCGCGCACGGCGACGACATGGGCTGGGCGGGCAGCGCGATGGTCAACGTCCCGCTCGTCGCCGACCAGCTCGCGATCAGCGCCAGCTATTCGCGGCGCGACACGCCCGGCTATGTCGACAATGTCCTGTCCGGGGAGGAGGATGTGAACGACGCGGTCCAGAAGGGCGGCCGCGTCGCGCTGTTGTGGACGCCCGACCCGGCGCTTACGGTCAAGCTGAGCGGCCTCTGGCAATCGGTCGATTCGGACAATTTCGGCATCGCCTATGAAGGGATGGGCAACACTCCGCTCGCTCCCGGCGCCCCGTTCCTCAGCACCAACGCGCAGCTGGCCGAGCCGTTCAGCAGCGATTTTCAGTTCTATTCGGGCAGCCTCTCCTATGATTTCGGCTTTGCCGAGCTGAGTTCGACCACGTCCTACAGCGAGCTCAAGATCCTAGAGACGAGCGATGCCTCGCGTGTCTATGGAGTCATCTGGGGCGGGCTGGCCATCTATCCGGCGCGGCTGCACCAGAAGAAATGGACCGAAGAGCTGCGCCTGACCTCGGCGGCGAGCGACCGCTTCGAATGGATGCTCGGCTTTTTCTATACCGACGAGGACAATAGCCACGACCAGATCGTGCATGCGCTGGACGCATCGGGGGACGTGATCGACGATCTCGACCCCTTCGCGGTCGTCGCGCTGCCCAACACCTACAAGGAATATGCCTTTTTCGGCAATGCGACGCTGAAGCTCAGCGACCTGATCCACATCACCGGCGGCCTGCGCTGGGCGCGCAACGAGCAGACCTTCACCCAGCTGACGCAGATTCCGCTCCTCGACCTCGACCAGAGCGGCGACGGCAGGTCGGCCGAGGATATCCTGACCTATAGCATCAGCCCGCAGATCAACATCGACCGCGACACCATGGTCTATCTGCGCGTCGCCAGCGGTTATCGCCCGGGCGGCCCCAACGTCGCCCTGCCGAACTTTCCCGCGACGGTCGATTCCGAAACGGTGACGAGCTATGAAGCGGGTATCAAGGCGCGCTTCCTCGACCATGCGGTTTCGCTCGACGCGGCCGCCTTCCTGCTCGATTGGAACGATCTTCAGACCTCCGCGCCCTTTGCCGACGGCATCAACGGCCTGGTCAACGCCGGCACCGCGCGCAGCAAGGGGGTCGAGGCGTCGCTGCTGATCCAGCCGACGGCGGGATTCAGCGTGGGCGCGAATTTCGCCTATACCGACGCCCGATGCACCGCGACGACCAGCAATTGCACCGATGGCGATCGGCTGCCCAATGTGCCCCGGATCGCGGCGGCGGTCACCGCGGATTATGGCTTTCCGCTCGGTCCCTCGGCGGAGGCGCGCGTCGGCGGTGCGGTGCGCATCGTCGGCGACCGCGTCTCTGCGGTGGAAAGCTCGCCGCTGGCCGTCCCGGTCGAGGGCTATGCGACGCTCGACCTCAACGCATCGGTGACCTTCGACCGCAAGTGGACACTGCGAGCTTATGCGCGCAATCTGACCGACGCCGAAGGGCGGATCACCAGCAATGTCGCGACGACCAACCCGGGTTTCCTCTCGACCGTGCCGCTGCAGCCGCGGACCTTCGGTCTTGCGGTCGACCTGGCTTTCTGACGAATTGAAAGGGAAGATCATGAATGCCCCCGCGGGCCGGCTCGCCGAGACGATGGTGCTGCCGCAGCCCTATCTCCTGTTCCTCGGCGACACGACCGAGCCGAGCTTCGCCAAGACCGCCTTCGGGCTCGCCGACTGGGCGGCCGACCGCTGCGTCGGCGAGACGGGGACGCCGGGCTGCACCGTCACGACGGGGCTGCCGCGGCTGACCCCGGCGGAGGCGCAGGCCGCGGGCGCACGGTCGCTGGTGATCGGCGTCGCCAACCAAGGCGGGGTGATCGGGGCAAGCTGGATCGCCGCGCTGGTCGAGGCGATGGAGGCGGGGCTCGACATCGTCAGCGGCTTGCACGCCCGTCTCGCCGACGTGCCCGCGCTTGCCGAGGCGGCGCGGCGCACCGGGCGGCGGCTGATCGACGTGCGCACCCCGCCGGCGGGCATCCCGGTCGGCACCGGCCGCAAGCGCAGCGGCAAGCGGCTGCTGACCGTCGGCACCGATTGCGCGCTCGGCAAGAAATATACCGCGCTCGCATTGCACCGCGCCTTCGCCGGGCGCGGCATCGCCGCCGATTTCCGCGCCACCGGGCAGACGGGAATCATGATCGCGGGCGGCGGCATTCCGATGGATGCGGTCGTCTCCGACTTCGAGGCGGGGGCGGCCGAGATATTGAGCCCCGACGCCGCACCCGACCACTGGGACGTGATCGAAGGGCAGGGGTCGATCTTCAACCCCGCCTATGCCGCGGTGTCGCTGGGGCTGCTCCATGGCAGCCAGCCCGACGTCTTCGTCGTCTGTCACGATCCGGCGCGCAAGGTCATCCTCGGCATGGAGAGTTTCGCGCTGCCCTCGGTCGAAGAGGTGATCGAACTCACGATCCGTCTCGGCAGCCGCACCAACCCCGCGATCCGCTGCGGCGGCGTCAGCCTCAACACGTCGAGGTTGGGCGCCGGGGAAGCCGAAACCCTGCTCGCGGCGGAGAGTCGGCGGCTCGGGTTGCCGGTCGCCGATCCGATCCGCGGCGGCGACGCCTTCGCTTCGCTCGTGGACAGCTGCCTCGCATGAGGAGCGCCGAGCCAGCCGGAGGATCCAGCTGGTTCCAGCGCTTCCTGCTGCCCGGCTTCGCGCTGAAGGCGGTCATCATCGGCGGCGGCTATGCGACCGGGCGCGAACTCGCCGAATATTTCGTGCCTGCGGGACCGTGGGGCGGGCTCGCCGCGATGCTGCTCGCGACCGCCGTGTGGAGCCTCGTCGCCGCGCTGACCTTCGCTCTGGCGCGGGCGCTGGGCGCCTATGACTATCGCGCTTTCTTCAAGGGGCTGCTCGGACCGGCGTGGGTCCTGTTCGAGGCCGCCTACATCATCTTCGTCATCCTGATCCTCGCGGTGTTCGGCGCCGCGGCGGGCGCGATCGGCGCCGCGACTTTCGGCTGGCCCGAACCGGTGGGGTCGGCGCTGCTCGCGCTGCTGATCGTCGCGGTCACCGCGCGCGGGACGGGGGTGGTCGAGCAGATGTTCAAATATGTCTCGATCCTTCTCTACACCGTCTATGCGCTGTTCCTGGTCCTCGCGCTCGCGCGCTTCGGCGGGCTGATCGGGCAGGGGTTCGCCGATGCGCCGCCGCCGTCGGGCGACTGGATGAGCGGCGGACTGACCTATGCGAGCTATAATATCGTCGGCGCGGTGGTGATCCTGCCGGTGCTGCGCCATCTGACGAGCCGGCGCGACGCGCTGGTCGCCGGGCTGATCGCGGGGCCGCTGTCGATGCTGCCCGCGATCCTCTTCTTCGTCGCGATGATGGCCTTCTATCCCGCGATCGGTGCCGAGGTGCTGCCCTCCGATTATCTGCTCCGCCGGATGGAGGTGCCGGGCTTTCACATCCTGTTCCAGGTCATGATCTTCGCCGCGCTGCTCGAAAGCGGCGCGGGCGCGGTCCATGCCATCAACGAGCGTATTTCGGGCGCGGTCGAGAGCCGCGGCCGCGCCCCGCTGGGGATCGGGGCGCGGGCGCTGATCGGCGCCGCGATCCTGACCGGCTGCATGTTCGTCGCCGATGCCGTCGGCCTCGTCGACCTGATCGCGAGCGGCTATCGCTTCCTCGCCTGGCTGTTCCTCGCCGTCTATCTCGCGCCGCTGCTGACGATCGGCGCGTGGCGCCTGCTGCGCCGTCCTCCCATGCTTCAGGAGAGTGTGTCATGAAAGCCCTGTATATGCTCGCCGCATCGCTGTCGCTCGCGCTTGCGGCGCCGGCCCTTGCCGAACCGCCCGCCGATATCGGCGAAAGCGTCGAGGCGCTGCGGCAGAAGATCGGCGCGGTCGGCGTGTCGATCGCGATCGTCGAGGACGGCAGGACCACGCTCGCGCGCGGCTGGGGACCGCGCAAGCTCGGCGAGACGGCGCCGGTCGATGCCGAGACATTGTTCCAGACCGGATCGACCGGCAAGGCGATGACCGTTGCCGCGCTCGCGATCCTCGTCGACCAGGGCCGGATCGCATGGGACGATCCGGTCATCCAGCACATGCCCTGGTTCCGCATGTACGACCCGTGGGTGACGCGCGAAATGACGATCCGCGACCTGCTCGTCCACCGCAGCGGGCTGGGGCTCGGGCAAGGCGACCTGATGTTCGTGCCGCGCACCAACCTGACCCGCCGGCAGACGGTCGAACGCGTCGCGTACCTCAAGCCCAAGACCAGTTTCCGCTCGGCCTATGCCTATGACAATATCCTCTATGCGGTCGCTGGCCAGTTGATCGAGGAGGTCACGGGTCAGCGGTGGGAAGAGTATATGCGCGATCATGTGCTGCGCGCGGGCGGGATGAAGAACGCGACCGCCGACAGCGAGGACCGCTTTCGCACCGCCAACCGGAGCTGGCCGCACGCGCGCCTGTCGGGCGCCTTGCGCGGTCTCGGGCCGCAGCAGGTGCTCGACGAACGCGACGAGCTCGGCCGCAACGGCGCGCCGGCGGGCGGGCTTGCGCTCAGCGCCGAGGATATGGCGACCTGGCTCAAGATCCAGCTCGCGCACGGCGCGCTGCCGACCGGCGGCCGACTGTTCAGCGAGGCGCAGGCGAAGGAGATGTGGACGCCGGTGACGCCAATGCCGATCACCGAATTGCCCGATAGCCTCAAGCCCGCGCAGCCGCAGCAGCAGAGCTATGCGCTCGGCTGGGGCGTGCAGGACTATCGCGGCCATCGCATCGTCCAGCACAGCGGCGGCGTCTTCGGATCGATCACCCGCGTCGTGATGATCCCCGACCGAAATGTCGGCTTCGCGATCATGATGAACAGCGAGGACAGCGGCATGATCCTCGGCCTGACATACGAATTGCTCGACCATTATCTGGACCAGCCCGATTTCGACTGGCCGACCAAGTGGCAGGACTGGTTCGAGGCCCGGCTCGCCGACGGCAAGGCCTTCCTCGATCAGGCGCAGGCCTCGCCCGCGAAGGTCGGCCCGTCGCTCGACCTTGCGCGTTACGCCGGACGCTATCGCGATCCCTGGTATGGCGACGTGGTGATCGCCTCGACGGCCAGGGGGCTGACGATCGACTTCACCTCGACCCCGCGCATGGCCGGGCGATTGAAGCATTGGCAATATGACAGCTTCGTCACCGATTTCGACGATCCGGCGATCGAGCCCGCCTATGTGACCTTCGCGCTCGACGCCGACGGCAAGGTCACGCGCGTGACGATGAAGCCGGTAAGCAAGATCGCCGATTTCAGTTGGGATTATCAGGACCTCGACCTGAAACCCGTGGAGGACAAGAAGTGAAGAATATCGCGCTCCTGCTCGCTGCTACCGGGCTTGCGTCCTGCTCGGGGGGCAACGCGCCGCCGGCGGTCGAAGCGCCGCTGCACAGCCGGCTGCTGACGCTCGACACCCATCTCGACACGCCGATGCATTTCGAGCGCGCGGGGTGGAACTTCGCCGACCGGCACGAACTCGCGACTGACCTGTCGCAGCTCGACATCCCGCGGATGAAGGACGGCAATCTCGATGGCGGCTTCTTCGCCATCTATACCGAACAGGGTCCGCTGACCGCCGAGGGCTATGCCACCGCGCTCGCGCACGCCCGCAAGCGGTCGGACGAGATCGACCGGATGATCGCCGACAATGCCGGCGTCATCGGCGCCGCGCGCACCGCGGACGACGCGCGGCGGCTCGACAGCGAGGGCAAGCTGATCGCCTTCAAGTCGATGGAGAACAGCTATCCGCTCGGGCTCGACCTGTCGCTGCTGAAGGAATTCTACGACAAGGGCGTGCGGCTCGCGGGCCCGGTGCATGGACTGAACAACCAGTTCGCCGACAGCGCGACCGACACGCCGAAATGGAACGGCCTCAGCCCGCTCGGCAGGCAATGGGTCGCCGAGATGAACCGGCTCGGCATCGTCATCGACGCGAGCCATTCGTCCGACGCGACCTTCGACCAGCTCCTGCAACTGTCGAAATATCCGATCCTGCTCTCGCATTCGAGCCTGCGCTCGGCGCACGATCATCCGCGCAACCTCGACGAGGGGCGGCTGAAGGCGCTCGCGGCGAAAGGCGGCGCGATGTGCATCTCGACCATCTACATGTCGGAGATGAAGATGTCGCCCGAGCGCGCGAAGCTGTTTGGCGAATATGAGCATATCGGCGAGATGACGCCCGAGGCGCAGGCCGAACTCACCCGCCAGTGGCGCGAACTCGACAAGAGCGAGCAGATGTGGGCGGCCGATTTCGAGGATTATATGAGAATGGTGCTGCGTGCGATCGAGGTCGGGGGTGTCGACCATATCTGCTTCGGCGCCGACTGGGACGGCGGCGGCGGCCTGCCGGGGATTGCGGACATCTCGGCGTTGCCGAAGGTCACCGAGCGGCTGAAGCAGGCCGGCTATTCGGACGCCGACCTCGAAAAAATGTGGAGCGGGAATGTCCTCCGCGTGCTGGCGGCGCAGGGGAAGATTTCAGACTGACCTCTATGTCCGTTCGTGTCGAGCCCTGAGCGCCTGCAAGGCAGTCGAAGGGCTCGACACGAACGGGACCGGGGGTCAGATTTAAGCTCGCGGCTCGCAAGGGCGCGACGGTCAGGCCGTTCCCTCCCACTCGACCGCCGCCACCGCGACCGCCTCGCCCAGCTTGGCGGCGATCACCGCGGCCTGTTGCGGGGCGAGGCCGGCGACGGCGACCTCGATCCGCATCCAGCCCTGGTCGCGCTCGGCCGACAGGCCCGCGGGGATGATCGCACGCTGCGCGAAGAAGCCGGCGACGCGCGCCAGCGACTGCGGGTCGGCGAGCGCGTCGATGCGGAAGCGGTGCATTCAGGCGGCGACCCGCTGCGCGCCCGCGATGACCTCTTCGGCCATCTCGTCGGCAACGACCGCCGGCGAACGCTGCTCGTGCGCGGCGCGGGCGAGCAGGTCGGCGACGCGCGGCGCGATCGCGCCGACGCGGGCTTCGACGTCGCGCTCGTCCTCGCCCAGATATTCGGCCGACACGCTGATGATGCCGCCGGCGTTGGCGACATAATCGGGGACATAGGCGATGTCTCGGTCGAGCAGCAGGTCGGCGACCTCGGGGCCGGCGAGCTGGTTGTTCGCGGCGCCGCAGACGAGGCGCGCTTTGAGCTGGCCGACGCTCTGGCGGTCGAGCGCGCCGCCGAGCGCGCAGGGGGCGAAGATATCGGCCTCGACCCCGGCGATCTCGTCGACCCCGACGACCGCGGCGCCGTGGACCGCGCTCAGTCGGTCGCGCCGCGCCGGGCTCGGGTCGGCGACGACCAGCCGCGCGCCGGCAGCCGCGAGGCGGCGGCAGAGGTCGGCGCCGACATTGCCGGTGCCTTGCACCGCCACGGTCAGCCCGGCAAGCTCGCTGTCGAGCGCGAAGGCGGCCGCGGCGCGCATCGATTCGAACACGCCCTTCGCGGTCCACGGCGACGGATCGCCGCCCGCGCGCCCCTTGGCGGGGGGCAGCCCCGCGACGTGGCGCGATACGCTCGCGATCTCCTGCATGTCGGCGACGGTGGTGCCGACATCCTCGGCGGTCACATAGAGTCCGCCGAGCTCCTCGACCGCACGGCCGAAGGCACGGAACAGCCTGGCGCGGTCGAATTCGCCTTCGGGCCGGCGCAACACCGCCTTGGCGCCGCCGAGCGGCAGGCCGGCGAGGGCGTTCTTGTAGCTCATTCCCTCGGCGAGCCGCATCGCGTCGGCGAACGCCGCGTCGAAATCGGGATAGGACCAGAAACGGCACCCGCCCGCGCCCGGGCCGAGCGCGGTCGAATGGATGACGATCACGCCGTCGAGCCCGGCGTCGGCGTCATAGAGGCGTACGCATTCGACCGGCGGGGTCAGGCGGGTGGGACGGGAAACCATCGAATCTCTCCTTGCAGTCGGCAAGGGGGTGATCGCATGCCCGGGCGGGACAAACTTGCTCGCATTTGCGCCCGCGAGCAGGAAATTCGAGATTTTCTGACCTGGATTTATCCACTATAGGGAATGAATGACCGATCTTGATCCGTTCGAGGTAAAAATCCTTCGCGAACTTCAGCGCGACGCGAGCCAGACAACGGCCGAGATCGCCGAGCGCGTCGGCCTGTCGGTGTCGCCCTGCTGGCGGCGCATCGACCGGCTCGAGCGCGAAGGCTATGTGCGCAAGCGCGTCGCGATCCTCGACCGGCGCAAGGTCGGGCTCAATGCCCATGTCTTCGCGCAGGTGAAGCTCAACGCCCACGGCCGCGCCAATCTCGACGAGTTCAGCGCGGCGATCCGTGGTTTCCCGGAAGTGCTCGACGCCTATGTGCTGATGGGCACGACCGACTTCATGCTGCGGATCGTCGCCGAGGACATCGACGCCTATGAGCGTTTCTTCTTCGACCAGCTCAGCAAATTGCCCGGCGTGCAGGAAATCAATTCGACCGTCGCGCTGTCGGAGATCAAGGCGACGACCGAACTGCCGCTGCGATAGCGGACTGCTCGCGGCTTGCGAAACCGCCAGCGCGCCCTTCCTGACATCTTCCTGACGCCTCTCGCACGGCGCCTGTCAGCGACCCTCCGCTAGGCCATCCGGCGTCGGCTTGCGCCGTACCGGAAACAGGAGGATCCCTTGACTCATCGCGTCTCGACCATGCTGCGCTGCGCGCTTTCCCTGTCGGCTCTGGCCCTGGCGTCGCCGCTCCATGCGCAGACCGCGGACGGCGCCGGGACCACCAGCTATGCCGCGGACTTCTTCACCCGGTCGCAGCCGGCGACCGCCTATGACATGGTCGTGCTGCTGCCCGGCTTCCGCCTGCAGGAGGGCAATACGGAGGTGCGCGGCTATTCGGGGTCGGGCGGCAATGTCCTGATCGACGGCACCCGCCCCGCGAGCAAGGAGGAGACGCTCGAAACCATCCTCAAGCGCATTCCGGCGCGGCTGGTCGATCATATCGAACTCGTCCGCAACAGCGCCGCGGGCTATGACATGCAGGGCTATGCCCTGCTTGCCAACGTCGTGCGCAAGCAGGAGGCGCGGTTGTCGGGGCGGCTCGAAGGCGAATATGCGGTCTTTCGCCACGGCTATTCGTCGCCGCGCGTCGCCGGGACGCTCAGCTACCGGTCGGGCGACCGGCAGGTCGAACTCCAGGCCGCCCGCTATCGCGAGATCGACGACGAACATGGCTTCGGCAGCCGCAACCGCTTCGCCCCCGACGGTTCGCCGCTGCGGATCGTCGATTATGCGCAGCCCGAAGGCACCAGCTATACCGAAATATCGGGCCAATATCGCCAGCCGCTGTTCGGCGGCGCGTTCCGCGCCAACGGCCTGTTCAAGAGCAGTCAGATGTTCGCCGACATCCGCCACGACATCGTCTATCCCGCGCCGGCGCTGATCCTCGGGACCGAGCGCAACAATACGCGCGCGACCGAGGCGCAGGTCGAATATGACCATGATATCGGGTCCCGCAGCCGGCTCGAACTGCTGGCAATCCGCCGTGACAGCCGCCTTCACGGCATCGACACGTCGACCGAAGGGGAGGTGAGCGAGGTCAACGGCACTGACAACAGCGCCAGCGAGACGATCCTGCGCGGCGTTCTGCGCCGGAGCGGCAAGCTGCTGTCGATCGAGGTCGGGGCCGAAGGCGCGCTCAATATCCTAGACAGCCACGTCGCGCTGACCGAAAATGGCGTCGCGGTGCCGCTGCCCGCCGACGATGTGCGGGTCGAGGAAAATCGCGCCGAATTCTTCCTGACCGGAACCTGGCGTCCCGCCGCGGGCCTCTCGATCGAGACCGGACTGCGGTACGAGATATCGCGCCTGTCGCAGACCGGCGACAGCGAACTCAGCAAGTCGCTCTCCTATGTCAAGCCGCGCCTGCTGGTCTCCTGGGCCGCGTCGCCCCGCGACCGGCTGCGGCTGCAGATCGAACGCGAGGTCGGGCAGCTCGATTTCGAGGATTTTGTCGGTTCGGCTTCGCTGACCAGCGGCACCGTCACCGCGGGCAACAAGGATCTCGAGCCCGACAGCCTCGTCCGCTACGAAGCGGCGTGGGAGCGCCGGATCGGCGACGGGTCGCTGGTTGTGGCGCTGCGCCATGAATCGATCAGCAACCTCGTCGATCGCGTCGTCGTCGTCTCAGGCGACGGCGCTTTCGATTCCGCCGGCAACATCGGCCATGCCACGCGCGACGAGGCGGAAGCGAACCTCAATCTCCCGCTCGATCCGCTGGGATTGCGCGGCCTGACGGTGAAGGCCAACGCGCTCTTCCGCCGCAGCCGGGTCCGCGATCCGCTGACCGGCACCAGGCGCCGGATTTCGGGCGACGAGCCGGTCAAGGCCGACGTGTCGCTGACCTACGACATGCCGCGCCATGGGTTGCGCATGGGCGTCAACTATGTCGTGAAGGAAACGGAAACCGACTTCAAGGTCGACGAGATCGAGCGCGACATCCTGTCCGACCGGGTCGACGCCTTCATCGAATATAAGCCGTCTTCGCACTGGACGCTACGCGTCTTCGCCAAGAATCTGACCGACAGCCCGGCGATCCGCGAGCGCGATATCCATGCGGGCCTGCGCGGCACGAGCGGGATCGATTACCATGAGGTCCGCACGCTGCGCAGCGGCCGCTATTTCGGCGTCAATCTGCAATGGGGCTTCGGTAGCTGATGCGGCGCCTAGCTCTTCGCTCCGCCCCAGAGCAGTTCGGCGGCAAGCCCGCCGAGCGGCGAGCGGCCGAGGCGGAAGCCGGTCTCGGTCGCCTCGGCGAGATCGCGCACGATGGCGAGGCCGAAGCCATGGCCGCTGCCGGCCTCGTCTATCCGCACGCCGCGCTGGGTCGCACGGGCGATGCCGTCCTCGGTCATGCCCGGACCGTCGTCCTCGACGGAAAGGATGGCATCTTCGCCGTCGCTGCGTCCTGCGATGCGAACCTGGCGCCTGGCATGGCGCGCCGCATTCTCGGCGAGCGCGCCGAGCATCTCGGCGAGGTCGCTCTCCTCGATCGGCAGGCGAAGCGCGGGGTCGATATCGACCGTGAAGATGATAGCCTCGCCGTGCTCGGTTCGCTCGATCACCGCGACGAGCCCTTCGGCGATCTGCTGAGGATTCGACTCGCCGCTCGCGCCGCGCGCAGCCGCCGCGCGCGAGCGGGCGAGCTCTGCCTCCAGCGCCGCGCCGGCCGCCTCGACGGCGCGGTCGATTCCGTCGGCCGCGGTGCCGGCACCGGTTTCGCGGGCGCGGCGGCTCTGCGCCGCGACGACGGCCAGCGGCGTCTTGAGGCTGTGGGCGAGGTCGGCGGCGCGGCGCCGCGCGCGCGCCAGATCGGCTTCGCGCGCCGCCGCCATCGCGTTGATCGCTTCGGTCAGGGGCAGGATTTCCTGCGGGTGCCGGTCCGAAAGCCGCGCCGCGGGACTGCGCCGCAGGCGATCGAGCTCGTGTCGCAGCCGGTCGAGCGGCCGCAGCCCCAGGCTGACCTGTGCATAGGCTGCGAGCGAGAGCACGAGCCACAGGAATCCGAGCGACAGGGCGAGCCGCGTGTCGAATTCGCGCAGCGCCCCGCGCATTTCCTGATCGTTCGCACCGACGCGGACGATGGCGTCGATCGCGCGCACGTCGGGCTGCACGCGGCGGCTGACGAGGGTGAGCTGCTTGCCGAAGGGACCGGCCACGGTGGCGCTCGACCAGCCGTCGGTCTTTGCGGGCCGCTCGGGCAGACTCTGGTCCCAGAGCGACGGCGATTGCGCGGTGCCGCCGGGACCGGCCACCTGCCAATAGAGGCCGCTGGCGAGCGACTGGAAGGCCGGGTCGGCGGGTGCGGGGTCGACCACCGGCGTCCCGGCGCCGTCGATCGACAGGCCGGCCACGACCTGTTCGGCTAGCGCCGTAAGCTGCGCCACTTCGCGCCGTTCGATATAGTCGTGGATGAGCAGCGAGATACCCGCCCAGGCAAGCGCCAGCGCCGCGAAGATCGCCACCGCCGCGCCGAGCAGCAGGCGCAGCCGGAGCGAGGTGCGCGTCAATCCACCTTCCCGGTGAGCATATAGCCGAAGCCGCGCTGGGTCTCGATGATCCGGTTGCCCAGCTTGCGCCGCAGGCGGGCGACGATCGCCTCGACGGCATTGGTATCGTGGCCGTCGCTCGCGCCATAGAGATGGTCGGCGATCTCGCCGGCCGGAACGTGCCGGCTCTGCTGATGGCCGAGGAAGTTGAGCAGGCGATATTCGAGCTGCGACAATTGCACTTCGCGCCCGCCGAGCGCCGCCGTCATCCGCGCGGTGTCGATCGTCAGTTCGCCAGCGACGAGAAGCGGCGAGGAATGGCCCGCGGCGCGGCGCACGAGTGCCCGTGCGCGCGCGATCAGTTCGCCGATCGCGAAGGGCTTGGCCATATAATCGTCGGCGCCGGCGTTGATCCCTTCGACCTTTTCGGCCCAGTCGCCGCGCGCGGTCAGGATCAGCACCGGCATCGTCCGCCCGCCGCCGCGCCAGCGCTTGAGGACGCTGAGCCCGTCGAGGCGCGGCAGGCCGAGGTCGAGGATCGCGAGCGCATAATCCTCGACGTCCCCCTGGAACCAGGCGTCTTCGCCATTGCTGCAGCGATCGACGACGAAGCCCGCCGCGCCCAGCGCCCGCGCGACATCCTCGGCCAGATCGGGATCATCCTCGACGAGCAGCGCGCGCATCAATCATCCTCGATCTTTATGACGCTGCCGGTGCGGGCGTTGATCTCGACCTCACGGACCCGGCCCGAGGGCGTCAGGATCTTGACCTCATATTTGATGCCCCAGCTTTCATATTCGAGCTCGATCTTGACGACCTCGCCGGGTACCTTGGCCTGCGCGATGGCGAGCACACGCGGCAGCGGCAGCAATTCGCCGCGCTGGACGGCCTGGCGAATGGCGTCCTGTTCGGCGCGTTTGCGTTCGGCCTTGGTCTGGCCATGGTCGTGCGACTTTTCAAAGCCGTGGGCGATGGCGGGGACCGCGGCATAGCCGAGCGGCAGCGCGGCGATGGCGAGCAGGGTGAAGGCAGGAGTGAAACGCATCTTGGTGTCCTTTATCCGGTTCATGCCTCCTTTTACGAGTCGCTTGCTGATATCAGCCTGATAGCCGGTCGCGCAGCGTTCGCCGCACGCGCCGGGAAAGCGCCTTCCCCGGCGCAATTCCCGTGGCGGCAAAAAATTTTCGCCATGAGAAGAAGGAAAATCTCCTCCCGCGCCTCTTAGGGTGCAAGATAGGACATATGCAGGGGGAAGGAGAGGTCACGACGAAGGGCGTGAATGTCGAGCGGCGCCGCCGCATGGCTGCGTGGGTGACACAGCATGTCATTCCCCACGAGCGCGCCGTGCGCGCGTGGCTCGCGCGTCATGCGTCGCAGGAGGATGTCGACGACGTGATTCAGGAAAGCTATTCGCGGTGCGCCGCGCTGGATAGTGTCGACCATATCCAACGGCCGGAGGCCTATTTCTTCTCGATCGCGCGCAACTTGCTCGTCCAGCGCCTGCGCCGCGCCCGGATCGTGCCGATCGAGGCCTTTGCCGAGATCGACGCGTATCAGGACGACCTGCGCCCTTCGCCCGAGCGCGAGGCCGGCGGCCGGATCGACTATGACCGCATGCTCGCGCTGATAGACAGCCTGCCCGAGCGCCGCCGCCGCATCGTGCGGATGCGCAAGATCGACGGCTATTCGCAGCGCGAGATCGCCGAACGGCTCGGCGTGAGCGAGAGCGTCGTCGAGAATGAGATTTTCCGCGGCGTGCAGGCCGTCCAGCGCGCCTGGCGCGACGGCGAGGCGGAGGCCGAGGCGCGCCTGGCCGACGAGCGGGAGCAGCGGACATGACGCGGCGCAGCGCCAGCGACATCGACGTCGAGGCCGCGCGCCATGTCGCGCAGATGGACCGCGACGACTGGTCCGACGCGCAGGAAGGGGCGCTGCAAGAGTGGCTCGCGCTGGACCCGCGCCACCCCGGCGCGCTGCTTCGCGCGCAAGCGGCGTGGATGACGCTCGATCCCCCGCAACCCTCGCAATCCGTGTCGCAGGACGAGTCGGAACGGCCCGGATGGCTGAGCCGCCGAAAGCTGCTTGCAGGCGGCGGCGCCGCCGTCGCCGCGTCCTTCGCGGGCGCGCTGATGCTGGGCGGCGGGACGAGCTATGCGACCTCGGTGGGTGAAATCCGCCGCGTGCCGCTCGCCGACGGTTCGATCGCCGCAATCAATACCGCCAGCGCCATCGAGGTGAAGCTGGACGATGCGGCGCGCCACGTCCAGGTCGAACAGGGCGAAGCCTGGTTCCAGGTCGCCAAGGACAAGCAGCGCCCCTTCGTCGTCACCGCGGGCCGCGCCCGCGTCCGCGCGGTCGGCACCGCCTTTTCGGTGCGGCGGCGCGCGGGCGGCGCCGACGTGCTCGTCACCGAAGGCGAGGTCGAGATATGGGCCGACGGCGCCGAGGGGCACCGCGTCCGGCTGAGCGCCGGCATGCGCGTTTTTGTCGCCGAAAATGCAGCGATCGAACAGGTGCCCGCGGCGCCATCGGCGATCGACCGTGCGCTTGCATGGCGCAGCGGCAAGGTCGATCTCGCCGGCGACCGCCTCGACGGCGCCGTCGCCGAGTTCAATCGCTACAACCGCCGGCGCCTCATTGTCGCGGATCCCGCCATCGCCGGCGAGCGGCTCGACGGCCTGTTCCGTACCGACGATCCCGAAGGCTTCGCGCAGGCCGTCCACATCACCCTCGGCGTCCCGGTCGATCTGTCCGATCCGGCGCAAATCCGCATCGGTGGCGTGCCGCGTTAGGGTCATATGGGGGACGCGGTTTTCCCGCGTCTTCGTCACCCCGGCTTGATCCGGGGCCCCTGGCCTGTCCTTTCCTCAGGCGCGGCGCCTTTTTATTTCGCACAAAGGCACAAAGACACGAAGAGGTCGCGTTTGCCGCAAAGCGGCTTTCCTTTCCAGCCATGGGACCAGCCGCATCGTCGGCAGGCGAAAAGGGCCTGTCGGCCCAAGCCGTTTTCTTCGTGTCTTTGTGCCTTTGTGCGAAAATTAACTGGCGCTGTTCTGGCGGGCGAGCGCAGACCATGGATGCCGAAACAAGTTGGCGCGGGGATCATCGCCAAAAACTTTCCGCCGGGCTGAAGGAAATTCGCGGTTCGGGACTCTTGAAAGGTCGAAGGCGCCGAAAAGGAGCGCCCGATATGGGAGGGAGATATGGGGATGGGAATCAGCCGCAGCGCGTTCATGGCCACGACGGCGATCGTCTGCGTCGCGACCGCGACGCCGGCCTTGGCGCAGGCCAAGAGTTTCGACGTTCCGGCGCAGTCGGCGACCACCGGCATCGCCGAACTCGGGCGACAGGCCGACGTCCAGATCGTCGCCGCGCGCAGGGATACCCAAGGCAAGCAGGTTAACGCCGTCCGCGGCGACATGACGGTGGAACAGGCGCTCGCGGTGCTGCTGAAAGGCACCGGACTGGTCGCCCGCCGCACCGGGGAGCAGACCTGGTCGGTCGTTCGCGCCGCCGAGCCGCAGGCCGCCGCCGACGATGATAACGCCCGCGCTGGCGAAATTGTCGTCACGGCGCAAAAGCGCGTCGAAAAGATTCAGGACGTACCGATCGCCATTTCGGCTTTCAGCGGCGAGGCGCTGGCGGCGCAGAAGGTCGAAGGCGGCTTCGACCTGATGAAGGCAGTTCCGAACCTGACCTTTTCCAAATCCAACTTCTCCAGCTATAATCTGTCGATCCGCGGTATCGGAACCAAGGCGGTTTCCACGACCACCGATCCGGGCGTCGCGGTCAGCTTCAACAATACGGCATTGATCCACAATCGTCTGTTCGAGCAGGAGTATTTCGACGTCGAGCGAGTCGAGGTGCTGCGCGGTCCGCAGGGCACGCTTTACGGCCGCAACGCAACTGCCGGCGTGGTCAATATCATTTCGGCCAAGCCCGAGCTTGACCATTTCAAGGGCAGCATCAAGGGCGAGGTCGGCAATTACAACAGCCGGCGGCTGGTCGGCATGCTCAATGTGCCGCTGGTCACCGATATCCTCGGGGTGCGCCTCGCGGGGTCGATGACGCAGCGATCGGGCTACGATTATAATTCGGTGACGAAGAACCGGGTTAACGGCCGCGATCTCTGGTCGACCCGTCTGACAGTCGGCTTCGAACCGAGCAGCAACTTTCGCGCCAATTTCATCTGGGAGCATTTCCAGGAGAAGGATAATCGTTCGCGCACGGGCAAACAGCTCTGCCACCGCGACGATGGTCCGGACATCGTCGGTTCGACGCCGGTGGTGACGGACCCGAACGATCCCTATGCCTCGGTGATCCGCCAAGGACTGTTCAGCACCGGATGCAAGGCAGGAAGCCTGTACGACGAGGGCGCTTTTGGGACCCCCAACGGACTGGCGCTGGCGGCGGTCAGCGCGCTGATCCGGCTCAACAACACCTATTCGCTCGGCCGCGATGCCGACGGCAATTATGTCGGATTGCTCAACCCCGAAGATCCCTATGGCGGCATGGCGCAATCGCACGACCTACGCGAAATCGCTTCGTTCAATGATCCCCGCTATCGTGCCAAAGCCGACGTCTTAGAACTGAACGCCGAGCTGGACCTGGGGCCATCGCTGACGCTGTCGTCGCAGACTGCCTATAACAAGGATGGCGTCTATTCCTTTCAGGATTTCAATCGCTTTAACACGGTGCCCGTGTTCAACGACACTAGTCTGATGGTCGAGGATCATGGTGTGGGGCCGGTCGGCTTTCGCGGCGTGACGCCGGGCGGCGTGTTCTGCGATCCCCAAATCGGCTGTTCGAAGACCATCGGCACATTCGACGTGTCTTCTTCCTATTCGAAACAATTTTCGCAGGAGTTACGGCTTCAGTCCTCCTTTGATGGCCCCTTCAATTTCAGCGTCGGCGCGAACTATACGTGGTTCAAGACGATCGACGAATATATCATCATGAGCAATGTGTTCACCGCGCTCGCCATGTCGCAGCCGTTGAACCAGACGGGTGACCAGACGACGTGCGCCTATAGCAATTTCGTGCTGGCCGCGGCCTCTCCGTTGGCGCCCATTCGCGATTCCTTCTGCGTCTATATCGACCCCAACCCGGTCGAGACGATGGATGGCGACGGGCATAATTATTTCCGCAGTTCCAACCCCTACAAGCTCAATTCCTATGCCGCGTTCGGGGAAGCCTATTACAATATCAACCCCGACCTGAAGCTGACGGCGGGGCTTCGCTACACGCGCGACAAGAAGGTCTTTACGCCAGTGCCCAGTCAGTTGCTGATGGCGCCCAATATCGTCGGCGGCGGCATTACCGGTACCGGATATCCAACCCTGCCCGACCTCAAGCTGACATGGGGTGAATTTACTGGCCGCCTCGGTCTCGACTGGAAAACGCGCCTGAACTTTACCGATCAGACCCTGCTCTATGCCTTCTATTCGCGCGGCTACAAGGGAGGCGGGATGAATCCACCCAGCCCCGGCTTCGCGACCCCCGAGGAAATGATCGAAGCGGGCGTTCTCGATCAGGCGACCTACGATCAGTTCAACGCGTTTCCCGGCATATTTCCGATCCTGCGCCTGACCGGCGTCGAATATGGCCGGACCTTCAAGCCCGAATATGTCAATTCGTTCGAGATCGGCATGAAGAACACGCTGCTTGGCGGCCGGATGACGATCAACCTCAGCGCCTTCCTCTATGACTATAAGGATTATCAGGTTTCGCAGATTCGTGACCGTACTGCGGTGAACGAGAATTTCGACGCTCTGCTGTGGGGCGGGGAATTGCAGTTCGAATATGAGCCGGTACGCAACCTGCGCTTCAACGCCAATGTCGGATATCTCTCTACCCGTATCGGCGACGGCGAATCGTCGATCGACATCATGAACCGCACCAACGGCAATCCCGACTACACCGTCTTCAAACCTTGGGTTCAGTTGCCGTCCAACTGCGTGGTGCCAACAGCAGTTGCGGAGAGCTGGCTCAACAGCACCGCCACGACAGGGCAGGATTTCGCGGTCTGCGGCGGCATCGGCGGGATATTGGGCGGCTTCCTGCGGCCTCCGATCGACCCCGCTACCGGCTTGGCTTATGACCAGGCGAACTATCCGGAACTCAACGGGGGTGCGGGTCTCAAGACCGACCTGTCGGGTCACGAATTGCCCAATTCCCCACATTGGACCGTCAATATCGGCGCCGAATATACAATTCCCTTTGGCACCGACTGGAACGCGACGATCCGTGGCGACGCCTATTGGCAGGCGAAGAGTTGGGCGCGCGTTTATAATTTCAGTCCCTACGACCGGCTGAAGAGCTGGACCAATTTCAACCTGTCGCTCCGCGTCGACGGTCCCGACGACCTGTCGATCGAAGCCTATGTGAAGAATGTCTTCAACTCGACGCCGATCACCGATGCCTTCCTGAACAGCGACGATGCGGGGCTGACGACCAACGTCTTCACCCTCGATCCCCGCATCATCGGATTCAGCATCGCCAAGAAATTCTAGGTCCTCTCCACCCGCTGGGGGAACGACCTCGGGCCGATGCCTCGCTTGCTCCCGGGCAAGCATCGGCCCGGTTTTTTCGGACCGGCAGGCAGTCTCTCGCACTCCCTCCCCTGAGGGATAACTGGCCGCCGTCCCGTCCTTTCCGGAGCGGGCGGCGGTCTTCTTGCGTGCGGGATGCAAGGTCGGCCGCAGGCGCAACGACGCCCGCTCCGGTCTGTCCCTGGTCGGCCATTCGCGTCGGCATGCCGCCTTTCAGAATCTGCCCTCGAACGTCAGGCCGATCATCCGCGGTTCGCCGAGCAGCGCCTGCAGGCGGCCGGCATTTTCATACTGATAGTCGTAATAATGGTCGTCGAAGATATTCGCCGCGACCAGATAAGCGCCGAAATTCCCGTTGCTATATCCGACCTTGGCATTGACGAGAGTGCGCGAGGGCACGTCGCGGCCAAGATTCTGGTCGATGACGTTCTGGAACTGCGCGCCGCGATAATTGGCGTTGACGTTCAGCGATATTCCATTCGGGTGGCGCCAGTCGAAGCCTGCGGCGGCGGTCCATTTCGGCGCGCCCGAAAAAGCGTTGCCCGCCAGGTCCTGCGCCTGTCCGTTCTGAACGGTGAAGTCGAGGAACTTGCTGTTGGCATAACCGACCGACCCATAGAGGTTCAGACGATCGGTCGCCTGGAGATTGCCTTCGACCTCGAAGCCCCAGACGCGCGACTTGCCCGCGTTCTGCGTCTCATAGTCATAGACATTCTCCGACAGTTGCACCGTGACCTGCTGGTCGGTCCAGTCGATATAGAAGGCGTTGGCATTGAGCGTCAGGCGGCGGTCGAACCACTGGGTTCGCAGCGACAGCTCGTAGTTCCACGTATATTCGGGATCGTAGGAAAAGGCATAAGCCTGTCCGGGGTTGATGCCGCTGCCGCCGGAGCGGTAACCGCGCTGGACGATCGCGCTCAGCGTCTTGTCGGGCGCAACCTCCCACGACACGCCGCCCTTCGGCAGGAACGCCTTGTATGTCGTCGTGCGCTGCGGCCCCGAACTGCTTGCATTGTCGACGTCGGTGAGCAGCAGGCCGTTCACCGTCTGCACGACCAGGCCGAACAGCGGATCGATCTGGCCATAGAAGGCAGGATCGGGAAGCACCGTGTTGAGCGTCACGTCGTTCTCGTTGCGCACCTTCTGCTTCTCGCGATCATAGCGGAAGCCCGCGAGCAGCTTGAGCCCCGGCGCGACCTCCCAGCTTGCGTCGCCGAACAGCGCCTGCGTCTGGATGTCGAACGGATAGAGCTGCAGCGAGGAGATGAAGACACGCTCGGGATAGACCGCGCGTACCTGCTGCGCGAGATCCAGCGCGGGGGCCGGGTCGAGGCCCGCGCCGCCCTGTGCCGGCGGCAGCGCGAGGAAGCCGGCGACGCGCTGGGTCAGGCCGAGGTCCTGGTCGAGATCGAGGCTGAAGGTGCTCGTCGCCCGATAGTCCGGATTCCTGTGGTGCGAATAATAGGCGCCGATCAGGCCCTGCAACGCACCGGTGTCGAACGTCAGCCGGATTTCCTGGCTGAAGATCTTCTGGTTCGTCGAATATTCGCCATAGGCCTCGTCCTCGCGGCGAAGATCGCCGTCATAGGTCGAAAAGGTCTTGAGGTGGTTATAGGTGCTGATCGACGACAGGGTGAAGACATCGCCGAGCGGCAGCGACGCATCGAGCGTGAAGAGGTCGGTGCTCGTCTTCGTATAGGTGTCGCGGTTCGCCTCGACCGTGCGGCGTTTCCAGCTGTTCGGGAGATCGGTGAAGGTATAGCCGCGCCCGTCATTCCCGAAATGGCGGTCGCGCAGATAGGAGGCGACGACCTTGAGCCCGTCGGCGCCCCACGGCGTGAACAGCAGCTTGCCGCGCAGCACCTCGCTATGCGACTTGGCATAGTCGCCGCCGGCGAAACTGTTCTCGATCAGGCCGTCGCCGCGTGCGATCTCGCCCGCGACGCGGAAAGCGAGCACGTCGGGGACGATCGGTCCGCCGACCGCAGCGGCGACGCGATATTCGCCGTCGGCGTCGGTGATCATCGCGCGCGCCTTGCCCTTCCAGTCGAAGCTGGGGTCGGCGGTCCTCAGGATGATCGCGCCCGCGAGCGCGTTGCGGCCCTGCAGCGTCGACTGGGGGCCGCGGAGGATTTCGACCTGCTCGAGATCCCAAAGATCGAGCGGCCCGCCGCCGCTGGCTTCGCGGGGGAGCGGTGATCCGTCGAGATAGACCGTCGCAAGGTCGCCGAGCCCCGTGCCGGAGACGTTGGTGCTGGAAATCCCGCGGATGTTGAACCCGGACTCGGCAAAGGTCGACGACAGGTTCGCGGTGCGATCGATCAGGTCATAGACGCTGACGAGATTCTGCCGGTCGATCTCTTCGGCAGTGAAAACCTTCACGCTCGTCGGCGTGTCCTGCAGGGTGCGATCGAATTTCAGACCGGTGACGACGATCTCGTTGCTGTCGGCGCCGATATCGGCACTCGCAGCGTCCATCGCGGCTTCCTCTGCGTGAACGGGCATCGACGCGCCGGCGAGCAGAAGTGCCAGCAGCTTGATCGTCTTGGTCATCATACTACCCCCTGGTTGAGCGCGGCGGCTATTGATATTGCGAATGAGAGTCAATAGTGAAGCAAGCAACATCGCAAGGGGGACATATGGAAGACAGCTCGCCGATAGGCCCGGCATTGCTGATTGCCGTAGCGGCAGGCGTGGGCGTGTGGATGCTGTTGCGCTCGTGGCGCGGCAAGCAGCAGGATCGTCGGCTGGTGTGGAGCGGCTGGCTGCTGATCGCGGCGGCGCTCGTCTGGCCGGCTTCGTTGCTCGGTCCCGCGCGCGGTCCTTTCATCGCGCTCGCGCTGGTTTCGACCGTCGCGCTCGGCGTGGTGGCGTCCAATTACAGTGTCCGTCAGGCAAGGGCGCGCGCGGCCCGCGAAAGCCTTGCGCCCGAGCCTTCCGACCGTGCGACGACGAAGGGACGCGAGACGCTGCGCTGGCTGCTCGCGGGGCCGATCGGCATGATCGCCGCGATGGGCGTCGGCATCGCCTGGGCCGCGCTCGTTCCCGGCGAACCGCAGACGCGGCTCGTCGTCGGCGGGTTGATCGTTCCCGTCGTGTGGGGCGCCTGCATGGCGTGGACGCTCGCCGACAACCGCATCATCCGCGCGACCGCGGTGCTCGTCGGCGTCGCGCTCGTCAGCTTCACCGCCGCCATATGGAAGGGCTTCGCATGACCGCCGCCACGCCGAATCCCGCAAAGCCGGCGAAGAAGCCGAAGGACCTGATGTCGCGCATCCCGGCGGGTTTCGTCCGCGCGGTGCTTCGCGGACACAGTTCGCTGGGGCTCGCCTTCGCGGCGCTCATCTACCTGATCTGCCTGTCGGGCAGCATCGCGGTCTTCGCGCAGGAATTCCAGCGCTGGGAAAGCGCGTCGGCGCCGCAGGTCACTCGCGCGACGCCCGACGCGGTGCAGACCGCGTTCGAGGGTGCGATCGCCGCAGGCGGGAAGGGCGTCGAACATGTCTATATCACCCTGCCGACCGCCGATTTCCCGCGGCTGCTCCTCTATGTCGATGCCGCCGAGGATCGCGAGTTCCTTGCCGACGCGCACGGCAGGCTCGTCTCCGGCAAGGAATTCGCCTGGACCACATTCATCACGCGGCTGCACATCAACCTCCACCTGCCGCGCACCTGGGGCGGATTCCTCGTGGGGCTGATCGGCGTGGCGCTGCTGTCGTCGCTGATCTCGGGCATCCTCGCGCACCCGCGCATCTTCCGCGATGCCTTCCACCTCCGGCTCGGCGGGTCGAAGCGGCTGCAGGAGGCCGACCTTCACAACCGGCTCGGCGTCTGGGCGCTGCCCTTCCACATCATCATCTCGCTGACCGGCGCCTTCCTCGGGCTCACGACGATCATCGTCGGGGTACTCGGCATGGCGATGTTCAACGGCGACGTGGGCAAGGTCTATTCGCTGTTTCTGCCCACCCCGCCCGTCGACGATCCGCGCCCGGCACCGGCGCTCGACCTGCGACCCATGTTCGCGAAGCTGCCGCAGGATGGCGGCCGGCTTACCTATATCTTCACCGAGCATCCGACCGAGATGGGCGGCGCGGCGCTGTTCAACGTCGAGCAGCCTGACCGCATGGCGGGAGTCGACAGCTATGCCTTCCGCCGCGATGCGACGATCTACAACGAAGGGAAGGCGCGCGACAATAATCTCGGCGAGGACCTGCTCGGCGGTATGGGCCAACTCCATTTCGGGTGGTTCGGCGGTGGGGTCGTCAAGATCGTCTATTTCGCGCTCGGGCTCGGTCTCACCTATCTCGCCGCAAGCGGGGTGAACATCTGGCTCGCGCGGCGGCGCGACAAGGGCCGCCCGGCGCCCGTCTGGGAACGCGTATGGAGCGCCACCATATGGGGCCAGCCCGCGGCAATCGCGCTCGCGGCAGTCGGGAGCCTGATCACCGGCGAAGCGGCGATGGCGATCGGGCTGTGGGCCGGCCTGTCGGTGATCAGCTGGCTGCTTGCTTTCCGCCGCGATGCGGGATGGCTGGGCAGGATCGGCCGGATCTCTACCGGGGCGTTCATGCTGCTGGCGGTGGCGGTCCACCTGATCGTGCGTGGCGGAACGACGTCGGTCGATGCGGTTGCCTGGATCGTCAACGCGGGTTTCCTGACCGGCGGCCTGGCGCTGCTGTCTCCCGACCTCCGGCGAAAGGCGAAACCCCGTCTCTCTGCGGCTGCTGACCAGCGCGGTTGAAAATCTGCTGTTGCCGATGGAGGATTGAAGCCGACGGTCCGCACCGGGGGGTGGCGACCCATATCTTCGTACAGCGTCGCTATGCTTCCCGTAGAATGGCCGAGGCCCCTTCTTGGACGCATTTTGTCACCGGATCACCGGGACAAACTTCATGCGAGCCGAACGCCAAACCCATTCGCGCACCGGTCGGATAAGCGGCCGGAGATATGCGCTCCCCTTATTGAGGGACGATATGGATTTCCGCCCCTTGGTGCTCGCGCTCGGGTGCTGCGCATGGGCTTTGCCAGCGACCATCTCGCCCTTCCTTGTCGTCGCCGTCGTCGCCTTTGCGATTCTCGGCCCGGTGTCGGGCGACGTCGGCGAAAGGAAGCCATTGTGGAGACGCGGATCGCTCTTCGATGCGCCCTTCGCGGTGTTTGAAACCATGATCACGCTCGCGGCGCTTTCGATGCGCCTCTCGCCGATCGAACGCGACTTTGTCGCTGCCAGCCTGTTCACGCTGGCGTGCCGGTTTCGGATGCCGGGGCGGGGCGCGCGCTGATTTCGGCAAAGTCCCGTCGGCTTGCCCTGTTCCAAGGAATAGATCGGCCTTGCCTTTGGTGTGTCGCGGCTAGCCACCCGCACGATAGGCGATCGCCGCGCCGTTCGCGATGCTCCGATTCATCCACCGAAGCCTGTTGAGGAGACATCGCATGGCACAGCAAATCGTCATTATCGGAGCCGGCTTTGCCGGACTGTTGGCCGCTCTTTCGGCCGCGCGTCTGCGCGACGAGAAAGGCGCTTCTCCCGCGGATTTGAGAATCACGGTCGTTGCGCCCGAGCCGGCCCTGATCGTCCGGCCGCGGCTTTATGAACGAGATCCGGCATCGATGGCCGCGCCGCTTGGCGCGCTGTTCGCGGCGACCGATGTCGACTTCCACGCGGGTTGGGTCGACACGATCGACGCCGACAACGGAAGGATCGGCGTTAAAAGCGCCGATGGACGTATCGATATCCTCCCTTATGATCGCCTGATCGTCGCCGCGGGAAGCCACGGCTTTCAACCGTCGATCCCCGGGCTTTCGGATTTCGCGCACAGCGTGACGGATCGTGATGGCGCGGTCGCGCTCGACAAGCACCTGCAGGCTCTTGCGGAGAGACCCGAATCCCCTGCGCGCAATACGGTCGTGGTCGGCGGCGGCGGCTTCACCGGGCTCGAAGTGGCAACAGAAATGCCGGACCGGCTGCACGAAATTCTGGGGCGGGATACGCCGGTGCGCGTGGTGATCGTGGAATCAGGGCCGTGTGTCGGTCGTGACATGGGCGACGAACCGCGCCCCTATATCGAGGCGCGGCTGCGCGAGCTGGGCGTCGAAACGATCGTCGGTTCGGGTATCGCGGGGCTCGACGAGCGCGGCGTCACGCTCGACAATGGCGAGCGGATCGAAACGGACACGGTGATCTGGTCGGCGGGCATGCGCGCGTCCCCGTTGACCGCTCAATTGTCCGCGGAGCGCGACAATCTCGGCCGGATTATCGTCGACCCCGATCTGCGCGTGCCCGGTGCGCCGCATATTTTCGCCACCGGCGATACCGCCAAGGCCGCAACCGACGACAAGGGCAATTTTTCGCTGATGTCGTGCCAGCATGCGCGCCGGCTGGGCGCATTCGCCGGCCATAATGCCGCCGCTGACCTGCTGGGCGAACCGGCACTCCCCTATGACCAGCCGTCCTATGTCGTATGCCTCGACCTCGGCCCCGACGCCGCGATCTTCACCCGCGGATGGTCGCCCCGCACGGTGGAACTCACGGGCGGCGAGGCCAAGAAGGTCAAGATGGAGGTCAACACCGTGTGGATTTATCCGCCGGCGGCGGAACGGGAAGCGGCCTTCCGGAATGCGTTCGAGGCGCGCACCGTCGACTTCTGAAGGCGTTTCTAGCATCGGCGGTTGCCGGGACGAACGCGACCGTTCGTCCCGGCATTTTCCTGTCAGCTTCGGATGAAGGTCAGCATGTCCGTGTTGATCACCGCCGCATGGGTCGCCGCCATGCCGTGCGGATAGCCGTCATAGGCCTTTAGCACGCCCTTTACGAGCAACGCGGTCGATAGCGGCGCGGAATCCGCGAAGGGCACGACCTGGTCGTCGGTTCCGTGCATGACGAGTGTCGGCACCGTGATCCTTTTCAGATCTTCGGTGAAGTCGGTTTCCGAAAAGGCCTTGATGCAGTCGTAATGCGCCTTGGCACTGCCGACCATGCCCTGGCGCCACCAGTTCCGGATCAGGCCCTGGCTGACTTTCGCGCCGTCGCGGTTGAAGCCGTAGAAGGGACCCGAGGCGATATCGAGATAGAATTGCGAGCGGTCCTCGGCCAGCGCCTTGCGAAACCCGTCGAACACCTCGATGGGAAGCCCGCCGGGGTTGTTCGCCTTCCGGACCATGACAGGGGGCACCGCTCCGACCAGGATCAGCTTCGCGATCGCGCCGGGTCTGGCGCGCGCGGCATAATGCACGGCCTCCCCGCCGCCGGTCGAATGGCCGATATGCACCGCGCCTTTCAGGTCGAGCGCGGCCACCAGCGCGGTGACGTCCGCGGCATAGGTATCCATCTCGTTGCCGTTGTCGGTCTGGGTCGAACGGCCATGACCGCGCCGGTCGTGGGCGATGACCCGGTAACCCTGCGCGAGGAAGAAGAGGAGCTGGTTGTCCCATTCGTCGGCGGTCAGCGGCCAGCCGTGATGGAAGACGAGCGGCCGCGCGTCGCGCGGTCCCCAGTCCTTGTAGAAAATCTGTGCGCCATCGGCGGCGGCGATGAAGTTCATCGAATTCGCTCCTTGCTTTGCTGTGGGGGGAATCGCGCCAAGGCCCGTAGCCGGCCAACTCACGCCGCTTGTCAGCACCGAGGCGCCGCCGGCAACGACGAACGCCCGGCGATCGACCATGAAATCGTGAAGCAGGGACATGCTGTGATCCTTCGCGCTGAGCCGGTTCCGCATGGATGTATTTGGGGCGGAGCGGCCCTGCCCGGGATAAGCCATCCCCGCAGATTCACGATTATGCGAGGGATGCGTCCACGCTATGCGAAGGTAGGGGAGACCCCGACAGCTGGCCTTCGCTGCCCTTCGCCACAGGCAGGGTAAAGGTGAAGCGCGCACCGAGGGTCCCGCTATTTTCGACTCGAAGGCAGCCGCCATGGGCCTCGACGATGGAACGGCAGATCGCGAGCCCCATTCCCATGCCCTGAGCCTTCGTCGTAAAAAAGGCCTCGAAGGCGCGATCGGGTTCGGCCAGTCCGGGGCCGGTATCGGTGATGGCGATGCGTACGCTTGCGTCGTCTGATGCCGCCTCCAGCCGCAACTGCCGCTGGTCCATTGGCATATCGGCCATCGCTTCGATCGCGTTGCGGACGATGTTGACGAGCACCTGCTGAATCTGGACCGGATCGATCGCAACCGGCGGCAGACCTTGCGCGAGCCGGATATCGAGCAGAATCCGGCAGCGCGCGAGTTCCTCGGCGAGAAGCTCGCGAACCTCCTCCACGAGCGGAGCGAACGCCGATGGCGTCCGCGGGCCGGCGGTTCGGCTGAAGAGTGCGCGGACATGGCTGACGATATCGGCGGCGGACTGGGCATTTCGATCCACTCGCTCGATGATGGTCCGGGCGCGCTCTACATTCGGCGGGTCCGCGGCGAGCCAGCGTCGGCAGGCTTGGGCGTTGGTCATGATCGCCGCAAGCGGCTGGTTCACCTCGTGCGCGATCGAGGCCGAGAGCTCCGCGAGGCTCGCCGCCTCGCTGGCTCTTGCCAGCTTGTCCTGTGCCTGCCGCAATTCGTCCTGCGCGCGGACCTGATCCTCGATATCGAGGCACACGCCGTTCCATTGTACGATCGCGCCGTCTTCGCCCCGCATCGCGGCGATGCGGGTTTCGACCCAGCGATAGGCCCCGTCGAAACGGCGCTGCCGATGGGTCAGGGCATAGGCGCTGCCGGTGCGCAGCGAGTGCGCAAAGCGTTCGTTCACCCGGTCGAGGTCGTCGGGGTGGATCACCGCGTCGAGGATGCTTCGCAGCCGCGATACGCGGGGTGTATCCTTCCCGGCGACGTCGAAGCCGAAAAATTCCCGCAGACGGCGGCTGAAATAGATCGGCTCGCCTGCCGGGGTCATGCACCAGATGAGCGCCGGCGCGGTTTCGACCAGTTCGCGCAACGAGCGTTCGCTTTCGCGCAGGGCATCGTCGGTCTTTCGGAAGACGTCGATATCGAAGCCGGTGCCATACCAGCCCGTGATGCGGCCATTTCCCGTCAGCACCGGACGGATCGCAAAGCGATGCCAGACATAGTCGCCGCTCGCGCGCAGGACACGATATTCGTGGTTGAATGGTTCGCCGGCGCGCATGCAGCGCCGCAGCTCGGCGGCGGCACGTTCATAATCGTCGGGATGCACGCCATTCTTCCAGCCAAGGTCGCCGCCATCGAGGAAGGCCCCGCCGCCCAGCGGGGCGTTGAAGTCCTCCAGCGTCATCGCGAGCGATGCCTGCGCCATCGGAGTGGCGTAGGTGAATTGCCCCTCGGCATCGAAAGCGAAGGCCGAGCCGTAGACATCCTCGATGATTTTCGCCGCGCGCACGGCATCCGCGGTTTCCCCGAATGACGCGGCACGCGTCCAGGCGTCGTCCGGCCCGTGAATCAGCGGCGCGACGTCGACGCGAGCGGAGTAGGCGGGATCGGCGCGATATTCGCGCCAACGCCATGTGCCCCCCGGTTCGCGCTGGCGATAGCTGACGACCTGCGGCACGCCGCTGCAGAAGGCTCGCGCTTCGGCCTGCGCGATGGCTTCGCGGTCGTCGAGGTGGACCCGGCCCGGCGCGTCGTCGTGGGTCTGGATGCCGCGCCTTCGGACAAGCGTTCCGATGGCGATGCCGATGCCGATCCCGGCGAACAGGCCGACCGGCTCGATCATGCCACCGGGCGGGCGGGCGGCAGTGCGACGCGGAATTCGGCGCCGCCGCCGGGATGGTTGGAAGCCGACACGGTGCCGCCATGCGCGGCGACGATCGACTGACAGATGGCGAGCCCGATGCCCATGCCCTGTGCTTTCGTCGTGAAGAAACCGTCGAAGATACGGTCGAGATGATCGGGCGCAATTCCCGGCCCGCGGTCGCGCAGGGTAAGGACCACGGCCCCCGCCGCGTTGGTTGCGGTGGCGATCAGGATTTCGCGCTCGGCCTCGTCCAGCCCTTCGACCGCCTGCACCGCATTGATCAGCAGGTTGACGATCACCTGCTGGACCTGGATGCGGTCGCCGACGACCGGTGGCAGGCCGCGAGCATAGGCGGTGGTCACGCGGATGGCCTGCGTCTCGATCTCGTGGTGGACGAACAAGAGGCTTTCCTGAACGACCTCGTTGAGCGCGAGCGGCACGGGCTCGGGCGCCTGCTTGATCGCCATGCCGCGGATGCGCCGGACGATATCGTCGGCGCGGCGCGCGCTGGCCGCGATGCGCGCGGTTAGTTGGGCGACCTTGCCGATGTCGGGCTCCTCGCGCGCAAGCCAGCGCAGGCTCGTTTCGGCGTTGGTCATGATCGCCGCGAGCGGCTGATTGACCTCATGGGCGATCGAGCTGGTAAGCTCGCCGAGCGTCGAGATGCGCGCGGCATGGCTGAAATCCGCCTGAAGCTGCCTGAGCTGGGTTTCCATGCGCAGGCGCTCGGTCACGTCCTCGAGGCTGAAGATGGTGGTATCGAGCTCAAGCAGCGGTTCGGGATAGGTGACCGAGAAACGGACATCGAGCACGCGGCCGTCGAGCGTGCGGATTTTCATGAGCTCGCTGTAATTCTTGCGTCCGCTGAACCGCCCGATCATCACCCGGCGCAGCGAATCCGGGCTCTCGGCGAACAGGTAGCCGACGGGCCGGATCAGGTCCTGCACATCCGCGCCGCCGATGAGTTCGATCGCACTGCGATTGACGTCGGTGACCGGAACGCTGGTCGCGGCCAGCTCGACGAGCGCGGGATGATCGTCGAGATAGTGCGCGAAGTCGGTAACCCCGCGCGAGCGCAGCTCGGCGTAGATCTTGCCCATGTGGCTGGCATCGACCTGCCAGAGCGCCACCGGCATATAATGGACGAGCTTGCGATAGCGCGCCTCGCTCGCGCGCAGGAACGGATAGGAGCGATCGTCGTCCGCCGCACCGTTCACGGTGATGAACAGGCGTCCCGGCCGATCGGCGCCCGCGCGCCACACGGTGACGAGCGGATCGCGCAGGATGCCGTCGGAGGCGAGACTGCGGCGACTCCGTCCCTCGCCGGTATCGAGTGCATCGACGATGAGCTCGGCGAGGATCGTCCGGCTCGCCACCGGCCAGAAAGCCGCAACCGACTGGCCCGCCATCAGCGCGCGGCCGCGATTGCCGCCCACCAGCCGCGCCGTCCGCTCATTGACCTCGACGATCCGCGCGGTCTCGACAAGGCTGCGATGGAGATCGCCAAGCCGGGCCTGGTCGGCGCGGCCGGAGCATCGGGCGATGCGGGCGAGGATTTCGGCGGCCGGCGTGACGTCGATTTCCCAGCTCGCGGCCATCAGCCGATCGGGGACCGGCCCTTCCGCCATCTCTCCGGGTCTGGCATCCGGCGCCGGCCGCGCATATTCCACGACATTGCGGGGTGTTCCGGCCTTATCGTAGCGCACGTGCCGCCGCACCTCGGCAGGCCGTATCCCGCCATTGCGTGTACGCCGCCGGATACGCCCCTCCCACGCGCCTTCCTGCAGCAGCTGCGACCAGATGCGCGTGTCGTCGTCGGCCGGCGAGAGGCTGGCGATATCGCTTCCCCGAACCGCCTGCGCGGGCCAGCCGAAAAGCCGTTCGGCGGCGGGGTTCCAATAGCCTATCCGGCCTTGCGGATCGAGGATGACGATGCTTTCCGATGCGAGTTCGGCGATCCCCGTCTCGTCCTGCGCAAGGGGATCGAGCAGTGCTTCGGTCACCGCCGGGCGTCCGGTCCGGCATTTCCGATTGCCGCCGAAAGCGCGCCGAGCAGACGCTCGTCGGTGACGGGTTTCGCAAGCCACGCCCGCGCGCCGAGCGCAAGCGCATGCGCCCGCGTCGTTTCGTCGAGCACCGAGGAAAGGACGACGACGGGCAGGGCGCCGCCATCATCCCGCAGTCGCTCGATCAGATCGATCCCGCTCATGCCCGGCATGCGGATGTCGGTGACGAGGCAATCGAAATGACGGGTTTCACGCGCGTCGAGAAAGTCCGCCGCGCTTTCGAAGCATCGGCAGGCGAACCCCGAGACCATCAGCAGGTCGCCCAGGGCTTCGCGGACAGCTTCGTCATCATCCACGATCGCGACGGTCGGCATATGGGGCAAGGGGCGACATCCTCTTTCACGCGGCCTCCGGGGCCGATGCCGCCAATGTCGCCCAACGTGCAAGCCATTATAACCATACCAAGGATTAGGTCCTGACCCTCAGGCCGCGGCGGATTCGCGAACCTCCGCGGGCAGTTTTTCCCAGGCGCGGATCAGTTCGCCGACCGACGCGGCCTGCATCTTGCGCATCACATTGCTGCGATGCAGCTTCACGGTAATCTCGGTGATGCCCAGGTCATAGGCGATCTGCTTGTTCAGCCGGCCCATCGCGACCTCGCGCATGACCTGCGTCTCGCGGGGCGTCAGCGTCGCATAATGCTCGACATGCTTTCGGACGATCCGCGCGTGCGCCCGATCGGCGATATCGCGCTCGATCCCCGCGGTGACGGCGTCGAGCAACGTCTGGTCGCGCACGGGCTTGGTCAGGAAATCGACTGCCCCCGCCTTCATCGCCTGGACCGACATCGGAATATCGCCGTGCCCGGTCAGGAAGACGATCGGCTTGGAAATCCCGGCCGCCGCAAGATGCTGCTGAAGATCGAGGCCGCTCGATCCCGGCATGCGCACGTCGAGGACAAGGCAGCCCGCGCGATCGAGCAGCGGCGAGTCCATCAGATCGCGCGTCGAGGCGCAGCATTCGGCCTCGATCCCGACCGACAGCATCAGCTCGCTGATCGCGGTGCGGACCTCCTCATCATCGTCGACGACGAACACGAGCGGGGCTTCCTCCTCGGCGGCGGGGCTGATCATCATCGCATGTCCTTCGCTTGCGCCGGCCGCGCATGCCGCGCCGCGATCCGCCGGTCGAACCAGGCTCTGGTCCCGGCACCGAATTCGGCCGGCGCCTTGCGGTCGAGCCGCCCGCCGATATCCGCGAGCGTCTCGCTCGCCAGCGCATCGCGCATGGCTTTTTCCGCCTTGAGCATGACCGCGTGAATCGAGCAGACACCGCGCGTCGCCCACTCGGGCGCGTCCCCGTCGAACAGCGGGCAGCGCGTGCGAACTTCCTGACAGTCGAACAGCGGCTTGCGCCCCTCGATCGCATCGACCAGCTCGAGCACGCTGATCGCCTCGGCCGGCCGCGCGAGCCGGTAGCCGCCGCGCACGCCTTCGGCGGCCGTGACGATCCCGGCCTTCTCGAGCTTCGCGAAGATCTTGGCGGCAAAGCTTGGCGAAACTCCCTGGAATTCCGCCAGGTCGCGCGCGCTGCGCGGCGCCTCGCCCGCGTCGATCAGGCCCAGCAGGCAATGCAGGCCATATTCCACGCTCGCTGTCAGGTGCGCCATAACGCGGAGTATATTTATCCGCGTTTGGCAAGGCAAGGGATTCCTCCCCTGCCTTGCCCGTATCGCGACGCCGCGCTGGAATGGGGCCGCAACGGCCGCCATCGGCTCAGAAATGCCAGGCGACGCCCGCGAGGACCTGGTGCCGGTCCCATCGGGTGCCGCTGCCGCCAAGGTCGCTGTAGCGATATTCGACGCGCGCCGAGATGCGATCGGTGATTGCGCGCTCGACGCCGCCGCCGACCGACCAACCGTCGAGATTGTCCTTGCCGCCGCGTGGGCCGTCGAGGTCGAGGATGCGCACCCTGGTCCGGATATTCTCATAGCCGCCGCGGGCATAGACGAGCGTCTTGTCGGTGACGAGATAGCCGGCGCGGACGCCGAGATCGAAACCATATTCGGGATTGATCGCGGCGAACGCATCCTTCTGTGAGCGTGTCAGGCCGTCGTCGAACCCGAAATTCACCGCGCCTTCGGCCGACAGCACGACACCGCTCGTCGGCTGGACATTATAGCCCAAGAAGATGCCGGCGGTCGCCGCGTCGCGCGATGCGTCGACCGTCGCGGCGCCGAGGTCGGTCTCGACCGAGCCGAGCCTGTTCTGGCTCCAGCCGGCCTGCGCGCCGACATAGGGTCCGTCGAAGGTCTGGGCTGCGGCGGGCGCCGCGATGGCGGCGGTCATGGCGGCGGCAAGCGAGAGGGGGAGAGCGAGATGTTTCACGGACATATTCCTTTCCGTCGTTGGGGGGAGAATGGGCGCGCGCGGGCGGGGGAGGGGGGCAGTCCCGCGCGCGCCCTCGGTCAGGCCGCCTTCCGCCGCGGGGGCAGAAAGTGGCCGTCGATGCCGCCCGGCCAAGGCGTCACCGTTTCACCGGCGACCATCCAGGTGCCGGAATCCTTGCGCAGACAAAGCGTGTACATCGCGGGATCGAGCGGGGCTTGGGTCATTGCAAAGTCCTTCGCATAAGGATGGTCAGAGCAGCGCCATGCCGCCGTCGACGCGCAGATCGATGCCGGTGACGAAGCTGCTCGCGTCGGAGGCGAGGAAGAGTGCGGCCCGTGCGAGTTCCCCGGGCTGGCCGAGCCGCCCGAGCGGAATCGCGCCCGCCATCTTCTCTGCGAAGGCGCCGCGGTCCCCGGGCGCCACGCCGAGCTTGCCGAGGATTTCGGTCTCGGTCGGTCCGGGGCTCAGCATGTTGACGCGGATGCCGCGATCCTTGAACTCGAGCGCCCAGCTCCGGGCGAAGGCGCCGATCGCCGCCTTGGTGCCGGCATAGACCGCATGTCCGTCCAGAACCTTGTCGCTCGCGAGCGAGCCGACGAGGATGATCGACCCGCCGTCGCGCAGCGCCGGACCGATGGCCTGCACGCCGAAGAAGGTGCCGCGCGCATTGGTGTCGAACTGGGCGTCATATTCGGCTTCGGACACTGCGGCCGAAGGCGTGATCGTGTTGACGCCGGCATTCGCCATATAGATGTCGGCGCCGCCGAAACGCTCGCGAACGAGATCGGCGACATCGCGATGATGCGCCGGGTCCGCGACATCGCCCCGGATCGCCATGGCGGCGGGGCCGATCGCCCGCACCGCATCGTCTAGCGCGTCCTGGCGCCGGCCGCTGATGACCACCTGCGCACCCCGCTCGGCAAAGAGCTTCGCGCTCGCGAAACCGATGCCGCTGTTGCCGCCGGTGATGACGGCGACCTTTCCGTTCAAACTGGTCATGGTTCACCTCTGTTGCGGATGGTGGCGGGCGCGCGCATTCGCGGGTTTTGCGCGAACGCGCGCGCCTGCCGGGGGAGAGCGATCAGAAGTCCCAGAAGGACGCCACCCAGCGAAAGGCATCGCCATCGACCGCGACGCGGCCGACCGATGGGAAGGGCAGGTGCGTCGCCACCAGATATTCGCCGCTCGCCGCGGCGTCCTGCAACAGGCGGACGCGGACGCGAACCGACTCCTCGGGGTCATGCTCGAAACCGTTGTGCCAGTCAGGATGGTCGAAACCGACCGGAAACAGCGCATCGCCCGCGAAGGTCAGCCGCTCGCCGCCCGACGCGACATGGACGACGCAATGCCCCGGCGTATGCCCGCCGGTGAGCCTGGCGACCACGCCCGGCGCGACCTCGCACTCCTCGTCGAAGGTCAGCAGATTGGCGCCATAGGCCTCGATGAACTGCACGGCGGTTTTCCGCAGGACCTCCGGAACCGGGTTCGGCATTGCGGTCTGCTCGAAATCGGGGGTGCGCCAGAAGGCGACCTCGGTCGCCGTGACGTGGATTCGCACGTCGGGGCGCAGGCGCTTCCTCACATCCTCGACGAGCAGCCCGCCGACATGGTCCATGTGCATATGGGTGATGACGATGTCGGTCACCGACGCAAGGTCGATCCCGGCCGCCTCCAGCCGCTTGGGAAACTGGCCGGCGCGTGGAAAGCCGGGGAATTGTCCGCCAAGGCCCGCATCGACGAGAATGGTCTTGTCGCCGCTCCGCAGCACGAGGACGTTCAGCGCCCAGTCGAACATGTCCGGTCCGACGAACATGTCCTTGAACCAGGCCGCGCGGACCGCCGGGTCGACGTTGGTGGCCATCGTCTCGGTGGGCAGCGGCAGCACGCCGTCGCTGATCACGAGAACGTCGATCTCGCCGACCCGCAGCGCATAGCGCGATGGGACCAGTTCCTCGAAACCCGATGTCTCGGGCGTTGCAATAATGTCCGCTTTCATGTCTCGATCCTCCTGAATGCCGCCTCAGTCACGACATTCCGAAAGCTAGGAGCCGGTCTCCTTGCGGTCGATTGGGTCGAGGCATCGGTCGGGGTATACCTTCGGACAGGTCGGATCGTTGGCCTGGACAGGCTTGGGTGACCCGGGGGCTGCCCGGCATGATGCGGAACACTATCCCGCGGCTGCCCGGACTCGCATCGGCATCGCTTCTCCGGCTCGGGGGAGGGGTCATGGGAGCGTGCTCAAACCGATTTTCTGGTTCCTTGCGGAAATTCTGCCTAGACCTGCGGGTGCGTCATACGTTCTTCTAATCAGAACGACGAAGGGACGAGAATTTGCCGCCCCAGGAGGGACAATCCGGCAACCGACTGGATCAGCGCTGGCGGCCGGCGCTGATGGCCTTTTTCCTGCGCCGCGTTCAAAGCTATGCCGAGGCGGAGGATTTGACGCAGGAGGTGTTCGCAAGGCTGCTGGCCGGGAAAGGAACGACGGACCAGCCCGATGTCTATGTCTTTCGTGTCGCACAGAATTTGCTGGCGGATCGCGTTCGCAAGCTGGTCGTCCGCCAGCGTTATCGCGAAGCCGTGTTTACCGAGCCGGAACGGGAATTCGACGTTCTCGATCCGCACATCATCGCCGCCAGCCGCGAGGAGATGGCGGCGTTCTTCTCTGCCCTCGCCACTTTGCCGGAGCGCACCCGCACCATGTTCATCCTCTATCGGCTCGAGCATCTGAGTCAGGACGACATCGCCGCGACCTTCGGCATCTCGACGAGCGCGGTGAAGCAACAGATCGCCAGGGCCACGGCGCTGTTGACCAGGCAGATGCAGGGCGAACAATGAAGGTCGTGCAGAACGATACCCCGCCCGATCGGCACGAGGAAGCGGCGCTCTGGTGCATGAGCCTCGCCGAAGGGGAATTGCCGCCCGGCGAACGCGAAGCCTTCGACCGCTGGCTGGAGGACGAGCGCAATGCCGCCGCCTTTCAGGCCGTCGTTCGCACCTGGAAGACGGCCGACAGCGCGGCCCGCCTTCCCGAAGCGATCGCGATGCGGAGCGCCGCACTGGAAAGCTACCGCAACGCCAATCGCCGGCGCTGGACGCGGCGCCTTGGTCCCCGGTCCTGGTGGGCGGGCGGGATCGCCGCCGCGCTGGTGCTGGCGGTGACGTCCCTGTTCATGCTGGGCGATTCCACCCGGCCCTATCAGACCGAGATCGGTGAACGCCGCGTCGCGGTTCTGGACGACAAGTCCAGATTGTCGCTCGACGCCGACAGTCTGGTCGAGGTCGACATGAGCGGCCAGCAGCGTGAGCTGACGCTGGTTCGCGGCCGCGCGAAATTCGATGTCGCGAAGGACCCCTTGCGCCCCTTCACCGTCGTCGCGGGCGACAAGATGGTGGTGGCGACCGGAACCTCGTTCAGCGTCGAGATGGTCGGCAAGGAAGTGCACGTCCTGCTCTATCACGGGCGGGTGTCGGTGCTGGACCGCGTCAAGCCGGCGCCGGCCGGGGAGGAACTGCAGCTGGAACCGGGGCAGGAGATGGTCGCCCCGATCGGCGCGGGCGCGGCGCCGACGCTGATCTCCTTCGATCCGCAGCGATCCTCGTCATGGGAAGCGGGGCAATTGAGTTTCGGCGACGAGCCGCTGGCGCTCGCGGTCGTGCGGATGAACCGCTATTCCGACCGCAAGCTGGTGCTGGGCGATGCGAAGGTGGCGCAGGTCCGGGTCAACGGCGTGTTCACGGCGGGCGACACGGCCGCCTTCGTCGAAGGCGTGACGCGGATGAACGCGGTGCGCGCCGAATATGCGCCCGGTCAGATCACACTGAAAAGCCTGCCCTGATCCTGACCCGTATCCTTGAGCGAGAACGAGCGGCCTGGGCAGGTGAAGGCGGTGCCGTCTACCTGCCTCTTTCGTCACCCTGAACTTGTTTCAGGGTCCATGACCCGTTCCTTTCCTTCGGCGCAGCCTCTTTTGGGTTCGCAATTGGCGCCGCCCCGGGCGGTGAGCATTGGCCATGGATGCTGAACCAAGTTCAGCATGACGAGCATGAGGAGCCAGCCCTGCCGCTCGAACGACTCCCCAAAAAATTCCCGTGACTGCTATCCCTGCGGCGGGGTCGCACGTTTTACCCTGAGACGGCGCAAAGCCGAAACATGGGGGAGGACAGCAATGGCACGACGGGGTTTCTATACGCATTCGCTGGCGCTGCGCGCGCTCGCGGTTTCGCTGGCGACGGTCGCGGCGGTTCAGCCGGTCTATGCGCAGGACCAGACCTACAGCTTCGACATTCCGGCCCAGGATCTCGACTCCGCGCTCAAGGAATTCGCCCGCGTGTCGGGCCAGCAAGTCGTGTTCAATTCGCGCGATGCGCGCGGCAAGACCGCGCCCGCCCTGAAGGGCAGCTATTCGGTGCGCGAGGCGCTCGACGTCCTGCTCCGGGGATCCGGGTTGATCGTGGAACGCGGACAGTCGGGCCTGTTCCTGATCCACCCGCCACGCGCCAACGAAGCGTCGCAGTCCGCCTACACCGGCAACGAGATCGTCGTCACCGCGCAGAAGCGCGTCGAGTCCATTCAGGACGTGCCGATCGCGATGACCGCGCTGTCGTCCGAAGACTTGAACAATCAGAAGATTGAGGGCGGTCCCGACATCATGCGGGCTGTGCCGAACCTGACCTTCAGCAAATCCAATTTCACCAGCTATAACCTCTCGATCCGCGGGATAGGGACCAAGGCGATTTCGGCGACGACCGATCCGGGCGTGGCGGTCAGTTTCAACAATACCGGCCTGATCCACAACCGCTTTTTCGAGCAGGAGTTTTTCGATGTCGAGCGCGTCGAGATTCTGCGCGGGCCGCAGGGCACCCTCTATGGCCGCAACGCGACCGGTGGCGTCGTCAACCTCATTTCGGCCAAACCCAAGCTTGATGACTTCGAAGGCAGCATCAAGGGCGAAGTCGGCAACTTCAACAGCCGGCGCATGGTCGGCATGCTCAATGTCCCGATCGCGACCGACGTGCTCGGCATCCGCGTCGCAGGGTCGATGACCCAGCGCGACGGCTATGATTATAATTCGGTGACGAAGAACCGGATCAACGGCCGCGACCTGTGGTCGGTGCGAACGACGGTCGCGTTCGAACCCGCACCGTGGTTGCGCGCCAATGTGATCTGGGAGCGCTTTCGCGAAGATGACAATCGCTCGCGCACCGGCAAGCAGCTTTGTCACCGCGATGCAACGCCCGAGATGATCGGTTCGACACCGACACGGGAGGCAAATCCTCAGCCATTCTTCGCACCGCTTCAGGAAGTGCGTGCAGCGTTGTTCAGTACCGGATGCAAGGCCGGTAGCTTGTATGATGATGATGCTTTCGGCACGCCGAATGGACTCGGGCTGACTTATGTCGCGGGCTTGCTCTCGGTGCAGGAATTCTTTCCCAACTTTACAAGGCTGCCGGGCGGCGCCCATGCGTATCTGCTCGATCCTCAACAAGACCCTTATGGAGGGATGATGCAGTCGCGTGATTTGCGCGAAATTGCATCGGTTCGCGATCCGCGTTATCGAGCCAAATCGGATATCCTCTCCATCAATCTCGACCTTGATCTGTCCGATAGCTTGACCCTGTTCTCGCAAACGGCTTGGAATTGGGACAACGTCTATTCATTTCAGGATTACAATAGATTCAACACCGTTCCGATTTTTACGGATACTTCCAATTGGGTTGATTTTGCAGGCAATCCAAGCCCGTATCAAAATATGGCGCCGGGCGGTATCTTCTGTGATCCGCAGATCGGCTGCACCGACCGACTTGCAGTCTTCGATGTCTCAACCGCGGATTCGGATCAATTCACCCAAGAAGTCCGGCTGCAATCAGATTTTTCCGGGCCTTTCAATTTCAGTCTTGGTGGGAATTATACGCAGTTCAAGACACAGAACGACTATTTTGTGATGAGCAACACATTAACTGCCATTGCAATGTCCGATCCCTTTAACAGAACGGGAACACAAGATTTGTGTTCAAGGACCGATTGGGCGGCCATAACGGGAGATGCGTACCCCATAAGAGATTCGTTTTGCCCCTACATCGACCCCAATCCGGTTGAGAGCATAAATGGTGATGGGCACAACTATTTCAGAAGCTCCAATCCCTACAAGCTGGAAAGCTGGGCTGCCTTCGGTGAAGGCTATTACAATATCACCCCGGATCTAAAATTGACCGCCGGTCTGCGTTACACGCGCGATACAAAGACCTTCACGATCGTACCTAGCCAATTGTTGCTTGCGCCGACTTTCGAAGCCGGAGGTTATGTCGGCACCGGCTATCCTGCATCGGGCAAGATCGAGCGTAAATGGGGCGAGTTCACTGGCCGGATCGGACTCGACTGGAAGCCAGATATTGGTTTCACCGATGACAGTCTTCTCTACGCGTTCTTTAGTCGCGGTTACAAGGCGGGTGGTATAAATCCACCGACTCCAGGTTATGCCGACATGCAGCAACTTGTCGACCTTGGCTTCATAACACAGCAGATCGCTGACAATTATATTAGATTCGGCGCAGCGCCCATTCTCGAATTGACTGCGGTCAACTACGGGCCGACTTTCGAGCCCGAATTCGTCAACGCCTTTGAAATCGGTAGCAAGAACGTGCTGATGAATGGTCGGCTCACGCTCAATGCCGCCGCCTTTTTCTATGACTATAAGAATTATCAAGTATCGCAAATCCGTGATCGCACTGCGGTCAATGAGAATTTTGACGCCAAGGTGTGGGGTGCCGAACTGTCGGCTTTATTCGAGCCGGTCGACAACCTGCGGCTTAATGCGAATGTGGGCTATCTAGGAACGCGCATCGGTAAAGGTGAGCAGTCGATCGATCCCATGAATCGGACGGCAGGAAATTCCGATTTTGTCGTCACCAAGCCATGGATACAATTGCCATCTAACTGCGTGGTGCCGGTCCACATCGCCGAGGCATGGCTCCAGACGCAAGAGGGCGTTTCGGGCTCTTGGAAATTATGCGGCGGAGTCGGAGGCATTCTTGGTATTACGGGCAGAACGGTCGTCGACCCGCTTACCGGAGCACCTTATGATCCCGCCAATTATGGGCTGAACGGCGGCGCCGGCTTCTATTCGGACCTCGGCGGCAAGGAGTTACCCAATTCGCCGCACTGGACGGTCAATCTCGGCGCCGAATATACGATCCCGTTCGATGGCGACTGGAGCGCGACGATCCGCGGCGACGGCTATTGGCAGGCCAAGAGCTGGGCGCGGGTCTACAACCTCAATCCCTACGACCGCCTGCGCGACTGGACGAACTTCAACCTGACGCTGCGGGTCAACGGTCCCGACGACCTTTCGATCGAGGCCTATGTGAAGAATGTCTTCAACTCGACCCCGATCACCGATGCCTTCCTGAACAGCGACGACAGCGGCCTGACGACCAACGTCTTCATGCTCGACCCGCGCATCATCGGGTTCAGCATCGCCAAGAAATTCTGACGGCAAACAAGCCCCTCCCCTTCAGGGGAGGGGTTGGGGTGGGGGCCATCGGCCTCGCACAAGGCCGGTGGCCCCCACCCCGCTGCGACTAGGGAACAAGTTCCCAAGTCTCGCTGCCCCTCCCCTGAAGGGGAGGGGGGATAGACATTCCGGGTCCTCTCTCCACTGGGGGAACGCCTCGGGCCGATGCCTCGCTTGCTCCCGGGCAAGCATCGGCCCGGTTTTTTGGACCGCAACACGCCTTCTCTCGCACTCCCTCCCCTGAGGGACAACTGGCCGCCGTCCCGTCCTTCCCGGCACGGGAGGGCGGCCTTCTTGCGTGCGGGAGGCGAGGCCGCGCCGGGGTCGCAATGGCGAGAATGGGGGCTGACGGCATCCCGTGCCAAAGGCCCCGAAATATCCTTGTTTCCCAAGGAGATGGTGCGGTCGAGAAGACTCGAACTTCCACGGCCTTTCGGCCACAACGACCTCAACGTTGCGCGTCTACCAGTTCCGCCACGACCGCACATCATGAAGGGCCGAAACGGGTCCGGCACCGGGTAGGAGCGGGCGCTTAGCAAAGCGCACCGGGCGATGCAAGCGAGCTTCGCCGCATTTGATGATGTCGTTCGGTCCGGGAAGGTTCGCTTGCCCTCCGCGTCACCCCGGCCTTGATCCGGGGTGACGAAGCAGGCAGGATCACACGGCGCTTTCAAAAGCCGCAACCGTCCACCGCATTTATTTTCCCGTCCTGCGACGCCGTGCGGCGCGCGCCCGCGCGCTCGTCATCGAAACGACACGGGGGAGTCTCCGAACTGTCACGGCTCTACCGTCAGAGCGTCATCGAATCACCCTAGTGGCGGCGTCACCGGGGGCGAGGGGCGTTTCCTTTCCCATGATCCGGTCTGTCTTTCATCAGCGGCGCCCGCGGGCGCTCAGCCGAACGGAGATTTTCATGGCGGCTTTCGCACGCGTTCGTTTGGTCATGCTCAGCGGCGTGGCCTGTTCCATTCTCGCGGCGTGCGGCGCCGACGGCGTCGCCTCGCCCGGCGAAGGCGTGATCGTCATCCCGGCGCCCACCCCGACCCCGGCGCCCACCCCCACGCCGACCCCGACTCCCACGCCGACCGGCGTGACCCCGGCCGACGCCTGTCCCGACATCACCGGCAGCGCGAAGCTTTCGGACCTCGGCACCATCAAGGGGCCGCAGGGCGAGTGGCGCAATTGTGCCTTCCCGAACCGGTTCAATGCGACGACGACGATCCCGAAGGTCGAGGGCGTCATCTATTCGCTTCCCGGCCGCGTCGACGTCGGCACCGATCTCGGTCCCGACCCCGCCGCCCCCATCTCCAGCGCCGCCCCGGTCACGTTGACGATCGAACCCGGCGTCACCGTCTATGGCGCGACCGGCACCTCGTTCCTGGTCGTCAACCGCGGTAACAGGATCGACGCGGTCGGCACGCCGACCCAGCCGATCGTCTTCACGGCACTGCGCAACGTGACGGAAACGCTCGGCGACAATGCGTCGCAGCTCTGGGGCGGCGTGGTGCTGCTCGGCCGCGCCCAGATCACCGACTGCGACGCCGCGAATGCGCAGCCGGGTTCGATCAACTGCGAACGCGATACCGAAGGCACGTCGAACGCGCTTTATGGCGGCGTCACCAACGACGATAATTCGGGCCGGATGAGCTATGTGCAGATCCGCTATTCGGGCTTCAACCTGTCGCCCGACAGCGAGCTGCAGGGGCTGACCCCGTCGGGCGTCGGCTACGCGACGCAGTTCGACCATATCCAGATCCACAACAGCTCCGACGACGGCATGGAAGTGTTCGGCGGCCGTCCGAACTTCAAATATATGATCGTGACCGGCGCCGAGGACGACAGCTTCGACACCGACGTCGGCTACAAGGGCAACATCCAATATGCGATCGCGGTGCAGCGGGACGGTGGCGCGGTGGGCGATTCGATCATGGAAATCGACTCGCCGGACGATGAGAATTCGCAGCCGCGCCAGAATGTGACGATCGCCAACTTCACCTTCATCCATCGCGCCGCGGGGGCCGGCAACGGCGCCGCGATCCGCATGCGCGGCGGCGCCGACTTCACCTTCGCCAACGGGCTGATCACCTCGCCGCTGCCGTGCCTGCGCATCGACGATCCATTCACGCTTCAGGCCGCCGACCCGAATCTCGACGAAAAAGGTCCGCCGGTGTTCCAGTCGGTTTCGATGAAGTGCGGGACGAAGCCGTTCCGCGGCGGCTCTGACGAGGTCACCGATGCCGAGATCGAGGCGATCTTCAACCTGGGCACGAACAACAGCGCGAATTACACGCCCAGCCTGAGCAGCCTGTTCATCAACGGCGCGACCGAGACGGAGCTGGAACCGATCGACGCGGCGACGCTCGACGACGACAGCGACACGCCCGACTTCCTCGACACCACCGCCTATGTCGGTGCCGTCGCCGACGCCAACGACACCTGGTACCAGGGCTGGACCTGCAACTCGGCGACCGCGTCCTTCGGGGACGACAGCGGCAGCTGTACCGCCATCCCGATCAGCTGAGGCGCCGACGTCCGATGACGGGGCGGGGCGCACCATCCATGGCGCGCCCCGCCCGCATTTCCATCCTGCCAAAAAGGTTTTCCGACATGACCAAGCGGTCGCTTTTCGCCAGCCTTCTGCTCTTTTCGTCGGCGATCGTGTCGCCCGCGGCGCTCGCCCAGGCGACCGGGCCCGAACCTGCGGCGGATGCGCCGCTGGCCGACGATGCGGCCGAACGGCCCGAAGAGGATGTCGACGTCTCGATCCCCGGTGGCGCGGCGTCGGAAATCGTCGTCACCGGCCGCTTCACGCCGAACGTCGTCCGCGCGACGCCCGAGGTCGTGTCGGTGCTCTCGTCGGCCGATATCGCGCGCACGGGCGAGGGCGACATCTCGGGCTCGCTCCAGCGCGTGACGGGCCTGTCCGTGGTCGGCGGCGGCTTCGTCTATGTCCGCGGCCTCGGCGACCGCTATTCGCTCGCGCTGCTCAACGGTTCGCCGCTGCCGAGCCCGGAGCCGCTCAAGCGCGTCGTTCCGCTCGACATCTTTCCGACCAACGTCATCGATTCGACGCTGGTGCAGAAAAGCTATTCGGCGAACTTCCCCGGCGAATTCGGGGGCGGCGTCATCAACCTCACGACCAAGGCGATCCCCAGCGAGACCTTCCTCACCTTCTCGGGGGGCATCGGCTGGGACAGCGAGACGACGAACCAGCTCGGCTATACCTATTATGGCGGCGACGCCGACTGGACCGGGTTCGACGACGGCACCCGGGATGTCCCGCCGCTGCTCCAGGCAGCGCTCGACAGCGGCAAGCCGGTCCTCGAAGGCGCCGACTTCAGCCGCGACGATCTGAAAGCGATCCAGATGGAGCTGGTGAACGCGCCGACCACGCTGCTTCAGCAGAACGATCATATCCCGGTCAACTGGTCGGCGGGCTTCACCGGCGGCACGACCATTCCGCTTTCGAACGGCGAATTCGGCATCATCGCGACGGCGGGGATCAGCAACAAGTGGCGCACGCGCGACACGCTGCAGCAGACATCGCTGGACACCGAACTCGCCGGCACGCCGCAGACCAGCTTCCAGCGCGTCGTCACCGACAATCGCATCGTCGTCAACGGCCTCCTCGGTTTCGGCCTCGAGCTCGGCGATCACAAGTTCCGCTGGACCAACCTCTATATTCGCGACACGCTGAAGCAGGGACGGCTCGGTCTCGGCACCAACCAGAACCAGTCCGACCGCGATATCCTGCAACAGGACACGGCCTGGTACGAGCGCCAGCTCATCAACTCGCAATTCGTCGCCGAGCTCGATTTCGACCGCCTCCAGATCGACCTGCGCGGGGGCTATGCCAATTCGCAGCGCGAGGCACCCTACGAACGCAGCTTTACCTATGTCCGTACCAACCTGCCGGCCGATCTCGATCCCGTAGGCGACAAATTCGTCAACGACCTGACCGGCGGCCGCGGCTCGGCGAGCATCGCCTTTTCCGACCTCAACGAGGACCTGTGGTCGGGCGGCGTCGATCTGTCCTACGAACTCGCCCCCCGGATCACCGCGACCGTGGGCTATGCCTACAGCGATACCCACCGCGTTTCCGAACGCCGGTCCTTTCTGTTCCGTGGGCAGGGCCTGCCGATCGCGGTGCAGCAGCTGCGTCCCGACTATCTGCTCTCGGACGCGACCATCCAGCTCTACGATATCTCGCTGATCGAAACCTCGGCGCAGGACGGCAACGCCGCCTTCGACGCCAAGCTGACCACCCACGCCGGTTATGGCCAGATCCAGGCGGAAATCGTGCCGGGCGTCAACATCAACGCCGGCGTCCGCTATGAGGATGCGAAGCAGACGGTGTTTCCGATCGACCTGTTCGATACCGGATCGTCGGTCTTCGTCGATACCAATCTCGCCAACGATTACTGGCTGCCGGCGCTGACGCTGACCTGGGAAATGGCGCCCGACATGCAGCTCCGCCTCAACGGATCGAAGACGATCGCGCGGCCGCAATTCCGCGAGCTTGTCGCACAGGTCTTTCAGGACCCTGAATCGAACCGCCTCTATCGCGGCAACCCGTCGCTCTCCGACAGCGAGCTGTGGAATGCCGAGGCGCGCTACGAATATTATTTCGACCGCGATCAGCGCTTCACCCTTGCCGCCTTCTACAAGTCGATCGACAATCCGATTGAGGCCTATACGTCGGCCAATGCGAATCAGGTCACGACAAGCTATGCCAATGCGCCCAAGGCGACCCTCTATGGCGCCGAGGTCGAGGTGCAGAAATATATTCCGCTCGACACGCTGTCGGATGCGCCTTTCTGGCGGAGCCGGCGGTTCGTCCTGATCGGGAATTATACCTACACCCAGTCGGAGCTCGAGGTCCGCGCCGGCGACAAGACATACATCAACGGCCGCGAATGGGATGCCGATGTCTATTTCACCGACGGTTCGCCGCTTACCGGCCAGTCGGACCATCTCGTCAATTTCCAGATCGGACTCGAGGACACCGACAAATTATCGCAGCAGACGCTGCTCCTCACCTATGCCAGCCCGCGCGTTACCAGCCGCGGCCCTTCGGGCCAGCCCGACATCCGCGAAAAGCCGGGCGTTTCACTCGATTTCGTCGCGCGTCAGGGACTGATGCTGATGGGCAAGGAGGTCGAGCTGAAATTCGAGGCGCGCAACCTGACCGGCCGAATCTACAAGGAATTGCAGGAATCGGGCGACAATCGCATCTATTTCAACCGCTACAAGCTCGGCCGCACCTTCTCGTTGAGCGCGTCGGTCAAATTCTGACGCTGCGTCGGTCCCCTCCTTGGAAGGAGAGGGCAAGCAGAGCCAGCACCGGACTCGCCCCTCTGCCAAAAAACTGTAATCTTCCCGTCAACTGATTGTCACCGATCGTCCCTAGGCGATTCGCGAGACCCGTATTTTCAGTTTTGGGGGAAATGGACACCATATGGCGACGCTGATGCCCGGATCGGCCATGCGGCTGCCGCGCGCGCTCCCCGCCTGGTTGCGGGTGCGGCCGCGGGGCGCGCGCGACCTCTGGCCGCGGCTCGTCCTCGGCCTGATCGGGGCGCTGCTCGTCGTCCAGGCGGTGCGGCTGCTCTGGGCGCTAATCGTCCCGCTATCGCCGCTCGGCGCGTGGCAGCCGCCCACCGCCGCCATCGCCTCGCCGGCGGAGCGCCGCGCGCTGTTCGCGAGCTTCGATCCCTTCTTCCGCACCGGCGGGCAGGGCCCCGTAGCTGCGACCGTCACCGCGCTCGGTCTCACCCTCTTTGGCGTCAACATCAACGAGGCGACGGGCGGCGGCTCGGCGATCATCGCCGGCGAGGACGGGGTGCAGACAAGCTATGCGGTCGGCGACGAGGTTGCGCCCGGCGTCCGACTCGCCGGTGTCGCCTTCGACCATGTCACCCTCGACCGCGGCGGCGCGCAGGAAAGCCTGTTCCTGGACCAGAGCGGCGACGCGCCGGTCGCCAGCCCCGCGCTTCCCGCCCCGACGCCGGAGATCGGATCGGGCGGCGAACTGTCGCCCGACGCGCTCAAGGCCGGCATCGGCTTCACCCCGCGCACCGAGGACGGCCGCGTCACCGGTCTGCTCGTCCAGCCGCAGGGCGATGGCTCGGTCTTCCGCGCCGCCGGCCTGCGTCCGGGCGACGTCATCCGCTCGGTGGGCGGCCGCCCGATCGGCTCGGCGGGCGATGCCGCCGCGCTCGCGGGCCAGCTCGCCCCCGGCGCGCGCCTCTCGCTCGAGGTCGAGCGCGGCGCGAGCGTCGTTCCGGTCGCCATCTTCCTCTCGAAGCAATAGGTTTCCATGCGCCCTAGATTGCCCCTGATGCTCGCCATTGCGCTGGTCTCCGCCACGCCCGGACCGGTGCTGGCCCAATATACGCTCAACGTCCGCGACGCCGACATCCGCGCCTTCATCCAGGATGCGGCGCGGATCACCGGGCGCACCTTCGTCATCGACGGGCGCGTCAACGGCAAGGTGTCGGTCGTCACCGACCGCCCGCTGTCACGCAGCGAATATTTCGAGATTTTCCTCGCCACGCTGCGTGCCAACGGGCTAGTCGCGGTGCCGGCGCCGAACGGCAGCTATCGCATCCAGCCGATTGACGGCGCCGCCGCGCAGCCCGGCCGTATAGGCAGCGCACGCGCGGCGCAGAACCAGTTCGTGACCGAGATCATCCGCCTCAAGCATATCGACGCGGTGGCGGCGGTCGAAACGCTGCGCCCCCTCGTCAGTCCGCAGGGGTCGCTGACCGCCAACCGCAACGCCAACAGTCTGGTCGTTGCCGATTTCGCCGACAATATCCAGCGCATCCGCGCGCTCGCGGCCAGCATCGACCGCGACACCTCGACCAGCCGGATCGTGACGCTCCAGAACGCCGGCGCGCGCGAAATTGCACAGGCGCTCCAGGCGCTCGTCCCCGCAGCGGGGGAAGGCGCGCAGGCGCCGGTCGCGATCGTGCCGATCGACAGCAGCAACGCGATAGCGCTCCGGGGCGACCAGGCGCTCGTCGCGCGCTTCGTGGCGATGGCGAGCGACCTCGACCAGCGCGCCGCCGGCGGCGCCGAACTGCGCGTCTACTGGCTCGAACATGCCAATGCCGAAACCTTGCTGCCGACGCTGCAACAACTCGTCGGCGGCGGCAGCGATCCGGCGCAGAAGGCGGGGCTGCCTCCGGCCACCTCTTCCTCATCCGCCGACGGCGGTCAGGCGGCGCCCACCCCGACGCCGGTCCCCGCGACGACGCCCGTTGCGACCAGCGGCAACGGCGGCAGCATCGCGACGCGCGGCCCGGCGATCGTCACCCGCTACGAAGGCGCCAATGCGATCATCGTCGCCGCCAACGCCGACGTGCAGCGCAAGCTCGGCGAGCTGATCCGCCAGCTCGACACCCGCCGCCCGCAAGTGCTGGTCGAGGCGATCGTGGTCGAGATCGGTGACGACGCCGCGAAGAAGCTGGGCGTTCAGTTCCTGCTTGGCGGCAAGAACATCCCCTTCGCCGCGACGAGTTACAGCAACGCATCGCCCAATATATTGACGCTGGGGGGCGCCTATGCCGCCCACGAACTGTCGCAGGAGACCACGACGGTCAACGGCGATACCGTCGTGACGCAGCAGAACAGTTCGCTCGGCAACAGCCTGCAGGAAGCGGCGGCGGCGTCGCTGCTCTCGGCGACCGGCGGTTTCGCGGGCTTTGCGGGCGACATCGGCAAGAACACCGTGTTCGGTGCGATCATCAATGCGGTGAAGTCCGACACGACATCGAATCTGCTCGCGACCCCGCATATCGTCACGCTCGACAATCAGGCGGCGAAATTCCTCGTCGGGCAGGAGGTGCCGATCACCACCGGCGAGGCGCTGTCCGACAATTTCGACAATGCCTTCCGCACCGTTCAGCGCGAGGAGGTCGGCATCAAGCTGGAGGTCACGCCGCAGGTCAACGCCGCGGGCGAGGTCAAGATGTTCATCCGGCAGGAGGTGTCGAGCGTCGCCGGCCCCGTCTCCTCGCGCAACAGCGACCTGATCCTCAACAAGCGCTCGTTCGAGACGGTGCTGACCGTCGACGATGGCGAGATGTTCGCGATCGGCGGGCTGCTCAACGACGACGAACGCCGGACGATCGAGCGTATCCCGCTGTTGAGCGACATTCCGCTGATCGGCGAGCTGTTCAAATCGCGCAGCCGCAGCCGCGCCAAGACCAATCTGATGGTCTTCATTCGCCCGACGATCCTTCGCAATCGCGCCGACAATGCCGCGCTCACCGCGCGCCGCTACGGCTATATCCGCAATTTCCAGCTCCAGCGGAATCCCGATCAGGAACCTGCGATCGACGCGCTGGTCCGCGACTATCTGGGCACCGTGCCGCCCGCGCCGAGCGCGCCGACCGCCGCCGACGTCACCGTGAGCCCGGCGCCGCCCGCGCCGGTCGCGGTCCCGCCCTCGACCGCCGCCGATGGAGAGCAGCCGTGAGCGAGGCCGCGCCGGCCGCGTCGCCGTCGGCGGTGCCGGTCGACATTCCCTATGGCTTCGCGCGCGCGCACGGCGTCGTGATCGCGCCCGACGACGAAGGCGGCTGGCTCGCCACGCTGCGCGAGGGTGCCGACCCCGCGGTGCTGATCGAGGTCAAACGCTATCTCGCCGCGCCTCTGCGCGTTGCGACTGCGAACGCCGCCGATTTCGATCGGTTGCTGTCCGACCATTATGCCGTCGATGCGACGAGCGCGATGGCGGGTTCGCTCGAAGGCGGTGATATCGACCTGATCGCCAGCGGCCTGCCCAGTGCGGAGGATCTGCTCGACAGCGCTGACGACGCTCCTGCGATCCGCCTGATCAACGCGATCATCGCCGAGGCCGTCCGGCAGGGCGTCAGCGACATTCATATCGAGCCCTATGAAAGCGGGCTCGTCGTGCGGATGCGCACCGACGGCGTGCTGCGTGAGCATCTGCGCATGCCGCCGCACGTCGCGCCAGTCGTGGTCAGCCGCATCAAGGTGATGGCGCGCCTCGACATTGCCGAGCGCCGCGTGCCGCAGGACGGCCGTATCGCGCTGACGCTGGCGGGCAAGGCGATCGACGTCCGCGTCTCGACGCTGCCGAGCCGGGCCGGCGAGCGCGTCGTGATGCGCATCCTCGACAAGGACAGCGCCGGGATCGACTTCGACGTCATCGGCCTGACCGGCGAAAGCGACCGCATCCTGCGCGAAGCGCTGGCCGAGCCCAACGGCATCATCCTCGTCACCGGCCCGACCGGCTCGGGCAAGACGACGACGCTCTATGCGGCGCTGGGACAACTCAACGACGGGCAGCGCAATATCCTGACCGTCGAGGACCCGGTCGAATATGCCGTCGACGGCGTCGGCCAGACGCAGGTCAATCCCAAGGTCGGCCTCGATTTCGCTGCCGGGCTGCGTGCGATCCTGCGCCAGGACCCCGACGTCGTGATGGTCGGCGAAATCCGCGACCGCGAGACCGCCGATATCGCCGTGCAGGCGTCGCTGACCGGCCACCTCGTCCTCTCGACCGTTCACACCAACGATGCGGTGGGCGCCATCACCCGGCTCAAGGATCTGAAGGTCGAACCGTTCCTGCTCGCCTCGACCTTGCGCGCAGTGCTGGCGCAAAGGCTGGTCCGCAAGCTCTGCGGCCATTGTCGCGAGCCGGTGCAGGCCGACAACAGCGTCGCCGCGATGCTCGGCCTCGACATCGGCACCGTCATCTGGAAGCCCAAGGGGTGCGACCAGTGCGGCCACACCGGCTTCAAGGGCCGCATCGGCGTGTTCGAGGCCATCAAGGTCGACGAGACGGTGCGCCGCTACATCTATGCCGGCGGCGATGAGGCGATGATCGCGAAGCATGCTTTCCTGAAGGCGCCGACGCTGGCCAGTGCCGCGCGCGCGATGGTCGCCAAGGGACTGACGACGCCCGAGGAAGCGATCCGCGTCGCGCGGCGCGAGGATGTCGATGCCTGATTATCGCTATGTGGCGATCGACCCCAGGGGCCGCGAGCGCTCGGGCCGGCTGACCGCGGCGAACGATGATGCCGCGCGCGCCGACCTGATCGCGCGCAGGTTCCACATTCTTGCGGTCGAGCCCGCGGGCGCCCGTCCGGCGCGGGGCCGCTCGCTGCTCGCCTTTCGCAGGACCCGGCTGAACCGAAAGGAACTCGCGCTCTTCACCCGTCAGCTCGCGACCCTTGCGGAGGTCGCGCCGCTCGAAGAGGCGCTGCGCACGCTGACCCGCCAGAGCGAGGTCGAAAGCGCGCGCACGGTGATCGGCGACGTCCATGCCGGTCTGCTCGAAGGCCGCCGGCTCGCCGACGCGATGGCGCGCCAGCAAGCGAGCTTTCCACCGCTCTATCGCGCGATGGTCTCGGCGGGCGAGACGACCGGCAGCCTGACCACCATCCTCGCCCGCCTCGCCGACCTGCTGGAACGCCAGGCGGCGGTGCGCGGCAAGCTGATCGCGGCGCTCGCCTATCCGATCGTCCTCGCGTTCGTCGCGATCGGCGTCGTGGCGGCGCTGATGATCTTCGTCGTCCCCCGCGTCGTCGAACAGTTCACCGACGTCGGCCAGCAGCTTCCCTTCCTGACCCGCGCGGTGATCGCGATTTCGGGTTTCGCCGCAAGCTGGTGGTGGCTCGTCGCGCTCCTGATCGTCGCGGCGGCCTTCGGCTGGATGCGGGCGATGCGCCGTCCCGCCTTCAAGGCGCGCGTCGATGCGCGCCTGCTTCGCCTTCCGCTTCTCGGCCGGCTGCTGCGCGACCTGTATGCGGCGCGGTTCGCGCGCACCCTCGCGACGATGGTGTCGAGCCGCCTGCCGCTCGTCGAGGGGCTGCGGCTGACGGTGCCGACGATCCGCAACGCCGCGCTCGCCGGCGCGACCGCCGGGCTGGTCGATCAGGTGCGCGCGGGCGGCAGCCTGTCGGCGGCGCTGCGCGATGCCGGCATCTTTCCGCCGCTGCTCGTCTACATGACCGCGAGCGGTGAAAGCGCGGGGCGGCTCGAGACGATGCTCGAACGCGCCGCCGACTATCTGGAGCGCGAGTTCGACCGCTTCACGGCCGCTTCGATGGCCTTACTCGAACCTGTCATAATTGTGCTTATGGGGTCGTGCGTCGCCCTCATCATCCTCGCCATCCTTCTTCCGATCCTCCAGTTGCAGAATCTTGCAGGACTATAATACATGTCGCTGATGCAGCTTTTCCTCCGCCTGATGTTCGATCCGTCGCGCTCCCTTCACCGCCGCCGCAAGGGCGACGAGCGCGGCTTCACCCTGACCGAGCTGATGGTCGTGATCTTCATTATCGGCCTGCTCGCCACGGTCGTGATGATCAACGTCCTGCCGAGCCAGGACAAGGCGATGGTGACCAAGGCGAAGGCCGATATCGCGACGCTGGAAAGCGCACTCGAACAATATCGGCTCGACAATCTGACCTATCCGGCGAGCGGCGACGGACTGAACGCGCTCGTTACCGCGCCGCCCGCGCTCGCACAGCCCGAACGCTATCGCCGCGGCGGCTATATCAAGAAGCTGCCCGCCGACCCTTGGGGCCGACCCTATAATTATCAGGCGCCGGGGGCGAACGGGGCGGCGTTCGACGTCTGGTCGTTCGGCGCTGACGGCGCCCCCGGCGGGACCGACGAGAATGCGGATATCCGCGCCGACAGCTAAGCGCCCGCGGCCGAACGGCTTCACGCTCGTCGAACTGATGGTCGTGCTTGCGATCCTCGCGCTCGCCGCGGCGGCGGTCGTGCTCACTATTCCGGGCGAGGAGCAGCATGTGCGCGGCGAAGCCGCCCGGCTCGCCGCCCGCCTCGCCGCCGCACGCGATATCGCGGTGATCGAGGGACGCAGCGTCGCGGTCGATCTCGCACCGTCGGGCTATGGTTTCGCACGCCGCATCGACGGCGCGTGGGAGCCGCTTCCCGGCCGCGCCTTCGAACGGCGAAGCTGGCCGTCCGACGTGCGCGTCGCGGCCGGCGGCGGGCAGGGTGTCGCGCGCATTCTCTTCGACCGTGTCGGTACCAGCCCGACGCCGCAGGCTGTCGTGCTCAGCGGCGGCGATGCGCGCGAGGTGGTACGTGTTTCCGCGGGGGGGGAGGTCAGTCGTGGCGAGTGACGGGGCGCCATCGGGTGAAAGGGGCTTCACCCTCCTCGAAATGCTCGTCGCGCTCAGCATTATCGCCATCGCGGCGCTGACGCTGGTGCGGCTCGACGCCTATGCGGTGCGCAGCGCGGGCGACCTCGACGAGAGCACCGTCGCGGGTATCGTCGCGCAGAACCGCGCGGTCGAACTGTGGACCGATCCCGCACCGCCGACGATCGGCGTGAGCACCAGCAGCGTTGCCAACGCGGGTCGTAACTGGCGCGTCGAACAGCGTGTCGCCAGGACCGCCGACGACAGCCTGCTCCGCATCGACCTGACAATCCGGCCCGAAAGTGGGCGCGGGCAGGCGGTGCTGACGATCATCCGGCCGTCGCGATGAAGTATCGTCAGCCCCCTTTCTCGTGCTCCCCGGTCCAGGGCGCCGCAAAGCGGCGTTCCGTGCGACCTCCCGAGGCCCCGGCTTCCGCCGGGGCGCGCTACCGTGATGGGCAGCGCGGCTTCACGCTCGTCGAGATGCTGATCGCCCTGTCGATCTTCGCGACCATCGCGGCAATGGGCGTCAGCCTCCTGCGCAGCAGTGTCGATACGCAGGACGCGGTGCAGGCGCGGCTCAAGGCGATGGGCGGGATCAATCGGCTGCGCGCGGTCATGGCCAACGACCTCGCGCAGGCGCTGCCGCGGCCGACGCGCGGTCCGTCGGGCGAAGCGGTGCCCGCCTTTCTCGGTTCGTCGACCGGCTTTGCCTTCGTCCATGCCGGCGCGGTCAATGTCGACGGCGGACCGCGCCCGGGCATCGAGCGCGTCGGCTATGCGCTGATGGCCGGCGAATGGCGCCGCGCGACCCAGCCGATGCTCGACGGCACGCCGCTTGGCGCGGGCGACCGGCTCGTCGGCGATGTGGCCGGCGTCGCGGTGCGTTATCGGGGTGCCGACGGCAGTTGGAGCACCACCTGGTCCTCTGACCCCGGCGACCGCCTGCCCGGCGCGGTCGAGATACGGCTGACGCGCGTCGGGCGCGCGCCGCTGACGATGCTTTTCCTCACCGCGCCGACGCCGCCGCTGCCGCCGCTCGCCGAAAGTCCCGCGCCATGACCCGCCCGCCGCAGGCCGAGCGCGGCGCCGCGCTGCTGACTGTGCTGCTGCTGGTCGCGGTGATGGCGGTGATCGCGGCGACCGCGCTCGACCGGCTGACGCTCGCGACCCGCATCGCGGGCAGCGCCGCCGCGGTCGATCAGGGCCGTGCCTACAGCTTCGCCGCCGAGCAGATCGCGCTGCGCCGCGTTGCCGATCTCGTGGCGCGCGATCCCGCCAGGCTGACCCTCGCGGGCAACTGGCTCGGCCGCGATTTCGTGCTGCCGTTGCCCGGCGGGCAGGGAACGGCGCGACTGACCGACGCGAACAATTGCTTCAACCTCAACAGCCTTGCCGCCGAAACCGTGCCCGGCCGCCTCAGCCAGCGGGTAAGCGCGATCGGTCAATTTACCGAGCTGATGGTACTGCTCGGCATCGACCGCGGGGTCGCGCAGGGCATTGCGGGCGCCTCCGCCGACTGGATCGACAGCGATGGCAACGAAGGCCGGCAGGGCGCTGAGGACGGGGTCTATCGCGCGATGGAGGCGAGCTATCTGCCCGCCAACCGCATGATGGCGGATGTCAGCGAGTTGCGCGCGGTGCGCGGCGTCACGCCGAAAATCTATGCGCGGCTCAAGCCTTGGCTGTGCGCATTGCCGGTCGCCGATCCGGTGCGGCTCAACGTCAACACGCTCGCGCCCGCGCAGGCGCCGTTGCTCGCGATGCTGCTGCCGGGCAGGCTCGGCCTTGCGGATGCGCGCGCGGTGCTGGCGGCGCGGCCCGCCGGCGGCTATGGCAGCAGCGTGCGATTCTGGGCGGCCGGGCCGCTCGCGCAGATCAAGCCGCGCGACGATGTCGCCACGCAGGCCGGGGTGACCAGCCGCTGGCTCACGCTCAGGACGCAGGTGACGCTGGGGGACGGGGATTTGACGGCCAATTCGCTCATCGATGCCTGGGGCGGCGCCCCCGCCGCGGGCGCCGCGCCGCCGGCAATCGTGCGGCGCGATTGGGGCGAGAGCGACTGATATGGCTCGCACCTTCCTTCTCTGGCTGCCGCCGCTGTCGGCACTCGACGGTTCCGACACTCCCGCCGATGTCGCCTGGCTGCGCGTCGATGATGGGGTGGTCGTCGATTCGGGGCAGGACGACGGTTGGGTCGACGCCTGGGAGCGCCCCGACGACGGGGGCGAGAGCGACGATCGGCTGATCGCGCTTGCGCCCGCCGCCGACGTCCCGCTGCGCTGGCACCATTTCCCCGACGCCGCGCCGGCGCAGGCGGCAGCCGCGGCGCGAATCGAGGCGTTGCGGGACAGCCTCGGCGACCCCGCAAGCCAGCACATCGTCGCCGGCCCGCCCGCATCGGCGGGGCAGGCGGTGCCGGTCGCGGTGACGACCCACGCGGCGATGACCGCCTGGACCGGCTGGCTCGCGAAGCGCGAACTGGAGGCGGCGGCGATCCTGCCCGCCGCCGCGACGATCCCTCCGCCTGAGTCCGACGCGCTCTGGTCGGCCGAGGTCGGCGGCGAGCAGATCGTGCGCACCGCCGATCGCGCCTATCTCTCCGACGCCGCGCTCGACCCGTTGATCGCCGCCGGGCGCGACATCGCGCCGCTCGATCCCGATGTGATGCGCGAGGCGCTGCTCCTTTCGCTGGCCGCGCCGCCGCTCGATCTCCTCAGTGGCGCGTGGAAGCCGAAGCGGCGCTGGGCGCTCGACCCGGCGCTGCTGAGGCTCGGCAAGCGCCTGATCGCGGCGCTCATTCTCGTCAGCCTGGCGATTCCGCTGATCCATGCGTTGCGGCTCGCGTCCGACACGCGCCGCGCCGATGATGCGGTGATTGCCACTGCGAAGAAGGTTGGAGTGACCGCGCCCGACGCCGCGGCCGCCGAGGCCGAGCTCGACCGCCGCCTCGCCGCGGCGGGCGGCGGGCCGCTCGCCTTTTCGGTGCCGGCGTCGGCGCTCTACGATGCGATGCGCGACACGCAGGGCGTGACGCTCAAATCGCTGTCGCATCGCACCGACGGCACACTGACGACGACGCTGGCGGCGCCGCGGGTCGACGATCTCAATCAGGTACTGCTCGCGTTGCAGGCGCGCGGCTATCGCGTCACCGCGCAGCCGATGGCGGGGACCGACGGGCAGCAGATGGCCAATATTACGGTGCGGGCGGTGCCATGACCGAACGGATACGAAACTGGTGGGCGGGATTGTCGCGGCGCGAGCGCTGGCTGGTCGGCGTCGCGGCGCTGCTCGCGCTCGCTATGCTGCTCTGGGGGCTGGGCCGCCCAGCCTATGCCGCCTTTGCTAGCCTGGAGGGCGATCACCGGGCCGCGATAGAAAGGGAAGGGCGCGTCGTCGCCAAGGCGCAATTGCTGGCGCGGCGCCCCGCGACCACGGTTGCAGCAGCGGTTGATGCCGCCCCGATTGACCAGTTTCTCGCCCAGTCGGCAGGCGAGATCGGGCTGACGCTCGATCGCAACGAGGCGCGCGGTACCAATCAGGCGACGATCGCCATCGCGACGGCCAAGTCACCGGTGCTCACCGACTGGCTCGCTGCGCTCGAGGAGCAGGGATTCTTCGTCGACCAGCTCAGCATCACGCCCGCCGCCGACGGCACCGTCGGTATGACCGCCGAGCTCCGAAGGGCTGCGTCATGAGCCGCGCTCGCGCGCTCTGGCTGGCCGCAGCATTGCTGCTCGCGCTGGCGCTCATCGCTCTGACTTTTCCGATGCGTCTCGCGCTGGCGTGGGCGGGCGCGGGCGAGGCCGGTATTTCGGCGCGCGAGGTTCGCGGGTCGATCTGGTCGGGCGAACTGGTCGAGGCGCGGCTCGGTGCGCTGCCGCTCGGCACGGTGTCGGCCAGCCTGTCGCCGCTCGCCCTGCTGACCGGTGATGTCAACCTCGCCTTCGCGCGAAGCGACGAGCGCCTCGGTGCCCTCTCCGGTCGCCTCCACGGCAGCGATCCGCGCGGCCTGTCGGACGTCAACGGCGTTGCGACGCTTGCCGGCGGTCTCGGCCTGATTCCCGTCGACAGCTTGCGTTTCGAGGGCGCGACGCTGCGTTTCGGTGCCGACGGCCGGTGCGCCCAAGCGAGCGGCCGCCTGCAACTTGCGGTTGCAGTCCCGATCGCTGGGCTTGACCTGTCGCGCGGCCTGTCGGGACCGCTACGCTGCGCCGACGGACGCGCGCAGGCGGTGCTTGCCAGCCAATCGGGGATGGAACGGCTGACGCTGAGCTTCGACGGCAAGGGTGCGTGGCACGCGCGGTTCGCGATCAGCGTCGATGACGACCCGGCGATGGCCGCGGCCCTCGCCGCGCTCGGATTCAAGGCGGGACCGGACGGGTTCGGGCTGACGACCGCCGGCCGCTTCTGACATGGCGGTCCCGGACGCCTTGCCTGGGGGCGCAGGCGTCGCTCTGGCCGCCGCACTCGGCGTGGTCCTCGGTAGCTTTATCGCGACGCTAGTGCTGCGCTGGCCCGCCGACCGCTCGATCTTCGGGCGGTCGCAGTGCGACGGATGCGCCCGGCCGCTCGGTGCGCGCGATCTCGCCCCGCTGCTGTCGGCGATGCTGACGCGCGGGCGATGCCGCCGCTGCGGTGCGCCGATCGATCCGTTCCACGGTCGCGTCGAGGTGGCGTCGGGTCTGATCGGGGCCGGCGCGCTGGTGTTGATGCCGGGGATAACGGGGTGGCTGTGGGCGCTGTTCGGCTGGCTCCTGCTGCCGCTCGCGCTGCTCGACGCGCGGCATTTCTGGCTGCCCGACCGGCTCAATGCGCTGCTGGCGATTGTCGGCTTGTTGCTCGCCGCCCCGTTGCTGAACACGACGCTCGCCGATCGCTGGATCGGGGCGGTCGCGGGCGGCGGGCTGCTCGCGCTCGCCGCCTGGGCCTATCGCCGCTGGCGCGGGGTCGAGGGCATGGGCGGCGGTGATCCGAAGCTCGTCGCGGCGATCGGCGCGTGGCTCGGCTGGCAGGCGTTGCCGCTGATGCTGCTGCTCGCCAGTCTCGGCGGTGTCGGCTGGGCGCTTGCCGGCCAACGAAAAGGGGACCGGCCGCTCGCCGAGCGACGGGTCCCCTTCGGTGTCTTCGCCTGCGCCGCGGCTTTCGCCGCGGTGCCGCTGTGGCTGCTGATCAGCGCTCGATGACGACCGTCACCGCGCGGCGGTTCTGCGCCCAGGCTTCCTCGTTCGATCCGAGCGCCGCCGGGCGCTCCTTGCCATAGCTGATGACGTTGATTCGCGACGGATCGATTCCCAGCGACGCGAGATAATTCTTCGCCGCATTGGCGCGGCGCTCGCCGAGCGCGATATTATAGTCGCGGGTGCCGCGTTCGTCGGCGTGGCCCTCCAGCGTTACGCGGACGGCGGGGTTGCGCTGCAGCCACTGCGCCTGGCTCCGCAGTGTCGCCTGATCCTCTGCATCGACATTATATTGGTCGAAATCAAAGAAGATGCGATCCGACGACACATTGGCGACGAAGTCCTGCTGCGAGCCCGGAATGACGGCGTTGCCGATACCGGTGTCGGTGGACCCGGTGTCGGTGCCTTCGGGGGCGGGCGGCAGTTCTTCGGGAGCCTTCTTGGCGCAGGCGCCGACCGCCAGCATGGCGACGGCGGCGAGCATGGCGGTCGTTCTACGTATCGTCATGGCATAGGTCCTCTTCTGTTGTCGTCTTCAATGGGATGGAGCGTGAAATTAACCCACGTTAGAATAGTAATTGCAACCCCAGTCGCGGCTTTTGGTTCCGGCTCGATCCTAGGGGAGGATCGGCCCCCAGCTGGGGTCGGAGCCGTCGCGCGGGGTCGGCAGGCGGCGCAGGTTCACGCCGGTCAGATCGACCTGCCAGATCGTCGACTTGCCGGTGCGGCCCGGCGTGGTGCGGAAGAACTGGATCACGCGCCCGTTCGGCGACCAGGTCGGCGCCTCGTCCTGCCAGCTGTTGGTCAGCATCCGCTCGCCGCCGCCCGACGGGGTTATTACCCCGATGCGGAACTCGCCGCCGCCCATCTTGGTGAAGGCGATCAGGTCGCCGCGCGGCGACCATTCGGGGGTCGCATAGCGTCCGCCGCCGAAGCTGATCCGGCGCTGCTGCGATCCATCGATGTTCATCGTATAGATTTGCTGGCCGCCCGACCGATCGCTTTCGAACACGATCTTCTTGCCGTCGGGCGAGAAGCTGCCGCCGACGTCGATCCCCGGCGTGTTGGTCAGGCGCACCGGCGTGCCGCCGTCGGCCGAGATGCGATAGATGTCGGTGTTGCCGCCGACCGCCATCGAATAGAGGATCTGCCGCCCGTCGGGCGACCAGCGCGGCGCGAAGGTCGCGTTGCCGCTCTCGGTCACCAGCTTCTGCGTCCCCGCCGCAACGTCATAGATGAACACGCGGACGCGGTTGTTCAGATAGCTGACATAGACGATCTTCTTGTAGTCGGGCGAGAAGCGCGGACTGATCGCGAGCGCCTGGCCGTTGGTGATGAACTTGTGGTTGCCGCCGTCCGAATCCATGATCGCGAGCTGCTTGACGCGGTTCCCCTTCGGCCCGCTCTCAGCGATATAGGCGATGCGGCTGTCGAAGAAGGGTGCTTCGCCCGACAGGCGCGAATAGATGGCGTCGGCGCATTTGTGCGCGGCGCGGCGCCAGTCGCCCGGCTGGATCTCGAAACCCTGGCGCACAAGCTCGCTGCCGAGCGCGGTGTCGTAGAGATAGCAGCCGACGATGAAGCCGCCGGTGCCGGTCGCACGGACGAAGCCGTGGACGACATTCTCCGCATTGCGCGCCTTCCAGTCGGCGAAGCGCGGCGCGGTGACCTCGGCCATGGTGATTGCCCGTACGCTGCCCGGCCCGAGCGGCGCATAGAGGCCGCTGCGCTCGAGGTCGGCGGCAATCACTTCGCCGATCTGCCGGCCCAGAGTGTCGGTGCGCAGGCCGGCGACGGTGGTGACCGACGGCGTCGCGAAGGCGGGGACCGCGATGACGGTGCGCTCCTGCGACAATTGCCCCTCGATCGTCTCGCGCGGCTCGGTCGGGACGACGGTGGGCGGGGTCGGCGCCGTTTCCTGCGCGAGAACGGGCGCCGCGGTCAGCAGCAGGGCGAGCGAAAGACTGGTGCGGAAGGGCATGTCTCTTACCTCTTGATGAAATCGAGCGTGTAATTCTGCCAGAAGTCATATTCGTCCTCGGGCAGGTCGAAGGGCGCGGCGAGCTCGACCGCGCGTTTGGCGCATTCCTGGTGGCGCTGCACCTGGAATTTGTTGCTGTCATTCTCGCCCGTGGTTGTCACGCTGGTGAAGCCGGCGAGGCCGCCGGCGCGGCTGAGGCGGAACTTGACCACCGTCTTGAGCTGATCGACGTCGACTCCGCTAACCCGGCAGCTATCCCATCGCGGCTTGACCGCCGCCTTGATGCTGACGTCGATCGAGCGCCGGACCTCGGCCGCGGTCGCCGCGGCGGGTGCGCCGCGGTTCGACGCCTGCTTCGGCTGCGACTTCGACAGGCCTTCGGCGATGCCGTCGAGCCGGCCGGTCGGCCGCGCCGCGCTTTTCTTCGGCGTTGCCTTGGGCGTTGGCTTCGGCGTCGGTTTCTCGGCGGCGGGCTGTTTCTTCTTCGGCGGTGCGGGCGTGGGGCGCGTCACCTGTTTCGGGGCCGGCGCCGGTTCGGGCTGTGCGACAGGTTCGGGGGCGGGCGGCGTCGGCACAGGATCGGGCGTGTAGATTTCGTCCGAATATTCCTCGCCCAACCTTGCGGCGGGCGGCAGTTCGCTGATTTCGGGCGCGGTCGAGGTCGCCGCGGTCTCGGCGATCAGGTCGACCTCCATGGGCGGATTGTCGAAGCGGCGGTCTCCGGCGGTCCACTGGACCGAGAGGAGCGCGATCACGATGATATGCAGCGCCACCGCGACGGCGACGCTGTTCTTTTCCATGCCCCGTGATGCCCGTTGTGCGGCCATTTCCTAAGCCTATTGCCCGGTTTCTGAACCCGTCGTGACCAGCGCGATGCGCGTCAGTCCGGCGCGGTTGAGTTCACCCATCACCCGCATCACCCGGCCATAATCGAGCGACTTGTCGGCGCGCAGCATGATCTGGCGCGGGTTTTCGCTGTTCGCGTCGGCCGCCGCGATCGCCTCGAGCCGTGCGGGCAGCTCGGCCTCGCGGACCTCTTCCTCGCCGATATAGAGGGTGTCGTCGCCCTTGATCGAAAGCTGGATCGGGTCCTGCTCCTCGGTGTCGATCGGCTTGGCGCGGCTGTCGGGCAGGTTCACCGGCACCGCCGAGGCGAGCAGGGGCGCGGTGACCATGAAGATGATGAGCAGCACCAGCATCACGTCGACGAGCGGCGTGACGTTGATCTCCGACATCGGCGTGCGGCGTCCGCCGCGCCCGCGCCGCCGGCCTGCGCCGCCCGATGGTCCCGTCATCGCCATCAGGCCTCGACCTCCAGCTCGCGGCTGAACGTCGCGTGCAGCCCGTCGGCGAAGCGGCCGAGCCGCGATTCGAGCCGGTTCAGCCGCTGCGAAAAGGCGTTATAGGCGATCACCGCGGGAATCGCGGCGAACAGGCCGATCGCGGTCGCGAACAGCGCCTCGGCGATTCCCGGTGCGACCACGGCGAGGCTGCTGTTATTCTCCGCCGCGATCGCGGTGAAGGCGCGCATGATGCCCCAGACGGTGCCGAACAGCCCGACGAAGGGCGCGACAGCGCCGATCGTCGCCAGCGTGCCGATCTTCTCCGCCAGCCGGTCGACCTCGCCCTCGATCGCGGCGTTCATGGCGACGGCCAGCCGCTCGCGCGTGCCGTCGCGGTCGACCGTCTTGCCGGCGGTCGAGCGGCGCCATTCGGTGATGCCGGCGCCCAGCACCTTCGCGCTCGGCAAGTCCTCGCGGCCGTTCTCGTCATAGAATTTGTCGATATTGCCGGCGCGCCAGAAATCGCGCTCGAACCGCTCCGATGCGCGCATCGTCTTGCCGGTGCCGCGGCCGTGGGCGAAGATCACCGCCCAGACATAGATGGACGCGAGCAGCAGCCCGATCATCACGATGCGGACGATCCAGTCGGCATGCAGGAACAGCGCGACGGGGGACAGGGTCGCCGCGTCCGCGGCCAGCGAGATATTGTCTAGCAAGGGATGGTCTCTCCATTCATGATGGCGGTGAATCGGTCGGCCCAGCCCGCCGGCTGGCGTCGCGGCCGGCCGTCGGGCGACAGGAATGCGGCGGTGACGCGCCCGTCGGTCAACGTCTCAGCCCCGCGAAGGATGCGCTGCGCGATCATCACGCTGGCGCCGCGCACCGCCTCGACGGTGCTGACGACGAGCAGGTCGTCGTCGAGTTTCGCAGGGCGGCGGTATTTGATGGCGAGGTCGGTCACCGCCCAGGCGCCGTCGCCCGCCTCCATCGCCGCGCGCTGGTCGATGCCGGCGAGGCGCAGCATGTCCGACCGCGCGCGTTCCATATAGCGCAGATAATTGGCGTGATAGACGATGCCGCTCAGGTCGGTGTCCTCGAAATAGACGCGCGCCCGATAATGATGCTCCGCGCCGACGAAGGCGCCGGGGATGAAGGGGGGAGGGGCGTGGGTCATCGCCGATGAGCGATAGCGGTTGCACGACTCGTCGCAAAGCCCCGTTTCACCATTTGTCGCAGGCCAGCGGCGTTTGACGGTAATTTGGCGGTTTTCTGGCCTATTTGCCCTGATCGAACAATCCGTCCTGCGTGCCCGCGGGCGGATTGAGCCCCAGATGCTTCCAGGCGCTTGCGTTCAGGCAACGGCCGCGCGCGGTGCGGGCGATCAGGCCGATCTGGAGCAGATAGGGTTCGATCACATCCTCGATCGTGTCGCGCGGCTCCGAAAGCCCCGCGGCGAGCGTGTCGGCGCCCACCGGTCCGCCGCCATAAATGTCTGCGATCATAGTGAGATAGCGCCGATCCATCGCGTCGAGGCCGAGCGCGTCGACCTCCAGCCGGTTGAGCGCCGCGTCGGCAACCTTCGCATCGACCGTTGCTGCCCCCGCCACCGTCGCGAAGTCGCGCACCCGGCGCAGCAGCCGCCCGGCGATCCGTGGCGTTCCGCGCGAGCGCTTCGCGATTTCGAGCGCGCCGTCGGACGCGATGGCGAGGCCGAGCAGGCGCGCGGCGCGGCCGATCACCTGCTCGAGCTCGGCATGGGTGTAGAAATTGAGCCGCACCGGAATGCCGAAGCGGTCGCGCAGCGGCGTCGTCAGCAACCCCTGCCGCGTCGTCGCGCCGACGAGGGTAAATTTGGGTAGGTCGATCCGCACCGAGCGCGCCGACGGCCCCTCGCCGATCATGATGTCGAGCGCGCGGTCCTCCATCGCCGGATAGAGGATTTCCTCGACCGCGGGCGCGAGCCGGTGAATTTCGTCGATGAACAGCACGTCGCCGTCCTCGAGATTGGTGAGCAGCGCTGCAAGATCGCCCGCCTTGGCGATCACCGGCCCGCTGGTCGAGCGGAAGCCGACGCCCAGCTCGCGCGCGACGATCTGCGCCAGCGTCGTCTTGCCCAGCCCCGGCGGCCCGAAAAAGAGCACATGGTCGAGCGCGTCGGCGCGGGTTTTGGCGGCCTCGATGAAGATGCGCAGATTCTCGCGCGCCGCCGCCTGCCCGACGAATTCGGCGAGCGACTTGGGACGCAGCGCCGCGTCGGCGTCCTCGGGGGTGCGCAGGGGGGTGGTGATCGAGTCGGTCATTGGAAGGTGCAACGCTCAGCTTGATAATTCCATGCGCCGCCCCCGTCGAGGCATGTGTCGATGCGGGAATAGGTCAGAAACTCGGGGCCGAAATGACCGATCACCATGAAGAAAATGGCAAAGGCGATATACCCCGCGAGCCGTTTCAGTTTCATTTGCTGCATGTCCGCGCATCGCTGGGCCTTGGACCCTGAAACAAGTTCAGGGTGACGAAGGGAAAAGGCGATATCATACACATCGTCATGCTGAACTTGTTTCAGCATCCATGGCCCGGCCGATCGGTCCGGCGCCGATGTCAAAGGCCAGATCGCGCCACTCGGGATTGCCGGTTTCGATGAGGTTGATCTTCCATTGGCGATGCCAGCGCTTCAACTGCTTTTCGCGCCCAATTGCCAGTTCCATGGTCCCAAAGAGTTCGAAATGGACGAGGCGATAGGTTCGGTAGCGCCCGGCAAAGCCGCCCATCGCGCCATTGCGATGTTGCCACAAACGCTGAACAAGGTTGGAGGTGACGCCGATATAGATCGTGCCATTCTTGTGATTGGCGAGCATATAGGTGCAAGGCTGAAAAACGTCGCGCATGGTCGGTCGCTCAGGGCCATGGACCCTGAAACAAGTTCAGGGTGACGAGAGAGATAGGGCGGCCCCTAGTCATAATGTTCGATCCCCTCGCCGGTGATCGAAACCCAAGGCTCCTTGCGCTCCTCGTAGACCGAATAATCGGGCACGAAGTCGTGGCCGGGCTCGAAATTGCCGAGCGGTATCGCATAGGCCTCATGATAGGGCCGCGCCCGATACCAGACGCCCGAGCCGCAGGTGCCGCAAAAGAAAAAGTCGGCGGTGTTGCCGCTCTCGCCGGTGTATTGCCACATCCTTGCTTTTTCTTCGCCATCGATGCGGACCTGCTCGACGGGAAAACGGACCTGCGCGGCGAAGGCGCTGCCGCTGCGCGCCTTGCACTCGCGGCAATGGCAGACCGACACGCGGATCGGATCGCCGGTGCAGGCGATGCGAACCTGGCCGCAGCGGCAGGCGGCGTGGCGGACGCGCTCGGTCATTTGGCGGCTTTCTTGAGCGCAGCGCGGACGAGCGCGTCCAGCGTGGCGCCGGCGCCGAGTTCCTCGCTGGCGGCGGCCACGGCGGCGCTTGCCTCGCCGGGCTTGAAGCCGAGGCCGGTGAGGGCGGTGACGGCGTCGCCGAGCGGGCCCGATGGGGCGGAGCGGGAGGGATTCGAACCCACGATGCCGCCCAGCGCCCCCGCCTTGTCCTTCAATTCATGCGTGATCCGCTGCGCGAGCTTCGGGCCGACGCCGTTGGCGCGCGCGATCATCGCGCTGTCCCCGCTCGCCAGCGCGCGCTGCAGCTCGCCGATCTCCAGCGCCGACAGGATGGCGAGCGCGACCTTGGCGCCGACGCCCTGGACGCTGGTCAGCAGGCGGAACCAGTCGCGTTCCTCGGCGCGGGCGAAGCCGAGCAGGCGCAGGAAATCCTCGCCGACCAGCATTTCGGTGTGGACGGTCACGTCGCCGCCGACCGGGCCGAGCGCGTCGAGCGTGCGCGCCGACGCCTCGACCAGATAGCCGACGCCGCCGACGTCGATCACCGCATGGCCTGCGCCGCTGCTGTCGAGCCGTCCGGTGAGTTTCGCGATCATGGGTTCGTGCGTAGCGCGGTGGGAATGAAAAGGGAACATTTATGGTTCGGGAGGGGGCACAAAGACATGAAGAGCGTCTGCTTTCGATCCATCCTCTCGTCTTTCGGCTCCCTGAACTCGTTTAGGGTTTATACCCTTGAGACAAGGAAGCTGGCGATCCCCGGCGAAAGCCGGGGTCCATGCGATGCAGGCGCGCCAATCTGGACCCCGGCTTTCGCCGGGGATCGCTCACTTGATTGAAAGGGATAATTGCCAACTTGTTTCAGGGTCCATGGCCTGCCCTCGAATGGAACGCAGCGCGGAAGGAGAGCCCCGGCCATGGATGCTGAAACAAGTTCAGCATGACGATAAACGGGAATGGCCAAGGCCGCTCGCTCGCGCCTTTGCGCGAGATTTTTTCAGATGCGTGGCCGGTGGTTGGCATGGCAGATCGCCACTGCCAGCGCATCCGCCGCGTCGGCGCCCGCGACCTTGGCGCCGGGGAGCAGGACGCGGAGCATGGCCTGCACTTGCTCCTTGGCCGCGCCGCCGGTGCCGACGATCGCCTTCTTGACGAGGCGGGGGGCATATTCGGCGACGGGCAGGCCGGCGCGGGCGCAGGCGAGCAGGGCGACGCCGCGCGCGTGGGCGAGCTTCAGCGTCGATTGCGGATTGTCGTTGACGAACACCTCCTCGACCGCGGCCGAGACCGGCGCATGGTCGGCGATCACTGCCGCGAGCACGGTATCGAGATGCGCGAGCCGGTCGGGCAGGGGTGCCCTGGCGTCGGTCTTGACCTGACCGTTCGCGATGTGGCTGATCCGGCTGCCCTCGACGCGGATCACGCCCCAGCCGGTGCAGGACAGCGAAGGATCGAGGCCGAGGAGGATCATGACAGGAAGCCCCTCCCCTTCAGGGGAGGGGTTGGGGCGGGGGCTGTCGAGGTTGCGCGAGGCCGATGGCCCCCACCCCCGGCCCCTCCCCTGAGGGGGAGGGGAGATAGATTCACCCCAGTTTCTCCATCACCGCGTCGGGAATCTCGTAATTGCCCCACACGGTCTGGACGTCGTCGTCGTCGTCGAGCGTGTCGATCAGCTTGAACAGCGTCTGCGCGAGGGCTTCGTCGGCGATTTCGCTCTTCAGCGTCGGCTTCCACGCCAGCTTGACGCCCTCGGCCTCGCCCAGCTTAGCCTCGAGCGCCTTGGCAACCTCGTGCAGGCTGTCGACGCTGGTCCAGATGTCGTGGCCGTCCTCGGACGATTCGACATCGTCGGCGCCCGCGTCGAGCGCCGCCTCGAACACCGTGTCGGCGTCGCCCGCGCTTGCCGGGTAGCTGATCAGGCCGAGACGGTCGAAACCGTGGCTGACGCTGCCCGAGGTACCGAGATTGCCGCCGTTCTTGCTGAATGCGGTGCGGACGTTGGTCGCGGTGCGGTTGCGGTTGTCGGTCAGCGCCTCGACGATCAGCGAGACGCCGCCGGGACCATAGCCTTCGTAGCGGATTTCCTCGTAATTATCGCCTTCGCCGCCCGATGCCTTGTCGATCGCGCGCTGGATATTGTCCTTGGGCATCGACTGCGCCTTGGCCGCGTTCACCGCGGCGCGCAGGCGCGCGTTGGCGTCGGGATCGGGCAGACCCATCTTCGCCGCGACGGTGATTTCGCGCGCAAGCTTGGAAAAGAGGGCGCTGCGTTTCTTGTCCTGCGCGCCCTTGCGGTGCATGATGTTCTTGAATTTGCTATGGCCGGCCACGGCCTACCTCCATCACTATGGAAAAATGTGGCGCCGCCCTAGCGTGCGGGACTTTTCGAGACAACAGCCGCGTTAAAGCACGACCGCCGTGCCGCTCGCCGACACCATCAGCATCGAACCGTTCTGGCCGAGCACCTCATAGTCGATATCGACGCCGACGACCGCATTGCCGCCGAGTTTCGCCGCTTCGGCCTCCATCTCGCCCAGCGCTTCCTTGCGGGCGCGGGCGAGGACGTCCTCATATTTGCCCGAGCGCCCGCCGACGATGTCGGTGATGCTGGCGAACAGGTCGCGGAAGATGTTGGCGCCGACGATGACCTCGCCGGTGACGATGCCCAGATAGTCGCGGACCGGGCGGCCCTCGACGGCGTTGGTGGTGGTGCTGAACATGATGGGCCTTCCTCTTATGGCTGGATGGGGCCGCATATAGCCCGAAAGGCGCCTGCGACGCTATGCGCCGGCGTGCGGTTCGGGCGCCGGCTTGATCGGCGGAAAACGCAGTTCGATCTCGCCCTTGCTCATCTCCACCGCGTGCGGATAGGGAATGTCGATGCCCTCGCGGTCGAAGGCTTCCTTGACCCGGTGCAGCATGTCGGCGCGATACTGGAAATAGTCGGCGATGCCGACCCAGGCGCGCGCCGAGAGGTTGACCGAATATTCGCCGAGTTCCTCGACCCCGATCCACGGCGGCGGCTCGTTCGCAGTGCGCGGGTCGGCGGTCAGGATATCGCGGATCACCGCGACCGCCTTGTCGATATCGTCGTCGTAGCCGATGCCGAAGACGATGATGCAGCGCCGCACCCCGTCGCGCGAGAAATTGACGATGGGGTTCGAGACCGCCTGGCTGTTGGGCACATGGACATGCCGGTCGTCGAGCGTCTGGAGCTGGGTAAAGAAGAGGTCGAGGTCGGTGACCTCGCCCTCCAGCCCGTTGATCTCGACGAAATCGCCGATGCGATAGGGGCGCATGAAGGCTATGATGATGCCCGAGGCGACGTTGCCGAGCGCGCCTTGCAGCGCGAGGCCGATGGCGAGCGCGCCGGCGCCGAGCGCGGCGACGAGGCTGGCGGTCTGCACCCCGAATTTCTGAAGCACCGCGATGACCACGAAGGCGATGATCGCGTAGCGGACGACCAGCGCGAAGAAACTGCCCAGCGTCTCGTCGATGCGCGGATGTCTGGCGGCCTGGCGCCGTGCCGCGTTCGAGATGAAGAAGGCCAGCCACAGGCCGATCGCGAGGATGGCCGCGGCATAGAGGATGCGCAGGCCCCACACGACCGCGGTGCCGGCAAGCGCCGGGGTGACGTCGGGGGTGAGGTCGAAGCTCATGGAATGAACCTCTCCTTTCGTCGCTGGGATGTCGGATATGGCCTACCCTGCCCCAGGCGGCAGGGCTTGGCAACCGTGGGGCTATTCGAGCCCGAGCGCCGATTTATAGACGTCGAGGATCGCTTCCATCTCCTTGCGGTCGTGGACCGGCATTTTCCTGAGGCGGACGATCTGGCGCATGATCTTGGGGTCGTAGCCCTGCGATTTGGCTTCATTATAGACGTCGCGGATATCGTCGCTGATACCCTTTTTCTCTTCCTCCAGCCGCTCGACGCGCTCGATGAAGAGGCGCAATTGTTCGTCGGCAGTGGTGGCTTCGCTCATGTGTGACTCCGCTGGATGGGGATGATGGATCGGCGAGAATCGCCTCGGCGCCCCCTAGCGGGGTCAGGGATTCTTGGCCATGCTTTCTTCCATCCGCTTAAGCTGTTCGGGTGTCGCGGTGACGTGATGGCGCGCCTTCCATTCGGCGGTCGGCATGCCGTGGACGATTGCGCGGGCCACCTCCTTGTCGGGACCGCCGGCCTCCGCGATCCAGTCGCCCAGGCAGTTGCGGCAGAATCCGGCGAGCCCCATCAGGTCGATGTTGGCCGCGTCGTGGCGATGCCGGAGCAGGCGGACGAGGCGGCGGAAGGCCGCCGCGGCGACGGCGTCATCGAGCATGTCGAGCGCGTCGGCTCCGGCCGGCTGATCGTCGCTGCAGGACATCGGCTTTTCCTTCCTCCATGAATAGCTATACGGCAATTGTCTTGGCGCGACGGGCGCGCCATGCCAAGCTCACCGTAACGGCAAAATGACAAGCGGAGCAATCGTGGTTCAGAGCTTCACCCCGCGCGGGCGCAAGGTGCGTATCCTGGCGACCCTTGGCCCAGCGAGCGCGAATCCCGCGATGATCGCGGCGCTGCACCGTGCCGGCGCCGACGCCTTTCGCGTCAACATGAGCCACGGCGACCACGCCGGCCATGCGAAGGTCATCGCGGCGATCCGCGCGCTGGAAAAGGAAACCGGCCGCCCGACGACGATCCTCGTCGACCTGCAGGGGCCGAAGCTGCGCGTCGGCACCTTCAAGGCCGGCCCGGCGGAGCTGGTCAAGGGCAAGCGCTTCGTCCTCGACGCCGACAAGGCGCCGGGCGACGCGAGCCGCGTCCACCTGCCGCATCCCGAATTGTTCGCGGCGCTCGAGCCGGGCACGCGGCTGCTCGTCGACGACGGCAAGCTGGTGCTGCGGGTGAAAAAGGTCGAACCCGGCCGCATCGAGACGCTGGTCGAGGTCGGCGGGCGGATTTCGGATCGCAAGGGGGTGAACGTCCCCGACGTCGTCGTGCCGCTTGCCGCGCTGACCGAGAAGGACCGCAAGGACCTGGCTTTCGCGCTCGACCAGCATGTCGACTGGATCGCGCTGTCCTTCGTCCAGCGGCCCGAGGACGTCGCCGAGGCGCGGCGGCTGATCGGCGGCAAGGCGGCGCTGCTCGTCAAGTTCGAGAAGCCGTCGGGCGTCGCCCGGCTGGAGGAGATATTGGAGATCGCCGACGCCGCGATGGTCGCGCGCGGCGACTTGGGCGTCGAATTGCCGCCCGAGGCGGTGCCCCCGCTCCAGAAACGCATCGTCGCGACCGCACGACGGATGGGAAAGCCGGTCGTGGTCGCGACCCAGATGCTCGAATCGATGATCGTCTCGCCGAGCCCGACGCGCGCCGAGGTGTCCGACGTCGCGACCGCCATCTATGACGGCGCCGACGCGATCATGCTCTCGGCCGAGACCGCGGCCGGCGCCTGGCCGGTCGAGGCGGTGACGATGATGGATTCGATCGCGCGCTCGGTCGAAAGCGATCCCGACTATTACCGCCGTCTCCATTTCACCGAGACCTTCCCCGACGCGACGACCGCCGACGCGCTGGCCGAGGCGGCGGGCAGCATCATCGGCACGATCGGCGCCGACGCGATCATCTGTTTCACCGCCTCAGGTTCGACTGCGCGGCGCGTCGCGCGCGAGCGGCCCGGCGCGCCGCTGCTCGTCCTGACCCCGAAACGCGACGCGGCGCGGCGCATGGGTCTCTTGTGGGGCGCGCACGCGGTGCCGACCAAGGACATCGGCAGCTTCGAGGAGATGATCGCCAAGGGTAAGCGCATGGCGCTGCGCCATGGCATCGGCCACGCCGGGGCCAAGCTCGTGATGATGGCGGGCGTCCCCTTCGGCACGCCGGGGTCGACCAACGTGCTGCATGTCGCGACGCTGACCGGCGATGAGCTGAAGGGATATAGCTGACCCGATTCAAATCGGGACAAGAGTTAGCGGGCGATTCAGGAAATTTGCATTTTGGCTGTTTCGGACCCCGCGAAGTTGGTAAATTGACTTTGCACCATCGGCAGCGCGCGGCATAGTCGGGGCGAACCCAAGCGTCGGGGGCGCCGTCCGCTCCCCCGTGTCAGCCCCGGAGGAAGCCGCACCCGTGTCCGCGCCGTTTCGTTTCCCGCGCTTCTTCGTGACCAGTCCCGCGCCTTGTCCCTATATTGCGGGCAAGACCGAGCGGAAGGTGTTCACCGAACTCAGCGGCAACAATGCCAACGAGCTCAACGACGCGCTGGGGCGGATCGGGTTCCGCCGCAGCCAGTCGGTCGCTTATCGGCCGAGCTGCGCCGACTGCTCGGCCTGCGTGTCGGTGCGGGTGCGCGCGGGTGAGTTCGCGCCCAGCCAGTCGCAGAAGCGCAACCTCCGCCGCAACCGCGACCTCGTCGTCACCGCTTGCAAACCGTGGGCGACCGACGAGCAATATCAGTTGCTGCGTGCCTATCTGATGACGCGCCATCCGAACGGCGGCATGGCCGACATGGACGAACAGGATTTCGCCGACATGGTCGAACAGACCCCGGTCGATTCCTACATGATCGAATATCGCGAGCCGACAGCCGACGGCAGCCGCGGCCGCCTCGTCGGCTGCTGCCTGACCGACCGGCAGGGCGACGGGCTGTCGATGATCTACAGCTTCTTCGACGCGCAGCATCCGCTGCGCGAAGGGCTGGGCACCACGATCATCCTCGACCATATCGAGCGCGCGGCGCGCGCCGGGCTGCCCTATGTCTATCTCGGCTACTGGATCGAGGGATCGACGCGCATGGCCTACAAGGCGCGCTTCCGCCCGCTCGAACGGCTTGGTCCCGACGGCTGGTCGCGCTTCGAGCCGGTTGCATCGGACAAGATCGCGGCGCTGTTCGAGCTCGCCTGAGCACGGCATCCAAGGATCGCGCTTTCGTTCATCCTGGAGACAGATTCTTCACCGCATTGAACGGAAAGGGGAATTCGAGGGGGAGTGAAGGAGGCAGCCTTTGTTCCCGAACCATATTGTCCCCAATCTCCTGACAGCCGCCGGTGCGGCGCTTCTGCTCGCCTCTCCCGCCATGGCCGCCGCGCCCGAGGGAAGCGCAGGCACCCGCAATGGCGCGACCATCGACGGCGTCGGACAGGAGTTGACGGTCGACTGCGAAGGCCGTCCGGCCGCGGTGACCGGATCGGACAACCGCATCCAGTTCGTCGGCGACTGTCCCGTGCTGACCGTTACCGGAACGGATAATCAAGTCCGCATCGTCCTGCGTGCGGGCGCCCCGGTTCAGGTTTCGGGCGTCGACAATATCGTCACCTGGACCGTCAATGGCGACGGTCGCCCGCGCGCGTCGATCTCGGGTGTCGGCAACAAGGTCGCGCCCGCGCGATAACCGCCGGAGAGCCGCCGCCCGGCTCGTCACCGGTTGACCTCCTCCCGCTTTCGGGGGCATAGCTCCATATCCAGGGCATAAGTCCGGGTCGCATCCGAAATTGGTCGCCAAGGGGCTGGCGAGGGGGAGGGATGCTCGTGCGTGCCTGTGTCTGCATGATCGGCATCAGCGTCATCGGAGCCGCCGCATGAGCGGGCCGGTGCGGGTCGCGATCATCGGCTCGGGCCCGGCCGGGCTCAGCGCCGCAGCACGCGCCGCGCAGCTCGGGCTCAGCCATGTGCTGCTCGAAAAAACCGATCATCTTTCCGACACCATCTTTAAATATCAGAAGGGCAAGCGCGTGCTCGCGACGCCCGAACGGCTCGACCTGCGTTCCGACTGCCGCTTCGGCGAGGCGGCGCGCGAGACGATCCTTGCCGACTGGGACGCGGATGCTGCGGCCAACAAGGTCCAGGTCCTATACAACGCCGAGGTCGTCGAGGTGGCGGGCGCCAAGGGCGCGTTCGAGATCAGGACCGCGAAGGGCGAGACGATCGCTGCCGAGACGATCGTCCTCGCCATCGGCACCCAGGGCAATCCCAACCGGTTGCGCTGCCCGGGCAACGATCTGTCGCACATCGTCTATCAGGTCGACGATCCGGAGGATTTCAAGGACAGGCATATCACTGTCGTCGGATCGGGCGATGCGGGGATCGAGAATGCGCTGGGCGTCGCAGAGGAAGCGCTGGAGAATCGTGTCACCATCCTCAACCGGTCGAAGGAGTTCGCGCGCGCCAAGGTGAAGAATGTCGCCGATCTGATGGAGGCGGGCGAGAACGGCGCGATCGACATCCGCACCGAGACGCAGCCCAAGCTGGTCGAAGAGGGCTGGCTGACGCTGGAAACCCCCGACGGCGACGAGCGCATTCCTTGCGACACCATCGTCGCGCGACTGGGGTCGGTCGCACCGCGCGCCTTCGTCGAGGCGATGGGCATCGAATTCACCGGCCCCGACCGCGAGGCCTTTCCCAAGCTGTCGCCGACCTTCGAGACCAGCGTGCCCGGCCTGTATGTCATCGGCGCGCTCGCGGGCTATCCGTTGATCAAGCATTGCATGAACCAGGGCTATGACGTCGTCGAGTTCATCAACGGCAACACGGCGCTGACCCCCGCCGACGAAAAGGATCTGGCGGCGATCTTCGCCAACCTGCCGCAGCAGCGATCGGTCGGCGAATGGCTCGACTTCCTGCGCACACGCGTCCGCATCTTCGCCGACGTGTCGCCGCTGCAGATGCGCGAGTTCATGCTCGATTCGACCGTCGGTTTTTACCGGCAGGGCGAGGTGGTGTTCGAGAAGGGCGAGCCGGGCTCGTCGCTGTTCGCCATCGCCGAGGGTCATGCCGAGGTCGAGGTCGCGCCCGGCGTCACGGTGCCGATCGAGGAAGGCTCGATCTTTGGCGAGGTCGGGCTGATTTCGGGACGCAAGCGCGGCGCGACGATCCGCGCCGGCGAAGACAGCATCTTCGTCGAGGTGTCGCGCACTGCGGCGCTCAAGCTGATGGCGGCGGTGCCGGGGGCGAAGCGCGCGATCGACCGCATCTCGCTCGAACGGCAATTGCTCCAGATCTTCAAGGGCGGGTTGACGGTCGAGGATCTCGCGCCCGTGGTCGAGGGGGCCGAGGTGGTGCGCGTCCCCGCCGGCAAGGTCGTGCTGGCCGAGGGCGACGAGGGCGATGACGTCTATGCCATCCGCTCGGGCTCGATGGTGGTCGAGAAGGATATCAGCGGCAAGCCGATCTTCCTGCGCTATCTGCCTGCGGGCAGCTATTTTGGCGAGATGGCGGTGCTGAGCGGCGAGAAACGCAACGCCACCGTCAAGGCGGCGGTTGGCAGCGAAGTCATCAAACTGACCGGCGCGGGTTTCAAGGCGATGCTCGCGGCGCGGCCGCAAGTGCGTGATGCGACCGAGGCGGCGGTCGCCGAGCGCGCGGCGATGAATAGCTTCATCGAATCGCGCAAGGCGAGCTATGCGAGCGCGGTCGACCTCTATTCCGACACCGCGAGCTTCATCATGAAGGAAGGGCTGGGCGAGGCGACCGACGCGCTGCTGATCGACGAAAATCTTTGTGTCGGCTGCGACAATTGCGAAAAGGCGTGCGCGGACAGTCATGAGGGGCTGTCGCGGCTCGACCGCGAGGCGGGCAGGACCTTCGCGCATCTGCATGTGCCGACGAGCTGCCGCCACTGCGAGCATCCGCACTGCATGGCCGACTGCCCGCCCAACGTCATCCACCGCGGCCCCGACGGCGAGGTATTCATGGAGCCGGGGTGCATTGGCTGCGGCAACTGCATGCGCAACTGCCCCTATGGCGTTATCCGCATGGAGGCGACGCCCCCGCCCAAGCCGGGGCTCTTGAGCTGGCTTTTGCTCGGGCGCGGGCCGGGGCCGGGCGAGCCGTCGCCCAAATGGACCAGGAAGCGGCTGGGCGAGGAGAAGCCCAGGAAGATCGCGGTCAAATGCGACATGTGCAAGGGGATCGCGGGCGGTCCGGCGTGCGTGCGCGCCTGCCCGACCGGCGCTGCGATCCGCGTGTCGCCCGAGGAGTTCCTGTCGATCGCCCGGCTCGAGGAGGATGCGGGCTGATGGCGGGCCTCTTTTCGGGAAAGATATTGCGCCGCCGGGCTCGCGCGACCCAGACCGAGCGGGTGCGCGAGCGGCGCCACGAGGGATTCCTGCGCTATGCGGGCTTTCGCTGGGCAAAGATTTCGGGCGGGCTCTGCCTGCTCGTCATCGTCAGCTATGCGCTGGTCGACGTCCAGCCGCGGCCCAATGGCGGAAGCTGGTACGGCTATACGCTCGGCACCATCGGGGCGCTGCTGATCCTGTGGCTCACCGCCTTGGGCTATCGCAAGCGGCGGATGACGCACGATTACTGGTCGCTGAAGGCATGGACCTCGGCGCATGTCTATCTGGGGCTCGCGCTGATCGTCATCGGGACGTGGCACACGGGTTTTCAGCTCGGCTGGAACGTCCACACGCTCGCCTGGGCGTTGATGATGCTCGTCATCCTGTCGGGGCTTTACGGCGTGATCGTCTATGCGACGCTGCCCGCCGCGCTGTCGAACAACCGCGACCAGATGACGCAGATGCAGATGCTAGAGGCGATTCGCGCCTTCGACCGCCAGCTTCACGCCGCCGCGCAGCCGCTGGACGCGGCCGACACCGCGCCGGTGCTCGCGGCGCTGGAGGAGGACCCGTTCGCGGGGGGTATCCGCGCGCGACTGACCGGGCGCTATCCGCGCTGCGCGACCGCCGCCGCGCACCGCGCGCTGGCCGCCGCGACCGGCGGCGAGGCCGAGGCGCGGGCGAAGGTGATCGCGCTGCTGACGCAGAAGGAGGCGGCGCTGGCGCGGCTGCGCGCGCACCTGCGCCTGCGCGCGCTGCTCGAGGTGTGGCTTTATGTGCATGTGCCGCTGACCTTCGCGCTGATCGCGGCGCTGTCGGCGCATATCATCAGCGTCTTCTTCTATTGGTAGGGCGGGGACGGTGAGCTTCATCCTGCGCCGCATCGCGACGACCAAGACGGGCAAGCAGATCGTCCGCGACCAGCCGCTGGACGGCGACACCATCACGCTGGGGCGCGACAGCGGCAATGCGATCCATGTCGCTGACCTGGCGGTCAATCCGCAGCATGCGACAATCGTCAGCGCCGATGGCCGCCATGTCCGCGTGACCGCGCAGGCGGGGCTGGGCTTCGACCTCAACGGGCGGACGCTCGACGTTGCCGACATCGACAGCGCGGCGGGGGCCGAACTGCGCTTCGGCGGCCACCGGCTGACCATCGCGCGCGAGGGCGAGGCTATCGTCCTGCTCGTCGAGCGGATCGACGAACTGTCACAATCGTCGAAGGACGTCGACGAGGCGCGCGCCTTTTCGCTCGCCGGCGTGCTGCCCGGCAAGCGCGTGGGTGCCTGGACCTTTGCCCTGCTGGTGCTGCTCGCCTTTCTGGTCGGGCCGATCTGGACATGGCACAGCTATCGCGGCGTCGACGAGCGGCCGCAGGGCTTCCACGCCGACCAGGCGTGGCTGTCGGGGCCGCTGTCGAGCGCGCACGCCAATCTGAAGGGCGATTGCCAGTCGTGCCATGTCGAGCCCTTTGTCGCGGTCACCGACAAGGCATGCGTCGGCTGCCACACCGGCGAGCATAAGGCGATGAGCCAGGCGCATGCGAATGCGCCGTCCGGGATGCTGCTTGCCGCGCGCGCGCCGCCCGGCATCGGTGGGCGGGTGCTTGCGGGCTTTGCCCAGGCTTTCAACAAGCCGCCGGGGCGCTGCGTCGATTGCCATAGCGAGCATGAGGGCGCGGGGCCGATGCCCGCGACGCCGCAGAAATTCTGCGCTGACTGCCACGACGGCATGGCGGCGCGGCTGAAGGCGGCGGGCTTCGAGGCGACGGTCGCCGACGCCGCCGATTTCGGCACCGGCCACCCCGAATTCCGCCCGCTCGTCCGCACCGCGCCGGGCGCGAAGCCGGCGCGCGCGGTGCTCGGTCAGGGGGCGGTCGCCGATTTCGACGGGCTGAAATTCCCGCACGACCTCCACCTTCAGGCGAACGGCGGGATCGCGCGGATGGCGGCGAGCTTCCGCGGCCGTTATGATTTCGGGACGAAGCTCGAATGCGCAAACTGCCACCGGCCCGAGGCGGACGGGGTGCGGATCGCGCCGGTGAAGATGGAGCGCGACTGCGCGATGTGCCATAGCCTGGCTTTCGAGAGCGTCGGCGGCGTGACCCGGACGCTGCGTCACGGCGAACCCGATCAGGTCGTCGCCGATCTTACCGCCTATTACCGTTCGACCCCGCCGGTGCGGCCGCTGCAACTCGGCGGCATGGAGCGGCGGCGGCCCGGCGGCTATGCCGAGGGGCAGGTCTACAACATCTATTTCCGCGAACGCGCGGCGCGGCCGGCGCGCGCTGCCGACGCGGTGCGCGCGGTCTTTTCGAAGGGCGGCGCCTGCTACGACTGCCACACGGTCACGCCGCCGGCGGCTGGCAAGAGCTGGCGGGTCGAGGCGGTGCATCAGACGCCGCGCTTCCTGGGCAAGGGCTGGTTCGACCACGACGCGCACAAGGAAACGGCCTGCGCCGATTGCCACACCGCGGCGCCGCGCTCGAAGCAGGCGAGCGACCTGCTCGTCCCCGGCCTGTCGCAATGCCGTGACTGTCATGTCGGCGAGAGCGGCGCGCGGCTGATGAAGGTCGAGACGGCGACCGCGTCGCCTTGTGCCATGTGCCACGACTATCACAGCGATGGCGGCAAACCGTGGGTGCCGGCGCGCCAACGGCGCAAGCCTGTGATCGCGGTCACAGGCACGGAATCGCGTGCGCTTTATGCTGTAAGCTGGCGCGCGCCGAACGCGGGGGGCGGGTGATGAGCGGGCAGGCGGAGCGGAGCAGGGGGCCAAGATGCTGATCGGGCAAATCACCGACATTCATATCGGCTTCGACCCGGACAACCCGGCCGAATACAACCGCAAGCGCCTCGACGACGTACTCGACGTGCTGATCGAGGGTCCGAACCGCCTCGACCTGCTGCTCGCCACCGGCGACATCACCGACCGCGGCGACCCCGACAGCTATCGCCGGCTGCAAACCGCCTTTTCGCGTTGTCCCTTTCCGGTGTGGCCGAGTGTCGGCAACCATGATCTGCGCGACAATTTTCACGCCCATTTCCCCGGTTTCGACGACGGCAACGGCTTCGTCCAATATGCGATCGAGCTGCCCGAACTGCGCCTCGTCACCATCGACACGCTGGAGGAGGGACGCCACGGCGGCGCCTTCTGCGACGCCCGCGCTGCTTGGCTGGACGCCGAACTGGCGAGGGACGCGGCGAAACCCGCCTATATCGTCATGCACCATCCGCCGGTCGAAAGCGGCATCGAGTGGATGAACACCCATCCCGACGAGCCGTGGGTCCACCGCTTCACCGAGGTCGTGCGCGGGCACGACCAGGTGCGCGGGCTGATCTGCGGCCACCTGCACCGCGCGGTCACCGTCGCGTGGGAGGGGCGCACCATCGCCATCTGTTCCTCGACCGCGCCGCAGGTTTCGCTCGACCTGCGCCCGATCGACGCGGAGGTTCCCGACGATCGCCCGATGATCGTCGCCGAGGACCCCGCCTATGCGCTCCACCGCTGGAACGGGCGCGAACTGGTCAGCTTCTATGACCACGCCGGCGCCCACACGATGCTCGCCAAATATGACGAGCGGCTGCAACCGCTGGTGCGCGAGCTGAAGGCCGAACGGCCGGTTTAGGGCAAAATCGTCATTGCGAGCGGAGCGAAGCAATCTCCCGCTATCGCCATTTGGATGGCCTCAGTCTGGATCCGGAAAAGGCCATTCCCTGTCTCGTCACCCCGGACTTGATCCGGGGTCCCGCTTTTCGGCGTGGCTGAGCGGGACCCCGGATCAAGTCCGGGGTGACGAAGAAAGCAAAATCACGCTCCTGCTTTCAAACTATGTCTCCACCCGCCATTTACCGCCGATAGCGGGAGATTGCTTCGCTCCGCTCGCTAGGACGTTCAGGGCGATGGCGTCACCCGCTGGGCCCGAAGCGCGCCACCAGGTCATAGGCGTCGCCGGGGAAAATCTGGTGCACATGGGTGACTCCCTCGGCGCGGCGCCAGGTGCGGCGCTCGACGCACAGGCAGGCCGTGCCCGGCGCGACCTGAAGCAGGCGGGCGACGGCGGGGGATGCCGCAAGCGCCGAAATGCGCGTCTCGGCCTCGGTCCAGGGGACATGGCGGAGCAGCCATGTTCCCGGCGGGGCGTCGTCGGGCCCGGCATCGGCGATATCCGGAACGGCGGCGAGGCTGACGAGGCGATATTCGACCGCGAGCGGGATGTCGTCGGCCAGGTGCAGTCCGTCGAGCTGGATGAGTCGTCCGGTGCCGGCGAGTTGGGTCTCGGCTGCGTTTCCTGCGTCGGCGTCGCGGATGCGGCGTTCGAGGGGGAGGTAGGCGTAATGCTGGCCGCGATCGCGGATTTGCGCCGCGAGGTCGGGCACGTCGAGGATCATCGAATGGACGCGCGGCCGCGCGACGAAGGTGCCCGCGCGCTTGCGCCGGTCGATCAGCCCCGCGGCGGCGAGCGCCGACAGCGCCTTGCTGACCGTCATCCGCGCGCAGCCATATTGCGCCATCAGCGCCTGTTCGGTCGGCAGGCGGTCGCCGGGCGCCAGCTCGCCGGCGAGGATGCGCGCCTCGAAATCGGCGCGGATGCGCTCGTGGAGCGGCCCGCTCATGCGAGCAGCCGCGCGAGGGTGGCGGCATAGCGCGCGGCGACCGCATCGCGCGCGCGGTGCCGCCCGGCCTCGACCAGCTTCTCGCCGCGCCGCCACACGCCGTCGACGGCGCCGCGCCCGGCCGCGAAGACGAAGGCGTCGAGCAACAGGTCGCCGCTCCGGCCCGCGAGCGAGGAATGGCCGCGGTCGAGGCTGACGATATCTGCGGGCGCGCCGACCGTAAGGCCGGCGGGCGCGCCGAGCGCGGCGGCGCCCCCTTCGACCGCGGCGGCGTAGAGGTCGGTCCCGGTCGAGCGGCCTTCGCCGCGCGCAAGCAGATTGCGCCCGCGCCGCACGAGGCGCTGGCCATATTCGAGCAGGCGCAGTTCCCCGGCGGCGTCGATCAGCACGTTGGAATCGCTGCCGATCCCGTAGCGCCCGCCCGCCGCGACGAACGCCTCCGCCGGGAACAGGCCGTCGCCCAGATTGGCCTCGGTGATCGGGCAGAGACCGGCGACCGCGCCGCTTTTCGCCAGTGCGGCGGTTTCGCCGGGGGTCATGTGGGTCGCGTGAACGAGGCACCAGCGCGCGTCGACCGCGGCATGATCGAGCAGCCATTCGACCGGTCGCGCGCCGCTCCACGCAAGGCAATCCTCGACCTCCTTCACCTGCTCGGCGATGTGGATATGAACCGGGCGGCCCGCGGCGAGGGGCGCGAGCGCCGCCAGTTGCCCGGCCGACACCGCGCGCAGGCTGTGCGGCGCGACGCCGACGACCGCATCGGGCAGGCGCGCCGCCGCCGTCTCGGCGCCGGCGAGCAGGCGCGCATAACCGTCGAGATCATGGACGAAGCGCGCTTGCGCGGGCGTCGGCGGCTGCGCGCCGAATCCGGCGTGGGCGTAGAGGACGGGCAGCAGGGTCAGCGCGATGCCGCTTTCGGCGGCGGCGTCGACGATCGCGGCGCTGGTCTCGGCGGGATCGGCATAGGGCGCGCCGCCCGGCGCATGGTGCAGATAGTGGAATTCGCCGACGCGGGTGAAGCCGCTTTCGAGCATCTCGACATAGGCGAGCGCCGCGACGGCGCGGATGTCGTCGGGGGTCATGCGATCGAGAAAGCGGTACATGGTCTCGCGCCACGTCCAGAAGCTGTCGCCCGCCGGCCCGCGCCGCTCGGCGAGTCCGGCCATGCCGCGCTGGAAGGCGTGGCTGTGGAGGTTGGGAAGACCGGGCAGCGCGCAGCCGTGGCGCGCGTCGTCCGGTTGGGGCGCGGCGCCGGTTTCGACGGCGGCGATCGTTCCCGCGGCGACGGTCAGGCGCACGCCGCGCGCCCAGCCCGAGGGCAGCAGCGCGTCGTCGAAGAAGAGATGTCGTTCGGTCGCCTGTTCGCCAGCCATGATCCGTCTCCGCCTCCGCTTCCGCCTTCTCTCTTCTCGCGTCATGCTGAACTTGTTTCAGCATCCATGGCCCGGTCTTGCTGCAAACGCCGCGTAGGCCGAGAGGGCAGACCATGGATGCTGAAACAAGTTCAGCATGACGAAGGTGGGGGGATGGCGCCGTTGTTTCATGCCATCCTCACCGCTCGCATTTATGTCTATACATTATTGTGCGATTGGTGCAATCATCCTGCACCGGAAGAGTAGGCCGATTCTGCTGACCGTTCGTGTCGAGCGAAGTCGAGACACCCGTCGCAGTAGCGCCATACCGATGGGTGTCTCGACTTCGCTCGACACGACGGGTCGGGATAATTTGGTCGAGAGGAACGGGATCGAGGCGATCATGCGCTGTGACAGGCTGTGGGCCGATGCGCGGCTGGCGACGATGGCGGGCGACGGGCTCGGCATCGTCGAGCGGGGCGTGGTCGCGGCGAGGGACGGCGCGATCCTCTATGCCGGTCCGGCCGCCGATGCGCCGGTGTTCGAGGCCGAAACGGCGACCTGCTGTGACGGGCGCTGGATCACCCCCGGCCTGATCGACTGCCACACCCATCTGGTCCACGCCGGCAACCGCGCCCGCGAATTCGAGATGCGGCTCGAGGGCGCCTCCTATGAAGAGATCGCCCGCGCCGGAGGCGGCATCGTCTCGACGATGCGCGCGACGCGGGCGGCGAGTGAGGCGGAGCTGGTCGCCTCCGCGCTGCCGCGCCTCGACGCGTTGCTCGCCGAGGGCGTGACGACGGTCGAGATCAAGTCGGGCTATGGGCTCGATACCGACAGCGAGATCCGCATGCTGCGCGCCGCGCGGCGGCTCGGCGAGGCGCGCGACGTGCGGGTTTCGACGACCTTCCTCGGCGCCCATGCGCTGCCGCCCGATTTTGCGGGCGACGCCGACGCCTATATTGCCCATGTCGCGGACGCGATGCTGCCCGAGGTCGCGCGGCTCGGCCTCGCCGACGCGGTCGATGCTTTTTGCGAGACCATCGGCTTCACGGCCGCGCAGACCGGACGGCTGTTCGCGGCCGCCAGGCGCGCCGGGCTGCCGGTGAAGCTCCACGCCGAGCAATTGTCGAACCAGCATGGCGCGGCGCTCGCGGCGCGCTTCGGCGCCCTGTCGGCCGATCATCTCGAATATCTGGATCAGGCGGGCGTCGCCGCGATGGCGCAGGCGGGCACGGTCGCGACGCTGCTGCCCGGCGCCTTTTATTTCGTGCGCGAGACGCGCCTGCCGCCGGTCGCGGCGCTGCGCGCGGCGGGGGTCCCCATCGCGCTCGCGACCGACTGCAACCCCGGCACGTCGCCGCTGACCTCGCCGCTGCTGGTCATGAACATGGGCGCGACCTTGTTCCGCCTGACCGTCGCCGAATGCCTGCGCGGGGTCACGCGCAACGCCGCCGCCGCGCTGGGGCTCGGCGGCCGCATCGGGACGCTCGCAGCCGGCAAGGCCTGCGACCTCGCGATCTGGGATGTCGAGCATCCCGCCGAGCTTGTCTATCGCATGGGCCTGAACCCGCTCCATGCCCGCATCCGGAGTGGCCGATGACCGACATTCTTCTCGTTCCCGGCGCTGTTTCGCTGGCCGACTGGCGCGCCATCCACCGCGGCGCCGCGGTGCGGCTCGACCCGGCGGCGGCGCCGCGCATCGCCGAAAGCGCCGCGGCGGTCGGCCGCATCCTCGCGCACGGCGACCCGGTCTATGGCATCAACACCGGCTTCGGAAAGCTGGCGAGCGTGCGGATCGACGAGGCCGATCTTGCGACGCTTCAGCGCAATATCGTGCTCAGCCACGCGGCGGGGACCGGGGCGCCGTCGCCGGTGCCGGTGGTGCGGCTGATGATGGCGCTCAAGCTCGCGAGCCTCGCGCAGGGCGCGTCGGGGGTGCGGCCCGAAACGGTGGCATTGCTCGAAGCGATGCTGGGACAAGGGCTGACCCCCGTGGTGCCGTCGCAGGGTTCGGTCGGGGCGAGCGGCGACCTCGCCCCGCTCGCGCATATGGCGGCGGCGATGATCGGGGTCGGCGCGATCGAACTGGCGGGCGAACGGCTGCCCGCCGCCGAGGCGCTGGCGCGCGCCGGGCTGGCGCCGCTGGAACTGGCGGCGAAGGAGGGGCTGGCGCTCCTCAACGGCACGCAATTTTCCACCGCCAATGCGCTCGCCGGGCTGTTCGCGGCCGAGACGCTGTTCGCCGCCGCGCTCGTCACCGGCGCGCTGTCGACCGAGGCGGCCAAGGGATCGGACACCCCCTTCGATCCGCGCATCCACGAACTGCGCCGCCATCGCGGGCAGATCGAGGTCGCGGCGGCGCTGCGCGCGCTGATGGCGGGATCGGCGATCCGCGCAAGTCACCGCGACGGCGACCCGCGCGTGCAGGACCCCTATTGCCTGCGCTGCCAGCCGCAGGTCATGGGCGCCGCGCTCGACCTGCTGCGCCAGGCCGCGACGACGCTGGCGGTCGAAGCCAACGGCGTGTCCGATAATCCGCTGATCTTTCCCGAGGCCGATGAGGCGCTGTCGGGCGGCAATTTCCATGCCGAGCCGGTCGCCTTCGCCGCCGACATGATCGCGCTGGCGCTGTGCGAGATCGGCTCGATCGCCGAGCGGCGGATCGCGATGCTGGTCGACCCGGCGCTGTCGGGGCTGCCCGCCTTTCTGACCCCGCAGCCCGGCCTCAATTCGGGCTTCATGATCCCGCAGGTCACCGCCGCGGCGCTGGTCAGCGAGAACAAGCAGCGCGCCTATCCGGCGAGCGTCGATTCGATCCCGACCTCGGCCAATCAGGAGGATCATGTGTCGATGGCGGCGCACGGCGCGCGGCGGCTGCTGGCGATGGCGGAGAATGCGAGCGCGGTGATCGGCATCGAGCTGCTCGCGGCGGCGCAGGGCTGCGATTTCCATGCCGGGCTCGCCTCGTCGGACGCGCTGGAGGCCGTGCGCGGCCGGCTGCGCGCGGCGGTGCCGATGCTCGACCACGACCGGCATTTCCACCCCGACATGGAGGCGGCGACCGCGCTGGTGCGCGGCGGCGCGGTGGCGGAGGCGGCGGGGCTGGCGCTGCCGGGGATCGCCTGATGGACTGGCTGCGCGTCCATCGCGGCGCAGCGCCGCTGGTCGTCGCGTTTCCGCACGGCGGCACCGGGCTGGCTGGGCTCGACGACGCCTTCGTCTCGCCGTGGCGCGCCCGACTCGACACCGACTGGTGGGTGGAGGATCTTTACGCCTTCGTCCGCGATCTCGGCGCGACGACGGTGACAACCGGCATCTCGCGCAGCGTCATCGACATGAACCGCGACCCGTCGGGCGCCTCGCTCTATCCGGGGCAGGCGACGACCGAATTGTGCCCGACGACGACCTTCGACGGCGATCCGCTCTACCGGGGCGCGACGCCCGATGCGGACGAGATCGCGCGGCGCAAGCGGACCTTCTTCGAGCCCTATCATGCGGCGCTGGCCGCAGAGATCGAACGGTTGCGCGCCCTCCATGGGCGCGTCGTCCTCTACGACGCCCATTCGATCCGCAGCCACGTCCCGCGCCTGTTCGACGGTGAATTACGACAATTCAACATCGGCACCAACGCCGGCGCGACCTGCACGCCCGAGCTTGAAGCCGCGGTCGCCGCGATCTGCGCCGCGAGCGGGCGGAGCCATGTCGTCAACGGCCGCTTCAGGGGCGGCTGGACGACGCGGCATTACGGCCGTCCCGAACGCGGCGTCCACGCGATCCAGATGGAGCTGGCGATGCGCGGCTATATGGCGGAGCCCGCGATGCTCGACGAAACCAGCTGGCCCAGCCCTCTAGACAGCGTGCCCGCGATCCTGCCGACGCTGCGGCGGGTGATCGCCGCCGCGCTCGATTTTGCGAAAGGATGATCATGACCCGTCTCGACAACAGCCGCGTCATCAAGGCGCCGACCGGCCCCGAACGGACCGCGAAAAGCTGGCTCACCGAAGCGCCGCTGCGGATGCTGATGAACAATCTTCACCCCGACGTCGCCGAGCGCCCCGAGGAGCTGGTCGTCTATGGCGGCATCGGCCGGGCCGCGCGCGACTGGGAGAGTTTCGACCGCATCCTCGCGGCGCTGAAGCGGCTCGACGACGACCAGACCCTGCTCGTCCAGTCGGGCAAGCCGGTCGGGGTCTTTCGCACCCACGCCGACGCGCCGCGGGTGCTGATCGCGAACAGCAACCTCGTCCCGCACTGGGCGACGTGGGAGCATTTCGGCGAGCTCGATCGGCGCGGGCTCGCCATGTACGGGCAGATGACCGCCGGATCGTGGATCTATATCGGCACGCAGGGCATCGTGCAGGGCACCTATGAAACCTTCGTCGAGATGGGACGCCAGCATCATGGCGGTGACCTGTCGGGCAAATGGCTGCTCACCGCCGGGCTGGGCGGTATGGGCGGGGCGCAGCCGCTTGCGGCGGTGATGGCCGGCGCCTCGTGCCTCGCGGTCGAATGCCAGCCGAGCCGGATCGAGATGCGTCTGCGCACCGGCTATCTCGACGTCGCCGCGCACACGATCGAGGAAGCGATGGCGGTGATCGACCAGAGCTGCGCCGAGAAGAAGCCGGTGTCGGTCGGCCTGCTCGGCAACGCTGCCGAAATCCTGCCCGAACTCTATCGCCGCGACATCCGGCCCGATCTGCTGACCGACCAGACGAGCGCGCACGATCCGGTGAACGGCTATCTGCCGATCGGCTGGAGCGTCGCCGACTGGGTGGAAAGGCGCGAAAGCGATCCCGAGGGCGTGACGAAGGCCGCCAAGGCGTCGATGGCGGTGCATGTCCGCGCGATGCTCGATTTCCAGGCGGCGGGGGTGCCGACGACCGATTACGGCAACAACATCCGCCAGATGGCGAAGGACGAGGGGGTCGAAAATGCGTTCGACTTTCCCGGATTCGTCCCTGCCTATATCCGCCCGCTCTTCTGCCGCGGCATCGGGCCGTTCCGCTGGGCGGCGCTGTCGGGCGATCCCGAGGACATCTACCGGACCGATGCGAAGGTGAAGGAATTGCTGCCCGACGACGCGCACCTCCACCACTGGCTCGACATGGCGCGTGAGAAGATCCATTTTCAGGGGTTGCCCGCGCGCATCTGCTGGGTCGGGCTTGGGGACCGTCACCGGCTCGGCCTCGCGTTCAACGACATGGTCGCGGCGGGCGAGCTCAAGGCGCCGGTCGTCATCGGCCGCGACCATCTCGATTCGGGCTCGGTCGCCTCGCCCAACCGCGAGACCGAGGCGATGAAGGACGGCAGCGACGCGGTCAGCGACTGGCCGCTGCTCAACGCGCTGCTCAACACCGCGAGCGGCGCGACCTGGGTGTCGCTCCACCACGGCGGCGGGGTCGGCATGGGCTATTCGCAGCACGCGGGAATGGTGATCGTCGCCGACGGCACCCCCGAAGCCGCGGCGCGCCTCGAACGCGTGCTGTGGAACGACCCCGCGACCGGCGTGATGCGCCACGCCGATGCCGGATACGACATCGCGATCGCGTGCGCGCGCGACAAGGGACTCGACCTGCCCGGCCTTGCCTGAGTCCGCGCGCGGCGGCGGGAACCCTTTGCCCGCCGCCGCGCTATCAGGGGCGATGGAACTCAACGCGCCGACGCTCGTCCACTGGATCGACTTCGACCTCCTGTCGCGGCTCGGGGCCGCGGCGCTGCTCGGGCTGCTGCTCGGCCTCGACCGCGAAATCCGCGGCCATGCGGCCGGGCTGCGCACCCATGGGCTGATCTGCTTCTCGGCCGCCGCGATGACGGTGTCGGTGATCGCCCTCTACATGCAGATCGGCGGCCAGCGGTCGGACGTGCTGCGCATCTATGAGGCGACGGGCGCCTTCATCGGCATCATCGGCGCGGGGCTGATCGTGTTCAGCCGGGGCGAGGTGCATAATCTGACTACCGCCGCGCATCTGTGGCTCGCCGCGGTGATCGGCATCGCCTGCGGCGCCGCGCAATGGCCGCTGGTGCTGATCGGCGGGCTCGTCAGCCTCGTCATGCTGACGCTGCTGCGCATCGCCGAACGCCGATGGGAGGACAAGGACCGCGATGCGGAGGACGCGCCGCGGCGATGACCCTTGCTATTCCGCTTGCTGCGCCGTTATGTGGAGCATATTATAGGACTCACTGCGATGCGGGGGGAATGCGCACCACGGATGCGCCTTGATATTGCCGCACGCACGGGTCGCGCGCCGATCATGGACGTCTGCTCGGGGTTTTCCATCCACGACATCGAGCATCGCGCGATACCCATCCGGCCACCTATCGCCGCTCAATAGCTTTTCGAGGCCAGCACCGATCCGTCGAGCGCGTCGGTGACGGTCACCTGCCGGAACTTCGCGCGGATCGCCGACTGGTCGATTCCCTTCACGAAGCTGGAGCCGACGGGCGCGAAGGTCACCGCGACCACCACCTTGCGCTGGGGATTGCGCTGCGCCAGCGCGGCGGCATCGTCGCGCGTCAGCGTGATCGGGGGCAGCATCGCGCGCGACTTATAGTCCGCCAGTCCGCCCATGCCGCGGTCGACGTCGCCGAAGACGACCCACCATTGCGACATGCGCTCGAACTTGTAGACCTTCGTCCTGTCCTTCGAGACGCATTGCGGCGCGGTCAACGACGCCTGGAAATGGTTGATCGCCTGCCCCGTGCGGTCGCTCCACAATTCCACCCGCGCGCCGTCGAAATAGGGATCGCCGGCTTCGATGGCCTGCGGCTTCAGCGTCGTCGCATGGCTCCATTCCTGTAGACGGAAACCGCCATCCGCCTCATTCCACTGGCCGAGCTTCGCGGTGAAATAGAGCGTCATATCGGACGGCTGCTTCGCCGCCCACGCTTTCAATTCGTTGCGGGCTTGCGTGAGCGCCGCCTTGCCGCGCGCGCGGTCGCCGAATTCGCCGGCCAGATCCTCGGTCATCTGGATGCCGCGATCGCAGGAGCGGATTGCCGCATACCAGACCCAGATCGGTTCGAAGGCTTCGGTGACGAGCGTGTCGTTCGCCACCGCCCAGAGAGTGAAGGGGACGGTGTTCAGCATCGTCTGCCGTCCTCTCCTGATACTTTCCGCGTCGCCCGGCGCGCCCGAGCCGGGATAGACGTTTCGGTCCCAGTCAGCCGGCATCCAGCTCGGCGGCATGATCAATCCGTCCGCCGGCGCCTCGATCTGCGGAGCGGGTGCCGCCTGCGACGACGCGGCTTCCGTTTCGCCACCCTCAGGCGTCGAGGAACCGCCGCCGCAACCTGCCAGCACCAGAACCAGCGAAACCGCGCCGATGCGCATCCCTATCCGTGTCATACCAATCTCCGCCCAAATGCGATCGAGATCGGTCTTGTGTCATGCGGGACGGCGTTCCGTCTTCATGCGCTTATCAAGGATTTCTAAAGCAATGGGACGGCGCCCGATCCTGCAGGGTCGGAGCCTCGCGAACGGCCCCAGTCCCTCTGCCGGTCCCGCGCGCGCTCGAAGCTCGCGCGCGCCGTGCAGCGCGCCAGCCAGCCCTGCGTCGCCGCGCCCAGCGCATCCTCGGCGCCGAGTCTCGTCGCCAGAAAGGCCGCATAGCCGATCGCTATATCTGCGATGGTGAAGCGCCCTGCGACCAGCCAGTCGCGCCCGTCGGCCAGCGCCGCCTCGATGCTCTTCGCGCGGCCGGCGAAGAAGGCGCGATAATCCTCGACCGCCTGCGCGAGCCGCCGCTCCTCGGGTTCGACGCGCGTATAGCGGAGCATGATCGCGAGCGGAAAGGTCAGCGTCGCGTCGCTGCGGTGCAGCCAGTTGCGCCAGGCCCAGTAATCGGGCTCGTCGCGGCGCACCTCGAGCGGTGTCCCCTCGGCGATGCGCTCGCAGATCGCGACCGATTCGGTCATCAGCCGCCCATCCTCGACCCAACCCGGCACCGTCATCAGCGGGTTCACCGCGCGATAGTCGGGCGCGAAGGCGCGCGGCGGGAAGGGAAGCAGGCGCAGGTCGATCGCCACCCCCGCCTCCTCGGCCGCCCACAGGCAGCGCAGCGAGCGCGCATCGGGGCAATGATAGAGGATCGGAAGCGTCACGCGGTGATGTCCTTTTGCCGCTCGATATGCAGGCGATGCTCGCGCCAGGCGATGAAGAGCCCGCTTCCGACGATCAACGGGGCGCCGATCCACGTCGCCTCGGCAGGAAAGGTGCCGAAGAAGAACCAGCCGCAGGCGATCGACCAGAGCAGCGCCGAATAGTCCATCGGGATGACCACCGCGACCGGCGCCAGCCGCAGCGCGCCGGTCAGGCTGAACTGCACCGCCGCGCCCGACAGGCCGAGCGCGCCGAGCAGCAGCCATTGATAGCCGTCGTGCGGCGTAATGACGAAGGGCAGGGCGATGCCCAGCGGCAGCATCGAGAGCAGGCTGAACCAGAAGACGATCGTCGTCGCATTTTCGGTGCGGCCGAGGTCGCGGACCGCGATGGTGATGAGCGCGGTCATGATCGCTCCCGCCAGCGCGATCAGCATCCCCAGCCCGTGATGGCCGCCGAACCCGCCCGCGAATCCCGCGCCGGGATCGAGCACGACCAGCACTCCGGCGAAGCCGACGATCACCGCGCTCCAGCGCTGGAGCCCCGTCGGCTCGCGCAGCAGCAGCGCCGCGAACAGCACCGCGAAGATCGGTACCGACAGGTTGATCGACGTCGCCTCGGCCATCGGCAGATAGATCATGCCGCCGAAATTGCACGCCATGCCGATCAGCCCCATCGCCGCGCGCCGCGCATGCGCGCCGAGCCGCCGTGTCCTGAGCGACATGACCCCGCCATGCGTGACCGCCCAGGCGAAGACGACGGGGATCACCAGCGCCTGCCGCCAGAACAGGCTTTCGAGGATATGCACGCCAGATGCGTCGATCAGCTTCACCACCACGAACATCAGCGACAGGCTGAGCATCGCGGTGAGGCGCAGCGCGATGCCGCCGAGATAGTTTTGCGGCGCGGCAAGGGAGGGGGCGGCGACGGACATGTGGCCTTGCGCATATCAGCGCCGGGCGCATGTGCAAGCGGCACGTTGGCGCAATCCCCTTGCGCCCCGCCCCCCGTTGCGGCTAAGGGCGCACTCCGGCCTTAGGGGTATAGCTCAGCTGGTAGAGCATCGGTCTCCAAAACCGAGGGTCGCGGGTTCGAATCCTGCTGCCCCTGCCAGGCCGTTTCATAACGTCCCCATGTGTCCCGGGACGTCTCACACCAGCGTTCGAAAATCGCCGAAAAGGCCTGCGGCCTGCCGGCTTCGCCGTCGCTTTGGCCGGTGGTCGACCACCGATGAGCATAGCCGAGGCCTAGGACGGATCGACATTCCGCTCTGGCGGCCTGCAAATGGCGGCTTCTCACGCTTCCGGTGCTCACGTGCCATGAGCACGCTGCGCTCCGGGTCGCGAAAACCCGCCATTTTGACCTGTGGCCTGTCAATCGGCGCGCAAAAGGGACCCCCGATCGGCGTCGAAGAGGGACCCCCTTATCGGATATGATGCTGGTTTGTTGAGGATGGCCTTGCGCTGCGTGCGGCGGAGGGCGGGCGTAGCCCGACCGG